>Ga0307509_10000027_pt1 | contig 228470 bp, 193 predicted proteins | sample 10_EM_MG_FD_202245 | JGI IMG/M metagenome (GOLD analysis project Ga0307509, IMG submission 202245) | Populus trichocarpa ectomycorrhiza microbial communities from riparian zone in the Pacific Northwest, United States - 10_EM | ecosystem: Host-associated > Plants > Roots > Unclassified... | reverse complement strand
GTCGCCACCTGGGAACCGCACGAGACGGTGGTGCTGGAGACCATCAAAGACCACGGACTGGAACTCCAGGTGATCTTCAACAAGGGCGCCGTCATGGTTCTGCCGGCTGGCGTGAACAAGGCGAGCGGCCTCTCTGCCGCACTCAAAAGGATGGGCCTCTCGCCACATAACGCGGTGGGAATTGGCGACGCTGAGAACGACCACGCGCTGCTCGCGATGTGTGAATGCGGCGTTGCGGTCGCAAACGCGCTGCCGACACTCAAAGAGCAGGCGGATTTCGTTACCACCGGTGAGCGCGGCGCAGGGGTGACAGAGCTGATCGGCGCGCTGCTCAAGGACGACCTTGCTTCGCACGAGCCTGAACTCACGCGTCACCACATTCTTTTGGGGACGGACGCCGGTGAGCAGGAGGTGCGGGTGCGTCCTTATGGAGAGAACATATTGCTGGCGGGCGAGGACGTCGGCCTTACAGCGAATCTGTTGGATGGGCTCGCGGAAGCCCAATACACCTTCTGTGTGGTCGACTCCGACGGCACGTACGCGAACCTCCCTGGCGCCGTGTCACTCGGGGCCGGTGACCGGCCGCCGAGCACCGAAGAGGTACTCAAGCTATTCAGGAGGAGCCCCGATCAAAGCGGCGTCATTCAGCTGGCGGCCCTGACACCGGGCGAACGGCAGGCTTTCCTCACCGAGTTGGTACCCCACTTTGCGGAGCTGCGCTCGCGCACCGGGCGGCCGCACTGGATGGTGACCAACGGCGAGGCAGCTCCGGCCGCCAAGGCTCCGACGCCGAGTGTGCTACGGATCACGTCGCAACCGAACCGCCTCGACCCGTCGGTTCTAGCCGACGTGAACCTGTTGCTCGCCACAGGTCACTCACCCCAGCAGATGATTCAGGAATTCTGTCAGGTGACCGGGACACAGGCGCCCCGTGTGGATCCGGTTAGTCTGCAGCCGGGCGAGGTGCTGGCGTGGCGACCCCAGGTTCGCAATGCGGCACCGTTCAGGATGAGCATCAAACCTCGGGACCGGTGATCAACACCAAGGGAGACGGGAGAGGTGCGACGGGAGTTGGTTAGGTGCAGAATGTGATGAACGTTCACTCCGCTCGACGGTCCATGTGATAAATCCCAAACCCATGTTACGCATCAGCCTTTTGTCGCACGTCTGTAATGACTCATCGGCATTCTTCGCGCTCATCGGCCCAGTGAAGGGCCGGCATGTACAGGACTGAGAAATGATGCACGCCAGCCCTTTAGCCATTATCACCATGCGCCGTGAGCTTGCGGCCCGTTACGCCACCACCACACGCCAGTGGCTAGCAGCACGCAATACCTACAGACGCCTGCACGATGCGCCCGTGAAGAACATCATTGCATTGCGCGATGCCGCCCAACGCCTGGACCAGCTCGATCGCGGCCGTGCATCGCTGATGCGTGATCTGAAAGCTCTGTCTGATTGATCGCCCCACCCCTGGCATCGCAGACGATTTTTCATAAAGCACGCGCACTCCGCCCTGGTGACCCTGTCGCCGTCATTGCACCGGCAGGGCCTTTCGACCGCGAATCATTCGAAGCCGGGTTGGCGATCGTTGCCGCCCGCTACTCAGCTCAATACGACTCCGAGATTTTTCAGCGACAGCGGTACCTGGCGGGCTCCGATTCTCGGCGGCTCGCGGAGCTGAACCGTGCGCTGACGGATCCGGCCATACGCGCGGTGTTCTGCGCGCGCGGCGGGTATGGAACGATGCGGCTGTTGCAGAGGCTGGATGCCGAGGGTGCGGCAAAGCCCGTGGTGGGGTTTTCTGACATAACGGCACTTCACCAGTGGCAGCAAAGCCACGGGTTCGTGAGCATCCACGGGCCTGTACTCACCCAGTTGGGCCGGCTGGGCCGAGCGACGAGTGAGCGGTTGTTCTCATTGCTCGAATCTCACTCACCTGCAGCCCCCCTGAGCGGAACCACTACTTTCGTGAACGGAACTGCGGAGGGTCCTTTGCTGGGAGGCAACCTGTCGGTATTCACACGGTTGCTCGGCACGCCCTTCATGCCGAATCTCGAGGGTGCGGTCCTGATGCTGGAGGATGTGGGCGAGCGTCCGTACCGGCTCGACCGCATGTGGACTCATCTGGAGCTGGCGGGAGTTTTTCGCAAAATCAGTGGGATCGTGCTGGGGTCCTTTACGCACTGCGAAGAGCGGAATGAGGCCTACTCGAGTCAGGACGTGCTGCGGGAGCTCGCCGTGGCAACCGGACTTCCCTGCTCAGCGGGATTTCCGATAGGCCACGGCGACGTCAACGAGCCGGTGGCGTTGGGCGTCCGGGTCCGTCTGGACGCCAACGCAAACCGGCTCACATTCCTGGAAGCCGCGGCCTCAGAACAGAGTTCCTGAGTCTCCGACCATGGCTTTGCGCACCAGCGGTATGGGTGGCCCGCCGTAGGAAAGGAATGCGTCGTGGAACGCCTTCCACTGCTTCATCGGAACGGCATTCGCATCGCCCGAAGTCTTCTGCGCAACCCAATCGGCGCGCAGCTTCCGGATCATGAGCTTGCCGAGCGTGTAGTTGAGATACCCGGGATCGTAAGTCCCGCGCGCAGACTGTTGCCGAGCAGTGCCCGCATCCTGATAAGCGCTCTCGAGGAACATCTTTTCAGACTGCGCGAGTGTCATACCCCGCGTGTGCAATCCAATCGACGATAGGAATCGCACGTCGCGCAGCAATGCGTCGCTCAACTGTCCGATATGGGTTTCGGCGGTCCCGTTGCCGTACCCCTCCTCCCACATCATTTCCTCACAGTAGTGCGCCCAGCCCTCGGCGTAGGCGTATCCCACCCAGAGCGCCGCGATCTTCGAGGGATTGCGGTTGGCATGCAGGAACTGCAGGAAATGCCCCGGCCACACTTCGTGCGCACTGGTGAAAGTGAGCCTGGCAATGCCCGGAATGTAGCCCTGCCGCTCTCTCAACGTCCATTTCGGATCAGGCGGCGAAATGTTGTAGACGGACGCAACGCCCTTCTCATATGGGCCAGGGATGTTGATGTACGCAAAGTTCCCGCGGTTGTAGGGCGGAGACTCGGCCACGAGCGCTTCCTCCGTCCCCGGAATCGTGACGACGTCCTTCTCGACGAGGAAACCCTTCAGGTCCTTCAGCAGCGCGCGCGCACCGTCGACGGCACCCCCTTTGGGCTTGTTCGCGTTCATCTTGTCCAAACACGCGCGCAGCGTTCCTTTCGGCAGGAACTCCGCGCAGGCTGCCTTCAACGCAGCGGTGTTGCGCTCGAGGTCCTGCCGCCCAATCGCCTCGAGATCCGCCACCGGCACGTCGACGCGCTCGGTCTGCTTCAACATGGCCGCATAGACCGTCTCGCCCAGTGCGAACGCGTCGGTGCCGTTTTTGCGTTCCGACACCAGCCAGTTCTTCAGGTCTTCCATGGCCTTGGCCGCGGCCGTGTTGGCCTCGGCCAGATCCTTCTGGGCCTGTGCGTCCTGAACTGACGCAAACACCTTCGGCACGTCGTTGCGGAAGAATTCGGCGAAGCCGCCGAACCCCGCAATACCGCGCTCAATGAGTGGCTTGGCCAATGGACTCTGCAGGTTGGCGCGGATTTCGGCCGTGAGACGTGGAATCGCGCGGGCGTAACCGATGTAACCGGCGAGCCGTTTATCCAGAGGCGCGTACTCACGACTCAGGTACACCTCGGGATCGAGGTTATTGATGTACCAGGCCGGGTTCTTGAACGGCGCCCGCGCCTGGTCGAGCCAGAACAGGTCACTGTCGATGACGCTCAGCAGGTACTCGCGCTCGAAGCGTTGCACCGGCTCGAGTGGCTCTGCGCTGATCCCCGCGGTCTGGGTGCGCAGTTGCTTGAGGCGATCGATTTCCTTCTGAAATCCCTCGGCGGTCCAGTCGGACATCTGGCCGTCGAACTCATGACGGCCGGCCTGCACGGCGAAGAACGGGTGCGCCTTGAAGTAGCTCTCAATGAACGCAGCGGCAAAATCATTCCAAGCCGTGCGAGCCGCCGCCGACGGATCAGGCGGGGGCGCTGCGGGCGCCGGCGGTGGTTGGCGCGAGCACGCCGCAACCACTAGCAAAGTACCCAAGGCCAATCCAGCAGCCATTGCGGCGCGACCGCCGCGTCGGATCCTAAGACTCATGATCACCTCAATTGAAGACCAAGTTATTTGAATACGTGGGCAACGTCGGGATACAGCTCAATCAACACTTCCTGTGCGCTCGCCGTAAGCAGCGGCAACAGGCCGGCAACCAGGGCCCCCTGACCCAGACCGGATAAGGCGGAATCGGTCCACACGGCATCCAGGGTCACCTTTCGGCGTCCCAGCGCCTTTTGAACTGCATCCTGCCAGTGCGTGGGCGCCGACCCTGACACAAACTCGCCCCGGCCGCGCCCGAAATGTGCAACCGCAAGGTATCTCATCAAGGCCGCCGCAACACGTGCGAACAGAAACTCCCGAGACCAGCGAACCGTTCCCGTGTTCGCGCCGCGGGCAAGGTTGTAGGCCTTTGCCAGACCTCGCGCACCGAACGCTCCCAACACGCCGCCAATCAGTGCGCCGGCACCGAAAGTCAGACCTCCGGCTCCCAGGTCCGCAGCCAGGCCCCCCAGTGCACCCGACAGAAGTCCTCCCAGCACGCTGGCTTTGTCAGCGTCGGCAGGACGGTCGATCGCAAACTCGCTGCCCATGCGTTTGAGAACTTCGTCAGTGGCGCGACCGGTCAGACCGTGAAGCTGCACGAGCTTCTCGGTAGTAGCGCGAATCCGCTGGTCCAGGCGGCTTGCCAGATCGACCTGGGCGCGCTCGAGTCGCGCGTCACCCTGCTCTACACCCGTTGCGACCGCACCTATCCAGGCGCGAGCCTTGCGTTGGATATCGAGCTCCTCCAGCGGCTCTGCATCGGTGGCGGCGGCGGCAATTTGCTCGGCCAGCGCCTGCATGGATTCGCGGAACACGGCGAGATTGCGCTCCCGCCAGGACTCACGCAGTCGCTCAAAGGCCGGCTGCCGATCGGCACTCAACAGGCGCTGCACGTGCGCGAGCAGCGTGCCCTCCTGAACCCAACAGCGCGCGAACGCATCGAAAGGCAGAACCATCTCCACCCAGGGGAACTGCGTGATGTGACTCTGCCACTGGGTCACATCGGCCTGTGACTGCAGGGCATCGCGCGGCGGTCCGAGTTGGTTCAAGAGCAGAATCACCGGCTTGCCGATCCAGCCGAGGATGCGCATCTCGGCGTCGATGTAGCCGACGGAGGATGGCTGCTCACCGGCGTTCACGACATACAGGACGACGTCGCTGATCTCTCGCGCATTGTGCATGGCCTGCTGGCTGCACCAGAACGGGCGGTCCGCAAACCGATCCCACACGTGGGTCAGGAACCAACCGATCGGCTTCTCGCCTTGTTCCAAGCGCTTGAGCACGCGGGTGCTGTCACCAAACCCCGGGGTATCCCATAACAATAGGGAATCCCCAGCAGGCGTTTCGATCAACACGTGGCTCTCGGCCACCTCGGTGACGTGGGCCCTGTCACCGACCTCGCCAATGTCCTGGCGCAGAAGCGTGCGCGCGAGAGTGGTCTTGCCTACGTTGGTATGCGACAGAATACTGACACTGATGCGGGATTCGCTCATGCCCGCTCGCCGGCGGTCCACAAAGCGGCGCGGGCTTCATCACGTGCATTGATCTCGGATGCGGCACCGGGCTTGATCAGGATCAGGTCTGCAAAGCTGGAACGCAGGCCGTAGCCGGCTACGAAATCGCGCCACAGTTTGCGGCGCTCCTGGACTCTTTGTTCGAAAGCGGCCTCACCGCGCATGCGCGCGGCGTAGGGGCCTTCGTCGATTAGGATTAGTAGTGGCGATGCGGTTGCGTTTTTGGCTAGCCAGTCGCGCCAGGCTGTGAGAAATGCGCCGTGATTTTCAACCTCGGGGGTGGACGCGAGAGTCATGAGGATGACATGCCATGTCGCGCCCGTTGCTGCCAGCCGGCGGGCCACTGTCTCCTCATCACCGTATTTGACGGGGTCGCGCATCTCGACTTTCAGATTGGCGCCCAGGGTGGCCGTGAGCAGTGATTCCAACCCGGCAATCGAGGGCGGTTTGGGCTCATATGCGTACGGAATGACACTCGCAATCTCACCTGCGGCTCCGCTACCAACACCCATGACCAGCGTTCGGGCGTAGCCGAGGAGCGAGGGTGGAAGCGGCACGCGCCGAGAATACTTCCACAATCCGAAGGAGGCTGCGACGGCGGCCAGCAGACGCGGTATCACGATGTAGAGCACGGCGGTAATGGCAATCAGATGAATCCACGAAGCGGCCTCACCGCCACCGCCCGTAGCTGTCCAACGCAACTCAGCGATTTCTCCCGGCGACCCATGTGAGATACCTGATAGGGCCGAGGCGGGTCCATACAACATGGAAACGAGTGCGTAAGCGCTCTGCGGCCCGAGAAAGGTGCTTTCCCAGCCGGCCTCATAGCGCAACCCAATCCCACGAATGTACAAGCCCGCGATGAGGCCTATTGCCAACAATGCCGCCGCGAGATGCAGCAAGCGTTTGGCGCGCAGAATCAACACTGGTTGCGACAAGGCGCCCCACTCCGCAGCGAATCGCCGCAGGCCCGTGGACAGAGGCACGTTGTAGCGAGTGGAGTGACGCATCAGCGATTCGATGCGCCCGGCGATCCAACGCTCGTAGAGCGCTGACGACCAGAATCCGGTGGTTTCACGACCGCGAGTGCGGATCCACGTCACCAGCAGCAGTACGTATACGAGCAGGTTCCAGACGATGAGGCCGATGAGGGGGAATGCCAGGATGTTGATGTGGCGGCTGCCATCGAGGGCGGACATGGACACGCCGACGATTAATGCCAGCAGCAACACAAAGCGGCCCAGCCAGGTGACGCCGCCCGCCAGCGCCAGGATGTGAATGACAACGGGTGAGCGTGAGCGCAATCGCTCCAGCAGGCGTTCTGCGCGGCGGACCAGGAAGGTTTCTGTTTGGGGGGACAGCAGCGCTGGCGCGGGCATTGCCGCTGGCGCGGGCGCTGGCGTTGCCGCGGGCGCGGGCGCGGGCGCTAGCGCGGCGGGTTGCGCGGACGGCTCCGCGGGTGCCGGTGTACGGGTCGTCAACGAATTGGGCGCCGACAATCGTTCTGGCGTCAGCTTGGGCGAGTCCCGGATGACCGCCCGCGAGGCATCCGCCCGGTCCGCCAGGGGAATCACCTCACCCGCGCGATCGGTCTCCTCAATCGCCTGGATGAGCAAAACTGTACGCAGCGCCCGTTGGTGCATGTATAGAAAGCGTCAGTCTACGCGCTGCACCCTGACCGCCAGCAGTCCACCGCCGCTCTCGCGCTCGACGGTGAATTCAATCGGTCGGCAGCAAACCTGGCAGTCCTCGATATACGACGGCTCATCGGCAGTCAGGTCGACGCGGGTTTCCAACCGTTCACCGCAGTAAGGGCATTGGACTGGGACGAATTCCTCGGGCAGCAGTCCCGGCAAGCCTTTACCGGGCTCGTATACGGGCTCCAGTCCATAGAGCGAATCGATGCTGTTCGCATCCAGGTCCGCAATACGGCGGGTCAACGAATCCAGCTCGCGCGCTTTGGGTCTTTTCACGTCGCACATTCTACGCGACCTGCGCCCGGACTCCTCGGTTCGTCGCAGGTGAGCCCAAACGCCCCGGCACCACGACCGGCTGAGCAAACCCAATGCCCTTCAGCCGCATCTATACCCACGTCGATCACAGATACGGGAGAGTCGTGATGAGCCTCATGAATCGCAAACGCGGCACACTGACCGGCCTCGCCGTGCTCTGCACGGCAGCGTTTCTCACTACAGGCGCGGTTGCCGCAACGGAAACTCAAGAATCAGTTCATGTCAGTTATGTTGCAGCGGATCTGGCGCGACCGGAGGCAGCAGAGGCGTTGTACCTGCGTATACAGCGCGCTGCACGAGCGGTGTGTCATGAGCCTGACATACGGCAGTTAACAGACAACATAAAGTACAAGCGCTGCTACGCAAGAGCGGTTGAGAACGCTGTTGCAAAAGTGGATGCCACTGCGCTTACGGCAGTCCATCGCAGCAAGATGCAACGCAGCGCCCCAGGTTGAGGCGGTGACATCGGTGGAGGCGGGAGGCGCCCCAGGGCAATGGAGCGCCCCAGCTCTGCGCGCGCCACAGCACTGCGGGGCGCCGCGGTAAGGCGTTGACGGCGACGGATCTTACGATGGGCTAGCGCCGGCATGATAACCATAGTTTACAATCCGTAAACTATAGATTACACTAAGCCGATGCTCGAAGTGCTCAAGTCCGCGACGTTCGAGGCATGGTTCAGCAGTCTGCGCGACCGCCAGGCGCAGGCCCGCATCAACGCACGCATTCGCCGGCTGTCACTGGGAAATCCGGGCGATGTAAAGCCGGTCGGCTCGGGGGTGAGCGAATTGCGTGTCGATTACGGTCCAGGGTATCGCGTCTATTTCATGCAGCGCGGGCAGCGTTCTGGCGGTATTGCTCTGTGGAGGTGACAAGCGAACACAGGACGCTGACATCAGACGGGCGATCAAGATTGCGAAAGACTGGAAGGAGTGATGAGTGGCCACTAAGCGACGGAAGAAAGAAGCATTCTCCCGGTGGGATGCTGCCGATTATCTAAAGTCCGATGACGACATGGCGGCCTATCTGCAAGCCTGTCTTGAAGAAGCTCCTGATGACCCTGCACTCATCGCCGCCGCACTTGGCGACATCGCCCGCGCACGCGGCATGATGCAACTCGCAAAAGAGACCGGGCTGACGCGCGAGGGCTTGTACAAGGCACTGTCGAAAGATGGAAATCCAAGCCTCGGCACGGTGCTCAAGGTGCTGAAGGCACTTGGCCTGAAATTCACGCCGCAGGTCGTCTAAGGAACCAAAGCGGACGGCAGCGAGGTGCCGAACGCCGGGTTGCCCAGGTCGCGTGTCTGCAGTAGCAACACGTGATTGGCGGCGTCGAGCATGACCACGCGAATCACATTGCGCTCGACCCGCAGTAACTCACATCGCCCCGTCACAATTGTCAGCGCGTTTCCACCGTCATCACTTTCTGAACGATCTTCCAGGTTCCATGAACCTTCAGACACGACAACATGTCCGTGAAATGGCGTGGCGGGATCTGCAATTTCAACTTCAAAAGCGCGAGCTCTCTGACAACGTCTATCGACACGATCTCATCGTGGCGCTCCAAGCCCTGTAGCTTCGGAGCTTTCAGGCTCCGGACCCCTGCCAGCCACATCTCAATCGGTGTCACGCTCACGTTGCCGTCCTCACCCACTTTTGTCACGGAGCAGGAGTGATGAAATATAGAAGCGAACCTGTCGGCATCCATTTCATAGGCAGCGTCGAAATAAGTCTTCGCTATTGCACTCAAAGCGCGAATATCGGTATCCATGGAATTCCGGAAATAGTGATGTCGTGCGCAGACTGTAGCTGTCACAAGCCGGGCGGGTTAATGCCCTGGCGCTTAGCACGCTTGTAAGCTCCGCTAAGCAATGCATCGTCCGGCGGCTAACGAGCGAGCCCGCTAACGGGCTAGCCATCCCCCGTCGACGGGAATGATGGTGCCGTGCATGTAATCAGAGGCGCGCGACGCGAGAAACACCGTCGCCCCGCCGAGGTCGTCGGGCTTGCCCCAGCGTCCGGCTGGAATCCGGCCGAGTATTTCCTTGTTGCGCGTCTCGTCATTGCGCAGCGCGGTCGTATTGTTGGTTGCGATGTAACCAGGTGCGATGGCGTTGACATTGATGCCTTTCGCCGCCCACTCGTTGGCCAGGATCCGGGTCATGCCGGCAATGCCGCTTTTGCTGGCCGTGTAGGAGACCACCCGGATGCCGCCTTGAAAAGACAACATGGAGGCAATGTTGATGATCTTGCCACCTCGCCCCAGCTTGAGCATGCTGCGGGCCGCCGCCTGGCACAGGAAGAACGCCGACTTCAAGTTGACGTTCATGACGGCATCCCAGTCGCTCTCGGTGAATTCGAGTGCATCGTTGCGGCGAATGATGCCCGCATTGTTGACCAGGATATCCACGGCGCCAAAGTGCTCGACCGCCTGTTGGATGATCTCACCCGAATGGGAAGCGGATCCCAGGTCGGCTTCGATGCCGTGAAAACGACGCCCGGCGGCGCGGACCATGGTGGCCGTATCGTCTGCGGATGAGCGCCCCACGGCGACGATATCGGCGCCGGCGTTCGCCAATGCAACAGCGATGCCCTGCCCGATGCCGGTGTTGGCACCGGTCACGAGGGCTATGCGGCCCACCAGCGAAAACAGATCTGCGGGAGTGTTCATAGAAGTACCTGCACGGGGACCGGATCCATATCCTTGTAGTCCTGGTTGTCGCCGGCCATGGACCAGATGAAGGAGTAGCGGCTGGTCCCGGCGCCCATGTGAATCGACCAGGGGGGCGAGATCACGGCCTGCTCGTTGGCCACCACAATGTGGCGCGTTTCAGTCGGCTGTCCCATGAAATGAAACACGCGGTCCTCCGGCTTCATGTCGAAGTAGAAATAGATTTCCGAGCGCCGGTCGTGCAGATGGCACGGCATGGTGTTCCAGATGCTGCCGGTTTCCAGCGAGGTCAGGCCCAACAGCAGCTGCGAGGACCGGCACACGTCCGGGTGAATGTACTGGTTGATAGTGCGCTGGTTCGAGGTGTCCTGCGAGCCCAGCCGCATGGGCTTGGCCTCCTCGATGGAGATCTTCACCGTATCGAAGCGTGCATGCGCCGGGGAGCTCACGAGATAGAACCGGGCTGGATTGGCCGCTTCCGCCGACTCGAACACCACGTCGGCGCTGCCCATCGCAACATACAGGCCATCACGAGGTTTCAGGGTATGGCTGCGACCGTCCACGGTGATCTTGCCAGGCCCACCTATGTTGATGACACCCAACTCGCGGCGCGCCAGGAACGGATTCGCGCCGGCTTCGCTCACCGCCTCGAGCTTCAACGGTTTGCGCACCGGCGTGGCGCCGCCCGCAATCAGGCGCTCGACATGACTGTAGTTCAAACGGATTTCGTCCGCGACAAACAGCTCTGTGAGCAGATAGTAGCCCCGTAACTTCTCGGCGGTCAGCCCGACAATCATGTCGGGATGCGTGGCCTGCAGAACCTTCACCTGCATGGATTCCTCTTGTGCCCAGACCTAAAGCCGGTAGGCGGCCTTGGGCAGCTTGTAAGCCAGATCCTCGGCCACGCGAGCCGCCTCGTCCTCATCCATTCGATGCTCCGCGACGAGGCGCGCGAGGTATGAACAGTCCACGCGGCGTGCCACGTCGTGCCGCGCGGGGATCGACAGGAACGCGCGGGTGTCGTCGTTGAATCCAACTGTGTTGTAGAACCCTGCCGTTTCCGTCGTCTGCTCGCGGAAACGCAGCATTCCCTCCGGGCTGTCGTGGAACCACCAGGCAGGGCCGAGTTTCAACACAGGATAGTGGCCGGCCAAAGGCGCCAGCTCCCGGCTGTAGGTCGTCTCATCCAACGTAAACAGAATGATCGAGAGGCGCGGATCGTTTCCGAAACGGTCTAACAACGGCTTCAGCGCGGTGACGTACTCGGTGCGCATGGGAACGTCGGCTCCCTTGTCACGCCCGTAGTGTTCGAACAACCAGCGATTGTGATTGCGAAAGGCCCCCGGATGAATCTGCATCACCAGGCCATCGTCCAGGCTCATTCGCGCCATTTCCAGCAGCACCTGGGCGCGGAACAACTCCGCATCCTCGGGAGTGAACTGACCGCCGGTCACGCGCGCAAGCAAGCGCTCGCATTCCGCCTCGCTCAAATCGGCTGTGCGGGCTGTGGGATGCCCGTGATCCGTCGCAGTCGCACCGACCCGTGCGAATTCCGCGCGACGCAGGCGGTGGGCATTGAGATACCCGCTCCAACTGTAGACATCCTGTCCGGTCAACTCGCCGAACTGAGTGAGCGCGGCACGGAATTGCTCGTGCTCGGGGTCGACTACGCTGTCGGGCCGATAGGTGGTGATCACTCTGCCGGTCCAACCGCTCGCGGCGATCTTGCGGTGAGAGTTGAGCGGATCGAGCGGCGATTCGGTCGTCGCAAGCACTTCGATGTTGAATCGCTCGAACAACGCCCGGGGACGAAACGCGTCGGTGCGCAAGGCGGCGCCGATCACATCGAAATACTGATCCGCCGATTTCTCATCGAGCACCACTTCGAGGCCGAACACGACATGGAAAACATGGCTCAGCCACAGCGAGGACGGTGTACCGCGAAACAAATGGAAATTGCGGGCAAACAGTCGCCACGCCTCGCGTGGATTTGCCTCCGACGCCCCCTTGCGACTGGCGACCCCGAGGCTGGCGAGCGGCACGCCCTGGCTGTAGAGCATGCGATACAAATAGTGATCGGGTGCCAGCAGCAGCTCGGTGGCGTTGCCGAAGGGCTCGTTGTCCGCGAACCAGGCCGGATCGGTGTGGCCGTGCGGGCTGATGATGGGAAGATTCTGCACCGCACCATAGAGGCGACGGGCGATCGCCCGGACCGCCGGATCAGCCGGAAACAACCGGTCGGCATGCAGTACCCGTTTCTTTGACATATTCCACTTAGCGGTCCGCGGACCGGAATCATACCCCGCGACAGGCTCAGATGGTAACCGGTGTCATCTGGTGCAACGCACGACCGGATCACAGGCCGGTGAACCGCTCGAATTCGCTATTTCTGCAGGGGTTTGGGAGGCTGCGAGGAGTCGCGGACAATGAGGTGCAGACTCACCCGCGTGACAATCGCCGTATCCACCACTTCGTCCGATACTTTCACAGGGATGAGCTTAGCGGCCGCCAGCCGTCCCATGTCTCGAATGGGCATCCGTATGGTGGTCAACGACGGCGAAAGTCGGGACGCCAGGGGGCTGTCGTCAAAGCCGACGACCGACAGCTCTTCGGGGATGGAGATCTTGAGCCGGTAAGCGGCCTTGTACACACCTGCTGCCATCTCGTCGTTCGACGCGAAGATGGCCGTGGGCCTCGGACGCCGAGCCAGGAGAGCCTCTGCGCAGGCCACACCCGAATCGAAGGTGTAGGAGCCCTCAACAATCATCTCCGGCGGAATGGTCACTCCGCGTGCCTCAAGGGCCGTCGTGAAACCTAGCGTCCGCTCGTACGCTGATCGGTACTGCGGCGGGCCAGTAATCAGCCCGATGCGCCGATGACCCAACGCCTCCAGGTAATTGGCAGCTTCCGCGGTGGCCTCACGATCGTTACATAAGATTAAGCGCGAGGTGTTGTCGAGGCGGACGGAAGCGACACGTACATACTGACAATCGATCTCACGCAACGCTTGCGCCAGCATCTGGTCTTCGGAGATGGGTGGCAGCAGGACCACCCCGTGTAATTTCTGCCGCTCAATGAAGCGGCGGATTCCGGGCAGGAAGTCGTCGCTCAGCCTATCGCACGGGTGTACGACCAGTTCGAAACCCGATCCGCGCAGCGCATCCAGGACACCGTCCTGAATGTTCACGATGTACTGCGCGTTAGGATTGTCATAAATCAATCCGATCAGAAACGAACGCCGGAACGCGAGACCGCGTGCCTGTGGATCGGGTGCGTAGCCGATCTTCTGAATGACCGCGTCGATCTTGGCCCGTGTCTCCTCCTTCACGAACGGCGACTGGTTGATCACCCGTGAAACAGTTTTCTTGGAAACATTGGCCAGGCGCGCGATGTCATTGATGGTGGCCCGGCGGCCGCCCATGAGGGTCTGGGCCGTGGGCGGATCCACCTGATCGGTTGCGGGCCCCTCGGTGCCGGATGTTTTTGTTTTAGGCATGTGTTGGCGGCTCGTCCGCAGCCGTCAATTGTAAAAAGGGTGCCGCAGTGTACGCACCGGCGGGGCTGGACAAAAGCGGACCTGCCGCATTAAATGACACCGGTTTCCCGCGGAAAGTATTGCAGCGCATGCAAAGCCCTCTCATTGCCCCCGTCCGCGACGCCGTTCATCGCATTGACCCCGCCGACGACGTCGCCGTTGCCATCCGACAGCTCGAAGCCGGGGAGACGGTGAGTGTGGGGGATTCGAGCGGCTTGATCCAGGTGCGGGAGTTGATTCCGCGCGGACACAAGCTCGCGATTCGCAAGATCAGTGCCGGTGAGCCGGTCCGCAAGTACGGCTGGCCCATCGGGCAAGCCAAGCGCGACATCCCGGCCGGTTCCCTCGTGCACACCGAGAACCTGACAACACTGCTCACCGGCCTGGATCGATACGAGTATCAACCTGCCCCTCCTTTGCGCGGGATCGCTTCCGGGTTCGAGCAACCGCTGGAGTTCATGGGCTATCGCCGTCGTAACGGTCGCGTCGGCACGCGCAATGAGATCTGGGTTGTATCCACGGTAGGTTGCGTAACGCGAACCGCAGAGCGGATCGCACGTTTGGGTTCGGAGCGATTCGCCGGTCATGTTGATGGCATTCATGCGTTGACGCATCCGTTCGGCTGTTCCCAACTGGGCGATGACCTCGCGCACACACGCCGGATTCTGGCGTCACTCATTGTGCATCCGAATGCGGGCGGTGTGCTCGTAGTGGGACTCGGTTGTGAGTCCAATCAATTGGACAAGCTACTGGCCGAAGCGGGTGATTACGATAGGTCACGTGTGCGGGCGTTTAGCGCACAGGCGAGCGACGACGAAATCGAAGATGGTTTAGCCGCTCTCGAGGAGCTCGTGCAAATCGCTGAATGCGATGAGCGTGAGGCGTGTCCCCTGTCCAGCCTTTCAATCGGCCTGAAGTGCGGCGGGTCCGACGGCTTCAGCGGGATCACGGCCAATCCGCTGGTCGGTCGCATCGCCGACCAGGTGTCCGCGGCGGGGGGAACGCCCATTCTCACCGAAATTCCGGAGGTCTTCGGCGCCGAACGGCTGTTGATGCGCCGTGCAGTGGACGCCGGGGTGTTTGAGGATGTGGTCTCGGTGGTCAATCGCTTCAAACAGTATTTCCTCGACCATGGTCAGCCTATTTATGAGAACCCTTCTCCTGGCAATATTGCGGGCGGGATTACTACGCTCGAGGAGAAGTCGCTCGGTGCTGTACAGAAAGGCGGCCGGGCGCCCGTGAGCCAGGTGTTGTTGTACGGTCAGCGCGCCGGGCGGCCGGGCCTGGCTCTGCTCGAGGCGCCTGGCAATGATGCGGTCTCCTCTACGGCGTTGGTCGCGGCGGGAGCGACCATCCTGTTGTTCACTACGGGCCGCGGAACGCCCCTGGGATTTCCGGTGCCGACACTCAAGATCGCATCCAACTCGGCGCTGGCCCACAAAAAGCCGCGCTGGATCGATTTCGACGCCGGCCGGCTGCTGGAGGGATCAAACATGGACCAGGCCGCACAGCAACTGATGCAGCTCATTATTGAGACCGCTTCCGGCAAGCCTGCCCGCAACGAGCTCAATGATGAGCGTGAAATTGCCATCTGGAAGACGGGTGTCGTCCTGTAATGGTCGAATTCCTGTCGCAAGCGAACCTGGCGCGCGTGCCGCGCGAGGTCAAGAGACCTGCCTACGACCGCCGCACTGTTGATATCGGCATCGTCCACTTTGGGCCGGGCGCATTTCATCGCGTCCATCAAGCGTGGTTCGTGGAGAAGCTGCTGGCGAAGGACCCACGGTGGGGTATCTGCGCAGTCTCGCTTCGCAGTACGGATGTGCGCGATGCGCTCGTGCCGCAAGATGGGCTGTACACACTCGCCTGCCTGGATGGATCGACCTCGTATCAGGTCATCGGAGCGCTGAAGCAGGCTCTGGTCGCCCCGGAGGATCCCGAAACGGTGTTGGATCAGTTGTCCGCGGCGCGTACGCGGGTCGTGACGATGACGGTGACCGAGAAGGGATACTGCTTGGGACCCGACGGGAACCTCGACATGCTCCACGCCGATATCCGGCGGGATATACGCTCGCCGCATTCGCCAACCAGCCTGATCGGGTATCTCGTTGAGGCTTTGAAGCGCAGGAGAGCGAGTGGCGTGGGGCCGCTCACTATTATCAGTTGTGACAACCTGGTTGATAACGGCACTCGGCTTGCGCGGGCCGTGCAACAACTTGCTTCGACCACCGATGGCGACCTGGCTCGTTGGATCGAGGATCAGGTCGTGTTTCCGCGCACCATGGTCGACAGCATCACGCCTGCAACAACCGATACGCTGCGAGAGAAAGTCGCAGAGGCGCTCGGCTTGACGGATCGCTGGCCCGTACAACGCGAAGGGTTCGTGCAGTGGATCATCGAGGATGGGGCCGTCGGTGCGGGGCGTACACCGGATTGGGCCAGCGTCGGGGTCATCATCACGGATGATGTTGGAGCTTATGACCGCGCAAAGTTGCGACTATTGAACGGCGCGCACTCCTCGCTTGCCTATCTGGGATTGCTCGCAGGACACGAGACGGTCGCGGATGCGATGGAGGATTCGGATCTCGCGGCTTTTGTTGGAACGATGATGAAGCGCGATATCCTGCCGACGCTCAAGGCGCCGCGCGGACTGGATCTGAACGCCTACATCCAGGCCATCCTGAAGCGCTTCCGCAATCCCGCGATCCGGCATGCCCTCGCGCAGATCGCCTGGGATGGCTCGCAGAAACTGCCCTTTCGGCTGCTCGGCACCCTCCAGGACAACCTGGAGGCGGGTCGGCCCATCGATTCACTGTGCGTGCCGATTGCCGCCTGGATGCACTTCGTGCGGCGCAAGGCGGCCTCGGGCGAGCAGGTTGTTGATCCGCTGGCCAAGCGGCTCTTCGAGATCGGCCGGGCGTGTCAGAACCGGGCCGCCAGCGACCTGCCGTTGTTTCTGGCTTTGGACACGGTGTTTCCGCGCGAGCTGGCGGGTGGGGAGATCTTTTTGGGCGCACTGGCGCGCGCCTATGATGGGTTGGCTGCGGGGAGCTGATTGGGCTGCCGCGGGCGGACTTCACAGCAAAGGGTTGGGTGATGAAGAGGCGCCTCGGCCTGGCTATGATCATCACGGCAATCGCCGTGGCCTCGGCTGCCTACCTGCTATTGCACGGCATTGTCCGATTCAACTACCCGAGTGTTGCCGAGTTTCCGGTTCGAGGGATCGACGTATCGCACCACCAGGGGCCGGTGCAGTGGTCGGCGGTCGCCGCGGATGGAATTCAATTCGCGTATCTCAAGGCATCCGAAGGCGAGTCCTTCATTGACCAGCGTTTTGCGGACAATTGGCGCGATGCACAGCGCGCCGGAATCATTCCGGGCGCGTACCACTTCTACTCGCTATGCGGCTCGCCAAAGTTGCAAGCGGCCAATTTCCTCGCTGCCGCGCCTCCTGTTGTGGTCGCTGTATTGCCGCCGGCCATAGACCTGGAGCTCGGTGGCAACTGCGCTCACCGGCCAACACCTGCCGCCTTCAGAAAGGACCTGGCGCTTTTCCTCGAATCCGTAGAAGCGGCCTGGGGCCGTCGGGCGACCCTCTACGTTACCCCAGAGTTTTATGGGTACATCGCGGGATATTTTCCCGCCAATCCTCTCTGGGTGCGCAGCATATTCGCCCGGCCGCGTTGGGCTGGATTCGGCTCCTGGGTGATTTGGCAGTATGCTAATCGCGGGCACGTGCAGGGTGTCTCAACATTCGTGGACTTGAACGTTTACAGCCAATCACGGGCAAGCTTCAGGGCATTGACCGACACGCAACAATGAGTTGACTCCCGTATGTATACCCCTCAGGCCGGAATCTTCGCTCTGGGAACCTCCTCTCACGCGTACCTGGAGTTTGACCTCCTGGACGCGAAGAAGCGTAAGGAGCTCGCCTCTACAATTGCCACGATCCGTGAGCCACGGACCACCACAGGTGGCGTGAACTTCGTCATCGGCTTTCGCCCCGAGCTCTGGCGCGACATCGTTCCAGATGACGCGCCCCCGGGCGTGGAGGGCTTCAACAACGCGATCCAGGGCACGGACGGATTCGTGATGCCGGGCACTCAACATGATGCGCTGGTATGGCTGTCCGGCAGTGCCTATGACATTGTCTTCGATATGGCCCGCTCGGTCGTCCGTGACCTCGCAAGCCAAGCCGCGCTAGGGGAAGAAACTTCGAGTTGGTCCTATCAGCACGATCGCGATCTGACCGGCTTCATCGATGGCTCGGAGAATCCGACGTTGCTCGACGCTCCCGGCGCAGCGCTATTGCCCGAAGGAGTTCCGGGTGCTGCCGGCTCTGTTTTGTTGCTGCAGAAGTGGCAGCACAAAGCAGCTGAGTGGGAAGCGCTGCCGATCGACCAACAGGAGCGCATCATGGGACGCACCAAGCCCGACAGCATCGAGCTCGAGAACAAGCCCTCGGACTCGCATGTCGCGCGCACGGATCAGGACGAATTTGGAACCATCTTTCGTCGCAACATGCCGTATGGAAATGTCGTCGACCACGGCACCATGTTCGTTGGATTCAGCGCAGATCAGCAGCGGCTTGCCAGAATGCTCGATAGCATGGCGGGCCTGGTCACCGGCACGCGCGATGCGCTCACACGCTTTACTCAGCCGTTGAGCGGCTCCTATTACTTCGTGCCTTCCGTCGAGAGCCTGCGGCGCTTACGCGATGCAGAAAGCTAGTGGCCGGCCACCGGCTTGAGGACCGCGGAGTTGCGCTCATCGTTGCTGATGATGCGATAGAACTTCTTCAGCTCCTCTGCCTTCGCCACGGGAATGCTCAAGTCCTTGCGCTCAAACGTGCGGGTATAGCGCAGGCTGCGTCCGACTGATTCGGTCTTGCTGTGATAGGAGATGAACCCATAGTCGAGGTTGAGGGGCGGCGGCAGCTCGTCGACTTCGTAACCTTCCGGAAGCGCGATCTCAAACACATCGGTGTCGCGTTCAGCTCCGTCGAACTCTATCGGATGGTGGCGGGCTTCAGGAGTCTCCAGCAGCGAGGTGGCCTTGGTACCGAGGATGCGCGGTCGCACCAACAGCAGATCGCCTGCCGACTTGGCATAGTTGGGGGCCTCGACCGTGTAGCGCCATTCGAATGGGCGATCGTTCACTCGCGCACTGACCGTGGACGCCTTCAGGATGGAATAGGTTGAGAAGGAGTCCGCTGCGACTCTCTCGACCGGCTTGATGACGTCGGTATCGCGGATCGAGGCCTGCGCCGCTGCGCGCTGATCTGAAGCCCGGTCGCCGGACCAGGTCTCGTGTATATCGCCGTGCAAGGTACCGTCCCCATCCAGCGTCATCTTTGCGGTCCGCTCGATGGCATTCAGGCTTGCCGGCAATTGCGGAGTGCGGACGAGCTCACCCCCGTCGGGCGCAACCAACAGCCCGTAATTGGCCTGCAGGTCGCCGCTCAAGGAGCCCAGGGGTGTCAGCGGGTCCGTCGGATCGAAGAACAGGATTTTACCGAGTTTCGCATGGGTGCTCACCGCGAGCAGCGAAGCATCCGTCAATGTCGGCGGCAGCACGATCGCCAGAATCGCGTGATTGAATCCCAGGTTCGCGGGTGTAGTGTCCGTAATCGAACCGCGCACCGTGTTGACAATGAAGTAGTAGGAGTCGATACCGATCTCATTCAACATGGCATTGAGCAGGGTCGCCTTGTCCTTGCAGTCGCCATAACGATGAGTGAAAACTTCCGCGGCGGCGTGCGGTTGCAACCCACCGATACCCAGCTCGATGGCGACGTAGCGGATGTCCTTTTGCACGAAGGCGGCCAGGGCACGCATCTTCGCCAGTTGATCGGGGGCTGACTGCGTCAGCTCAGTCACGGTCTGCTTGATCTGGGGCGTGCTGTTGGTACGCCCCTGCACGAGCCCCCGATACCACACGCCCATTTCGCGCCAGCTCTGAAAACCCTGGGCTTGCGAATTGGGTGGCTGCAGCGATATGACGAGCCGCCCGGCTATACCCTTCCACGGCGGCATGTTCTCCTCAACCTTGATTTCCTTCAGGTCCCTCAAGACCCATTCGGTCTGTCCGCCGTGCGGGGCGCTGGGTGTTTCTTCCGGATGGTTGATCCAGGTGGGCTTGAACGACCAACCCGACGGCAACTGCAGCGTGAAGTGGGCTTCACGGACCGGGATGGTGTCTTCGAAAAGCCATTCTTCGTTCAATTCGTTCGGACGGTCCTGGGTTTCGAGCTCGTAAGCGACGATACTTCCCGGCACGCTCGCAGGGATGCGCAATACTTTGGTCCGCAGATCCGTGATCAGCTCACCATTCTGCACGCCATACAGCGAGGTCTCGATGGAGTCGCGCATCCCGATGTCGTAAGGCTTGCCCTCCTTGGGGATGCTCCAGGCACGCAGGTTGTTGATGCGGGTCTGGTAATCGAAGTTCACCCTGACGATGCCAAACTCCTGGCCTTCGGTGCGCAGAATGCGGTAGGCGCGACGTTCCAGATGCTTGCGCTGCCCGTCTGGCTGCACCGTCAAGACACTTTCGGAATACAACAGCACGGCGTCAGTCTTTTCATCGTGCTGCGGTACCGGCGCGCTGACTTGAGACTGCACCCAGGGAGGTGGGGAGCTTGCGGCGGTAATCCCCGGCAGCGCAGCACTCCAACACAGCAGGGCTGCAGCGCCAGCCCGCAATACAGCAGAATGCCGCTTCAACGCTGCGCCACCACCGGGGCGATGACAATCTGCTCTTCATCCGCCGTGCGAACGGTTTGGAAAAACTGCCGCAAGGCGTCGTAATATTTTGCCTCGACCAACAGGAGGCCGACCGAAATATCCCGTTTCAGATGCAACGTGCCCTCCTTCTCCTCGGCCGCCACGGCATAGGAGTAGAGCTTGAAATCCAGGTTGCGCGCCTTGGGCAGGCTGTTGATGTGCCTGCCGCTGGGGATCTGGATGACAATGTCATCCGCATACTGGTACGGAAACTCGAAATAGATGGGCTGGGTGCGGGTCTGATGCTCGAAGGTACGATCCTCCGCGGCGCCAAACACCCCGATCTTCAGCAACTGGCGCTGCCCGGCGGCGGCGACCCAACCGGGAACCTGCAGGTCGAACTCGGCCACCAACGGCTCTTCCCACGCCGACCAGTCGGGCGTGTTGGTCAGCTTGACGTCGATGCCGCTGGGCACGACGCTGCTCATCTGAGCCTCGAGAAAATGCTTTCTGTCAACATCGTCTTCGTTACGCTCCTGCAGGCGACGCCACGCCGCTTCCAGGCCGCTGAAGCGGACGGTGACTTTGCCGGACAGGGTGCCCCCTGACTCGATTTTCAATTGCGCTTTGCGCTCGATGCGGGCATCAGCGGCCGCCGGCAGGGGTGTGTTGATCCACTTGCCGCCGTCCGAGTCGAGGCGCAACGTCTGCACGGCGGTTTCATACCAGGGCAGCAACCCGAACGGCGTGAACGGTACGCCCGGATCGAGAAACCAGTCCTTGCCGCCAGCGGTAGCGATCACGATGTGGGAGTTGAGCTGACGGGCATTCATCAACCGCTGATCGAAGAAGTACTCATTGCGCGTCGGCACCAGGGCACTGGTCGCCGGCACGCCCGCCGCACGGGCCAGCGCTATGAACAGATAGTTGATCTGCGAAGAGCTTCCCGAGCCCCGTGCCCAGACATCCTCGACATTGCGGGCTTCGTCCTGGCGCTTGAGCTCCTGCTCGGTCTTCGACGGCTCGTAGGTCTCATTGCGGATGCGCTCGACACGCGCATAGATCTTGCGCAGTTTTGTTTCAGGAGAATCGTCCGGCTGGACGATCTCGGCAACCGCGCGCTCCATCGCCTTCCTGCGATCGACAAACTTTTCCACATCGTGCCAGGCCTCCTTGTCGATCCGCCGCCAATACCCAGGCGGCTCTTCCTTGTAGTGGTCTGAGTCCAGATAGATGAAGTCGACGCGGTACTTGAGCTCATTTTCGGGAGGCATGAGCTCTTCGGTCACGAACGCCGGTACAGCGTGTGTCTCCAATCTTATTTTCCCGCGTTCGTTCGCAGGGCTCGGGGTGCCTTCCGGCATTCCGTGCGGCCAGCTCCATCGCAGGGGGAAGTAGGGCGACGGGGTCAGGGAGAACTTGCCATGTTGGGTGAACAGCTCCTGACTGAGTATCCAGTGCGAATCGAATACGAGCCACGAGTTCTGCGCACGGCGATAGCGATATTCAATGATGCTGCCGACCGCGGCTTCGGGCATCGTGAAAGCCTTCGCCATGACTTTGACACCACGGCCGCTCACAATGGGCTTGTCGTAAACGGTTCCATCGAATTTGACGATGCTGCCGTCCGGGCGGGTGGTACGGGCATCGATTCCGTGGATGCCCTCTTCGCCCTTGATGTAGGGGATTTCGACATCGGCGTACTTGCGGCCCTCTTCCTTGAGGATCTTCAGCCGCAGGTAGTTGAATTCTTCGGAGAGCGTGTCGTCGCGGTCCACCTGGCGGTACAGGTAGATGGCCGCAGCGCCTGGCGCCTTCGGCTCGCTGGTCAACTGCAACTCCTCGGGTGTGACCGGCAACCAGTCAGCGGCGCGCAGTGGCGCCACAAGGAGAACAGTGAGTGAAAGAAGCAGTGTCAGTGCCCGGCCGCGTCGAGGTGCGCTCATGGGGAGGCCCGATCCTTCGTAATCCATTGCCTGTGTTTTTCTTGTCCTACCGCGGCTGTGGATCAGTATCGCAAAACGTGGACTTGGCTGTCGATATGCGCCGTGACAGTGGCGGATTTATGTCGAATGAATCGACTGTCGCGCGCGGGATCCGTAGTTGCTAGATGACGGGTCCAGGACTACTGTCTGGCCATGCAGCGGGCGATTGGAATCAGCATCCACACCGGATGGGGAGCCTGCGTGGTGGTTGGTGGGTCGCTTCGCAAGCCCGAGATCATCGGCAACGAGGTGATCAAACTCTTGGACGATGGCGAGCGCTTCTGCTTTCATCGCGCCGCCGAGATGAAACCCGCAGCGGCTGAAGTGTGGCTGGCAGGCATTCGTGCAAAGGCGCTTGCACACGCGCGAGCTGCGCTCGCAACTCTCACTGGGCAACACGTCGACGTCTGTGCCATCGTCGCCAAGGACGGGATTGTTGGAAGTCTGGAATCGGCCTTGGCGAGTCATATGCGAATTCACTCAGCCGAAGGGTTCTTCTACCGAGATGTGTTCCGCGATGCCTCCACAGTTCCCTGTCGCATCGTTCCAGCCGGCTCACTCAATATCACGAGCGTGGGCAAGCTCAACACCCGACCCTGGGGCCGGGACCAGAAGCTGGCGGCCTTGGCGGCGTGGCAGCTACTTGCCGATTGAATAGGCGATGCGGTAGATATCCGCGCGGCCGCGGCTGACTGCGCGATGCGAAGTAAAGTAGAGATGAGCCGGGTCGCTCATGGCGATTGACGGACCGAGCGTCCCCGCGTCGGGCTCTTTCGAATTGACGGCTTCGGGCAGGCGCTGGCGGGCACCATAGCGGCCGGCGCGAGCTGGCACAAAATACAAGTCAACGGCACCGTTCAGATCGCCTGAGGCAAACACCAACGATTGGCCGTCGCGCAGAAACGTGGCATCGAAGTCCTCATCAGCGCTATTGACGGCTTCGAGATTCGTGGCGTGTTGCCACACGCCGCCGACTCGCCGGGCGATGAAGAGATCGTGTTTGCCCTTGCCGCCACGCCCGTCTGTCGCGAACAGCAGCTTGCCGCCATCGGGCGAAACAACAGGAGCCCACTCATCCCCGGCGGAATTGACCTCGGCACCCAGATTCCGGGGCTCACCGTAACTGCCGTGTTGGGCATCGAACGGTGCGAAGTAGAGGTCATCTCCACCGAAGCCGCCGGGTCGATTCGAGAAGAAGTAGACGCCGGAGCCGTCAGGCGCAAAGGAGGGATCAAAATCGTTGCCGGGAGAATCGAAGGACATGGGGTGCGGCATGCTCCAGCCGGTTGCTGTACGCACGCTCTCGAAGATTTCCCAGCCACCCGGGCCGCCCGCTCGACCGATCGCACCCCACAGCATGCGTTCGCCGTTGGGGCTGAATGTGACGCGCACTTCAGTGGTGGCAGTGGAGACCAGGTCCGGCAACCAGAGCTCGGCTTCGCCTTGTGTACGAAACACTTCCGGTGTCGCCGCGCATCCGGGGAGCAGGAGCAGCGCCGCTGCCATAGCAATGAGTTTCATTGCGAGGCTGCCAGGCGCGAGGGCCGCCAAACCCGGCGCAGTTCCGACAATCCGCCCACTATCGCCTGCTCTGCGATGACACCATAGCCGAATACGAGGCCTTGCGTGTCCGGTCTGCCGAGGCAATAGCGCCCGACGGAACCCAAACCAACGCCGTGATCGCCGGCGCGCTTCACGACTTCTTCCGCATCTTCAGGATTGCGAAGCAGAGCCGCTACATGCAGACCGGCGAAGGAGGGAACCGGAGACAGCCAGCGACTGAAGTCCTGCTGAAGACCGTCGAGCAGTCGCCGCCGCCGCTGGCCATATATCGAGCGCATCTTGCGGATGTGGCGAGCGAGGTGACCTTCGGCTATGAAAGCGGCCAGGGCGTGCTGATTGAGAAAGGGACTGAGCAGATCAGAATCCTGCTTGGCCGCAATCAGCGCCTCGAGCGCCCAGGGCGGCGCCACAATGAATCCGAGCCGTATCTGCGGGAACATGCTCTTGGAGAACGTTCCGACATAGAACACCGATTCGTGGCGGTCGATTGTCTGCAGTGCATCGAGGGGCCGTCCGTCGAAGCGGAACTCGCAGTCATAGTCATCCTCGATCACGACCGCGTCGTTTTTCCGCGCGAACTCCAGCAACGCCATCCGGCGTGTCATGGACATAGCAGAGCCAAGGGGGAATTGGTGGGACGGTGTCACGCAGACCACGCGCGCCTGGGAGGTCAACTGATCGACCAACATCCCATCGTTATCCACGGGAATGGGCAGCAGTTTCGCGCCGGCAGCCTGGAACACTGCACGCATGGGCGGATAGCTGGGATTCTCGACGGCAACCGTGGTGTGGCGGCCGGTCACCAGGACGCGCGCCAGGAGGTCAAATGCCTGTTGGGCGCCACTCGTAACCAACACATCCTCTGGTCGGCAGGCAACGGCGCGCGAGACTGAAACGTGTTTCGCAATTGCAGCGCGCAGAGCCGGCAAGCCTTGCGGATCACGGCTCGCTTCAAACTTCGAGAGACTGCGCAGCGCGCGATTCGACAGACGCCGCCAGATGTCGTACGGGAACAAACCTGTGTCAGGCACTCCACAGCGGAAACTGTATGGCAGCGATTCCGCAGGTGCTGGCGGTCTGCGCGCCCGTCGGCCGCGCCAAAAGCTGCTCAGACGTCTGTCTGCGGCGCTCTTGTCCGTCCGCGCCCTGCCTTTGGCCGGCCGCGAAAGCGCCTGTGCGATATAACATCCGGATCCCTGGCGCATCGATACGTAGCCCTCGCTCAGGAGGAGGTCATAGGCAGCTACGGCGGTGTTGCGGGAGATACTGTAGGTGGCGGCGAGCGCGCGCGTTGACGGCAGGCGCAAGCCTGGCCGGAGGCGCCCGTCAACGATTGCCGCTCTGAGCTGCTGATGCAACGCCTGCAGAATCCGATGCGAGCCGCGTGTCGGGAGACGTATCGGGAGCTCAAAAAGTGGTTCCATAAAATCTGCTCGAAGTGGATCCCTTTGTGGACCAGTTCCGGCCTAATCTTAGACTCATGAATACCTCCTTGAACATGAGTTTTTCTGGGTGGCTCCGTGCGGCGGTGACGTCCGCGGTGTTGTGTCTTTCACTGGACGTCGCCAGCGCGGATGAAGCACCAAAGGCAACACCGCCACTGATGACGCACGACCTTGTAGGGATCCCCGGAAAAGAGGCGATCGTGCTGACTGTCGAAGTCGGACCCGGTGAAGCATCGCGACCGCATCGGCATGATGCCAACGTATTCGTTTACGTACTGGAGGGATCGCTCATCATGCAAGTGAAAGGCGGTCCCGCGGTAACGCTCCATCCGGGGCAGACCTACTACGAGAACCCGTCCGACATTCATACGGTCTCGAAAAATGCGAGCCAGACGGAACGGGCTAAATTTCTTGTGTTCATTGTTAAGGATAAGGGAGCGCCGGTGACGCGCCCGGTGGCAGCGGAGGAGCTTCGATGACGCTGCCACGACGGGTGATGACGCTGGCGCGACGGTTGCCGCTTTGCTTGTCGCTGTTTACGCTGTTGGTTTGCGCTCCCGTGTTGCACGCACCATTGCACGCGCAGGTGACAGGTCAGCAAAGGGCCGAGGCCGCCGGACACAGTCTTGTAGGCTCACCCGCTCCGCGGAAGGTTCTCAAGACCATCGATGGGCAAACCATTGATCTGGGAAGCCTGTATGGGAAGAAGGCCGTTTATCTGAAGTTTTGGGCCACCTGGTGCGTACCGTGCCGGGAGCAGATGCCGCACTTTGAGCGCACGTATGAATCCGCGGGATCTGATTTGCAGGTGATCGCGGTCAATGCCGGTTTCAACGACTCGATAGATGATGTACGCGCGTATCGGAAGCAGCTCGGCATCAAGATGCCGATTGTCATCGATGATGGAACGTTGGGCACGGCTTTCAATCTTCGCGTTACTCCACAACATGTGGTTATCGGCCGCGACGGGCGTATCCAGTATGTAGGGCATCTGGCGAGCGAGCAGCTCGACGCTGCCATCCAAGTTGCCCGAAGCTCGCCTGCCACTGGCGTTGCGGGCGGTAGCAACGGGGGCGGCGGACGTGGCGTGGACAGCGGACGACCTGGGGACGGCAAGGTCTCGCGATATGGAGTGGGAGATCGGGCGCCGCCCTTCTCGGCAAAAACCCTGGATGGCTCACTGTTGGATTTCCAACAGCCGGCGAAACAGCAACCTGCGGTCCTGGTCTTCATGACGCCGTGGTGCGAATCCTATCTCGAGACCAGCCGGGCGCAGGTATCGAAGCGCTGCCGTGACGTGCGTGTGGGGGTCGAAGAGTTGGCCAAGCAACGCCCGCAGGTGCGATGGTTGGGCATCGCGTCGGGAATCTGGGCGTCGCGGGAAGATTTGAGTAAATACAAGACCCAGTTCGATGTAACCATCCCGCTCACCCTGGATGAGTCGGGTGCCTTGTTTCAGACATTCCAGGTACGCAGTGTTCCCACGGTCATAGTGATCAATAGCCAGGGAAAGATCGAGCGCAGGATCGAGGGCGGTGATCCGCGCCTGGTGGCGCAGTTGCAGGAGGTCGCGTTGACGCGGTGATGGCGTGGTGGCAGACGGTGACGCCGCAGCCGCACGCGCCGATCCCGGAGCGGCCGCTTTTTCCGGGCAACCCCAGGAGAGGTGCGACGCAGAAGAGCGGGTCGAGAGCCTGAATGCGTAGGATTTCAGCTGGTTCGGCAGGTTGCCCAGCGCTCCAGACAGCGGAGCCGCCTTGACGACGGTCAACCTTACTGCTCTGATTGGCGGAGAATGGCTGACTTAGACCGCCGCCCTTCAAAGGGCGCTAGCGACACAAGCGTGGTGGGCACCAATGCGGTGACAATGCATGCGCGGCGACGGCCATGAGGATTTTGCTCGTCGGCAGTCTGCCGTCCGTTGCCGACTTGGGGCGCACGCTCCTGCGGTTCAAACACGAGGTGGAGACACACTCAAAGCGTGAAACCGCAGTGCAGGCTTGGTCTCACGGTCGGTGTGACGCTGCGGTGTTTTCGATTTCGCGCTCGGACGAACAGCCTTTTGCGACGGTAAGAGCATTTCGTGAGCGGCGCCCTCACGCGGCAATCGTAATCGTCAGCGAGATGAACCACGTGGAAGACCGGGTCGCCGGCCTGGATTCCGGTGCGGATGATTACATCGCCGCGCCGTTTGCCGTCGCAGAACTGCGCGCGCGCCTGAGCGCAATCGCCCGAAACACGGCATTACGCCTCCCCGCTGAGATTCGCATGGGTCCCCTCCTGATGCGCGCCGGTGACCCAACCGTGACAATCGGTGCCGACCGCGTCGACGTGACCCCAAGAGAGCGGGAATTGCTCGAAATGTTTGCCGTTTCGTCCCCAAATGTCCTGGGGAAAAGCGCGATCGCAAAGTGGTTCGGTGCAGGCGAGCCTGCCTCCAATTCCGCGGTCGAGATTCTCGTTCATCGCCTGCGCAGGCGGCTCGCGCCGTATGGCATGAGCATCGTTGCTTTGCGGGGAATCGGGTACCGACTGCAACTCGCAGAGAATGCCTTTGGAGGCTCGCAGTCGAACCCGCCGTCACCTCTGCTGAACCAACACGAAGCAGACCCGAATGTTCCTCTGAATGAAGCGCTGCCGGATACGGACCCGGAACGGTGGAACACGCAGCTCCTCGAATTCACCAACGACGCGATCATCATCTGGGAGATGCAGGGCCGCGGGATTCTTTATTGGAATTCAGCCGCGGAGCGGCTTTACGGATACGGCCGCGTGGAGGCGCTGCGCAAGACCACTCACGACCTGCTCAAAACGCAGCTGGCCGGCGGCGTAACCAGCCTTGAACGTGATCTGGCCAGGTACGGGGTTTGGGTCGGTGAGCTGACACACACCACCCGGGATGGGCGCCGGGTTCTGGTCGAAGGCCGCCTTGCGCTGATGTCCCAGCGCAACAATCGCTGGCTGGTATTGGAAGTCAACCGCGACATCACGGATCGGAAGGCCGATGAATCGGCCCGGCGTGCGATGAAGCAACAGATAGAGGACTTGCGCTCGCAGCGGGGCTCCTGATCTGCTCACTGGCGGCGTAGCGACCGGTCTGCGGCAAATGCCCCGTTCCCAGCGTCGCAACCTTTCCGAATCTTTCAACGACCTGACAAGCGAATCATCGCGTGTTATGCCAGTCGCCTCGAGCCGGGCAAACCGGATAGATGCTTCGGCATCGATCGGCATCGTTCCCTTCCCAGCAATTCCAACGAGTTGGAATCGTCTGTGCAATTGACTTCCGGCCCGTTCCGATTGTTGATCATTGAACAATATCCGCCGCGCAAACCGGTGACAGCTTTCTGAGCCGCACAGGTAAGAAAAAATCTGCGACGAACCGCACGCTATGAGTTAGCAGCCGGCTAGTATTGTTACTGCGAAGGTCACAACGCAGCAAGAATCCCGGCACATCGGGACGGAGTTTTCCGGTTGAGCACCAGCACGCAGCGCACCCTGGCTGATCCCGCATCCTCTGCATTGAGCGGGCTGTGGACGCCTTCACGATCCTCCACCGACTCGCCGGCGCAGGAGTTTTTCAGGAACGGTTTCTTGTCCCTTCAGTCCCTGACGACGGCGGACGACATCGCACTCATCCGCTCGTTGCTGGATCCATTGTTCGCTAAGTTTGATTCGCTCGGTGACCGCGCCGTCGATATCGCCGGCCCTCGGGTTGAAGGCGCCGCACCGCGCTCGCCGGAAATCAACGAAGCAGTCAAGATCGAACCCGGACTGCGCAATACGCTTGCCTATGCCCGTTGCCGGGAAATTGCGCGTGAGCTTCTGGGCGTTCCGGTCGGGTACATGTTCGACCATGCCATCTACAAACCGCCGCATAACAATGCAGCGACAGCGTGGCACCAGGATGAGGCCTATTCGGCGCGTGCCATTCCACTACGCTCAGTCCATTTCTGGATTCCGTTGCAGGAAGCCACCGTGGACAATGGTTGCATGTGGTTCATCCCAGGCTCGAACCATGGCGGCGTGCTTGCGCACCACGTGGCTGCGCACCGCACGGCCGGCCCAAACCAGGCGCCCGCCGGGACCACCATCACCACCAATGAGGTGGACCCGACAAAAGCGGTCGCATGTCCATTGAGCATCGGAAGTGCCACCGTGCACCATCCTCTGACTCTCCACTATGCGGGGGCGAATCAGACCGACAACTACCGTCGCGTCTGGATTCTCCATTTCGGGGCTTACGGCCGAGCCCGTTTTTTGTTTCATCCAGCCATGATTGCAGCGCACGTTGCAGGTTTTTTCCGGGGCCTCTGAAGACCCAGGCGGTCGCGCCTGAAGCACCTTGGCGCGTGCAAGGCGGGACAATTATTGCCGCGACGCGCGGCTGCCGGTGCGTTGCTATTTGCTCGGGCCCGGTGTTTCGTTGCCGTTGCGATAGGCGCTCGCGCGCTCCGACTCGATCGGGCGAATTTCATAGGACAGGCCGCACGCCAGACACGGACTGTCGGCTGCGATGGCCGCGGCCTCGCGAAGGCTACTGGCAATCACAAACCAGTAGCCACCAATGACTTCCTTCGATTCGGTAAACGGCCCGTCGGTGATTCCTGTTCGAGCGACGAGCTGCGTTGCTGTGCCCAGCCGCTGCCCGGGCCTGAACTTGCCTTCGCCGACCAGGCGCTCATGCCAGGCATAAAACTCGTCGATCACAGCCTGGATTTCCTCCTTGGAACTGTCCGCGTCCCACTGGCCGCGCGAGATGAGGAGGTATTCGTTGTCGGGGGTGGAGTCGTCGGACATGGGGTGGGATTTTATTGCGCGATGGGGTTGCGGGCAATGCGCGAGCGCTTCGTTGAAGACGACGACTTCTTGTTGGTGCTCTGCCTGAGCAGGCTTTCGGCCGGAATGCCGAACTTGGTATGCAAACCCTCAATCATGCGAAGCGTCAGAGTCCGTCTGCGCGCCAGAATCTCATACACACGATTCTTGCGACCAATCACCGGCTCCAGATCCTTGACCGTCAAACCGGATTGCTCCATGCGGAACTTGATGGCATCCACGGCATCGGGCAAGTCCATCGGAAAGTGAGTCCGCTCATATGCCTCAACGAGCGTCGCGAGAACATCCAGCCTATCCCCTTCCGGGGAGTTCGCTTTCGCCGTCATCAGGGATTCGATCTGCTTCAGCGCATCCCGGTAATCCGTCTTCGTTCTGATCGGTTTGATTTCCACCGTCTACCTCTCAGATCGATTGCGCGTCGATGGCGTCATACTGTTTGTGTGTCCCAATAAACCGTATGTAAACGACCCGATACGGAAAGTTGATCCACACGACAATCCGGTACTTATTCCCACCAATATTGAAGACGACGCGCCCGTCCTGCAGGATGCTGGCGTTGCCAAACTGCGCTTTCACGTCGCTTGGCTTTGACCAGTCCGCACTCAGGACATCCCTGTACCAAGCAAGCGTGGGACCTTCGGCGTCGCGATATTGTGGGAGACCGCTCCAGAAGGCTTGCAGCGTAGAGACCGCAATTACCCTCATGAGACGATCTTAGTCCCAATTTGGGACCTACGCAAGCTGCTGGGATATTCTGGGACACCGATCACGGGTTCTCTCGGTTCGAGGCAGAGTGCGTCCGATGGAACCATGAATTCGGTCCGCCATTTCACGGTCTTTTGCCGACAAATGCGCAACTAGATATGAAGGATTCTTAAGCGTTCAGGTGTCATTCAGGAGGTGGGTCGCGCGTTGTAAGGAAGGAACCTGACTGAAACACGCCGAGGAATTCGCTATGCCATCGTTGAACCACGAGCAGATGCCGTACGTGACCTCCAGCGTAGCGCGATTCCTCATCAACCCTGACGGCAATGCGGACGGCATGATGCTGATCAATGGCGTTGAGGTGCATTTCGCCCCGTATCTGTCCACTGCGGTGCTGACGGCTGTGGAGGTCGGGGACCGGGTTACTGTCTACGGTATGTTGCCGTTGGCCAGGCCGATGATCGTGGCGGCGGTCATCGAGGCGGCGAACGGTGCGCGCATCGAGGACTGCGAAAAAAAGGCGCCGGGATTGCTCCCGGCGCCTCTTGAGCGGACGTAAACGATCGAACAGTTAGTAGGCCGGGGGAGTTTCGCCCCCAGCCTCTTGCAGAACCGTACGTGACAGTCTCCCGTCATACGGCTCCCATTGCCCTACCGCAGGCGCGGCCATATGCGTGCCAATGGACAAACAACTGCGGCTGTCGCTTCGCCACTCGCCATATCCACAGGAAGCTGCGGCCAGGATGCCGTGCGAGCTTCTTGTATTTATTACGAGCCCATCGCGCCAGAGTCGCCTCGAAGCAATCAAAGACTCTGGCCAGAGCCGATTTGTAGAAGCGTCCATAGTAGTTCAACCATCCTCGCAATATCGGGTTGTAATGGAGCGCCAACTCACCCATGTTGGCCGGGGTTCGTCTCGACAGCTTCCAACTTTTGATCGTGCGTCGCATTCTCTTGGCAGCTTCCAAGCTTACCGCGGGCAGGAAGCTCTGAAAGCGCTTCCCATAACGGTCCCTCGCCCCTCTGGGCCTGAAGGTGTACCCCAGAAAAGTGAACTGCTTGCATGCGTGCGCCTCGCGCCGATCACTGTCCTTGCAGTACACGACGCTCGACTTCTGCAGGTTAAGTCTCAGACCGCACTCCTCCAGTCGTTTTCCGATCGCCCGCAGCTTGCACTGCGCCTGCTCCTGGGAACAACAGTGCACGACCGCATCATCGCAGTAGCGTGCAAAAGGACAATACGGGTGATTCTCCTGCATCCACCGGTCGAAGCCATAATGCATGAACAGATTCATCATCACGGGGCCAATCACCGAGCCTTGCGGCACCCCTTTGCTGCGGGGAACCTGCGTTCCATCCACCTTCACAAAAGGGGCTTTCAGCCACCGCTCGATATACAGCACCGCCCATCGTTCCTTGACGTGCTTGCGCACCGCTCTCAGTAATAGCGACCAATCCAGCTCATCGAAGGCCTTGTGGATGTCAAACTCGATCACCCAGTCGTACTTCCAGCACCTCTGACGGGTCACCCCGATTGCCTGCAAAGCAGACTTTCCAGGCCGATACCCATACGAGTCCGGATGAAACAACCGCTCCAAAGCCGGTTCAATGTAGATCTTGGCCACCGTCTGAGCGATCCGGTCTGCCACCGTCGTGATCCCCAGCACCCGCACCCCGCCAGTCTTCTTCGGTATCTCAACCAGCCGAATGGCTGGCGGGAAGTAGGAACCAGAACTCATCCGGCTCCACACCCGATACAGATTGTCTTTCAGGTTCGCCTCGAACATCTCCATGCTTTCGCCGTCGATGCCCGCCGCGCCCCGGTTGGCTTTGACGTGCCGGTACGCTTCCCACACCACCCGCTTGGCTATACCAAACGGCCTGACCGCTCTCGCAGGCTCCTCCCCGTTGCCGGGTTGACCTGCGCTCTCGGTCCGGACAACGTCGCTGCTTCGCTCCAGTCCCATTACAGGACCTTCCTCACTACCATCAGCGACTCTTCCACTGACCTGTGCCTCGGTATTCTTCCTCGCGGCTTCAAACCGCTTGTCATTTCCCTACACATCACAGTGTCAGATTTCCCGCGTTCCGCATGAGCGCCCATGTCGAGCTCGTGCCGCCTTTACACCGTCTGTCATCTGAGCAGTAAGCAGAATATCCCTCAGACTCCTCCTGCCGGTTTCTAACGCCTGCAGTTTCGACAGCACTCTGTACATCACGATGCGTCATCGACGGTTCACTTTCGTTCACCTTCTCGACACCCACCTGACGCCCTAACAGGGCGCCTTTTCCCCAGATCGCTCACCACCATGATCTTTTGAACCACAGCAGCACTGGGCGGTTTGAGGCCCGTGTCTGCACACTGACCTCGGGGGACCTACCCCCATCGCTCATGCAGCGGCGAAACCGATGATTCTCCCGAAGAAGAATCATCAGCTTCGTTTCGCGTCGAACTTTAGAACTTGTAGCGCGCGCCCACCAGGAAATCACGTCCCTGCTGGTGATAGTAGTTGACGCGATTGCCGCCAGAATCCACGTACTGGTACTGGAACTGGTTGGTCAGGTTCAAGGCCTCCAGGGTCAACTGGAAGTTCTCCGTGACGTTCCAGCTCGAAGCGAAGTCGACGTTGATGGTCTGCTTCGTACCTTCGATGTCGTTCAGGTTCTGACCCGGCACGTTGGTCAGGTACGGGCTGCGATACGCGCCCGATACGCGGGCGCTCCACGTTCCGTTGTCGTAGTACAGCGTTACGTTGGCGGCATTCTTCGACAGGTTCAACAGCGTATTGTCGATGTATTGAATGGGCACGTTTGCCTGAGGCACCGCGTTGGTATTGACGTACTTGATCGTGGACTGCACGTACGTGTAGTTCAGGATCGTGCCGAAGCTGTTGTACGGCGCCGGCAGGAACGAGAACGGCTGCTGGTAACTCGCCTCTGCACCTTTGATATTACCGCCCGGTGTGTTGGTCGGCACGCTGATGGTCCAGCCGTCATAACACGTAGCATCGGTCGGCTTGCCTGCGGAAATACAGGCCGCGGTCGCCTGGTCAAGGGGCAGGCCGCTCGCCGCGAAGTTGCTGACGGTGCGCGAGGTTTCCACGAAGGAATCGATCTTCTTGTAGAAGAACGCCGCGCTCAGCAGGGACTCCCTGGCGAAGTACCACTCGAAACCGAGGTCGTATGCCTTGCCGCGGATCGGGTCGATGTTCGGGTTACCCGTGGTGACGGTCTTGTTCGCACCGGCGAATGTCACGTTGGAGCCCGGATTGAGGTTTTGCAAACCCGCTCGCGACATGACCTTGGCGGCGCTGGCGCGAATCTGGAAGTCCTTGGTGATTTCCGCGACCACGTTCAACGACGGCAGAACGTCGTTGTAAGAGTTCTCGACGGGAGCGTAGACGACCTGACCAGCGATTGTGGAGTAACCAGTCGAGACCTGATCGGTGTGCACGAAGCGCACGCCGAGGCTGCCGCGTACCGGGATGGCAAACATGTCAGTAGTCCAGTCGGCCTGCACGAAACCGCTGGTGTCCTTCTCGATCACATTGAAGTTGCTGCCGAGGCCAGCGGAGATGCCCAGCGGGAAGAGCGTCGGGTCATACAGGTTGAGCAGCGAAGCCGCCTTGGTGAGGTCGGGTACCGCCCAGTTCCTGACGCTGCCGGCCGGCAGGTCACCCAGGCCCGTGAGGCTTGCGATCTGCGCGTATTGCGCCGGCGAAATCGCGGCGACGGCCGCTGGAATGGCCGACTCGTTGGTGCGACGGAAGAAATCGGTCTTGAAGGCGAATTTCTTCCACTCGCCACCGGCCTTCAATTTGAGCGAATCCGTGGCGGTCCACTCGAAATCACCCGTGTAGTTGGTGAAGGTGTTGAAAGTGTCGCCGGGTCGTTCGCGGATCTGGGTGAGCTTCCAGGCATTCGGGTCCGTGACATTCGCGGTGCCGTAGGTCAACAGCGGCAGGCGGTTGTTCAGCGCATTGGTGCCGAAGTCATACGAATAGCCGTTGACGCCGTAAATATCCCAGATGAGCGTCGTTGACTGGGGCTGGGTCAGGATGGACTGCGCCCAACCGGCCTGGCCGTTGAATTTCAGGGTGTCGGTGATTCCCTGCTCGACACTCAACACGTGCTGGCGGAACTTCGTATCGTTGACGTCGTAGCGATGCTCGGCACGGACGTCGACGTTGTCGAAGGTACCCGCGATGAGATTGTTATTGCCGTCAATGACGGCCTTCTGGACAACGACGCCATTGATGCCGCCATTCGTCGCGCCGGTGGCACTGAAAGTCGGAGCTTCGAGCTGCTCTTCCTCACGCGTGCCATTGAACTGGGCGAACAGCGTATCGAAGTTGACCAGGGTCTTGTCCGTGGGCTTCCACTGCAGTGAGTTCGTGATACCCAGACGGCTCTCATCCGTATGATATTCCTCGTAACGCGGAAACCGCGGCCGGAAGGCGGCATTCAACTGCCCCAGGCTGGGCCCGGTGTAGCCGGGCGCGAGGTGTGAGAATACGTTCGCTGGGCTGTCGACCTGGCAGCCGAGACAGGTGGTGGGATCGGTTGGCACCACTTTGGTGGGATCAGTCTGTATCTGCTTGCCATTCATCCAACGAACCGTGCTCGAACCGTCATCGACAATAGCTCGCTTCGTATAGGCGATGGAGAACAGGGCGCCGAATTTGCCATCGAAGAACGTATCGCTGATGAGCCCGCTGTATCGGGGCATGAGGGTACCGGCGAGGTCGTTGTAGTCCTCTTTGGCGCCCATTACCGCGGTGAAGCCGTTGTAGTCGAAAGGCCGCGCGGTGCGCAGGTCGACCGTGGCTCCGAGCGAGCCTTCGTCGATGTCGGCGGAGGTCGTCTTGTGTACGGTAATGTTGTTGAAAAGCTCGGAAGCAAACACGTTGAAGTCGAACGCGCGGTCACGGTTGGTTCCGCCATTCGCATCGGAGGTGCTGACGGTGGTCACCGCCTCCATGCCGTTGATGCGCACGCGCGTGAATTGCGGGCCGAGGCCGCGGACTGAAATCTGGCGACCCTCGCCGGCATCACGTTGAATCGAGACGCCCGGGATGCGCTGAATGGATTCCGCGAGATTCAACTCCGGAAAGGCGGCGATGTCTTCCGCAACGATCTGGTCAACGGAGCCGACCGAATCGCGCTTCAAATCGAGAGCCGCATTCAAGCTCTTGCGGTATCCCGTGACAATCACCTCTTCGACCGCCACGGCGGATGGATCTGCCTTCGGTGCTGGTGGTGTGTCCTGTGCCCGGGCGACGCCCGAGTGTGCCGCCAAAATGGTCGCCACTGCGGCGGCCACCGTTCCGGCGGACACCGCATACCGCGACGCGGCAGCGGTTCTTGTCGAATTAAGACCTGTCTTCATGACCCTCTCCCACAAAGAGATGATTTGACCGAAAAAAAAGACACCGGTATCTGATACCGGTAGCAATGCAACCTGTGCGAACTCCCTGTTCGCTAATGGCAGGCCGTTGCCTGGATGAGAGATACTTCAGCGGGTGCGAACGGTGCTGAGAACCCCCCTCTTTGACACCGGTGACATTTAACTTAGCAAATCCCGCATTACCACCACAAGCAATGCAGCAATACGGATTACCGAGTCAAAAATGATGACGCGAAATAGCCACACACCAGCAGCAGGCATTGCCTGCTTCGGCGAGATATTGCTGCGTCTCGCTGCACCGCACAGTGAACTGCTTCTCCAATCGAAGACTTTAGTCGGACATATTGGGGGAGCAGAGGCCAATGTCGCCGTCGCGTTGTCCCAGTGGGGACATTCGGCGACCGTGATCAGTGTCCTGCCGGACAATGCGCTGGGGCATGCTGCGGCGGGAGAGTTGCGCCGTTATGGCGTTCATACCGGGGGCATCCAGTTCCGGCCGGGCCGCCTGGGGTTGTATTTTCTGACTGTCGGCGCGGGGCATCGCCCATCGGAAGTGCTCTACGACCGGGAAGGCTCCGCTTTTGCGCTCGCGCCTCCGGAGCTCATTGACTGGTCCGCGGTGTTGTCGCAGGTGAGCTGGCTGCATCTGTCGGGGATTACTCCAGCCGTGGGGCCTCAAGCCGCCGAGGCGGCACTGCGCGCGGCCCGCGCAGCGCGCGCCGCCGGGGTCGCTGTGTCCTTCGACTGCAATTACCGGGCAAAATTGTGGGAGCGCTGGCAGGGGGATGCACGCCCCATCCTGCGCGAGCTGGTCGACCACGCCGACCTGTTATTCGCCGAGCAGCGGGACATCAGCCTGATTCTGGGGCGAAGCTTCGCGAACATTCCTGCCGCCGAGCAATTCCAGGCGGCCGGCACGCAGGCCCTGGAGACCTTTCCCCACCTGAAGCACATAGCCACGACGGTCCGCATCCAGCACAGCGTGGACGATCACGAATTGTCGGCCGCCCTGCTCTCGCGCGCCGGCCTGCGCACCACCCGCACCTACTCGATCGGTCGGATCATCGATCGCATTGGCAGCGGAGATGCGTTCGCAGCAGGCATACTGCATGGTGTGCGCACGCAGATGAACGACCAGGACTGTGTGGATTTCGGGCTCGCCGCGGCTTGCCTGAAACATTCCATTCCGGGTGATTTCAACCTCGTCGGGATTGCCGAGGTGCAGAATCTGCTGCGCGATGCGGGATTCACGGTGAGGCGTTGAGCGATGAAACAGGCGGGTATTGAGGGTTTTCTGCGGTTGTCGCCGGTGATGCCGGTGGTGACCATCGAGGATGCTGGCATTGCGGCGGATCTCGCCCTTGCATTCGTGCGCGGCGGAATCCGGGTGATCGAAGTTACGTTGCGGACGTCTGCGGCTTTGCGTGCGATCGAATTGATTGCCCGGGCCGTGCCTGACATCGCCGTGGGTGCGGGCACCGTACTCTCTATTCCAGATCTGCATGCGGCGGCCGATGCCGGCGCGGCATTCGCTATTTCGCCTGGCTCGACGCCTGCACTGTTGGAGGCCGGGCGCATTGCGAGCATTCCTTATCTACCGGCGGTGGCAACCGCATCGGAGCTGATGAACGGGCTGGCCGCGGGCTACCAGTTCTTCAAGTTCTTTCCGGCAGGCGCCGCGGGCGGCATTCCGATGCTCAAATCATTCGCGGGACCTTTCCCCGATGCGCGCTTCTGCCCCACGGGCGGAATCACACAGGACACGGTCAAATCGTATCTCGAGCTGCCCAACGTGCTGTGCGCGGGTGGCTCGTGGCTCAGTCCGGCCGACGCGTTGGCTGCACGAGACTGGGCACGAATCGAGACATTGGCCGCCAAGGCGGCGGCTTCCAGGCAAGGAACGCACGGCGGATAGCATCATGGACGTGATGAAGTGGAATCAGACAATGCAGCGCCCCGGCTATTGGAGTTCCAACGGCTGATCCCGGACTCGGTCGGGATCGCTCTGCGCGCCGCGGATCCGGCCGATTTTCTCGGCTGGGTGCGCGAGCGACTGCTCAAGTACGCCGCACCCAACTCGCCCCTGCACGGCGATACCAACCTCGGGCGCGCCATGGCGTTTGCCTGGGCGCGCGCCATCTGGAATGGACTGGCGCAATGCGGATTGCCGCCGAATGCGGCCGGGATGCGCCGCAAGCCCATGCCCGAGCCGGGCCGCAACGACCCGTGTCCCTGCGGCTCGGGCCAGCCCTTCCAGGCGTGTTGCCTGTCGGTACCGCCGATGCCGCCGCTGACCCAGGATGTGTTGTGGCCGTTCGTCTTGGCCAACATTCCACAGGCGGATCGCGATGAGCTGCTGGCGAGCAGCCGGATTCCGCGCGGCGCGCTGATCGAGTTCGCGGCTCACCTGCTCGACTTGAGCCGCAGCAGCGAAGTGATCGCGGCCCTGGAGCCGCGTCTGGCGGCACCCGAGCGCTATCACGACGAAGACACCGCCATCCTTCTGCACCTGCTGTGCGAGGCTTACGGCATGTCAGCAGACGGGGCGCAGCGCAAACTCAAGTTGTTGCGGGACACGACCGAGCGTGCACCCAGCTCGCCACTGCGCTCGGAGGCATGGCAAAGACTCGCCACCATTTACATGGACAGGCATGACAGCGAAGCCGCCTGGGATGCGTTCCACAACGCCCAACAGGATAATCCACAGGCGGATGAGCTGTGTGTGCTCGAGGTTGAGTTGCTCGTCGCCGGACATCGCATGGACGAAGCAAAACAACGCGCCAGCGAGTGGGTCAACACGCTCGCCAGCCAGGGAGTCGCCGAGGACGATCCGCGCATCGAGTTTCTGACGCGGATGTCCATCGATCCGTTGGTACCCGTCTCTTATAAAGTGCAGGGGGCGGGTGGGCCACTGCGCGAATGGCTGCTGAGTGTGGCCAGCCGCAAACCGGTACGTCACCGCCTGAATCCAACCACAACTGCGCCCCGTTTCGCGTTGGGCGCGCCGCCACAACTCCTCAGGATCCAACAGCTCTGGCACGACGCGTTTCCGCTCGGCAAGCCGTTTGGATCTCAGGATCAACCGTTTGGTGACGAGGGTGTCTGGGAACCCCACATCGAGACGCAGTGGTGCGGCTTTCTACAGAAATATCCGGAGGCGTTCGACAGCCTGGACATTCTCGATGATCTGGCGACCGCCGTCGGACGGCACGCACAGGCTACTTCACCGTGGGTGGATGCTCTGCTGCTCACACCCATTCTGACTCGCAGTGCCGAGTTGGTGGAAGCCACCTGCCGGGGAGCGGACGATGCCGTGCTGCCGTGGGGAATTGAGGAAAACCGGCCGGCGTTGCGAGGGTTGTTCCGGCTGTTTCAACAACACCTGGGAGCGGAGAGTCGCGCGGCTGCGAGGGCGACGGGGCAACTGCTTCTACGATTGAATCCGTCAGACGAGCATGGCGTCGCTGCGGTGCTTGAACAGATCAATCAGTCGTAGGGACAGACCTGGACATCGGGTGATCGGCGCGGTCGTACACACGTTTCAACTTCACCGCAGGAAAGTCACCGCCTCCCAGGCGCAACTCCTCGACCAGGTGCTGACCGTCGTCGGCAAGGCTGAAGGATTCAACACTGGCCACACCCATCTGTGGCTTCACCTGGATGACGAATTCGCGGCCCTTCCAGCCGGAGCTCTGATCCGCCACACCCCAGGTCGCGGACACTACACTCACCGCGCCGGGCGTGAAGTTGCGCACCGCGCTGCCATAATCGAGTGAAAATTGCTCGGGTGACTGGCGGATGGTGAGGCTGTCCGCGCGCGCCAAGTCGGCCATCAACACCTTCATGACAGTCGAGTGCGTGTACGCCTCGTTGTTGTTCCGGTAGGCCATCTGGGGCTGCCCCTGTGATCCGCCGCCACCGCGCGAGCGTCCACCGCCTCGACGGCCGCCCTGCCCCCCTCCCTGGCCGCCTTGTTGACCACCATCGGGCGGGCCGGTGTCATCAGCCATGCCGTCATCGGAGGGTGGCGTATCCCAGCGGGGGTTCACCGGCTTCGGCCGCAACTTCTCGAGTGTCACCTTCGGGTCGTCACTTGCGGTGCGATTCAGTGTCCAGCTTCCCGACAGGTCCACGATGTGAGCGGGAGCCGGGTCGAACCGGCCAACGCTCCCGCATCCGGCCAACGCCACCAGGGCCGCCATGGCCAGTGTGAATTCTCGGGCGCGAACCATTGGCATTGAGTCAAACCTTCCCGCAGGTACCGGGGTGAGGTGCCAACAATATCAAAGGTTGATCCGCTGCCACGCCCCGGAGCGCCATCGCAGGCACAAAGTCGTGCCCAGGAGCATCACATAGATCACCAGCGCGGCCCAACCACCCAGGGCACCAAGCCCGAACTGGGGCAGAAAATTCACCCAGCCCTGTCCCGGCGCGAATGTCAGAGCATGCGCGAGCGGCAGAAACACCAGCCACGAGACCGGTATCACCAGCACGGCGGGTATCGTGACATCGCCCGCGCCCCGCAGGCACAGGCCGCTGCCCATGTTGAGCCCGTCGAAGGCCTGATAGATCGCCGCCAGCCACAACAGCTTCTCACCGAGCGCAACGGCTGCGAACGCCTGCGCATCGTTGCTATTTGTAAATAAAGACAACAAATGTGGGCCGGCCGCCGCCAATGCAACGCCAATGCCGCCCATCAGGATCGCCGCCATCAGGATAACCCGCGAGCCCACCCGCATGCCCCAGGCCCGGTCGCCGGCACCAATGGACTGGCCCACCAGGGTGGTGCCCGCCATGGCCACACCGAACCCGGGCATGTAGGCCACGGAGGTCAGCATCATGGCCATCTGGGTCGCCGCTCCATCGACCGTGCCCAGGCGAACCTGCATCATCTGGAAGACGGAAATACCCAGCAGATCGGCGGCGGGCAGCAGGCCGGTCGGAATTCCCAACTTCAACTGCTCGCGCAGTTGCGGCCAGTGGGGATGCCAGGTCAGATGTGACTTGTACTGCGTCCGATAGCGGATGCTCAGAAAAATGCCGACGCACAGCGCAAGCCCGAGCACCTGGGCGGTGGTCGTTGCCCAGGCGGAGCCGGCGACTCCCCAGCCGAGCTGAAAGATGAACAGCTCGTTGAAGAGGACGTTGGCTGCGGTCGTGACCAATGTGATCCACAGCGTGATGCGCGGGTGACCAATGCCATTGAAAAAGCCGAGCATGGCCCACGTGGCCACACCGAAGGCTGCGCCGCCGACGCGGGGGAACCAGAACTGGGTGGCGAGTTGCTCAATCTGGGGCGGAAGTTGGAACGGCGCAAGCATCAAATGGCCGGACGCACCGACGGCCACGAACAGTGGAGTTGCACATAGTGTTGCCCACAGGGCGATCCATACCGATTGCGATGCGCGTGTGTATCTGCGCGCACCGTATGACTGGGCTGCGATCGTTTGTACGGCCGAAGCGACTCCGCCCAGAATCAACACGACGACCAGGACCAACCATTGCACGGCGGCAACGCCCGCCAGTGCAGTCGTCGAGATATGGCCGATGAATGCCATATCGGTCAGGTTAAGAATGATCTGAATTGCACTGTTCGCCATGAGCGGCAGAGCAAGCGCGAACACCGCCCGCTGGTCGACGTGGGCGTGACCAGCAGCGTCGATTCTTTGCGCCGGCAGTTTTCCTGCCGCGCTCGTTGGATCGATGCGGGTATTCATAGCGGAGCCCACTAGTTTCGCACACGTCAGGGGCTGCGCCCCACGCCTTGGCGGGTCGCCGGGGCGACCCGCGAAGATTAGCGGCGCTTCGCGCCGAAACAGATAAAATTGCGGCCATGGCATCTACTAGAAACGCAAAGGGCCCGGCGAAACGTGCGGGCACGGGCGCGGGCGCGAAGAAGGGCAAGAGTCCTGCAACCAAGCGCGCGCGCGGCAAGCTGGCGCCTGGCAGCAAAGCCCGGGGCTTGGACGCGGCGGACGTCGCCATCGCTCTGGACAATCCGGAGATTGCGGCAGTCACAGAGCTCGTCCGAAACGCCGGAGGGGCGCCGATCGGGGCGTATCACGATCCGCTCGGGGGACGGCCGCTCATGCTGGCTTCGTTACCCTTGAGCGCGGTGCAGCCGACACCCTTTCAGCGCGATCTCTCGCCAACTCACGCCAAGCGCCTCGCACTCAAGATCGATGAGACGGCCGCGTTTCTGGATCCTCTCATTGTCGTGCGGGGCGAGGACGGTCGCTTGTGGACACCCAACGGCCGTCACCGTCTCGCGGCGGCCAAGGTGCTCGGGCTGAAGCAGATCACCGCGCTCATTTCCCCGAATGATCAGCTCGCGTATCGCATCCTGGCGCTCAATACCGAGAAGGCCCACAACCTGCGCGACCGCGCCCTGGAAGTCATTCGCATGGCGCGCAGCCTGGCGAAAAACCGGCCCACTTCGAAGGAGTCGCAGCTCACCGCCGAATTCGAGTCGGCCGACCTGCTGACTCTCGGCATTGTGTACGAGAAGGCATCCCGTTTCGCGGGCGGTGCCTACAGTGCGCTGCTGAAGAAATGCGACCGCTTCAGCGAGCGCACGTTGCCAGTCAGTTTGCGCGAGCGGGAGAGTTACGCGGCGCGGCTTCTGGAAATTGACGCACTGGTGAAGAAGATCATTGCTTCGCTGCAGGCGCGCGGGTTCAAGTCGCCTTACCTGCGCAACTATGTGGTTGCGCGGATCAACCCGGTGCGCTTTCACAAGGTGAAGAAGGGCGACACCAAGCCGCCCATGCCGTTGGCCGAGGCGCTCACACGCATGGCTGCGTCAGCCAAGACGTTCAAACTCGAGTCGGTGTCGAATTCGGATTTGGCGTGGGTGGCGGTTGGGGCTGGGTCGCAGGCGGAGTGAGGGGCCCGCCCAGGGCCCGCCACGGGCGGCCTGCCGACGGGGCGCCGCGCGCTTAAGGGCGGCCGGCCGACCGGTACACGGGATACAAATTCAACCGCTCGTCCCACGAGGGTGACAGGCGATAGAAGAAATCCAAGCGGGCCTGCGGATTGGCGGCAAACTCAGGATCCTCCGCCAATTTCCGGTTGAAGGCGAAGGCGACGTCGCGATCCTTGGCCAGGATGCCGCGAGCCACGTCTTCCGCAACATACGGCTCCATGTACTCCTTGGACTCGAAGGCCGTATTAAAGAACCCCCACGACGCGAGAGAATCGGGCGCTTGCGGCTCGAGCAGCGCAACCAACACACGTGAGTTTGGCTGCGCGATGGGCACGAACAACGAGCCCGCGGGAATGGCGCGAGTTTCCGCCTTCCATTGCCCCTCGAAAGTCTGCGTCGTGTGGCCCTCGAAGGGCACCTTTGAATAAGTCACCTTGGAGGCGCGGAATGTCTCGACCGGTGTGTCGGGTTTGGCAGTTGCAATCCTCTCGAAGCGGATGCCGTGCAAAGCCAATTTCTCGCCTACCCACCGCGCATCACCCGCGGGGATTACGTAGCCGCCTGTCGGGGCCTTCACACTAGCCTTCGGTATGACGACATCTTTGAGCGGCAGGTGCCAGACCTGCGGCTTCGTGTTGTCATAGTGAGTCACGAGCGCGCCGGAGATCGCGGACGGCTGTCGCGTGTACTCATAGCCCTGGAATTCAACGGTAGTGACGTGCGAATCGTTGGTGAAGTCCAACGCAACATCCTTCCCGCCGAGTTGTACGGCACGCGCATCCGCATCGTGCGCAAGCGTCTGCCAATGCGCCCCCTGTCGGGCCATCATGTCCGCAAGTGTCACAATGATGTTGTGAGTTACCCTGACGCGAGTGGGATAGTCCTTCCAGGAGTGTGTTTCCACCAGCAATGCGAAGCGATTGTGCAGACCCCAGTAGCCGTGGGAGAACCGTGGCTGTGGAGGACCTGCTGCAAAACCCGATGCAGGATCGTCGTCAACGACAAAGCTGGGATAGAAGCTCAGCGGCATCGATCCCATCTTGGCGATCTTCTCGTTGAGCTCCTTGACCAGCGCGCCGCCGGCCGGATGCAGTTGGGGATCGCCGGAATAGAAAGGTTCCAGCGTGTTGGAAACGTCGTGTTGGAATTCGGCGCCGTCGGTGACGTGCAGATCGACGTAGAGGACCGGGTCCCAGGCCTTCAGGAGACGCAGCATGTCCTGCATCTCATCGGTATCGGCCTTCATGTAATCGCGATTGAGATTGAAGTTGCGGGCGTTGGAGCGCCAGCCCATCTCTTCGGGACCGACCTGGTTGGGGCGGTTCCAGTGGCCGAAGCGCTCGTGACCGTCCACGTTGAACACGGGTACAAAAACCAGCACGTAAGATTTGAGCGCCCCAGCGTCGTTCAGCAATTCACGCAACGCCAGGAATCCCGCATCCTTGCCGTCAATCTCGCCAGCATGAATGCCACCCTGCATCAACATCACAGGCAGATTCCGCTTTCTCGCCTCTTCAGGAGTCAGGGCACCCGTACGCGACGCCGTGAGCACGAGCATCGGCCGCCCCTCGGGCGTCCGACCGAACTGTGTGCATCGGACTGCATCCTTCCAGGTGCGCTCATACGCAGCACACAGGCGAACGACTTCGTCGTATCGGCCCGTTCGCTGAAAGTGCGATTGCTCCGCGACTGTTTGAAGAGGGGCGCTCTTCGGATCGGCAGCTATTGATGACGCTGGCGCAAAGCTTACGCCAGCAGCCATCAGTGACAGAGCCGCTGCCACCAGACGGGTATGGGAACGCATAGGCGGCGCATCATACCGGCACGCGCCACCTTCGACAGGGCCACCGATCGAAAAACCCTAGCGGGATTCCGAGACCACCGGGGTGACGGTGTGCAGCTTCGAAAACACTTGCGTCACGATGCGGTCACAGCGTTCGGGCGCCAGCTCGAAGATGTTGAAAGGCTCGGCGCGCAGAGCGCGGGCCACTTCAACTTTCAGTCTTTGCTGGGCCCGGAAGAGCCGGGTCCGCACGGTCGTCTCATTCAAGCCGAGGCAAACAGCCACCTCGACGCCGCTGAGATCCTCGACGACGCGCAGGACGAGCACGGTCCGGAATACTTCCGGCAAGGCATCGATGGCCTGCTCGATCTGCTGCTTGCCGATCGCGGTGTCGGCACTCTCGGCGGCCGACGCATCGGAGTTTTGCGGCACTGCACTCAACGGCATGCCCGACGGAGCATGTCTGCGCAGGGTCAGCGCCTCATTGAAGGCCAGCCGCGCGAGCCAGGCTCCAAATTTTCCAGCCGGCTCATAGCGATCGAGATTGGCGAATGCGCGGACGTAGGCCGCGCGAACGGCCTCCTCCGCAGCTTCGTCATTGCTCAGAATGCTGCGTGAGATCCGGTACAGGCGCCGGTTGTAGCGTCGCATGAGGGTCTCGAAGGCACGCGTATCGCGCCCGCGAGTGCGCTCGACGAGCAGCAGATCCGGCAAGTCGGTAAAGGAGGCCACCGACTCTACGGCGCGTTTCGCCTGCAGTCCGGTTGATGGGTCCAAAGAATGTCTTGTTTGCTCCAGCATGGGGAATGACCTTTCGTTGACAGCGCTGTCATCGCCGTGTGATCCTCGCCCCCTCGCATTCTGGGGGTTCCGTGGAATTCAGATCCGTACGGCTTGGATTGAAGATGGTTGGGGTCCTGGTTTTGGGCTTTCACTCGTTGTTGTCGACGGCTGCGACCGTCCATCCCGCTGTATGGCCGGAAGTACCACCCGCCTTGGCACCCGATGCCGGCCTCGAGGCCCGCATCGGCAAGCTGCTCAGCGAAATGACGCTGGAGCAGAAGGTCGGCCAACTCATCCAGGCCGACATTGGAAGCATCACACCCGATGATCTTCGCCACTTTCCCCTCGGATCGATCCTGAACGGCGGCAGTTCTTCACCTGGCAACAACGAATTTGCCCCACCGAGTGAGTGGCTCGCCTTGGCTGATCGGTTCTATGAGGCATCGCTGGATCACTCACACGGCCCCACGCCCATTCCAACGATGTGGGGAACAGATGCCGTGCACGGACACAACAATATCGTCGGCGCGACGATCTTCCCTCATAACATCGGGCTCGGTGCCGCGCATGACCCGGAGCTGATTCGCCAGATCGGAGAAGTTACCGCGCGTGAAGTGCGTGTAACGGGCATGGAGTGGACGTTTGGTCCCACGCTGGCGGTGGTTCGCGACGATCGCTGGGGAAGAACCTACGAGAGTTATTCCGAAGACCCGCAGATCGTGCGTGAGTATTCCGGCCAGATGGTCATAGGTCTGCAAGGCAAGACAGGGACACATGAGTTTCTGGACTCATCCCATGTCATTTCCACCGCGAAACATTTTCTGGGCGACGGCGGCACGGGAGGTCGCGATCAGGGCGACAACCGCGCCACTGAAATCGAGTTGCGTGACATTCATTTTGCCGGTTATCCGCCTGCATTGAGCGCGGGAGTGCAGAGCGTGATGGCCTCTTTCTCGAGCTGGCAAGGCACCAAGATGCACGGCAATCGGGACCTGCTCACTGATGTGTTGAAACAACGGCTGCACTTCGACGGTCTGGTGGTGGGTGACTGGAATGGCCATGGTCAGGTCCCCGGCTGCACGAATGCGAGTTGTGCGGCGGCCATCAACGCCGGAATGGACGTCATCATGGCGCCAGACAGCTGGAAGCAGCTGTATATCAACACGCTGGCGCAGGTCCGCTCCGGAGAAATTCCGATGTCGCGGATCGAAGACGCGGACCGCCGCATCCTGCGCGTGAAGTTGCGCGCGCATCTGTTTGATGAGGGCAGACCTTCGTCGCGTGCACTGGCCGGACACTTCGAGCTGCTGGGGTCGGCGCAACACCGCGCCGTCGCGCGGCGCGCGGTGCGCGAATCGCTCGTATTGCTGAAGAATGCGGACCACCTGTTGCCGCTGAAACCAGGTCAACATGTCCTGGTTGCCGGTGACGGCGCCAACAACATCGGCAAACAATGCGGCGGGTGGACGATCACCTGGCAAGGTACCGGTGTCACCAACATGAACTTTCCGCACGGGGAGTCCATCTACTCCGGCATTCTCGCCACGGTTCAGGCGGGAGGCGGCAGCGCTGAGCTCGAGCCCGCCGGGCATTTCAAAACACACCCCGATGTCGCCATTGTCGTGTTTGGCGAGAATCCCTATGCCGAGTTCCAGGGCGACCTCGGCTCTGTCGAGTACAGTCCGGGTAACAAAGCGGACCTGGAGTTGCTGCGTGGTCTGCGCGGACAACACATACCAGTGGTTGCGGTGTTTCTATCTGGACGACCGCTGTGGGTGAATGCGTACCTCAACGAGTCCGATGCGTTTGTTGCCGCGTGGCTGCCGGGGACCGAGGGTGGTGGAATCGCGGACGTGCTCTTCCAGGCACCAAACGGCTCGATCCCTCACGACTTCACCGGCAAACTGTCCTTCTCCTGGCCGCTGACTGCGCAACAGTCCGCGGTCAATCGCGGCGACGGGGCCAAGCCTCTGTTTGCATACGGCTATGGATTGAAATACAGCGACAACGGCAACCTGGCGAGACTGCCGGAGGACAGCGGCTCCGCCGGTGCGACCGCCACCGACACGCGGGTATTTTTTACGGCGGGCAAACCTGGGTCGGGTTGGAGTTGGGTTGCAAGTGAGGACACGCGTGTAGCAGACGTCCCGAGCGGCGTTGGTGTTGTCGGCAGTGTGCGGATGTCCGCCACTGACCATTCCGTCCAGGAAGACGCGCGGCAGATTGAATGGAGCGGGAAAGCGACCGCCTCGGTGGGGCTGGCCGCGCGCACGCCGATCAGCCTGCAAAGAGAAACCAACGGGCAGCTCTCCGTGGGATTCGATTCCAAGGTCAATACGGCGCCCACTGCGAATGTCACCCTGCAGATGGAGTGTGGGCCGGGCTGCAAGGGCGCGGTCGACCTGACAAAAACCTTCAGCGCCGCAAAGCCGGGCCAATGGATTCACGTGAAGGTGCCGCTCGCCTGCTTTGCAAATGCCGGCGCCCGGATGGATTCGGTCACGCAAGCCTTCGCGCTGCGCTCCGCCGGGCCCTTCGGCGTGAGCATTGCCAATGTCCGGCTCGAGACGGGCAACGATGCGTTGATTTCCTGCAATCCTTGAGAGCGAATGAGCGGTTACACGTGAACAGAAAAACCATTCACGACGTCGCCAAGGCGGCCGGAGTCGCCATCAAGACGGTGTCGCGCGTGTTGAACGACGAGCCCAATGTCAGACCCGAGACCCGGGCCCGCGTGCTGGCCGCCGCGGAGCTGCTGCGATACCAGCCGAGCCTGTCGGCCCGGAGCCTCGCGGGGCGACGCTCCTATCTGATCGGGCTGGTTTACGAGAATCCCAGCGCCAACTACCTCGTCGAGTTGCAACATGGCGCCATGGCTCGCTGCCGGCAGGAGAAGTTCCGCCTGTTCGTCCACCAGTGCAGCGGCCAGGGCGAGGAGTTGATCCGGGATGTCATCGGTCTCATCGACCAGACTCATGTCGATGGCCTGGTGGTCACGCCGCCGTTGTCTGAATCCAACTCACTGATCGAGGCGCTCGAGCAGCGCAACCTGCCGTTCGTTCGCATAGCACCGAACGATCTCGGACATCCTTCGCCGTATGTTGACATGGACGATGAGGGCGCTGCAGCCGAGATGACCGACTATCTGATCACGAGTGGTCACACCCGCATCGGATTCATCATCGGTCACCCGAATCACATTGCGAGCAGCTTGAGGTTGCGTGGCTACCGTACTGCGCTCGATCGGCATCACATCGCCTTCGATGCGGCGTACGTCAAACAAGGTTATTTCGTGTTTGAATCCGGGTACTCCGCGGCGCGCGAGCTGTTGATGATGCCGAATCCGCCCACCGCTGTATTCGCCAGTAACGATGATATGGCGGCTGGCGCGCTGCTGGCCGCGCACGAGCTGGGGATTTCAGTGCCGCAGCGACTGTCGATTGCTGGTTTCGATGACACCTATATTTCGCGAATCGTCTGGCCGCGGCTGACCACCGTCCACCAGCCCAGCTACGATCTCGCCTTCTCCGCAACGGATCTGCTGCTACAGTCGCTCAAGAACGGCGATGCGCCGAAGACCGCGCGATTGCCGTACAAGTTGATCCGGCGGGAGTCCACGGCCCCACCCGCTCCGTGATCCGTCGACGGGCTTCGTGCCCGGCGTGACGGACCCGACCCGTGACCGAGTGCACCATTTGAGCGCGCCCGCTGGACTATCACGGTGCGTTTGCTGCAGCTTGCCGGGATCATCGCGTATTCTGCCGGGGTATCGAACTTGCATGAGATAAGAATATGAGCGCGCAGATCCAGTACCGGCGAGGCACCGACCCGAAGACCGAGGACGAACGGGTTGCGATGGGCAAGGAAGCGTTCAAGCACGACTTCCTCGACAACCTCTTCTGCGTACAGGGAAAGATTCCCGCGCTGGCCACACGGCACGATTACTACATGGCGCTGGCGTATACGGTGCGAGATCGAATGCTGCACCGCTGGATCAGCACGGCTGAGGCCTACACCAGCCATGGCTCGCGCACGGTTGTGTACATGTCTGCGGAATTCCTGATGGGCCCGCACCTGGGCAATAACCTGCTGAATCTCGGCATCACCGAGGAAGTCCGGCAGGCGGTGCGCGAGCTGGGCCTGGATATCGATGAGTTGATTGCCTGCGAGGACGAGCCAGGGCTCGGCAACGGCGGCCTCGGGCGCCTCGCGGCCTGCTTTCTGGACTCCATGGCCACGTTGGAAATTCCGTCGATCGGCTATGGGATCCGCTACGAGTTCGGTATTTTTCAGCAGGAGATCTCCGATGGCTGGCAGATAGAGAAAACCGACAAGTGGCTGCGCTTCGGCAACGCCTGGGAGCTGCCGCGCGCCGAATGGGCGGTGGAGGTCAAACTCGGCGGCCACACTGAGAAATACACCGATCACGAAGGTCGGCTGCGCATACGTTGGATTCCCGGTCGCGTCGTCAGCGGTGTTCCCTACGACACGCCGATCCTGGGCTACCGCGTCAACACAGCCAACACGCTGCGCCTCTGGCGCGCCGAGGCTCCCGAGTCATTCGACTTCTCGACCTTCAACCGCGGCGATTACTACGGTGCCGTCAACCAGAAGGTGGTTTCCGAGAACCTGAGCAAGGTGCTGTATCCGAATGACGAAGCCATCCAGGGCAAGGAGTTGCGCCTGGAGCAACAGTATTTCTTCGTGTGCTGCTCGTTGCAGGACATGCTGCGTATTCTCAAGGTCCAGCAGATTCCGCTCAGGCGCTTCCACGAGAAGTTTGCCGCCCAATTGAACGACACTCATCCGGCCATCGCCGTGGCCGAGCTGATGCGTCTGTTCATTGACGAAAATGACATGGAGTGGAACGACGCCTGGTCCATAACGCAACAGACATTGGCGTACACGAACCATACGTTGCTTCCGGAAGCGCTGGAGCGTTGGCCGATCTCGGTGTTTTCGAAAGTCTTACCGCGACACCTCGAGATCATTTTCGAAATCAACGCGCGGTTCCTGGATGCCATGCGGATCCGCTATTTCGGTGACGAGGCCCGCATTGCACGCCTGTCACTCATAGACGAGAGCGGTGGCCGCTATGTACGCATGGCGCACCTGGCCTGTGTTGGCAGCCATGCGATCAATGGAGTTGCCGATCTTCACACGCAGCTGCTGAAGCAGGATGTGCTCAAGGATTTCTACGAGCTGTGGCCCGAGAAGTTCAGCAACAAGACCAACGGCGTCACGCCGCGCCGCTGGCTGGCGCTCACCAACCCGCGACTGGCCGAGCTGATCTGTGATGCCATCGGGGATGGCTGGATCAAGGACCTGGCGGGCCTGGCGGACCTGGAGAAATTCGCGGACGATGCGGCTTTCCAGAGCGACTGGCGCGCCATCAAGCGATCCAACAAGCTCGAGCTGGCGGGCATTGTCCATAGCCGCACCGGGGTTGCCGTCGATCCGGACTCACTGTTCGACGTGCAGGTCAAACGCATTCACGAGTACAAGCGCCAACACCTCAACATTCTGCACGTCATTGCTCTCTACCACCGGCTGAAGTCGGATTCCGCGTTCGACATGCAGCCGCGCACGTTTATTTTCGGGGGGAAGGCTGCTCCCGGCTATCATATTGCCAAGTTGATTATCAAGCTCATCAACTCGGTGGGCGATGTGGTCAATCGGGATCCCCACATCCGGGATCGGTTGAAGGTAATCTTCCTGCCCAACTTCAATGTCACGAACGGCCAGCGCGTCTATCCGGCCGCGGATCTGTCCGAACAGATTTCCACCGCCGGCAAGGAAGCCTCCGGCACCGGCAACATGAAGTTCTGCATGAATGGCGCGCTGACCATCGGGACCATGGATGGCGCCAACATTGAGATCTGCAGCGAAGTGGGCGCCGACAACTGCTTCATGTTTGGTCTCAGCGCGACCGACGTCGAAGCGTTGAGAGCCCGCGGCTACCGCCCAGCTTCGTACTACGAGAGCAATCCCGAGCTACGTGGTGTGCTCGACTTCATCAAGGACGGGTTCTTCTCGCGAGGTGACGGCACCCTGTTCCGGCCGCTCGTCGATGGGCTCCTCAATTGGGATACCTACATGCTCTTGGCCGACTACCAGGCTTACGCCGACTGCCAGGCTCACGTAGGGACCGTATACCAGGACCCGGCACGGTGGAGCCGGATGTCTATTCTGAACGTGGCGCGCTCAGGCAAATTCTCGTCCGATCGCACGATTTGCGAATACGCCCAAGACATCTGGCGTGTTGCACGCGTTCCGATCAAACTACTGTCACAAGACGACCTGACCTTGGGCCTCGGACAGTAATCGCACAAAGAAGATGCGCGCCGCTGTATATCACGGCCGCCAGGATCTACGCCTGGAGGACGTACCTGAACCGCGAGTCGGTCCCGGGGAGGTCAAGCTACGCGTCCTTTACAACGGGATCTGTGGAAGCGACCTGCATGAGTATTACGACGGGCCGATAACCACTCGCGAGACGCCCCATCCTCTGACGGGCGTCCGGAATCCGATCATTTTCGGCCACGAGCTGTGTGGTGAAGTCGTCGATCTCGCCGATGAGATCAAGGACTTGAACGTCGGTGATCGAGTGGCCGTCGAGCCGGTGGAGACGTGCGGGCACTGCCTGTTCTGCGCATCCGGACAATACAACCATTGCGGGTTGCTGGCGTTTCACGGGTACAACCGTAGTGGCGGCGGGTTGGCGCAGTTCACCACTGTTCGCCGGGCGATGGCTCACAAGCTGCCGAGCGGCATGACCGGCATGCAGGGCGCGTTGATTGAGCCGATGGCGATTGCATGGCGCACCGCAGACCGGTGCAAGGTGCAGTCGGGACAGACCGTGGTCGTTCACGGCGGCGGCCCCATCGGGATTGGGGTTTATCTCACTTTGCGCCGACGGGGCGTTCGGGTACTGATGACGGATCCCATGCCCTCGCGCCGGGCTGTGTTGACCAAACTGGGTGTCGAGGTTGTGCTCGACCCAAGCGCACGGGACGTGGTTTCAGCCATCAAGGATCTGACCAGGGGCCGAGGCGCGGCCGCTTCAGTTGACGCGGCGGGAGTTCCGGCCGCATTTCAAGCGGCGCTAGCGGGCACCGCTATAGATGGCAACGTGGTTGTCGTTGCGATTCATACACGACCTCTCGCGATCGACCCGATGCAGATTCTGATGTCGGAAGCGCGTATCACTGGTGTGGCGTTGTCTTGCAACGCCTTCCCCAGTGTCATTGAGCAGATGGCCGAAGGCGCTTATCCCATGCAGGATTGGGTCGAAACCATTCCGTTCGACAAACTCATCAGCGATGGGTTTGAGCGACTGCATCGCCAGGAAGGGACCAAGATCATGGTTGATATCGGGCGGCTCACTTCCTGAGCGGGCGGGTCACTTCCTGAAGTTGATTTCGACCTGTACTCCGTTGGGGTCGAACAAAAACAACTGCCTCACGACATTACCCGGATTGTCGTTGACCCGCACGTCGACACCGTGCTGCCGTAGTCGCGCCAATACACCATCGTAATCCTGAGCCGCAAAAGCCACGTGATCGACCGATCCCGTTCCGTCGGCGCGTTTGGATACATGCATACCCCTCGCCTTGTTGCGCTCCGTATAGGTTTTCCACTCTGCGATGTGGATGACCGGGGTGGCGCCGATGTACACCCAATGCCCCGGGAAACCCAGAGGCGGCCGGAAACCCACTTCCATGCCGAGCGCCTGCACGTAGAAATCACGCGTGGCGTCGATGTCATCGGTGAGAACCAGGTAATGTTCGAGTTGGGTCAATGGCATAGGTCACCTCAGGAAATCTTTTAACATACGCGTGGGTTCGCCGGCTGAGATTGCGGGCGCCAACCAGTCGTTGACCGCTGTCACCAGCTCCGGGTCGTGCGGCATCAGAATGGCTTTGTCGGAGTGTGTGAACGTCCCGGGAAACGCGCGACACAGGCCTGGATGGCGATGTGACTGCAGCTCCGCCTCTACATCGTCTGTGACCATGACGTCGGCGTGGCCCGCGCTCAGCTCATCGAAGATGCCGCGGTTGTCGGGATACACCACGATCTGTGCGCGATGCACATTGGCGCGCACAAATTGCTCGTTGGTGCCACCTGGATTGACGATGACACGCACCTTGGGCTTGTCGACCGAGGCAAGGCCACTGCGAAACTTCTTCGAGTCCGCGCATCGCGCTATGAGGGTCTTTCCGCCGGAGGTATAAGGAATGGAAAACGAACCTTGGGCCTCGCGCGCCGGCGTGACCGAAACGCCGCCCATGGCCAGATCGAATGCCCCGTGGGCGAGGTCATCGAGCATTGATGACCAGGTCGTTTTGATGAAGACGGCGCGTGCATGAAGTTGGGATGCGAGGCTCTCGGCCATCTCGATGTCCGATCCAGTGAGCGTGCCGTTTACTTCGAGACTGAATGGCGCGTAGTCACCAGTGACTCCCACGCGCACCACCCCGCTGGCTTTAATGCGTTGAAGCGCCGACGGTTCAGGCGTCAGTCGGATGCTGTGCAGGGCGACGAGGAGATCGTTGCGATTCTGGTCAGTCCATCTGGGGCTGCTGCGGAGGCGTTGCTGCGCCAGGGCTGAGTATCGAGCGTCAAAGCCGTCCCGTTGCAACACGGGCGCGGCAATGTAAATCGCTTGTAGAAGATCGATTGTCAGGCCGTCGAGTTGTGGGCGTAGGGCGGCCAGTGTGGTCACCGGCTCTGCATATGAGAAGCCGTGTGCCTTCCATTCCTCGTGCAAAGCGGTTTGGACTTCGCGGGCAAGGCGGGCTTGCAGCTCGAACAGGCGCTTGACGGGCTCGCTGGCCAGGGCCATCGGTGCACCGAGATCCTGCGCCCGCTGGATCACAGCGGTCTCGCGTGGGGGGTCGAAGATCGGGGCGTGGGTCTGCCACTTTACTGCGGCGACGGCGGGCATCACGGCCAGGCGCTGATCGGCCAGGGTCAGGATGCGGTCTACGGCGGAGTCGTCGGTGGTGAATTGGGCGGTGGTGGGTTGGGTCGCGGCGGCGGCCGCGGACGGGGGGCCCGGCGCAAGTGTCCCCAAGAGTGCCCCTACCAGCGCCGGCACCAAAGTCCATCTCAGCCACTTCACGTCAGACGACTCCTACACGAGGTTCTCAGTTTCGCCGCTGCACTGTTCAAGCTGCGGGTCCAATAATGCTGCGTATTATCTAAGGAGAATGGACGATGATTCGAGCAGCAGTTCTGGCGGGCCTGGCTTGCGCAATCACCCTGGGTGCGGCTGGGTGCGACAACCGGGGGCCGGCTGAGAAGGCCGGTGAGAAGATCGATCATACGGTGGATACCATCAAGAACGGCGGTCACGAGCCCGTTGGCGATTCAATCAAGGATGACGTGAACAAGGCGCGGGACAAGGTTTCTGATGCCGTGGATGACGCCAAGAAGTAAGCCGAAGCAAGGCGGGAACGCTTAGACGTTCCGCGCCGACATCTGGCGGCTGATGTACTCCCCCTGGCGCAAGGCCAGCGCCACTATTGTCAGGGTCGGGTTGGCCGACCCTGGCGAGCTGAATGCGCTGCCGTCGGACACGAACAGGTTTTTGATGTCATGTGTCTGCCCCCAGGCGTTGGTCACGCCATCGCGCGGATTGGCGCTCATGCGCGCCGTGCACATGTTGTGGGTGGCTGGTGGGGTGGGACCTACGATTACGCGCTTGGCGCCAATGGAGTCGTACATCTTTGCGCCCTGAACCTGGGCGTGCTTCCGCATCGCCTTGTCGTTGTCATGCTCGTCAACGTGGATGTGCGCGACGGGAGATCCGTAAGCGTCCTTGATCTTGGGATCCAGCGTAATACGATTGTCGGCGCGCCCGAGATCCTCTCCACAAATAAACATGCCCGACATGTTCCTGTAGTCCTCCATGATGGACGCGAAGTCGCGCCCCCAGCCGTAGGGAAGCCCCACCAACGGCAGCGTGGGCAGATCCAACGAAATGAGCTCGAGGTGGTAGCCCCCGACAAAGCCCCTCTTCGGCTCGTTGACTGTCTCGTCCTCCACGATTCCCGCGAGTACCGCGCCGCGCCAGAATTTTACGGGCTGTGCGAACGTGCCCCACACGAAGCCGCTGATATGGTGACAGTAGTTGCGCCCCACCTGGCCGGCTGAGTTGGCCAGGCCGTGGGGGAAGCGAGCTGACTCCGACAGCAACAACAAGCGGGCCGTCTCGATCGAGTTGCCGGCCACGCACACCACTCTCGCTTTCTGGCGCTGCTCTGCGCCCGTGCTGTCGCGGTAGATGACCGCCGTGACACGGCCGTCGGGACCATGCTCAATGCGTGTCGCCATGCATTGAATGCGCAGATCGAGATTTCCGGTGGCCTCCGCGCTCGGGATTTCGGTGTACAGCGTGCTCCACTTTGCGCCCATCTTGCAGCCTTGCACACAGAACCCTTGCTGGATGCAGGCAGCACGGCCGTCGCGCGGCCGTGTATTGATGGCCATGTAGTTCGTATGGACGCGTTTGTATCCAACTTTTTTCGCGGCGTTGTACATCACCTTGAAATTGTTCGACGCGGGCATCCCGGGATTGCCGTTGCGCCGGGTCACGCCGAGGCGTCGCTCCGCCAACTGGTAGTAGCTCTTCAGCTCTTCGTAGGAGATGGGCCAGTCGACTAGCGATGTACCTGCCATGGCGCCATACGTCGTTCGCGCACGAATCTCCCAGGGTCGGATGCGCGGCGTCGCCGCGGTCCAGTGAACTGTCGTGCCGCCCACTGTCTTGCAGATCCAGGCGGGAAGTCCCGGGAAGTCCTTTGCCACACCCCAGCTCCCCGACTGGGTCCGCGGATCCAGCCAGGTCAGTTGCCCGAAGGCCTCCCCGGGAACCTGCGAGAAGGTCGCCAACGATTGCCGCTGCCCCGCCTCCAACAAAACCACCTTGATGCCGCGCCTGGTCAGCTCATGGGCAAGCGTGCCACCGCCGGCACCCGAGCCGATAATGACTACCGCGCCGTTGTCATTGAGTTCTATTTGCATTACGCCGCCCCCGGTACGGGACCGCTGTCACTTTCCGGCACATCCGGGAGCCAGCGTAGATCGTTGAAGCCCCGAAAAACGTAGCCGCCTTTCGAGAAGGCCTCGCCCTCGTACCCGAAATAGGCGTAGGCCATCGGCGTGCCATAAAGGACCTGCAGTGTGTTGGTCCTGAGCTGCTGAAAAAAGGCGGAAGACTCCACGGCCTGCAGAGCCGCGACCCGCGCCGCTTCGGCGGACGAGGCGAAATTCGCGCCCAGCTTCGCGATACCTTCCTGATATTGCTTGCGTAACGCCGCGTCCTTGGTCGCTGCCGCATCGATCGAATGCACGACGAGGGCATAGGCTGCGTCCTCGAGCTTGTCGTGCGGCGCAATGGTCCGCGCAGCCGCCAGCAGCGTGGCACCCTCCTGGCTTGTCAGTGCAGTTAGATCGAGCGCCCACGTTCGAGACGGCGCTAGCAGCGCCAGCGGGCCGCCAGCGGCCAGCACGCCAGTCAACACTCCGGTCGCCGCCTGTAGAAAGCTGCGCCGATCACAAGTTCGTGCGCTGTTCATGGATCCCCCCCAGGTTGCCCGTGCGGTGAGCACCGCACCCCCGAATCGACACGTCAAAGGCCACGGCAATGTGCGCCAAATGCCTCGATACTGGCAATCGAGGCTCCACCGCGTGTGAATTTCTGCTCTCCCGACAGCGCAGCCCCTAGCCGCTACCCCTGTGCACCCGCTACTCTTGGTCAGGACGACTAAAAACTCCAACATCGGATTGCCTCATGGGTCAGTTGATCGACGGTGAATGGCGCAACGAGCCACTGCCGGGCAGCAATACCGGAGAGTTCCTCCGGCCGTCGAGCACCTTCCGGAATTGGGTCCGGGCGGGCGATGGCGAATATCCGGCACTTCCGGGGCGCTACCATCTGTACGTCGCACGCGCCTGCCCCTGGTGTCATCGCACCATGATCGCGCGGGTGGCCAAGCGCCTCGAGAACATCGTTTCAATCAGCTACGTCGAGCCATTTGTGTTCGACAATGGTTGGGCGTTCGCGAAGCCCGACCCGCTGACGGGTGTCCGCTATATCCACGAGCTCTACAGTCAGGCCGACCCTCTGTTCACCGGTCGCGCGACCTTGCCAGTGCTTTGGGACAGGGAGACGCACTCCATTGTCAACAACGAGTCAGCCGACATCATCCGGATGTTCGACCACGAGTTCGACGAAATCACGAACGAGCTGACGGACCACTACCCGGAGTCCCTCGCAAAGGAAATCGACCAGATCAACGAGCGCATCTATGAGACCGTCAACAACGGCGTGTATCGGGCGGGTTTCGCAACTTCCCAATCGGCTTACGAAACCGCTTACCAGCAACTGTTCGAGTCACTGGACTGGCTGGAGGACCGGTTGCAACGCCACCGCTATCTGCTGGGTGAGCTCGTCACCGAAGCCGACTGGCGATTGTTTCCCACGCTCATACGCTTCGATGCCGTCTACTACGGGCACTTCAAATGCAACTTGCGGCATGTGTACGAATACCCTGCCCTGTGGGGATACACGCGCGAGATTTATCAGATGCAGGGAATTGCGGCGACTGTCTCCTTGGAGGAGTACAAGACGCACTATTACGGCAGCCATCGCAATCTCAATCCGACGGGGATAATTCCGTCGGGGCCGCTACTGCGACTGGATGCGCCTCACGGTCGACGCTGAGACGCGACCTCGGCCTGCTCGGCCTTCTGCTGAGCCGCGAGGAATTCCCCTGAGGGGCGGCGAATAGCCAACGCGGCCTTGACCCCGGGCCGCTCCATCATCCGTGCATACCAGTCCACGACGCGAGGACTGTCCTTCTGGTTGACGATGTCGGCATAGCGCTCCGGCATGCCGATCAACATGGAGAACAGGCTGACATCGGCCAGCGTGAACTGCTTGCCGAGCATCCAGGGTCCTTCCATACCCTTGTCCATCCGCTCGATCGATGCGCGCACCTTGCGTCGCCAGTCATCCAATTGCTCCGGCGTCCAGACCTGCGCGGCTGATTCCCGCCACTTGTCTCTTTGCTCCTTGAGCGGAATGCGCTGAACCTTCGCTTCAAACTCTGCGGCGCTCAGGCTGCGCACCGCTGTCTTGATCATCGCGTGCCAGCCGAGAAAGGACAGGGCCGGGCAGAAATACTCATCGACGAACTTGGTCCAGACGCGCATCTTCGCCCGCCCGTACGCATCCGACGGGCGCAGCGGGGTGTCCGGAAATACCTCATCGACATACTCGTTGATCACGGTGGACTCGGTCAGCACATGGCCATCGTGCACCAGCACCGGCACCTGTCCGTTGGGGTTGATCTTCACGAACCAGGGCTCGTGCTGCTCAAACTGCAACAGGTTCATGAGGTGACTGGTGAACTCGACTCCCTTCTCCTTCAGAGGCAGGAGCGCCTTCAAGGAGTTGGCTGCGGGTCCACCGTGATACAACTCGAGCATCGAAGTCCCTTTACTGGAAGTTGCGTGTGAGGGTCAGGTACCACGCGCGCGGCACGCCGGGCTGCCCCTCGATCGTGGGCTCGCCAAAGGGTGTCGTATCGAAGGTGTTGAGGAAATACACCTTGTTGGTCAGATTGCTGACTCCCACCGCGGCCACCCAACTGCGGTCCTCCTTGGCAAACTCGACGCGAGCGTTGTGCAATGTATAGCCGGCGGAACACGAGGTCGCTGCCGTGGCTGCGGTGCAAATCTGCGTCTGCAGATACGCATCGTACCGGGGCGTGATCGTGGCTCCGTTCGGCAAACTGGCGACATACGCAATTGACGCCGAGGAATTCCACTTGGGCACGTAGATCGGAGAGCCGCTCGGACTGATGCCGCCCGTGGTGGGATCACTTGCGGTGAATTTCGTAAAGCCGGTGGAACTGGTGACAATCAAATTGCTGATCGGCCGGAATTGAATCTCGAGCTCACCGCCGTAGATCTTGCCAGGCGAATTCACGTAGTTCGTCTTGGGTATGACGATGCACGGTGAGAGGCCAGTGATGCAATCAATACCACCAACCGGAACAATGCGCTGCTTGTAGTCGCTGTAGAACGCAGCCGCATTGACACGCAGCTTCCGCTCGAACAGGTCGCTCTTGATGCCGACCTCGTACGCGGTCATGTTCTCGCCGGCGACTGCAACGAACTGTGACTTCTGGAAGGGTCGCGGGTTATAGGCGGGTGGCCGGTAACCCGTCGATACCGTTACATAGCCGAGAGTGCCCTCGGTGATCTGGTAGTCCGTGCCCGCGAGCCAATCGAATCGGGTTGCGTTGGAATCGACCGGGCCGGTGAACTGAGTATTGTCGAAGTCATCGTGCTTCTTGTCGCTGGAATAGCGCACGCCTCCTGTGAGGCGCCACTTATCGGTCAGGCTATAAACGGCGTGTCCGAAGCCCGAGACATTCTCGAAGCGACCCACGTCGAGACCATCGACGAGCAGTGAGTTGGGCAGTCCGGTGACGGCATCGACTCCACCCGGATTGCTTGCATAAAGTGCGAACCGTGGCCCCATGAACGCGGGCAGCTCGACGGATTGCGCACTTTTGCCGTTACCGTGGTAGTAGAACGCGCCCACGGTCCACTCCAGATGCTGCAGCGACGATCCGGAGAGCTGGAATTCCACGGTGCGGTACGTGAAGGACTGCAGTCCATCGACGACCGAGAATCCGAGCGGCGAGTCGTCCTGGTCCGTAGAGAACTTGCCGTTCCAATTACGCCAGGCAGTAATGAGCTTGGCACTCAGGCTGTCAGACAGCTTCCACGACAAGGTGCCGGAAATGCCCTTCTGATTGAGCGAGGTCTTGGGAGCGTAGCTCAGGCCTGAGTACGGATCGTTGAAAGTCGCGTAGGTGACGTATGGATTGGGAGGTATGAACCGGCTGTCATATCCAACCCCGTACTTGGACAGCATGAGATTGTTCCAGTTGGTCACACCGGGAGTAAACGGTCCGATGCCCAAAAGCGTATCGGCGCGCGCTTCCGAATCGTCTCGCTGATAGTCGAGAGCCACATCTATTGAGATGTCATCGTTGACGATATATCTCAATGCTCCACGTGCGCCGGCTACGTCGGTTCCACCTAGTGTGCCGGTCACGCAGTTGCCGGCGCGATTGCGGGTGCTCGGCAGCAGAGAACCGGCCAAGGCTGGAAATTCGCAAGCGAAGTCGACCATCTTCTGATAGCCGTCCTGCTTCTTCGACACGCCGGTGATGTGAGCAAACAGCTTGTCGGGGATGAGCGCAAAGTCATAACCCGCGCGCAAATCCACGCGGTGACGATCACCGACCGTGCCTTCCACGAAACCAGTATCACTCCCTGTCGGCTGCTTCGACACGTAGCGCACGGCACCACCAATGGAGCCACGGCCAAACAGAGTGCCCTGTGGGCCGCGCAAGACTTCCACACGCGCAAGGTCCATCAGGTCGATCTGTGTACCCATTACAGTTGGGTAATAGACATCATCCACGTAGATGCCGACGCCGGGCTCGAATGCGAAATTGAAGTCGTATTGGCCGACACCGCGGATGAAAGCGGTCATCGTATTGCCGAAGGCCTGCTGCGCCGGCCTGAAGCTGGCGTTAGGTACTTCGTAGCCGATATCCGATGCGCTGGTGAAACCCCGTTGCTGAATGTCATCAGCAGTGATCGCACTGATGGCGATCGGCGTCTGCTGCAGGTTCTCTTCCCGGTACCGGGCAGTTACAACTACCTCTTCGAGACCTGGGACGCCCTTGGATGCCTCGCTCTGCGCAAACGCGGCCGCTGATGTCAGCGCGAAAACACTGACTACGGAAGCGGTTGTCAGCACGCCTCGCGCGGTGAGTCTGGTCATAGATTCCCCCTTTCGACAGATAGCGGCTACGTTACCCGCGAATTTACACGGAGGGATAGACTCACACTGAACGGTGAATCAACTAATAAGGAACAACGGTGCGATGCGGCGAAACGGGAGCCGTTTCAGTGTGTTGGAAGCGCAACATGCTGCCTCAACAGATCGGCGCGCAGGGTGCGCGCTGCCAGAAAGTAGTGCACCGCCGCCCATAGCAGGAAAACCGACATTGCCATCATTGCCTGGCGAATGCCAGTGGCGGAAGCCGCGGCACACGACTGCTGCAAAGCCGTGAGCGCCCCGTGGGGCGGCGGGCCACCCGGGCAGGCGAGTTTGAAATCGCCGGTCACAAAGGCTGCCTTGGCAAACACATCGCTCAGGAGTCCGAGCAGGGTCGGTCCGATTCCGACTCCAATGAGACCCAGCACGAGTGAGACGGTGAACGCCGAGGAGGCTCGCATGTTGGCGCCCACCATGTTCTGTGCCATGGCGAGAGTCGGCGTGAAGTAAACAAACAAGGCGAGGTGCGCGACCATCAGCACGGCCACGGCTGCAGTCAGCGAGCTTTGGTCAAAGCCAATGAGGAATGCGGGTGCGGCGATGGTCAGGCCGATGGCCGGCCCCCACACATACCAACGCCGGTCGATGCGACCCGCCCAGTCGACACCGAAGCCGCCGAGCGCCAGTCCCGAGGCCATGGCGCCGCCGGCAATCAATGACAGCAACTGGCCGGTCTGCGCGAAACCCAGGTGATAGGTCCTGATCAGGAAGGGCGCGAGAAATTGGCCGATGGCGTTCATGCCAATGGCAGCGAGCGCGCAGCCGATCAGGATGTGGCACATGGAGCGCTTGGACAGGAGGAATTTCAACACGACCTGGAAGGACGGCGGGCGACTCGCCGTGGTGGTGGTGCCGGCGGTGGCGGCATCGGACATGCCGCGCGGTGGCTCGCGCAGGGTGAGAAAGGCCAGTACGGACACCAGCAGGCCGGGAATGCCGATGGCGACAAAGGCGGCACGCCAGCTCACGTGCTCGGCCATCCAGCCGCCCAGGTTCGAGCCGACGACCACCCCCAACGGAGCGCCGAGCCAGATGATGGACATGACCGAGGCCCGCTTCTGCATCGGGTAGTGATCTCCGACCAGCGAGGCCACGGGCGGCCCAAAACCAGCGTCGCCGACACTGACACCAACTCGAAACAACAGGAGGCGGCCGAAGGATGTTGCAGTGCTGCATAGCCACACCATGGCGCCGAAGATCGCCAGTGAGCCGGCTATGATGCGGGTCCGGTTGGTGTGCTCGGCGAGGCGCGCGATCGGCAACCCGAGCAGGGTATACAGAATCGCGAAACCCAGTCCCTGGATGAGGCCCATCTGCGCATCCGTGAAGCGCAGGTCGTTCTTGATCGCCTGCGATACGGCGGCCATCCCCAGCCGGTCCGCGAGATTCAACGCGTTGCTGACCAACAGGAGGGTCAGCAACCAGGCCCGGTAGGGCTTGGAAAATGTCTGCATCGGCAACAGGATGCACCACGGCTGCGCAGAACCTCAAGCTCGGGTGCGAACAGCGAACCGATAATTGCGCTATAGTCGTGCCCAGGCTGGCAGCTTTGAGCTCGCCACAAAATTCGAAATACACCCTCCCAGGCCAAGAAGGGGTCCGTCATGAGCATCCTGAGCACTCTCACCGGCGCGCTGGAAGGGGCGCAAGGCAATGCCACGGCCAACGGCACGGCAAGCGGACTCAGTCCGGTGGCCGGCGCTACCGGCGCTGTCGTTCTGTCGCAGATTGTCTCCATGATTCAAAACCATCCGGGCGGGCTGGGCGGACTGCTGCAGTCATTCCAACAGGGTGGCCTGGGCCACCTGGTGCAGTCCTGGATCGGCACGGGCCAGAATCTGCCCGTGTCCCCGGATCAACTGCGTGGCACGGTGGGCGGTGACTGGATCTCGCGCATCACACAGGCCACGGGTCTGCCGCAAGGGCAGGTGGAACAGAATCTGTCAACGCTGCTGCCGCAGATCATCGACCATCTGACACCGAACGGCCAAATGCCGCAGGGCGACCTGGGTGGCGCGCTCGCCAAGATTGCGCAGCGGTTTACGCACGGGTGAGCGGCGAGTTGGAAGACAACGAGATTCCCTACTGATGGAGATAATCGGATGAAGGTCCTGCGCTTTCGTTCACTGACACTGCGCGCTCTGGTCGCCGGCGTGTTGGTTGGCATGTTGCTCAATCCGTTGGAGAGCCGCGCCGCTGACACGGCCGCTGCCACGCCGGTACTTTGCAAAGACGGCACGACGGCGGCAAAAGCCGGCAAGGGTGCTTGCAGTCACCATGGCGGAGTTGACAAATCCGCGGCTGCCACGAGCGGCGGAGCCGGAAGCCCTGGTGGCGCTGCTGCGCCGGCTGCTCCTGCGCCTTCTGCCGCGCCCGCGTCCACTTCCGCGCCGGCAACTTCCGTGCTGTGCAAGGACGGTACTACCTCGACTCACAGCGGCAGAGGCGCTTGCAGTCGCCACGGTGGAGTCAACAAGACCAGCACCGCATCAACAGGTGGCGCAGCGTCGAGTTCCGCTGGCACGGCGGCTTCCCCGGCTCCCGCCCCGGCGGCGCCGGCACCTTCTGCCGCGCCTCCGGCACCAACACCGGCAGCGCCTCCGGCTGGACCTGCAATGCGCGCGCAAGTGCCGAGCCAGGCCGCGGCTCCCGGCGCGCGCCCCGGAATGGTCTGGGTGAACAGCTCTTCCAAGGTCTATCACTGCACCGGCGACCGTTGGTACGGCAAGACCAAAGAGGGTCAGTACATGAGCGAGGCGGATGCGAAGGCCCAGGGCAACCGGCCGGACCATAACAAGCCCTGTTCCTGAAATCCTTGGCTCCTGACTCACCTCAGGCCCGCGCCTGATGTCACGCCGTCACTGATCCAACTCTGAGAGGATCTTCGCGAAGATCGCCGGCCACTCCTGCGCCCAGCAGCACTTGTGGTCGAAGCGCGCGTAGGACCACACCCTGTCCTGCGGAACGCGCGCGAAATAACGCGCGGTTGCCGCTGCCGGCACATTCGAATCCCGCTGCCCCACGAGATACCACTGCCTGAGCCCGGGTGGCAGCGGCGGTTCGAGCGCGGGATTCAGGCTCCCCGCCAACGGCAGATAACCATGGAGCTGCGTCCAACTGTCGGGATCCAGGTTCCCGGCAACGGTGACGAGACCGCTCACGTGCGGTAGATCCTTCGCCATGAGCGCCGCAAGTGTCCCACCGCCGCTGTACCCAACGAGCAGCACGTGTTCGAAATGGTGGTCGGCAACAAAACCCGCCGCCGCGGTAGTCATGCTCGCAACGACTTTTTTCGAATAGCGTTCCGAAGTCCATAGTGCTTCCGAGCATTCCTGCGGGCGCGGGGTCTGCAGATAGCACGGACGCCCGAGGTATAGCACCGAAGCGGGCGTTGCAACGGCCAGCTCGAGCGCAAGCGGCACACGCGCATTGGGATCGGCGGCGACCCGCCGCCCGTCATCGACCCACGGTGAGCCGTCACCTTCTATGAACAGGACCAACAGGCCGGGCGGGCCGCGGGTCGCCGTGAACGCCTGATGTTGGAAACTTGTGCCGCGCAATGACAGCGGCGTCAGCCCGTGACTGCGCGCAAGCTGCTGCGCGCGCTGCGCGGGGCTCGCACAGGCGCCGATGGTTGCGCACACAACAAACATCATCGTTGCGACCACAACCAACCGGGCGTGCAATACAACACGTGTCAAAACCTGACATGTGCGATAAAACTCCCGCGCTTGACAGTTACAAATCGCCATTACTATGCTGCCGCAGAAGTCGATTCGCTGATCACAATAACTCGAAGCGCATCACGCTCCACAGCTCGCGCTTTGATCCAAGGGAACTTTCATGACGATCTCCATGCCGCGCACGCGTGCGTGTACTCGCCTGTCCAAAACCGGCCTGTTCAAGACCGGCCTGCTCAAAACGGCGCTCGCCCTGCTCGCCACGGCACCTGCCTGGCAGGGTAGCGCGCAGGCCCAGAGCCTGTTGGACATGGTGGACACGCTCACCGCCCAGGGGGTGTTCCAGTTCGACAATCTCGAGCGCCTCGCAGCCATCGCCAATGACAATGCCTATGTCAAAGTACAGGCATTGTGCGGTGTTGGGCCACAAAATGCGGCACCGACCTGTACCGGCAATACTCTTACACTCTTCAACCGGCTGCGCGAGCTGGAAAACAACGCCAACGAGTTGCTCAACAACCGCGGCGAGACGCAGTTCAGCCTGCACCTGACCCCCGAGGACATCAGCGAAGCGCTGCGCTGGACGGCCCCGGAGGAGTATGCCGCCCAGGGCTCGATGGCCTCCAAGTTCGTCAACAGCCAGGCCTCGGTGCTCAACAACCGGTTCTCGGCGCTGCGCTTCGCCACCCAGGGAATCAAGTTGGCGGATGGCGGCTCGGGTTCCTGGAACGCCCACGGATTCTCGTACGCCTACAACGGCTCGGCCCGCGGAGGCGGCGCGAGCGCCGACGGTTCGGACTCCTTCCTCAGCCGGGTCAGTGTGTTCGCCAACGGCGGTTTCGGCTCAGGCGACAAGGATCCGACGACCTACGAAGATGCATTCTTCTTTGACAGCACCGAGGTTTCGGCCGGCGCGGATGTCCGTCTGACGAGTCGGATGGTGGTCGGTGTGCTGTTGGGACATACGGAGAAGCGAGTCGATTTCAATGCCGCCAAGAGCATCGTCGATGGCAGCATCCGCGGGAACGGCCAAAGCGCCCTGGCCTACTTCCAGTTCGAGACCGATTCGGCGTTCGTGAATCTTGCCCTGGGCGCGCAGCACTTGAGCCTGTCGACCCGCCGCCGCATCACTTATCCGTCGAACAACGTTGACATCCCCTCCATCGATGTCACGTCGTTCAGCAATACCGGCTCCAATGCGCTGATTGCCACTCTCGGTGCCGGCTATTCATTTCACTGGCGCGGCTTCACAGCCGAACCGTATTTGAATCTCACCAACACGCACACGAAGATCAACGCGTTCACTGAACATTCGGATGACGGTTTCGACATCTATACGCCGACGCAGACGATCGAGTCGCTCGAAGGGGCCCTGGGCGTCCGGACTCAATACGCCATTCTGAATCGATTCGGCGTCATCGTCCCGTTTGTGTACGCCGAGGCCCGGCGTCAGTTTCGTGACAACGCGCGGAACATCGCCTCGGGATACAAGGGCGACGGCGGAGCCACCGACTTCAACCTGCCGACCGACGATCCTGTCAAGCACTACTACGTCGTCGGCGCGGGCGGCTCCGTGGTCCTCAAGCACGGCCTCCAGGGCTTCATGCAGTACGTGAGAGTGCTCGACTACACCAACTATACCGATCACACAGTGTCGGGCGGCGTCCGCTGGGAGTTTTGATCATGTCCATACGCTTCTGGGCGGCCAAGCTGGTCGTCTCCACAACGGTCGTCGCATCGCTGGCCATTTCTGGTTGCGGTACCCGGGTCGGTACCGGTGGCGGCAGTGACAACGGGGCTCAGGCACCACTGGCAATAATCACGCCGATCGGTTTCAAGCCGACGTCCGCCGCGAGTGCGAGTCCAGTGGCGATCACTGTCCGTTCGGGTGCGGATGTCGTGCTGTCCGGCAAAGATAGTGACGGACTGGCGGTCGCGCTGAAGACATTCGCCTGGTCCCAGACGGCGGGTCCGGCGCTTCCCGCGCTGCCGAGTACCGGCGCGCTGCTCGTCCGGACAGCCAACACCATGAGCTTCCGGGCTCCCAATGTCGCGACTTCCACCAAGCTGACTTTCCGACTCACCGTCACCAACGCTGTGGGCACCAGCTCCACGGCCGATGCCGAAGTGACCGTACTGCCCTCCAGTGACTCGAATCAGTTTCTCATCCCCCAGGTTGTGGATGGACCTCCGCCGCAGCAGTTCGAGGTGGTCGTGGCGACTGCCGAGGGTCTGACCGGGGTGGCCGCGGACTCGCCGGTCTGCGTGAAGGTGGGCCGGCAAGTGCAGTATCGCGGTCGCGGCCAGAACGCGACGGATGCGCCGTTGCTCGCAGATCTGCCGCAACTGCCGGAGCTGCAGGCCAACACGGCCTGGGTCGCATCAGTAGACGCTGTGGCGGCAACGAACCAGGACGGCACCTCGAATCTCATCAACGCTGTGAACTCCCACACGAACGTGCATGTGTCCTTACCGCTACCCACACTGAACGATGAGGAATTATTCGCGTTATACAACCAGCCCGCGGCCAACGAATCCTCCGCGGCCTCGAACGCTCGACAGGCCAAGCAGTTGCTGCCCAGTGACGTGGACACGGCCCATATATTGTTGAGCGTGAGCGCCACCGCTGGATCGTGCGACGGCGCGACTGCAGCACCTGCGCTGCAGGGCAAGACGCTCGTGCTAGCCGTGGTGGACAACGGCGGAGTCGACAACATCGTGTTGTCCAGCGCGGCCACCGCTCCGAACACGACCGCAACCTTGAATCTGGACGGCGTGGGCGCGCCTTTGACCTCGGATGCACTGCTCACCGCCGTACGAACGGCTACTGATGCTCCGGCCGAGACGTTGGCATCCGCGACCGCTTACTACAAGAAGATCGATCCCAACAGCACCAAGCTGACCCTGGACCAGTGGTTGGATGCGAATTGCTTCGACCACACAGCCGCCGATTACGGAACCGGGGCTGCCGGAGCCAACGGCGCACACGCCGTGTATACCAACAACTTCGATCTCGGCTTCGGCCGCGACATGTATTTCATCAAGTGCGCCGCCGACCACACGGATGCTTTGGGAAACGTGGCCCATGCGGGTGACATGGCTTCGGTCGTCATCAATTACCCAACGCTGGAACTGACCGCGCTCAAGCAGAGCCCGATCATTGCGGTTGCCATGGAATACAGTGCGGATCCGGGCAGCACCGGCCCGCGCTACACCAAGTTCTATGTCTTCGCGCCGGACCAGCGTAACGGTGGCTTCTCGCGAATCGCGAGCGCCAATTTCGACAAGCGGGGCCAGAAATATGCTCCGGGAGCATGCCTGTCCTGTCACGGCGGCAAGGTGACCGACACGACATTCGCCGTCAGCGCCGATGTGGATGCGAGCTTCATGCCGTGGGACGTGGATGCCCTGTTGTTCTCAGATAACGACCCGTCCTTCAAAGGCACCCTGGTGAGCGGAGCGCAGTTCACGCGCGCCGTGCAGGAGCCGAATCTGCAGAAATTGAACGCCCTCGCCTATCAAACCTGGCAGGTTCCCGAGGCGATCCCGGTTACGGCGACCGGCACCTGCCACGCCGTGACCGATCCAGGTTGCATCGATCGCTTTGCGGCGCCGATTGCCCTGGTGACCAAGTGGTACGGTGGCGACCCGGGCGCCGCGGGCGCGCATGCCTACGATGACAGCAAGACTCCGGCCGAATGGGCGATCGCCGGCCAGAGCGCGCCCAGCGACCTGTATCACCAGGTGTTTGCGCACGAGTGCCGTTCCTGCCATACCCAACTCAATGTCGCGGCCCAACAGTTCCAGGATTACCCGACGTTCGAGGCCAGCTACATCACCAAGGACGACAATGCGACCCGGGTCCAGGAGACCGTCTATCGCAAGGCCCAGATGCCGCTTGCCCGGCTGACGGCCGATCGCTTCTGGGTGGACTTCGCGAACGGCACGAGTCCCGCTCAGGTGCTCGCGAACCAGATCAAGGCCGTCAACGCGACTGACCAGGTGGTCGATGCGTCGGGCAATTTCATTCCGCCCGGAACGCCAGTGCTGCGGGGTACGCGCGTCGCGCAGGTCGAGCCAACTACTCCCACCAGCACCGTTTCGCTGATTACCGCTGACACGACGACGGGCATCTATGCCATCAAGCGAAACGACGCAGCGCATGTCGACGTTTCAGCGAGCCCGTTTGCCACGGGCTTCAGCGCCACTCTCTGCTTGAAGCAAACCACGGACTCGACCGATTCGACTCCGTGCATTCCGCAGCCTGTACCGCTCATTGGCAGCGGCACTGCCATACCGGCGTTCAATGCTTCGAACTGGGGTTTCTACGAGCTACAGGTCACCGCCAACAGTGAGCTGGGTGGGACGCCCGCGACTTTCGCGCCGATCGTTATCAATGCGCCGCAGACGCTGCCCGACATCAGCGGGTGCGCGACTGCGTTTGCGAACCAGTCAATTTCCATCTCTCCGAACCCGGCCACGCCTCAGGTATTGACGTTGGATGTGGGTCAGTGCGCAACGCTCGGTGATTCGCCGCAGTTGCAGCTGCTCGATCCGATCAGCGGGCAGTGGGTCACGGCGCCCCCGACTGCGCCTGTGGCCGCGCCTGTGCCAACCCCGACGTTCTCGGCGAACATCACGGGCTTCAAGATCAACTTCAACTTCACGCTGGCGGCACAGAATCCGGGGGTCACCTTGAACTACCGGTTGTGCGACCTGGCCGATAATGTGTGCGATGCCTCGGATGGGTCGTCCAAGACGTTCCCTGCAAAGGCGCATGCGCCGGTGGCCATTGGCATCTCGCAGACTTACACGGCGCTGGTACGGCCGTATTCGATGTTCCTGGTGTCGAACACGTTCGGTGCTGGCCCGAGCAGCACGACGCTGACGATTCCGGTCTCGTGCGCGAACACGGGCGCGCTCAATCCCTCTGCGTCCTGCAACAACGTGAACACGCCAGCACTCGCTGCTGGCGACACGATCCTGCCGACGACGGATCCGTTCGACCTGATACTCGGCCAGCCCGCGGGCGGGACCGGTACTTCGGCGCCTGGCACCCAGGCAACGAGCCTGGCATTGAGCGACACAATCACCTACGCGGCACCGACCGGGTTCTTGACCTGCGATATCAACGGCCAGAGCATCAGCGACAACACCCATGTGCAGGCCTGCTCACCGGCGACCTTCACGTACACACTGCGGTCCCGGACTGACAACACCAAGAGCAGCCAGTCGAGTGTGCAGGTCAAGGTGAATGCCAGCCAGTCCTTCAGCCAGGGCGGCGGGCAGATCTTCGGCAAGTTGGCGGCCCCCAGTTGCGGATCCGCCGCCTGTCACCAGGCCAACACGACGAACAACAAGTGGCACTTCTACGTCGGGGATCCGGCGACAACGCTGGGCGAGCTGTTGGACACCACCAACTGCGATGTCGGCGGCTCGAAGTGTGTCGTGCCTGGCAATCCTGCCGCGAGCCAGATGTATCTGAATGTGTGCGCGCAGCAGCCTGACTCGCTCCAGAATGGAGCTATTGGGCTCGACCAGCATGGGCATGGGGCGGCGAACCAGGCGCTGTCACAGAGTGACTGCCATGCGTTGAGTCAGTGGATTTCGGAAGGGGCGCACCTCAACTGATAGAGCGGTGCCCGGGAGGGGGACTCGACCCCTCCCAGCGAGTGCGGAGGTCAGTGGGGGGCGCGGAGGTGAGTGATGGCTTCCGTCAGGGGGGTGTAGGTTTCGAGGTAGACGCTGCGCTTTTGGAGCTCTTCCAGTTGGGCGGCGGCGGCGGTGGGGTCGGGGGTGTGTTCCAGCTTGGAGATCGCGAAGTCGGCTGAGCGCTCGAGGCCTGCGATGGCTTTGGGGTCTTTGGGGTGCAGGTCGAAGGCGGCGCCGTAGTGGACCAGGGCATCGTTGATCAGGAAGGTCTGGCCGCTGGTCACCAACTGCCAGGAGCGGTCGCCGTCCTGGATCTCGCGCAGGAAGCTGGCCTGTTGCTCGCGCGGGAGTTGGTCGAAGGGGATGTCGGGTTGCGCTGCGCGCCAGCGCTGGTAGCCGAACACGGCGACTGCGATTGTCAGGACGCCGACGGCGCCTCCCAGCACCAGGGGGAGAATCGTCCTGCCTTTGAATGCCTTGCGAAATTCCGCGGCGTTGGCAAAACGGTCGGCTCGGTCGAATGACAGCGCGCGCTCGATCGCGCCCCACTCACGCGCCTTGAGTCCCTTGATGGGCGCCGGCTTCATGGTTCTGGCCTTGGCGACGTCTGCCGGCAGGCCGTTGAAGGGGTGGCGTCCGGTCAACAGCTCGTACACGACGACACCCAGGGAATAGATGTCGTCGGCTGTTTGCGGATCCTGCTCGTTGATGAGCTCGACCGATGCGTAGGCCGGGGTGAACCCCCTGAACCCTTCCTGGTCCATGGTGCCCGCTGCCGACTCGAGTCGAGCGGCGCGCGCGATGCCGAAATCCAGGATCTTGGGAACACCATCGGACGTGACAAACACGTTGCCCGGCTTCAGGTCACAGTGCACCACGTGTTTTTTGTGGGCGTATTCCAGTCCCTCGGTCATGCCCTCGATGATGGGCAGCGCGGTTTCCCGTGACAGCCCGAAGCCGCGCGCGCCCCGAATCATGGTTTCGAGGGGCTGGCCCTCCAGGCATTCCATGGAGATGAAAGCGCGCCCCAGGTCATCATCGACGTCAAAGTTGTGTACAGTGATGATGTTGGGGTGGGCGAGATCCTGTGCCTTGCTTGCCTCACGCTCCAGGCCGACCAGGGCGTCGGGATGCTGCGCGCAGTCGGCATTCAGCAGTTTGATCGCAACATGTAGCCGTGCATTGCGTGCACGCTCACGCATCAGGTCCTTCGACCGCCAGACTTGCCCCATTGCGCCACTGCCGAGAATGTCCTCGAGCACGTAACGCTGCTTGACGATGAGCCCGGGCTCGATTGCTTGCGCGAAGCCGGCGCCAACGCTTTTTCGTGGCGGCGGATCGCGGAGCAGGGTGCCGGAACGCAGCACCGTTGCGTCTTCGGCTCCAGTTGCTCCTGCGCCTCCTTCCGGTTCCGTCATGCTGTCGCCTCAATGACAATGGCCGTTACGTTGTCGGCCGAGCCGGCTTCGATCGCCTCGTCTACAAGAGCATTGGCTGCGGTTCGCAAGTCGTTGGAGAGCACACAACTGAGGATCGCCGTATCGTCGAGCACACGAGTGACTCCGTCCGAGCACAAGAGGAACCGGTCGCCAGGGCGGACCTTTCCCCGCCATGTATCCAACTCCAATGTCGACTCACCGCCCACTGCGCGGGTGATTGTCGTTGACTCTTCGCTTGCGGCGCCGCCGGCGCCCATCCAGACATGATCGCGTGTGAGTCCATCGATTTTGCCGTCGCGAATCCGATAGGCGCGGCTGTCGCCGGCCCAAAGCACTTCACAATGCAGGCCGCGGGTCAGCAGCACGACGACTGTGCTGCCGCTCTTGACCGGGGCGCTCTCACGCGTGGCCATGCGATGCAACTGTGCATTGACTTCGGCCAGTCGATACTGGACCGCCAGGCTCATTGCTTCCAGCGACACCTCGGGAGCGACATTCAACAGGCCATCACAGATCAGACGGCTCGCCAGCTCGCCCTGTTCGTGGCCTCCCATGCCGTCAGCGACCACCCAGATGCCCGACTCGGGGCGCTCCAGAAACGCGTCCTGGTTCGTGTCTCTGACAACACCGCGATCGGTGCGGCCGGCTGACACGAAGCGCAGTGCTTCCGTGTCTTCGACAATGGTTGCGGCATGCTCTGTCGGCTCGGTAAGCACAGCCTGCACGGAACGCCAGGAGCCCCGGGATTTCCAGTGGCCATCCAGGAACGAGGTGAAGCTGCCCGGCTCGGGGAGACTTCTGGCAAACAGGCAGCAAGGCGCCACCAGCGCCGATCCATCTGTCCACCACATGATTGCCGGATCCGGTCGGGCGGCGAGCCTCGCATAGGCCAACTGTTGAATGACCGAGGGTAGTGACTCGGTCGAGATCATCGGTACGTGCCACGCGCCGCGTTGATCGTCCAGCAATGCCCCCGCATCCTGCGTGTCGAGCAGGACCGAGGGAGGCACGAGAAGCGATTCCAGAAGCCGTCCTGAGTCCGCCACCTGCGCATCGAAATGCTCGAAATCGAGCTTCTCGGCAGCCAAGGCTTCGACCGCCAGTTGCTCTATGGAAGTGAACCAGTCGGCACACTTCACTGCGAGCGCAGCGGGGCTCGGCAGATAGCCACTCCAATCCGATAACTCGCACACGACGGTGAGTGGATAGTAGCGTCCCACGCGATCCACGCTGGGCACCATGACACCCGCGAGACAATGTTGAGTCAGGGCCTGCGCGCCGCAGACGAAGCGCCAGGCGGGGCTCGTCAAGTACAGGTCGAGCCAGTCACGCCCCGCCTCACTCAGGCTCGCCGCCATGGATCGCTGCAACCAATCATCCCATCGCCCCAGAAACGCGTCCGAGACCCGCCGTCGCAGAAAGTCGCCGTGACTGGGAAGCTTTCCGAAAAGTCCGACGTCCATGGGCGGTGACCTCAGGGACTGCAGCGGAAGGCGCGCAATTGCCTCTGCGCGAACGGGTTGCGGATGCTGTCAGCCTCGAGTGCGAATTGGGCGTTATGCCCTCCCATGTCGAAGCTCATGTGATAACGCACGTCCGTGATGCTTTGGAGACGGCCTGCATCCAACAGTCTGAACAAGGCCCAGGGGCCCTGGAACGCAATGTTGGGATGTCCGCCGGAGCGATCCTCGAACGAGACCGCCGCAGCCCCTGGATTCGGACCCGGCCAGTTGGCGGGCCGGCTGGTCTGCGGGCCATGTCGATACTCGAACGACTGGCCATCGACCTCGAGCACAAAGCGCGTGGAGGCGGCATCCAGCGATACGGGGATGAGCGTGAAATGCAGCTCTGGCAGCTGCGAGCCTGGGCGGAAAAAGCTCTCGCGGATCTGCTGAGCGGCCTCGAATTCGCGCAGCATGGCGACCGACACGCCCAGCGATGCGCCGTCGGCACCTGAACGCCAGCTCCAGGGCCGCCGGGTGGTATCGACGAGCCCGGCCAGGTTGTCCTTGAAGAAGGTCTCGAACAGGCCGCCGTAGCCAAACAATCGCCCGAAATCCGCCGGTGGCACATCGATGCCACTGCCCGGCGTGAAGGGGTAACGCCCGCGAACGACGGCATTGCAGTCCTGCACGACACCTTGTTGGAAGCGGGTCTGCAGCTCGCCGCGAGCCTGGGTGAAAGTCACACCCTCACTGTGCCCGCCCACTTCGGAAATCAACGCACCCACCGCCGGAGGCAGCAGACCGGCCTGGGACTGCAGCGACTTCACGAGGTCGCCGCGACCGGACTGCGCGATGACTTCCAACGGACTGCGTTCGCCGGCTGCGTTGCCTACGGACAGCAACTGTTGTTGGAGCTGGCCGATGAGAGTCAATACCCGATCGATCGGCGCCGCGCCCGGCGGACCGGCCATGGACTGGTGCAGAGTTGCAAAGTGCTCGGTGACAAATGTGCCGGGCGGCGCTGCCGCTGGAGTCACGCCGGCGGCCTGGCTGCCCGCGTTGATCAGCTTGCGCAACCGGTCAGCCAGGGCCTGCTGGGTGTTGGCGACCGCTCCCTGAGGCGCCTCGCCGGGACCTGGGACGAGGTGCGTGTTGGTATCCACGGCCTGCAGAAATCCGCGCAATGGCGACGTGGGAGCACCGAGAATTCCCAGAGCAGTGGTCGTAGCCTCCACCGTCGCAAAGGACCGCAGCTGAAGATCCCCGAGAATGCGGTCCCACTGCGCGGCGTAGTCCTTCTCATAGAGATCGGTGACGTCCTTGCTCAACTGGGCCGATTGCTTCAGGGCGCCCGAGTCGCCACCCAGCACCCAGGATTCGCCGATGAACTGTTTGACCAGCTCGAGCGTGCCGGTCGTAACGACTTCCTTGAAGATGTTTTTTGTATACAGGCTGGGAACGGGATCCGCGAGGCTCGCACCGCTCTTGCGCTGGAACACCTGGTCCGCGCCGAGGCCCGCTGCAACGTCCAGTCGCAGCGCATGCTCGGTATCGCCGGCGTAGTTGAGCTTCAGGCGTGAGTACATCAATCGCGCAACTGATGCCTGCCGGATTGCATTACGGGCCTGGTCGACCAGGAGTTGATCGGTCGGCAAGGCACGCAGTTTGTCTTCGCCCTCGAGCAGCGCCCGGAAGTGTTTCATCAGACCCTGGCGCGAATCCGGATCGGTCGGATAGGCGCGCGAGATTTCCAGCTCCACAATGGCAGTGAGCTGCGCCTTGTCCAGATGCTCAGGCAGGCCGAGCATCAGGTACGCCTTGAGATACTCGTAAAGCTGATCAGGCGCGGTCGATGATTCGATCAGGCGCTGGCGCAGCTGCGCCATGATCCGGGGCAACAGCACACCATCCAACTCGCGCATGTAGGCATCGTGCGCGCTGTCTGCCACCGAGTGCCCCTGGAACAGCCCGAACCGCATCCAGAACGGAGCGCCGTCGTGGTAGCGATTGGCGGACTCGAACAACAGGGCGAAGGCATCCAGTCGCGGCAGCACGCTCTCCAAGGGCGCATCGCCTGCAACCGGTGTTATACCGGTCACTTGCGCGGCCTGGGAGTTCATGTCCGTCAGATAGTTCTGGTTGCGGCCCAGGCTCACGAACAAGCCGACAACGAGGAAAACAGTCAGCAGCGCAATGGCAATGTAGAGGCCCACCTGGGCTGCGGCCTTGCGCAGTTCCAGGCGTCGATTGACGCCGGCCAGACCTGACTCGCCCAGCAACAATACCTTCAGCAAGTTGGCAACGAAATAGGCCTTGCCGCGGCCGCCCGGCGCGCTGCTGACAATGTCGTTGCTGAGGCCCAATGCGCGCCCGGTGGAGCTCATGAGCCGGTCGATCGGCGTACCTTCCTGGGTACCGCTGGTGAAATAGACACCGCGCAACAGCGCGCGGCGGTCGAAACGCGACTGGGTGAACACCTCACCGATATAGCCGGCAACCAGCGACCGCAGCGCACTTACCTGCTGCGGAAAGCCGAATATGACTCCGCGCCGACGGGTATCGCGTTCCAATTCGACGCGGTCCAGGACTCGCGCATTCAACCTCTCCACCAACCGATCGAACTCGCTCGGAAAGGCCCGGATCGCATCTCCCGACAGCGTAGCTTCGAACGGGAAGGTCACGCCCCACACCTGCGAGCGGCCTTCCGCGGCGAGGTCATCGAAATACTCGTCGAATCCGTTCAACAGATCGCACTTGGTCACGAGGACGTAGACGGGCAACTCGATCTTCAGCTCGCGGTTGAACTCTTCCAGCCGGCGACGGGCGGCGGCAATATGCTGCTCGCGTTCCTGGGGTTGGAGTGTCAGCAGGTCCTGCGCACTGACCGCGAGAATCACGCCGTTCAGGGGTCGGCGCTTGCGGTACTGCTGCAGCAGCCCGAGGAACTCTTTCCAGCCAGCCGCATCCGCCGTCGAATCGGAATCCTGGGTGGTGTAACGGCCTGCCGTGTCAATGAATACGGCTTCATCGGTGAACAACCAATCGCAGTTGCGGGTTCCGCCCACGCCCGAGATCGTGTGCTGGCCGAACTTCTGCGCCAAAGGCATGCGCAGACCCGAGTTGACCAACAAGGTGGTTTTGCCGGATCCGGGCGCGCCAATGATTACGTACCAGGGAAGCGAGTAGATGCTCTGCTTGCCGCGCGAGTTTTGTTTGAGGAAATGGACCGCCTCGGCAAAGCGCTCGCGCAGCACCGGCGCATCTGCGCTAGTTGCTTCCACGGGATCGGCTTGCTTTGCTACGGCGCCCAACAGCGCTTCGCTTTTGCTTTCCTCGCGCGACCTGCGCCACAAAAGGATCAGCAGCCACACAATGATGGCTACGGCGAAGGTGATCACACGCGCCATTGCAGACTCGAGCGGATGCCACTCGGCGAACGCGAAATACGGGCCGGCAAACCAGATGAACAGGCCCAGCAGCAACCAGGCAATGATTATGAGCGCGATTCGCAGTTTCGACGTCTTGGCGGCGGCCATGATCTAACGCCCGCCCGCCGGGGCGGTCAACGGCGCCTCCGGCACATGAATGATTTCCACACGCCGGTTGCGCGCGCGGTTTTCAGGCGCCGACTCGGGCTTGTATCGGGGTTGGGAGGAGCCGACTCCGGTGAACTGTACTCGTGCGGGGTCCCGCAACGCGACTCGCAACAACTTGGCAACGCTGATGGCGCGCTCCCGTGAAAGCTCGAAGTTGTCCCGGTAGTGGAGCGACCTCAAAGCCTGATCATCGGTATGACCGACAACCAGGATGCGGCCGGGGATCCGATCCAGGGCATCGGCTACATGCTTCAAAGTGTCCAGAAAGCCCGGATCCACGATTGCGCTGCCGGAGGCGAACAGAGTGGGCGTGACCAATGTGATCAGAGTGCGACCGCCCTGCTCTTCGACGCTCACTGCCTGATCGGTGATGTCCTGGGACAGCAACGTGGAGAGCGTCGGGCCTGTGTTCGCAGTAATTGGGGCGGCTGTTACTTCCGTGAATCCTTCCAAACCGCTCTTGGCCAACGCTTCCTGCACGGGCGAGGCATATCGGTCGAGCAGTGCATTGCAGAGTACGAAGGCAATGGCCACGAGGGCCAATGCGGTGACCGCGACCATCCACCAGGGTATGTAGCGAATCAGAGGATTTCTCCGATCTGACACGCCACGCCAATGACGCGACAGCTCCGGAGGCGCTACGCCCCGGAAATCCCGGATCTTGCGATACAACGCCGACTGTACTTCGGCCAACCTGATGTGACCGCGCTCCAGCAGTTGGTACTTACCGCAGAAGCCGAAGGCCATGCAGTAGTATTGAAGCTCCATGAGCTCTATGTGGCGCTCTGGGTCGGCTGAGATCCGATCGAGCATCTCGAAGAACTTCTCGCCTCCCCATGCTTCGCGATGTAGCACCACCAGGAGGGTGTTCTCACCCCAACCGCTTTGGGCACCCCACGGGGTCGCCAGTACTGCTTCGTCCAGGGCGGCGCAGAGGACGTAGCGGGCGGCTAGTGTTGTCTCACCGGGGATGCCCACGGCGGACGCGCGTTCTTCGAAACGGCGCAGGTCTTCCAGGGTCTGGCGGCGCAGCCCTTCGGGGTCGGCCACTGACATTGTGAAGCGCAGGCGGTGGGACAGGATCAACAGCGGGGTCGCTGCGCGCACGAGTGGGCTCAGGCCCAGACCTAACGATTCGAGTTGGTCTATCGCCGGGCCTGCGGGTTGCAGGGGGTCGTAGGGGGAGCGCTGTTGGGTTGAGGCGGGCGCGGCGGCGCCGTAGCTGGAGGGGCCATAGGCGGTGCCTGTGCCACCGGGGCCCGAGCCGCCGCTGGCGCCATAGCCAGTGCCTGTGCCACCGGGGTTGGGGCCGCCAGCGCCATAGCCTGAGCCGCCGGCGCCCTGGCCGGGGCCGCCGGGGCCAGTCGCACCACCGGCACCACGCCGGCCCGCACCCGGGCGAGGTCGCATCACCGTGCCGTTGGGTGGCTTTGGATCGTCACCGCCGTTCGACATGATTTACGCCCGTCAGCCGCGCACGGCCCACAGCTTCATGGCCATTCCTGGGAATTCGCCCGCCACGTGCAGGGCAATGCCCCCTGAGTCCTTCAACTGTTTCCACAGCTCGTGGGTTTGATCGAGCTCGAAGTAGACAAACCCGGCGTGGAAGGGAATCTGGCGGGGGACAACCGGCAGGGCGTGCAACACGATGCCCGGCAGGGCGAGGTTCACCAGGTCAATGATCTTCTCCGCCGGTCCAATTTTCACTTGAGTTGGAAAGCGCCTGCGCAGCTCTTCCAACGGCACGTCCGCGCGCACCGCCAATATGAACACCGCCGTTCCAAACAGGGTGCGATCGTGAGCTACCGCGACCGACACGCCGAACTTCCGCGCCTCGATGGGAATCGATACCGTGTTCTGTTGCTGCTCGGCACTCAACGACTTGCGTAACTCCAGCATGACCGGCTCGAACGACTCGCGCAGTTGCTCGTGCTTGTAGCCAGGTAGCGGTGCAGGCCGCTTCGCCGTCGTCGTGAACGTCGCAAGCTCGCCCGCGAGGCTCACACACAGACGATAGAAATCCTCCGGATGCACGGTCCCGGAGTTTGTCAGATGTGCCAGCACGGGCTCGTTGCGATTAATCGTCAGGAGCATAAGGAATTCCGACAATTCAGAGGCCACGGTGCGATCCGTGCCCGCCACCCTCGCCGCAAGGGTCTCAGCCTGCTTGTGTAATGTGCCGAGCAGCTCGGACATGAATGCTGCGAGCGACCGGGCCGCCCTTACGTCCAAAACCGTCGGTATGAACCGGTCGTCGAGGATCACATGCCGGTCCGAGCGACATTCGACAATGTGGGCGACTGGAATCCGTGCAAAGCCGTCACCGCCCGCAGACCCCACCATGAGCTGCGTTTGCAGAGCGCCGACCCTCAAGAGCGCATTGGTCGGTGAGGTAGCTGTTGAGTCGCGCACATCGGAATCCACGGCACGATGTCGGGTGATGACATCACTCGAATTGCCCGAAGAAACATCCAATGCCGACGGTGCGCGCAGCGCAGTCGCCAGGTACACCACCTGGTCGCGTACCTGTCCACCGATCTCCAGAGCAGGCGGCAGGGGGTAGTCATCCGGCATGCGAAACGGCGTACCGTCCGGAAATACACCCGTGGCGCGCCGGAGCGCCAGCTTGCCGATGGCGAGCAGGTCCCGGTCGATCTCCAGCTCCACGAAACCCCACGCAAAGCTGCGCAAAGCCTCGCAGCGCGTTTCGACATAGCGCTCCAGGTAGCGCTCCTGTTGCTGGAAGTGATGGGGCTTGAGAAACAGACCCTCTGACCAGACGACCTTGTTGAATTCTGACATCTCAGTGTCCGAGCTCGATTCGTATAGTGGTTTTGTCCGCAACGACTTCGACCCGGGTGTTGCCCAGGCCGCTCTTCGGCACTGGGAGCAACGCGCGCCAGGTGGAATTGCGGACATCGTGAAACGCGGCCGCGGCGGCGAGGAAGCGCATATCCGGCGGTGGCCCGAATTCCAGGGTCTTGCGCTCACCGGGAACCAGCTCGTACTCATCGCGAGCGATCAGATCGGGGCCCAGTACTTTGCGCTCGTCATCGAACAGGTTGAAGAAGCCTGCCCCGGTGAAAGCGGAATCGCTCTTGAGTTGATAGACGCGGACTACGATCGGTGATGCCCGTCCGGATGTGTCGGGGTTCACGTCAGAGCGCGTTGCGACCACGAGAGTCGCCTTCGGTGGCGGAGGCGGTGGTGGCGGGGGTGCTTTGGTCGCGCACGCAACCATCACACCGGTCGCGAGAATCGCGAGAATGACGCGTGCTGACATCAGCTCGTGCCGGGGCGATTCTTCAAGCGCTGCATCTGCTCTTCGTAAGCGCGCGCAAACTCCTCGCCGAAGAGTGTGCGAAAGGCGCTGTCCGCATCCTGAGCAATGCTTTCATACCATTCCCGGTACAGATCCCAGTTCTTGCGTCGCCCGGACAGCAGCGAGCCCTTGTTCACCTTGTCGAAATTCGCTTCCAACACCTGAGGATCGAAGTCCCGCAACATGCCGTGGAAGGCCGCGCGCAGGCCTTCAAACATGGCGACCTGGTGGTTGCGCGCATCCTGGAAGGCGTCCCGGAAGGCATCCACCGGCGCCAGGTAGGCTGCGTTGCGCTTGACGAGCAGGTTGTGCAGGGCATCCTCGACGTTGGCCGAAAATTTCAGGGGGTTGTTGTCCGAGGCCTTGAAGGTGGTCATTTTCATGCGGAACTCGTCCTTGACGCCTTCGCGCACCCGCAGCAGGTCCATGGTTCCCGAGACCACGATCCGCAGGATGCGGCCAAAGCTTTCGATGACCTCCGGAGTAACGGCGGCATTTTCAATACCGGCTGCGGCCAGCAGCGCGGCGAAGTCTGTGTTGGCCTGAGCGTCGGCGCGCGTGACGACGTGTGCCTCGACTTGGGCGCCGGTCCGCTCAGTTGGTGTAGTGTGCGCGCGCTCGGGCGTTGGTTCCAAAGTTGTCGCGGCCGCAACCACCGGGGCGTGATTAACCGCTGTTTCTACAGGAGTTTCCTCACTTGCCAGAGGATCGTAGCCAACGGGTATGATGCCACTACGCGCCGCGCCTTCGGCTGGGTTGGATGTTGGCTGTCGCGGGGGATCCGGCGGAATCCGCACCGCCGGCGGACGGTACGAATCGGATAACGGCGAACGGCGCAGCAGATCTTCGGCTTTGGGCACGGCTACGGGTCGCGGCGCCGAGTTCAAACCCAACAATCGCATTGGATCGACTTCAGCATGAGGCAGAGGAGCGAACCCGGGAGGGGCATCGATGCGCGGACCGGTCTGGATCGGCCGCAGCGGCACTGGCTGTGCATTCAGCGGCGCCGCGGTTTGAGCCGCCTCATCGTCGGCGAACGGGTCGTCCGGAATGAGCGGACCGGAAGCCCGGACGCTCGGGAGATCACCGCGCAGCGGCTCGGCGGGCGCCATCATGAGGGGCTCGGCGCGGCCGGACTCGGAACGGCCGGAGTCGGAACGGCCGGAGTCGGCACGCCCCTGGTCGGCGCGGCCCTGCTCCAGGGTCACCCGGATCTCATAGGCATCGATATACACCCGGTCGCCCTGCTTGAGCGCATACGGTTGATTTTTCTGCAGTCGGTTTTCCGGCGAATTGACGAACACGCCATTGCTACTCGTGTCGACCAGATAGAAGGTCCCACTGGAGTAACGTATTACGGCGTGCCGACCGGAAATGTGCTGATCGGGCAATACCCAGGCATTGTCAGGAAGGCGGCCGATCGTCCCCCCCGAGGTCGTAAACGTCTTGCGGCTTGCGCTGCCCAGGCGGCGTGCGTCCGGGCCGGCTACCTCCAACGTGAGGCTGCTCGCCACTATTGTCTCCAAACTCTCCCCGTGTGCGTGCCAGAGTACACCGGCGGATCGATCTCATCACGGGTTGTGCGACGCACAACCCCTCTTCTATCGCTATCAGAGGACTTCGAGTGATGCCAAGCTGGGGCGACGGCTACGTGACCGACATTGAGTATTCGGATGGCTTCTATGCCGCCCAGTCGCCGGCCCATCTGGCCCTGGCGGCGACTCTCAATGGGGTGGAACCCCCGGATCTGTCCGGACACTTCGCTGCCTGTGAGCTGGGCTGCGGGCGGGGTCAGACCGCCCTCGTCTTTGCGGCGGTCAATCCGCAGGCCGAGTTCCATGCGATCGATTTTCATCCGGCCCACATCGCACACGCGCGCAGCCGCGCCCAACAGGCGGGACTGCGCAACATCCAGTTTCACGAGTACAGCTTCGATGAGTTGACGGGGCCACGTGGTGAGACGCTGCCCATGTTTGACGTCATCACCATGCACGGCGTGTGGAGCTGGATTGCTCCCAAGTTGCAGAATGCCATCATCGCGTTCATCAACGCCCGCCTGAAGCCGGGTGGGCTGGTTTATGTCAGCTACAACGCTTTGCCGGCTTGGAATCCGGTTGCTCCGTTGCAATGGATCATCAAGGAGCTCGCGGACGCCTCCCGTAGCAGAAGCGATGTGGCCATCACCCGGGTGCTCACGCAGTTGCAGCAACTCGCGAGCACGAACGTCATTCCGAAGAAATACCACGACGGCATCAAGAAGATCCAGGACACAGCTGAACGACTGCTTCAATACGTCGCTCATGAGTACCTCAATGAGTATTGGCAGCCGGTGTATCACGCTGATGTGGCGCGATCTTTTGCGGGGGCGAAGATGAGTTTCGCGGCCAGCACGGACTTGCTGAAGAACTTCTACAACCTCTCGCTGACCGAGGATCAGCGTAAGGCTCTGGCGGATATCTCTTCGGACGAGTTGCGCGAGACGCTCAAGGACTTTTGCACCGACCACTGGTTTCGCGAGGACGTGTTCGTGCGTGGCGCACGCAACATCCGTCCCGCGCAGCGCGAGCGGAATTTCTTGCAGCAGAAGCTCGTGCTGGTGAGACCTCCACCGGACATCATTGAGATTGCGCGGCCGGATGGCTCCAAGTGGTGCCCGGATCCCGTCGTGTATGACGCGGTGATCGCTGCGTTGCGGCGCGGGCCACGTCTCGTCGCCGAACTGCTGCGACTGGACGGGCTACCGCCAAATCACCTGGTCGGGCCGGTCGAATTGCTGGGTGTGATGCTCGGTACGGGCCTCGCCGGGATCTACACGGAGCCAACGGCCGAAGAGCAGGCGAGCGCCGCGAGGTTCAACAGCCTGTTCGACTCCGACCCGGAACTACCCCTTACCCGTGGAGCAACCCTTGCCGTGCCGGCGATGCACTCGGGCCTAACTCTGACGGCCGCGAATTTCGCGCTGTATCAGGATCTGCGCAAGGGCCGCAACCCAACGGCTGACTCACTGGCGGACCGATTCATCGCGCGCTGCCACGCTACAGGCTGCCATCCGGTGTTGGACGGTAAGACTTACGAGGATGACGCCGAGGCGCGGATCGCTTTGCGCGCCGAGTACCAGATGAAGCTCGATCGAGTGGTACCGCTCTGGAAGAACCTGGGAATGATTTGATGCCGCCGCCTACCGGGAGGTGACCGATGCTGGTGCTCATCGACGAAACGGGTCTGCCGTGGGCTCGCGACTACTACCGTCAGTTTCCTTTCGAGCCCTCGCGCAAGCCCGAGGACGACATCCTGCTCTCCAAGGCCACCGTAACGCTCCTGCAACGGCCGACCCTTGTTGATGTCATGAAAGCCATGGACAAGGCAGCGACGGCCGGGGAGAAGGAGCTGATGCTCGTCGCGCACGGCAATGAGCGTGGCCTGGTGATGCACATTGCGCCCGGAATTCCTTTGAGCGCCGAAGTCAGCACCCTCAAGTGGCTACCCGTAGCCGGCGCGATGTTTGATCTGATCGACTCGGCGTCCAGCATGCCGCAGAACCGTGCGACGTTGAATGCGTGGGCGAGAATCGCCGCGCTGTTCGAAACTCAAGGCGACGAGTCTGGGGTCGATGGGCCAACCGAACGCATTGCCCGCGAGCAACTTGCCGATGCCGGCGGTGATGTCGCCCAGGCCTGCAGCCTGATCCAGAAACGAATATCGGACCTTGCACTCAAGGACGCGCATGGCATCGTTCGGATGATGAAGACAACTGAACGCGCGTTGCGGGACGTAAGCGCGCTCGCTGTTCGGGTGCGCGATGCCAAGTTCAAACGCATCGAGCTGCGGGCCTGCAACATCGGTGATGGCCCGGGGATAGAAGCCCTGCGCTCGTTTTTTTCCGTCGAACGCCTCACTGCTCCCAAGGTTCACACTTTCTACGTCCAGGTCATACCGCTGGAGGAGAATGCGGTCCGGCTGGCGGCGCGGGCCCGATTGCCGGATCCCCGCCGCCGGCTGTTCTCGAGCGATCCGTATGCGGTACCGCTGGAAAAATCGCCCTTCCCGCGCGGGGTGCGGCCGTTTTTCGGGCCTGAGAACGTGGCCATCGTCATGGGTAGTCTCAACTTCATGCTCAGGGTCACGCGCATCCGGGTGCCTCTGTACCGCAGCTGGTCGGCGCGCCTCGATGAGAAGGCGGTGGCCGATTGGGTGCCGAAATATGTGCATCCAACGGCCCGCTACTCCGGCCGCGGCAACCTGTGGGTGGGTGGATTGGACGGTCCAACACCGCAGGGTGAGCCGTATACGCTTCCGCAGGACACCAACTATCGATCGTTGATTGCGCTCGCAACCAGTACGGGAGTTGAGCGTTGAGAGGGTGGGGCCGTGTATGCCCCTAACACCATTTCGCGCCCGCGGCGGACATTTTTATTTTTCTGTCACGTCATCGACATGACATGAGGCCCGACATACCATGACGGCGGATCAACACGAAGAACAACCATGGCTGTCAAGTTCACGGGGCGCGGCAAGTATCAAGTAGTAAGAAACGGTGACGGCGACATCACCGTACAGTTGTACAACTTCGATATCAACGGCAGCGATGTCAAGGAGGATCACAAGCAGATCCTGCGCGGCACGGTGCTCGAGATCCTCAAGGGCGGCGGGAGCGTGGCCATTCTAGGACACGCCAGCACGACCGGCGCGTCAGACTATGACCAGACTCTGTCGGAGGGCCGCGCCGATCAAGTGTTGCGATTCCTGCGTGGCGAGGGCGGCAGCAAATTCTTCGTCAACAAGAACGCCGGGCGCGGCAAGCAGGCGGCCCTGGCCATCACCGGTGCCGATAACAAGGAAGACGAGAAGTGGCGCACGGTGTGGGTCCGCGTGTGGACCAAGACCAATCCGCCGCCTGATATCGGCGTGGCGGTGAATCCCAGCGTGCCGCTACCCAAAAATCCGCTGATTTCCGAGTTCAGCGATGATCTGAGCCTGGTCAGCGGTGTGTTGAGCATTGTCGACCTGGGAATCGATTTCGCCGGGCTGGCCGCTGCTGGGATCGTGACTGGCGTAGCGGGTCTCGCGTTGACCGTCGTCGGCGGCATCATCGCGCTGCCTGCCCTGTGGGCCTCGGTCGATGCGCTCGCCGAAGCCAACGGGAAGATGCAAGGTTATGCGGATGCGATGCAGGACATGGCCGAGGCTTTTTCGGACAACTCCCTGGATCGCAAACCCCTGCGTGACTGGCCTGCCATTCCGGAGCCCAAGCCGCATCTGCCGGCGGGCTCGGCACCCTCGGTGGGGGCGCAATTCTGGCGCCAGGGACAACAGTGGGGTTGCAACCAGGCACGCATCGACGTCCTGCAGATGCAGGTCAAGCCGGTTGAGATGGATGCGAAGTTGAAGGACGGGAGCACCCGCAAGGTCAAGGTGAACGGCAAAGTTATGCTGCGGGGCGCGTGGGTCGCCACCAAGGGTGAAGTTTCTCCGGCCATCATGAAGGTCTTCAACGAGCGCCTGATCCAGGCCGGGAAAAAGCCCTTCCCCACTCGCTGAGCATGGGTGCGACGCATGCGTCGCACGGGTAAGGCCGCGAGGCCGCACCCTGGTCCGCGGGCGAGCGCGCAATGCGCGTGCAGCACGCGGCGACGCATGCGTCGCACGGGTAAGGCCGCGAGGCCGCACCCTGGTCCGCGGGCGAGCGCGCAATGCGCGTGCAACACGCGGCGACGCATGCGTCGCACGGGTAAGGCCGCGAGGCCGCACCCTGGTCCGCGGGCGAGCGCGCAATGCGCGCGTAGAACGCGGTGGGCCATGTCGCCCTTTTGCCGTCGTTTCCGATCTAGTTGTCATCCCCGGCCTCGGGCCGCGACAACAGCAATGATCGGGAACGAAGCATGGCTCATGCAAAGCATCTGACACACAAACGGGTTGCCGCACATCCGGCACACCCAACCCCGCCGGCGCACATGCAGCCACCCGTGATAGCGCAGAAGCAGCTTCCGGATGCGCAGTCCTATCTGATCGATCTGTTGTTCCTGTTCGGCAGATGCAAGAACGACTGGGACCATTACGCGGCCGCGGTTTCGGAAGCTTATGCATGGGCCTGGACCACGCAATCCGCAGTTCTCAGAGGTGTCAAAGAGGGCATCGAGATCCGCAGGAAAGCCGAAGAAGCCGACGCGCTGTTCGCATTGAACATGTTGACTTGCGGCGTCGGCGGCGGGATCGCGGCATTCGCGGCCAAGAAAGTGTTGGCCACGGCGGGCGAAGAGCTGAGCGAGAAATTCGTCGAGAAAATGGTGGACATGGCGAAGGAGAAGGTGCAGGAGCCGGGCAAGAAAGCCTCGGAATGGCTGTTCAAACACCTGGGGCACCCGGAAGTCGGGGAAGCCTTCAGTCCGGTGGGTGTATCACCGGCCGAGTTCGGTGCTCACGTCAAGGAGGGAATCGAATATCGGATGGGAACGCTGTGGGATCTGGGCGAAGCGTTGCGACAGGAGGCCCACAACGGCATCACCACGGAAGGCCTGCGCAAGGTGTATGAGTCCATTGTCAATGTTCCGTTCGTTGTCAACAGGCCGAAGCGGCACATCTCGGCGGGAGATCTGAAGCCGAAAGCCTTGTTGGCCCTGTGGGTGGCCTGGGGCTGGTGCCGTGACTCCAAGTACTGGAAGATCCATTCTCATCTGCCAATGAATGGCGGAGAGAATGTTGATTTCGAGCCGGTGCGGGTGTCGTTGATCAGTTGCGGCGTGCCGGAATCGGCCATCAGCCAGCACTTCATTGCCTACTGCAGCTACAAGGACATTGAAAAGCTGCGCAAGTCGCAGAAGGAAGTGGACATGATCACCGACCTGAAGGTGATCGACATGGATGGCTTCATCAATTGGGCCAACAGTGATGCCGTCTGCGATGCGCTGTTCAAAGGGTTGCCGAAGAACCTGGAATGGTTCAACGAGATTCCGATTCAACTGAAGATCCGCCGGGCGCTGCCGCCGTTTGCGCGGGGTGGTGGGGGTGGGGAATAAGGGGGCGCAGCGGCTGCGCTGCGCTCCTGTTGGCGGCGCGGGCTCGGTGCCCGCGCCGCGCGACTTCAGAAGTTTGCCGTGAGCCGTACACCGTACGTGCGAGGCGGGTATGGCTGGCCGAGCTGGTAAGGCCCGAGGCCCGCATTCGCGACGAGCAGGGCATCATCGTTGAACAGGTTGTCGACGTATGCGCTCGCGTGATATTTGCCATCGCTCGAGTTGAAGCTGAGATCAGCCGCGACACGCCAATGTTGGTCTGTGAGGGATCCCGGCGAGTGCCGATAGTCCACCCATTGCGCTGCCTCCCAGTGTGCCGTGGCGTGCGGCACGAGTGAGGCACCGCTCGCCAGCTTGAACGTATGACTGTAGTCGCCGTTGAAAGTCCACTTCGGCGCGTTCTGCAGCGGTGTGCCGCTGAGGTTCGAGCCGTTGGCGGGAATCACGAACTCCGTGTAGGTCGCATTGAGTCCGGTGGCTGCGAGACTGACCTGATCGTCGGGGGTCAACAGGAACGTGCCTTCCAGCTCGGCACCGTACAGACGTGCCTTCTGCGAGTTGGTGGTGGCTCCGATCAGGACGCCGTCGCTGGTCGCTGCGAAGAAGCTCGTCTGATAGCCGTAGTAATTGTAGAGGAACGCTTCCATGTTGAGCTGCGCGCGATTGTCCAGGAAGCGGCTCTTGATACCGCCCTGGATGGCCCTGATGGTTTCCGGCTGGAAGGTCGCCGGAATCGAGCTGTTGGGCGGCACGCCGTTGACGCCACCAGCCTTGTAGCCGGTACTGTAATTGGCGTAGATCATCTTGTCGGGCGCCAGGTCGTATTCAAAACCCGCCTTGTAGGTGAGCTCGTTGGTCCCGAGGCTGCCGCCCACGTCCGCGCTCAGCAGCGTCGGTCCCGCGACCACGATACCGGCATTGCCCGACTGGACCTTCTCGTCATTCGTGTAACGCAGGCCGCCGACAAAGCGAAAGCGGTCGCTGAAGATCGGCACCGATGCGTGTGCGAAGGCCGCCTTGGACACATAGGTATAGGTGTATATGTCGTTCTTGTAGTAGACGTGACCGATCGACGGAAACCCCGGACGGTCAATGGTGATGAACGGACCGGCGTTGGTAGTGAAGTAGTTCTGCTCGCCCGGTTCCGATTCCCGGCCGTAGGCAAGTCCCGCCACCCACGCAATACGCGATCCCGCGTTGGATGCGATGCGCAGTTCTTCGGAATGCATGTTGTCAATGACCGCGGGCGCGTAGCCGAAGGCACCGGATAGTGACTGGTGGTTCTTGTAGGACCAGTGTCGATAGTTCGGGATCCAGGTGAGGGTCCCAAACCCCAGGTCGTAGTCGATCTGGGCGTAAATGGCCGAGTTCACCGAATCGAGCATATTGGGCTCGTTCATGTTGGTCACATCACTGGTTCCCTGGCCGGGGCTGCCCGCCCACGGATCCCAGCCAACGCCGGCGCAACCCTGGGCCGCGGTACTGCCCGGAGGACAGGGTGAGTAGGTCATGCCCTTCTCATTCCGGTTGGTGTATTCGCCGGTGATAATGGCCGTCAGGCCGGGAATCGGCTTGGCCAGAAAGCGGATGCGCGCTCCCGCCACATTCTGGTCACCGTAACCATTGTCGAAATAGCCCTGGTGCTGTGCCGTCGCGCCGGACACCCGCAATGCATAGCCATCGGCAAGCGGGATGTTGACCATGCCCTCGGTGTTGATCTGATGGTACGCGCCGTAAGCGATGGAGGCGCGGGCCTGGAACTCCTCCACCGGCTTGTTGGAAATGAAGTCGATCGAGCCGGCGGTGGCATTGCGGCCCTGTAAAGTGCCCTGAGGTCCGCGCAGCATTTCGACCCGTGCCTGGTCGAAGAGCAGTGTCGGCATGCCGTAAGGTTTGCTGATGTAGATGCTGTCCACGTTGTAGGCAACGGTCTGGTCCACACCGGGCTGCGATGAGTAGTTGCCGAGACCGCGGATGTACGTGAGCAGGATGAAACTCGGCTGGATGCTCACGCCCGGCACCAACGCGTTCAATTGACCGGGATCGGTGATGTTCCTTTGCGCGAGTGCATTCTCCGAAAGCACACTGATTGCCACATCGGTGCGTTGCAGGTTTTCCTCACGCTTGTTGGATGTGACAATGACTTCTGCGAGGCCCTCCGGGCCTTCGGCGGGTGCCACGGCAGCGTTCGCCGCGGGAGTATCGGCGGCTTCGGCAGCCAGGCCGGGGGTCGCGAGGGCCAGGCTCAAAGCGGCGACCCCGAGCAGCGGCGCGGCAATGGCGCCCAAGGCCCATCGGGTGTTGCGGATTACGCACATAGAACAAGTCCCCCTCTATTTGGACCGAATCACTGAGAGTGTCGGCGTCATACTGATCATGCGACAGGCGCCGTGCGCTTCTTACTCCCTTGCGCACGCGTTCTTGCGTCAGTGCGAAGTGGAGGAAGGTGTTAGCGCTACTTCTTGGGATTCGCCAGATAGCGAATGAGAGCGTCCAGCTCGGCGTCGCTGATCTCAGTCTTGCGGAAGAATGGCATGGAATACACCCCCTGCCTTACCGCAAGCGTGATAGTCGATGGATTGAGGTCGGTTCGCTCCTGCAGCGCACCGGGACGCGTACCTTTGTAGAGAGCTGCCAGAGCAGTCGTACCCGGGTGATTGGGGCCCGGCGCATGACACGGCGCGCACCATTTATCGAACACCTGGTGGCCATCGGGTTCGGCGGCTTGCGCGTAATTGGCCAGAGCGGCGCACAAGAGAATCGCACTGGCAACGGTTCGGTGGGTCATACGGCCACGGTGTGATTCGGTGTCAGAATGGACTTGCGCACGGGTGCAAGGCACCAGGCGAACAGGGTTTGCTCTTCGGCCAGCAGGGCCTCGTGGAGGGGGTCTCTGTTGGCCAGGGGTTGGAGTGACGGGGGTTGGCCCGGCGGCCGGCGGCCCGAGGGGGTCGACATGCGCAGTCGGTCCAACACGTCGGCGATCCGACCGTCGCGGCTCGAGTCAGCCGCGAATTCGAGTTTTTGCGCATACACCAGGCGCTGCCCGAATTCCAGTGCGAGCTGTTCCAGGATATAGGCGGGTGCGGCGCGGGTGAAGCCCAGCAGCGGCTGCGCGCCGTGCGCGTGCCATTGCGGGGCAATCTCCTGAAAATACATCTGCGCAAGATCCGGTTTCAGCCAATGGATACGCGCTCGGAGGCTTGCATGTCGTGCCACGGCGGCGGCGTGCAAACCAACTTCGTCGATGATGATGGTGGCGGCGGCGGGTAACACAGATGCGAATAAGGGCACGAGCGGCAGGATAGCGGCTGTGGCCAGGACGGTGCGGCGTGTCAGCAGGGTGTCGTTCAGTATGCGCATCACGAAGCCTTATTTCGCAGATGCTTGGGCCAGATGCCATAGCGTCCGGGAGACATGATGCCGTTGGGATCCACGGCATCCTTCAGCGCCTCCTGGAAACGCAACAACGCATTGTTGTTGAACGAGTAGGTTTGCGCGATGAGATCCTGGTAGGCGGGTGCGCAGCGGTATTCTCCGAACCCGGCGGCGGCGGCGAGCTTGACGAGCTGTCGCAGGCCTTCGCGGGCCTTTGCATTTTCATCCCGGTCCTTTGATACCGGAAACAGGAAGACGAACATGAAGGCGCGCTGCCAGTAACAGAACGGAATCGAATACGGCGGAACCGGCAGGCCGTAGTCGCGGGCCGCCGCGGCGAAAACGCGATTGGCTGCGAATACCGCCTCACCCGAACGAGGAATGATGGGCGAGAAGCCCTGATGGCCATAGTGGGGACTCATGTCCGACTCACTGCGCGAGATGAGTTGCCAGATGGACAACGCCGGTATGCCAAACTCGGGTTTGGGCACCTGCTCCTTCTGCGTGGGAGTCAGGGGTGTGCGAATGACCTTGCCGTCATCGAATGTCGCTCCGGGAATTTGCGCGAATCGCGCCTTGCAAGCCTTCCATTGGAGCGCCACTACATCAGGCGGCCCGTAGAACTTGAGCTTGCAACTCCACGCGGCCAGCCGTTTGCTTTGGCCGTAAGCGTCGAGTGCGCTCGCGTCACCCGCTATGGCCTTGTCTATGAGGGCCTTCAACTCTGCGCTCACGGGCGCCCCGCCCGCGGGTGCCATGGTCATCACGGGTGAATACAGCTCCGGGATGCCATTGGTAATCGCGCTGTTTTCCAGATAGTTGACGGTATCTATCAGCGCAATGAGGTCCGCATAGCGCGGCACAAACACAGTTGCGCTCAAGTAGGCTTCCGGCGTGGGCATCAGCCAGAATCCCATCTTGGTAACCACGCCGAAGTTGGACTGCGAGAACAGGCCGTCTATGGAGGGACCCACGGCATTCTTGAACTCCTGCCAGCTCTTCGAGCCCGGCATGGCGCCTTGTCCGGTGCGCATGAGCTCGCCGTTGGGCAGTACAACCTCCATGCCGCAATGGGCCTCGAAGTGGAATCGATACTGCGGCATGGTGTAGCCGCCGCCCCGGTCCAGGGAATTGCCGATCGGGCTGCCCCAGCCGGGATCGGGCACATCGAGCCAGAGCTTCAGGCCCCGCTGCTCGATGTAGTTGTAGAGGTCGAAATAACTGACGCCCGGCTCCACGAGGGCTGAAGCATTGCGCTCGTTGACTTCAATGATGCGGTTCATTCGCTTCAGGTCGAGAACGACACTGCCGCTGTAGGTCGGCGCAGAACCCCCATAGCCAAGATTGCGTCCTGTCGAGATCGGATACAGCGGCACTCGAAAGCGGTTGGCAATGCGGACGATTTCCTGCACCTGTCCGACTTCATTCGGCGCAACTGCTGCCGAGGCGCGGCGCTCTTCGGCCTCTCCCCAGAACGGCGAGAATGCGTCTCGATACAGCGCGAGATCCGCTTCGCTCGTGAAGACCCATTCCCGCCCAACAACGGCTTCAAACTGGCGGAGCGTTTCGGCGAAGTCGCGGTCGCTGATACCTGGAGGTGTAGGCATGGTTCTCATTCGGTGCAATGCACTTCAAACTCATGAACGCGTTTTGGACTGTCCTTGAGACTACGCAGGGCCGCCGGTATTCGTTCTGACATTACCGACAGGCCATGTCGGCCGCAGGCCGCAAGCCGCCGACTGGCACCGGTGTCCAGCCGCAGCCGCGCAAGCCGTGCAGCGATCCACCCATGCGCAAGCTCCGAAGCCAGCGTCAGCGCCGAGTACGCCGCGGCGGACAACTCCTGTTCACTTCGAGCCGGATCCCGGATCCAGGTCGTAGCCTCATCGAAGAGTACTATTGCGGCACAGATCGCGGAATCGGTTTCGCGGTCCGTGCCGCACTCACGCAGCAGCGCCGCTCGAAACACCTCCGCACCGGTTCCGGGTTTCAGCCAGCGCCGGCGGATCAGGTCGGCGGCTTGCGCCCCTGTCGTGCCCTCGTAAATTGCCAGCACCTGCGCATCACGCAGGTAGCGTTCGATGGGCCATTCGCGGGTGTAGCCTGCGCCGCCCAGAATCAACATTGCGGTGCGGGCCGAATCACTCGCCGCTTCGGCTCCGCTGTTCTTCACAATCGGCAACAGCCAACCGGATAGCACCGACGAGTCCTGACGTACCGCTGGCTCCTCGTCGCTATCTGCAATCTCGGCCGCTGCGGCCGCCGAATAGACGATCCCGCGGAGAGTTTCGAGCCGCGCGGCGATAGCCATCAACATGCGCCGGACGTCGGGGTGCTGCTCGATGGGGACAGGCGGTCGGTTGGCAGGTCCCCCCTGCTGTCTCGACTGCGCATAGGCCTGCGCACATTCCAGACTCGCGGCAACGAGTCCCAATGCCTGCGATCCAACCTGCAGGCGCATTGCAACAATCATCCGGAACAGTTGTGAGACGCCCCGCCCTTCGGCACCAATCAGCTTGGCGGGTGCGCCCTCGAATCCCAGGGCGCAGGTGGGCGAACCATTGAGTCCGAGCTTTTCTTCGACGCGGCGTACCTTCACCTGGTCGCCGCCGGGCACCAGAAACAGGCTCAGCCCGGGAATGCCCGCGGGGGCACCGTGAGCTCGTCCGAGCAGCAGGTGGCCGATCCGCTCCGTCAGTGGATGATCTCCATAGGAGGTCCACAGCTTCTCGCCGGTGATGAGCCACTCACCCGAATCATTTCTGACACCCGCAGTGCGGATCCGGCCCACGTCCGTTCCGGCCCCCGATTCGGAAATGCAGATTGTCGCACCCCAGTTGCCGCAGGCGAGTTGTGGCAACCACTCGCGCACGACAGCCTCATCGCCATGTGTCAGCAACAGCCGTGCAGCCGAACGAATCGCGCAGGGAAGCATGCCGAAGCCAACCGAGCCACGATCAAACAGTTCCTGAACGGCCGTCGAGACGACCATCGACAACGCTTGCCCCCCGTACTCGCGCGGCAGATCGATCCCCACCCAACCATCTTCTCTGAAGCGCTGCCAGGCCTCTTCGTGTCCCGGTGCGAGAACCACCCGCTCAGACTCGAGAAGACAGCCCAGCCGGTCGGCGCGAGCCTCGAAGGGCTCGAGAACCACGCGGGAAAAGCCATTCGCCGCATGCAGAACATCGGCCATCGTGTCGCGGTCCAGAGCGGCACTGCGACGATACAAAGACCTGAGACGACCGATGTCCGGAAGTGCCTCGATTTGAGTGAGCTGGTGCTCTATGCCGTCAGAAACCATGAGCGATGCTCCATGCACGCGCTCATGAGATGCGATCTGGAGATCCGGCGCTTGCCGCGAGGCGAAGCGAAGACTTTCTCAAGGCGGAAGTCTCGAGCTCGCCCGTCGTGCAGCTCAGCTCACCCCAACAGGGCTATCAGTGGCCAGGCTATCGGCGCCCAGGCCATCGCCGGCGTCACAGCGAAAGCGACGCGGTGAGATGCCAAACTTCTGCCGGAACTGTGTGGAGAAGTGCGCGGAGCTGTTGAAACCCGACGTAAATGAGATCTCGGTAATGCTCCGGTGGCGCTCGCGAGGGTCTCGCAACAACTTCGCACACGCCGCGAGCCGCCTCTCACGCAGGTATTCGAGGGGAGTCATTTCGTCGCCCTCGAACGCCATCTGCAAATACCGCTGCGACACCTTCATATGCTCAGCAATCAGGGCAACTGTGATGTCGGGTCGCGCGAAGTTGCGATCAATGAAAGCTTTGGCCTGCGCGCGGCGGATTTCGAGCGTGTTGCGCGAGCGACGTGGCGGGGCATCGTCGCCGGGCAGTGGGAGCATCGCGAGCAACTCGAGAAACTGCCGCGCGAGCGTCGGGCCGGTCGTATCGAAAAGGCCCGCCCTGGAGAGGTCTCCGGCCGCGCCCAGTGTTCTGTGCAGGATGTCCTCGAGCCCGCATGTCAGACGCAGCGGCCGGCCCACGTAAGCCCAGACATCGTTCACATAGGTTCGAAACAAGTCACCTTCCAAAATGAAGGCCGTCGTGCGGTAGTCGCGCGGCATGATCAATTCGCAGGGGACATCCGAGGCCATGATGACGATTTCCTCGGGTTGTACGTGAACCGAGGGGCGCCCGGGAATCTTGAGCAGCATGCTCTGATCAACGGAAAAAACGTGGAACTTGGGGCCGCGCGCCTGCCCCGAGCTGCGATTCATGAGCCGCAGCGCCGGCATGTCCGCCAGTGACCAGTCAACGCCATCGGCGCAGGCCCAGCTGAAGCGCGCAATTCTTTGCGAGCCTATTGGCTGAGCCACCCACGGAGCCCCAAACGTGTCGGAAATGGTTCGGCTGATGACACTGAACCGGTCCGCCAGATTCGGCGAGCTCGCCTCATAGTTTTGCAACTGTCCCATGGCCGCTTCCCCCTCGTACAGCGCCACCCTGGTGTTGTGCTTTGCGCTTCGGGCGGTTTGCCGCACCAGCGCCCACTCAGCATGAGCCAACACCGGTCTGAATTACAAGCCCGTGGGTGGCAAGGTCCGGCGACTTCGCATTTGCGCAAGTATGGCTTCGGAAATCGTGCCATCAGGGTTTCCGGAACCTGGCTGCGGCACTGGCGGCGCCCCTTGCGGCTTTGAGCAACAAATCGGTTCTGGAATGCGCAAGCCCCGCGCCGATTCACCGGTATAACCGCAAGCAGCTGCCCTGTCAGCCAGCTACACGCAACTGGGGAATCGACATGTCGGTCAGACCGCCACTCTTTCCTGCGATCGTCGCCGCCGCGGCTGCGCTCCTTGCTGCGAACAACGCCTGCGCTGCTGCTTCGACAGCATGCGATCGCAAGTGCCTCGAGAGCACGATACAGGGTTACCTGACCGCACTCGTCGCCCACGACCCCAAGGGCCTGTCGGTTGCTAAAGATGTTAAATACACGGAGAACCAGGAGCGCGCGGCTCTCGGCAGCGGTCTTTGGCGGTCGGCCCAGGAGATCGGTCCCTACCGCATTGTTGTCGCGGACACCGAGAATTCGCAGGTTGCCTTCATGGGCAACATTCGCACCAGTAACGGGTGGTCGATGCTGGCCCTACGCCTGCGGATACAGGACCACAACATTACAGAAGTCGAAACCATCATGCCGGGGTCGGCCGCCGGGTCTGGCACCTACGACTTGAGCAGCGGCGCCGGCAGTCTGCATGCGGCCCGACCCGCCTTCGCTACCGCACTGCTGCCGGCGGAGCGGCGCGACCGCTCGCAGTTGATCTGGAGCGCGGATCTGCACTACGAGGGCATTGAGCGCGGCAATGGCGACATCGTGCCGTTTGGTGAAAACTGCATCAAGGTCGAGAATGGCGTCCAGCTCATCAAGAATCCCAACTTCCATTCACCGGGTGTCTCCCCGAGCGGCAAGCCGGTCCCCAACTTCACCGCCATGAGTTGCCGGGACCAGTTCAACACCCACATCTGGGACACAGACCGGGTCACCGATCGACGTTATCCGGTCGTGGATGAAGAGCGCGGTGTCGTCATTGCGTTCGGCATGTACCACCAGTACATCAAGGGGCCCTGCGCGAACGTCGTGGACTACGGAACGGTCTGTCCGCCTGCAACAACCGAGCCCTACACGCTGACGATGGCGGAAGCATTCAAGGTCCGCGCAGGAAAGATCGAAGAGGTTGAATCCATCTTCACACCGTTACCGGTCGTACGCTTGCGGGGGCTGTGGTGATGGCCTCGCTTCCCGAAATGCGGGTGAAATCAGTGGATCTGCTCATCGTGGGCAGCGGGGCCTCCGCCATGACCGCAGCACTCACGGCATTGGTTGCCGGTCTCAAGGTGTTGATGGTTGAAAAAGAGGAGCACTTCGGAGGTGCGAGCGCCCGGTCCGGCGGTTGCATCTGGATGCCGAACCTGGCGCGCGCTGCCCTCACGGGCGGAAAAGACAGCCGCGAGCAGGCGCTGCGCTTTCTCAAACATGAGTCCGGGTCGCAGTACGACGAGGCGATCGCCGCCTCGTTCGTGGACAACGGGCCGGTGATGGTGGACTTTGTGGAGAAACACAGCCCACTGGTCTTCAAGTTTCTGCCGGGCTTCCCGGACTATCACTGCGACTCGCCCGGCGGCTCGACAACCGGACGCAACTACTACGCCGACAACTGGGACGCGGGTTCGCTCGGAAAGGAAATCCACCGCCTGCGGCCGCAGCTGCACTACAGCATGTTTCTGGGAATGCAGATTGGCGTCAATGAAGTCGGTTATTACATGACGGCCGGCCGCAAGCTCGGTTCGTTGTTGTATATCGGGAAATGCGTTTTGAAGCGCGTTCGTGATCAATTCCGCGCGGGACGAACGTTGCGTCTCGCCGCCGGTAACGCGCTGGTGGGCAGCCTGGCCTCGGCGGCCTTCAAACAGGGACTGGAGTTGTGGACATCCTCGCCGGCACGTGAGCTCGTACGCGAAGGCGATCGTGTTGTCGGTGCGATCATCGATACGCCCACGGGTCCGATGCGCGTCGAGACTCGGCGCGGTGTCATTCTCGCGGCCGGCGGATTTCCGCATGATTCCAAACGCCGTGCTGAGCTCTTTCCCCCAGGGGCAACCGCGCCCGAAGTGTGGGGCATGATGCCGTACGGGAACTCGGGCGATGGCATTCGGTTGGGCGAGTCGGTCGGAGGACTGTTCAACTCAAATATGAAGACTCCTATCGCCCTGACGCCCATCAACACGTTGCGTTCGGGCGAAGGCCGGTTGGAAACGATGCCCATCTTCTTCAACCGCGGCGTACCCGGCGTGATTGCGGTCACCCGCGATGGCAAACGCTTTGCGAACGAGGGCCGCTCGTATCATGACTTTGGTGTCAATCTGCTGAAGAGGACTCCGCCGGGTCAACAGGCCGTTGCCTGGATCATCTGTGATCATCGGGTCGTCCGGCGCTACGGCATGGGTCGATCGTTTCCATTTCCGCTCCCGTATCGCAAGTACATCAAGAGCGGTTACCTGAAGTGCGGACGGACCGTGCGCGAGTTGGCCGAGGCAGCCGGAATCGATCCGGCGGGCCTGGAGCAGAGTGTCGCCCGATACAACAGCGACGCTTCCAGCGGGCGGGATACCGAGTTCCAGCGGGGCACCAATGCTTTCGACCTGGCCAATGGCGATCCGGAGCACAAGCCCAATCCCTGCATCGGGCCACTGGACCACGCACCTTTTTATGCCATTCGCGTGTATGCCGGTTGCGTCGGCACATTTGCCGGCCTTCAAACAAACGAGCACGCCCAGGTAGTCGACACGCTACGTCGCCCCATCCAGGGGCTATATGCCGTGGGCAACGACATGGCGAGCATAACCGGCGGCGACTACATAGCCGGAGGTTGCACGCTGGGCCCCGGTATGACATTCGGCTTTGTCGCTGCCAGTCACGCAGCAGGAAAGTTCTAGCGCGACGCTTCCCCCGTCGCGTGGGTGGACGACGGTCGTCGATTTGTCAGATCGACGGCCGTCGGTCCCCTTCTAAGGGTGCATGAAGTTACTTTGACAGTGGAGGTGCCGACAATGGGCGCTCGTAGGAGGGATCCTGTCGTGTGCGGACGCCGGCAGCGCGCTCCCAGTCGGGACCCAGCCAGGGGTCATACGGCAATTGTATCGACCAGTCCATGAGTAGTCGGCGCACCGTTATCGCCCACTTACCCTGACGTCGTTCCAGCTTGTCGATGTAGCGGCCCCCGCCGGCGCTAACCGTCTTGCCATCAGCCAGGCGGACGAAGAACATCACGTAGCTTTCTGCGTGAGCAACATCTCCCGTGATCTCACAGTTGTGGCTGGTAATGCCGTGATGCGTAACCAGGAAGCTGCTTTCGATCTCGATCGCAAAGGGCACAAACTCTTTCACGCCCCCGACGAACGGTCCATGGTTGTCGATGGCATCGGGGTGATAAGCATTGCGGATCAGATCGGCATCCAACCGATCGAGACCGCGCCCGTAGGCATTGATGCAGTCCAGAATGTCGTGTCGATCCTGCAGCCAGGTGACCCGTGTCTTGAGCTCCGCGAGCTCCCGTGCAATATCTGTCACTGTTGACTCCGTTGAATGGACGCCTGGGCACGTATGTAGTGCCTGAGCGCTAGAAGTTGTTCATCCGAGACGTCACTGAACTTTGGCATTCCCCGCGATAGGAGCGCCCCACCCTGCACAATGGTCTTGAAGGCATCCGCATCGAGTGGAATGGCTGAGGCGCGCAGGTCAGGAGCTGCGCCGCCCGAAATCACTCCAGCGCCGTGGCACGTCATGCAGTGAATGCCGAACAACGTGCTGCCTGTCGCCACGAGCGCGGGATCAGGTTGCAGTTTGTCGCTGAGCAGCGGTTTTTCGGGTGCGGGCGTGGGCGCAGGCGGCAGTTTGGCTTGTCCGCCCAACGCGAATGTGACGACCCGGCGCGGAAAGTCACGATATCGCCAACCGTACCCCACTGAGTCAGGCAAGGTCGCGGACGCAGAGCCACTGATCGGACCGGCGAGCACGCTCACATACTGGCGACCTGCAACTGCGTAACTCATCGGTGCACCCAGGACAGCGACGCCTACTGGAAACGACCAGAGTTTCTTACCTGTGGCCGCATCGAATGCGTTGAACGTACCGTCGACATGGCCCTGGAACACCACGCCGCCCGCGGTCGCCATCGCGCCACCGTTTATGATGCCGGGTGTTTGAACCCTCCAGACCCTCTTCTGTTGCACCGGGTCCCATGCCAGCAGCCAGCTTTTGAACTCTTCCACCGGAACGTGCGCCATGCCCTGCCCGGTTCCCGAGGAGCCCATGCCGGCGTTCCAACCGTGTTTGATCGGCTTCCAGGTCTTGGGATCGACTGCGGACGCGTCGTAGAAGTCTGCCTGGTGAATGGTCGGGATATAAACCAGTCCCGAGGTGGGACTGAAGGCCATTGGCTCCCAGTTGTGCACGCCATAGGCGCCGGGCCAAAGCAACACCGGTGCCTGCTCGTAACGGATGCCCGGTCGCTCAACCGGGCGGCCGGTTTTCAGGTCGATGCGGTCGGCCCAGTTTACTTCGCCGAGTTTCTCGGCCGACAGCAGCTTGCCCGTTTCGCGATCGATGACATAGAAGAAGCCGTTTTTCGGAGCCTGCATCAACACTTTGTGCGGCCGCCCGCCGAGGGTCAGTGTCGCGAGCTCCATGTCCATGGTCGCATCGTTGTCCCATGCCTCGTTGGGATGGGTCTGGTAATGCCAGAGATATTGGCCCGTGTCAGGATCGAGCGCGATGATGGAGGCGAGATACAACGCATCCCCGCCTGTTGGATTGCGGATTTTCCAGTTCCAGGGTGAACCGTTGCCCGTTCCGATATAGAGGCGGTTGAGCTCCGCATCGTAGGTCATCGCATTCCAGACGGTGCCGCCACCGCCGTAGTTCCACCACTGCCCCGACCAGGTGTCCGCAGCCTTGCGCATTGCTTCGTTCTCGAAGCCTTTCGCGGGATCGCCGGGCACGGTGTAGAAGCGCCACAGAAATTTTCCAGTCTTGGCGTCGTAGCAGTTCACTGCGCCGCGCACTTTGTCGCGATCGCCGCCCGCGAAGCCGATTACGACTTTGTCTTTGAAAACTCGCGGCGCGCCCGTAATGCTGGTCTCATCGTCCTGATCCAAGGTTTGCACTGACCAAACAGGTTTACCGGTGCTCGCGGACAGAGCAATCAACCGCCCTTCTTGCGTCGCAACAATTACACGGTCCTGCCAAAGAGCCAGCCCACGTATGCCCCAGGAGGGTCGAAGCTTGTGGGCGGCGACCGCCGCCACTTGAGGGTCGAATCGCCACAGCTCCTTGCCGGTTTGGCCATCGAGCGCCTGCACGATGCTGAGTCCCACCGCGACATACACGATTCCGTTCGCAGCGAGGGGTTGTGAATCGGCTCGCTGCCGGACCCCCAGATCGTGTGACCACGCGAGGCCCAGGCTGCCGATGGTGGCGGGGGAGATCTCCTGCAGCGGACTTGAATGATTTTCGCTGTAGGTGCGCCCGTAGCTGGGCCAGTCTTCGCCGGCGGTCTCGTTGCCAAGGAGCGCGCCATCGACCCGGCGAGGCGATTCCGCTGCCGCAGCGGCCATCGTGAGCAGGAACAGGGCCGCAATTGTGACCTTCCGGTGGTGGATATTGAGCATGGTGCCGGTGTCCTCGCAGGATTGATGGACATCATGTGAGCCTGGGGTGCCGGGTCTTCCTCATTCGCGCAGAGGCACTTTCAAGGACCCGAACCGGGCCGCCTTCGGTTTTGCGGCGGACGCTACTTCCGAATCGTGGAAGCAGGGCCGCAACGGCCCGTATAAAAACAGGCCATGCAGGCGCCTTCTTCGACCGATCCCCTGGCCGGACTATTCAGTCCGATAAACCTGAATGGTGTACAGCTGCGCAACCGGTTTGTGATGCCGGGTATGCAGCGCGGTCATTGTCACAATGGAGCGCCGCTGATTGCTCTGGCCGAGTACTACGGACGCCGCGCGCAGGGAGGCGTTGGTTTGGTGATCGGTGAATCCTGCGCTGTGGATCATGTCTCCGCGACTGCTCAGGAGACTGCTTGCCATCTTAATGCTGCAACTTTGTATGCGTGGTCGTTATGCGTGGATGCAGCGCATAAAGGCGGCGCGGAAATGCTTCTGCAGTTGTGGCACGAGGGAGCACTTCGTAACCCTTCAGACGGCCACACCCTGAGTCCATCAGGTACCGCCTACCCTGGTCATTCCGGAGGCCACGCAGCTACGATTGCAGAGCTCGACGAGCTCCGAACCGCATACGTCCGCAGCGCCTTGCTTGCCCGCTCGGCCGGCGCCGCGGGAATCGAAGTGCACGCCTGCCACGGCTACTTGCTCGATCAGTTCCTCTGGGAAGCCACCAACTCCCGCAACGACCCGTACGGGGGGCCCGATATGCGCAATCGGGTGCGCTTTCCCGCCGAAATCGTGGCCGCCATCCGGGCTGAATGCGGCCCCGGCTTCCTTATTTCCTTCCGGTTCTCACAGTGGAAGCAATACGCCTACGACGCAATGATTGCGCCCCAGCCCGAGGATCTCCAGATCATGCTTGCGGCTCTCAAAACAGCGGGTGTAAATGTGTTCCACGCCTCGACGCGGCGCTTTTGGGTACCTCCCTGGCCGCAAAGCCCGCTGAGCATGGCGGGTTGGACGCGTAAACTCACCCAACTCCCAACGATCGCCGTTGGTAGTGTGGGTCTCGATCGGGACGTCATGGAGAGCTTCAGTCGAGAGGATGAGGCTCAGGCCGAAGTAGCGCGGAGCATTTCCGAGTTGGCAACGCGTTTCGCGAACGGTGAGTTCGACATGGTGGCGGTTGGTCGCAGTCTGATTGGCGATCCCGAGTGGGTGGAGAAGTTGAGGACGGGTCGGCTGGGGGAGATTCGCGCCTTTGCCAAGGCGGACATCGCGAATCTGGATGCCTGGGAGCACTGACCGGCAGCGGACGGGCGCCGGGGTAACAAGGAGCACTGACCCATCATGCGAATCAGCTCATTGCGGACTTTGCGCGCCGATGGGGGCTGGCGCGCTTTTTCGTTTCTGCGCATGGAGACGGACGACGGCCTCGTCGGCTGGTCTGAATTCTCCGAGGGCGCTTGGGCACCGGGGTTGGCTGACGTCATTCGCGCGCTCGGGGAGCACGTGGTTGGCGCTGATCCGCGAGCGTGGGGACTGATCAGCGCGCGACTGCACTCACTCACCCAGTTTACCGCTGGAGGCCTCAGTCACCAGGCGCAGGCAGCGATTGAAAATGCCTGCCTGGATATCGCGGCGAAGGCTGCCGGTGTCCCGGTCTACCGGTTGTTTGGCGGGCCATTGCGCCAACAGGTCGAGCTCTACTGGTCCCATTGCGGCAGCTTTCGGGTCCGTCATCCCGAGCTGTTTCGCACCGTGTTGAATCGCCCGCGAATCACGGGACTTCCTGACATACAGAAACTCGGAACCGAAGCTGCGGAACGGGGCTTTCGCGCAGTCAAGACGAATCCGATAGCGTTCGAGGCGAGCGGCCCCGTTTTGTTGAATCCCGGGTTCGTACCCCAGGGGCTGAATCTCGGCCGCACGCTCAACGAGGCAACTTTGGCTGGCATCGTCGCGCAATGCCTTGCACTGCGCATTGGGCTCGGACCTGCGCGTGGCTTGATGCTCGATGTCAATTTCTCGCTGCATGCCGGCGCGCTGCGGCGGTTGGGCCGTGCGCTAACCGATGTCGGCCTCCGCTGGCTCGAGGTCGATGTCGCCTCCCCTGCGGCGCTTGCCTCGGTCAGGTCCGCAGTGCCTGTTCCGATAGCGTCCCTCGAGTCCCTGCATGGCCGCCAGGCATATCAACCTTTCCTCTCGGCGAACGCTGTCGATATCGCCATTGTTGATGTTCTGTGGAACGGACTGGCGGAATCGGTGCGTATCGCCTCGCTTTGCGAGACCCACGGGGTGAACGTCGCTCCTCATAACTTTTACGGTCCGCTCGGGGACTTGATGAGCGCGCACTTCAGTGCAGCGGTGCCCAACCTCGAGATCATGGAGATTGAGGGGGACGATGTGCCTTGGAAGTATGAGTTGTTGACCCGGGCGCCTGAACAGCGCGATGGGTGTTTTGTCGTTCCGGAGGCGCCGGGGTGGGGGGCGGATGTGGATGAAGTCAGGTTGGCGGAGCATCCTTGGCCGCGCCGTGCTTGAGGGCCGAGTGAGCAGGTTCTTTGCGCGGCAATGAGCGCCGGATTTTCACAGCCACCTCAACCCTGGATCCCAAGCGGTTGATGATTGCCATGAGACGATCAATGGTGAAGCGGGCAAGATCGGCGTTGCGGATACGGGAAAAATCCGCCGCCGCGATTCCAGTAACTACATGGGCCGCCCGTACAGTGAGGTGATCACGGTCGAGCACCTTGATGATCTCGGTCGCCAGAATGCCCTTCAACTGCTTTGCATCGGCATCCGCGCGCCCGAGGTCGCGGAAGACGTTGCCACTGCCGTGAATGACTTCAAACTGTTGTTCCTTGGTCTTCATTGCAATATTTCCTTCAAGCGTTTGATCCGGGCCTTGATCAAAGCAATCTCGTGCTTCGGCGTTTTAATGCCTGTCGAATTCCTTACGAGCAGCGCTTATCCATGAAATGGGACGGGTCGCACGGGTCATCAGCCTCGCTCCATGAGATTGTTGTCATATTTGACAACAGCAGTCAAGCTTCATGCTCGAACACCCGCAACCCGCATTTGCTTGAGAGTAGTGGTCATTCGACTGACAACATGGCGGTGGCCGCTGCGCTGCGCAAGGCACAGTTCTTGGTGTTTTTGCGCACTTTCAGCGGCTGGCTGGCAGTACAGAAGTACGTCGCGTAGCGTCAATCGCCCAGCGCAAGTACATCACTGACAGTACGGCTAATGATGCTGGCAGGGCCAGCCAGGAAAGTGACTGGACGGGCGAGGCACCGGCGGCCAACACCCACCCCCCGACGAGTGGGCCAAGTGTGGCGCCAATGCGGGCAACCGCTGCGCCGAGACCCAGTCCGGTGGCGCGCAGCTCAGTCGGGTACAACGTCGCGCCAACCGCAAGAACACCACACAGTCCGCCTGACACGGTGATGCCCAACAAGCACAGCAGCACGGGAATCAGGTTGGGCATCTGCAGGCTGTAATGAAACGCCCATCCGGCGACTCCCGCCAGGACATAGGCGCTGACCAGAATGGGGAAGGTCAGCCCGCGGTCGATGAATCGAGCGAGGATGAGCGCTCCCACAATGCCGCCGCCCTGGTATAGGGAGATTCCGCGAGCTGCTTGGGCGTGCGACCAGCCCGCTTGTGTCAAGACTATGGGTAGCCAGCTGATCAACAGGTACAACACAAAGGTTGCTACTGCGAAGATTGCCCAGAAGGCCAAAGTGCTGTGCAGGTAATTTGGTCCCAACACGGCGCGCAGGGAGCCGCGCGGTTGCACGGCTTGTGGGTCGGTTTGAGGGCCGGCTTGAGGGTCTGGGGTCACCTGCGACGGATCTGACTCAGGAGACCATCTGCGGAGGAGCTTGTGAAACTGCACCTGCCGATGTGGGCTGCTCGCGAGAAATGTTGGCGATTCCGGAAGTGCGATCCACACCAGCGCGGCAATAAGCAAGGGGCCCAGCGCGCCTACGACGAAAATGCCAGGCCAATCCCACGCTTCCGTGATGGCAGGACTGACGAGGCCGGCGAGAAGTGCACCCAAAGCAACTTGGCAGAATACGAGGGTGACCACGCTTGCGCGTCGGCTGCGGGGCGCCCATTCCGCGGCGAGCGCGGTCGCGTTGGCCTGACAGATACCGAGTCCTACTCCAGTGAAGAACCGATAAATCGCGAGCGTCTCAATGTTGGTGGCGAGTGCGGTCAGGCCCGAGGATATTGCGACGCAGAGCAAGCCGGCCGTCAGGATTGGACGTCGGCCGAATTTATCGCCGAGCGGTGCCAGCAGGGCGGAGGCGATGCCGAGACCTATCAGCGATGCCGACAAGGCCGGGCCCAGAGAGGAAGGCGCTATCGCCCAACGGCGTGCGAGGACTGGTGCCGCCAGCCCAAGTGCCTGGAGGTCGTAGCCGTCGAGCAGGATGATGGCACCGCAGAGAGCGAATGCCAGCCACTGCGTACCCCGTATCGGACGCGCGTCTATCAGCTCGCTGATTGTGACTGGAGCCGGCTGCGCTTTGTGGGCCGAGGGTACGATTCGTGGCGATAGCATTGGATAGTGCTATCGCCCTATTTGATCGCGGGGTCTTCCGCCGGAGCGAAGATTAACCTTTGCGGCAGCGAAGTTCCCCGTCAGGTCTTCAGTTGATACAACGAGGCGTCGAGCAGCCGCGCAGAGGCTGCGATTCGAGCCGGATTGACGGACTCATCGGGAAGAGAGCCCAGGAGCGCCGCTGCGCGTGACTCCAGCACGGGACGAATCTCCGGATGCGTCATGATGTAGAGTGAATTCTCGCGCACGCCTTTCAATACCCGCTGACCTATCTCGGCGCCCGTGGGCGCTGTTGTGAAAATCGGTGTGGTGTCGCGAGCGACATTTTCCTGCACGATCGGTATCGCGCCAGAGGCGCTGAGTCGCTGCGGGCGTACTTCCGCAGTGCTTTCGAACAACTCCGACTGCACGGGTCCCGGGCAAAGTACCGAGACGCCGATGTTGTGCGGCTTGAGGTCGGCGCGCAGCGATTCCCCCAAACCCACCAATGCATACTTTGATGTGACGTAGACAGCTGCGCCGCCACCGGTGAACAGCCCGCTGACGGACGAAGTGATGACGACATGGCCGCCTTGATTGCGGGCGATCATGCGGGGGACGACGGTCCGCACTGCGTTGATTGCCCCGCCCACATTCACACCCAATGCGAAATCCCAATCTTCGTAGGTGGCCTGGTGAGCGGGGCCGACGAAGTTGACCCCGGCATTGCTGCAGAGTAGGTCAACTTCGCCTATTTCCCGGCTGATGCGGTTGATGGTTGTCGCCCAAGCGTTGCGGTCAGTGACATCGAGTCCAATGGGCCTGACGGTGCCTCCCCCCAGCGCGCTCAACTCAGCCGCCGCAGCGTTCAGGACCGATTCGCGAATATCGGCCATGACGACTTTCATTCCCGCTGCCGCGCAGGCGCGAGCGATTCCGAGGCCGATGCCGCTTGCGGCACCGGTGATGAATGCAACTTTGCCCCTGAAGTCGTTCATTGCGTCACTCCTTTATTGATCTCCAGAGAGGGGTCTGCGCTGCAGAGACTGGCGGGAGTGCGGTGCCGGGTCAAGCGCCCAGAACGCGATTCTGTCACCAGCGGTGACGGAATTGGATCTCAACCTTTGAGCCGTTTATGCTCGCGAGAGATCAAAAAGGGGCGGCGCATTTGAGCGCCGGTACGGGTGAGTAATTCGTGACCCAAATTTAGTAGTTGGGGACTTTGTTTGGGCCCGGATGGTCGCGGGTGCAAAAGGTCTGCAATACATCTTCTCGCGGAAGTATCGAGCGCGGGCGGGAGCCTACTGGCGTGATCACCCAGCGAGTCGGGCACGCCACATAAGAATGATGATTTGCGGCGTTCTTCTTGATGCCGCACTCGTATCGGGATTGGTGGCGTACTTCCTGAGAAAGTAGTGAAGCAACGGGACGTACTGCAGGACCAATTGAAAACCGCTGTCGGCATTGCCGCGCTCGTGGCGCCTGCGTTGCATTCGATTACCGACCTGATGGAGTGGTACAACGGCGGCTTCTCGACGAGTCAGTTGTGGCTCAACTACCTCGCCTTCCTGCCAATGCCCTGGTTGCTTCTCGGGTTGTATGCGGTGCATGAGCCAAGACCGAACACGGTGGGGCTCGTAGGTGCGCTCTTGTATGGCGTGGCGTTCACATACTTTGCCCATACCACGCTTTACGCGATCGCGGAGAAAATCCCTACCTACGAAGCTCTGTGGGCGCGTTTGGGCAGCTTCTATACGCTGCACGGTGCATTCATGGTCATCGGGGGCCTCATGTTCGCATGGTCGGCGCTGCGTGCAGGTTGGTTACCCAGGTGGCCATTGCGTCTTTTCGGGTTGGGGCTCGCTTTGAATCTACTTTTAGCTCTTATACCCGGGCCGGACATCCTGCAAACTATTGGCAGCGCAGCCCGGAATGTCGGTCTCATGGCCATGGGCTATTCAATCCTGTTCAAACAGCCGCAGACAGCAGCCTGACCAACCCCGGGTCGGGCAAGGGGTTTCTATGCGTTCTGCATTGATCGCCATTACAGCGAGCAGACGGTGGTGGAAATAGTTGTGGAGGCTTACGCGCCAATAGGCAAAAAGTAGACTGCGATGCCCTCTGCTATGCGCAGATCGGCACTTGCAGCTCTGTCCGATAGTCTGCAACTGTCTGCGCAAGCTGGCGAACGGGTACTGTATATCCAACTTGATCCGCGCCGAAGCGCAGATACGTCTCCCGTAAAGGACCGGCGGCGCGTGCGCCGGTGGATTCCATCCACCGGCGAATAGTGTTGTAAGCGAAGGGACCCTGGTCATAGGTCCCGGAGAAGCGTAAGCAAGCCGCACGATCGGCGCCTTCTACTATTCGCCCTCCGGCTGCTCCAAGCGAGGTTTTGTATATGGGCACACAAACTTCGACATCAACGTCGGAGTCTCGATAGTCATTATCATGGAAGAGCAAGAACGGACTTCGCGCAGCACGCGCGCCAAGACGTGCAACGGCTTGTTCGGCGGATTCAAACATCCGGTAGACAGTCCGGGCTGTTGATCTGACTCGCTCGCGGATAGTAAATGCGGGTGTGGGCGCAATCACGTGCTCAGTAGGGACAAGTGGGACCGGGTGCGCTCCAGAATGGGGTGAATCACCGATCCACATTTGAAGAACTCGAAGACGCTCGATGTCGGACGACACTCGGTATCTCAGTCGCTCACGGAGCGCCTCGAGGAGCGCAGTCCGGATCCCCTCCGGCGAGGCAGCCCAACGTTTCACGTCGTCGATGCTGCATCCGAGAGTGCGAAGAAGTCGAACTTGCCGGAACGCCGCAAGCTGTTGAATTCGGTAGTAGCGATACCCTGACTGCGGGTCGATGTGCGCTGGCGAGAACACACGGGCGCAATGGTAGAACCGCAGCGTTTTGACGCTGACGCCTGCTAAACGAGCGAATTCACCGATTTTCAGCATCCGCCCAGGATCCTCTTGAGTCTCCCCTTACGGCAGGGTCCAGAATGCGGGGCCTGGAGGTCAAGAATGATATCTCAAGCCCTGGGAATTGCGGCGTTGGCGGTCCTGGCGAGTGCCGCCACGGCGGCCGGCTCCGACGACAGCGTGGGTCTCCCGCGGAAAGGGACCAGTGACGGACACAAGGACGAGGCATATCCGGGAATAGCGGTCCTGTACGACTCCATTCGCGATGCGGCCGGTCAGCGATTGCGAGTAATTGCGACCCATCCAGACCGTCCACGGGAAAGGTTCCCAGCGATCTTCGTTGTGGGCTGGCTTAGCTGCGACACGGTCGAGGCGCCGCCCGGTACAACCAATGCCTCGCAGCTAATGCTACAGGCGGTTGCGAGGACTCCGGGATTCGCGACAGTTCGCCTCGACAAGGCAGGGGTGGGTGACTCCGAGGGAGACTGCGCATCCACGGATTTCAACGCCGAGCTGGATGCCTACCGGCGGGCATTCCGGCACATGAACGAGTATTCCTTTGTCGATCCGCACCGTGTTTTTCTGTTGGGCCTCAGCAACGGTGGCGGCTTCGCACCCTTGGTTACCGCAGGCGCTCCGGTCAAAGGCTATGTTGTGGTTGGGGGCTGGATCAAGACGTGGTACGAGCACATGCTCGAGATCGAGCGCCGCCGCCTGGCGCTCCAGGGTCATCCTCCATCCGAAATCAACCGGCTGATGAAGTCGGTTGAATACCTCTACGGCGAGTACCTGTTGAAGCGTCGATCCCCAAACGACATCTTCGCCCAACAGCCTGAACTGAGAATGCTTTGGGACGGCCCGCCGGAGCAGCAATACGGCAGACCCATTTCGTACTATCAGCAGTTGCAGGAACTCGACTTGATGGCAGTGTGGTCAACGATCCGCGCTCCGGTGTTGGCGCTTCAGGGAGAATTTGACTGGATCATGAGCCGGAGTGATTTCGAGATTCTCGTTGGACTCGTCAACCACAATGCATCGGGCGCTGCGGAGTTTGTCGAGCTCCCTCGTACGGGTCATACTTTCGAGCATTACGACTCGCTCCAGGATGCATTCGCCGGAAAGACGTTGCCCTTCGATCAGAAGCTGGCACGACGGGTGAGCGACTGGTTCAGTCGTCACAAGTGAGGGCGGTGACAGGTGGCGTCGTCAGATCGCTTCGACCTCGAAGATCGCATCGCTGGCGTCATCGCGGGCAGTGGTAGTCGGAAGCCAAGTGTTCCAACCGAGGCGGGCAGCCGGCGCGGTGGGCCGGGCAGCGACGCCGGGGCCCTCGGCGTCACCCGGTGCACTGGCAATCTGCAGCGCCGGCACTTCCTCGCCCTTCAGCACCAACTGCACATCAAAGCTCAGCACGGCGCCGACATAACTGCGGGCCAGGGCGGCCAACTCGATCATCTGCTCGCCATCGGGCAGGAACCCTTTGAAATGCTCGTAATCGAGCGGACCCAGGCGCACTCGAAACGAGGCCTGCACATCCCACACGCGGGAGCCGATCACTGCATCGGTACCCAAAGTGGCATATGAATTGGCCACCGGGGGCGTTGATCCGAGCTGTGTCTGTTCGGGCTGGGGCCAGCTCACCCAGCGGCCTTGAAACTGTTGGATCGTGACGGGGCGGTCGAAATACTCGCAGAGCACCTGTTGAAGCGCGCCGGCGGTCGGCAGATTGCGGCCAAAGTGGCCGCTGTAGTAGACCAGTGCTTCATCCGCGACGGGTTGCCTCTGCTGCAGTGAGGGCAATCCCAAACCGACAATGGACAGCAGGGCTGCCGCGAACGTATTCGACTCGTCACCCTCGCCCAGCTCGTAAGCCAACGGCAGGCGGTACTTGTGGGCTGCGCGCACGAATAGGGACAAGGCGCGGTGGTTGAAGAGGTCGAGGAAGTCTCGGGGTGCGGCGTTCTTGTCGCGGTTGGCTTCCAGAACCTGTTGGGAATAGAAGCTGGGGAGGACCCCGCTCACTCCGTTGAGCCCCAGGTGCGTGACACTCAGCTCGGGTTTGCGGCCTGAATCATCCAGGGCTGCGATTTCAGACACCGGGAATGACATTTCCAGCGCCGCACGCAGCAGCAGCACTTCGGTGCGTGGATCGTGATCGAAGCCCAGGTGGCCGGGAGCGGCGAAGCGGGGGTCGCGCGCGCTGATCACGGCGGCGCGCTCGAGCAGGCGCACAGCCTGGACGAGCTCGAAGCGCTCCGGCTCGGCGCGCAGGATGTCGATTACAGAAGTGCCAGGCGGCATTACAGCAGTGCCAGGTCCCCGGCACGGGGTGGCCATGTTCGCAACACTCCAGCGCGACCCTCGACGGTCGCCGTCAGCCGGGTGAATGCGTTGATGGAGGCATAGTGGGCTACGAATCGCTCGAGCACCGATGCGAGCAGAAATACTCCGGAGCCCGAAGCCCGCTGCTCGTCGAATTCGATGGTGATATCGAGCCCGCGGCAAATGGCGCCCATGGAAGGATCCGGCGCGCGAGCTGTACCGCGTGTGGCGCGGATCTTCAACACGCTTTCAATCATTGCCCGCGTCTCGGGAGCATCCCGAAAATCATACAGGCGCAGGATCTCGCGCAGCGCTTCGGCACCGTCCGGCTGATCCACGAGCGACAGATGATTGAGCGCCAGATGTGAGATCAACCGCCAACTGCCTTCCTTGCGGCTCGGCAGTCTGAGGGTTGGTGTGGGCGCCGTCAGGCAGGTGATGGCGCTCACTCCAGCTACCGCCTGAACGAAGCGCAAATGCGGCCGGCCGCCGCCGAAGGGCAACTTTGCCGGCAGGTCCCTGTTGAAACAGGTCGTCTCCAACGATGCAACTTCGTCGTCCGCCTGGGCTGGGCCACCCTGCAGATCCACGAATGACAGGAAAACTTCGCTGCCGGCGTCCCGGTCACCGACCGTGCGGCGCGCAGAGTGCCAGAATCGCGAGACGCGACGTTTGGCGCCCGCGTGTGTCTGCCCGAAGAACGGCGCGTAGACCTGTGCTTCGCCAGTCCGCGAAGTCACCGTCACCTTGTCAATGGAATAGACTTCGAGGGCAGCCGGGCGCCGGCTGTCCGGCACAACGGGATATTCAACACTGGTATGGGTCAGTGGGATGGCTTCGGCCCGGTGCTTGAACAGATTGACCACCGGCACACAGTGCAGCGCGAAAGAGGCAGGGGAGATGTTCCGCTCCAACTCGGTCACTGAGCGGTTCAAATACAGGTAGATCTCGAAACTACGACCGGTGGTGCTGCGCAGCTTGGAGGCGATCCCGGCAATGTCAAAGAATAAGAATTTCTCCGGGAAAGCGAAGTACTCGGTCAACAACCTGTAGCCGAGCGGCGAGCGCGCGGGATAAGGAAGAATACCTTCCCCGGCGCTGAATCCCACCGGCCGGATCGCCCGCGAATCCAACAGCAACGGACGCGGATCGCCGCCCGACTCCGCAATCGCTACCACGGCAGCATCGTTGAAGATCAGCTCGTACAGCCGCATGGCCTCGGTCGAGGGCCCTTTGAGGAAAAACCTCAGGGAGTCAGGCGCGAGTTGCGCGACGGTCATTTCCGGGGCCATGCAGCGGAGTGTCAGTCTTAACACAGCCACACAACCACGCGGACTGGCCGGGCCCACGAGCGGACGCCCGGTCAGTGCTGCGCCCTCGATCTCTATAGGCCACAACGCAACATCCTGGGTTGTGCGCAAGCGGCAAACTTCGCCACCGATCGGCTCCGTCTCGATCTCACAGCCGGCGCGCACCGCGCGTGGCTCCGCCAAATCCTTCTGTACACCGAAGGACACAATCGCCATTGAGGGTATCGGCGCCAGGTAGTGTGGGTAGATCTGGCTGAGCAACGCATCCGTCAATTCCGGAAATTCGTCATCCAGCTTGCGGCGGATGCGCGCATTCAGGAATGCGACGCCCTGCAGAAGGCGCGAGACGTGCGGATCCTCAACCGCATCTGCGCTGATCCGCAGTCGGCCGGCCGCTGCAGGATGGCGTTCGGCGAACTCGCCACCCAACTTTGTCAGGTACAACAGCTCCTGGTTGTAATAGGACAGCAGCTCGTCAGCCATCGCCGCCTCCCACGACCGAGAAGCTGTGACTCGAAGGATCGAGCAGTGAGTCGAAGCTCACGGCGTCGGGCGCCGGATCGGCATACATCAGGGCATCGATGTGAAATCGCATGGTCCGGTCCGTCGAGACGCCGTCATCCACCAACTTCACACTCACGTGCTTGAAGCGCGGCTCAAATCGCCGGATCGCCTCTTCCAGCGAGCGGCGAAACTCCTCGCGCGCCGCGGCCGAGCTGGCATTGACCGCGAAGAAATCCGGTGCGCCATACTGCAACAGTGAGCGATCGAGCAGCTCCGTATTTTCCGGCGGCGTCCGGCAGAAACGATGTGCGTTGAGCAGCGCTTCCAGGTCGCGGCGCACTGAGTTGCGCAGCTCCTTGAGTTGCTGGGTCTTGCCCCGGGCCCCGGGTGCCACTGCAGGGCCGGTGCTCTGATCGAGCAGCCGGTCCAGCACGGAGGGCAGCACCAACATGTTCTTGGCCGGCAAGATGCGCTACGTCCGTCAGGCGTTGTTCGGGAGGTTGTTCGGAAATTGAATGCGGCTCAACTCCAGGATGGTGCGCGACTGCTCGCCCAACAGGAATTCCCGCAGGCCCTTGCCGAAGCTGGCGCCGCCTTCGCTGCCGTCGAAGTCGGTCAGGTGCCCCAGCCGATGACCGGGGGAGGACTCCTTGGAGTAGTAGATGGCCGGCACGAACACCTCGCCATCCGGTCCGTCGTTGATCGAAAGATGCGCCCGACGCCACATCAGGTCGCGACGCTTCTCGGGCTTGCGGAACTCGATCGAGGCGATGCTGGAGGTGGGGATCCAGAAGTATTTACCCGTCGTGGTCAGAACTTCCAGATGAGCCGCGCTCAGGTCATCGAGGTCACGGAAGTCATCGAAGGCAGTGTCATCGGCAGTGCCCGGAGTCGGTGATCGAACCGTCTCGCGCTCTGCCAGCAGTGCGTTGGCCTCCTGCAGCGATCCTTCGCGTACCGCCACGGCGGCCCGCAACTCGAGTTCCATCACGGCATCGGGCTTGGTGTGGAATTCCGGCAGTCGGCCTTCACTGTAGAACTGCTGTCGCGCCTGCTCGGCGCGCACCAACTGGCGGAACATGGCTACGCCCACCGCTGCTCCCGGGTCTATGTCGCTGATGGCGTTCAGGATGACGTCGGCTCGCTCTAGGTTGCCGGCGATGCATAGCAACTCGGCGAGCACCGCTCGCTTGTCGATGTCCGTGGGATTGGTCTTCACTTCGATGTTCATGGCCGCGATGGCCTCATCGAGCTTGTCATTGTGCAGGAGTGCCTGGATGTCTGTTGTGTTTGAGGTAGCCATCTGCGTGGATTCCAGTTGGGTTACGCTGCAATGCTCGCGGGCGCGAGCAAGGTGGTCAGGCGAAAGCCGGTGGCAATGTCATCGAGTTGGAAGTGGGGCCGCAGGAAGAGCTGGCAGGTGTACGCGCCCGGTTTGCCTGGGGTCTCTTTGACTTCGACACTGGCCTCGCGCAGCGGGTAGCGAGCCTTGGTGTCGCGAGCGGCATCATCGCTGCCCTCGCAATAGTTCATGAGCCAGTTCTGCAGATACTGCTGGCACTCGGCCGCGGTCATTGCCGAACCGACGAACTGGCGGCCGAGCATCTTGATGTAGTGAGCGAATCGTGACACGCACAGCATGTATTGCAACATGCAGGACAGGCGTGCGTTGGCGTTCGCCTGGGCGCGATCGTAGCGCGGGGGAGCCTGGATCGACTGATTGGCGTAGAAGACCGAGTAATCCGTATACGGGATGCGGCGCAGCCCGATGAAACCCAGGTCCGCAAGGTCCTTTTCCTGTGTGTCAGACAATGCGCACTCGATCGAAGGCTTGGTGGCCACGCCCCGGGTATCCGTGGTGAACGACTCGATGGGCAGATCAGCGACGATACCGCCGCGCACCTCATCGAGGGGTGCTCCGCGGAGGTCGGCAAACCAACCGTAGTTTGCAAAGGCGCGCAGCACCACTGATGCGAATGCGAACGCGGCATTGCCCCATAGGTAGTGATCGCCCTTTTGCGAGTGGACGGTTTCGCTGAACCGGAAGCCATCCTCGCGCTGCGCTAGCTGTTTGTACGGCAGGCGCATCAGGACACGCGGCAGCACGATGCCGACGAACCGCATGTCGTCGCCTTCGCGCATGGCCTGCCAACGCTGATATTCCACCTGCCTGAACACAGCGCGAAGGTCAAATGGACGACCCAGCTCTCTGAAATTCGAAAGCTCGAATAACCTGGGAGCCGCTCCCAGCAACAGCGGAGCAAAGGCCGCTGCGGCAATCATTCCCAACGACTTCAGCGCAGTCACATCATCCGTCGGATGGTCCGGGCCGGGACGGTGTTGTACTTCGTAGTTGCCCACGAGCATGCCGAAAGGCTCGCCGCCCAGTGTGCCAAACTCCTGGGTGTAGATCTTTTCGTACAACATGCTGCTATCGAAGTCGGAGGCGCGGTCGAGATCGCGTACGACCTCGTTCCACGACACCGACAGTACGCGTATCTTGGCGAGGGGCGTGCCATCGGCCGCCTCCGCCAGATACTTCAGGCTGCGCCATCCCGCCTCCAGCCGCTGAAATGCGGGCGCATGCAGGATGGCGTTGACCTGTTCGCAGATCAGTTCGTCAATCCTGGCAATGTAGCGGTCCAAAGCCAGGAAGACGTCTGTCTGCTCGCCGCTCACGACTGCTTGGGCGGGATATTCGCTACCAGCCGCAACGATGCCGTGAGCTCTTCCATCTGCAGCCATGGACGCAGGTAGGCAACCGCGTTGTACGCGCCTGACTTGCCTGGAATGGCCTTCACCTCCACGCGAGCCTCCCGCAGCGGGAAGCGCAGCTTCGACTCGGGGGTTGCCGTCGGGCTGCTGTTGACGTACTGGTTGATCCAGCGATCCAACCATTCCGCGCAATCCTCGACTTCCATGAAGCTACCGATCTTGTCGCGCGCCATGACCTTCAGGTAGTGCGCGAAACGCGAAGTGGCCATCACGTAGGGCAGCCGGGATGCAATCTGCGCATTCTCGGTCGCGGCCTTGCTGTCGAACTTCTTCGGCTTCTGCGCCGACTGACTGCCAATGAACACGGCGAAATCCGAGTTCTTGGAGTGAATGAGCGGCAGGAAGCCGCAGTTGGACAGCTCGTACTCGCGCCGCTCGTCGATGCCGATCTCGGTGGGACACTTCTGGTCCATGTCACCGTCATCGCTCATGAACATGTGCGAGGGCAGATTCTCAACCTTGCCACCGTTCTCGGTGCCACGGATCGCCGTGCACCAGCCGTTCTTCGCGAACGCGTCTGTCAGCCGTGCGCCCAGCACGAACGCTGCATTCATCCAGCAGTATTCCTCGTGCTTCATCGGCTTGTCGGCGCCCTTGGCATCCTTCGGAGCCTCTTCGAAAGCAAACTCCTCAATGGGCTTGGTCGAAGAGCCGTACGGCACACGCGCCAGCACCCGCGGCATGGTCAGGGTGACAAACGCTGCCTCGTCGCGGGCCCGGAACGAGCGCCAGCGCTGATATTCCATGGACTCGAAGTTCTTGGCGAGATCCTTCGGCTTGCTCAGGTCGCTGAAGGTCTCCAGTCCAAACATCTTGGAGTTGGTCGAGGAGATGAACGGGCAGAAGGCACCGGCGGCGATGCTCGACATGCTCGTCAGGAACTCGACATCGGTGGGATGGTTGGTGAACTCGTAGTCACCGATCAGCGCGCCGAACGGCTCACCGCCCAGCGTGCCGAACTCGCTGGTGTAGATCCGCTTGAAGGTGTCGCTCTGGTCGAAGTCGGTGGCCTTGGCGAGATCCTTGGCAACCTCGTTCTTGGACACGTTCAGCAGCTTGATCTTCAGCATCTGGTCCGAGATGGTGTTGGACACGAGATAGTTCAAGCCACGCCACGAGCCTTCCAACTTGAGGAAGTCCGGGTGATGCATGATGGCGGCGACCTGGTCGGACAGCTTCTGGTCCAGCAGCTCCACTGCCTTGTTGAAGGTGACCGTCAGGTTGCGCGAGAAGGTGACCGTGCCCTTGAGGGCCTCCTCGGTCAAAGTCTTGAGCAGCAACTGCGCCTGCTCGGGCTCCGTCTGACGAGTGGCACTGATCGCCTGGTCGAGGAGGTTGACCTCGGTGGTGGCTGCGCCGGGCGCGGCCGCGCCGCTGGGGGTGGTACTTGCGGTGGCCATGAAATTACTCCTGCGGCTTGTCGAGCCCGAGTTGGCTCGAAAGGGCTTTCAGATCGGACTCGTTTTGCAATACGCGCTCGAGCAGGCCCTCGAGCTCCTGCGAGCGGTCGACCTTGGTCATCAGGTCGCGCAACTGGTTGCGGGTGTCCAGCAGCTTCTTCAGCGCCGGCACCTGCTCCGCGATGCGGCCAGGCTCGAAGTCTTCCATGGTGCGGAACTTCAACTGCACGGGAACCAGCGAGTCATCACCGGCCAGCGTGTTGTTGACCTTGATGTTCAACTCGGGGGCGATGCGCTCCATCACCTCGTTGAAATTCTCCTTGCCGACCTGGACGAACTTGCGTTCCTTCAGCGGCCGCAGCGCAGTGGTCGGGTTGCCGGAGAAATCGCCCATCACGCCGACCACGAACGGCAGCTCGCGCTCGATCTGCGCGTCTCCCGACTCGATCTCGTACTTGATGTGTACCCGGGGCCTGCGCTCCCGTTCCAGTCTTGAGTATACGTTTGCCATGTCAGTGCCTCTTGAAGTTTGAATTGGACTTGCTGACCGTCAATCCGTTGACTGGCAGCGTGTTATCAACTGTCATTCCGTGGGCGGCTTGATCCCCGCGCTGCTCAAAGCGCCGCGCCAGGCGGCCTGGTCGGGAACCAGCTCCGCGAGCAGCTCCGCGAAGGGCAGCCGCGCGCGCCGCACCATTTCATCCAGGCTGGTTGCGATGGGCGAGTGCGGCTCGTGGGTGCGGAAGAACTCCGCCACCTGGAGCAACACTCGCAAGGCATCCTCCCGCCCGCTCACGCCGCCAGTCAGCATTGCACGCCCATTACTGTTGTCTCCGGCCGAATTATCCCCCGCCTGAGAATCTGCCGACCCCTTGGCCGCGGCGGCTGCAGCCGTTGCGCGCGCAACCAGATCGGCGCTGAATTGCTTTACCGAGTCGTGGATCGTAGTGATCACGTTGTTGAGGTCCGACGTGACCGGCGCTGCATTGCCCGCGCGCTCATCCAGAACCTGAGTCAACTTCTCGAGCTCGGCCAGGCTCGCTGCAATTTCCGCCAGCAGCTCGATGTAGAACACTCCACCGCTGGCATTTACGGCCGCAGTGAACTGAGCCATGGTGACTTCGCCGGCGGCCTCCCGCCGCGCGCGCGCCTCGGGATCCTCGACTTGACCCAGAGCGAAAGCTTGGTCGTACTGGTACGCCGCAAACGCGGTGGTATCCACCACGATTGTCAGGGGCACCTTGCGTAGCGGCTGCACCAGCGTGCCGTTCAGTCCGGCCAAGGGCGCCAGCCGGGTCTCGAGCCCGTCTTCGTCCTGTAGAGAGTGCAACGTCTCCCAGTAACGTTCGATCAATCCGTTGGCGAGCTGCAAACCATCGCGCAGGCCAGCAAATCCATGCGCGCGCACCAACGCCTCGATGAGCCAGGCGGTCAGCTCGATATCCTTGGAGGTCGCGGCAAGCGAGCGGGAAGACAGTGTCAGTATGTTCTGCCACTCGGGCGACAGTCCTCCGGCGTCACCTTCAGAGTCAGCGCGACGCTCGGCCGCGCGTGCGGCACTGCGCAGGTCCTTCAACTGGTAGTAAACGGATTTCGGTGACGAATCCAGACGCAGATCGACGCCCGTCGGGGCGGCTTCCGAGATCGGCGCCAGCAGCGCCTCGAGGTCGATTGTTGCGGAGGTGGTCAGGAGAGTCTCCCCGGCCGCTCTTGAAAGAATATGGAGGACCGGCCTGTCACGGGCCTGTTATGAGTTCAATATAGCAGGCGGATTCTGACACTGCACTTTTGGTTGCGGATGTTAGGGAATGTCCGTGTCGGAAGTCGATTTGCGTTCTGACACTTAAGAACACCACGATCCGTAAGCGCGCCTGCCGCGCGCACACGCACGGTTTGAGGCATAAAAATGATTTCAGTCGATCTTCGTGCGCTCGTCGGCAAGCTGAACAACCAGTGCCGCGAAGCGCTGCAGGGAGCCATCGGGCTCGCCGTCTCACGCAGTCATTACAGCGTGGAGGTGGAGCATTGGCTGCTGAAGCTGCTGGATGCGCGCGACAGCGACCTGGCGGCGTGCCTGCTGCATTTTGAGGCAGACCGCGACAAGCTGGTCACCGATCTCAACAGGGTGCTGGACAAGCTGAAGACGGGCAACAACCGCGAGACGCCATTTGCGCCGCAGGTAGTGCAACTGACACGTGACGCCTGGTTGTTGTCCTCGCTCAGCTCCCGTCCCGGGCTCATCCGCTCCGGCCACTTGCTGACCGCGCTGTTGAGCGATGACACGCTGTCAGCGGTTGCGCGCGAAACCAGTCGGCAGCTCAGTGCCATTCCACCGGAATCGTTGCGCAAGAAACTACCCGACATCACACAGGGCACCGCGGAAGATGCCGCCACGCAACAAGTTGGTGAATCCGGCCCGACGGGCGCGGGCGCACCGAGCGGCGGCGTCACAACAGGCGGTGCGTTGGATCAATTCACCATCGATCTGACCGAGCGTGCACGGGCCGGCAAGATCGATCCGGTGTTGGGACGGGACATCGAGATCCGACAGGTCATTGATATCCTGACCCGCCGCCGACAGAACAATCCCATCCTGACCGGGGAAGCGGGTGTCGGCAAAACCGCGGTGGTGGAAGGCTTTGCATTGCGGATCGCCTCCGGAGATGTGCCTCCCGCCATGCAGAACACGTCGTTGCGGACGCTCGACCTGGGATTGCTGCAGGCTGGGGCCGGCGTCAAAGGTGAATTCGAAAACCGGCTCAAGTCGGTCATTGATGAGGTCAAGGGCTCCAAGACACCCATCATTCTGTTCATCGACGAAGCCCACACTCTCATCGGCGCGGGCGGGGCGGCAGGCCAGGGAGATGCCGCCAACCTGCTCAAACCCGCGCTGGCGCGGGGCGATCTGCGCACCATCGCCGCAACGACCTGGGCGGAATACAAGAAGTACTTCGAGCGGGATGCCGCCCTCGCCCGCCGGTTCCAGGTGGTCAAGGTCGAGGAACCGGATGAGTCCGCCGCCATGGCCATGCTGCGTGGCATGGTGGCCACACTCGAGAAACATCACAAAGTTCGCATTCTCGACCAGGCCGTCGTCGAGGCTGTCAGGTTGTCCAAACGCTACATCCCGGGACGTCAGTTGCCGGATAAGGGTGTCAGCGTGCTGGACACCGCCTGCGCGCGAGTCGCGATGAGTCAGAGTGCAGTACCGGCGCAGGTGGAGGATTGCCGACGCCGCATCGAGCTGTTGGGAACGCAAATCGAGATCCTGGAGCGGGAACGGGCCTCGGGCGCAGATCACGGGGCGGACATCTCGCAACTGACTGAGTCGCGGGAAAAGTCGCAGGATGAACTGTCGAAACTCGAGACCCGTTGGAAAGAGGAGCGTGAGGTCGTCGAGCGTATGCGTAAGCTGCGCGAACAGCTCGAGGGTGACCACTCGAGCAACGGCGCCAACGCCAAACTGGACGATGCGGCGCGGGACAAGGCGCGGCGCGATCTGTCAGAAGAGCGCGCCCGACTCGCGAAACTGCAAGGCGAGGAGCCGTTGTTGTTTCCCGATGTCGATGGCCAGGCTTCCGCGCAGGTCATTGCCAATTGGACCGGCATCCCGATGGGACGCATGGTCTCCAACGAAATCCAGACGGTCCTGAATCTCAAGCAGCTCATGGAGGAGCGGATCATCGGCCAGCCGGATGCGCTCGAAGCCATTGCCCAGGCAATGCGTACCTCCCGCGCCAAGCTCACCGATCCGCGCAAGCCCACTGCAGTGTTCCTCATGGTTGGCACCAGCGGCGTGGGCAAGACCGAAACCGCGCTCACCCTGGCCGAGCTGCTGTACGGCGGTGGTCAGAACCTGAGTGTCATCAACATGAGCGAGTTCAAGGAGGAGCACAAAGTCTCGCTGCTCATGGGCTCGCCACCGGGGTATGTCGGCTACGGAGAAGGTGGTGTGCTGACCGAGGCCGTCCGCCGACGGCCATACAGTGTCGTACTGCTCGACGAAATGGAGAAGGCGCACCCCGGTGTGCAGGATGTCTTCTACCAGGTGTTCGACAAGGGACAGCTACGAGACGGCGAAGGACGTGACATCGACTTCAAGAACACCATCATCATCATGACATCGAATGCGGGCACCGACACCATCGCGAAGTTGTGTGCGGACCCCGAGACGATGCCGGATGCCGCGGGTCTCGGCGCGGCGCTCCGACCGGAGCTGCTCAAGGTTTTCAAACCGGCGTTCCTCGGACGGGTGACGGTCGTTCCCTATTTCCCGTTGTCCGACTCAACATTGCGGCTGATCATCAAGTTGCAACTGCAACGAATCCAACGCCGCATCGCGGATACATACAAGGCAGGATTCGCGTATTCTGCCGATATCGTCGAGGCGATTGCAGCACGTTGCACCGAAGCGGAAAGTGGTGCGCGCAACATCGAGAACGTGCTGGCGCGTGGCGTGTTGCCGGAGATTTCGGCGCGCGTGCTGGAGCGGCTAGCCGCAGGCCAACCCATCCGTAATGTCCAGATGTCCCTGGACAAAGCCGGTGTGTTTTCGTATATGTTCGACTGAAACAACATTAATTCTACGCTGTCAGGAGATTGCAGAAATGGCCGTTTTTCTTTTCATTCCGGGTATCAAGGGCGGTACGACCGAGAAGAACCACGAAGGGTGGGTGAAGGTCGACTCGCTGCAGTTCGGCGTCGGGCGCTCGCTCAACGATCCGTATGGTCACGCCACGTCGCGCGAGTCAGGTTTCCCGAAGGTGAGCGAAGTGCACGTCACCAAGGGAATGGACACCGCCTCCATCGAGTTGTTTGGTTGGTCGGTCGGCAAGTTCGACGCCAAGCAGGTGAAGGTCGATGTGGTTTCCACCGGCAAGGGCGATGCGCCGTTCACCACCTACTCACTGGATAACGCGGTCATTTCCGGTTATTCGGTCGCGGCGGGCGGGGATTCGCTGCCCACCGAGTCCATTTCGTTCAACTTCACCAAGATCGAAGAGCGCTTCGTGCCGGTGGATGCCAACATGAAGGCCGGCAGCCCGGTCAACAAGGGCTTCGACCTGGCCAAGGGCGCTCCCACCTCGTAGGAGTCGCGGTGAGCGAGCTGGAAGAGATCGAAATCGACCAGACCGGTCGGCTCATTTCGGTGGAGGCCAGCCCGCTCGGGACGACGCGGCTCCTGGTATGCGCCTTCGAGGGGCGCGAGGAGCTGTCCAGGCTTTCGCGGTTCAGACTGGAGGTCGTGACCTTCGGGCGGCCGCTGAAGCCCTCCGAGGTGTTGGGTCAGAAGCTGACCATCGCCTTGCGGGTGGGCAATGAGCTGCGGAAGTTCAGCGGTGTCATCGGTAGCTTCAGCGCGATGAGCACCGCCATCCGCCAACAATTTCTGCACGTCATTGAGCTCGTGCCCCCCGCATGGCTGCTCACGCTCAATCAGCGTTGCCGCATCTTTCATAGCCAGAAAGCGACCGACATCGTCGGCCAGACTCTGCATGATGCGGATCTGTCATCCGACGTCAAAAGCGCGGGTGAGGAGCGCGAGTATTGTGTCCAGTATGCCGAGAGCGACTTCAATTTCATCTCGCGGCTGCTGGAGGAAGAAGGCCTGTTCTTCCGCTTCAACCATGCCGACGATAGCTGTCCCATCATTGTCGGCAATGGGGTTTCAGACTACCAGCGGTTGTCACCCGACACGCTGGAGGTCAACCGCGACATCTCGAAATGGCAGCACAACTATTCCGTCGGGCCGTCGAACTTCAAACACGGCGACTGGGACTTCAAGGCGGTGAATGTCATCGAGGGCACTGCCAACAGTCTCTCGAAGGTGCAGCCGCCCGGCATGCCCGATCGGGACTTCTACGAGTATCCCGGGAGCTTCGCTACGAGTGATGCCGGGCGTGCATTGGCACGCTCGCGCATGGAGGAACATGAGACGCGCTTCGTGCGCATCGAGGCGAAGAGCAATGTCGCCACCGTGTGCACGGGCTCAAAGTTCAAACTACAGGATCACACCGTGGATCTGCCGGCGAAGGACCAGAAGGCAGATCAGTTTGTGGTCCTGCGCGTCGACCACAAGTGCCGTGATTACTCGGGGTGCGCCTTCGAGGGCGCGACTGAGTATTCCAACGAGTTCGTCTGCATGCCGGCCGACTTCGGCTTCCGGCCGCCCCGCATGACCACCAGACCGCGAATCACTGGACCGCAGACAGCCACCGTCACCGACGGGCCGGATGAATTCGGGCGCGCGAAGGTGCGCTTTCACTGGTTCGCGGATGAAACCTCGTGTTGGGTGCGGGTCGCGCAGCTGTGGGCCTACAACCAGATGGGAACGCAGTTCCTGCCCCGGATGGACAGCGAGGTGGTGGTCGAATTCGAAGGCGGCGATCCGGACCGGCCGATCATTGTCGGCACGGTCTACAACGGCAAGAACAAACTGCCCTTCGACGTTCCGGCCAACAAGACCCAAAGTGGCGTGCGCAGCGCCAACTGGGGCGATGCCGGCGTGGCGGACAAGAGCAACGAGCTGCGCTTCGAGGACCGGGACGGTTCTGAAGAGATTTTCATGCACGCCCAGAAGGATTTCACCCGGGTCGTCGTCAATGACGACAAGTTGACCGTCGAGCAGGGTAACCGCACCGTTGATATCCAGCAGGGCAACCTGGACGTCGCGGTGGACATGGGCAACTACTCCACCAAGGTCAAAACCGGCGATCACACGACCGAGGTCTCGACCGGAAATCATTCAACCAAGGTGTCGCTCGGGAATCATTCGACGAAGCTGTCGGTCGGCAACCATGAGCTCAAGATGGATGTCGGCTCCAGTACCGTGGAAGCCCTCCAGTCAATTACCCTCAAGGTCGGTGCCAACAGTGTGACCATCGATCAGACCGGGGTATCCATCAAGGGACTGATGGTGAAAATCGAAGGGCAGGTAATGTTGGATGTGAAAGCGCCGATGACCAATGTAGGTGGGGATGCGATGCTGACCTTGAAGGGCGGCATCACCATGGTGAACTGAGACGCCACGTGCAGATCACCAGCCTCGCAAAGATCACCGCGCAGAGCGCGCAGGAAATCTGTCAGTTGGCCGCTGCCGGTGGACATCAATTGTCGCCGCCGGCCGGTGCGACCCCTGTAGAGTTTCTGGGGCAGTTGGTCGGTGCCGGCGAGCACGAGTCGGCGGTGAAATTTCTGGCGTTCGCGCTGCCGAAGCGCGAAGCGATCTGGTGGGCCTGTGTGTGCGCCCGGATGGAGCTGCCGGACCCGGCACCGGAGCCGGTGTTGAATGCATTGGCAGCCGCGGAAACCTGGGTGCGGAAACCAACGGACGAGAATCGGCGCGCGGCCATGGTCGCGGCGCAGGCGGCGAAATTCGAGTCGCCAGCCGCGTGGGCGGCGGTTGCTGCGTTCTGGAGCTCGGGCAGTATGGCGCCACCGGATCTGCCGGAGGTGCCGGCTGCGCCCCACTTGATGGGAGTCGCCGTGTTGGGCGCGGTTACGCTGGCGGCGGTGCTGGTCGCTCCGGAGCGGGCTGGCGAGCGACGCGAGCGGTATGTGGCGGCGGCCGTGAATATTGCGAACGGCGGTAATGGGCGGGTGCAATCGACCGGAATGGGGATGCAGTAGGAATGAGGACCTGCCGGGAAATGACCGCGCGCCGGGACACGGGGGCACGCCGGGAAAGGGGGACACGCTAAATGGGACAGCCAGCGGCTCGACTGACTGACATGCATGTCTGTCCGATGATTACGGTACTCGTTCCGCATGTGGGCGGGCCGATCATCATGGGGGCGCCTACGGTGCTCATTGGGGCGCTTCCGGCAGCACGAGTGGGTGACCCGGTTGTGTGCGTAGGGCCACCCGACATTATTGTGTTGGGGAGCTTCACGGTGCTGATCATGGGGATGCCGGCGGCGCGCATGGGAGACCTGACGGCGCACGGGGGGACAATTGTGTTGGGGTTGCCGACGGTGTTGGTGGGCTAACCGGTTTTACCCAACGACAACGGTACGAAGAAGAAGTCGCCGACTTCGTGGCCCGCGCCCTTGATGGACTTGAACTCCGGCGCCTGTTTGAACTGGCCCTGGGAGGTTGCGGACTTCACCCTTTCCTGGACTTTGGAGAACAGCGCGGGACTGGGCAACAGCTCCGTGTTCTTTTCCAACACATCGAGAAACGCGGCTGCGAACAGCGAGTTGCCGCCACCCGCGTTGTCCAGCACCGGCTCATCTCCGCCTGAAGAAAGCAGCAGCCGGGCGCGCTTAGGCAGCTTGAATTTTACGTAGTCGAGAGAAAATTGCGCGGTGTTGTCCAGGAACAAAAAGCTGGGCTCCGAGGACAGCAACCCGGCGTAGCAGGAATCCGCGACCACCAGCACGCGCCGCGCAAGCAACCGGCCCAGGTGAGCGGTGATCTGCTCGTTCGGGATCCAGAAGGTGTCCACCGGCGGCGCATCCGCATTCACCGGCAGCCAGAACCCCGTGATGCTGCCCGAGGAATTCAACCGGTAACCGTGGCCGGCGTAGTAAATGAGCAGATTGTCATTCGGCTTCAGGACACTGTTGAGATCGTTGAGTGCGCGCAGAATACCGACATCATCGGCATCCTCCAGCACCTGCACTGTGAAGCCGTATTTCTCCTTGAGCACCCGTGAAGCGCGTTGCACGTCGGCGCGGGGCGTCTTCAACTTCTCCAGGGTCTGGTAGTTCTGATCGCCGATCACGAGGGCGTAGTAGCGGCCGAAATCCATTCCCTTGACCACTCGGGCCATGGCTGTTGGATCGAGCGCCTTGGCAGGAACTGCGGCGCTGGGCGCGCGCGTCTGCGCAAAAGTATCCAGGCGTTGCTTGGACGTCATCCGATCGGCCTCGAGCTGCTCGACCAGCTTGCGAAGCGTCTGGATTTCCTGATTCGCGGCCAGCGGTATGCTGCCTTGACCGCTGCCCTGGGACGCGCCGCCGTCGCCACTGCTGGTGGGCTTCTTTCTCAGGTCCTCTTCGGCCCGCTGGAGCTGATTGCGCAGCGCCTGTACCTGCAGGTCCTTCTCGCGCAGGGCATTCTCCAGCTCGATCCGCTGTGCGTCCTGTTCCTTGCGGGCCGCCGATTCGAAAATCACATTGTCGGACGGCAGGCCCCAGGCCTGGCGATACAGGTTCAGAGCCTTGAGCGAGTCCTTCTCGACGCCCTGCCCTTGCTCATACAGCGTCCCCAGATCGAACAGCGCACGGCTGAATCCCTTGTCGGCGGCCTTCTGGTACCAGATCACCGCCGCCTCGTAGTTCGGCGTGCCTCCCAACCCGCGCTCGTAGATCTCACCGACGTTGGTCATCGCCTCAGCGTCGCCCGTGTTCGCAGCTTCCATCCATACGCGCAACGCGGATTTGTAATCGGAACGGTCATAGGCGGTGTATTCACCGCCGCGTATGTGGCATTCGCCCGCCGTGGTGCGTGTCGGCCGGCGCGCGGTCAGATAAGTGGTGTTCCCGATCGAGCGAACTACGCCGGGCAGCAGGCAGTCAACGATTTCCAGATTCTGGCGTTGAACGAGACCCTCGCGAGCCGTGTCCTTGCCGCCATTTGCCGCGACAACGGTACTCGCACATGCGATGAGCAGCGAGCCTCGGAGGAGCTTGGCGATCATGTCTCACTATACTACGGTTCGTATTCAGCTTAATGTTAGATGCTCGCGCAACCATCTGCCCCATAGGGAGAATCATGACTCGCCCACTGTTTCGCATGCTGCTCGCATCCATCGCCATGACGGCAGTCATGAGCGCGGCGCACGCCAAGGAAGCCGACTCGGATTCCAAACATGACAACGGCGATGAGCAGGACTCGCCGCGCATTCTGAAAGACCAGAGCCAGACGACTTCAGGTTCCTTGACGGTGAAGGGCGCCAAGTTGCTGTATCAGGCGGAGGCCGGGGTGCAGGTCGTTTATCTGAAGGACCCGAAGGACGATGACCCGCAACCGCGGCATGACGACAAGAGCGATTCACCGCCCATTCCGCAACATGCCACCATGTCTTATGTCGCCTATTTCAAGGGTGATCACGAAGACTCCCGCCGGCCGATCACCTTTCTGTTCAATGGCGGCCCGGGCTCATCGACTGTATGGTTGCACATGGGTGCGTTCGGCCCGAAGCGGGTCGTCACCGCGAACGATTCGCACAGCCCCGCGGCGCCGTACCGCATTACGGACAACGAATTCAGCCTGCTCGACGCAAGTGATCTCGTATTCGTGGATGCACCTGGGACAGGTTTCGGTCACGTTCGGGGTGCCGATAAGGAGAAGGCGTTTTACGGTGTGGATCAGGACGCTCATGCGTTTGCCAACTTCATTGTTGAATTCCTGTCGCGCCATGGGCGTTGGAATTCCGCCAAGTACCTGTTCGGCGAGAGCTATGGAACTACGCGAGCCGCGCTGCTCGCATACGTCCTGCAGACCGAGAAATCCCTGGATCTCAACGGTGTCATCCTGTTGTCGCAGATTCTCAGCTTTGACAACAGCGCCGACGGTCCGCAATACAATCCGGGAGTCGATCAGCCGTACGTGCTGACTCTGCCGACTTATGCGGCAACCGCGTGGTATCACCACAAACTGCCGAATCAACCAGCGGCGCTGGAGCCCCTGCTGGCGGAGGTGGAGCAGTTCGCATTGAATGACTACTGGCGCGCGCTGATGGCGGGTAACACCTTGTCCCCGGAGCGCAGAACGGAGATCGCGGGCAGACTGCACGCCTACACAGGATTGCCGCAGGACTACATCGAACGAGCCAACCTGCGCATCAATGTCGGAGAGTTCGAAAAGACCCTGCTCGGCAGTGACACGACGACCGGCCGGTTGGACAGCCGTTTCTCGGGTCCCACCATCGACCCCATGAGCAAGGAGGCCGAATATGATCCGCAGTCCGCGGCCATCTCCTCGGCCTATGTATCCGCCTTCAATGAGTATGTTCGGCGCACCCTGAAGTTTGGCCTGAGGATGACGTACAAGGAGGTCATCGACGTCGAGCGCGGCTGGGACTACCTGCATCAGCCGCCGGGCGCGCCCATCAAGATCCCCCAGACGGTCAATGTGGAACCGGATCTGGCGTTCGCCATGAAGATGAACCCCAATCTGAAAGTCATGATGAACGGGGGTTACTACGATCTCGCCACGCCCTTCTTCGCCGCAGTCTACGAACTGCAGCAGCTGCCCATCCAACCAGCGCTGCAGAAGAACATCGAGATGCATTTTTACACTTCAGGGCACATGGTTTACGCGCACGAGCCGGATCTCAAGGCTCTACATGACAACGTGGCGGCGTTCATCAACAAGACACACGAGACGGTTGCTGGAGATGCACATTGAGCTTTCAGGCAAAGATGGCCGCGGGCTTCGCAGTTGCAATGGTGTGTTTGTTCGCCATGGCTGATCATCCGGCCAATGCCGCGGACCCGTGGCCCACCAACCTCGATCCGAGCACCGAAACGCATACGTTCTTGTTGTGGGAAAACGCTGCGCCGGGTGCCCAGGGCAGCAGCGACGACGACAAACCTACACTGACCTTGTATCCGGTCCGCTCGGGGCCGCCGGGATCACCGCCCACTACCGCGGTGATCATCGCCCCGGGAGGAAGCTACTTGCGGCTGGCCGCCAATCATGAAGGGCGGCAGATAGCCAATTGGTTCAACTCCCAGGGAGTGACGGCGTTTGTGCTGCGATATCGGCTGGGACCGCAATATCACCACCCGATTGAGATGCAGGATGCGCAGCGCGCTATCCGGTTCGTTCGTGCGAACGCCCAGGAGTTGGGAGTGCGAGTGGATCGCGTGGGGTTCATGGGCTTCTCGGCGGGCGGTCACCTGGCTTCCACGGTCGCCACCCATTTTGACGCGGGCAATCCGGCGGCTGCGGATCCTATCGATCGCCTGGGCAGCCGGCCTGACTTCGTCGTGCTGGCCTACCCTGTCATTTCAATGACAGCCGCGTATTCGCACAAGCAGTCGGCCAAATCGCTGCTGGGGGAGAATCCGGATCACAAGCTGGCGCTGCAGATGTCGACCGAGCTGCAGGTGACTCCCGAGACGCCGCCCACTTTCCTGTTCACCACCAGCGAGGATACGACCGTGCCTCCGGAGAACAGCATCGCCTTCTATCTGGCGCTGCATAAAGCGGGGGTGCCTGCCGAGATGCATGTGTTTGAGAAAGGGGGCCATGGGCAGGGGTTGGCTTTGGGGGATGTGGCCTTGGGGGAGTGGAGTACGTTGCTTCGCAATTGGATGCGGGGGCGCGGGTTGCTGGGGGGCTAGAGGAAATCGCTTCATGTTGATCACTGCCTTCCCGGCATTCGCCGACAGCAGCCTGAATCCCTACAACTCACTCCTCTACGAGCAGATCCAGGCTCAGGGGCAGCGGGTCCATGAATTCAGCTGGCGTCGTGTAGTGCAGTTGCAGCGGCCGGACGTATTGCACGTACATTGGCCGGAGCGCCAGATCTTGTTTCCGGGCTGGCGCTTGCGCAAGCTGGCTGAATTCGCCCTCTTCCGCTTTTACGTGTGGGCTACGCGCTTGCGGGGTGGCAAGGTCGCATGGACTGCGCACAATGCATTTCCACACGACAAGCCGCGAACCCGCCTGAATCTTTACCTTTGGACGAGCTTCCTCTCCCGACTCGACGGCGTTATTTACCTGTCCGGGGAGAGCAAGCGACAGATCCAGGCGGAATATCCCGTATTGCGACACAAAATGTCGGCCGTCATCCAACACGGTGACTACCGGGACTGGCTGTCAGCGATGAAAGCTCGCGCGACGCGCGAGCGATTGTCACGTCAGTCCCTCGGGATTCCTGCCGGTGCCAAGGTCATTCTGAGCTTTGGTCTCATCCGCCCTTACAAAGGAATCGACCTGCTCGTTGAGCAATTCAAGCTCCTCGATGGGGATTCGCATCTCATAGTCGCCGGACATACCTCGCGCCCCGAACTACGCGAGAAGATCGAGCAACTGTCCCGCGACCGTCCAAATATTCATTTGCTCCTGCGTTGGATCAAAGGCGAGGAGCTGGCGGCACTTCTGAAGATAGCCAACGTCGTCGTGTTGCCTTACAGGACTATCACCAACTCCGGCGCGGCCCTGCTCGCACTCAGCGCACACCTTCCCATCCTGGCTCCCAACAAAGGCAGCATGCCGGAGTTGCAGCGGCTGGTCGGCACGGAGTGGATACGGTTGTTCGACGGCGCGATTTCCCAGTCTCAGCTCCAAGAAGCTATTGCATGGCTGGGCCGCTCACGGGGATCTCCGAACATGGAGCCGTTCGCCTGGCCCCGGCTTGCACGAGATACGCTCGCGTTTTACCGATCACTGACGTCCCGTTAGTTTTCGCCCGGCCGGGGGTTTGGGCGGGGGTTAAAACTGGCTGCTTGTGACACAGGCACATGCCTCCGGCTGGTTGCAGCTATACGATCACTTCGACTGCACCAAGGGAGTGGGTACTTACGTATGCGATCTAGAAGCGCCGCCGCGGGTCTCGCGTTTCTTGCCCTTGCGCTGGCTCCGGCAGCGAGCGTGGCGCAAGTCTTCAAGTGGACCGACGATCAGGGACAGGTTCACTACTCAGATCACGCACCGGCGGGCCAGACAGGCGCCAGCGTGGCGCTGCCGAAGGTGCCCAAGGCAAGCAAACCCGTCCCCACTACTACTCCCCAAAACATTCCGCCGGGCTATTCGGTTGACCCCTACGGGCATGTAGTCGATGAGGATGGGAATACTCCTCAATATAACGCGGAGGCTGAGGCCATTCGCAAACGTGAGGAGCAAGCAGGTCGCGACCGGACCAAAGCGTTCGAGGATAGTGCGCGCAGGTCGGCCCAGGCCCGGGCGGACGCGCAGGCTGCGGCTGACAAAGCGCTGATCGCCCAGTGCAGAGCCAACCACGAAACCTACTGCAGTAACAACGCGGACAAAGTCAGAGAGGGGATGAACAGGCAGAACATGGAACAGTACTCAAACGCACTCTCCCAACACGACGCACTCATGCAACAGGGAATCTCCACGCCCCGCCCCAGCCCACCGCCCTTCATCGGTCCGCGCACCAAGGTGTGCCAAAAAGGTGGCAAGAAATGCGTTTGGCAATAAACCTGTAACTGCACTCGGAGGGCGCAACGAAAGTCACTCCGCGTGTAACACGAGCGCGGGCTTCACAGAGGCGGCGCGCAGCGCCTGGGCACCGACCGCGAGCCACGCGACGGCCACGGTGATCGCGAGGCTGAGCACGAACGGCTGGAGCGAAATGTCGGCGTGATGCGTGAACATGTTGTAGTACAGGCGGCCCAGGAAGAACGCGAAGGGCCACGCGATTACATTGGCAATCAGCACCGGCTTCGAGAAGTCCCGCAGCAGCATGAACACCACCCCGCGGGCGGTTGCTCCCAGGGTCTTGCGGATGCCGATCTCGTGGAGCCGGCGGCTGGTGATGTGGATTGCCATGCCGATCAATCCCATGATGGCTATGACAAAGGCGAAAGCGGACAACCCCGTCACCACGCCACTCATGGTCCCGTAGTCCCCGTACGAGATATTGAACAGCTCGTCGGAGAAAGAGCGGCGCATGGGTACCTTCGGCACCAGGGTTTTCCAGATCGCGTCTATGTGCGCCAGGGCCGCGGGGATGTCTTCGCGCGCTATGCGTATGTACGGTACCGCAGCGCCAAGTGAGTTCATTACATACATGTTGGAGTCGGCGTTTGGGCCTACCAGACGGGGATAGCCGTTTTCCGCCACTCCTATCACGTGCACCGCGTAGCCCGGATCGCTGGGATCCCAGGGCGAGGCCATGAAGATCAGCTGATCGACGGCCTGCTCGGGACGGGGCCATCCCAGTTGTGCCGCAAGCGCCCGGTCTATGATTACGGACGGCGCACCTTGTCCTTCGGAGGAATGCCATCTGAATTCGTCGGCGTGCTGCCGGTCGAATTCGCGGCCGGCAATAATGTTGATGCCCGTTGTCGGGAAAAAGTCGTAGAAGACAAAATTCATCATCGTGACCATTGTGGCAGCTCGCGGGTCGCTGCTGCGACGCATGGTCTGGTGACTGCCGCCGCTCTGCCAGGGAGGTGTAACCGCCCCGGATACGGACTTGATGTGCGGGTCGCGTAACAGCTCGTCGTGCAGGCTGTCGAACGATACGCCGATCTGCCTGATGTCATTATTGATGATGACGACGGGATCGCGGCCCGGGCTCAGGGCCAGTTTCTGCAACACTTGATTCTGAGCGGAAATCAACAGCGCGACCACCAGAAGGAAGCTGGCCGCGGCAAACTGCACGCCAACGAGTATGGTTGGCACGAACCGCGGTCCGGAGCGAATGGTTCCGGCACGCAGCGATTCGACCGGCCGTACGCGCGACAGCACGAGTACCGGATAGGCGCCACCGACCAGGCTGATAACTGCCAATAACAGCAGGACGAGACCCCAGAGCTGCGGCTGCAGCAGGGAGGCCAGGTGGAACTCCAGCCCGAACGTCCGGTTCACAGCCGGCACCACCAGCGCTGTGCCGACCAACACCAGGATCAATGCAACCGTGCCGAGCAAACCGGCCTCGACCAGATACTGGCGCAGCAGGTGCGGCTGACTCGCACCCAACACCTTGCGCATACCAATCTCCCGGGCACGAGTCGTAGCAATGGCCACGGTAAAATTGGCGTAGTTGAGGCAGGCTATGATCAGGATGAGGGTATCGAGCAGGAAGGGAGTGGTGCGCAGGGAAATGTGGCTGTTGCTGAAAAACGCCTCGAGCGAAGCCACCTTCACGTGCACCAGGGGCACCTCGCCAAATACCGAAATGATCTGGTCCTTCGCGATGTGGCGACTGGGAAGCGCACGCAGAGTTTCCTGCAGAAGAGGCAAGGTAACGCTGCCGTTGGCAGGCAGAAGCGCGTACGTAAAATAAACATCGTTACCCCAGTTTTCGGAGTCGGGGTCGGAAAGGAAGCCGAACGCGCCGCTGCTGTTGAAGGTTTTCAACAGGTCCATCGGCAGCAATATCGCAAAACGCAACATCCCTTGCGTCGCCGCTTCGCCCATGTGGGAGCCAGCGGGCAAAGTGTCGATCACCGCGGAGATCGTGACTTCCGAGCGGTTCTGCAGCAGCACGCTGCGCCCGATGCACTGCTTCGTGCCAAACAGCCGCATCGCTGCGCTCGCGGTGATAATCGCGCTGTGCGAGGAAGACAGCGCCTCGCGCAGATCACCCTCCAACGGCTTCAGATCAAAGATCTTGAGGAACTCAGGATCGACGACCGCAGCGTCCAGATACAAGCTGCGATCGCCGGTGGCGGCCGCAATCGGCCCGAGATTGGCAGCGCGTGCGACGGCTTCGAGTGCCGGAAGGTCAGCGCGCAGGTATTTGGCTGCAGGCGGGCCCACCTGCGGAAACGCGGGAATCATCCGGTTCGTCGGCGTAGTCCATAGCTCCTGCGTCAGCACGTACGTGCGACTTGCGTTCTTGAACTCGCGGTCCCCTGTTTGCAACAAACTGTCGAGAAACAGGTAGGTTGCAATGAAACAAACCAAGGCGAGTGACAGTCCGAGGAGATTCACCAGCGCCGTGACCTTGAAGCGCCAGAAGCTGCGTAGCGCCTGGGTAATATAGTGCTTAAGCACGGGCGGCCTCCGCAGTGGGGTGCTGTCGCGCGGCGTGCGTCTGCGTCGCGATGCGTCCGTCGACCATGGTCACGATGCGCTGGGCCCGCGCTGCATGCTCATGTGAATGAGTGACCATCAGTATGGTCGCACCCTGTTGATTCAGGATGTCCAGCATTCCCATGACTTCCTCGCCGTTGCGCGTATCGAGGTTGCCGGTGGGCTCGTCCGCGAGAATCAGTTTCGGGTCGGTGACCACAGCGCGTGCCACGGCCACCCGCTGCTGCTGGCCCCCGGAAAGCTGCGCGGGCTTGTGCCGGGCGCGAGGGAGCAGATCAACCAACTCCAGTACTTCGCGCACCCGCGCCTTACGGTGTGCCCGGGGTGCGTTCTGGTAGAGCAAGGGCAGCTCGATGTTCTCGTAGACGGTGAGATCATCGATGAGATTGAAGCTCTGGAAGATGAACCCGAGATTGCGCTTGCGCAGGTCGACGAGCCGGCTTTCCGTCCACCGGGCGACGTCCTGCCCGCAGAACAGATACTCCCCGGAGCTCGGTGAGTCGATCATGCCGACGACATTGAGCAATGTTGACTTACCGCAGCCGGACGGACCCATCACCGCGACAAATTCGCCTGCGTCGATCTGCAGGCTCACGTCAGCCAGAGCCGCGGTCTCGAGGTTGTCGGCGCGGTAGTTCTTCCTGATGTTCCTGAGTGTGATCAAGATCGTTCTCCGAAGTCAGTTGGACTTGCCGCGGATGCGGATGCGGGCGTATGTCCGCAGTGATTCATAGCTGGACGTGATGACCTGCTCGCCGGGCGACAGGCCCGAGAGCACTTCAACCTGTTCCGGGGTGTGCCTGCCGAGGCGAACATTGCGGCGCTCGGCCTCGCTTCCGGCCGGTGCCAGCACGAACACCCACGCGCCCCCGGTATCTTCGTAGAAGGGGCCATATCCGGTCACCAGGCTCTGGTGGGCCGCGCCGATTTCCAGGCGGGCCTGCAACGTCTGTCCCCGCCGCAGGGATTGCGGGACGGGGCCTGAGAAAAACAGGTCGACCTTGAACTGTCGGTCCCGCACCTGGGGATAAATCTTGGCCACTTCGAGGTGGTATCTGTGTCCTTCGATCTCCGCGGTGGCGGGCTGACCGATCGCTACGCGTCCGAGGTAGAACTCATCGACGCCCGCCTCGGCCTTGTAGGCCGTCAGGTCATCAATCTGGCCGATGCGCTGGCCCGGGGCCTTGGCGGCACCGAGCTCGACATCCAGGGCCGTGAGCTGGCCTGTGATGGGAGCCTTCACCGCGAGACTCTGCAGCGTTTCAGCCGCCATCCCGATGTTCTCCTGGGTCGCCTTGATCGCTTCGCGCAACTGGGTGATCTGCTCGGTCTGGAACTTCTTGTCCACTTCGCGTGCCTCGAGCATCTTCTGTTCCACTTTGCGATAGCGGTCCAGATCAATCCGCAACTCATCGAGCTCCGAGGCGGGAACGGCACCCGCAACATCGAGTGCCTGACGGCGACTGAGGCGCTGCGAAAGCTGGCTGACCAATGCGCTCGCATCGATGAGCTCACGCTCGTGCCCGAGCCGCGCCTGCTGGAACGACAGCATCGTTGAGTTGAGACGGTCGAGCTGTTCCATGAGCTGTGCCTGCCGACCCAGGACCTCGAGCTGCAAGTTGGTGTTCTTCAATCGCGCGATCACCTGGCCGCGCTGTACAAAAGCGCCCTCCTCGACCAACTTCTCCGCGACCTGCCCGCCTTCCACGGCATCGAGGTAGGCCGTGGTGCGTGGCGCGATGGTCGCCTGGGCCGGAATATAGTCGGCAAACACACCGACCTTCACGGGAGCGATCACGAGCTGCACTCTGTCTACGACCAGCGTGCGCGTGAGCGCGAATTTCCAATAGGCTGCAGCCGAGATGCCCACCAGCAGCGTTGCAGCTACCGCCCACAACAGCCGGCGCCGCCAGCGGGAAGGCGGCTCGATCTTGCGATCCATCGCACCAATGTGCTCAACGCCGTCCTCCTGCCGTGCAGCGACTCTGATCGCTCGTCGCTCCATATACCGTGTTACTTCAGTAATACAGTGAGCAAATTAGAGCATTGGCACCTGGCGGCAGTCAAGTTAATCTAGGACGCCCGCGCGACGGGCCGACAGTTCCCGAGGGTGACCCGTGAAAAAGCGTCCGCACAAGTGGAAGAACGAGCAATCCATCTACCGGCAACTCATGGATGAGGTCATCGCCGGCATTCTCGACCAGACGTATTCGGAGGGCGGGATGCTGCCTTCGGTGCGCGGCCTGGCGGAGATCTATGACGTGAACCCCCTCACGGCCGCGAAGGCCTATCGTGAGTTGCAGCGTGAAGGCCTGGTGGAGGCTCTGCGCGGCGAGGGGCTCATTGTCAGGAATGGAGTGCGCGCCGGTCTCATGAAGCGCGAGCGCATGAAGTTCATGAAGGAAGAATGGCCGGTGCTGCGCGCGCGGCTCACAAGGTTGGAAGTTGACTTGAAGGTGCTGCTCGCGACAGCTTCGGACTAGCCGGTCGGGCGCGCGCGGGGTGCGCGGCTTCGCCGGCCGCGGGCCGCGCTCGGCGTGCGGCGAGACGCCAGTCGGTCCCTCAACCTCTGCCGACGTACGGCATCTTGGTGGCCATCACTGTCATGAAGAGAACGTTGGCTTCCAGGGGCAGGTTCGCCATGTAGACCACGGCGTCGGCCACGTGTTTGACGTCGAACGTAGGTTCGGGCTTCAGGGACATGTTGGCTTGCAGCGTGCCGTGGGACATGGGAGTGGCTAGTGCTGTGGCTGTGTTGCCGATGTCGATTTGGCCGCAGGCGATGTCATGTTCGCGACCTTCCAGCGAGGTCGTCTTGGTGAGGCCGCTGACGGCATGCTTTGAAGCAGTGTATGCGGCCATGTGGGGTCGCGGTGTGGTGGCGGAGATGGAGCCGTTGTTGATGATGCGGCCGCCGCGCGGGCGTTGCGATTTCATCAACCTGAAGGCAGCCTGGGTACACAAAAACACGCCTGTCAGATTGGTGTCGATTACGGATTTCCACTGCTCAAAGGTCACGTCCTCGAGGGGAGCAGGGGGAGAGCCCATGCCGGCGTTGTTGAACAGCAAATCGAGCCGGCCATAGTCCTTCGCAACGCGCGCAAACAGCGCGTCCACGGATGCGCGATCAGTCACGTCGGTGGTCACGGCGATCGCACCCGAGCCCGCCTCTCGGGCCACCGTTTCCAACGCGGGCAACTTACGCCCGGCCAACACCACTGTGTAACCTGCTGCCGCCAGGCCGAGCGCAACAGCGCGTCCAATTCCTGAACCCGCGCCCGTAACCACTGCGATTTTCGCTGTCATTGCACTCCCATCCGTTTCATCCAGATCAGGCCCTGGTCAGTATCCGCCCGGGGGCGATATTCGCAGCCGATCCAACCTTCGTAGCTGAGCCTGTCCAACGCAGCGAAGATGACGGGATACGCGATCTCCCCTTCGTCCGGTTCTGTTCGCGCGGGAACACCTGCGATCTGCACGTTACCGATGTGGCGCCGGTATTTCTCGAGCTTGGTCAGCACGTCACCCTCGCCTCGCGCTACGTGGTAAACATCGAACTGCAGCTTGACGTTCGGCAGGGTCAGTTCCTCGATCAGGCTGACGGCTTCCGCGAGCGTCGAATAGAAATAGCCTGGGTTGTCGTGGATATTCAACGGCTCCAGCAGCAAGGTGAGGCGGTGTTTGGCGGCCTTGGCTGCGGCGACTCGGAGGTTTTCCGCGAACGCCGCACGGCCGTTTGCACGATCCGCAGCGGAGACATTTCCTGCCATCGCATGAACAGCGGTGGCCCCGGAGAGCACGCAGTATTCAATCGACTGATCGACGGTCGCCTGGAAGTCCCGCTCGCGGCCGGGTACTGCGCCGAGGCCACGTTCGCCTGCGTCGGCACGTCCCGGTGCCGTGTTGATTCCGAGCAGTGTTAGGTCGCTGCCCCGGGCCGCTTCCGCAACTTGGCGTGCGGGAACATCGTAGGGCCAGTGCATTTCGACTGCGCGGAAGCCCGCGCGTGCCGCCGCCTCGATCCGCTGGAGTAGCGGGCGGTCGGGCCAGAGAAAGCCGAGGTTGGCGGAAAAGCGCATTGCGGGGGCGGTGTGAACGGCCGTGGGGTTGGATCCCCGATTGTATACCGCGGGAGTCGCGACTGCATCGACGCACCGACGCGGATCACGTACCCTGCGTCATCGAGGGCATGCAGGCACGTTCTGTTTCACCCGGAGGGAATAACTATGAGTGGTTTCTACGACTTCGCAGTCCAGGGTATTGATGGGTCCGCCGACCTGCTGGGCAAGTTGCGCGGCAAGGTTGCGCTCGCGGTCAATGTGGCGAGCCGTTGCGGACTCACGCCGCAGTACGATGGTCTCGAACAGTTGCAACGCGAGTTGAAGGATCAGAACTTCACTGTCATCGGCTTTCCGTGCAACCAGTTCGGCGCGCAGGAGCCGGGGACCGAACAGCAGATCGTGCAGTTCTGCCAGACTACCTTCGATGTGACATTCCCCATGAGCGCGAAGCTGGATGTCAATGGACCGCAGCGGCATCCGCTGTACCAGTTTCTCACTTCGGCTGACACCGGCGTGGCGGGTGACATCACCTGGAATTTCGAAAAATTCCTGATTGGGCGTGATGGGAAAGTGTTGAAGCGTTACCCGCCGCCGACCAAGCCACAGGACAGTGGGGTCCTGCAGGACATTGCGAACGCGCTTTAGGCGCGGGTGCAGCGCCGCCCGCGCAAACGGAGAACATGATGGCCAATGAAGAAAATCCGTCCCGCCGGAGGTTCATGCGGAAACTGCTGCTCGGTGCCGCACTCGCGCCCGTCGCTACGGCGCGCTTCACCGTCGGCCACGCTGCGGACCTGCCGTTGCTCAGCCCGCAGGACCCGGCTGCCCAGAAAGTGAAATACACCGAGGATGCGACCAAGGAAAAGAGCGCAGTCAAAGACAACAAGTGTGGAAACTGCGCACTGTATGAAGGTGCCTACGAGTCGGCGCAGGGACCTTGCCAGCTTTTTCCAGGTAAGCACGTCAAGTCGGCCGGCTGGTGCTCAGCCTGGGCGCCGCAGATCTGACCCGCTGTATTTCGCTTTAGAATTCTGGGGAATGTTGAAGACCCGAAGACAGTTTCTGGGGCAGGCGCGTGCACTGGCGGTGGCACGCGTGGTGAGCGGCGGCGCAGGTCTCACGGCCGGTCTGCTCGCGAAAGCCGTGCCGGCCGATGCCGAGCCGGCTCGGCAGATGTTGAATCCGCTCACCCTGACAAGGTTTGTGGATCCGTTGCCGATCCCCGTCATTGCATCCAGTGAGGGCACGCGCCCTCACCCCAGGAATCGCAAGATCCAACTCCCCGGTTACCGCATTGAAATGACGGAGTTCGAGTCGCAACTGCATCGCGACATCGCGCCGACGCGTCAATGGGGTTACGGCGGCAGCGTACCGGGCCCTACCATTGAAGTACGGACCGGCCAGGGAGTGTTGATCGAGTGGATCAACAAGCTGCCGAAGAAACACTTTCTGCCTGTTGACCATACGCTTCACGGTGCCGAAGCTGACAAGCCGGAAGTGCGCACGGTTGTCCATGTGCATGGCGCCAAGGCCCCTCCCGAGAGTGATGGCTATCCTGAGTCCTGGCATACGCCGGGGCAGTCGCAGGTGCTGCACTATCCCAACGAGCAGGATGCCGCGACGCTTTGGTATCACGACCACGCGATGGGCATCACTCGCCTCAACATGTTTGCGGGGCTGTTTGGGTTCTTCATCATCCGGGATCCGGCGGAGCAGGCTCTCAACTTGCCCAGCGGGCCGTACGACATTCCGATCGTCATCTACGATCGCACTCTGGATCGCGACGGCCAACTGTTGTATCCCGTCTCGGCCGATCCGAAGGCGCCCTTCGTGTCGGAGTTCTACGGCAACACCATCGTCTGCAACGGCAGGATTTACCCGTATTTGGACGTGCAGCCGCGGCAATACCGCTTTCGGCTGCTGAATGCCGCCAATGGGCGGTTCTTTCATCTGACGCTGTCGGGAGGGCGGGCTTTCCAACAGATCGGATCGGACCTCGGCTTGCTGCCGGCACCGGTTGAGGTGCGGACACTGGTGATGTTTCCAGCCGAGCGGGCGGAGGTTGTGGTGGACTTTTCGGGGCTGGAGGGGCAACAGGTGGAGTTGCGCAGTGACGCCGATCCGGTTCTGCAATTCAGAGTGCAGAAGGCCGGGCAGTCAGCGGGGGCCGCAAGTGCGGGCGCCGCCGGGCCGTCGGGCGTGGGCCTCGCGGGGGCGGGCGGTGGCGCAAGTGCGCTGCCGGCAGTACTGCGCTCAATCCCCCGCATTCCACCGTCGCAGTCGGTGCAGGAGCGCATCCTCACATTGTCGGAGCACGACGACGCGGCGGGCAACTCGATGCAGATGCTGTTGAACGAAACCCACTGGGACATGCCGGTCACCGAGAAGCCGGTGTTGAACAGCACCGAGATCTGGAGCTTCGTCAATCTGAGCGGCGATGCGCACCCGGTTCACCTGCATCTGGTGCGCTTCCAGGTGTTGGATCGGCGGCCGTTTGACGTGTTTGCCTATAACGCCGACAAGTCGCTGGTCTATACCGGGCCGGCGGTACCGCCGGATGCCAACGAGTTGGGATGGAAGGACACGGTGCGGACCGACCCGGGGATGGTCACGAGAATCATTGTCAAGTTTGAAGGTTATGTGGGCCGCTATGTATGGCACTGCCATCTGCTCGAGCACGAAGACAATGAGATGATGCGTCCTTATGATGTCATCCAACCTTTCACGGAGCTTTCAAAGAAGAAAGCTTAGCCGGTGCATGCCGGCGGCAATGGGTACGGCCGCCATCAAACGGTCATACATGACTCGCAAAGTCGCGCACTGGCGACTGACCCTGATGGAGGGAGTATGACTAGCTCGTTGAGTAAGAATCGGATTGCAGCCTTCGGCGGTGGCGCGGCACTCGCGTTCCTGACGGGACTGCCATTGGCCTATGCGGACCAGGGAACGTCGAACGGCGACGCCCAGTTCCGCCCGGATGCGAAACAGAAAATCCTTTTGGTGCAGAAGGATTCCGGCAAACACGGTGACGCGCCTTCGTATGACCGTGACGATCACAGCCGCGCTACGCGCTCACCGATCAAGCACGTCATCTTGATCATTGGTGAAAACCGCACCTTCGATCACGTGTTTGCCACCTACACGCCGCCTAAAGGGCAGACAGTCTCGAACCTGTTGTCCAAGGGAATCGTCAACAAGGACGGGACGCCCGGGCCCAAGGTCGCACTGGCCAGGCAGTGGCAGGCCACCGACACGGTCACGTATTCCAACAGCCCCACCAGGACACAGCCCTACTCCGTGCTCCCGGACATCAACACAGACGGCGCACCGACGGTGCCGTTCGCGGCGAGCGCGGCCCAGGCCCAGGCGGTCGAGCCTGCATTGCCGGCGGGTGATTACTACGAGCTGGCGAGTGGCGGCACGGGGCTTCCGTCCCATTCCATTGACACGCGCTTTCCTTCCAACCTGCCCAACGCGCCGGTGGACATGAGCCGTTCCATTTCCTACAACGACTACGCGAGCAGCCCGGTGCACCGCTTCTTCCAGATGTGGCAGCAGCTTGACTGCAGCGCGAAGGAAGCCACGCGGTCCAATCCGAGCGGTTGCCAGAGCGATCTGTTCCCGTGGGTGGAGACCACCGTGGGTGCCGGAGCCAACGGGGCCCCGCAACCGGCCAACTTCACTGATCAGACGACCGGTGAAGGCTCCACGGCGATGCAGTTCCTGAACGTGGCGAAGGGCGACGCTCCCTACTTCACGCAACTGGCGCAGCAGTACGCCTTGAGCGACAACTTCCACCAGTCGATCCAGGGCGGCACGGGCGCAAATCACATCATGCTCGGCTACGGGAGCCTGATCTATTACGCGGATCCCGTGACCGGCAAGCCGAAGACTCCGCCTGCCGGGCAGATCGAGAATCCGAATCCGGTGTCCGGCACCAATAACTGGTACACCCAGGACGGATACGGCAATGCAGCGCTGGCAGCGGGCGGCTCCTATGTGAACTGTGCCGATGACAGCCAGCCGGGCGTCAAGCCCCTCAAGACTTATCTGCGCGCCCTGCCGTACAAGGTATTCAAGGATGGCGACTGCGCCCCGAATGCCTACTACCTGGTGAACAACTACAACCCGGGCTACCTGGGTGACGGGACGCCCGCGCCGCTCGGTCCCACCCAGTTCACGATTCCGCCGACCCAGCAGAACAACATTGGACTGCTGCTGACCAAGCACCATGTGACCTGGAAGTACTACGGTGAAGGCTTCGATGGCGGCAAGGAGGACGGCGAGGCGGGGACGTTCTGCAACATCTGCGATCCTTTTTTGTATTCGACGCAGATCATGACGAATCCGGCTCTGCGGGCGAACAACCAGGACATCACGGATCTGTATGACGACATCCAGAATGACACCCTGCCGGCGGTCTCGATCGTAAAGCCCGACGCGCTGCTGGATGGACACCCGGCCTCGTCCAAGTTGAACCTGTTCGAAGGGTTCACGCAGAAAATCATCGAAATGGTGCAGCAGAATCCCAACGTCTGGGAGGACACTGCAATCATGATCACCTTCGACGAAGGTGGCGGGTACTACGACTCGGGCTACGTGCAGGCTGTCGACTTCTTCGGTGACGGCACCCGCATCCCGCTGTTGGTGGTCTCGAAGTACTCACGCGGCGGCCGCGTCGTGCACACGTACTACGACCACGTGTCATTCGACAAATTCGTGGAGGCGAACTGGAATCTGCACGAGACGCTCTCGCCGCTGGGGCGCGACAATCTGCCGAATCCCATCGCCACCCGGTCGAATCCCTATGTGCCGCTGAATCAGCCAGCTATTGGTGATCTGTTCGATATGTTCGAATTCGGCGGCGAGCACCGCCATTGGTAGTAGGACGATACACGAGCATGCTTGCCGGCCTTCTGGCAGGCATGCTCGTTTCGATTTACGCACACGCGGACGAGTTTCTCGCGCTGCCGGGCTTGTGGAAAACCACTTACGAAATGGACGGTACCGGCGCCAGCCCGGGTGAGCCGAAGGTCATCTGGCATTGTGTCGACGAAGAAGCGGACCCGTGGGATGCATACGCTCGACTGCGAGACTTGCCGGGCATGACCTGTTCGCGAACTTCCCTGCAACGGAACAGCACCTCGCTCAAGTGGAAAATGGACTGCCGCGGCCCCGGACCTGATGCGGTCGCGGATGAGGTCGAAGTGTCGGGAGCGATCGTGTTTGATTCACCACAGCACTACACCGGCTGGGTCAAATTCAACGGCACCCTGTTGGGTTATCCGCTGCACAGCAGCTTGAAGACGGAAGGCCTCCGCAAGGCGGCGTGCACCAGCCCGTCAGATTGAGGCGTCCAGGGCTTTCTGCATCCTTTGCAGCGCGAAGTGACGATAGCTGCCCAATGCGAGGCCGCGTATTTCCTTCCAGTCGCAATGGTCAGTCACATCGAGTGCGATCCAGCCGTTGTGCCCCATGTAGGCCGGAATCTCGAAACGCTCATCCGTTGTCATGAGGCTCTGGGCAGCTACGCCCACCCAGAAATACAACTGCAACCGGGAACTCGGTCTGTCTGCGTGGATCCAGGCGAACGTCTTCTTGCCGGCGCGCCACACCGGAGAACCAAACTGCACGTCCTCGGACACTTCGGGCCACGACAGGTACATCTGCCGCAGCTTCTTCAGAACGGCCTGCGCTTTCCGGGACTTCAAGGGGTCGATTTCGTCGGGAGCCAGCGCGGCGGGCGGTGATTTGATTTTCACCGGCTCGCCCATTGAACGGGCCAGGGCCGGTGGTGCCACCTTCTGATAGGCCTGCCGCACCAACGCAACTACCCGATCCCACGCCAGGCCTTTGTTGAGATGGACGCCGAGCCAGCCGCCAGGCCCGACATAAGGTGGCACGAAGAAGTGCCGCGGCTCCGACTTCACGTAGTGATCCTGTGATCCTGACGGAGAGTTGAGCCAGAGGGCGACACGCCCGTCACCGTGATGATTCACAACATAGGAAGCAAAGGTTTTGCCGCGGACCCGGAAGTTGGGAGAACCATGCGAAACGACCTCCTCCGCCTCGGGAAGGCAGAGGCAAACCTCTCGCACCGCTTCGTTGACGCCTTTCGCCAAGTTAGCGCGTCGCGACCAGCGCTGGAGCGCCACCTCGTGCAATCCGCACCGGTGCGCTTGCAGGGAAGAGACGGCGAAGCTGCAGCAATCCCTCGGTAATGGCCTCAGGTGAGGTCGCACCGTAACCGATGACGAGGCCCGCCTGCGCCATACCCTCGGTACAGTAAGCCCGCAGGGGACGCAGATCCATGTTGCGCTGTCGGGCGCTGCGCACGAGCGCCTCAAAATCGATTGGCTCACGCGCCAGCGCAGTCAGATGCATTCCGCCACTGGAGGGAATCGGGTCCAGCCACTGACTGAAATGCGCCTGCAGGCCGCTCATCATCAGTTCGCGCCGCTCCGAATATAGCTTGCGCATCTTGCGCACGTGGCGAGCCATGTGCCCTTCGCTGATGAAGGTTGCAAGCGCGTCCTGCTCCAGGACGGCGGAGTGCCAGTCGGTTGCCTGCTTCGCATTCGCCAGAGCACGTCGCGCCCAGGGAGGTGCCACCACGAATCCCAGGCGGATGCCTGGAAACAAACTCTTGGAGAACGTGCCAACATAAAACACGGAACCGGAGCGATCCAATGTCTGAAGCGCATCGCGAGGAGTGGCGCCAAACCGGAACTCACCGTCGTAGTCGTCTTCGATCACTACAGCGCCGTTGACTCGAGCGAACTCGAGCAGCTCGGCACGCCGCCGCATCGACATCGCAACACCAAGCGGAAACTGATGGGACGGCGTTACACAAACCACCCGGGCATCTTTGGGGATGCGTTCGACGATCAAACCTTCCGAGTCCACTGGAACCGGTGCGAGCTTCGCGCCAGCCGCGGCGAAAGCTGCCCGCAGCGGCGGATATCCGGGCTCCTCGAGCGCAACCAGGGTACGGCCCGAGGTCACCAGGATCCTCGCGAGCAGATCGAATGCCTGTTGGGTTCCGCCGGTCACCACCAGGTCTTCGGGCCGGCAGGCGACCGCGCGCGCAAAGGAGACATGGTTTGCGATCGCCTCTCTTAAAAGAGGGCGGCCCTGAGCTTCAACATAGGCAGCGGGGACCTTCGCCAGCGCACGTAATGAGCGGGCCAACAGCCGCCGCCAGATATGAAACGGGAAGGACGCCATGTCGGGCACGCCCAAACGAAAGATCGCGTGGCCGGAGACGTTGGGTGACACCCAGGCCCGGCCCAGATACGACGGCGGCGCGCGCCAGAAATCGCTCAACCGGGGATCGGGTTCCGGCTCAGTATCCTCGATTGCGGGTGACCGTTCGGCGCGCAGCGGAAGCGATTCGGCTACGTAGGTCCCTGCCCCGTGACGGGCATAGAGGTAGCCTTCGCTCAGCAGCAGGTCGTAAGCGCCCATCACGGTATTGCGCGAAACGCCCCAGGAGTCCGCCAGGATGCGGGTGGACGGCAGTCGCAAGCCGGGTTTCAGGCGGCCATCCAGGATTGCCGAGCGCAATTCCCGATGCAAAACGCGCATGACCGCGCCCGAGCCACGCGGAGGCAGCGTGATGGCGAGTTCGAGCATCGCGTGTTTTTCCACGAAGTCCTCCTGACGCTTGGGATGCAAGCGTAGCGTCCCGACGGCCTGGGAAGCGACAGTGTTGCGACGTAACGCGGAAGTGGCCCAGGTAATTTCTGCGTAGGTGGCTCTATTGACGCGGTCGGGACGCGGTGGACAGGGCGGTCAACGCGCCCGACGGCGCGGTAGCCACCTCCGGCAGCGCCGCCAGGCTTCAGACCGAGGCGCCAGCCCGAACGCACCCGACCGTATATATTTGACCTCGGCCCATCAACGAGGTTGCGAAGTGAGTGCAGTGTTCAGTGCATTCCTGCTGACTTTTGCAGGACTGTTCCCCATCGTGAATCCCATCGAGGCGGCGCCGTTCTTCCTGGCACTCACTCCTAATCTGTCCCAAGCCGAGCGCAACGGCCTGGCGCGCCGGGTGGCCATCAATGGCTTTGCGCTGCTGCTGGGCTCAATGGTGCTGGGACCCTGGCTGCTCGTGTTCTTTGGAATCGATCTACCGGTCGTCCGCATCGCCGGCGGGCTCGTCGTCACCGCACTCGGGTGGAAGCTGCTGACCGAGGAGCAATGGTCCGATCACGGCGAAGCGAGCGTGCAACCCGGCGGACCCCGAAAAGTCGGGAGTTTCTACCCCTTGACCATGCCGCTGACCGTGGGGCCCGGCTCCATCTCCGTTGCCATCACCATCGGCAGCCGCAAGCCGGAAACGGAATACGCCCTGCCGGCTATTGCGCTGCATGCGGTCGGCGCATTCGTGGGGGTGGTCGCGATCGCCTTGAGCATCTACATCGCGTACCGGTTTGCCGGCAACCTGGCCCGCCTGCTGGGCACCACCGGCCTGGAGGTCATGGTGCGCTTGTCGGCCTTCATCCTGATGTGCATCGGCATCCAGATCATCTGGAACGGCTGGAGCGCCCTCAGCCTCGCGCACTGAGTCTGGTCCTACGCAATAAGCTGGGTTTGTCCGACAGGCTGCGGCTGCATTGTGCGCGACGATGTCCGCTCAACAACGGACTACCAACTTGTGGGGTTGCCTTATGAGCGCGCGTTTGAAAATGCTGAGAATGGTCGTTGCGTCCAGCCTGTTGGCCGCCACGGCGGCAACCGCGCTGGCGACCGATGCCGGCCTGAGTCAGGCAGACCGTGACTTCCTGAACAAGGCTTACCGGGGAGGCCTGCTGGAAGTCAGCGCCGGCAAGCTGGCCGCACAACGGGCACTGGATCCCCAGGTCAAGGCGTTTGGCCAGAAGATGGTCGATGACCATAGCGCCGCCAATGGCTTGATCAAGTCACTCGCTGACTCCAAGCAAATGCCGCTGGCGGATTCCGTCTCGCCGGATGAGCACGTGGCGCTGGGCAAGTTGGAAGGACTCAACGGCACGGAGTTTGACAAGACCTACGCCAAGATGATGTCCAAGGACCATGTCACGGACATCAGTGATTTTGAAAAGGAAGCCAAGAAGGGCCAGGACGCGGACGTGAAGGCGTTTGCCGAACAGACATTGCCAACGCTGAGAAATCACCTCATGTTGGCTAATCGCCTGAGCGCAGACGCCAAGAAGAGCCCATAACGCGGGCGGGACCACTCAGGCACGCGCTGGGGACCGGTCAGGTCCCCGCCGCGGCGAAACAATCACTCACCAACTTCTGGGCTTCCTCGATGAGCCGCTCCAGGTGCTCGCGGCCGAGGAAGCTTTCGGCGTAGATCTTGTAGATCTCCTCGGTGCCCGAAGGTCGGGCGGCAAACCAGCCGTGTTCCGTAAGCACCTTCAACCCATCAATGGCCGCGCCATTTCCGGGCGCATGGCTCAAGATCTGGGTGATCTTCTCGCCGGCCAGCTCCTTGGAGCGCACCTGCTCGGGTGCGAGCTTCTTCAACACCTGCTTTTGCTCTTTCGAGGCGGGCGCATCCACTCTTTCAAACACCGGCTCACCGAACTGGCGAGTCAGCTCGCGATAGGCTTCGCCGGGATCACGGCCAGTGCGGGCGGTCATTTCGGCCGACAACAAACCGGGAATGAGTCCGTCCTTGTCGGTGCTCCAGACACCGCCATCGAACTGCAGGAAGGTCGCTCCCGCACTCTCCTCGCCACCAAACCCGAGCGATCCGTCCACGAGCCCGTTTACGAACCATTTGAAGCCCACGGGCACTTCGTACAAATGACGGCCGAGCTTGGCCACGACGCGATCAATCATCTGGCTGCTGACCGCGGTCTTGCCGACACCGGCACCGGCCTTCCACGCCGGGCGGTTCTTGAACAGATAGTCCACGGTCACCGCCAGGTACTGATTCGGCTGCATCAGGCCAACACTGCGAGTGACGATTCCATGCCGATCGTGGTCCGTGTCGCACGCGAATGCGACATCGAAGCGGTCCTTCAGATGAATCAAACTCTGCATGGCGTAGGTCGAGGAGGGATCCATGCGGATCTTGCCGTCCCAATCCACCGTCATGAAACGGAAAGTCGGATCCACCTGGGTGTTGAGAACCTGCAGATCGAGCTTGTAGCGCTCGGCGATGGCCGGCCAGTAGTTGACCCCGGCGCCGCCCAGCGGATCGACCGCCACGTTCAGCCTGGATTGGCGGATGACCTCGAAGTCAATGACGTTCGCCAGATCCGCGACGTAGTTGTTCAGAAAGTCGTAGCGGTGGGTGGTGGCGGCATTCAGAGCCTTCGCGTAACTGACTCGCTTGACGCCGCTGAGCTCGGCCTGCAACAGCTCGTTGGCGCGTTTTTGGATCCAACCTGTTACGTCGGTATCTGCCGGCCCCCCGTTGGGCGGGTTGTATTTGAATCCACCGTCACGGGGTGGATTGTGTGACGGCGTGACGACGATGCCGTCGGCCAGGCCGGTGGTGCGGCCCTTGTTGTAGACGAGAATCGCGTGCGAGACGGCTGGAGTCGGTGTGTATTCATCGCGCTCCGCAATCATTACCTCCACGCCATTTGCAGCCAGCACTTCCAGTGCGCTTGCAAGCGCAGGTACCGAGACCGCGTGCGTGTCTATTCCCAGGAACAGCGGACCATTGATCCCCTGAAGCTTGCGGTATTCGCAGATGGCCTGGCTGATTGCCAGTACGTGCCACTCGTTGAAGGCTCGCTCAAACGCCGTCCCGCGATGTCCCGAGGTTCCGAACGAGACCTGTTGGGCCACTACCGATGCATCCGGCTGGAGCGCGAAATACGCGGTCACCAGGCGCGGGATGTCGGTGAGGAGTGTGTAGGGAGCCGGCTTGCCAGCCAGCGGGTTGACTTTGACGGTACTCATTTCGCTCCCGAAAGATGTGACACGTTGAGTGTAGCGAGGTCGCCAATCCGTTCGACCGTGATATCGGCGGCGGGATAGGCCGAGATGTTGGCCAGGTCGAGCGCGTAGTGCCCCTGGCGGACAAAAATGGTGGTGAGCCGACTCCCCCAGATCTTCTTCATGGCATCCAGCAGGCGCAGCTTGTCATCCACCATGACATAGTGTTTTGCCGGGTAGCGGCGCTCCACCGAGTCGAGCATCTGCTCCTTGTGCAGATAGATCATCACGTGCCCGTCCACCGCGTCCCATATCCCGGAGCGCTGGACTTTGCGCGGTTGGAACACCACGTCGCCGTCGGAAAGAATGGCTGTCAGTCCAACGCGGTGACAATGAGCCACCGCCTTGAGGGCGTTCGGATACAGGCGGTCCGCAAACGGGTAGTCAATGAGGAACCCCGACATTTGCAACAGTTCCGGATCGTCGGGATCTTCCATTCGATAGCGCTGCAGCGCGCCCAGGTAGTCCGCGTACCCCATTTCCGACCGCAGCGTCTCGAAGATCGCCCAGTACCGCTCACGGGCGGGCCGGCCAAACTCGCTCTCCAGGTGGTCGCCGAGATCTTTCGAAATGGCATCGTTATCGAGCAGGGTATTGTCCACATCGAACAGGAAGACTGTGTCCTGATTGCCTGTCATGGGCGTTTCCTGGCTTTGTGGGTTCGCGTGTGAACCAAAGAGTGGACCGTGCGTTTGAAGAGGGTATGACTGAGCAATATTTTCGCGCAACCAGGCTCGCAGCAATTTCCGTGCTAGCGATGACTCTCGGCGGATGCATCATCGCAGCGGCGCCGCCTCCCCATCGATACTACGTGGGAACCGTCATCGAGACTGCCCCTCCTCCGCCCCGAATTGAGGAATACGGTCCACCGCCAGCGGTGGGCTACGTATGGCTGGGCGGCTACTGGCGCTGGAGCGGCGGCCGACACGAATGGGTGGGCGGTCATTGGGAGCGGCCGCATCCACACGAGCGGTGGGTACCGCATCGATGGGTACACGAACGGGATGGATGGCACCTTTCGGAAGGTCATTGGGAGAGACGCTGAACGCAGGGGAACTGCTTTGCGGCATAATCCGCTGCAATCGTAGTGGTTATGTCGGTCTCGTCCGATGGGCAGTTTCCGTACCGGCCTGCGCGCCGCTGCAATCCAGTGCATTCTGGGAGTTTTGACCTGCTGCGGGCTTGCGGGCACGGCAGCGGTTGCCGCACCTGAAATTCAGGCACTCGATGCAACGGTCGCGGACGCAACCATTTCCGAAGTGACCAGTGGATCGCTGGACTCACGCTTCACTGACGCCAGCTTTCGGGAGTCAGCTTCGCGCGGTGAAGCATTCTGGTTGCGCGTTCGGAGCGATAAACCACTTCGCACTGATGCCATCCCGGTTCTCGTGGTTCACAGCGGGATGTTGCACAAGATCCAGGTATACGCGCCGGGCAGCGGAGCGGAGCCGGGGCATCGGTTGCCACCCGCAGCGCACATTCCGGAATTCGCTGGCGCCCGCGACGTAGCCTTCGTCCTTCCTTCAGAGTACGGGACGGTTTACGTCCGCATCGAGCCACCCGGCCCCCGGTACGGAACTCCCCGCGTTTCGTACTCCACGCTCGAGAAATTTCTGGGTGAAGGCGCCAGCCGCGCGCGCATGATTACGCTGACATTCGGTGCGCTTGCGGCGATGGCAGTGGCATCGCTGCTGATCTGGGTCGTGCTCGCTGAGCGAGCCTTCGTCTTGTACTTCTCGTTATTCGCGCTGCAAGCCCTGTACGTGGCCTATTTCTCGGGGCAGGGATTCGAGTGGCCCTGGCTGTCCGCTGCCACGCCCCTGACTCATTACACCTGGAATGTCATATCGGCCCTGAGTGGGGCTGCGGCGTGTCTGTTCGTAAGGGATATCGCTGACCTGCGCCGCGTCCTCCCGCGCAACTACGTCGTGTTTGGCTGGCTCGCCAGTGCATTTGTGCTCCTGAGCATCTCGAACCTCGTCAAATTGGTCGGGTTTGAGGACCTCATCAATGGTATCGGTAACGTTCTGTTCCTCGGGTCGGCGGTGTACACGTTGGTGGTGGCGTTCGTTGCCTGGAAACAGGGTAGTCGCGCCGCTGGGTGGTTCTTGCTGGCATGGACGCTGCTGGAAGCTTTTACAATCGCAACCGCCGTCCGGTTGTTGTTGAACATCAGCGAAGAGCACGATCGCGTGCTCTACTTCGGCCTGCCGATGTCAATGGTCGCGGCTGCGCTGTTGATCGCGCTGGGAATCGCTGATCGGCTGCGCGATCAAAGACGGGCGCTGTCCGAGGCGGAGCGTCATGCGCAGATCGACGCGCTGACAGGCGTACTCAACCGGCGCTCGCTCATTGAGCGACTGGACGCGGCCTGCATGCGGGCACGCGCCCGCGGGTTGCCCATTTCACTTCTGTTCATCGACCTGGATCACTTCAAGGAAATCAACGATTCATTCGGCCATCCGGCGGGGGACGCGTGCCTCGCCGCCATCATTCCGCCTATTCAAGCTGAGCTTCGTCAGTCGGATGTGATCGGGCGTTACGGCGGTGAGGAGTTTGTCGTCATCCTGAGCAGCGCCGATACAGCGGCTGCGCATCCGATCGCGCAACGCATACTGGAGCGTGTCGCCAGCGTTCGGGTTGAGGGCTATGGGGCTCCCATTGCGTTGACGTGCAGTATCGGTGTCGCCACCAGTGACATGTTGAATGTATGGGGTGAGCATTTGATTGCTCAGGCGGATGCTGCTGTTTATGCGGCCAAGCGGTCGGGTCGCAACCGCGTGCAGATTGCCATGCCGTTGGCGGCGTGAGGCGCTACGCGGGCGCGGGTCGCGCGCGTCGCTTACAGCAATTGACTCAATAGAGTGCGGGCCGACACTTTGACCGGGTCGGTCTGCGCAAAGCAATCCGCGTCTGAGAAACTGCCATCCAGGGTCACGTGAAACGCATGTCGCGCGCGGGTGCAGCGTTGAAAGTATGCGAGGGTGGACACGGCCGCGGTGTCGTCGGCCGCAACCGCAACGAGAAACCACGGGCGCCGATCGCGCACGACCAGAAAATCAACTTCGCGTTTCAACTTGTCGCGCACATAACGCAGCTCGAACCTGCCGAAGCCGCGATCGGCCCAACCTTCGACCGCTTTCAGCAGATGACAGGCGATGAAGGTGCGCGTCCGGGCCAACGGGTCGGTGGTTACAGCCGACCAGTCGCGCACGAACCACTTCGGCTCTTTGCGCAAGGCCTTGGGAACCCGGTCGGACCAGGGACGCACACAGAAGCCGAATTGCAACCTGACGAGCAGATCCAGCCAGCGCCTGATGGTGTCGACTGTAACTCCCAGCTCATGACTCAAGTCGGAGTAGATCAGTGGGGTCGCTGAGCGTTCCGACAATAACAGCGCCAACATCTGCACGATGGCAGGATCGCGGACCGCCGCAAGCCTGGGCAGGTCGTTCTCAATCAGCTCCTGCTGCCGACGTGTCTGCCAGCGATGTGTGAAATGCGCGTCACGCTTGCGGAAGGGCTCGGGGAAACCGCCGTGCTCCAACAATGCCGCCCAGTCCTCATCACTGATGCCGGCCGGCGGCTCCAGAAGCGAGCCCGCCGTCGCACTGTGAGCGCATTCACCAACACTCCAGGGATGGATGCGCACTGCTCCCTGCAGCGACTCGAGAGTCGTGACCACGAGACGCAGGCGCTGACCAAAACGCACGTTGAATCTGCGCAGAAAGCTTTTGCGATGGCGCTCACCGTGGAAATTGTCGATGACCAGCGTCGCCTCGCGCTCGCGCCCTTTATCCAGTCCGAGGTGTCGGACAACAGCCTCGGGGCCTCTCATGATTACGAGGCGATCGGCCAGATCGTTCCAGTCGAGATAGCTGGTTGATAGCGTGCGGCCGGCGGTTGTCCGTCCCGCAAGGCGCGGACCGCCAATGAATACGGTCCGCCCGCGAGACAATCGATCGCGCAGCATCTGATCGTGAGCTCGGACCCGCCCGGCCATTTCGATTCCGCCTTCCGAATCTTCAGGACCATTTTACGATTTATATAAAAACGGTCCATTTGAACTCGCAACAATTGCCGTGGCAACGGCTTTATCAGGCGCGGCTCCAACGCAACAACTGCCGGCGCAGGTGCTGACGCCGCTGCTGATACGATGGAGTTCGATGTATGTGCCGTGGTGCGTAGGAAAATCCAACGCGTGGCCCAACGGCACCAACCTTGAGATCTGACACCGCAGGTCGCGAAATTCAACTCGCGCGCAACACTTTGATTATAATGAAGATATTGGCGTGACAACGATGGTCAGCGCGGCGTGGCGGACGGCCTATGGGGGCGATTGCGGAATCCAGCCCAGGCAACCATCTACCCGCGCGCTCTTGATCTTGGCGCGTTTGCGACAATTTAAAACATCGAAGGTTCATTCATCTGGCGGTACACAAGCGTCGCTTCTGGCATACTTTGCGGCGATCGCCCACGTCCGTCTCGACCTCATGCTTACATGCATTGCGGATCCACAGCCGAACCGAAAGCGATCAGGTGACAGGATCTACGGTTCTTTGGGCTCGTGAGACACACTCTCCCTGACCTGACTTAAGTTCCTGCCGTGTGAGGTAGCCAGGGCAGTCAACCATTAATGCGCCCTACAGGCTGCTTCGAGTTGTTTGGAGAGTGCTAAATTTATGGCCAAAATCTATGTAGGCAATCTGCCGTTCAGCGCCAGCGAAGCGGACGTTCGCACGTTGTTCTCGCAGCACGGGACCGTCGAGTCCGTGTCGCTGCCGACCGATCGTGAGACCGGACGCCCCCGCGGGTTCGGGTTCGTCGAAATGAGCCAGGCCGACGCGGCCCGTGCCATTCAGAGCCTGAACGGCCACGAAATGGGTGGTCGTCAGTTGCGCGTCAACGAAGCTCAGGACAAGCCCCGCACTGGCGGCGGTGGTGGACGTCCGGGCGGCGGTGGCGGCGGCTTCCGCGGTAACAGCGGTGGCGGCGGTGGCGGTGGTCGCGACCGCTGGTAAGTTGCTTTCATCAGTCGTATGTACGACGAGGCCCGGCGCAAGCCGGGCCTTTTTTATTGCGCGCGGGTTTGCGGGGCGGCGGCGCGAGCTGGACTGTGGGCGGCCGACAGGCTCGGGCCAGACGTCCCACGAGCGCCATAGGAAATGCTATCGACATTCGGGTTGCGTAATATAGGCACCCCCGTTTCGCTCCGCTCCCGATGTCATGAACAGCTCTTTGCGCGATCAGTTGCTTGCGGCCGGCCTCGTCACCGAGAAGCAGGCTCGGCAGGCGGCGCAGCAGGAACAGCAGCGCCAATTCCGTGACCGTCCGCGGCCGAAAGACTCGAACCCGGGTGGGCAACAACGGGGCGGGCAGGACAGGGGGCGTGGGCAAGGCCCGCGCGGTGGACAGAATAGCGGTCCGCGCGACGGGCATAACCAAGGCGCGCGCGGGCAGGGCGTTGCACCGGGCCAGGGCACGGCGCCGGGCCAACAGTCGACCGGTGGTGGCGCGCAGGCTCATGCGACCGGCGCTACGCAATCGCTTCTGACCAGCAGTCTGCCGCCGCAAGCGCAGGCCAGTCTGCTGGCGCAACAGGCGCAGGCGGCCAAGGTCGCGCGCGACCAGGAATTGAATCGCCGCCGCGAGGAAAAGGCGCAGCGCAAGGCGCGCCTGGCGCAGATCGAGCAGATCATTGAGAAGAACCGGCTCCCGCGGCTGGAGACCGAGGATTACTACAGCTTCATTGACGGCAAGAAGATCCGCCGGATGTCAGTCGACCCGGCGCGTCGCGAGCAACTGACTAAGGGTACGGTGGTCGTCGTGCGCTACAGAGGCCACTACGCCGTCGTGCCTGCGCCGATCGCCGAGAGCATTCGAGAGCGGGACCCGAACATGGTCGTTCCCCATGTCCAGCCCAAGACGAGCGCGGAGCAGGAACAGGACGATGCTTACAAGGACTTCGTGGTTCCAGACGATTTGATGTGGTGATCGAGCGGCTGCACCGACTACTGGTAGCTGGCAGCCACCCTGCTGGCAGTCGTCCGATGGCTGCGGGCAACCGCGTATGCAATCACCATCCCGAACAGGAACACGTGCGAACACAACTCTGCGATGACGTTGCCCGGCTTCATCGGCCCCGGCTTGATGGCCGATAGCGGCACGACAACGAAGCGCATGGCCAGAAACATCAGCACGCCGAAGATCGCGCCGGCAATGGCGACGCGGCGAGTCAGAAATGGCACGCGCAGGCTGGCCAGGTAGTAGATCCCGGCCGCGCACACACTGATGAAAAAATGGAAAAACGCGCCGAGGGCGGCACTGGACCAGCCCATCCCGAAAGAGTCCTTGCCCAGCACTCCGCTGGCAATGAACTGCAGTATGCGCAGCGGTGTCGCGCCCTGCGGCCCGTAGAACAAGAAAGCAAATGTCAGGTCCCCGGCACCGGCCAGCAGTCCGCCGAACAGCACCAGGCCAAGTCCACGTCGTTGAATTGTTTCCATTCTTCTACGCTAGAGCAGGGACAGGCTGCGCTGCAGGTCCACTTCACTGGAAAACGGGGCTCTTGCTTGCGCCACTAGGCCATTGTTAACAGGATCGAGAGAGTTCTGAAGAGGATTTCGCCATGTATTGCGCCGCCGAAGATCGTTACCAGTTACTTCCCTACGCACGCTGCGGTCGCAGCGGGCTCAAGCTGCCGCGCATCACGCTGGGGCTGTGGCAGAACTTCGGCGGCAGCGCCCCGTTCGAAAACTCGCGCGAGATGGTGCTGAAGTCCTTCGATCGGGGTATCACCCACTTCGATCTGGCCAACAACTACGGTCCGCCGCCCGGATCGGCCGAAGAGAATTTCGGCCGCATCCTGGCGACCGACCTGGCCGCGTACCGCGATGAGCTGATCATTTCCACCAAGGCGGGCTACCTGATGTGGCCCGGACCGTACGGTGAGTGGGGCTCGCGCAAATATGTGCTGGCGAGCCTCGATCAAAGCCTGCGCCGCATGGGGCTGGATTACGTCGATATCTTCTATTCGCACCGCTACGACCCCGAAACTCCGCTCGAGGAGACGATGGGCGCGCTCGAGACCGCCGTCCGCAGCGGCAAGGCGCTCTATGTTGGAATCTCCTCCTACGGCCCGCAGAAGACCCGCGAAGCCGCTGCCCTGCTGCGAGCGATGAAGCTGCCGTTCATCATCCATCAGCCTTCGTATTCCATACTCAACCGATGGGTCGAGACGGAGCTGTTGGACGTGCTCGAGACTGAAGGCCTGGGCTGCATCGCCTTCTCTCCGCTCGCCCAGGGCCTCTTGACCAACAAGTACCTGACGGGCGTTCCCGACTCTTCCCGGGCGGCCCGCAACGGCTCGTTCAACAAAGGTATGTTGACCCCGACGAATCTCGCGAATGTGCGTGCGCTAAACGAGATTGCGAAACGGCGTGGGCAGAGCCTTGCGCAAATGGCCATCGCCTGGGTGCTGCGCAAGCCAGCCATTACCAGCGCTTTGATTGGCGCCAGCCAATGGGCCCAGGTCGAGGACTGCCTGGGTGCACTCGACAACCTCCAGTTCAGCCCCAGCGAGCTGACTGAAATTGACTCGCACTCCCACGATGGACAGCTGAACATCTGGGCGGCCTCGAGTCAGTCAGGCTGAGCGACCCCAAGCCCCCCAACCAAACGACAATATGCTCAACTTCACCGACGTCACCATACGACGCGGACCTCGTGTTCTATTTTCCGGCGCGACGTTTGGTCTATTCCGCGGTGAGAAGGTGGGCATCACCGGGGAAAACGGCAGTGGCAAGTCGAGTCTGCTGTCACTCGTGCGTGGCGAGTTGCAGGCTGATGCGGGCGTGTTTGAGATGCCTTCCAGCCTTGCGATTGCGCATGTGTCACAGGAGCTCCATGCGACTGATCAGGCGGCGATCGAGTTTGTACTCGACGGCGATGCCGAGCTCAGGGCGATCGAGGAATCCATTGCCGATGCGGAAGCACACGACGATGGTCTGAAGCTTGGCGAGCTGCACGCACGTTACGCGGCAGCCGGCGGCTACGATGCTCGCAGCCGAGCGGGACAGCTGATGCACGGACTCGGCTTTACGACGGCGGATGAGTCACGGCCGGTGCGATCGTTCTCTGGCGGATGGCGAGTGCGACTCAATGTCGCACAGGCCCTGATGTCCCGCTCGGACCTGTTGTTGCTCGACGAGCCCACCAACCATCTGGATCTCGACGCCATTCTCTGGTTGGAGTCCTGGTTGCTGGAATATCCTGGAACGTTGCTCTTGATTGCGCACGACCGTGAGTTCCTCGACCGGATCGTGAACCGGATCGTCAACATCGAGCACGCCAAAGCGCGCGCCTATCGCGGCAACTACTCAGCATTCGAGGATCAGCGCGCCTCGGAGTTGGCGGAGCAGTCGGCGCTGTACACGCGCCAGCAGCGTGAGATCAAGCACATGGAATCGTTCGTCGAGCGGTTCCGAGCGCAGGCCACGAAGGCCCGGCAGGCGCAGAGTCGGCTCAAGGCGCTCGAGCGGATGCAACGCATCGCGCCTGCCCACGTGGACTCGCCCTTCGAGTTTTCGTTTGCCCAACCATCGAAGCTGCCGCGCCCGCTGCTGGCACTGGAAAATCAGTCGGCCGGTTACGGCGGACGTGCCGTCCTGGAGCGGGTCAATCTCACGCTGGCTCCTGGAGCGCGTGTGGCGATACTGGGCCGCAACGGGGCGGGTAAGTCGACCTACATGAAGCTCCTGGCCGGTGAGTTGGCCGGCATGGCGGGTACGCGCACCGAAGCGCGCGATTTGAAAATCGGCTACTTCGCTCAGCATCAGCTCGAGCAGCTCAATGTTCAGGACTCGCCGTTGGACAACCTGCGGCGGGTGGGTGCTGAGCTGGCAGCGCGGGCTACTGAGCAGGAGCTGCGAGACTTTCTGGCTGGTTTCGGCTTTCGGGGTGATCGGGTGTTTGAGCCGGTGGCTCCGTTTTCGGGGGGCGAGAAGGCGCGGCTGGTACTGGCGCTCACCGCGTACCTGCGCCCCAACCTGCTGTTGTTGGATGAGCCGACCAACCACCTCGACCTGGAAATGCGGCAGGCCTTGGCGGTCGCATTGCAGGATTATGAGGGCGCGGTAGTGCTCGTCTCGCACGACCGTCACCTGTTGAGGACGGTGGCCGATGAGTTTGTGGTGGTCCACCAGGGGCGTGCGACGCCGTTTGATGGAGATCTGGAGGATTACGCGAAGTGGTTGGATGAGACGGCTGCTGCAGCGGCCAAGGCGGCAGGCGCTGGGGCGGTGGCCCCGGCCGGCGCGCCAGGCGCGGACGGCACAGCCGACGCCACGGCATCGGCGGCCGCTCCGCAGCAAGCGGAAACGGCTGAGGCCCGCAAACAACGTAAGCGTGATGAAGCCGAACGCCGCAATCGCCTCACCCCTCTCAAAGCGAAGATCGCCCAATACGATGTGGAGCTGGTTCGCCTGTCCGCCAAGTCCTCTGCCCTTCAGGCACAGCTTGCAGCCCCAGACATCTACGCGGCATCTTCAAAAGATCGCTTGAAGGAACTCCTGGCACAACAGGCCGAGCTCGCTCGCGAAACCGAGCGTGTCGAGACTGCCTGGCTCGAAGCATCCGAACAACTCGAGGAACAGGCCCGGTTGTTGAGCTGATATGAGCGCGACCTACATCACAATGTACGGTCGAAGCGATATCGTTGTTCCTCTCATACACCTGCTCCTCGCTGCCGGCGTCACCATTCATGTGCTGCTTACCAAGCGTGAAGCTGGTTCCAGCGTTGCTTGGATAGGGCTCGCGTGGCTCGCGCCTCTGCTGGGCAGCGTGCTTTACCTGTTGCTAGGTATCAACCGCGTGCGGCGACGCGCCTTGAACTTGCGCCGGCCGCGCCCGGTCAAGCGATCAGACAAGTTGAAGGGTGGAGCGACGCGCGACGATCATCTGGCTGCGCTCGAACAGGCGGGGCAACGCATTACCGGCCGACCAGCCGAGGACGGCAATAGCATCACCATCCTGCGCAACGGAGACCGCGCCTACCCACAAATGCTGGCAGCCATAGAAGCCGCCCAACACAGCATCGCACTGTCGAGTTACATATTCAGAGCCGATGAAGCGGGCAACCCCTTCATCGATGCATTGATCCGCGCAATGAAGCGAGGAGTGGCGGTCCGAGTACTCATTGACGGCTACGGTGGAGGATATTTCACCTCCGCGACGTATCACCGGCTGCATCGGGCAGGCGTGCCCGCAGCGCGCTTCCTGCACTCCACGCTCCCCTGGCGAATGCCATTTCTGAATTTGCGCAGCCACAAGAAGATCTTAGGCATCGACGGCAAGGTCGTTTTCACGGGCGGACTCAACATTGGCGCGGAGAATCTGACGGAGCATCACCCGCGACACCCCGTGTTTGACACTCATTTCCGGTTCGAAGGTCCCGTGGTGGCGCAACTGATTGAAGTCTTCGCGGCGGACTGGCAGTTCGCCACCAAGCAGCGGCTGACGGGTGAGGCCTGGTTCCCGGCGCTCGCTCCGGCCGGAGACAGCACTGCGCGTGTGATCACTTCGGGACCTGACAACGACCTGGAAAAAATCGAGTTCATGATCCTGGAAGCGCTCGCCTGTGCGCGAACCTCCATCCGGATCATGACGCCCTACTTCCTTCCCGATGAGCGGATCATCACGACACTCTCGCTGGCCGCATACCGCGGTGTAGAAGTCGACCTGGTGTTGCCGGAGCACAGCAACCACCCAACCGTGGACTGGGGCTCACGGATTCAGATCGCCCCTCTGCTGACGGCCGGTTGCAACGTGTGGACCTATCCGGCGCCTTTCAATCACTCCAAGCTCATGACCGTCGATGGCCTGTGGGCGCTGGTGGGAAGCGCCAATTGGGATATGCGCAGCTTCCGGCTGAACTTCGAGCTGGACCTGGAGGTGTATCACTCGGGACTGGTGCAGCAGGTCGATCAACTGATTACCGCACAGACAAGTCTGCCGAAAAGCGCCCGCCTCACTGCCAGTGAGCTCAACAAACGCCCGCTCGCTCTGCGCCTGAGAGACGGGGCGGCGCGACTCCTGGTTCCCTACTTGTAGGCTTTCCAGGCCTGGTCGATCAGGTAGGCGTGGATATTGTCCACGTCCTGTTCGTCGAGCACATCGTCAAACCGCTCCATGCCTGTCGGTGCAACCGCGCCCCGCAGCACAATGTCCTTGAACGCCGTATGCAGGGCCGGGGACAGTTTGCGCAAGTCCGGGGTCACGCTCGGACCCAACACGTGGCAGCGCGAGCATTCCTGCACGAATTTGCTCTCGCCGGCTTTGATACTTGCGTCGCTGCCAGTCTGTGCCGGTGGCTTCTCGAATGGCACCTCCACACGCGGTGGTGGCGTAGGCACCGCGGGGCCACCCAACTTGAACGCAATGATGCGATTGATGTTCTGGTATTTCGACGCGGCACTGCCCGGTGGGATTGATCCGACCGTGATCGCAGCTCCTCCGTAGCCTGCCTGTACAGCGACGAACTGCTCGTCATTCACGGTGTAGGTCGTTGGAGCTGCCATGATATGGCTGCCTGTCTGGATGACCTTCAACACCTTACCGGTGTCAGCCGCATAGACCCACAACTCTCCGCTCCCCCGTCCTTGGAAGACCAGGTTCCCCGCCGTGCTCATCACGCCACCGTCGTAGCCGCGCACGCCCGAGGAGGTCTCGTGTTCCCACACGACTTTCTGCGCCACCGGATCCCACGCCCGGATGAGTTCCCGCACGAGCTTTTCCTGGCGTGTTGCCTTTAGAGATTTCAACTCCGGCAACGGTCCGAAGAGGCGCCGCAGATCGTTCGCATCGTAGGTGTCGTCCGGCATGATCCCATTGGCGGTGTAGAAGCCGTCGATGTATTTGATCAAGCCGCCGTTGCCCGCCATGTCGACCCAGATGTTGGGCACGTCCAGAACCGGGATGTACACCAGGCGTGTCGCAAGACTGTAGGACATGGGATGCCACGTGTGACCACCCGCCCAGGATGGATATACGTTAGACGGCTTTTTGAACCAGTCACCCTGCTCCGTGACAACGGGCCGGCCCGTCTTCAAATCCACGCCCGAGGCCCAATTGACATACGTGTAGCTGGCAGCGGAAAGCAGCTCGCCCGACTTCCTGTCCAACACATAGAAGAAGCCGTTCTTGCACGCCTGCATGATCACTTGACGGGATCGGCCGCCGATGACCATTTCGGCCATCACCAGCTTCTGGACGGAGTCGTAATCCCAACGATCGTGCGGGGTGGTTTGATAGTGCCAGGCGAGTTGGCCCGAATCCGCGTGTACGGCCAGAATGGAGGCGGTGTAGAGCAGATCGAGATTCGAGGGACCTACTTGCCGTGGGTCGTAGGGCGCGGCATTGCCCGTGCCGAAATAAACGAGATCCGCATCAGGGTCGTAGGCGAACCCATCCCACGCAGTTCCCCCCAACTTGTATTTCGGGTTGCGCGGCGAATCCCAGGTGCGGGCCGCCGCGGCAATCTCGGGACTTTCAAAGCCCTCACCGGGGACGGGCGGTACCGTGAAAACCCGCCATTTGAAAGCCCCCGTGTCCAGATCATAGGCGCTGACATAGCCACGCACGCCACCTTGTCCCATGTCCGCGCCGCTGTTGCCGATCACGACGACACGGCCGGCAATCTGCGGTGCACCGGTGCTCGAATACGGGAGATGGTGGTCGATGATGGTGTCCGCGACCCAGATCCGCTTGCCGGTTGCGGCATCGATGGCATGCAGGCGACCATCAACGGAAGCCACGAACACCCTTCCCTTCCAGACTGCGACTCCGCGGTTGACCAGGTCGCAACACGGATGGCGGGCAGCGAGATGCGTTGCCTCGGGGTCGTAGCGCCACACCTGCTTTCCGGTCGCTGCATCAACGGCATATACATAGCCCCACGTGCCTGAGGTGTACATCACGCCATCAACGACAATGGGAGTTGCCTCCTGGCCCCTATAGGTGCCGAGATCGTATTGCCACGCGAATCCCAGCTTCCCGACGTTCTTGCTGTTGATCCGGGTCAGGGGCGAATAGTAGGTCCCCTGCTGGTCGCGGCCCGGCGTGAGCCAATTGCCCGGCTCCGCCGCTGCGGCCTGCAACCGCTGCGCATCGACGGAGCCCGGGGGGCGAGCCGCTCCGACATTCGCCAGAAACAGGCCGCAAACCAACGCCGCGCTCAGTCTTCGCATCAGATCAGGCCCACCCGCCAGGGAGTCTTTGGATTGTAATGAGCGCGGCAGCGAGGCCGCGACACACTATTCTCGCTCTTGCGAGAGCACTCTGGCCAGTTGTTCGGGCTCCACGGGCTTCACCAGGTGCAGGTCGAATCCGGCCTCGAGGGCGCGGTTGAGCTGTTCCGGCGCACCGTAACCGGTCAATGCGACCAGCCTGACCTTCTCGTGGTTGCCCTGGCTGCGTATCCGGCGCGCGAGATCATAACCATCCACTACGGGCAGGCCGATGTCGACCAGCGCAATGTCCGGGAGGTGAGTTTCGATGGCCTCGATCCCTGCGACACCGTCGGAGGCCACCAGCACCTCGTGGCCCCACATTTCCAGCAGCAGACGCAACATGTTCTGTGCGTCCAGGTTGTCTTCGACGACCAGTATCTTGCGGCTCTCCGTTTGACTGACGGGCTCCGCGGGATCCGGCTGTGTTGCAGAGGCTGGCTGCTGATCCAATCTGGGCAACGTTACTTCGATTTCGCAGCCCTTGCCAACGCCTTCGCTGCGGGCCAACACGGCGCCGCCGTGCATTTCCAGGAGTGTCCGCACCAGCGTGAGGCCTATGCCGAGTCCGCCACGCTTGCGCGACAATGGTACTTCCGCTTGCGAGAACAGGTTGAAGATCGTATTGAGGGCTTCGGGCGGAATGCCGATTCCGGTGTCTTTGATGGTGACGGTCGCAGTCCGCGAGACTGACAGGCGCACCTCGATGTGGCCACGGCCATCCATGAACTTGCTGGCGTTATCCAGCAGGTTCGCGAAAATTTGTTCCAACCTGAGGGAATCGCCTCGGACCTGAACTTGTTCCGGCGGCAGAGCGAGCTCCAGGGTCTGCTCGCGGCCGTCCGTCAGTGATCGGCGGGCGCTATCGGTCACGCGGCGCAACAGGGCGGCGAGGTCGACGACCTCCCACTTCGGCTCAATCTTACCCTGCGTGACGCGAGCGGTATCCAGCAGGTCCTCCACGAGGCGGCGCAGGTTCCCGGTCTGCCGGCGCAGAATTTGCCACACGGACGTTTCGATCTCGTCGCGCGGCGGCCGACGTTCCAGCAAGGGGATGCAGGTGATGATGGCCGACAGCGGGTTGCGCAACTCATGCGCCAGCATCGCCAGAAATTCATGCGTCCGCTTGTTGGCCTGTTGCAACTGGGCCGCCGTGTCACGCAACTGCTGCTCGGCATCCGACAGCCGCAACAGCGATCTGACGGTCGCTATCAACTCTTCCTTCTCATACGGGTGCGACAGGTAGCTGTCGGCGCCGCTGTTGAGACTCTGTACCTTGGTTTCCGGCGCCACGAAGATGGCCGAGGTATGCAGTATCTTCACCGAGCGGGTCCGTGGGTTCATCTTCAGCTGCCGGCACACTTCCAGGCCACCGATGTCCGGCAGCCTGATGTCGAGCACCACCAGCCGCGGCCGGAGCTTCTCGACCAACTCGATCGCTTCCGCGCCCGTTGAAGCATCCACTACGGCATAGCCCGCCTGCTCGAGCATGCGGGAGGTCAGGTAACGAACGTCGTCCTGATCATTGACGTTCAGAATGAGCAGTGACGGAGCATTCATTGGAGTTATATCGCTTTGTGCAGGCAGAGGTTCCGGTGCGGCTGCCGACGTAGCTGTAGGACAATGACTACAGCCTAAAGGCCCGCTAGACTGCGCAGGTGAAACGACGGACATTTCTGAGGCTTTCGGGCCTTGCAGCTTGCGGCGCTTGCCTCGAACCGCTCGCAGGAGCGGAGGTGGTCCCGGGGCTCTTCGAGTCGGATCCGACCCATGTTCTGCACATTCGTGAGACGCAGATCGAACTGGCACCGGGCCGACACATCACCACCACGACCTACGAAGGTGGGCTTCCCGGCCCATTACTACGCACCACCGTCGGGCAGCCGGTGCGCGTCGATGTATACAACGAGACCGGCCAGGCGGAGCGGATCAACTGGCACGGACAGAACCTCGAAGTCGACGCATCTACCAGCGTGCCGGCCCACTCGAAGGGTCGCATGGCGTTCACTCCAACGCGGCCTGGATTGTTCTTCTATCACTCGAACGTGATTGCGGCCGCGCACCTCAACGCCGGGCTGTACAGTGCGCAGGCAGGCGCACTTTTGGTTGAGCCTGCGCGCCCGCGAGCGCATTCGACAGGGCGAATCGATCGCGAACAGGTGATCGTACTCAAGGAGTGCGAGCCGTTCATAAAGCGCACACAACGTGGCAGTGAGGTTGGTTACCGGTCGTTCACGATCAACGGGCGGCTCCCGGCGCACGACGACTTCGCGAAAACCACTGGCTGCGTGTTGGTAAATGTACTGAATGCCAGCGCCACGCAGACGCATTCACTGGCGCTTGCTGGTCACTCATTCGAAGTGATCGCCCTGGACGGGAACCCCTTGCCAAGGCCCACGCGTGTGCGGGCATTGCAATTGAGTCCGGGAGAGCGAGTCCTGGCGCGCGTTGAGCTGCGGCACCCGAGCGGCTGGAGGGTGCGCGATCCGGGGGATGAAGCCTGGGACTACGCTCGCTTCAGCGCGCCTGGCCGACCGCTATCCAAGCCCGACAAGACGCTGGAAATGGTGTTGACCCGCCACGATGCCGCGCGCAGTGGCTTCAATCGCTGGTCCATCAATGGACACAGTTACTGCGCCGCTGATCCTCGCCCGCTGTTCGTACTGCAGCAGGGTCTGCGCTACCGAATGAAAATCCGCAACAGCAGCGATGAGATCATCCCTGTGCACCTGCAGAACCATCAACTCGAAATCGTCCGTGTGGGCGGCAATCCAACTGCAGGGATATTCAAGGACGTCGTGAGCATCGGCGCGGCCGAGTCGCTCGAAGTTGATTTCGTGGCCAGCCGCCGCGCGCCCGCCCTGTTGTACTGCACCCGGCAGCTTCACAGGGACTTTGGACTCATGGCCCTGATCGATTATACGTAATGTCTGTCGCCAGTTACGGACAGCAACTTTACGGACCGGCGAAGATCAGGCTATAACGTTGACTTCCAGCGCAACGGCTCTTTTTCAATGCCCCTGACTGCAGTCAAATCGCTGTTGCCCGCGGCCCTGGGTGTGAGTCTGCTCACCGCTTGCGGTTTCCCGGGTGATGACGGTGCAGCAGTCGGCAGCAAGGGACTTTGGGTCGCCAACGGCACCAATGTCATTGAGTACAACCCCGCCCAGCTCGGCGGCGGAACCGGCGCCACCGCGCCCCGTGTATCCATCAACAGTGCCGTATTCGGCACGCCCCAGGGTGTCGCCTTCGATCCGGCCGGCAACCTGTGGGTGCTCGACCCCACCGGGATGGTGAATGGCGCAGCCACGCCGGCGCTGTTCGAATTCAGTGCGGCGCAACTTGCGGCCCTGCCCACGAACGCTGCGCCCGAGCCCGTTGCCATCATTACCTCGACATTCCTGAAATGGCCCCAGCAGGCCGTGATTGATGTGCTCGGCAACGCCTGGATCACCGACCACGACAGCAACATGGTGCTGGTCTACGCAGCCGCGCAACTGACCCAGACCGGCGCCAACGTGATTTCACCCGTGGTGGCCATCAGCTCGTCGGCGTTCAATGGGCCCAGCGGGATTGCCTTCGACAGCGCCGGCAACCTGTGGATATCCAACAGCGGCCCGACGCCGGCCGCGGGCGCCGCCGCCGTGCCAGGCACGACGATTGTCGAAATCACGAAAGCCCATATTCCGGCGCTTCCGGAAACGGGTACTTCGGCGCCCAACGTGGTTTCCGATGTCACTTTGACCGACAACGGCGCGAAGTCGATCCAGGCGCCGTGGGCGCTGGCATTCGATGCGGCTGGCAACCTGTGGTCGAGCAACTCGGCTGCGTCCTCGACCCTCGTCCAGTTCGCCCAAGCCAACCTGGGCAACGGCGCACCGACACCGGTCGTGGTCATCAGCCCGGCGATGGTCAACCAGGTGCCCTCGCTCGATGCGCCCAATGGCTTGTGCATCGATGATGTCGGGAATCTCGCGGCCATCAATTCGGTGGGCGCGTTTGGAGTGGCGGTGTTCTGGCCGAATCAATTCACCACGGGGTCGCCGCCGCCCGCTGCATTTATTGTGGGCGAGAAGACTACTTTGAATGCGCCTGCGGGGTGTGCGTTCGGGCCGATCGTGAAATAGCCGGTCAGTGAGTGACGGTCATCGGCTTGACCACCACGCCGTCCTTCATCACAAACTCCACTCTCTCCAACACGCGCACATCGTCGAGCGGATTGCCCACGACCGCCACCAGGTCCGCCAGCGCACCCGGCGCAACGACGCCCAGCTCGCCACGCTTGCCGAGCAAGTCGGCCGCGCGTGTCGTCGCTGATTGAATCGCCTGCATGGGTGTCATACCGAATTCCACTTCCCGTGAGAATTCCTGTGCGATCGGATCCGTCCAGACAAAACCGCCCACATCGGTGCCAAAGGCCATTTTCACGCCCGCGCGCAGCGCCTTCTGAAAAGACACACCGTGGGTGGAGATCCGTTTGCGGTCGCGCTTGCCCGAGTCCGTTTCGGGCGGATCGAGGTCGTAGTAGTAGACAGCCAGGGTGGGAACGTACCACGTGCCCTGTTTGACCATCTGGGCGATCTGGGCATCCGTGATTTCGAGCCCGTGCTCGATCGAGTCACAGCCGCCGTCCAGCGCGCGTTGCAGGCCCAGACCGTTGTAGGCGTGGCAGGCGACCTTCCTGCGCCATCCGTGCGCCTCATCGACAATGGCTTTGAGCTCCTCGACGGTAAGTGTGGGTTGAGAGACCAGCTCACTCCGCTCATCGACCCAGGAGCGGTGGGTCATGTACACCTTGATCCAATCGGCTCCATTGTCCAGTTGCTCGCGAGCGGCCTTGCGCGCTTCAATGGGTCCATCGATCAACTGCGCGCCCTTGGGTACGGTTATTTCCGGCGCGTAGTCATCCAACTGGTAGCCACCCGTGGATGAAATCGCGCGGGTTGCGACAAACATGCGCGGGCCCGGAATGTAACCCTCGTTGATGGCCTTCTTGATACCGACGTCGCCGTAACCAGCGCCCTCGGTCTCAACATCGCGAATCGTGGTGAACCCCTGCTCGAGCGCACGTCGCGCAGCCACAGTAGCCCGCGCCGCACGAAACGAAGCAGGGTACTTGAGCAACTGCACGTCATACCCGCCGGCCGCAGGCACTTCGCCTTGCAGGAATATGTGAGTGTGGGTGTCGATCAAACCAGGCAGGACAGTCGCGCTACCCAGATCGAGAACCCGCGCGCCCGGCGGCACCGGGTGGGAAGCGCTCGGAGTGACTTCCACGATCCGATTCCCGCGAATGACAATGTCCAGATTGTGGCGGGGTTGAGCACCCGCGCCGTCGATGAGGGTCTGCGCCCTGATGATCAGCGAAGCCTCATCGGCTGCGCACACCTGTGTCACACACGCCAGAATTGAGCCCAGCAATATGGCCAGCCGCATGATCTCTCCCCTTTTCGTGGGACCATCATGCCTGCTTGACCAGATTTGTTCACCCGGCGCGCGAAACCGTCCCTACTGACATCGCATCAGCAAGCATCCGCATCTTGGCGGCAACCTCCTGAAGCGGTAACACGTGTACCACGGCGCCAATCGCGACGGACTCGCCCGGCATTCCCCAGACGACACTGGTGGCTTCGTCCTGAGCGATGGTCGGACTGCCCGCCTCGCGCATCTCCTTCAGACCTTGCGCGCCGTCCTTACCCATCCCGGTCAGAATGACGCCAATGGCGTTGGCACCCGCCTGCTGGGCAACCGAGCGGAACAGGACATCAACGCTGGGCTTGTGCCGATTCACCGGCAGCCCGTCATCGAGTTTGCATACGTATCTCGCGCCATCACGAACTACCAGCAAATGGCGGTCGCCGGGGGCGATATAGACGTGTCCCGGGAGAATCTGCTGGCCATCCTCGGCCTCGTACACCGTCATCTGGCTGCACGAGTCCATACGCCGGGCAAAGGGCGTGCTGAATGCCTTGGGTATGTGCTGGGCTATGACAATTCCGGGCGTGTCGGCCGGGCATTGAACCAATACGTCCTTGATTGCCTCCGTGCCGCCCGTCGAGGCGCCGATCGCAATGATCCGGTCGGTCGTGCGCAGGTGGCGGGGGGCCGTCGGTGCCTTGCCCAGAACCGCATCGGCGGTATGACTGGGTGGCGGATTGTCAGCCAGGTTTGCGCGTCCGCTGTAGGTTCGCACGTGCGCCTGGGCGGCGGCTTTGATCTTGCCCCGCAATTCCTCGCCGTGATCCGCCAGCGTCGCCGCCAGATCCAGCTTCGGCTTCGAAACGAAATCAACGGCGCCCACTGACAACGCATCGAGCGTTATCTCGGCGCCCTTCTCCGTCAGCGATGAGCACATCACAACCGGCATGGGCCGCAGCCGCATCAGGTTGCGCAGGAACGTGACGCCATCCATCTTGGGCATCTCGACGTCGAGGGTCAGCACGTCGGGATTGAGCTGTTTGATCTTCTCGCGCGCCATGTAGGCGTCGTTCGCGGTACCGACCACCTCGATCTGTGGATCCACGCTCAGCAACTCGGTGAGGATCCGGCGCACGAGCGCGGAGTCATCGACTATCAGGACCCGGATCCTGCGGCCCGAAATTGTCATATCAGGCACTCGCCTCGTTGCGTTTGTAGATCGTCTTGCCAATGAGCGTGTAGGCCTCGGACACTTTGAACATGCTTTCCGAATGCCCGATGAACAACAGGTCCCCGGGACGCTGCAGGCGCGCGTATCGCTGGAACAGACGGCGTTGCGTGTCCTTGTCGAAATAGATCACGACGTTGCGACAGAAGATCACATCCAGCGGACCGCGCATGGGCAGCTCGTGCATGAGATTGAGCTGTTTGAAAGTGATCAGCTTGGATACGGCCGGCTTCACAACATAACGCGCCGCACCCGTCCGGCCGTCGTCAGCGTCATCCCTCTTGGGATCGAAGAAGCGGCTGACCCGCGCGGGGCTCATGCCCTTGACGTTATCCGCCGAGTACACGCCGCTGCGGGCGCGTGCCAGCACATCCGAGTCGAGGTCCGTCGCGAGGATTTTCAGATCCAGGCGCGGTGTATCGCCAAGTGCCTCACACACGGTCATGGCAATGGAATAAGGCTCCTCGCCGGTAGAGCAACCGGCGGACCAGATCCTGACACGCGGGGCGGCGCCATTGGCGAGCGGCGCGAGCTTGTGCTGGCGCAGGTAGTCAAAATGATGCGATTCGCGAAAGAACGAAGTCAGGTTCGTGGTAATGGCATTGACGAACTCGATCATCTCCTGGCCGTCCGGATCGGACTCCAGCAACTGTCGATACTGCGCGAATGAGTCGAGCTTCAGCGCGCGCAGTCGCCGGGACAGGCGACCATAGACGAGGTTGCGTTTGTTCTCCGCCAGGCTGATGCCGGTGACCTGGTGAACCAACGCGCGCAGCGCGTTGAAATCTTCGTTGCTGAGAGCAAACTCACGGGGCGTGTCGTCCCCTTCGGACTGGGGATTGTGCAGCGGCGGACTCATCAGAACATCTCGAAGCTGCCAGGAGGTGAATAGTCCGGGCGCGCAGCCTGCGCGGAGACGCGGGTCGGCATATCCGGATTCAGGAAGAGGTCGAGCAAGCCCCGTTGCTCATCCGAGATCAGCCGCATGCGCAGCTTTGCATGCATCTGCTCCCAGCCCTCGCGCGTGTGGCCATCGGCTTTCGCATAAACCAGCTCATCGGCCACCGAGACCAGGTAATCCTGCAGGTGCGACAGGTGTTGCACCATCCGGTCGTAGAACTGCAGCTGCTGGATTCCCTTGAATACATCCGACTGCAACTCTGCCAACAAGCTGTCGCCGGAGTCCGGCGAACCCGAATTTTTGGCGGCCGCTGCCGAGCGAAGCTGGGTCATGCTCTGCGATAGCTTCGCCAGCAGCGTACCGAGCTCTCCCACGGACTGTTGGGACTCGCGCAACGCCAGGCCTATCTGCGCAACTGCGGCGGAGACGGCATGGGCGGCGTCTGCCTCCTGCTGGCCTTGTTGCGAGGCTGTCGGTTCCACTAGCGGTTGGTTCTCTTTGGCAGCACGCTCAAGGGCTGATGACTCTGGCCACCGTGGCCAGCAGTCGCTCGGGGTTGAAAGGCTTGACAATCCAGCCGGTCGCACCCGCCGCCTTGCCCTCCTGCTTTTTCTGCACGCTGGCCTCGGTTGTCAGCACGAGCAACGGCACGCCACGGTAGTGGTCCAACAGGCGCAATTCCCTGACCAACGTGATGCCGTCCATGTTCGGCATGTTCACGTCCGTGATCACCAGATCCACCGCGGGCTGTTGCTTGGCGATGTCGAGGGCCTCTTGACCATCGAATGCTTCAACAACATCGTGGCCCGCACTGCGCAGGGTCACGCTGACCATCTGCCGCATTGCCGGCGAATCATCCACAGCGAGTATTCGAGCCATTGTGATTACCCTTGAGTGGCCGGCCTAGAATTCGACCCATTCGGCATCACTGCCGTTGGCCACTGCTTTCGCCGGCGGGGGAGGCGTGCCGGCTTCTCTAGCAGCACTGCCGTTGGTTTTGGCCGGAGGTTTGTTCTTGGCAGCCCACGGTCGGGCAGGCGCAGCGCGCCTCTCAGGAGCCGCGGCAACCGGCTTCGGTGCGCGCGCCGGCATCGAGTGGCTCATTGAGCCCGACGAGCCGCCTCCCGAGCTGAACCGCTCCATCAACGAATTGAGTGATCTGGCCTGCTCGGCCATGGACTGCGAAGCAGCCGTGGCTTCTTCGACCAGCGCGGCATTCTGCTGCGTCATCTCGTCCATCTGCATGACAGCCTGGTTGACCTGCTCGATACCGGCCGACTGCTCACGCGAGGCCGCCGCGATCTCGGCAATGATGTCACTGACTTTCTTGACCGAGGTGACGATCTGCTCGAGCGTCTGGCCCGACTGCGTCACCAACGTGGAGCCGTCCTCGACCTTCTTGACCGAGTCCTGGATGAGCTCCTTGATTTCCTTTGCGGCCGTGGCCGAGCGTCCCGCGAGGCTGCGCACTTCGGTTGCAACCACCGCGAAGCCGCGGCCCTGCTCGCCGGCGCGCGCCGCTTCGACTGCCGCATTCAGCGCCAGCAGGTTGGTCTGGAAGGCGATCTCATCAATGACTCCGATGATGTCGGCAATCTTCTTGGACGCCTCGTTGATCTTTGCCATGGCGCCTACGGCCTTGCCCACCACCGCGCCACCCTTTTCCGCCTGGTCGCGTGCGGCCGTGGCGAGCTGGTTGGCCTGGCCGGCGTTGTCGGCGTTCTGCTTGACCGTGGAGGTCATTTCCTCCATGGACGAAGCGGTCTCTTCCAGCGACGAGGATTGCTGTTCCGTGCGTTGCGACAGATTCACGTTGCCCTGGGAAATCTCCTCGGCGCCGCGCAACACCTCGCTGGCCGCGCCCTTGGCGTTCGTCACGATTTCCGAAACACTCTCGAGCAGCATGTTGACGGACTCCGCCATCTTGCGGATGTCGCCGGACTTGCCGCTGGTGTCGACACGGCTGGAGAGATCTCCCTGGGTGGCCCGCGCCGCTGCCTGCTGCACGTCGGCAAACATCCCGGAGACCGTGCCCATGAAACGATTGATTGCCTCAGCCATTGTCAACATGTCGCCCGATACACCGGTGGTGTCGACACGCTTGCTCAAGTCGCCACCCACGGCGGATTTGAAGACCTCCTGTGTCTGCGCCACCGCACCCTGCATCTGCTTTGTCAGACCCAACTGGGCGGTAACGTCGGTGGCGAACTTGACCACCTTGAGCACCTTGCCGGTCGCAGCGACGATCGGGCTGTAATTCGCCTGCAGCCACAGTTCGCGCCCACCCTTGCCGAGCCGCCTGAACTGGCCGATCTGGGCCTCACCGCTGCGCAACCTGGTCCAGAACTGACGGTATTCCTCGCTCGAGCGCATGGCCGGATCGACGAACACGCTGTGGTTCTGGCCCTTGATCTCATCCAGCCGGTAACCCACTGCATTGAGGAAGTTCTCATTGGCAGTGAGAATCGTCCCGTCGAGGTCGAACTCAATGATGGCCAGCACCTTGTCCACTGCCGCCAACTGACCCTGCAGGTTGGCCAGCAAGCCCGTATCCGCCTTGGCTTTCCCCCAGGGGAGCACGCGGCGGGTGGTGGGTTGGTTGTTCATGAATGGTTTCCTGTCAAAAGAGGAGTGAGGCTCATGCGGCTTCTACGGCGGGCACCTGGCCCTGCCCCGCGCTCAAATCGGTGAACTGGTTGCCGATCAGCCGATCGATGTCCAGCAACACCACCATGCGGTCAGTGACTGACACCAGGCCGCGGATATATTCGGTTGCAGAGCGAGTCCCGAGATCTGGCGCTTTCTTGACGCCCTCGGCATCGACATCCACGACATCGGAAACGCCATCGACGACCACGCCGACTTCACGGCGGCCGTTTGGCGCGTGGACTGACAACACAATGATGACCGTCACCTTGGTGTATTCGGCGCGCTCGAGCTCAAAGCGCATGCGCAAATCCACCACTGGTACGATCGAGCCGCGCAGATTCAGGACGCCCAGCACATGAGCGGGTGCGTGCGGAATCTTTGTAACGGAGGTCCAACCGCGAATCTCACGTACGCGCAGGATCTCGACTCCATATGTCTCGCTGCCAAGCTCGAAGGTCAGAAACTGCTGCGTGTCGGGGTCTTTGGGGCCGGCTGCCTTGGCCACGGATTGCATTGACATCAGTGAGTACTACCTATAAGTCGAAAATGGAAGTTGGGTGCGCCGCGAGCGTTCACGCCACCGCACGCATGGAGGTCGCACGGATCAGACCCGGTACGTCGAGGATCAGGGCTACCGAGCCGTCCCCGAGAATGGTCGCGCCCGCGATGCCTTCAATATGTCCGTAGTTGGATTCCATTGATTTGATGACCACCTGCTGTTGCCCCAGCAACTCATCGACAAACAATCCAACCCGTTTGCCGTCGCCCTCGGCCACGACGATGAGGCCGTCCTGCAGCGTTTTGGCGCGCGCCTCCACGCCGAAGAGCGAGTGCAGCCGGATGATGGGCAGGTATTCGCCGCGGAACGCGAAGATTTCGCCGGCGCCGGACAGGCGGCTGACGTCTTGTGGCTTCAGTTGCAGCGATTCGATAATCGAGGTCAGCGGCACGATGTAGCATTCCGAGCCGACGCGGACCGATTGGCCATCGACAATGGACAATGTCAGCGGCAGGGTGATCAGGAAGCGCGAGCCGCGGCCACGCTCGCTGCGAATGTCCACTGAGCCGCCGAGCTCTTTGACCCGCTGGCGTACGACGTCCATTCCAACGCCACGGCCGGAAACATCGGTGGTCTTCTCGGCGGTCGAGAAGCCCGGGAGGAATATGAGCTCGTGGATCTGATCGTCGCTCAATACGTCATTGGCGCCGATGAGTCCGCGCGACTTCGCCTTGGCCAGAATCCGGCCCTTGTCCAGTCCTGCGCCGTCGTCGATGACCTCAACCGCAATGTTGCCACCGCTGTGGTAGGCATTCAGTGTGATGGTGCCGAACGGTGGCTTGCCGGCGGCGGTGCGCACTTCGGGTGTCTCGATGCCATGATCGAGACTGTTGCGGACCAGATGGACGAGTGGGTCGCCAATCTTCTCCAACACTGTCTTGTCGAGCTCGGTCTGCTCGCCGGCCAGCTTCAGCTCGATTTTCTTTCCTAGCCGCAGCGCCAGGTCGTGCACCATGCGCGGGAAACGGCTGAAGGCTACGCTGATTGGTAGCATGCGGACGCGCATTACGCTCTCTTGGAGCTGGCGCATGTTGCGTTCGAGCTGTCCAAGACCGCTTTTCAACAGGTCGGCGTTAGGGCCTTCGAGCGCGCGACCCAGTTCGCTGAGCATCGCCTGCGTGATCACCAGCTCGCCCACGGTGTTGATCAGCTCATCTATCTTGTCGATTCCGACACGGATAGAGGTGGCTTCGGGGTTGGCCGCCGCCTGGGATGCTTTGGCGGGCGCCTGGCCTTGAGGAGCGGCGCTGGCCGCCGGGGCCGCAGCCGGCGGCGGGGTGATGGCCGAGGGAGAGTTGGGTGTCGGCAACTGGGTAACAGTTGCCGGTGCGTGGGTGGCCGACGATTGAGCGGTCGCCGGCGATTGGGCCTCGGCCGTCGGCGGGGTGATGGCCGGCGGTGAGTGGGTAGTTGGTTGCGAGGCGCCTGTGGGCGCCTGGGCGCTCGCGGATAGAGAGGCGTCGGTCGACGGCGGTATGCCGGCCGACTGCTGAGTGCCACCGGCCGCGGCGATGCCCTCTTCGATGTGCAGCTCGCAATCGCCGGTGGTCCAGTCGAACACTTCCTCGACCTGCTGGCGCGTGCACTCGGCGTGCAGGTGCAGCTTCCACGACAAGTGGCACTGTTGCGGATTCAACTTCGCCAGTGACGGCAGCTCCGACAGATCCGCGATGGCGTCTACGGGGCCCAACTCCCGGAGTGCGGCGAATACTGCGAGCGGGTCGTTGCCTTGCAGGAGCAGGTGGGGCAACGACTGGAATACGATGGTCCAGCCGGGGAGCTTGGCGGCTGGGGATCCGGGCGCGGCTGTTGCGCTTGGCGCGGCGGTGGCGGTGGCGCTTGGCGCGGCGGTGGCGGTGGCGGGCACTGCGGCGGCCGGTGATGCAGCGGCGGACGGGCCCGGTGCAGCCACGGGCGAGCCAGCAGCAACCTGAGGTGCGGCATCTGGGGCCGGGGCGGCGGGGGCAGCCACAGGAGCGGGGGAGGCTGGGGCTGCAGCGGGCGCATCGGACACTGGGGCTGCGGCGGGGGCACCCCCTTTGTTCTGGGCAACAATCTGCTCCAGATCGAACTGCAAGTCCGCAACGCGCTGGGCGTCAACAGGTTGTTTTGCCTTGACCGCGCGCAGCATCTCGCGCAGCACGTCCACCGACTTCAGCAAGGCGTCCAATATGGGCGCGCTGACCTGCATGCGCCCTGCACGAAGCTCATCGAGCAACGTCTCGAGTGTGTGCGTGAACGAGGCGACGTCAGTAAATCCCAACATTCCGGCGCCGCCCTTCATGGAGTGCGCGCCGCGGAAAATCGTGTTGATGCCCTCGTTGTCGGCAACGCCGACCTCGAGCTTCAGCAAAGACGCCTCCATGGCATCCAACGCCTCGAAGCTCTCTTCGAAGAACGACTCATGAAATTGTGAAAGGTCGAGTGCCATTCAAATAATCTCCCGGTCAGCCATCCGCCGGCAGGCCCAGGCTGGCGCCGAGTCCCAAGGCTTTGGCGGCACGCTCGAATGCAGCACTTTCGCCGCGCCACTCGATTGAACGATCCTGCGCGCCCAAGTCGCGCGCGAAGGCCACCAGTAATTGCAGAACTGCCGTGTTGGGGCGCTGCACGCCGCTCAGGTCGAGCGCCACCGTGCCCTTTCCGGACAGCTCACGCATCAGCTCTTCATGCAGGGTCGCAATCGTCCGCATGGTAAAATCGCTCACGCGCACCGCTTCACCGCCACTCATGACGACTCACCTCCAACCAAGCCCACCGGTGCCAACACCGAGCGGGGTCGCCCGACACGTTCGCTGACCTTCAGCGCATGTTGTCCGCCGGACCGGCCATACAGGCCGCGGAACACCGGAACATCCTCGGCGAACAAAGTCACCGAACCGGTGAAATCGCTGGGCAGAATGTCGCCCGGCGCAAGATTCAGGACATCCGACAATTTCAACGTCACTCTGCCAAACAACGCGCGCACCTCGATTTCCGCATCTTCGAGCTCGTGGCGCAGCGCCTGCGTCCACCGATCGTCGTATTCGGCCCGGTCGCTCTGCATGCCGGACTCGAGCGTCTCGCGCATCGGCTCGATCATCGAATACGGCATGACCACGTGGAACTCGCCACCCTGGTCGTCAAGATCGATCTGGAACGACGAGACGACGACGATTTCCGTCGGCCCGACGATGTTCGCAAAGTGCGGATTGATCTCGGAACCAATGATCTCGAGACTCAACTGCGCGATGTGCGACCACGCTTCGCGCAGGTTCTCACAGACACTTCCCAACAAAGTCCGCACGAGGTTGTTCTCGATTGCCGTGAACTCGCGGCCTTCGATCTTCGCGTGCCGGCCCTTGCCGCCGAAGTAGATGTCCACCAGTGCAAACACCAGCTTTGGATCCAGTACCAGCAGCCCTGTGCCCCGTAGCGGCTCGAAGTGACAAAGGTTGAGACTCGTCGGCAGCATCAGCTTGTTGACGTAGTCGCTGAACTTCAAAAATTGCAGCGACGCCGGCGAAACCACGGCCGTGCGCCGCAACAAGTTATAAATCGCAGTGCGGAACAACCGCGCAAAGCGATCGTTCACCATCTCGAGCGTCGGCATCCGGCCACGCACGATGCGTGCGCTTCTGCCGAAGTCGTAACCCCGGGCCGAGCCATCATCGACCGGCGGCTCTTCCATGGGCACGCCCGCCGCTCCGTTCATCAGAGCGTCGATTTCGTCTTGCCCAAGAATGTCCTGACCTGACATTGAGTCCTGCTGTCGCCCGATGTGATTACCGCCGCGAGGTGCCGGTGACTATATGTTTGACAGCGGCGGGATTACGTGAAATGCATTCAGGAAATGCGACACGCTACGGCATGTTGGAAAGCAACATTGGAAGAATGCGCTGCACGAAACCTGCGGCAGATGCACAAACCAACACTGGGCACGGCGCATCACCGGGTAGGATGACGCAGCAGGATTTTGCAGGGAACAGCCAGCGTCATGGTCCGGGCATGGTGCACTGCGTTTGCTGAGTTCTGTCGGCTGGTGCAGAATCCGCCGATAATGCACTGCGACATGCCCGCCCTCGCGAAGAACTACAAACGATGGGTACTGGCGCTGCTGACCGCGGCCTATACGTGCAATGCAATGGATCGCGGCATCGTTTCGATCATCGGCCAGTCCATGAAGGAGGACCTGCGGCTCTCGGATACGCAGCTCGGGCTCCTGGGCGGGACCGCGTTCGCTGCTCTGTACGCGCTCGGCGGAATTCCCATGGCGCGCCTCGCGGAGCGGTTCAATCGAGTCAACATCATCTCAGCCGCACTGATCGTCTGGTCGAGCCTCACCACGCTCTGCGGTCTCGCAGCCAACTTTGCGCAGCTGCTGCTCGGGCGCGCTGGAGTCGGTGTGGCCGAATCCGGCTGTACACCGCCGGCGCACTCGTTGATCTCGGACTACTTTGAGCCCGCGCGGCGCGCCAGCGCCCTTTCCGTCTACTCCAGCGGAATATCAGCGGGCTATGTTCTGGCCGCGATCATTGGGGGTTACGTGGCGCAGCACCTCGGCTGGCGTGCGGCCTGTGCGATCGTAGGATTGCCCGGAGTCCTGGTCGCAATTGCGCTCAAACTGGCCGTTCGCGAGCCTGCCAGGCCCGTCGCTCCGCCGACTTCCCTGCGCGGCGAGCTGAGCGAAATGCGGGCGGTGGCCCGGATCCTCATAGTTGACCGGCGCGCCCTCAACATGATCCTCGGCGTCACGGTGAGCGCGTTCGCAAATTACGGCCTCTACGCGTTCGCGCCGTTGTATTTCCACCGCGCGTTCGGACTCGACTACACGCAAACCGGACTCATTGCGGCTGTGACGGGCGGAGTGGCAGTCGGAATAGGAATCGTGGCCGGCGGATATGCTGCCGACCGCCTCGCACGGCGGAACCCGCGATGGTATGCACTGGTTCCGGCGTTCGGAACCTTCCTGGCCATCCCTTTCTACGGACTGAGCGCCATGGCAGAAGATTGGCGATGGGCTGCGCTGTCGCTGGCAGCCGCCGGTCTATTTCAATATGCGTCGCTCGGGCCGACATTCGGCGTTGTACAGAATTCGGTCGGAATCCGACAACGTGCGACCGCTACCGCCCTGCTCTATGTATTTCTCAATGTGGTTGCACTTGGCGGTGGGCCCGTCTTTACCGGCTGGGTGATTGATCGATTCGCGGCGGATGGCGTCCCGTTGGCCCTGGCGACTCGTCACGGCCTCACAGTGGCCCTGATCTTCTACACCTGGGCCTCGGTGCACTATTTCCTGGCTGCGGCTTCCCCAGTCCAGTCTGACTCGATGTAGAAGGGGCCCGGCCTTTCGAGCAGCTGCTCATACTTGCAGATGCGCGGCTCGGGACCCAATGGAGTCGACTCGCCATCCCGAAACGCCCATTCCCCATGCTCACTGTCCGCGGCCCGCACGAAGCTGTTGATCATGAAGCGCCGGTCATAACTGCTGACATTCGGAGCCGAGCCGTGCACGGTGAACAGATTCCACAGCAACAGGTCTCCCGGCTCCATCTCACACACAACGACCTGCGCTGAGTCCAGGCCGGCCCGGCGCAACTCCTCGTCCTGGGTCTGGCCCACCATGATCGGTCCATCATCCGACAGACCGAGGTAACCCAACCGGTGACTGCCAGGAAATACCCGCAACGCGCCGTTCGCGACCGTTTGCCGATCGATCGCCAGGCCCGTCGTCACCGTGCTGCGCAGGTAATCGTGGTCAGTCAGATTGCCGGTACGGAAACGCGCATCCTGGTGGAAACGATAGGAGGTGTACTTGGCGCCCGGCGGCTTCCAATGGATCTGATGTGACATCTGCTTGATGTCAGGCCCGAGGAACGGTTGCAGGACGCGCCGGTATTGATCGCTCCGACGCATGCTCTCCATCAGCGGACTGATCCAGGCCGTCCAATGAGCCTGCAGCACCACGCGTCGCTGCGCTTTCGGGTCCTCGAGAATCTCGAACAGCAGATTCCGATCTCGATAGGTTGCGTGATGTTTCAATCCTTCCTGATAGATCCTGTCCACTTCCGCACTGATCTGCGTCATTTGCGCGGGGGACAGAAAGCCCCTGATGATGGCGTAGCCATCCGCGTTCAATTGCTCTACGAAATCGTTCATGGCTGCACCAGCCGCTCTTTCCAAGTACTATGATGATCCCGCTGCAGCGAGGATGAAAGCATGCTCGTCGTGACCACTGAAAACGTCCCGGGCCACCGCGTCAAGGAAGTGAAAGGACAGGTCTTCGGTGTCGTGGTCCGCAGCCGCGGGCTGGGGGGCAACATCATGGCCGGTCTGCGGTCACTGGTGGGCGGTGAAATAACGGAATACACCCAGCTCCTCGAAGAAGCGCGCCGTCACGCCGTCGATCGGATGGTGAAGAACGCGCGAATCATGCAGGCCAACGCCATTGTCATGATGCGCTTCGACTCTTCGGAAATTGGCCAGACAATGAGCGAGATCGTCGCATACGGTACGGCCGTCGTACTCGATCCGGCGAGCTGAGCATGCTGCGCGCGGCGGTGCTGATCTGCGGATGCCTGGTGATGGCTCTGGGCGCCTATCTGTGCACCAAGGGTATCGGCTTCGGTGGAATCCAGACACTGCTCGGCGGTGGAGTCATTGTCGCCGGAACACTGTTCGAACGTTGGCGCTACAACAACAAGAACGCCTCCGTCGAAGGTGATTGGCAGCCGACCGGGGAACGGTTCGTGGATCCCGAGACCGGCAAAAACGTCGAAGTCCTGTACGATCCGCAAAGCGGGGAGCGACGATACAAGACTTCAGGAGACTGACTTGAGTGGATCCATCGTTTCATTCGGACTGGCCGAGCTCGAGAGTGCCGCAGAGTTCGTCCACCGCGTAGTACCGCCAACACCCCAATATGCCTGGCCGAAGCTCGTCCAGCGAATGGGCTGCAATGTCTGGGTCAAACACGAGAATCACACGCCGGCGGGCGCGTTCAAGGTCCGCGGCGGCCTGATCTACCTGGATCGCCTGTTACATCGCGAGCCTGAGGTGGCCGGCGTCATTTCGGCGACACGCGGGAACCACGGTCAGTCCATCTCGTTTGCTTCCGCCCGTGCTGGTGTTCGGGCGAAGATCTACGTGCCACTCGGCAACTCTCCGGATCAGAATGCTTCGATGCGGGGGTTCGGTGCAACGGTTGTGGAGTTTGGCAAGGACTTCGACGAGGCCAAGAACGAGGCCGCTAAAGTGGCCGCGGCCGAAGGCCTGCATTTCATTCCCTCCTTCCATCGGGACCTGGTCGCGGGCGTGGCCAGCTACGGCCTCGAGTTGTTTCGCGCCGTCCCGCAACTGGATGTTGTGTATGTTTCGGTGGGAATGGGATCGGGGATCTGCTCGCTGATTGCGGTACGCGATGCTTTGGGCCTGAAGACTGAGATTGTGGGCGTGGGCGCCGTGAACGCGCCGGCGTACAGCCAGTCGTTCGCGGCCGGGCAGGTCGTGGAGGCCCCTTCCGCTGCAACCTTCGCGGATGGGATTGCGACCCGGCAGCCCAATGCTGATGCCGTGGCGACCATCAGCCGGGGAGCCGCGCGTTTCGTGCTGGTCGATGAGGATTCGATGGCTGAAGCGATGCGGGTCTACTACGACGACACGCATCAGATTGCGGAGGGCGCCGGTGCTGCGCCGCTGGCCGCATTGATGCAGGAACGGGATCGGGTGGCGAAGCGCAACGTCGGAGTCATTCTGACCGGCGGTAATATTGAGCGGGCGCGGCTGTCGCAGGTGTTGGGTGGGAGCACGCCGGCTGTTGAGACGGGGCGGACGCGCTCGAGCCTGGCGTAACACGAGTCCAGCGGCCGTAGTTGGGACGCCAAGAAAAGCCGCTAGCGGACGGGTCGGTCAGGGGCGAAGGTGGTCGACGGCCGGCCCGATCAGATAAGGGCCGGCCGCCAGCTTCTCAGTACCGTTGGCCTTCAGTAAGGTTTGTCGTCCTTCCCGATGACGAACGGCGACAACGGGCCGTGGACACCGTTCACCGTTGTCCCGCCGTTGTGGATCTGGGGGAACATCGGCTGCATGCTTTGGGGGAAGCCAAATGTTGGCTTTGACAGGGAGTCGAGGTGCGCGAGCTCGGTCGCAGTCAACGTCAGGTCGAGCGACTTCAGGTTGTCTTGCAGTTGGCTGAGCCGGCGAGCGCCGATGATGGTCGAACCTACGCCCGGACGCATCCGTACCCAGGCGAGCGCAACCCGCGCGACTGTACTGTCGTGAGCCTTCGCGATGGCCTCGAGCTCGTCGACGAGCTTGTATGTCGTTTCGTTGAGAAATGCTCCCATGAACGCCGCACGGTCGGTCTTGACCCTATCCGCCGAGGCGCGCGTGTATTTGCCGGACAGCACGCCACTCTTCAAAGGAGACCACGGCGTGATGCCGAGGCCCAGCTCCAGCGCCATCGGCACAAGCTCCTGCTCAACCGAACGCTCGAGCAGTGAGTACTCGATCTGGAGACCGATGAACGGCGACCAGCCCCGGAACTGAGCCATCACGTTCGCCTGTGCGACCTTCCACGCGGGTGTGTCAGAGACGCCGATGTAACGGACCTTGCCGGAGCGCACGAGGTCTTCCAATGCGGCCATTGTTTCGTCGATCGGCGTGTGGACGTCCCAGTTGTGCAGCCAGTACAAATCGATGTAATCGGTTTGCAGGCGGCGCAGCGAATGCTCGCACGCGTTGATCACTGACTTGCGGCCGGAACCGCCGCCGTTCGGATCGCCCGGGTAGAGATTGCCGCTGAACTTGGTGGCCAGCACCAGGCGGTCACGCTTCGCCGGATGACGGCCGATGTGCTCGCCGATGATCTTCTCCGAGTGGCTCTTCGTATAGAAATTAGCCGTGTCAATGAAGTTGCCACCGGCGGCGATGTAGTGGTCCATGATCTGCTGCGATTCCTCGACGGTGGAGCCCCACCCCAGGTCTTCACCGAATGTCATCGCACCCAGGCACAGCGGGCTGACGCGCAGGCCCGAACGGCCGAGTGTCACGTAATGATCGAGAGCCATCTTGAGTTCTCCGTGGTATAGTTTCGTTCAAAGAGCAAGTAGTTTCATTACGAACAAGTTTAATATTGAACTAATCAGGTGTCAAGCCGGATGGCCAAAATCGACGTCAACAAGGTATGGACGCTCAATTACCGCCTCGTCGCGGCCGTGGTCGGTGAGGTCGCACCCGCGCTGCACGAGATCGGGGTCGAGGTGAAAGAACTGTTTCTGCTCGCGGAGCTCGATACGCATCCGCACCCTGCCGCACTCGCCTGCGCTTTGTTGATTCCAAAGCCGAGCGTCACGGTGTACGTGAAGCGGCTCGAGGCCGCCGGCTTCGTCAAGCGCGAGATCGATTCCACGGATCTGCGCCGCTACAAGCTGTCGCTGACGCCGGAGGGCCGGAAGGTCATGACCCGCGGGCTTGCCTTGCTGGCGGAGGCGTTTGGTCAGCGGTTGGGGAGGCTCACCGCGGCACAACAGGCTGACTTCAAGTTGTTGTTGGAGAAGTTGGCGTAGCTCGCGCCAGAATCTGTTAAATGACTTGACGGGCGCGTTGGTTCAGTTGGCTTTAAGCTGCTTCGCCGTAGATTGCACACCATGAAACTCCGATCACCCAAGCTGGGGGGTCGGGGCAGACAGGAGCAATCATGGCAACTCTTACGGAAATCGATATTGCGTCAGTTGCGCAGGTCTTCGAGGCCTGCGACCTCGATGGCGACGGCTTTATTGATCCATACGAATTCCATGTGCTGCTGGAAAGGCTCGACGGCGACGTGTCGCGCGCGGAGTGCCTGCTCGATTTCGAAGTCGCTGATACGGAAGGTGACGGCTATATCGGGTTCAAGGAGTTCGTTGTTTGGTGGACGAACTGACATTGAGGGTGCGCGCCACACGGACTACGAGGGGCGCCTGCGACTGTGAAGGTCCTGGGTCAGCTCCGTGCGCAGTGAGCTGCTGAGGGACTGAAGGAAGACAAAATCCTTGAAGCGCAGAGCGGCGCTGCTGGATTGCGTAACGGCACCGCCGAATTCCCACTTTTCCACGTCGGTCATTTCCCGGCCGGCAAGCTCCTGCCGAAACTGATCGACACTGGAAATGCTGAGCAGGTTGGCGTCACTTGGGAAGATTGGCACGCTGAGCTGCGGGGCAAGCGCCGCCCTGGTGAGTGCTCTCGCGAGGCGAAAGTAGACATCACGCGCGGCAGGACTCATCAGCAGGCCGCCTTTGTGAAAATACCAGGCACTCATCGCCTCCCCCATGACATGACAATCGCTTGGGCTTACCGACGGCTTCGACGGGAAGTAAAGAGCCAGCTGGGCGGTCGCCGCGACGAGGTCCGGGTACGATTCGATTCTCTTTTCGTGCAAGGCCTGATCCAACGCACCCACCCTGGCGCGGCGAGCGCCCCACACCGTTACTACGGTGCCGGCTACGCCGCCTGCAAATCCGACCAGGACTGAAAACCACCACGGCACGCGTCTCGCGTCTTCAAGGGCGGCGACCTCGAGCTCGAGTTTGCGATCCGTCAGCCGGTCATTATGCGTTGAGGTGGCTGCGGGCAATTGTTGGGCTTGCGAGCTGCTCAGACTCCCGCAAGTGAGCGCGAGCAGGACCAGAGGGGCGAGCTTCGCAGTGGACGCCTTCATGCTGCCTTTTCTGTGTTCCCCGTTCTCCTTACAACTGTCACGAGCTTGAGATCCATCGCAGCTACCGTGCCGAGCTCGTCGAGGACTCTGTCCTGGGCTTCCAGGATCGCATCACTCAAGTGGTCGCAGTCAACATAGAGTGACGCCAGAACATCGGTCAGCATCGAACACAAGCTATTGCACTGTTCCACGGACAGCATGCAGCGCCAGCGGACCGATCGGCAGGAATCCACCAGAACAATGAGCTCGAGGCGCAGTATCGCAGCGCTCATGGTGATATCTGGAGGTGGGTCGTGTCGTTCCAGCCGGCCTGCGGCTTGCGCCAGCAGCTCGAGCTCAGTCCAGATGCGGGCGCAGAGTTCCCGATAGGCTGCCGTGAAAATGGAGGCCATTCCTAACATGTTGCAACTGTGACATGAACATGACGCGACAGCCGGGTTTCAGATCTGAGACAGGCTGGGACGCGTCGAATGAAGTTGCAGAAACGCGGCGGTGGCGTCGCGGACACGTGCTGCGATTTCGCGTGAGTTGGGCCGCTCGGCAACACCGAGCAACAGGCTGACCAGCAGATTACCCCACAGCAACCCGCCGAACTGCTCGGCAAGTTCGGCAGGTCGGCCGTTGAGAAGACCGGACGCCTGGGCCTGAGACATGATTTGTCGCAAGGCGGCGCGACTCGCTTCGCGGCCCATGGAGTCGAGCGCCTGCGCCACTTCGGGCGCATGGACCGCCTCGGCGATCGCCAGGCGGAATACCGCAACGACCGTTGGATCAGTTATCTCGCGGACGAGTTGTGTCCCGAAGGAAGTCAGTATGTGCTCGAGGGTCTCGCGATCGTTCGCCACTGGTAAATCAGCGGGTACCTGCAGTCGCCGGGCACGCGCGCTGATGCATGCGATCAGCATTTCTTGTTTGTTACCCACCAGCGCATACAGTTCGCGTTTCGAAACACGCGCGCGCGTGGCGATCTCGAGGGTGCTGCTCGCGGCGAAACCCTGCTTCATGAACGCTGCGAAGGCCGCCTCGAGAATGCGCGCGCGCACCTCAGTTTCCTCGCTATCTGCCTGAGGCTCCTTAGAGAGCGATTCCGTCGTCATCATTGTTCTCTTGACAGTCGGTACCGCATGGTACCACACTGTCGACAGCCTGGTACCGACCGGTACCATCGCCGGGCAGGAGAGATTCATGCCGCCGCAGCTCTGCTTTTTCGTGAGCATCGCATTCAGCTTCATTGCATGGGGGATTGTCGCGAGGCGATACATCTGGCCAAGACTCCGCTACCTGCCACGAGCCGAAGCGCTGCGGCCTCTTCTCATCCTTCATAGCTTTCGCTTCATGGGGTTGGCATTCCTGGTACCGGGTGTCGTATCACCCGATCTGCCGGCTGCCTTCGCGCATTCCGCCGCCTACGGGGACTTCGCTGCGGCGATACTCGCGTTGGTCTCGCTGGCAGCGCTGCCAAGCGGGGTTGGCATTGTGGTCGCCTGGATCTTCAACCTCTGGGGCCTGGTCGATCTACTGGACGCGTTCTACCAGGCCAACAATGCCGGGCTCAGGGCCGGCCAGTTGGGTGCGGCGTATTTCATACCAACTTTCGTCGTACCGCTGCTGCTGATCACGCATGGGCTGGCGTTCCGGATCCTTCTGCAACATCATAGTGGCAAGGTAGGCGGCTCGAATTCCCGCCCTGATCACTGACGCAGCCGGGGGACTGTATGGTCGACAGCAATGTTTTTCCGCTCGACGGGGGCTGCACTTGTCGCGTTGTCCGCTATCGCATGATCAAGCAACCGCTGTTTGTACATTGCTGTCATTGTCGCTGGTGCCAGCGGGAGAGCGGTGCGGCGTTCGCCTTGAACGCGCTGATCGAAGCAGATTACGTGATTAATCTGGGCGAGGAGCCGCAGATCGTCGACACGCCTTCCGACAGCGGGCAGGGGCAGAAGATCGCGCGGTGTCCAGAATGCCACGTGGCTGTATGGAGCAACTATTACGGTGCGGGCCCCGTCATGAAATTCGTTCGCGTCGGCACGCTTGATGAGCCAGATCACCTGCCGCCCGATATACACATCTTTACTTCCTCCAAGCAGCCCTGGGTTCAGCTTCCGGCAGGCGTGCCAGCCGTTGCCGAATATTACGATCGGGAATCGCATTGGCCTCGAGAGAGTCTCGAGCGTCGTTTGTTGGTGTTGCCGCAGATTGAGGCTTATCTGGCGTCGCTGCGCGCCCGCTAGCGCCCACCCTATGAATCGAATTTAGCGGTTCGCCATGCCCGGGCGGTTGTAGGTCATTGGCGGAAGTCGTCTAGGGGAGAGTGCCGGACGAACACGGTATAATTGCCGGCACCGAAAACGTCACTGGAACAAGGAAGAGCCAGTGCCTCATATCAGCTTGCAACAGGCCATATTGGACTTCAAGACCCAACTGGACGTTTGGGCCGCGACATGTCCGAGACAAACTGGTGGTCCACGTCATCCCACTTCGCATCCGCAGACTCACGCCTGCGGCACGGGCTACACTGGGGCCAGCGCGGCGAAGCCGGCTACCATCCTGAAAGCAGAATGGGATCAACTGGATCAGTGGTGGAAAGCGCTCGCCCCCGTAGCCGGCCACAACAAGTGGACAACGCGCTCCGCTGGATCCACGGTGCCGGATGTTTGGGACCTGTGTTGCGCATGCACTAACTGTCCACCGATCTCGGTGAGGGATTTTAACAGCCCCACGCAATTCTCGATGAAGCCACCGACCTTCGTGTACCACTTGCAAGTGGTTCAGATTGTTCCGCCACTGGCCATCACCATCAAAGCATCGAGCAACCATGCAGACGATTCGCTCGAGTTGGATTACAAAATCGTCAGGAACGATGTGCTGCTACGGAGCGGCAAGCTGAACAAATTCGGCAAAGTGGACGTTACGTTACCGGCTGGTGTGAAGGCAGATGACTGCCGCTTCGGTTTCCAAGGATTGCCGGAAATGTCTTTCAAGATCGACCAGGCATCGCTGCTGCCGGGGGGCAGGTATATGATTACTATCATTGCCTGTTAGGCTGAGGAGGAGCCCGTGAAGCGTACATGGACAATTATTGGCGTCGCCAATGTCCCGAGTAGCCTCAAGTGGTATCAAACGCTGCTGGGGCTGAGAGAAACGCCGCCTGCACATGACTACTTTGCGCAAGCACTGGACGCCGACGGAACCGTACTGCTTTGCCTGCACGAGTGGGGCGCTCACGAACACCCAACCTTGAGCAGCCCCGACCAGGCTACTCCCGGGAATGGACTATTGCTTTTCTTCCGTGTGGATAACTTCGATGAAGCGCTGCCGAGGGCTCGCTCTCTTGTCAGCGCATTAGAGCTGGAGCCCCAAGTAAACCCCGCGACGGGGACAAGGGAGTTTGCGCTCCGGGACCCGGACGGTTACTACGTTATGGTCAGCGCACTCGACTGAGAGCGGATGCAGTCGCGGCGCCGGTGGAGGCGCCAGCGAGGGCGCCAGTAGAGGCGCCGGTGGGCGCTTGGAGCAGCTGCAACTCCGACACGATGGCATGGTGTAGCACGGGTCCTTTCAGGTGCGCCAATTGGCCTAAGGTGTAGCGCTTCGACAAATCCTGTGCGATCAAAACGCCCACGTAATATCCGGACCGCGCCGGATAGCCATCACGCGGCTTGCTACCCTCGAAATAACGAGCATATGTCGACTCATCCCTCTCACCGAGGTGCGCGAGCAACTCAGCGGCTATAGCAGGCATATGTGGTCGTGCACCCTCTGGAATGCCTGATTGCAGGAGCGCAACGTCGAGACTGACAGAAGGGTTCATGCGCCAGCTCACTAGAGTTGCCAGCCCTTCGCTCCACAGTGCCACCTCTATCGTCGGAATAGCCTTCTCATCAACTCCAAATACGCCAGAAGCCTGGTGATGATAGATATGAAAGGTCTCGTGATCGATCAGGACCTTCAGCTCACTCAACTTGTGAAGACGGGGAATTACGTCCGGCGCAAAGATAATGCGGTGTTGCCCATTCACCGTGGTCGCGGAACCATCCATGTTGCCGAAGCTGGGTGCAATGTAGAACGTGAAATCACAACGGTAGTCCGGGAATGTCTGCCGGAACTCTTGCATGTAGCGGGGTACGTTCGCGGCGAGGTATTGCTCGGCGGCAGTGACTTCCGGTCCGTGGGCTTCGGCGTATGACCTCTCATGCGCCAGTTTTTTGTCCCACTCCGCGCCGGTGGGCAAGCGAACATAGTTATCGTTGTAGAGGTCCGGGTGAGAATCGATCACCGCAGTATGCATCTGTGCGGCAGGATCTTTTCCCGCCAATGCCTGCCAAAACGCGGGCATCAGATCGACGACGGTACAATTGGTGGCCGCGCTGGCCGGCATGGGCCATTGCAACGACAGGAGAAATACGAAAAGAAGCGTGCGAATCATAACCATGGGCCAAGACTATTCCCTTTATTTCAGGGGCGCGAGCAGCACTTCCGTTTCGACACGCTCCTTGAAAATACCTGATGCGCTTTTGCGGAGCAGCGCCTCGGTCAATTCCTGCTCGAACAGGCGCGATCGCTCAGCAAATGCCGACTTCGGTGAGGTCGACAGCGAATACATGTAACCGATGATGGAGGGGATGTCGCGCTCGAAATTTATGGCAAACTCTCGAGTCGTAAACTGCGAAAACGCGGCCGACCGCAGCAACGCAGGTTCATGCTTCGGCTCGGCATTCATACTTGGATGTCGCGAGAGTTGGCCGATGTAACGGGCGGTCACTTCGTTTGCGAGCGGCTCCCAGCTTTCTTGAGGACGCCGCCGGCCGGGGTTGATCAACGCGAGGCCGCCGCTCCCAGAGATCAACATTCGTTCGAGCTTGCCCAAGACCCTGTCGCGGTCCATCCAATGGAAGGCCTGCCCAATCAGTGCTGCCGAGAAAGGACCCAGTTGCTCGCTGAGCTCTTCAGCGCGGGCGCACAGCCACTCGATATTGTTGCAGCCGGTTGCCCTTATGCGGCCTTCACTGATCATTGCGGCGCTTGGATCGACTGCCAACACTCGACCTACCATTCCGGAGAGAGGGACCGCAATCGTGCCCGGTCCGCATCCCAGATCCAGAACACTCGAGCTCGTGTTGAGCGCAAACGCATCCCGCACATACGCCAATGCCTCCGGCGCATAGGGTGCGCGGAATCGGTAGTACGGCGCTGCCTCCTCGAACGGTAGAGCCATGCCTCAATTGCCCGCAAGATAGGTCGTCAAGTTGTACGCTGACAGACGGCGCGGTTATTTTCTACACGACGAGTCAAGTCCCATATAGCGCTGCAATACGGGAGACTGGGGTGGCGGTGGAACTCCGCGCTTCTTTGCGTCTGCAGCCAGAGGAATCCAATCGGACGCTTCGTTTCCGGCTTGGACGAGCTCCGCGTGGGAGAATTTGCTGACGGCAGTCAACATGCAGGAACAATAGGCTGCCGGTTTCGCCACGAGCTTGGAGTAGCGATCCGGACAGTCTCCCGAATAGCTGGCATGCGCTTTCTCAGCCAGGCATTTTCCCAACACGTCGGTGAAGTACTTCTTCACGATTTCAGCTTCGGACAGCTTGGCCGCTTTCTCCTCCTTGGATAACTTCGCCTGCAGGTCCCGCAACTGCTGCGGCACGCAGCCGCAGATCACCTTCTGGCCGCTTCGAGCTTCGTAGGCCTCGAGCTGCTTTCCCTCCCTATCGTATTGCTGCCCCAAGGTATCTCCCGCAGCGGCACACTGCGATGCCGTCAGGGTGAGCATGCCTTGAAAGTACTCTTCCACCGAGACGGTTTGCTGTGCTGAGGCGACCGCGCAGCAGGTGAGAAGAGCAAACATCATCGCAAGCTGTGTGGTACGCATGTTATTCAAGGGCATTTGGAGGTTCATTTGGGTTGGCGTCTGGCAGCCATGGCGGTTCGTAAGTACGCGATCGTAAGATTCGAGAGATACTCCGGCCCGCTGCACACACTGTCAACAGCGGATTGACCACGGTCGTTTCTGAGGTCCAGATCTGCCCCCGCCTGCACAAGAAGTTGGACCAGATTCAGAGCACACCAGGACGCGGCGTTCATCAAGGGTGTTTCTCCATTGAAGCGGATGTTTGGATCGGCGCCCTGTTTGAGCAATACATCCAAAACCTGCTCACCACCGTTTGGGCCCGTGGCCAGATACGCGAGAGGCCCGTGTGGTGTTTGCGCGTTCGGATCACCCCCGGCCAGCAAGTAGGCCTGCAGCATCAGTGGCCTGTTGTGCAAAACCGAATCCACGGCAAACTCGAGAGTACGCACCCATAGAACCGTTGCCACCAGGACAGGCACCAACCCCAAAACTGCCATGGAGGTAATGCGCTTCATTGTGAATCATTCACGGTTTGTCTGTGCGGCGACCGATCCACCGCCTTACGCGATGGCGGTATGCGAGGTAAGTTTGTCCGAAAAGCGCTTCGAGCGCCTGTTCTTCTGGAACGATCAGCGCGACCGATATGATGATCGCAAACAACGGCGGCACGAGCCATGGACTCGCCGTGCCGAGCCACAGGGCCCATGCAATCAGCAGCAGCTCCATTCCCAGATACATTGGATTGCGGCTGAACTGGAACGGCCCGTCCGTCACGAGAGTCGAGGCCTCCCTGGGGTTGAAGGGATCGAAAGTCGTTCGAGCCTGACGGAAACGGTTGCCCGCGGCGACGGAGACCACGCGACCGATCACGGCCGGCACCACTGCGACATAGGTCCATGGGGTGGCGATCAACTGCCCTAAGGGAAGCCAGCGGTGCAACACCCACATGAAGGCTGCTGCGATGAGCATCACGAGTGGGGGCGGAATACGAAGTTGCACGTGGTCTGCTTTGGGCTCAGTGACAATGTTCTGGCAACGAATCGCGAGGAGCGGGTAAGCTGAAATGGTCGTACGGCTAAGGACCTGACCAAAGGGACCTCGACAGTCATGATATCAAAGGTTGCGTACCGCTTTTTTGGGCTCCTCCTGTTCGCATCCGGCGCGTTTGCCGCCGAAATTCCCGATTACCCATTCGTATTCGTCGTCGGCAAGGCCGATATCGAGACGCCGCCCAACATCGCAACATGCTCGCTGACCTTGCGAGCTCGTGAACCAGATGCCGACAAGGCGGCATCGGTTGTCGAAGATCGCCTGAAGGCCGTCCTGACCACTCTCAAGACCAATCATATCCCGCCCGGTGATATCGAATCCTTCAGCATTCAAAAGCAGATATTGACGAATGAAAATGACTACAACGAGCCGATCATCAGAGGCTACGAGGTGTCGCGAAGTCTCAAATTTACTGCGCGACAACTCGAGTCAGTGGCGCCCGTCGAAGGCTCTCTGGTCAAGGCTGCAAATATGGTTGACATCAGTTGTCAATTTGATCGAACCGACCGGGCCGCCATGGAAGGAGAGTTGTTGACCAAGGCGCTGCACCGCGCCAGGGAGGAGGCTGACAAGCTCGCGGAACCGCTGGGCCGCCACGTGATTGCCGCCGTAGCCATTTCCAAAGCGCCGTTTGACTCGCTTGGAGCTTCATTTGGATTTAGCGACAGCCCGGGCGCCATGGCCAAATTTGACAGGATGTTCAAGAGATCCGTGGACCCTGGGGTCCTGCGTGGTGAGGATCTGCTGGTTCCGGCAACCATTCACATGTCGGTTTCGGTGAATGCGTTGTTCAAGATGGAGTGATTTGCCCAGTTGGGGGTGCGTAAGTTATCGCTGGTTTACCTGTCGATCCCAATCCTGCGCATCGTAGTACCCTTTTGAATCCGCGATCAGGCCATCCGGGCCGATGCTCCAATCTTCGTGTCCACTGATCCGGACCTGATTACCTGTGCCACCGGGACCGGTATTCATTGTGTGGAGGTCTGACTCAACCGCATGCGCCTTATATCACGCTGAGGCGGCGCACCGAACAATCTACTGTACTCGCGATTGAACTGCGAAACGCTCTCATAGCCCACGCGGCCCCCTGCGACGTTCGCATCGAGATTCTCGTTGAGCATCAATTGGCGTGCCTCCTGCAGCCGAAGTTGCTTTTGGTATTGCAGCGGGCTCATTCCCGCGATCTCGCGGAAACGCTGCCTGAACGTGGATGGACTCATGTGGGCACCGGTCGCCAGCGCGTCCATGCGTAGCGTACGTTGAAAGTTCAGCTTGAGCCATGACATGACCTTCGCGATCTGCTGGCTCGGTGATCCGGCCGCTACCACGTGTAGAAGGTGCGGACCGTGCGGCCCTGCGAGCAAACGGATGGTGATCTCCCGCTCGATCAGCGGCGCCAGCGCAGAAATGAGCCCGGGTTCTGCGATCAACCTGACCAGCCGAGTCAGCGCATCGAGCAAGGCTGCATCGAGTGGCTCGAGCGAAATGGGGCGGTAGGCGTGATGGCGCGGCGGCTGTGGCAACCCCATTTCCTGCGCCACTTCGAGAACAGCGTGGGGCGCAAGCGTCAGCAATAATCCCAGAAACGGCTGGGCGGCGGTTGCGCCCGATACGTGAGCGACCACAGGCAAGTCAACAGTGGTCAACAGCGAGTGTCCGGGTGCGAAGTGGAATGCCTCATCCCCCAGCATGACCTGCTTGCCGCCTTGCACGACCAGCCCCAGACCCAGACCGTAGATGCAAGGCATGGGTTCCGTGATCGCGCTGCGACGGTGCACGGACAGCCCCGCGATCGGCGTCTGGAAGTCGCCGTCACTTTGGGCAATCCCAGCTACTGCGGCTGCCAGCCCGCCGGACACTGAAACACTTGGCTTGCCCTGACCGCCCATCCGCCCAATCCCGCTCATAAGTGCCTCATGCTTTGCCGGGATATTAGCACCCGAATGGCCGCTGCCGCCGCAACAGGCGACGGGACATCATCCAAGTCCGTTGAAACAGGCAAGCAACGAAACGAATCAGGCAACCGCCCTGAAGGGCCCACCCCCCATACTCTCCGGCACACCGCGGCCAGAATGGCCAACCAGAGCAGAGTTGAATCCATGAAACACATTTCTCTCGGCGGACTGCGCGTATCCCGTATTGGACTTGGCGCCATGTCGATGTCCGGGTACTACAACATCGGCGCGGGTAGCGACGCCGAATCGATCCGCACCATCCACCGGGCACTGGATCTGGGCGTCACCCACGTGGACACTGCCGAGATTTATGGTCCCTATACGAACGAGGAACTCGTTGGCAGGGCAATCAAGGACCGCCGCAGCCAGGTTGTGTTGGCGACGAAGTTCGGCATTGTCTCGCACTCCGGAGGCGGCCCCGGTGTGCTTGACAGCAGCCCCGCAAACATTCGGGCCGCAGTCGAGGGCTCCTTGCAGCGGCTCGGCACCAACCACATCGACCTGTATTACCAACATCGCGTCGACCCGAAAACACCCATCGAGGATACCGTAGGCGCTCTGGCCGACCTGGTCCGCGAGGGCAAAGTTCGCTACATCGGACTGTCCGAGGCCGGCCCGACCACGATTCGCCGCGCTCACGCCGTACATCCAGTCGCCGCGCTGCAGACTGAGTACTCCCTGTGGACCCGCGACCCGGAGGCGCAGCTGTTGCCGTTGCTTCGCGAGCTGGCCATCGGCTTCGTGCCCTACTCGCCGCTTGGCCACGGTTTCCTCACCGGCGAAATCCGCTCACCGGCGCAACTGTCTGACGATGACTGGCGCAAAACCAACCCGCGCTTCACGGGCGAGAATTTTGAGCGCAACCTGCGAATTGTCGATGAGGTCAAGGCTGTTGCAGCGGAGGTAGGCGCAACACCGGCACAGATTGCTCTGGCATGGCTGCTCGCCCAGGGCGACGACATCGCCCCGATTCCCGGCACCAAGCGCGTCAGCCGCGTCGAAGAGAACACTGCCGCTGACCGTATTGCGCTTAGTTCTGGGCAGATCGAGCGGCTCAACAATCTCGCTCCGGCCGCCGGCGAGCGCCATGACGAGGGGAACATGGCCGCAATCGATCGCTGACCAGACTTCCTTAGAACTTCAGGATTGCGGTCAGATCATGCTTCTCGCGCCGGTAGCTCACAGTGACCTGTTGTCCTTTGGCGGCCGCATCTACGGCTGCGCGCAATTGCGCAGGGCTTGGTGTCGCTTGTCCTGCGTACTGCGCAACGATATCTCCCACCCGAAGGCCGGCTTTGTCGGCTATCGAGTGCAATGTGACTGAAACTACTCCCACGCCCGTCTCACTCTTGACCTCGCCAAGGGAAATGACGTCGATACCCAGATCCGGGAAGTGCACTATCTCATCGTCCGAATAACAGACGGCCACCAGGGTGGAACCGAAGTCCAGAACCACCGGGACGCCGTTCTGTGTCGCCTCTTTTACGAACGGATGTTCTCCGCGCTTGGTGCAATACTGGTTCAGTTTGTACTTCGCCATGTCCATTGAAGAACAACCGCTGACCGCGATCAGCAACGCGCAAGCCACCAAGGGCCGGGCACTCGGCGTGCGCGAGAACTGCTTCTTTGTGAAAGGCATGTAGCACTCTGCATCTGACCCGTTCTACATTATTACATTAACAACTACCGGGGGTTGCATGAACCATAAGGCGCGATGGGTGGGGATTGCCCTGCTGTTGGTTGCCCTGAGGGCCGAGGCACAGGAGACTCGAGTCACCACATTTCAGCCCGTCCCGGAACTGGGCTACCGTGTGGTGGCCGATTTCTTCCACGCGCCAGCTGGAATGACCGTCGGCGAAGCGTCGGGGGTGGCTTTGAATTCAAAGGGACACGTCTTTCTCTTTCAGCGCGCGACACCAATGCTGTCCGAGTATGACGAACATGGAACCTACCTTCGAAGTCTCGGGGAAGGACTGTTCACCCATCCACACGGTTTGCGAATCGATGACGACGACAACCTGTGGACCACCGATGACGGTAGTCACCTGGTACTCAAGCTGAGTCCGGCAGGACGTGTTCTTCTGGTACTGGGGCGTAAAGGCGTGGCAGCGGAATCCGATTGGTTGTTCAATCAGCCAACGGACGTGGCTTTCGGGAAGAACCGGGAAATCTATGTCTCGGACGGGTATGGCAACTCGCGCGTCGTGAAGTTTGATGGCAATGGAAATTTTTTGAAGGCCTGGGGAAAGTACGGCACGGGACCTGGTGAATTCAATCTGCCGCACACATTGGCAGTCGACCGGCAGGGAAATGTCTATGTCGGTGACCGTGAGAACAAGCGGATCCAGATATTCGACTCCGAGGGGACCTTTCTGAAGGAATGGACGGGTGTCGGTTATCCGTACGGTCTTTTCATTACCCCTGATCAACATGTCTGGATGATCGACGGCGGCTATGACCGGATTGTCGAGCTCGATCAAGCCGGCAAGGTTCTCGGTGCGTTTGGCGAGCCGGGACACGCCCCGGGACAGTTTGCCTGGGGACACTTTCTTGCTATAGGAAGGGACCGGACGATCTATGTGGCCGATGTGCTGAACTGGCGATTTCAGGTGCTCGTCCCCACGGCACCAAACGGAAAATTGACGAAATATGTGCCCTCAAAAAGGATGTTCTGGGATCGTGTCGAAAGCACTGGCTGGTCCACCCGAACGAACATTCCAAAGAACTGAGATTTTGGTGTCGGCGCGACTTTGGCTCCTGGTTGTCGCGCTCGGGTTAATCGCGGGCTGTAGTAGCGTCCCACGCGCACCCGAGCGGGGCGATGATCGGGGGGCCGCAATCGCACAAGGCACAGCTCGGCTCGTCGGAACGCCATATCATTTCGGCGGCGTCGATGCGCAGGGCTTCGATTGCAGCGGACTGGTAGTTTATGTGCACCAGCGTGCCGGCATAGATGTGCCGCGCACGGCAGATGCGCAGAGACGCGAGGCGCATCCGGTAAAGCGAGACGCCTTACTGCCTGGTGATGTCGTGTTTTTTCGCACACGGTTCCATTTCAGTCGCCACCGTGTTGATCACGTCGGGATTTATGCCGGCAACGGTCGCTTCATTCATGCGCCCAGTGCTGGAGCGACCGTCTCCTACGCGAGCCTGAAAGACGGCTACTACAGCAAGCATTTCGTGAGCGCGGGACGCTTCTGGGAAGGGCGTTAGCTCGCCCCACGGCGCCCGTCATTGGCAGTGTTGACACGACTGCGTTCGTGCAATATATTCCTACTTGGCTATATACCAGAGTGGCTATGTACTCCGACGAACTTGACCGAACGTTTGCTGCGCTTGCCGACCCGACTCGTCGCGCAATCCTCGCGCGGCTGGCTTACGGCGAAGCGACGGTCACCGAGCTGGCCAAGCCATTCGAAATGAAGCAACCCTCCATCTCCAAGCACCTGAAGGTGTTGGAGCAGGCAGGTCTCATCTCCCGCGGTCGGGCCGCACAGACACGGCCATGCCGTCTGGAGCCGGCCCGATTGAAGGACGTCGCGCAATGGGTCGATGTTTATCGAAAGCTGTGGGAAGACAGTTTCGAACGGCTCGGCACGTTCCTCGAGTCAACCACGCTGCCGGCAAAGAAAGGAAGGAAAAATGTCCGCAAATAGTGACGTGACTGCATTTGTAATCACACGCCGATTCGAGCTACCACGTGCGGTTGTGTGGAAAGCCTGGAGCGAACCGGAGCAACTCAAACACTGGTGGGGGCCGAAGGGCTGTTCGATCGACATTCGTCGGCTCGAATTCAGGCCGGGAGGTTTCTTTCATTACGCCATGAATTTTGCAGACGCAGCCACAATGTGGGGTCGCTTCAACTATCGGGAAATTGTCTCACCGGAGCGGATAGTGTGGCTGAACTCCTTCTCGAACGAGCGGTGCGGCATCACACGGGCACCCTTTAGCGAAACCTGTCCGCTCGAAATCCGGAATTCAGTGACCTTCTCGGAACGTGCTGGGCAAACAACCGTCACTCTGCATGCAGAACCGTTCGGCGAAGCCGATGCCGAACGCGAGTACTTTGAGGCGTTGCGCCCATCGCTGGAGCAGGGCTACGGCGGCACGTTCGACCAGCTAGCCCTGTTTTTGCGGCGAGCCTGAGAGCATGCCCAACACTTCCGCCCTTGCGGCAGCGGAATGCACCAGCAAGGCCACGACATCACCGGGGCGTGCCCACTCGAGCGCGCAGCGAGCCGCGTCGACTTCGGTCATCCGCATGGGCAACGCTGACTCGGGCATTCCTGCCCGCAACAGGGCATCGCGGATGATCCGCGGGACCTCGCCCTGTTCACGCCCCCGAAGGTGCCACTCGTTTTCCTTTACAACGACAAGATCGGGGTGAAAGGCGGCGGCGACTTTGGCCAGCTCCTCTATATCTGCGTCGCGACGATTGCCGGCATGCCCCAACAGCAACGCCAGACGGCCAACTCCAGCACGCATGTGCTGTGCGACCTGCAACAGTCCACGTAACCCGTCCGCATTGTGAGCGTAATCCAGCAGAACCCGGACGCCACCAACGTCGAACCGCATCATCCGCCCTGGATTGTCCGAAGGCGCAGAACCGAAGCGACTGAACACTGACGCAATAACTGAGGGGGGAACTCCCATTGCGACGGCGCCCAGCGCAGCCCCGGCCAGGTTGAAAATGTTGTACACCGCGCTTCCGTCAACGGTCAGCGGCATCGAGACGGTCGCGCCCAGATCGTGTTCCACACCATCGTGGAACAAAAGCATGTGGCCGCCGCGCACACCGCAAGCAGCACCACCGCGCGATCTGTGATCGCGTAGAAAACCGCCGTCAAAGTCCAGGGCGAACCAGCCCACGGACGGACATCGACCGTAACGCTCCGCCAAGCCGCCGACTTTCGCGCGAAGGAGCGCATCATCTGCATTCAACACAAGCAGCCCGTCGGCCGGCACAACCGCAGCTACCGACAGCTTCACATCAGCCAGACCATCAAGGTCGAATATTCCGTATTCGCCAAAGTGATCCGAACTGACATTGGTCACAATCGCAACCTGCGCCCGTGACACCGCAATGCCCCGCCGCAGAATTCCGCCGCGCGCCGTTTCGAGAATCGCCGCTTGTGCACGCCGATCACGCACGACCATCCGACCGCCTGCCGGGCCGGAATAATCGCCAGCGTCAACGACTTCACCCTCAAAAAACACACCATCGGTGGAGCTGTAAGCGACCTGCCGTCCGTGCGCACGAGAGCATGCGGCGAGAAGACGCACTGTGGTCGTCTTGCCGTTGGAACCAGTAACAATGGCAGTTGGAATGTCGTGCAGTTTGTCCCATGGAACTTCGTCGACAGCCGGAAGTGCATCGAGCGGAATATCCATTGCGCCGGCACCAGCGCCCAGGGTAAGCAGCGCATCGTCGAGGGTGTACGGCAGATTGCGTGATGCGGAGGAGTCGATCAGCGGCTGCAGTCGCGGGCGCTTTTCAGAGGCCGCGAGAGCACCGAGGCGCGCAAGCGCCGCGGACTCTTCCAACACGGGTGGAATGACCGAGTCAGCGTCGGCGGCGTTCTCGAGGGCGGCCTGGTACAGGGCGCCCTGCAGGCCGGGCCAGCGGTCGGGGTCGCGATAAAACAGGGAGGCACAGAGGGCCCACTCGTTGAGCTCGGTTGCGGCGAATAGTTGATCGCAGGGGGCGGCAATGGCTAGGGAAGCGCCCAGGGGGTGAACTCGGGCGGCGGTGCCGTCCGCATCCCAACCCAGCCGCTTGCGGCCAAGCGCAACGCGCCGCCGCCACTCAGCCAGCAGCGAATCGTCAACAATGCCCGCAGTCACCTCCAGCACCGCGCCGGTGGAGCGAAAGAACAGGTTGGCGCCCGTGAGACGCCGCGAGTCTTCGAATGGGAGGGAAATGACGCTCAATCCTCTGCATCCGGTGCAAACCGGACGCCGCGCTCATCACGAATCAGACCCTCGAGGTTGAAAACGGTAGGCGGGCCCTCGCCTGCCAGAGGAACACCTTCTGCGACCTTGCGATTCAACTCCCGATCCCGGGCCGGAGCGGCCTGTGTTGTTGCGGCGGCAATCCCCGTGCCCGCGGGCTTGAATTTGGTGATCTGCTTCCACGAGCGGGCGAGCGCATCGGCAAAGATGAGTAACAGATCTCCTGACTGGCCCATGTTGAGAGCGGCGGTAATCGCCTCCTGCTCATCGGGGATGACTGAAATTGCATCCGCACGAACTCCGGCCGCGAGCAACGCCGCGGCCTGGATGCGCGGAACTTCGTCGGGTGCCCGCTCGCGCAGATTGTCATCGCGACGACAGATGTAGTGATCGAAGCGACCGGCCACCGCGTTTGCGATGGCCACCAGGTCCTCGTCACGCCGATCGCCGGGACCGGCAAGCACAACAATCCGACGACCATTCACGTCCAGCCGTTGCGCGAGATCCGCCATGACAGCCACGGCGTGTGCATTGTGTCCATAGTCGAACAACACTTTGAACGGATGCTCGTTGAATACATTGAGCCGGCCCGGGGCCTGGAAAAATGTGGAATCGAACGTTCGCAGACCTTGGCGGATCGCGTCTAGTTTGATGCCTAGTGAGAAAGCCATTGCGGCGGCAAACATTGCGTTCTGGACGTTGTGAGTCGCGCGACCCTCCAGGGTTGCCGGAATCAGGTGTGTCCACAGTAGAGGGATATGTCCGCCACGGTCGTAGAGCGTGATCATCTGGCCATTTACGCCCGCCTCGAGAGCACAGGCTCGACCGCCGGCGCGGATGTGCTCGCGCACCAGCGTATGTTGAGGATTCATGGTCACGTAGCAAATATTCTTGGCTTCGGTGTGAGCCGACATCCTGAGCACATGAGGGTCGTCGGCATTCAACACGGCACAATCGGTGGCAACCTCAACGACGATCCGCTTGACCTCAGCGAGTTGTTCGAGTGTATCGATCCCTTTGAGGCCCAGGTGGTCGGCCTGCACATTCAGCACGGCGCCTACATTGACCTCTCGCACTCCCATGCCGGCGCGAAGCAAACCTCCCCGGGCCGTTTCGAGCACTGCGATGTCAATCTGGGGGTCGGCAAGAACGGTGCGGGCTGACACCGGGCCGGTCATGTCACCGGAAACTGTTCGTTGGCCATCGATGTACACACCATCGGTTGTGGTCAGTCCGGGGGTGTATCCACCCATCTTGGTTATGTGCGCGAGCATGCGCGCGGTCGTAGTCTTGCCGTTAGTGCCGGTGATAGCAGCAATTGGCACGCGGGAAGGCGAACCCTGCGGAAACAACATATCGATGACGGGGGCCGCGACGTCGCGTGGAGTTCCCTCACTGGGGGCTACGTGCATCCGGAATCCGGGCGCCGCATTGACCTCGCAGATTCCGCCGCCGATGCTGCGGTAGCTTTCCGTAATGTCCTTGGATAGAAAGTCCACGCCGCCTACATCCAACCCGACAGCTCGCACGGCCCGTTCCGCCATTTCCCGATTGTCGGGGTGAATGACATCGGTCACGTCGGTTGCCGTACCGCCGGTGGAAAGATTCGCGGTGGAGCGCAGGTAGACCACCTGGCCTTTCTGCGGCACTGATTCGGCGGTCAAGCCGACCTTTTCGAGCATCTTCTGCGCCTGCAAATCCAGCTCGAGGCGCGTCAATACTTTCTCGTGTCCGACTCCACGGCGCGGATCCTGGTTCACGATGTCAATGAGCTGAGTAACCGTATGCTCGCCGTCACCCACGACATGCCCGGGAGTCCGGCGTGTGGCCGCGACGAGCTCACCGTGGACGACCAACAGACGGTGGTCGTCGCCCTCGAGAAATGTCTCCACGATCACAGAGCGCGAATGTTCGCGTGCGACGGCAAATCCTTGTGCAACTTCCTCGTCGGTCGTGAGTCGTATGGAAATTCCACGGCCGTGATTGCCGTTGTATGGTTTTGTCACGACGGGGAAACCGATGCGCCGCGCCGCGCGAGTGGCCTGGCCCTCGCTCTGCACGAGCTCTTGGATAGGCACGGGCAAACCCAGGGTGGCGAGAATCTTGTTGGTCTCTTCCTTGTCACTGGCCAGCTCAACAGCGATGTGCGGCGTCCGGCCGGTCACGGTCGCCTGGATACGCTGTTGGTATTTCCCGTGCCCGAGTTGGACCAGTGATTGATCGTTGAGACGCAACCACGGGATGCCGCGGTTTTCGGCCGCCTTTACCAACGATGCGGTGGAGGGACCCAACGCGCGCCGTTGCGCGAATCGGATGAATTCATCGCGGGCCTCGGGCCAGTTCCAGCCTGCGGGAACGCTATCGGCCGGGCGAATCTCTTCGGGCAGCAGGGAGGATAACAGTCGCAACCCGAGCTCGCCGGCGGCGATTCCCTCATCGCGCTGCTCGTATTCATACACAACGGTATACACGCCAGGTCGCCCCGCCCCGCGAGTCTTCCCGAACGTGACTTCCTCGCCGGCAATATTCTGCAGCTCAATAGCCACATGCTCGAGCACGTGACCGAGCCAGGTTCCTTCGTCTTCGCGCATGCGACGAAAAAAGCCGCCGGGCTCGCCGTAGGAACAACCGTGTTCGGCCAGGCCAGGCAGGGCCGTGGCGAGGGCGTCGATGAAACGGGAGCCCAGGCGGCCGGTCGGCCATTGCTCCAGCTCGCCCAGGTCGAGTTCCAGCCGGATGACGGGAAAGCGCGCGTGCAGTGACGGGCCAACGTAGACCGAACGATCGAGGATGCGCATCGGTTCTCCTCCAGCGCAGGCATTCGCCTGCTGGGCTGCTGGCAAGGAGGACCGACTGGCCCTATATCTTGGCCCTATTCCTTCGGTCGGATCAGCGCACCTGCCGCAGCGGTTCTTGTGTGCAAATTGAACGTAGCGCCTGCCACGAGGAAGTGCAACCGTAGTCCGAGCATACAAACCGGTTGACCGTCGGAAACCGAGTCAATGGATGAAAAACTGACATCCGATGCATCGACAATGGTGATTCCACCGCTGCCCTCGACCTCGAGGGTATTGTCCGGCCCTATGAAAGCCGCGGTGTCCTCGTCCAATCCAATGCCGACGGCAAACGGGTTGTAGGCCAGGGCCGTGCACAACCGGCCCAGGCGGTCCCGCTGGGTGAAATGCTGGTCAATAATGAAGCGATTCGTGAGCCCGAGACCCGCCGCCAGCTTCACGCTGCCGGCAACCGTCGAGGAGCCTTCGTCGCCCGAGGCAATCATGTGCTCACTCAGAATACTGGCGCCGGCGCTCGTGCCCCCTACGGTCACGCCATGCGCATTGCGGGCCCGGATCAGCTTCGCAACCGGGGTCCCACCGAGCAGGGTCGTGACCCGAAGCTGATTGCCACCAGTGAAGAAGATTCCCGTGGCCTCCTCGAGGCGCTGCAGGCGGCCCGGCTCCTGACAGTCGCGGCGTGTGTCGAAATCCATCACGGTGACGCGCGCGGCACCGATATCGAGGAACAGCTTCTCGTAACGCGGGCCGGTCTCGTGCATGCGGCTGGCGGTGGGGATCACAACAATGTCGGCCGCCTCGCCGCCGGAAACGCGCACGAAGCGTTCGAGAATGCGCCGGTCATTCTCCTTGTTCTCCGCGCCGCCGATTGGAATGATCCAACCGCGCGTGTGGCCGTCTGGAACCTTACTTGGCATACACCCTACCGCCTTTCATCACAAAACGAACGGCGCGCACTGCTTTGATGTCGCGAGTGGGATCGCCTTCAACCGCAATCAGGTCAGCGAGCAATCCGGACCTGACGGTGCCAACCTGGTCGCCCATATGGAACGAATGGGCATTCCCGGAAGTGGCTGCAATCAGCACCTGCGCCGCCGGCATGCCGGCCGCCACCATCAATTCTATCTCACGGGCGTTCTCGCCGTGAGCAAACACGCCGACGTCGCCGCCAACGCACATGTTGACGCCGGCCTTGAGCGCAATGTCAAAAGCCTTGCGAGCCTGTGCGACCATCGGGGGCGCCGGATCGGCGCCATTCCAGCCGCGATAGCGGGCAACGGCATCCGAAGCCGCCAGGGTCGGGCAATAGGCCACCCCGCGCTCCCGCATCAACTTGAATACCTCCGGCGTACCCTCTCCACCGTGCTCGATTGAATCGACACCCGCCAGAATGGCCCTGCGCATGCCTTCCGCGGTGTTGGCGTGCGCTGCGACAATGCGTCCGGCGCTGTGTGCTGCCTCAACGGCCGCGCGCATTTCCGACTCGCTGAATGTTGGGCGACTCGGCTCGCCGGGGCGCCAGTGATAGTCGGCGTATAACTTGACGACGTCGGCGCCTGCTCCAATTTGATGGCGGACGGCTGTCACCAAGGCAGCGCCATCCGCTTCCTCGGCGCCTTGCGGAATGACAACTCCCGCCTCGAACCCCTTCGGCCCATAGGCTCCCGTTGCAACCAACGCGCGAGTCGCTACGAGCATGCGCGGGCCTGGAATGATGCCCTGGTCGATGGCCTGCTTGAGGCCAACGTCGGCATAACCGGCACCTTCGGTGCCCAGGTCGCGAACCGTTGTGAAGCCCGCCAGCAAGGTTGCTTTGGCTGCCACAGTGGCTCTTGCGGTCCGCAGCGCGAGGGGCTCGTGGAGGACCTGATCATCCCACGGAGCTTCGTTGTAGGGATGAAGAAACAGGTGCGAGTGGCCTTCGATGAGCCCTGGCATCAGGGTCTCTACTGTCAACTCAACCACGGTTGCATCGGCGGGAGTTGCGACAGTCGGGCCTGCTGCCTCGATCTTGTCGCCGCGTACGAGCACCGACCAGCCCTCGTGGGGCTTGGGGTCGACGCCATCGAACACTCGGGCGGGTTTGAGCAGATAGGCTGCCGGATCGGCAGCGGCGAGGGCTGCGAACAGGGTCAGACAAATACCGGCAGTGAGGCGCTTGATCATGGTTTTTGGCCCGGCGTGTAACGTCGCTCGATGTGACCCTGCAGATCGGCTGGATAGAAATACACTTTACGAAAATTCCCGTCCGCGTAGCGCTGAGCCTGGTCACGGAAATGATGCGAAGCTGGATCGCCGCTCTCGCCTCCCGCGCTGATTGCCCATGCACTCACTTTGGGTCCAAATTCGACGGCGGCAATAAAGCTGTTCCCCTTGGTGCCGTAATAACACTTGGTGCCCGGGTAGCGCTTGGCGCCGAATGCCGCGAGTGAGCCCCACTGTGAGGAAGTGAAGGCGATGGGAATGCTGGCCTTGGTGTCGCTGAAAGATTGTACGATTGCACCGTCGTTGCGTTGAAAGCGGTTGATCTCGCCCCAGGGCACTGAATAACTTCCAAAATCCTTCACCAGGCGGGCGGTGGCTTCGGAAAGTGCCGTCAGGCGCTGCGCATCAGTTGCCCGCTCCGCCATGTAGTCCCATACGGTCATATCCGCATCTTTTGCAGGCTGCGAGCTCACCTCCCATAGGGCCTCACCCCAGAACACGGCCAGCGAAGTCGGTTTTGAATCCAACCCCCAGCGATCATCCCACTGGCGCAGAAGTTGGACTGGGCCACTCAGGGCGTTTTTGAGGGGATGCGCAGCCGGCAGGCGTTCGTAGGCGGCCACCAACCCCGGAATCAGCCGCGCGAACGCGGGAAGATACGGATCGAACGCCGCGGATATCAACGTTTGCGGGGTGAAGTCGTTCCGTGCGCTCAGCACCCGCAGCGCGTGAGTTCCGCGTGGGTTTTCTCCGACCTGGTCCATGTAAAGGGGGAAATCGGACTTTCGGGGGCTGTCAGCGCCAGCGGCGGTCCAGGGCCAGTTGTTCGTGTTCGTGACCCAGCCATTGGCCGGTGATACCACGTGCGGCAGGCTGTCCAGGGTGTGCAAGCCCTTCCAGTCGGTTGCAGGATCGCTGCCGTCCACGGGCTTGCGATAGTCGAAGCGGTCAGCACGCATGGGCACAAATTGCGGATGCAGATAGGCAATCTCCCCCTTGGAATCGGCAAACACCGTGTTGTTTGATGAGTTGGCCTGCAACTGCGCCACCTTCAGGAATCCGGCGTAGTCCGTCGCCTTGGTGCGCAGGAAGGATTGCTCCAGTGCGGGCACCGGCCGATTCATCAACGCGAAGGCAATCCACTTGCCGCCCTCCTCCCTCACGACCGGCCCGTGATGCGTGGCGTAAGTGACGAACTCGCGCCGAGTCATGGATCCGTCCGCCGCCCGATAGGTCAGCGCAATGTTGTGAGTTGTGACGGGACGCATTTCGGTGCCGTATCGGTACGACATGGCACCGTCAGTTCCGGCGACAATCGTTTCAGCAAACTCGTCGACGTTGTCCACTCCGCTGGAGGTATGCATCCAACCCACCTTCGCGTTGAATCCCTGGTAGATGAAGAATTGTCCCCAGGTCGCCGCGCCATAGGCGTTCAAGCCCTCATCGCTGCTCACCTGCAACTCGGAGCGGAAAAAGAAACTGGTGTGGGGGTTGATGAGCAACAGCGCGTGACCGTCACGGGTATGTGAGGGTGCGATTGCAAATCCGTTGGATCCCTGGGGCTCGTTGTAAGCCAGTCCACGCTCGGCCCGGGTCATCGCAACGGGCTTCTTGCCGTAAAACGCCTGGAGCTGCGTCAGCGGTACCTGCTCGATGTCACCTCCAATGCTGCCCTCGGTGAAACTCAACGCCATCCACGGCTCGAATTTCGTGAGTACGCGGGGATGAACCTGCGGGTGGGTGGCCAGATAAGAGTTGAGACCGTCCGCCCAGGCCTGCATGAGCTTCTTGAGCCACGGTGGGCTGCTGGCGTAATCCGACTGGAGCGTCTGTGGGTCGACGAACAAGCGTTGACGCAAGTCCTGCCAGATCGCCTCCTCGCCTTGCGCCTCGGCCAGTCTCCCGAGACTGGTGAGGTAGTTGGTCTCCACCCGGTTGAAATCGTCCTCGGCCTGCGCGTAGATCATGCCGAACACGGCGTCGGCGTCTGTCTTGCCTTTGACATGCGCGATGCCCCAATCGTCGCGGGTGATCGTGACCTGCGCTGCCCACGAAGCACCCCAGACCATCATCGCGAGCGACGCGACGGCGACTCGTAAATACATGTGCATCCTATGAATGGCGAGGCCGCCAGCGTAGACTTTTTTCGGGCCGGCCGAAATCGCCGGTGAGGGTATTCGATGCGAACATTTGCCGGCGTTCTCGCCCTGGTCTTGCTGCTGTCCTGTGCTCGCCCAACGGCCGCGGCGCAGACGTTTGACGTGCTCATCCGGAACGGTCGCATCATGGATGGTACTGGGTCGCCCTGGTACGCTGGCGATATTGGTATTCGTAGCGGCAGGATTGCCGCCCTGGGGCGCCTTCACGGGGCGACCGCCAAGACCGTCATTGACGCTCAGAATCTGCTGGTCACACCCGGATTCATTGACATGCTCGGACAGTCCGAGGTGACCATCCTGGTCGAGCCGCACCTGCCATCAAAGATCTTCCAGGGCATCACGACCGAGATCACCGGCGAAGGCAACTCGGTGGCGCCCTTGAGCGATCGCACCATCGCGGTCGATCGCGTGGGTTACGAGCATCTGAAGATCAACCCTGACTGGCGAACCTTGTCACAGTATTTTGCGAGGTTGGAACGGCAGGGAATGGGCATCAACCTGGCAACCTATGTGGGCGCCACCACCGTCCGCAGGGTTGTCATTGGTGAAGACGACCGTGCACCAACTGCGCCGGAGCTTCAACAGATGAAGCAACTGGTCGCGCAGGCGATGCGGGACGGTGCCTTTGGCTTGTCAACTTCGCTGCAGTACGCTCCGGCTCCTTACGCGAGCACGGAAGAGCTCATTGCGCTCGCCTCCGAAGCCGGCCGATATGGTGGAATCTATTCCACGCACATGCGGTCCGAACAGAACGGCATCATGAATTCTCTCGATGAAACCATCCGCATCGGGCGCGAAGCGCATGTGCCGGTCGAGATCTGGCATCTGAAGACGGCTGGCAAACCCAACTGGGGGAAGATGCAGGAAGTGGTCACGAAGATCGAGAAGGCCCGCGCAAGCGGGGTTGATGTCACAGCGGACACCTACGCCTACACCGCCTGGTTCAACAGCTTCTCGGCCTTTGTTCCTCCCTGGGCACACGATGGGGGCGATGACAAGCTGATCGCCCGGATGAAGGATCCGGCGACACGCGCCCGCATCCGCAAAGACATGACAACTGAGTCCAACGAGTGGGACAACGAGTGGTTGGCCATTCCAGGTCCCGAGTCCATCCTGATTTGTGTAGTCCAGAATCCGGCGCTGCGGCCGTTGCAGGGCAAGACGTTGGCCGAAGCCGCAGCGGTGCGTCACCAGGACGCGCTCGATGCCCTGTTCGATATTCTCATTGAGGACAAGGCCTATACCTCGGTGGCGGTATTTGGCATGGCGGAGGAGGATGTTGCGTTGGCGCTCGCCCAACCCTGGGTGGCGATCGACAACGACTCGGGCGGGACGGCGCCGACCGGAATCTTGGGTCAAGAGCATCCGCACCCGCGTGCTTACGGCACCTTTCCCAGGATCCTGCGCAAATACGTTCGCGAGGAACATCGCCTCAGCCTGGCGGATGCCATCCGCAAGTTCACCTCATTACCGGCGCAACGACTGGGGTTGACCGACCGCGGTGTGCTCAAACAGGGCCTGTGGGCCGACATTGCCATTTTCGATCCGGAACAAATCCGGGATGTCGCGACTTTCGAGAATCCCAACCAGCTCTCGGTCGGCATCCAGTACCTGCTGGTGAACGGCGTGCCGGTGATTGCCGGCGGCAAACAAACCAACGCGCTGCCGGGCAAGGCCCTGCGCGGCCCGGGATATCAGCCATGACACTGTCTACCCTTGCCGAACAATCCAACTTTCGCCAGACCGGGCGCATCGATGAAGTGGAGCGGTTGAGCCGCGAGCTCGCGGCACGCTGGCCCGAGGCGGTGCGGTCGATCGAATACGGCCGCTCGGTTGAGGGGCGGCCGATGCGGGCGCTGGTTGTCTCGCGCACCGGCGCGTTGGCGGTCGAGCAGATTCGCGCTCGCGGGATTCCGGTGTTGATGCTGCAGGGGGGCATCCATCCTGGCGAGAGCGATGGTAAAGATGCCGGTTTCATCGCGCTGCGGGAGATGCTGGAGGGCGCGGCGGCGGGTCCAGGCGCGTCGGCCGCACCGGGCGCTTTGGCGCCAAACGTGTTGGACAGAATTGCGATTCTGTTTGTGCCGGCATTCAACACCGACGGGCATGAGCGGGTCGGGCGCTGGAATCGGCCCAACCAGGTGGGACCGGAGGAAACCGGCTGGCGCACCACCTCGCAGAACCTGAATCTCAATCGCGATTACACCAAGGCCGATGCTCCGGAAATGCGCGCGATGTTGCGCCTCATTACCACCTGGGATCCGCTGGTGTGCGCGGATCTGCACGTGACTGACGGCGCGGATTTCGAGCCTGATATTTCGATTCAGGTCGAGCCGATCAACCAGGGGGAGCCGAGCCTGCGCGCGAGCGCGTTGCAACTGCGTCAGCTTCTCATTGACGGGCTGGCGAAAACGGGCTCCCTGCCGCTCGATTTCTATCCTGACCTTGCGCGGACGGATGATCCTGCGTCCGGTTTTGCATTGACGGTTTACTCACCGCGTTTCTCGACGGGTTACTTTCCGCAGCGCAATCGGTTTACTGTGCTGGTCGAGACGCATTCATGGAAGGAATACGCGCATCGCGTGCGAGTCACGCGCAACACCGCTGTCATCCTGGCGGAGCTCGTCGCAACACATGGCGCGGCTTGGCTGCAGCAATGTGCGCGCGCGGATGCGAATGCGACACGGCTGGGTGGAACTGAAATCACACTCGACTATGTAACGCGATGGCGTGAGCCTGGAAGGGCTGGATCCGCGACGAGCGAGCGTGATGATGCGGATGCCCGCATGATTGAATTTCGCGGCTACGCTTATACACGCAAGGAATCACCGATTTCCGGCGGCTGGGTCACTGTCTATGATCCGCAGACTCCCCAGATCTGGCGTGTACCCATGCGGGATGCAGTCAAACCGCTGGTGACAGTGCGAGCACCTGGAGCGGGCTACCTGGTGCCGGTGCCGTTTGTGTCAGAGCTCCTGCCCAGACTCGAGGCGCATGGAGTTGGCTGCAAACAATTGCAGCAGCGCGTGACCGGGGTCCGGGCTGAAGCATTCCGCGCGCGGCGAGTGCAATTCTCCACGGCGCCTTTCGAAGGCCGGATGCGAACGCAATTGGAGGGTGATTGGGCGCAGGAGACTGTCAACATTGAATCGGGCACCTTGTTTGTACCGGTGACCCAGCCTTTGGCGCGGTTGGTCGCAGCCCTGTTCGAGCCGCAAGCTCCTGACTCGTTTGCCGCGTGGGGATTCTTCAACGGCTGCTTCGAGCAAAAGGAGCAGATGGAGCCTTACGTGGCCGAGCAGATTGCTGCCCAGATGTTAGCTGCGGATGCAGACCTGCGCGACGAATTCAACGCCAAGCTACAGGCTGACCCGGAGTTTGCTCGCAGCCCCGGCGACCGTCTGGAGTTCTTTATGCGCAGGCACAGTTCTTGGGACCAGCGTTACAACCTGTACCCCGTTGTACGCACGGACTCGCCCTTATAGCTACGCTTTCTCATGACTCTGCTCGCCAGCCTGGTTGAAACATCCCAGCGTGTGGGGGCTACCTCAGGCCGCCTGGCGAAGGTCCGCGAGCTTGCAACCCTCCTGCGCCGCTTGGAGCCGGCTGAAATCCAGATCGGCGTCCACTATCTCTCGGGTGAAATTCCCCAGGGGCGGATCGGAATTGGCTACGCCACTCTGCGCTCGGCTGCCGCCAGCGATCCAGCAACCGCGGCGGGACTGTCGATAGCCGAGGTAGACAGTCTATTGACCGACATCGCCGCCATGCGAGGCGCGGGCTCGACCGCGAGCCGGGCTACTGCGCTGGCGGGCTTGTTTTCGCGGGCGACTCAACCAGAGCAGCAGTTTGCTTTGCGGCTGCTGACGGGCGAGCTCAGACAAGGTGCGCTGGCCGGGGTGATGGTCGATGCCATTGCGTCGGCTGCCAATATTCCGGTTGCGCAAGTGCGGCGTGCAGCCATGTACTCCAGCAGTCTTGGCGAGGTCGCTCGGGGTGCCCTGTTGGAAGGTGCCGAGTCGCTGGCGCGATTTCACCTGAAGCTCTTTTCGCCGGTATCGCCCATGCTCGCTCAGACGGCTGCCGACGTGGAGGAAGCGCTCAGCGTGTTGGAGGGTGAAGTCGCTTTCGAATGGAAGATGGACGGTGCACGCATACAGGTCCACAAGGTTGATACCGAGATCCGTATCTACACCCGCAGCCTGAACGAAGTGACCGACGCCATTCCCGAAATCGTGGAAATGGTGCGCGCCCTGCCAGCCAGGGTGTTGGTGCTGGATGGGGAGGCGATTGCATTCGATGCGGGCGAGCGGCCGCTGCCTTTCCAGGTCACCATGCGGCGGTTCGGCCGCAAGCTCGATGTTGCTCAGTCACGCGCCAAGCTGCCTATCCGGGCGTATTTCTTCGACTGCCTGCACTACGAGGACCAGAGTATCGAGGACCAGCCGGCGCGAGTCCGATTCGAATCGCTGGTGAAGGCAGTCCCACCTTCCGCGCTGGTACCCAGGTTGGTCACGCGATCGGAAGCGGCGGCACGCGAATTCTACGATGCTGCAATCGCGGCAGGGCACGAAGGCGTGATGGCCAAGGCGTTGGATACGCCGTATGAAGCGGGCAATCGCGGTGCGGGCTGGCTCAAGATAAAACGCGCGCACACGCTGGACCTGGTGGTGTTGGCCGCGGAATGGGGTCACGGGCGGCGTACGGGCAAACTATCCAATCTGCATCTGGGTGCGCTGGATCCCGCAACGGGCCAACACATCATGTTAGGAAAGACATTCAAGGGCCTGACCGATGCCCTGCTCGAATGGCAAACCCGGGAATTGCTGGCGCGCGAAACTCACCGTGATCAGTGGACTGTCTACGTCAGGCCCGAGCTTGTTGTGGAGATTGCCTTCAGTGATCTTCAGGAAAGCAGTCGATATCCGGGAGGCCTCGCATTGCGGCTGGCGCGGGTGAAGCGCTATCGCGAAGACAAACATGCCGCTGATGCAGACAACATGGATATAGTGCGTAGAATCCACGCAGCTCAAAGCGGCGGGACCAACTGACGCGCGTGGCGGCGCGTGTCGGTGATCACAGACAGACATGGGCACAACCCTTGCTTGTTCTGGCCGACGTGTGTGTGGTCTCAAGCGGTATGTGCCCATGTCTAGTCTCAAGCGGCCCGTGCGCCTGTTCATCAAGGCGGCCTTCAGTGCCATAGCCATCGGCGGACTCATTGCAGGCATCAACTGGCACGAATTGCCGAAATTGATAGTCGGCTATCGCTGGGAATTCGCAGTCCTGGCCTTCGTCGGTCTGATGATTCAATTCCCCATTAGCGGGCTGAAATGGCGGACCGCACTGCGAGTGTGCAACGTAGACTTGTCCTTTACGAGATTGACGAGGTTTTACTGCATCTCGCATTTTGTCGGGCAATTTTTACCCACCTCGATCGGCGGTGATGCTTATCGCGTGTATCGGGTGCTGCCGCTCGTCGAGCCGCACTCGCGTGCGGTGACGTCAATTGTCATCGACAGAATCGTAGGCTTGGCCGCATTGCTGTGCCTCGGCGCTGTCGGCGCACTCTTTTTGATGGATCATTTCAAGCTGCCGCAGGGCTACCTGACAGCCCTTGGTTTCGGCGCCCTCGGAGCAGTCATCGGGGGCGCCGCTTTGTATCTGGGTTGGTTTGGCTTGCTGCGCCGCAAGCTCCAACATTTGAAGATGGTGTCAGCCATCCAGCAGGACTTGATGCAGTTGCTGCGCGCCGGCTGGAACTGGCTGCCGTTGCTGTGCATGGCATTCGTGTTCCAGATAATTGCGGTGACCATTGTGTACATGTTGTTTCTCGGCGCCGGGTCGACCATCGGGTTCGCGGAGGTCGCCTTGATTGCGGCGGTCACTGGACTTGCGGGCATGCTCCCGCTGGCCATCAATGGAATCGGCGTCACTGAAGGGACCATCACACTCGCGGGAGTAGCACTCGGTGCCGACTACGAGGACGCGGCGGTGGCTGCGGTTCTGCTTCGAGTGGTCGTGCTGCCGTTGAGCTGCGCCTGTGGTGTGCTCTACTGGCGTGAGTCGCATGGCAAGCATGCCGCCGAGAGTGCGAAGGCGTTGTCTGGTGGACCGCAGGCGCGCTCCGTGTCAGGGAAGACCGCTATTCCGGTTTGAAGTCGAGCAGCCTGACGATTTCTTCCGCGGCGCCCGGACTACCGAACACGGCGTCAAACTTTCCTGGGACGGTCTTCGAGGGCCGGGTGAAGAAGCGTCCGCCCGCCTCTTCGACAATGACTTCAGTTGCCGCGATGTCCCAGCGGTTCAATGAGAATTCGATGTTCGCATCGACCGCGCCTCTCGCGGCCATTGCGTGCATCCAGCAATCGCCGTTGCCGCGGAACAAGCGGACCACGTTGCCCAGTCTTTCGTAGCCCTCCTCCAGCCCGGCCACTCGGAATTTCTGGATTTCGGGCGCCGACACCATGCAGTCGACCAACTCGCGACGTGGCGCCACGCTGATGGCGGTTCCGTTGCAGCGTGCGCCCAATCCGCGGGCGGCGGTGTAGAGCTCGGCAAACGCCGGCAGTTGAATCACGCCAACCAGAGCCCGTTTCGCCGCAACATCATCCAGGGCGACGAGCGTGCCGAAATAAGGGAGGCCACGTGAGTAAGGCATGGTTCCATCGATAGGATCGACGACCCATCGGTATGGCGCGTTCTTCGTGTCGCCACCGAACTCCTCGCCCAGGACGGGCCAGACATGCTCGGCATCGCTGCCGAGAATCTGGCGGATCTGCAACTCCGCTTCGCGGTCGAAGCGAGTGACGGGAGATCCGTCCGACTTGGTTTCCACCGGCAGGGCGGGATTGCGGTAGCCCGACAGAATCAACGAGGAAGGCGCTGTCGCGGCCTTGGTAGCCAGCTCGAGCATTCGAGTTAGCGGTGGGGGCGGGGTTGAATCGCGGGTCATGCAGGAAAGTATGCCAGACGAGTGGCGCTCAGTGGGGAGGGAGCGGGGCGGCGTCCATGCCGCGCCCGTCTGATGTCACACCCTCAGCGGCTGGCTGATGCGCTGGCCGCTGCGTTCTGACTCGCACCGGAGTCGCCGCGGCTTACGCTGCTTTGATTGGCCGCGCCGGCATCGGCGCCGGACTTCGAAGCAGAGAGCGCACCGCCGAGGGACTCGCTGGCCTGCGTTGCAGGGGGCGTGTGGGTGCCAGCCGGCGGCGAAGTGTTGGTTGATGTGGTGTCGCCGTTGAGCGCGTGCGATGCATCGGCGTTGCTGCCGATCGAGTGTGTGGCGTTGGCAAACAGGCCGCCGCTTGCGTCGCTTTTGGTGGCGCCGGTGGTGTCCTTCGCGCCGTCGCTTGCCTTGGAGGCTGCGATGTTGGTCGCGTAGGTGGCGTCTCCTTTTGCCACAGCCGCCGCGTTGGTGGCGTCAGGCTTGGTATTGTTGGTCCCGCTGGTGGCATCGGCCTTGGTCGCGCCCGCCGTCTTGCCGGTCTGATTGGCTGCGGCGTGTGCGCCGCGATCAACCGTGCGATTGACCTGGCCCAACCGGTCGGAGCTGGCGCCGAGCGTACCGGCACCGTTCATTGAGCCCCCCAGGCTGCCCATTCCGCCGACAGCGCCCATGCTGCCCATGTTGGATCCCAGGCCACCGCCGAGGGTTCCACCAATGCCGCCGCCAACACCGCCGACGAGACCACCGGCCTGGGAAGCTGCACTGAAGATCAGTCCGGTGGCCATTACGGCGCCCGCAATCAGATGAGTCTTTTTCATGGTCGTCCTCTCCTAGTCGCGGCCAATCCGCGTCTTCTATGGAGAACTACGACCCTGCCCGTCGATTCCTTCCCGACCTTCGCGAAAAAGATGTATTTAACTTATTGAGCGTGGGCGCCGGCCAGACGCGCCTGCGGGGCACGGTCCACCCCCACCGCGCCATAGCCATAAACAGGGTCGCTGCCTGGTGCTCCCAAGTCCATTGCGCTGCGCGCCAGTTCATCGACCGCACGTGCAGCGGCCTGTGCGTCGGGCTCTCGCAGCAAGGACGCCAGCAAACCTGCCACTATCGGCGCCGCGAATGAAGTACCGCGCACCCGATCAAATGTTTGAGCGGACTTGGCTGCGGCCATGTCAGCACCGGGGGCGGCGAATTTGACCTGCGGTCCACGACACGCCTCGATCAACACACGATGCCGAGTATCGACGCCGGTTACGCCAATAACTCCGGGATACGAGGCGGGATAGAGCGGCGGCGCCGCGGGGCCGTCATTTCCAACCGCCGCAACAATCAGATGTCCTCGGGCAACTACGAGACGAACTACCGCCTCGAGTGTCGCATTCGGCGGGCCGACGAGACTGACATTGATAACGGCGATTTTTTCGCGAGCCAACCATCCGAAGGCATCGGCTACTGCATCGGCTGCGCCACCTGACGGTTGACCGCAAAAGACGTCTGCAGCATAGAGGTCCGATCCGGAACTTACGCCGTGAAAATCGGCCGAACGACCTATCATCAAAGAGGCGACAGCCGTGCCGTGTGGACTGGGTACGCTCGAGCCTGCGCAGCCGTGCTGGTGGATTTGTATGTCCTTGAACACTGCGTGCGTGACATCTACTCCTCCGTCGATCAAGCCGATCTTGCCGTCAATGCCGGCGCGGTTGACTGCGGGGCCGCTGGCGGGCGGCACCGTGCCTTCGGTGCGCGGCGCAGGTCCCTGATCGAAACCGCCGCTGTCGGTATATATGTGGTTGAAATCCAGGCTTGCCGACGGCGCCAACTCTCTCAGGCGAATCAACCCGCGTTGAGTGTCCATGCCTTGCGGCACTATGCCCCGCGGCACACCGAATACTACGATGCGCGCATCGAGCCCATCCAAGGCACGCACTCTGACAATCGTAAAGCCCGCGGCCAATGCGGCGTTGACCTCTGCATCCGACGGAGAAACGGCGAGGATCTCCCCGCGCACGATTGGCGATCCATTCCGGTCAACATCCAGCACTGCGCGATTGCGGCGGACGAGGTCGCGGAGTCTCAGCCGGCGTACATCCTTCAGAACCCCCGTGTCCACCTCCCCGATGGCGCCGTTCAGCGCCCGGTCGACCGAGGGGAGTTGAGGTTGGGGCAACGCCGGCAGGCGTACACTGGGTGTACCAATCTGCGCAGCCGCCGTCCGTGCAGTTATGATCAACAGTGTGAATAGAAACTTTGTCCACCAGCCGCTCAGCGGGTCCCGGCGTTGACGGCGGATCTGGGCGAACGGCTGGTCGAGCTGTTGCCGCGGATGCGGCGCTTCGCCCGTACTTTGGCAGGCAGCACGCATGATGCCGATGACCTGGTGCAGATCGCCGTTGAGCGCGCCCTGTCGCGAGCGGATCAGTTGCGGGCGGATGCGCCGGTGTCGAGCTGGTTGTTTGGAATAGTCCGCAATGCCTGGATCGATGAGGTCCGGGCGCGCAGCCGGCGCAAGCGGGTCTTTGCTCCCGAAGAGCTTGGAGAGAATGTTGCGGATCCGACCGGTCATCAGCATGCGGAAGTCATATCCGTTCAAGGTGCTCTGGCCCGGCTGTCCGAGGAGCAGCGCGAGGTTGTCGGCCTGGTTCTCGTCGAGGGCCTCTCATACAAGGAGGCAGCTGAAATCATGAATGTGCCGGTTGGAACTGTAACGAGCAGGTTGGCACGGGGGCGTGATGCACTCCAAGCAATGCTCGGCGAGAGGTCGATGACATGAAGCTGAATGATGAGCTTCTGATGGCTTACGCGGACGGCGAGCTGGACGCGAAGACCCAGGCACAGGTGGAAGCGGCAATCGCGGCGGACCCGCAGGCCGCTCGGCGTGTTGCCGAACACAAGGCACTGAGGAGCCAACTGCAATCGACTTTCGACCCGGTTCTCAGTGAGCCGATTCCGGAGCGGCTGGTGGCGGCTGCGCGGTCGGGGCCAGCGGCGGTCTCGGCGGCGGCGGCGGCCGCCTCGGGTTCGGTTGCGGGTTCGGTTGCGGGTTCGGTTGCGGGCGCGGCATCGCGCGCGCCGGAAAGTCGAGTGGTGGTTCCATTTCGATCCGGGGCGAAGCGCAAGCCTTCGTTGCCGTACTGGGGTGCCCTTGCGGCCAGTTTTGTCATGGGTGCCCTCGTATGGCATTTCGGGGCTGGCCTGCTGTATCAGTCCGGTCCCATCACCGAGCAGAACGGTCAACTGCTGGCGTCGGGCTCGCTGGATCGGGCTCTGTCGAGCCGACTGGTGAAGGATCAAAATCCGCAGGACCCGGTGCAGATCGGTGTCAGCTTCCACTCGAAGTCGGGAAGTTATTGCCGGACGTTCAACGTGCGAGATCAGTCGAGTGTGGCTGGACTCGCCTGCCGTGAGGGGGACCGCTGGACACTCACCGCACTTGCCAAAGGCGAGACGTCGGGACAGGCCCAATCGGAATTCCGGCCTGCCGGCTCCTCCATGCCCGCCCTTGTTTTGCAGGCCGTTGAGCAGTCTATTGACGGGGAACCCCTGGACGCCCCAACGGAAGCGCAGGCCAGGGAGAGTCAATGGCGGGGCTCCAGGTAGCGTCCCGGCATGGAGACTCGCCCTGTGTTGCTCGCCGGACTGCTGATTGCTCTGACGTGGACAAGTTGGCAGAAGTGGCGCCTGCGACCGGTTCATCCAGGCGACGGCGAGATTGCAGAACGGGAGCCTCTACAGAGCAGCCCGCAATCCGCGGCGACCATCCGTCATGGCCGCTGGACACTGACTCCGCGTGCAAACTATGACATCACTGCACGGGTCCTTGGTCGTGAGCCCTACTCGCTCGATGCCCTCGCGGACCTGATACCCGAGGATCTGGCCTTGGGGTGGGGACCCATGTCCGACAACCGGGTGTTGTCTGCGCTCGATATCTCGCAAAGCGCACGATTCTATACTTGGCGCCCGCACGGTGAGCTGCCTGTCCCCCGCGAGGAGATTACCGACCATAGCGCCAATACGCATGTCATTCCGGCTGATAGCTCTGTTCAAAAGCAACTTGCCCGCCTGCGGGTCGGTGAGACCGTGCGGCTCACGGGACTGTTGGTCGATGCCACGCGCGAAGACGGCGCATGGATACACACTTCCTTAACACGTACCGACAGCGGCGCAGGCGCCTGCGAAGTGCTGTTGGTGGAACACGTAGAAATACAATGAAAATCAAATACACGCTCGGGATCGGGTTTTGGGCGACGGCGGCGGTCAGCCTGGTCACGCTGCTGGGCGGCGCAAGTCCGGCCTACGCCCAGCGGCAAACCGTGCTCAAGCAGATTGATCTGCCTCATAACTACTACTTCCGCGAGATGTACTTGCCGCAGCTCACGAGCGGGCCCAGTGCGGTTGCGTTCTCGCCCGACGGAAAGACTCTTGTCTATTCCATGCAGGGCAGCCTGTGGAAACAGGCCATCGACTCGACGAGCGCACAACAACTGACGGCCGGACCTGGTTACGACTTTCAACCCGACTGGTCACCGGGCGGCAAGCGAATTGTTTTCGTGCGCTATTTGAACGACGCGATGGAGATCTACGGCCTCGACGTAACTTCGGGTACTGTAATTCCCCTTACTCACAACGGCGCGGTCAATGTCGAACCACGCTGGTCGCCGAATGGCCGGCAACTCGCGTGGGTATCGACCGCGGGTACGGGACACTTTCACGTATTCACGGGCGTGGTCAGTGAGAATGGCCTCAACGGCGGGGCCGTCTGGCCGGAACGTAAAAGCGCCATTTCCCGTTATTACTACAGCGCATTCGATCACGAGCTGAGCCCAACCTGGTCTCCTGATGGAGCGGAGATCATTTACGTCAGCAATCCGGAAACCACCTACGGCACAGGAGGTATTTGGAGACGGGCGGCGAGCGTGGCCGCTCAACCCGTGCCGATTCGCATTGAAGAAACCTCGTGGCGTGCTCGACCCTCCTGGTCACCCGATGGGAAGCGGGTGTTGTATTCATCGTATGCCGGTCGTCAGTGGCATCAACTTTGGGTCACGACCGCCGCCTCGGGCGGTGATCCGCTGCCTTTGTCGTTCGGGGAGTTTGATGTGACCGGCGGTCGCTGGTCGCCGGACGGCTCACTCATAGCTTTCATCTCGAATCGCAACGGCACTACGCAGATCGGACTGCAGCAGGTCTGGGGAGGCGCTCAGCGAAAGCTGGAGATCCGGGAGAAGAAGTATCTGCGCCCTATGGGCGAGCTGCGCATCAGGACCGTGGACAGCCAGGGCCAGCCGATTGCCGCCCGCGTTGCCGTGACGGGAGCCGACGGACTGGCTTATGCACCCGAGGACGCTTGGGTCTACGCCGACGACGGATTTGATAGGCGGCGCAGTGCTTTTGAGGCGCACTACTTCCATACGAATGGAGATGCCCTCATCCGGATCCCGGCTGGTGTTGCCAACGTGACCATCTGGCGCGGGTTGGAAAACCAAGTCGAAAAGCGCACGGTGAAGGTTGCAGCGAACGAAACACGAGAGGAGCAAGTTACTATTCGTGCGTTGTCGCTGCCGCCTGAGTGGAACAAGCAATGGCTGAGCGCGGACGACCATGTCCACATGAACTATGGCGGTCATTACCGGAATACGCCCGAGCACCTCGTGCAGCAGGCCACTGCGGAGGACCTGGATGTTGTTTTCAACCTGGTGGTCAACAAGGAGCAGCGGATACCGGATATCAGCTACTTCTCACCAAAGCCGGACAAGGCTTCGACCTCCTCGGTGGTGCTCTCGTACGGCCAGGAGTTTCACACCAGCTATTGGGGACACATGGGGTTGCTCGGACTCAACGACCACTTCCTGATCCCGGATTACGCGGCCTATGCAAAAACGGCCAGCGCCAGTCTTTATCCGACCAACGGGGCGATCGCTGATCTTGCGCATGTGCAGAATGCCTTGGTTGGATATGTGCACCCTTTCGATGAGGCGCCCGATCCGGATTCGAAGGTGGCTCTGACTACCGGGTTGCCTACGGATGTTGCGCTTGGGAAGGTGGATTACTACGAGGTGTTGGGGTTCAGTGATCATCGGGCCTCGGCGGGGGTCTGGCATAGGTTGCTCAACTGCGGCTTTCGGCCAGTCGCCGCGGCGGGTACTGATGCGATGGCCAATTACGCCTCGCTCAGGGGGCCTGTTGGGATGAATCGGGTGTATGCGATGGTTGGGGGCGGCGCCGCTGCCGCGTGGGCGGTCACGGGCGCGGATGCCGCCGCGGGCGCCAATGCGGGGGCGGAGCACGATGCGGCGCGCGTGTCAGCGTGGCTCGATGCGTTCCGCCACGGGCGGACACTTGCGACCAATGGTCCCCTCCTCGGCCTGACTGTCGAAGGCCAAGCCCCAGGCTCCGAAATACAGATCCACAGCAGCGGGGAGTCCACGCTGCACTACAAGGGCTTCCTGCGATCCATTGTGCCCATCGACCATCTCGAGCTGCTCATGAATGGCAAAGTGGTCCGCACAATCAACCCAACCAAGAACCGCACGACGGCGGACTTCGAGGGATCGACGAAAGTCGAGGGCAATGGATGGCTGCTCGTGCGCGCGTGGAACGACGGTGCCGTTCCCGAAGTGTTTGATATCTACCCCTATGGCACGACGAATCCCGTCTTCTTCCGTACTGAGGGTGCGGCAACGCACTGCGGTGCGGATGGCGATTTCTTTCTGAAGTGGCTCGACAGGTTGAAGGGGGCTGCTGCGGAGCACCCGGGTTACAACACGCCCGCCGAGCGGGAAGAGACTTTGAAGGAGATTTCCGCCGCACGCGAGGTATTTACGCAGCGGCGTTAAATGTGAGACGAGCTCCTCGTTAGTCCGAGGGGCCGCACAGGCGGCCTCTGTTACACACTGTTACACATCGACGTCACCCAAAGCGCGTTGCCCTCGTTGCTGGGACTACCCACGCAAGGAGGACTACGCAATGACCTGTGGTTTGTTTTCGAGACTGACAATCCTGTCAGCTCTAATGGCCCTGTCGGGCTGCAACGGCACCGGCGACGGTGACGGATCCGGCAGCGACAATCCCTTCGATGCAGTCGACTCCGCGGCGCAAGCGGCGTTTCAATCCGAAGGCATCGCGGGAATGGGACTCGCCATCTACAACCGGGGTGGCACCAAGGTTTTCGAGAAAATGTACGGCAGCTTCTCACCCGATGAGCGGGTCGCCATTGCTTCGGCATCCAAACTCGTCTCGGGTGTAACACTCTTCCGGCTCATCGATGCCGGCTACCTGACTCTCGACAGCACCACCGGCGACATCCTGGGCTGGACCGCCGATCACGCGCCCATCAGCCTGCGCCAATTGATGTCATTCACCTCGGGCCTGACACCCGAAAATCGGTGCACCTATAACGGCACGATCACGCTCACCGATTGTGTCGAGACAATTTCGCAGACGCCGATGGCCGCCACACCAGGCACTCGCTTCGACTACGGCAGTGTGCACCTGGAGGTGGCCGGGAGAATGGCCGAGGTCGTCACCGGCAAGTCCTGGAACCAACTGTTCGCGCAAGAGATCCGCGATCCGTTGGGATTACCGGCGGACATTGTCTATTACGCCAATCCATTGAAGGCAACAGGCACGGACAACCCGCTGCTCGCCGGCGGCCTGCGTGTATCAATGAACGAATATGAGCACATCCTGCACTTCGTCTTTGACAAGGGCATGTGGCAGGGAAGCGCGTTGCTGGCGCCTGGGATCTTTGACACCCAGACAGTCACACCTTATCCGGACGCCCTGATCGGCAAGAGTCCCGGCGGGGATCTGCGCTACGGGCTGACCGCCTGGCTCGAATGCAGCACGCCTCAAACCGGTTGTGCCGCCATCTCCTCGCCAGGCGCATTCGGATTCACGCCCTGGCTCGATCGGGATGCGGGCTACTACGCCATTCTCGGCATGCAGGTGGGCAACAACTCTGCCACTCACTTCGGGGCCAGCCTGGAACAGGAGCTGAAGCCCCTCATCGTCCAGGCTTTGACTCAACTGGGAAACTGAACATGAAACGCTTAAACATCCGCAACACCACCCTGGCCATTGCCTGTGTCACCCTATCGGCTGCGTGCATGCCGGTACGCTCCAGCAATCAGCGTCCCGATCCAGCCAAACTCATCGAGTCCGCTGATACCAACGGTGACAAAGTGGTTACACGCGCCGAATTTCTGGCCGCGCGTGAACGGGCATTCGGCCGGCTGGACCGCAACGGCGACGGCTTCATCGATGACAAGGATGTGCCCTCATTGCCGCGAGCACGCCGCAATGCGCAGGCACGCATGGCCGAGCTCATGTCGCAATTCGACAAGGACGGTGATGGTCGCGTCAGCAAGGCCGAGTTTGTCGCTGGACCCACCCCGTTTTTTGACCGGGCCGACGCCGATCACAATGGCGAGTTGAGTCTTGAGGAGGTCGATGCTTTGAAGAAAAACGCCGCGCCGTGACTAATTAGCGACAGCGGCGCAGGGTCCGCTGTCGCATTTCCGTTGCATGCAGGCAACGGTTAGTTGCACCTGTCTGGGGCACCCCATTGCGGCAATGCGGCGCGTAGACGCCAATGCTTGCGCTTGTCATCGAATTCTGGCTAACGTCGTCACCTGATTGACATACTCTGCACAAGTCTGTCATCTGAACAACACAATTTGATACGGGGAGAGCAGCTTGAAATACAACAAAAAGCTGGCCTATGCGATTTCGATCGCACTGGCCTCGGCCGCAGCGCAGGCGGCCGTGGCGGCAGAAGCCGCGGCGGCAGAAGAGGATCAAGCCGCCTCAGCGGGAATCACGGAAGTCGTCGTGACGGCGCAGCGTCGCTCGGAGTCAATCCAGGACGTGCCACTCACGGTCCAGGCGATCACGGGCGATCAGCTCAAACAACTCAACGTCCAGTCCTTCAACGAGCTGATGAAGTACACGCCCAACGTGACCTTCAGCGGTAACGGACCGGGCACGGGCAACATCTTCCTGCGTGGACTCGGCGCGGTCGGCTCCGGAAACCAGTCGCAATCGACCACGGCACCGTTCCCGAACGTTGCGCTGTATCTCGACGAGCAGTCGATGACCTTCCCGGCACGCAACAACGACGTTTACCTCGTCGACATGGAGCGCGTCGAAGTGCTCGAGGGTCCGCAGGGTACTTTGTTCGGCGGTGGTGCGCAGGCGGGTGCGGTTCGCTACATCACCAACAAGCCCAAGTTGGATGTGACCTCCGGCGAGGCGAATTTCGCCTACGGCGTCACGGCGAATGGCAGACCGAATACTGTGGTCAATGGCGTACTCAACCTGCCGTTGACTGATTCCATTGCACTGCGCGCGGTCGTCTTTTCTGAGCATCGCGGCGGCTACATCGACAATGTCCCGGCCACCATCGGCTACTACCCAGGATCCATCCCTCACGATCTCGGGGGCAATCCGATTGCCAACAACGGACCTGTTCAGGGCACTGACACCAATCCGGTCGACTACGTAGGCGCGCGACTCTCGGCCCTTTGGAAGATCAACGAAGACTGGGACGTTCTGCTGCAGCAGAACTATCAGGACATGCAGGCGGACGGCTATTTCTATGCCTATCCGACGGGCACGAATGGCACGGCGTTGGGCAAGTACCAGATCAATGCATTCGCCCCCGCCTACAGCAAGGATCGATACGAGAGCACGGCCTGGACGGTGAACGGCAGGATCAGCGATCTGCTCAGCGTCGTTTACACGGGCAGCTACATGGTCCGGCACATCGATGGGCAGCAGGACTATTCCAACTACATGCGCAGCGCTGTTGGTTCGTACTACGCCTGTATCGGTACCGGCGCCGGCTATTTCAACCAGAATAACTTCCCGTCACTCACGGGTCATCCGCTGCAGTGCTCGAGCTCGGTCGGCAACTGGCGCGACCAGGTCGACAACCAGCATCAGAGTCACGAACTGCGGTTGAGCTCGAATGCCGACTACCGCCTGCGCGGCCTGGTTGGCCTCTACTGGGAGAAGTTCAACATCGACGACGACATGAACTTCAACTACCTGGGCATTCCCCAGTGCAGCCAGGAGAACCTCGACAAGGCCCTCGCGGGCGGCCCGGACTGTCTGTCGGCGGTTGGCCCAACACCGGGAGCCTTCGCAAGCCATCCGGGGCTGCGCACTGACGCCAACACCGCCTTCGGTGAAGACGTGCAACGCGGCTATAAGCAACGCGCCGCTTTCATATCGGCCGACTTCGACCTGATCCCCAAGGTTCTGACCATAACCGGCGGCGCCCGGTTCTATCACTACGACGAGTACGAGCACGGCTCGGAGTACTACAGCGAGAGCACCAGCACGGGACTGGTCGTGAATCACCTGAATGGGGCGTGCACCGCCGGTGGTCTGTGCGGCTTCCCCATCAACCTCGACAAGAGCGAGAGCGGGCACCGCCTCCGCGGCAATCTGACCTGGCACGTCACGAAGGACTTCATGGCGTACTACACGTACTCCGAAGGCTTTCGTCCGGGTGGCTTCAACCGTACCAACTCTCAGCCGGGCCAGGCACCGGTCCTCTCGGGAGTGGCGCGTTACTGTGGAACGGGGACGGTGGATCCGAGGTGCGCCCCCGGTGGCAGCCTGGCGGGTCTGAACACCAGCCAGTTCAACAAGCCCGCGGGCTTCGAGTCCGACCAGCTCACCAACCATGAGGTTGGCATCAAGAGCGAATGGTTCGACCATCGGCTCATCGTGAATCTGTCCGGGTATGTCATGAAGTGGAGCAACATCCAGTTGCCACTCTTCGATCCGGTCCACCTGGGCAACACGACTTTCGACATCAACGGGCCCACCTACAAGGTCAAGGGCCTCGAGTTGCAGATCGATGCGCGCATTACGGAAGGTTTGTCAATCCAGGGCTCAACTTCGGTCAACAGCGCCGAGCAGATCGATGCGCCGTGCCTGGTGAGCAACCGGCCGAGCGCCGGGAATCCGACTCCGATCGGCCAGTGCATCACGGTCGTCAAGGAGGCGGCGTACACGAACCCGTACGGCGTGCTAGGAACGCGGCCGCCGTTCTCGCCGCCTTGGATGTTCAACCTCAGGGCGCGTTACGACTGGAATACGGGCGACTTCAAGCCATTCGTGTGGGCTGGTGCCAGCCATATTGGCCCGCAGAGCAACGAGCCGGCGAGCTTCCCGAGCGGGGATGATCCGTCCCAGGCCGTGCCGACCACCACATTGCTACGCTACGACCTCCCGGGCTACACCACTTACGACGCGGGGGTCGGAGTCAGCAAGGACAATTGGACTGCACAGATCACGGGCAGCAACCTGTCGAATGAGTATGGGCCGAGCAATATCTCATCGGGTCAGTTCATCAAGTCCGAGATTCCGCTGCGTCCGCGGGTGCTGATGGCCCAGTTCAGCTGGCGGTTCTGAGGTCGGCATCAGAAACCCTGCCCGGTGCCTGGGGCGGGGTGAGCTAATATTCGGGGCGGATCAGCAGATCCGCCCCGTTTTTGTTTTTGTCACAGGTCTATGGATCCGCCCGCAACCGCTCCCGATACGCCGGTAGAGGCCGGTGCCGAGGTCGCACAACTGCGCGAGTTGCTGCGGCAGCAGCGCTTTGGCGAGCTGCTCACAGCCGCTCGAGGTGTGCTCGCGGACCGCCCTGAGCAGCGGGAAGCACTGCTGTTCGCTTCCATCGCGCAGCGCTATCTCGGTCAGATTCAGGAGGCCTTGAAAACGCTGAGCCGACTCGAGCAGCACCATCCAGGATTCAGTCGTCTCTATGAAGAGCGCGGACGCTGCTTTGTAGCTTTGCGCCAGGCACGACCGGCAATCGAGGCTTTCCATCAGGCCGTGCGCATCAACTATGCGCTCCCCGGTAGCTGGGGCATGCTCGAAGGGCTTTATCGCATGCAGGGTGAGGCTTCGAACGCCGCCCTGTCGGCAAGCCACGTGGCCAGCTTGCGCGCCCTGCCGCCAGAGGTTGTCCTTGCGATGGGCCTGTTTGCCGATGGCGATCTGGAGCCGGCTGAGACGCTGGCGAGGGCCTACCTGCTCGAGCACGGTGATCACGTCGAAGCCATGCGCCTGCTCGCCCGGATCGGGATCGCACACAAGGTCTATTTCGATGCGCAGGTGCTGCTCGCTGCCGTGCTGGAGCGCTCGCCCGGCTATCGAATCGCGCGGCAGGAATACGCTTTCGTGCTGATCGAGCTGCACCGATACGAGGAAGCGTCGCGCGAAGTGCAGAAACTGTTGGCGGACGAACCCGACAGCCGGCAACTGAAGATCCTGCAGGCTGCGGCCATGGTGGGTGTGGGCGAGCACGAACAGGCGCTCGTTCTTTATCGCAAGTTGCTCACGGGTGGCGTGGAGGATGCCGAGGCGCACCTGTCGATTGGCCATGCGCTGAAGACACTCGGGCAGAGTCAGCCGGCAATCGAGTCGTACCGGCGCGCCGCCACGTCGCGGTTGGATTTCGGGGATGCGTACTGGAGTCTGGCCAACCTCAAGACGTATCGTTTTACTTCCGAAGAGTTGCTGCGGATGCGCAGCGCGCTGGAAGCGCCAACAACCTCACTCGTCGATCGCTATCACCTGTGTTTTGCGATCGGCAAGGCGCTCGAGGATCAGGGAGAGTTTGCCGAGTCGTTCCAGTTTTACCAACGCGGTAATGAGCTGAAGCGTCCCGAGTGCCGCTATCGCGCTGAGCTCATCGAACGCAATACGCAGCACCAGATCGAGGTTTGCACGTCGGAGCTTTTTGCGAGCCGGCGCGGCTGGGGAAATCCGGCGCCGGATCCGATTTTCATCGTCGGGCTGCCACGATCGGGGTCAACGCTGCTCGAGCAGATATTGGCGTCGCACTCGAAGGTGGAAGGCACACAGGAACTGCCCAACGTGCAGCAGATTGTCAGTCGGCTGCGTGGGTTCGGGCCGGAGGCGGACGATGCGCGTTACCCTCGGGTGCTTGCCAACTTGAGCGCCGAGGAGCTTGGCAAGCTAGGAGAGGAGTATTTGGAGGGCACGCGGGTCTACCGCATGCGCCAGGTACCGCATTTTATAGACAAGATGCCGAACAACTTCCGGCACGTGGGTCTGCTGCGTCTCATGCTGCCAAATGCGCGCATCATCGATGCCCGCCGCGAGCCGATGGCTTGCTGCTTCAGCAACTTCAAACAGTTGTTCGCCAACGGGCAGGAGTTCACCTACAGCATCGAGGACATTGCTCGCTATTACCGTACCTATCTCGAGCTCATGCGCCATTGGGATCGGGTGCTCCCCGGGCGCGTGCTGCGCGTTTACCACGAGGATGTGGTCGATGATCTCGAGGGCAGCGTGCGCCGCCTCCTGGATTTCTGCGGGCTGGAATTCGAGGCGCAATGCGTCGAGTTCCACCAGACCAAGCGCAGTGTCCGCACTGCAAGCTCGGAGCAGGTGAGGCAGGGGATCTTTCGCGAGGGTTTGGAGCAATGGAAGAATTTTGAGCCCTGGCTCGGCCCCTTGAAGGATGCACTGGGGGATGCGTTGAGCCGCTACCGGGAGAATGTTGGTCATGAGCCCGGGGGCTAACGAAACCGCCGAGATCGGGGGACTTGTTGATTTGGTCAACAAGGGTCGCCTGGCTGAGGCGCAAGAGCGGGCTGCCGCCCTGCTTCGCACTCGGCCTGCGGACGGGCTGCTTTGGAAAATTCTGAGTGTGACGCAGCTGCGGCAGGACCAGGACGCTCTGGCGGCCTTGCGGCGCGCATCAGAGCTGCTGCCACAGGACGCCGAAGCGCATGCCAATCTCGGCGCTGAGCTGCGGGCTCGCGGTGAGTGGGAAACTGCGTTGCTGAGTCTGCGGCGGTCGCTTGCGCTGCAGTCGCGTAATCCCGATGCGCTGATTGACGCGGCCGACTGTCAGCGGGCGCTCGGGCGGGCACGAGAAGCGGTCACGCTTTATCAGTGGGGGCTTCAGATCGACCCTCGCCGGGGCGACGCACACAACAACCTGGGTAATGCGTTGCTCGAACTTGGTGAGAACGCCGCGGCCGTTGAATGCTACCGGCGTGCGCTCAAGCTGCGCCCCGATGACCCTCAAGTGCTGTGCAATCTGGGCAACGCGTTACGCCAGCTTGGTGGACTTGATGAGGCTCTGAGTTGCACCCGCCGCGCTGTTGCGCTGGCCCCCGATTTGAGCATGGCGCATAACAATCTCGGCCTGCTGTTGGGGGCGCGTGGCGAACGCGGCGCGGCCATTGCGAGCTATCGCGAGGCGCTACGCCACAATCCGCGGTACGTTGAGGCCTTCACCAACTTGGGAAACGCGCTGCGTGAACAGGGGCAGCGACGCGAAGCGCTTTCGGCCTACCAACAGGCGGTAGAGCTCGACCCGAGGCGCGCGGACAGTCACTGCAATCTCGGTCACGCTCTGCTTGAGTCCCGTCGGGTACAGGAAGCGGCTGACAGCTTTCGCACGGCGCTCAGTTTGCAGCCCAATCATGTCGCTGCTCACCTGGGTCTGGCTGCGGCGTTGCGTGTCCAGGGACTTGGCTCTGAGGCCGAGGCCAGTTGTGGGAGCGCGCTTGCTTTGGTGCCGCAAAGCCCGGATGCACTGGTGCTCCGAGGGGAACTGCACGCTGATCGGGGTGAGTTTGCGCAAGCACAGGAGCTTTTTCAGCGAGCGCTCGCGGCGGATTCGAAGTTCGCGCCCGCGTATTGCAGCTTTGCTGCCCACCGACGTATGACCGGGGGCGAAGTTGATTGGCTACGGGGTGTGCAAAGCCTGTTGGCTACGCCGCTGCCGCTTGCGGATGAGATGCAACTTCGTTACGCGCTGGGTAAGTATTTTGATGACATCGGCGAATACGACCAGGCGTTCAGCAATCACCAGCAGGCGAACGAGCTCACCAAGCGATTCGGGGGAAGCTACGATGCGGACCGTCTGGCTGGGTTGGTCGCGCAGATCATTGAGCGGTGCGACACTGCTTTCGTCCGTGCGGTGCGAGCCGGGGCGAATGAGTCGGAGCAGCCCGTGTTCATTATCGGGATGCCGCGTTCGGGGACGTCGCTCACCGAGCAGATATTGGCGTCGCACCCGGCGGTGTTTGGTGCGGGGGAAGTGCGGTTTTGGGATCGGGGGTTTGCTGGGCTGGATAAGCGGGGGACGCAGGAGGAGCAGTTGGCGCTCCAGGGCGAGCAACTGGAGCAGTATTTGGCAGAGCTGGGGCGGCAGTATCTGGGGCACGTGCGGGGGTTGGCGGGGACGGCGACCGCGGGTCACTCGGCGGCGCGCATCACGGACAAGATGCCGGCGAATTTCTTCTATGCCGGGCTGATCCATGCGGTTTTTCCGCGGGCGCGGATCATCCACATGCAGCGCCATCCACTGGACACGTGCGTGTCGGTGTACTTCCAGAATTTCTTCAACGTCAGCCCCTACGCCAACGATCTGAACCACCTCGCGCACTATTACGAGCAGTACTTACGCATCATGGCGCATTGGCGAAGCATACTGCCAGCGCATGCGTTACTGGAGGTACCCTACGAGGGGTTGGTGCAGGATGCGGAAGGGTGGACGCGTCGCATGGTCGAGTTCGTTGGCCTGCCCTGGGATCCGCGATGTCTGGAATTCCATCAGACGCCGCGGGCCGTGATTACCGCCAGCAAGTGGCAGGTGCGTCAGAAAATCAATTCCGCATCGGTCGGACGCTGGCG
>Ga0307509_10000026_pt1 | contig 231153 bp, 190 predicted proteins | sample 10_EM_MG_FD_202245 | JGI IMG/M metagenome (GOLD analysis project Ga0307509, IMG submission 202245) | Populus trichocarpa ectomycorrhiza microbial communities from riparian zone in the Pacific Northwest, United States - 10_EM | ecosystem: Host-associated > Plants > Roots > Unclassified... | reverse complement strand
CTACGCCGCGATCCCGATGATGGGTGACGAGAAGCTCACGCTGCTGATGAACACGTACGATGCCGTGGTTCGCCGGCACGAGATTTTTCGCTCGGTGTTCGGCATTATTTGAGGGGATGCCTCAGGGGCTGGCCTGCTGCCTGCTTGCCATGCTGAGCTGCTTCTCGAGCATCGTGGTCAGCCCGCCGGTCAAGCCGGATCGGCGCTTCCGAGCAGTCGACGCGGCAGGTCAAGGTCAATCCGCGGGTCGCTGGTCACCCCCCCCGCCCTGGCTACGGAGCCGGGACGTATTCGAACGCGCCGATATCCGACCGTATTCCTTGCGGCCGCAAGACACCGTCGTGGTCATGCCCGTTCGGTTGCGTGGGGCTGAGCGCTGCATCTATCGCCGGACTCCCCTGTTGGAGATGAAAGTCATTGTTGGCTGCATCGACGAACAAGGGGTCGCCGGAAAAATTGCCTGTACCACCGATATCCATCAACGGAGTGACTAGATTGTACCGATAGGTACAACCTGGCGGTGCCTGCAATGAACCCGTGTTGTAAAATATGTTGAACTCGAAGACCTTTTCATAGAGGGCGCCTCCTCCACAAGAAGTGGTGCCGCCGATAAATGTATTATTGGTTATCGCGCCCAGGCCCGGAGAGGTGCTGTCGGTGCTCGAGTTGATCTCAATGGCGATCCTGTTTGCGGAATCGGCTACGAATATCGAGTTGGTCACTTCCCCAGACGAGCCATCTCCAAAGATCGCGATCCCTCCGGACAGGAAGAGTGACCGATCTACAGTCGATCGCCCGCCCAATACCAATGTTGCGCTTATGAACTTCGAATTCCGGATGGTAATCGTCCCGTCACCTTGAATTGCGTCGAGAAACCCCGGGGACAGCTCGAGGTTGTCAAGTGTCAAGTCCGAATTGTCGTAAAGGATCGCGGTGCCCGCACCCTGCGGTGTCACACCGCCATTGGGAGCGGGGTCGGAACTGGGCGACATCTTGAGATTGCGTATCGTTATCGAGGCTCCGTGGCTCAACCCGATCCTGCCGGTATCCAGATCAACCGTCGCATCACCGCCGCAGACCGTAGCGGCCTTGCCATCAAATAGTGGAGCACTTGAGTGAATGCCTGGCAGCAAAACGATGTATTGGTGCATCACGTCGACGAGCTGGCCGGCTCTGAGAAATGAACAAGGGGCTGTACGTATGCACGGGTCTGCATTTCCACCATTTGGTGATGCGTACAGGATCGCGCCTTGTCCGACGCAGGTGCCCGCGGCAAGGTCACAAGCGCCGGAGTCGCACTCGCTGTCCTTGGCGCAGAGTCGGCAGCCGTGGCTGGCTTCGTCGCAGACCGGGCTCGACGTGGGGCAGGTGACGCTGGTTCGGCAGACCGCGCAGGCGTTGTCGATGCAGACCGGGGTTCCGCCGCTGCAGTCTTCGTCGTGCTGACAGCCGGTCGCGGCGTCACCGGTCGCGACCGGCGCGTCGACGAGATCCGGTGGCCTCGGGAAATTGCATGCTGTCGCCAGGATCAGCAGGATCGAGACGCGTGCAGAGATCGCCACGAGTCAGGATCCCCTGGCGGGGCGCGGGTGGTCCGAATATGCGACTGCGGCCCACACGCCGGCGACTGACAACCTCGCCGCCCTCGAACTCTTGATCCTCATGCCTGACGTTGCCGGGGTTTCTCGCGCGCTGTCAAGACTGCGGGGCCGGCAGCTATGCTGCTCGCCGGCGAGCTCGGTGCCCTATGGGCGCACGCGCTGCGAGACGCGCCCGCCGTTCCCGACGAACGCCGTGGGTTGGCTGGTTCCTGGTCTCGCTCCTTCCGCTACCAGGCACGGCCGTACACGGCCAGCACGGCCAGCGGTGGGTGTGCCGCCGCCCGGTGATGTTGTGTTGCACCGCGATCGCGGTTCGCGGGCGACGGCTGCTGCCCCGAGCCGAGCTGGCGACTCTTCGCGTGCGCGCGGAGCATCCACTGCGGTGTCCGTCGAGCGGCGAGCAGATCGCCCTCGCCGTGGCTGACGATGCGCTTGACCAGGACAGGCCGCCTCACGAGTCTGCGGCCGGAGCTGGAACGTCCATCCCACTGCCATGTGATGCGCTGTCTCACTCCGCCGCGCACGTCAATCGTAGAAATGTGAATATGGAGCGGTCCGAACCCGAGACCGGGCGCGGTTCCTCCCCCACTCGCGAGCCTGAACGTCCGCAACAAGTGCAACCTGCTTGACGCACACACCCGGCCGCCCCTAGCGTGGCCGCATCGTTGATGGTGGTCGCGGTGGGCAACCCGTGGGCCACGGATGGGGATGGCTGGGAATGTTCGTGACGGCCGAGCATCGCTGCAATGAGGCAGGTTCTTCGCGATGAAGGACTGGTCATTTCGCGGGGAGGGTCCGGGACGCGGGCGCCCGCCCAGCGCCGCGTTCGATCCGATCTCCGAGGGCGCGAAATACGAACTGGCGGTCGAGGTGTCGTCGAAGATCTGGAAGCACGCGTGTCTCGCCGCGACAGACCGCAACGGGAACCGGGATGAGCGGCAGGCGCAGGAATGGTTCCATGAGCTTGCGGCTCGCATCCAGGCACGCGGGGGCCGGCTTCCTCCCGACGTTGGCAAGGTAACCCTGGTCCAGGCCGAACGGTTCGGCGGCTCGTCGGCGACGTGGAACCTCGACAGAATCGCGGCACCGGCACCGGGCCGGACGACGCTGGTCCTCGCCGAAGAGCAGCGGCAGGCGCAGGCGGCTGAAGCGTGGGGGAAACCACCCGAGTCCGCCGCGACGTCGGAGAAATCCCCCGCACCCGCAGCACCGGGCGACCGGGCGGTGCCTCGAGAGACGCGGCCTGCGCTGACCCCGCGGCAGCTCGCCCTGAGGCAGAAACGCGGGCTGCCCGGACTGCTGTCGCTGACAGACGCCGAGCCGCTCGGCGTCCGCGCCAGCGAGCCAGAGGGCCGTGATCGGCTGACCGACACCGCGACCGCTGGACCGCCGCAGCCCGGACAGAGCACCCCGTTGGACCCGGTCGTCGGCAGCATGCTGAGTCAGGTGTTCGGCAGGCCTCTGCGACACGTCAGAGTGGTCCCCGAAAGCCCCGCGGTCACGGGCGCGACGAAGGCGATCACCAAGGATGGCGAGGTGCATTTTCGTGCGGGTGCGTACCAACCGAACACGCCGCACGGGTTTCGGGTCCTCGCGCACGAGGTCACGCACGTGTTGCAGCAGCACGGCGGCAGCGGCGAGCGTGAGGGGTCGCGGAAAGAGCTGGAGCGCGAAGCCGATCGGGCCGCAACGCTCGCGATGCAGGGTCGTCCTGTGCGGATCGCGCTGCGCGCGCAGCCAACGGCAACCTATGCCTACAGCGAGGGCGAAGACCTCGACGAACAGGCCGAGGCCGCGGCTGACACGGCCCCGGCCGAGGCCAAGACCGACCACGCTGAGAACACCCACCACGTAGACGCAAAGCCGGAGGACACAGCCGGCGAACCGGCGGCCCCCGACTCTGGAGACGCCACGCACACGATATCCGGGGCTGATACCGCCGACGTGATGGCCGTCGTTCCCGCCGAAGGCTCCGCGCCGGGTGCGCCGGGCGGGGGCGGTGGACCCGCGCCCAAGCCGCAGAAGGCGGCGCCGAACGTGGCGGCCGCCAAGCCCGAGGCGGGGCTGGGGCAGCTTCGCGGCGTGCGGCCCGACAAGCTCGGCCCAGCGCTCGGACAGGTCCACACGGCCGCGGCCACCGATACCGCCCACGCGCGCGCAGCCCAGCAGGCGAATCCACCGAAGCAGATGAGCACCGGCGGGGTAGCGGCAGCCGCCAGCGGCGCCAAGGGCGCCCCGCCCAAGGACGATGTGCCTCCGCCCGCCAACGGTGACGCGGCGGACATGAAGAAGGCCGCGGCCCACCCAGTCAAGGGCGAGGTGCCGGGCGGCGAGGCCGACAAGCAGGCCAAGCAGAGCCAGGCCGTCGCGCAACAGAAGTCCGCCGGCGACGCCATCACCGCCGTCAGGCAGTCGATTGGCTCGTTGCTCACGTCGTTGTTCGGCAATCACGGTCCGTCCACCGACGCAAAGGCCGCCAAGATGTCCGACGCGGAGACCCGCCAGATGGCGGGCTCGGTCGACAACCTCTCGACCTCGGCATCCGGGGTCTCGACCGACGTCGGCCCGGCTCCCGAGCTCGCGATGAAGGGCGAAGCCAAGTCCAGCGCCGACAAAGATCGCGCCGACCTCGAGACGAAGACCTGTGGGCTCGAGGCCCAGGGCCAAGCCGACAGCCACGTCCCGATGGGCGAAGATCACATCGACCCAACGGCCCCGCCCGTGGAGCTCATCGCCGCGCCGACCGCCGGCGCCGCCGCTTCGGGGCCCACCGAGGCACTGCCGTCGCTGGCCGGCGCTGCCTCGTCCGAGGAAGTCGGGTTCGTCGCTCAGGAGCAGCACGGCGCCGAGGTCGACGCCGCGCTCGCGAAGGCGAGCACCGACGCCACCGCCGAACGGGGAAAGCACACCGCGGAAGAAGCCAAGGCGCGAGCCGAGTCAGATACCCACCTCCGCGAGCTGAAGACGACGGCCGATGCCGAGCAGGCGACGGCGCGCGACGGCGCTCAGGCCGAGGTTCACGCCGCGCGTGCCCAGTGGCAGACCGAGATCACCGCCAAGGGCAGCGACGCGCGCAAGCAGGCCGACGCCAAGGTCAGCGAGGGCATGGCCCAGGTCGAGACCGAGCAGACCAAGGCCAACGCCGAGGCCAAGAAGCACGTCGAAGAGGGCAAGCAGAAGGCGGACCAGGAGAAGCAGAAGGGCGAGAAGGAAGCCGCGGACGCCAAGGAGAAGGGCAAGTCCAAGTCGTCAGGCTTCTTGGGCTGGATGGCGTCCAAGGCCAAGGCCGCGTTCGACGGCATCAAGAAGGCCGTGTCGTCGGCGATCGACGCCTGCAAGCGCGCGGTCAAGGCCGTCATCGACGCGGCGAAGAAGCTGGCGATGGCGGCGATCGAGCTGGCGCGCAAGGCGATCGTCGCGGCGATCAAGGCGGTCGGTGCCGCGCTGATCGCGATCAGCAACGTGCTGCTCGCGGCGTTCCCCGGCCTCAAAGCCAAGTTCCAGAACGCGATCCGCGGCGCGGTCAACAAGGCGGTTGCCGCGGTCAACAAGCTCGCCGACGGGCTCAAGAAGGCGGTGCAGAAGGCGCTCGATCTTCTCGGTGCGGTGCTCGACAAGGCGCTGTCGCTGCTGGAGAAGGGCATCAACGCGATCATCGACGCGGCGAACGCCGTCGTGCAGGGCGCGATCAAGGCCGCGCAGGCGGTCGTCGACGCGCTCGGCACCTGGGCCAAGTTGATCAAGGACGTCGTCACCGGTCCGGGCGCCTGGATCAGCAAGCTCGGCGCCGCGGTCGTCGACGGCATCAAGAACCACCTGTGGTCGGCGTTCAAAACCGCCGTCATGGAGTGGTTCAAGAGCAAGGTGTTCGAGCTGCTCGGCGTCGGCGGCATCATCCTCGAGCTGCTGCTCGAGGGCGGGCTCACCAAGGACGCCATCATCCAGATGGCGCTCGACGCGCTGATCGTCGCGATCCCGGCGGCGCTGGTCATGATCCTCGTGGAGAAGCTGGTCTCGATGATCGTGCCGGCCGCCGGCGCGCTGATGACGATCATCGAAGGCCTCCAGGCTGCCTGGGGCACGGTCAGCCGGATCATCGCCGCGTTCGGCGCGTTCATGGCGTTCCTGCTGGCGGTCAAGAGCGGCGGCGCCGGCCCGCTGTTCGCGACCGTGCTCGCCTCGGCGGCGGTCGTCGTCCTCGACTTCGTCGCCAACTGGCTGCTCAAGAAGCTCGCCGGTGCCGCCCGCAAGGTCGGCGCCAAGCTCAAGGGCCTGGCGGACAAGTTCAAGGCCAAGCGGAAGGCGAAGAAGGACGCCAAGGCGCCGAAGAAGCATCGCGACGAGCACGACGACACCTCGCCAAAGCATCATGACGATCGAGACAGCCATCATGACGCCAGCGGCAAGCCGAAGCACCACGACGAGGTTGGCCCGGACGGCAAGCCAAAACATCCTGATGATCCGCACAAGAAAGATGCCGGGAAGGACGACGAACAAAGTCGCTCAGCTCTCCAACGCGCGGCACGCGACGCAGCACGACGTGCTTGGGCAGCTGCGCGCTCACGCAGTAGTCGCCAGGTTCTGTCCCGATCTCAGCTCGAGAGCTCGATCGACAAGTCTGGCCACGGCGCTCGAGGCATCTCACTTCATACCGAGCTCGTCTTGCATGGCAACACTTGGAGCATGCGCGCCACGGCTCATAAGGGAAGTCAGCAGAGCAGCAGCAGCGAAGGCAACGGCGTCATTCTTAAGAGCAAGCGAGGCGGAGGGGTGTTCTTCGTCTCCCACGATCTGACCGCGCTCGAGCGCCGTGTTGCAGACGGCATCCGCGCCAAGCTGCAGAAGTCTGACGGCGATGGGAGCACCAACACAGATCCCCGTAGCCGCGTCGCCGACGCCCGCCGCGGGGGCCAGCAGCAACTCGACAGCAGCATCCGCGGGCTTCAGCTGTCGCTGAGCGCCGGGACGAGCTCCGCCGACTCCAAACTGGAAGTCAAGGGCCTCATCGATCCAAACTACTGGGAATGGGAGATCCAGATTGATAGTGGCGAGAAGGATCTCAAGTACATCCACGATCAAATCACGGCGCGCTCCCAAACAGGACGATTGAACGAGCTCCTCGGATTCCTCAAGCACCTTGGCGAGAAGTCCAAGATTAAATGCGATATCTCGCACCACCTGCTACCGTATGATCGGGCGGCTGGTCGCAGGCCCGAAGAGTACGTCATTGTGTATTCCAGTCACGGGAAGACGTTGACCATCCGCATGGGACAGCTGACGGAGAACGGCACAAATTGTGCGCTGAGCGACCGACCACTGGGTGCCCAGAAAGCATGGCCACACGATGCCATCTCGGCGTCCCAATGGAAGGATGCGTTCGAGGCGGCAGCGGCCACGATGCAGATCTTGACATCCAACCCAGCATATGGAGACATGCTCGGCTACAGTTCCCCTCGAGGGGGGCAGTCGCACGCGGTGGCCGACGGCCAGAGCTCCCAGCCGTTCGACGGGAATGTACACGGCAGCAAATCAGCTGTGCAGCGGCATGACGATACGGCAGGGATGGCCCTGACCGATCTGTGGACCCTCCAGCCGCATCCGGTCGGCACAGTTACTGTTGAAGAGTATCAGGGAAAGGATTGGAGCCGGATGTCGCGGGAGGAGAAGGCCGCGGCCATGCGCGTACGTGCGCGGCTCGTGATCGCCGACATCGAAGCGGCGATGGCGCGGCCCGGTGGCCTGCAAAATAAGATCACAGCGACGCTTGAAGTCAACGGTGGGTTCGAGACGGTGGCACGCGCGCACGCGTTCCTGGTCAAGCTCTACTATCATGTGATGAAGTTGGCGTCGTAGCTCGCCTCGGGCCCCGGCCGAGAGCAGACTGAACCTAGAGGTTGCTTCCTTGCGGTATTCCCCATCCCGAGCCGGTGCAGAACACGAGATCCGCGCCCAGCGCTGGCAGCGCTTCCTGTCCGCCGTGGCCGACGCTGAGCCGACAGAGACAGACCTCGCGGTAGCGGCTGCGTGGGACGATCATGAACGGGTGCCGGCCTGGCGAATGGTGCGACGGCTGCTCGCGGGACAAGTATTGCCGGCGGCCTGGCGGCTGGTCCGATGTCTGACGCTGTCGCTGGATGCCATTGGTGCTGACACCTTGATCCGATGGGCGGATTCTGGGGTGCTTGACGGCATCCGAACGCTCGCGGTCTCGTCGCCGTCGTTGACGATCGCGGCAGTCGCGCATGCGTGTGCGCGCTTGCCTGAGCTTCGGGCCGTGGAGCTCTGGCGGGTGCCGATCTCTCGCGATGAGCTGCGTGGGCTGACCAGTACGTCCGGCGTCGAGAGCTGGGTTTTGTCCGGGTACGACAGCGACGTCATCGAAGCCGTCCTGGAGCACAATCTGACGCTCAGGCTTCGCAGCCTCGCGGTCACGTCGTCGCGGACGTCACCGTCGCCGTGGTGGCGGTCACCGCGCATTTCGACGATCTCCGAGATCGAGCTTGCGGATTACCTTGTCGACGCGAAGCAGGTCGCCGATCTACTCCACTGCTTGCCCGCCGGACTGCGTGGATTCACGATGCGGAAGAATCCTGATCCCAAGACGCTGCGACCGGTGCTCGAGCATTCGTTCGATTCGCTGGAACGCCTCGATCTGTCTTATAATCAGCTCTCGGGGCAACTGCTGCGTGGCCAGCTACTGCAGTCACCTTCGCTGCGTCACGTCGACCTGTCCTACAACCGCATTGGTGATGGCGCAGTGAGCCATCTGGTTGGTCACACCGGCCTCGAGTCGATCAACCTGAGTGGAACCCGCGTCACTGATGCCGGTCTTGCAGCGCTGTCAGGCGACACGCAGCTGCACCGCATCGATCTCTCTAACACGCCCTGTACGTCCGATGGCGTGGCAGGGTTGCTCGCGTCGATCGGCGACGGGCTGCGAGTCTTGAATCTAGCAAGGACGAAGATCGACCGCGCGACCGTCATGCGATTCGGAGCCGAGCTGCCGTTGCCAAACCTGGAGCTCCTGGATCTCAGCCGCAGCGGCATCGACGGCGATGGCTTCGTTCATCTCATGACCGTCGCCGAGTTGCCGAAGCTCCAGACCCTGGTCCTCACTGGCTGCCCAATCGAGGTATGCGTTGTGCTGAATCCACCGCGCGTGCGCGAGCTGCGCGAGTTGTGGGTCGACGATACGCGAATCCACATTCCCGAGGCAGGGGTGCTGTTCGATCCCGAGCACTTGCCGCACCTCGAGTCGCTGCGCGCCGGGACCAATCGGTTCCGGGCGGTCTCGGCGAGCAACATCGCGGCGTTTGCTGCGCGTACACCGCTTGTCGACATCCAGCTGGAGAGCTCGGCCTACTGGGGAGAAGACGAGTTCGCGGCGGTCGTGACGGCGTGTGCACCGACGCTGCGGCGCGGACACTTCGGACAGAACATCGCCGGGCTCACAGCGATTGCTCGCGGCTTCCGCGACCTACGATTTCCACGGCTCATGGAGCTCGATGTGAGCAGCCGAGCGTTGTCGAGCGAGGAGCTCGGATGGATCGCCGACAACGATTCGCTTGTCGAGCTCAGCTCGCTGAAGCTCGACTACCAGGAGCCCGAGGATCTGCAGCCGCTCGTCGACTCTCCCCTGCTCGGTACCCTGCAGACGCTGGTCGTCGACGGCTTCGACAGCGATCGCGCTGAACAACTCCTGCGAGCGTCGCCGCATCGTTCCACGCTTATCGACATTTCCGTGTACGGCACACGTGGGCTGGAACCGGCGGTGTGAGGGTCCTGCGAAGCGTGAGCTACACCACGTGGATCCCGAGGCGCGCGAGACCGCGCTCGATCGGCTCGGTGTGTGCTTCGGTGATCGTGCGAACCTCATCGCCGCAAGCCTCTCCGACCCGGAGTCTGAGGTCAGGGCCCCCGTAGTTCAGCAGCTGGCCGATGAGTCATTGCGCGTTCGCCGAGCAGCGCCGCGCGCGCAGCTTGCGGCGGCCACGCCGCCGGCAGGACCCGATCGCCGCTGGATCGCGCGCAGCAACCGGCCGCGGCCGGCGAAGGCCAGCTCCGGCTGGGTCATGCTCGACGCGTACGCCCCGGCGAGCGCCTTGGGACAGTGACCGCCCACCCGCCACGCGCGCCTCACAGCGCGAGGCCGACGCCGATCCCGGCGACGACGCCGTGGCGCGACCGCAGGCGAGGCACGTCGTCGAACCGAAACTCGAACGCATCGGCGTCGAGCTCGATGCGCAGCTTGCGCTCAGCGAGCTCGGTCAGGTAGACGAGCGCCGTGCCGGCGAACACGTCGCTCAACCGGCCGAGCTCGCGGTCCGAGGTCATATAGGGCTGCATCGCGCCGTACGACGGCCGATAGAAGTTGGCGTCGGTCTGGTGATAGCCCCGGACGTGGAAGCCGACGTCGAGCGCACCCAGCCCGACGACGTAGTCGACCTGCGCGGTCAGCGCGAGCAAGTCCCAGCTGTCGCGATAGCCCCGGACCATCGTGCGAAGCGCGGAGTCCGCGAACAGGTGATGGTGCCAGCGCAGTGTCGCGGTCTCGCGGAGCCGGGTCTCCGGCTCGATCTCGTAGACCGCACGCAGATCGTCGTACACGACGAAGCGATACGGGCTGGCTTGAAAGCCATCGAGGAAGGCGACGCTGGTGCCGAGCATCACGAGATCGCGCGGCGAGACCGTGTAGGCGGCAAACGCCTCCATGGCGAACGTCGTGAGCCGGCGCGAGAGCTCGGCGTCACCCATGCGGTGGATCTGGTTGAACCCGAGCGATCCGGATAGCCCGACGGTGAGGTTGTGGTGCAGAAAGTCGGAGGAGCCACCTAGCCCGACCGTGTGCGAGAACCAGTCGTGCTCGCGCGAGTAGATGTAGCTCGCGTGGAGCGAGCGGTCGGCGTTGCCGAGCGTCGCGCCGGCCGTGAGCTCGCTGCGCACATCGTGGATCCGGCCGGTCGCCGCGGTGATCACGTCGACCGACGCCGACGACACAGCGTCCACGAGGTACTGCGCGTCGACCCGAACCCCATCGGCGACATTGCCGCTCGCCGCCAGCGCCGAGGTCGTGATGTTCGTGTGATCCGAGTCGGCGTACACGCTGACCCGCGCCGACGCGGCGACGTCCGGATCGGCGCTCGCGACGCGGGTGGCCGCGACGGCGAAGATGGCTAGTTGCAGCCGCATCCGCCCCCGCCCGCCCCGGTGCCGCCCGCGGCGCCTTCGCGCGACTCGTAGACGTGCTGGGTCATCTGGTTGCCCTGCGGATCGCCCGACAGCTGCATCTTCGGCTTTGCGAGCTTCTCCCGCTGATACGGTCTCACGCTGACGCAGGCGCCGAACAACGCAAGCAAGAGGACCACCCAGCTCATCATGGCAAGCGAATCCTTCCCGAGGCGCCCATATCGCCCGCCTCGCTGTGGCACGTATTGCAATCGCCGCTGTCCTGCGGCTCGATCATCCAGCGTGTGCGGCCTTGATAGGTGATCCGGGCGGTGATCGGATACGTGATGTCGTTGGCCTGCAGCATGAAGTTGCCGCTCGGCAAGATCGGCGCGAAGAACCGCCGGCCGGTGCTCGAGACGACCTCGATCTCGGCGAGGTCGCCGCCGATCGGGCCGCCGACGCAGTTATCAGGCTCGTGATGCGCCGTGTACACCGTGCCGGCGAACGCATAGATGGGCGCCTCGTTGCCGTCGCCGCCGGCGTTGGTGTACGCGTGGCACCCGTTGCATGGCTGGCCGGGCGCCATGTCCTGGTTTTCCGAGGTGCCCGCGAACACGCCGCTCGTGCACACGGTCGGCGCGGCGGGTTCGGTGCAACCCGCCACGAGGACGATGACCAGCCAGCGCGCCATCACTGGTCGAGCGGCAACAGGTAGAGCGCCGAGTCGTCGTTCGCGCCGGCGGCTGCGCCGGTGCCTACGCCCTTGATGCCGACGAATGCGGCCATCTTCTCATCTGGCGATAGCGCGACCGACCACAGGAAGTCGGCCGGACCGCCGAGATCGATCGTCTTCCAGCCGGTCGGCGACAAGCGAGTGTCGGGGGCGCCGTCCGGCGTCAGCAGCGCGACCCAGCCGTCGACGTTGTCGGCGATCTTGCGACCACCTCCGGACAGCAAGATTCGGTTGTCGGCGAGCACGGCGAGGTTGCGCGAGTTGTCGGCGAACCCGCCGACGTCGATCCGCACCATGCCGTTGGTGCCGTAGGTCGGGTCGAGCGTGCCGTCGGCGGTGAAGCGCAGCGACAGAACGTCGGTCGTCTGCGCGGCGGTATCGCGGCCGTAGCCGGTCGTCACGAGCTTGTCGCCCTGCTTGCGCGCGACGTAGGCCTCGGTCTGCTCGTCGAGCAGGTAGTCGTCGAACACGCCATCGCCCGAGAACGTCGCGTCGAGCACGCCGTCGTCGGTGAGCTTGTAGATCACCGGCTCGGTGTCGCGGCCGGGGATCGATTGATACCCCGCGGCGATGATGCCCTCGGTGCCGGGCAGGAGCTCGATATTGCGCGGGCTGGCGTTGTTGTGCTTGAGCGCGTTGCCGTTGGTGACGTCGATGATCTCGCGATCGAGCGCGAACACGCCGCCGGTCGCGAACGTCGTGTCGTACGCGCCGTCCTTGGTGAGCCGCACGACCACATAGTCGGTGTCGTCGGCGCCTTCCCGCACGCGCCCACCGCTCAGCACGAGGCGATCATCGGGATACTTCGCGAGTCCCCACACCGAGTTGGTCGAGAACGTGGTGCCCACGGCGACCCCGGTCGACAGCGTGAGGATCACGACGCCGTCGTTGCCGAACGTCGGATCGTTCTGGCCGTCCGGCGTGAACCGCAGCAGCGCGATATCGCGATCGCGCGCGTCGGCGGCGCCCGCGTGCTCCACCGATCCAGACACGACGATCTTGCCGTCCGACTGGATCACGATGCCGCGGAACAGCTCGCCGTTCGTGCCGACCGCGACGTTGCGGATCGCATAGCCGTGGTCGCCGAATGTCGTGTCGAGCTCGCCGGCAGGCGTGAATTTGGCGACGACGCACGCATAGTCGGTCGTGGTATCGGTGCCCTGCGCGACCTGGCCGGTCGCATATATGTTGCCCGCCGCATCGAACACGACGCCGAAGAAGTGATCGTGGCCGGTCGCCGAGACCGCCGCGATCGTGAGCTTGCCGCCCATGGTCTGCGTGCCATCGGTCGGAGGCGCGCTATCGGTGGGACTCGAGGCATCGGCCTTGACCGCCGCATCGGTCGGCCGCGCGTCGTTGCTATCCCCACATCCAGCGGCCACGATCATGCCAGCGATAGTAAAAACTTTTAATTTCATGCTGTTACGTTCCATGCCTGGCATCCCCTGGTTGAATTTGAAATTCATTATCATTTATAAGGGTGCCGCGTCAACTATCCCGATCGCGCGCAGGCTGGTGGTATCCGGGCATCCATGAATCCCAGGACCAGTGGGCCCGTGCATTGCGAGCCACCGCGGTCCACGTTCAGTGGGATCCCGACCGAGATCTGGAAGGGAGGCCGCTACCGCGACGTGCGATTCAGCTCGGCCTTCAGGGATCGATGGTGAGGCGCTACGTCGGAGAGTGGATCATGTCCGTGGTCGACGTTACGCCGGTTGCGGCGGCCATCCGGCTCGCCGTTCAGGCCGGCGCTGCCGGACACTCCACTCGAAACCGAGTATCCCGGAAGCATCCCAGCTCCGGCGGAATGCGGCCCCCACAGTTGCATGGGAGTGGAAGCTGCGCTCGATCGCCGCATCGCGGCCGACGACGTGGCGCCGTATCGCCAGGGTCGTCGACGACCTCAGTCAGTTGTTCTCACACACTGGATTCGGCTGGGTGTTGAGGCAGCTGGCGCTGTACGGGAAGTTCTGCGCCCAGCCGCACTCCGCGACCAGCTCCCAGGCGTTGCCGGCGGCGTTGCAGCGGATAATACAGTCGTCGGTGGTCGGGGTCGGACCGTCCCACTGTGCACCATCGAAGTTGCACCCGTAGTCGCAGGTCTCCGCACCTGGCGTACACGACACGAGGGCTTGCTCGGTGCTGGTCTCGGCCTCCGTTTCCGGCGGCGCGACCTCGTCGACGCAGCCGGCGAACGCGAGGCCGAGGGTACACGTAATGAATAGTGTCCTGATGGTCGTGAACTTCATGCGCGAGACGGTACACGCGGTGATCGGGACTACGCCAGCGTGTGGCTCCCGAGATCCGTCCCTACCTGCACGGCGACGGCGTACTGCAATGTCGCACTCGTGGAGCCTCACCTGGTCGAGGCCGCGTGGCACCCGGAGGGGTGACCGGCCGCTCCGGTTGCCGACGCAACGCGACGCGTCCCGGATTCTCCAGCGCCGGGCCGCATCGCGCGGGCGCCAAAGGTGCAGTCGCGTACTGGGTTACTGGCACTCGTGAGATGCCGCCAGGTCAGCGGCTCGCGACGCGGAGCTGGCTGCGCGCGGGCAACAAGTCGTGCTCCGCGAGCCGATCGCGCAGCTCGGTGCTGGCGAGCTTGGTAAAGTCACGCGCGAGCTCCTTGATCGTCACCGTACGGCGAAGCGGCTCGAGCGATGTGCGCAGCCGGCCGAGCATGCGCGCGCTCGCGACGACGACGAGCTCGCGCGCGCCCTCGTCGCGCAGCACGTGCTCGACCTCGCCGGCGATGTGTTGCGCGAACCGGGTATCGAGCTCGTCGAGGTGGGCCTGTCGATGGTCGTCGTTTGCATGGCCATGGGTGTGGTTGGTGCCCGCGTGATCCGAGAACAGCTCGCTCGCACGCTTGTGGCGTTCCGGATCGACGAGGTCACGCTCTTCGCGGAGCTCGTCGTGCGGTCCGTCGGGCTCGAGGAGTTGTTGGTAGCTGAAGATCCGCGCGCGGGTGGCGTCCGCTAGGACGAGGCAGATGCGCTTCATGGCGGGTAGACGTGCAAGTGCTCGACCGCATGGGCGTGGGCGTAGGGCGCCGGTGCCCGCAGGCCCTGCGTATCCGCCGCTGGCGCCCGTGCCCGCAGGGCTTGCGTATCCGTCGCAGGGTCCTGCAGATCCTGCGCGGAGAACACGACGCGCTGTGTGGCACACCCGCTGCAACCGCCGGTTGCAGCGGGGCAAGAACCGTATCCGCGTTGGCGTTGTCATCAGGCGCGACGCCAGGTTCGCCGCCCGCCACGTCGTCGTGGTTTGTGTCGCACCCGTAAGCGATAGACAGGGCGTCGTGTGTGTGTGGCCCGGGGTGATTGCGGGTAGCGCTTGGAACACGAGGTGCAGAGAAACCATGACAGCGACGCTGCCGCCTTTCCTGGAGTCCATATGCGCATTTCATTCGTCACGATCTTGCTCGCCGCCTGCGCCACGACAACCCCGATGTCGACGCCAAAAGGTGGGCCACGTGGGCTTCGCGGCAGCGAGCACCTCGACGTCGCGGCACAACACAGCCAGGAGGCGCGCAACCAGTCGACCTGGCCCGACACCTCGATCGTCGCCGCGGGAGCGCCCGACACCGCGGGGCAGCCGGTCGTCATGCCCTGGTTTCGCACGTGGGACACCGCCGCCGAGCACGAGCGGCTCGCCGCAATCCATCGCAGTCAGGCCGCCCAGATCCAGGCGGCCTATGACGAAGCGTGCGGTGATCGGCCGATCGCGGAAGTGGCCGTCTCGCCGCTGGCGCGCCACGGCATCGCCGAATGGTCCACGGCGAGCGCGGTGATCTTGTATCTGTCGCCGCAGGCAGGGACGCCTGACCAGTTGCTGGCGGCGATGAAGTGCCATCGCGCGTACATGATGGTTGCCCCCACCGATATGGACGACTGCCCGCTGGATCTCCCCGGCCTCGAGCTCGACGCGCGTGGCGACACGGGTGGCGTCACGGTCTCGCTGAGCGTCAAGGACATCGCACTTCTCCCCGAGCTCAAGCGACGCACGGCACACGAGCTCGAAGTCGGCCAGCACCGAGCGCATGACGCGACACCGCAGGCGCCCGTGAGCTCCAAGACGAACCCATAGCCGACACAGCAGTATTCGCGACCCCAGGTCGCGACGCGGCAGGCACAGATCATCGCGCACCTGACCTCTCACCTCACAGGAGCCAACATGAGTGACCGAGCGCTGTACTGCCACGACGATGTGAACCGGCCGTATCCCCGTGTCCGAGACGTGTTGCTCTCAAATCCCCATCGCGTGTTGAGCCACGCGACGGCGAAGGCGGCGATCCACGCGGCCGCGCCGCACGCCGGGGGCGCAGGGGATGCCGGGGGCGCCGGGGGCGCCGGGGGGCCAGGGGGCGAGATCCGCGCCGAGGTCGCGATGGAGATCGTCGGAATCGAGAACGACTATGCCTATGCCCGTCCGGCGACCACGATCGCGCTGGAGTGGCGCTCCCCGCACAGCTCGCGGATCTTCCCGTCGATGAAGGCCTCGCTGGTGCTGTTTGCGCTCACGGAGACCAGGACCCAGCTCGAGCTCCGCGGTGCGTATCATCCACCGATGGGCAAGCCCGGCGAAGTGATCGATGAGTCGGTCGGATATCGACTCGCCGAAGCCGCGATGACCGGATTTCTGCACCAGGTCGCGGCCCGGCTGCGCGAGGAGGCCGGCGATGTCTCCGGTCGCCGTGAGGTCGCCATGGCGACGCCTCGCTCGAGTTGAATGCGCGCGAGACCGGCGACCGGCGATCCGCGGCGCGATCGATGCCAGCGCGCGCGACGCAGCGAAAGTCAGAGCGGCGTGCGGACGACCAGCACGTTGCGATCGGCGTGATTGACGACCTTGGCAGCGGTCGTGCCGAGCAGATGATCGATGCCGCCAAATCCGTGGGAGCCGATCACGATCAAGTCAGCATCGTGGCTCTTGCCCGCACGGCAAATCCCATCCCATGGTGTCGCGATCTCCGTCGTGATGTCCTCGACCAGGTTGCTGGGAATCGTGCTGGCGAGCTGGTCGAGCGCTTCGTGTGCTCGCCGCTTGAGGACGTCCTCGAGTGGCAGGTCCGTCGCGGCCGCGAGGTCGCGCGGTGCGTCCGATGGGAGGGTGATCGCGCGAAACAGCACGAGCTTGGCGGCCGTGTGCTCCGCGAGCCGGGCGGCGGCTGTGAGCACCAAGGCCGCGCGATCGGAGCCATCGAGGGCGACCAAGATCCGCTTCACGGCGTCACCGCCGTCTCACGCACGGTGAGGACCGGACACGGTGCCATTCTCACGATGGCTTCGGCGACGCTGCCGAGCAGCGCACGCGAGACCCCGCGGCGGCCGTGCGTTCCGACCACGATGAGATCGGCGTGCACCTGCGTTGCGACTTGCAAGATCTCGGCGCGGGCGTCGCCCGTACGCAACACGACCTCCCCAAAGGTCGCCTGGTCGCGGCACTCGTTCGTGATGCGATCGAGGGCGGCCTGGCCGTCGGCCATGAGACTGTCGATGGTCATGGTCGTCAACGCGAGGCCGATCTCCGGGAGCCCAAGCGCCGGAATACCGATGACATGGACGATGTGAATACGTGCGCCGAGCCGTGCGGCGAGCGCGATCGCATAGTCGAGAGCGCGCCGGGCGGTGGGGCTGAAGTCGGTCGGCACAAGGAAATTGGTCGGCAGCATCACGTTTGCTCCTCGGTGCAGTGAACTGCCCACATGTCGGATGTGAAGGTGGCGAGGCCGACGGAACACCGCGTGACTGCACGGTCGAGTACCTGGATCGCAGGATCTCCTAGGTCAATAGGCACGGGGAGGCGGCGTGGAGGGTTCATGACGACCGACCCGTTCACGAACCGAGCCACCGGCGGATCCCGGGGCACTCCTACGCCAGCTCGGCTGGGACGCTGCGTCGCGGTGGCCGCAGCGGCCTCGATGCGGCGGGAGATCGCGCAAGTCCAGCGTGGGTCGCAGCCATCGCGAACGATGTGCGTCGGCTGTGGCAGCGCTACCCGCCCCGCCAGGTGCGGATGTATGGGGCCGCGCGAGGGCATCGGCGCGGTCGAGGCACCGCGAGACGTGCCTCGGGTATGTGGAGCCGCCGAGGTGTGCCTGGTGCTCGAAATCAGCTCGACGGTTCCGGATGGCGGGCTCCGGCGCGTTGCGATTCGCGCCAGCGCCCCGCGTCCGGGCATTGCGTTGCGCGGCGCGCCGAGCGGCAAAGCTCGCTGTCGAAACGACTGCGCGTGTGGGGGCTGCATTCGAGCGAGCCAATCGCGCGAGATCAGGAGTAGCGCGCGAGGCAACGGCGCGGCTCTGCCCTGCAGCGATGTGCAGTCGACCGCGAAAATCGACAAGGCCGCCGGGCCGAAAAATATCTGTCTGTATTTGCTGTCAGAGGCGCGGCGTGTCGCAAGCGTGTCGCATGGCTGTCACGACGGGATCGCGCAGCGGGCCGGCGCCAGCGGCCGAGCGCGGGCGCCCGGGCTGCAACCTGGCGTGCGCAATTTGCGCGCTGCAGTGATGTACCTGCGCCTACACTGACACTTTGCGTCGGGAGCGATTATGCCACTGCGCGCGTCGTCGATCACAACGAGCACAATAGATCTCGAAGCAAGAATTCCTGTGAGCTATGTTTCGCCGCACATGAAGCGCCGAGAATTTATTCGCAACACGGGTTGGTTCGTCGTCGGGGCCGCTGTGGTCGGCGTTCCTGGCTGCGCGAGCAGCGACGCCACCGCCGAGCCGGAGACCTCCGAGACCGAGGCCGAGCTGGCGAGCCGTCACAGCTTCCCGCAGGGCGTCGCCTCGGGGGATCCGCGCTCGACGTCGGTCGTGCTGTGGACCCGCGTGGTGCGCAGCGCCGTGGCGGATGCCGCGTGTCCCGTCCGGGTGCGTGTCCAGGTGTCCCGCGATGCGAGCCTGCAAAGCTTGGTCGTCGATCACGAGATCTCCGCCACGCAGGACAGCGATCACACCGTGCGCGTGCTGGTCACCGGGCTCAGGCCCGCCACCGACTATCACTATCGATTCGTCGCCGGCCCGGACACGATCACCGGCCGGACGCGGACGGCACCCGCCGCGTCCGCCGATGTTCAGGTCAACCTCGCGTGGATGTCGTGCCAGGACTATGGCCCCGGGTTCTATGGCGCGTACCGCCAGCTGCTGATCGACGACAACGCGCGCGCCGAGGCCGACAAGATCCACGCGGTCGTTCATCTCGGCGACGTGATCTACGAGACCCGCGACGACGTGTCCCAGCTGGCGCTCGACGACGACTTCAACCGGTTCGAGCTGACCAACCCGGACGGCACGCCGCGCGTGGTCGGCGCGTTTCCGTCGGGCGGCGGGACGCGAGCGGGCGTCAACTTCGCCGAGACGGTCGACGACTACCGCCATCTGTACAAGACGTACCTGTCGGATCCCGACGTGCAGGCGGCCCGCGCGCGCTGGCCGTTCGTCTCGATCTGGGATGATCACGAGTTCACCGACGACTGCTGGCAGAGCCAGGCGAACTACACGAACGAAGCGGGGCTCGACGAAGGCGATCAGACGCGGCGGGTCGCCGCCAGCCAGGCGTGGTTCGAGTATGTCCCGGTCCAGCTGACCGGATCCGGTGGCGTCGCGGGCGTACCCAGCGAGGCCCACGACTTCGCGCCGGTCACGGTGCATGACGCGGCGTTCACGGCGCCCAACGCCGACAACTTCGTCGACGAGCCCAACAACGTCGCCGCGGTCGGGGCGATCTCGATCTACCGGTCGCTCAGGTTCGGCAAGCACGTCGAGCTGGTGATGACCGACGAGCGCAGCTTCCGCAGCGACCACGCGATTCCCGAGGAGCTCACGAATAACCCCGTGTTCTTCGCGCCGCGCAACGTGCTGCCGCTGCCGCTGGTCAACACGCTCGATGCAGGCCGCACGGCCAACGACAATGACCCGCCGGCCAGCGTCTCGTTCCTGGGTGGCGCGGTGGTGTTCCCCAACCTGCGCCAGGGCAGCCCCGCCGGGACGATCCTCGGCAAGCAGCAGAAGGCGTGGTGGAAGGCCACGATGCAGGGCTCCAACGCGACGTGGAAGCTGTGGGGCAACGAGGTGACGCTGATGCGCCTCAAGATCCAGCAGCTGGGACAGACCGACGTGTCCGATCGCGTGGTGTCCGGTGACTCGTGGGATGGCTATGCCACCGAGCGCAACGAGCTGATGACGTTCCTGCGCACGTCGGCGATCAACAACGTGGTCGTGCTGTCCGGCGATATCCATGCCGCGTTTGCCGGCGTCATCATGGACAACTTCGACGCGGCGACGCCGTCGCCGGTGGCGTGCGAGCTGGTCGCGCCCGGCGTGACGTCGAACTCGCTGTTCTCGTTCTTCGAGGCGGCGACGCGCGCGGTGGATCCCGCGCTGCGCGGGCTGATCACGGTGGATGCGACGGCCAACGGCGGCGTCAAGTTCACCGAGAACGTCAATCTGTTGCTGCTCGCCGGCGTGCAAGCGGCCGGGACGTACGCGGGCGCGATCGCGCTGGGGGTCCCCGAGCCGTTCGCACGGGGTGCGGCGCTCGGCGCGGCGGACCCGACCACGAACCCGCACCTCAAGTACGTCGACTCGAATGCGCAGGGCTACGGTTACGCGAAGATCACGGCGGAGCAGATCGCGGCGACGATCGTGACGATCAACCGGCCGATCACCGCGACGGGGGCAGCTGGACCGGGGATCAAGCGCACGGCGAGCTTCACGATCCCGACCAACAACCCCGGCGGGATGATCGGGCCGATCGTGACCGGGACGGCGCCGTTTCCGCTGGGCTAACGAGTCCTGAGGTTTGTTCGGTGCCGCCGGCGACGGCGGGATCGACGCACGCGCGTGCGCGGCAGGCCACCGTCACAGTCAGGGCGTCAGGCGACGTACACGATCGGCGGCAGCTCGGGGATGACGAGCGGAGCGCCGCCGGTGAAGAACGGGCCGATCTTCGCGAACAGCCTGTGCAGTGGCTTGGCCTGGTGCAACGCGTCGCGTCGGGAGCCGTAGCCAGCGACGAGCGCCGTGCGAAACGGCTGGTCGCTGTCGTCGACCCAGTCGAGCGCGACGAGTGCGATCCATTGATCCGGAAAGCGCTCGCAGATCTCGCTCCAGGACATGGGCTCGGAGACGCTCGGCGCATCGCTCATCGTGGCTCCAGACTGGGGAGCTTGGGCCGCGCGGGCAAGTTTTCAGCATCTGATCAGGCGCGCCTCCGGCGTGGCTGCGCCGGCTCACCCCACGGTTGGATCGGGCACTGAAGGCTACTGCCAGGCGGTGGTCTGCGTCCCCGGCGGCGTGCGGTGGATCGTGAAGACGAGCGTCAGGAATCGGCGCCCCAAGAAGTAGAATCGATGGTGCGCGACGAGCTGGCCGCGCTCGACGAAACACTCGATCTCCTCGTGAAACCGCGGGATCCGGAACACCGTCAAGCGGTGGGTCACCGGATTGAGCAAGCTGATGTAGTCGCCTGCGGCCGTGCCCGCCTCGAACTGGGTGCGAAGCAGGAGGCGGGTGCCGTGGTTGACCGGTCGCAGGGTCGAGGTGACGCTCGCGAACGGTAGCGGGAAGCCCACGCGCACGTAGCCGCGTCCCGCGTGGCGGAGCGTGGTGTAGAGACCAACATAGATCGGAAGCCGCGATTGGCGGTACACGCGTACCCAGCACCGCAGATCGATCGCGTTGCCGTCCGCGCTGTCGAGCGCAGCGATGCGGCTATCGACGCCTTGCTCGGCTTCGCGTGCGTCGAGCGGAAGGTTGAACTGACCGATGGGCTCGGCGAATAGCTTCCGGAACAGCCAGAATGTCGGCTTGTACACCGAGCTCCAGTGTGGGGTCACGCCCAGCGTGAAGCGCGTCGTGTGCTCGTAGAACTCGCGGATCAACGGATCGACCTGCGCGGGGTCGAAGTCCGGACCGCGCAGCATCGAGAAGTCGTCCGTGAGTCCGATATCGTCGAGGTGTTCGACGCTGGCGTTGCTGCGCGACGCGAGGTGGTTGACGAAGTCCGCGCCGACCTTGAGGGTATGCGATACGATCGGAACGACGAATGGTACTTGTGACGGCTCGACTCCGACGACAAATAGCGATTTGACAGGCGAGATCTCAAAGCGCATGCGGCGCTCCAGCATTGCATGTGAGTCCGAATCCGGATCATGCGGGGGGCGAGCTCCACGTCGACGCGAGGGGTAATGTTGCGGTGAACCGCCCGTTCGGGGGGGCTTGCTCGGCTCGGTATTCACGTAGCCGGCGCCCCACCACCAGGCGACGGCCATGGCAGGCTTGGCGTATCGCCATGACCCAGCACATCGGCATCGTCGCGTGCTCCGCCGAAGGCGCGGCGCTGTGTTATCGGACGCTCTGCATGGAGGGCCCGCGGTTCCTGGGGCCCCACGCGCACCCCGAGGTGTCGATGCACACGCCGTCGCTGGCCGAGTACATGGCGTGCATCTACCGCGACGACTGGCACGGCGTCGCGGAGCTGATGCTGGCGTCGGCGAACAAGCTCGCGAGCATCGGCGCTGACTTCTTGATCTGCCCCGATAACACGATCCATCAGGCGCTGCCGTTCATCGCGGCGCGATCGCCGCGGCCGTGGCTGCACATCGCCGAGGTCGTGGCCGAGGAGGCGGTGGCGCGCGGCTTCGGCTGCCTCGGGTTGACCGGGACGCGCTGGCTGGTCGAGAGCGAGGTGTATCCGGGCAAGCTCGCGGCGCGCGCGCTGCGCTACGTGCGCCCGACCGCCGACGAACGCGCCGCGATCAACCGCATCATCATGGACGAGCTGGTGTGCGGGGTGTGTAAGCCCGAGGCGGTCGCGTACTTCCAGCAGGTGATCGCGCGGCTCGCGCAGGAGGGGTGCGACGCCGTGGTGCTTGGCTGCACCGAGATTCCGCTGATCATGAACGATGGCAACTCGCCGCTGCCGACGCTCGATTCCACGCGCTTGCTGGCGCATGCGGCGCTGCGCCGCGCGGTCCAGCGCTGACCTTCACTCGATGATCCGGGCGACGACGTAGGTCCGCTCGCGCGGGTTGGGCTTGCGGCGGTCCTCGACGTCGGGCACGACGAAGAACGCGCCGTCGAGCGACGCGATGCCCTCGCCGTGGAGCTGGATCATCGCCGGCGCGATGCCGGCGGGGTGCGTGGCGTCGGTCCGCGCCTTGAGGTCCGGCAGATCGTAGACCGCATAGCTGCTCGACGTCGCGAACGCGAACAGCTTGGCGCCGCTGGCCGAGATGACCAGGTGATGCAGATTCCGCGGCCCCGCGACCTGCTTGTCGATCCGGCCGGCGGCCACGTCGATCCGCGAGATCGTCGCGCGCTGCGCGCTGCCGAGGTACACGTAGCGCCCGTCGGCGGAGAACGCGACGCCGTAGGCGGTCGGCGGGGCGGGCACGCTGAACGTCGTGCCGGCGGCTGGATCGGCGATGTAGACCTGACCGGGGCCCATCTGCACGCCGTCCTCCATGTACTCGATGATCGCGAATCGCGAGAAGTCGGCGGATGCGTGGGCGGTCACGGCGTGGTCGCCGCCGCGCGCCGCCCGGGGACCGAGCGCGATGCGTTGCTCGTCGCGGCGATCGAGCGAGCGGAGGTCGAGCCGGCGGAGCAGGACGGTGCGGCTGCGCGCGCGGGTCTCGGTGATCGCGAACCAGGCCGCTGCGCCGGCGGGGTCGGCGCCGATGATCTGCAGCTGGTCGCCGGTGCGCAGCGTCGCGAGCTCGGTGCTGCGCACGACCTGGCCGGATCGGGCGTCGAGCTCGGCGTACCAGTAGTGGCGTGTCGCACCCGCGCCCGACTCGGACAGCGCGACGCCGACGATGCCATCGCGATACTGGACGACCTCGCCCTGCGGGACGCTGACCACGCCGTCGTGTGCGTGGCCGAACCGCCGCTCGAGCACGGCGCGCTTCGCCGTCACCTGCACGACGCTCAGCGTGGCGAGATCGAGGACCTCGAGGATCGCGCTGCGATCTTGATAGAACAGATCGGAGATCGCGACGTAGCGCGCTTCGCCGACCCGGCGCTGCGACAGCACGGTGCGCGACGCGGTGACGCGACCGGCGAGCTCGACGCGGTGGGCGGCGGCCGATGATGAGAGCGCGAGCGCTCCCCAGAACACCGTGAGCGCGAGGCAGGTAGGTCGCATGCGTCTGCCGGCAGATCCCCGAGCCGGTGTAGCGGACGACACGCGATCGCTGCCAGGGTTGCGGTGAGGCGTCTCACCATCGGGCGCGGTGCCGGGCCCAGCGACACGGCGAGCTGGCCAGGCCGCGCGCGGGCTGCCCACTCGCCGTCGATGCGCGCGGTTCACGTCGGAGGTCTCGGCTGCGGGAACGCCAGGACTTCCTCCGTGTAGGTCTCGACCACGGAGCTGATCGGCGTGCCGTCGGGGATCGTCAGCACCGCCTGGTGCTGCAGTACCTCGTGTGGGACCTGCAGCGTCCTGGCGGTCGCGTCGGGCAGGGCGGCGGGCTTGACGTCCCAGCCGTCGGGCAGTGGCGACCACAGTAGCTGCGCCGATAACGTCCGGCGCTGGAAGTGGAGCGCCTGCACCGCGCGGCCGAACGGAATGTCGCTGGTCTCGAGCTGGCGATTCATCTCCGGTGTGAGTCGCGACGGGACATACCAGTTGTCTGCCTCCGACAGGACGTGCGAGCCACACATCAGCTTGACACGGCGGTAGCGCAGCGGCTCGGTCGCGGTCACGGCGAGCACCCGGCGGTGGTCGGCGGTGGCGGGTTTGGCGGCGGTCTTGTCGCGCACCGCCACGATCTTCGCCGGCGATGCCAGCTGATGGGCGTCGCACCATCGATCGAGCGTCAGGGTCGCGCTGTCATGGCTGAGGAGCTCGGCGTTCAGGGTCTGCAGCACGGCGAGCGCCGCGACGCGAGACGGGAAGTCGTTCGCCCACGCGGACGCGCGCTTGCCGGGGGCATCCGGCGCCGGCTGCGCCGGTGCGGCAGGGGCGAGCACCAGCGAGCCGAGCGTCACCAGGGTGGCTCGCAGAAGTTTCGGACTCATGCCGTCATGGTAGACGATGCAGCGCTGCCACCGTCGGGTGCGGTGGCGTGGGCGAGACACATCGTGGACCCCGCGGCTAGCTGCACGATGGGGTGATCACCTGCCCGATCGTCCCGGCGGTGAACGCAAACTACATGTGCGCACCATTTGCATCCCGTGCACGCCTGGCACGAGAGTAGGGCGCCATGTCGGACCTGTCCGCGTCGATCGTGACCATCAGCGGTCTCAGCAAGACCTACGCGAGCGGATTCCATGCGCTCAAGCGCGTCGACCTGGAGATCCGGCGCGGTGAGATCTTCGCGTTGCTCGGCCCCAACGGCGCCGGCAAGACCACGCTGATCAGCATCATCTGCGGCATCGTCACGCCCAGCGCGGGCACGGTCGTCGCGGACGGCCACGACATCGTCCGTGATTCTCGCGCGGCGCGCATGAAGATCGGCCTGGTTCCCCAGGAGCTGTCGACCGACGCGTTCGAGACCGTGTGGTCGACCGTGACGTTCAGCCGCGGGCTCTACGGCAGGCGGCCGAGCCCGGCCTACATCGAGAAGACGCTGCGCGCGCTGTCGCTGTGGGACAAAAAGGACTCGAAGATCATGACGCTGTCCGGCGGCATGAAGCGGCGGGTGTTGATCGCCAAGGCGCTGTCGCACGAGCCGACGATCCTGTTCCTCGACGAGCCCACCGCGGGGGTCGACGTCGAGCTCCGCCACGACATGTGGAAGATGGTGCGCGAGCTGCGCGAGAGCGGCGTCACCATCATCCTGACCACGCACTACATCGAAGAAGCGCAGGAGATGGCCGACCGGGTCGGGGTGATCAGCAAAGGCGAGCTGATCGTCGTCGAGGACAAGGACGTGCTGATGCGCAAGCTCGGCAAGCGCCAGCTGATCCTGCAGCTCCAGCGCCCGCTCGAGCGGCTGCCCGACGCGCTGTCCAAGCTGGCGCTCGCGCTGTCCGCCGACGGCAGCGTGCTGACCTACACGTTCGATATCCAGAGCGAGGACACCGGCATCGCGGCGGTGCTCAAGCTGCTGGGCGAGCATGGCATCGACTTCAAAGATCTGCACTCGAGCGAAAGCTCACTCGAAGACATCTTCGTCAGCCTCGTGAAAGGTCAGCGATGAATCTCCACGCGATCCGCGCGATCTATCGGTTCGAGATGGCGCGCACGTTCCGCACCGTCGTGCAAAGCATCGCCTCGCCGGTGCTGTCGACCTCGCTCTACTTCGTCGTGTTCGGCTCGGCGATCGGCTCGCGGATGGGCGAAGTCGAGGGCGTGCGCTACGGCGCGTACATCGTGCCCGGGCTGGTCATGCTGTCGCTGCTCGGCGAGAGCATCTCGAACGCGTCGTTCGGGATCTACCTGCCGAAATGGTCGGGGACGATCTACGAGCTACTGTCCGCGCCGGTATCGTTCGTCGAGGTCGTGCTCGGCTACGTCGGCGCCGCCGCCAGCAAGTCGATCATGCTGGGCACGCTGATCCTGCTCACGGCGCGGGTGTTCGTGCCGTACCAGATCGCGCATCCGGTGTGGATGGTGAGCTTCCTCGTGCTCACCGCGGTGACGTTCAGCATGTTCGGCTTCATCATCGGTCTGTGGGCCGACAGCTTCCAGAAGCTGCAGGCGATCCCGTTGATGATCGTCACGCCGCTGACGTTCCTCGGCGGTGCGTTCTACTCGATCAACATGCTGCCGCCGTTCTGGCAGAAGCTCACGCTGTTCAACCCGGTGGTCTACCTGATCAGCGGCATGCGCTGGGCGTTCTTCGGAAAATCCGACGTCAATGTCGCGATCAGCATCGCTATGACCCTGGGGTTTTTGATCGTCTGTCTGACGTTTATCCGGTGGATCTTCAAGACCGGGTACAAGCTCAAGTCGTAGTCGCGTGTATCGGGGGCGCCGCGGCCAGGTGTATCGGTGCGGCGGTGGCGGCGTGTGTCATGATGGTCTCCTACAGAGGATGTCGTCATGATGTCAGCCACGCTATCTGCCCTGGAGACGTTTCCGCGGTTGCTCGAGGACCACGTTCGCGCGGTGCCGCCGGGCTATCTCGATTGGCGCCCGCCGTCCTGGGACGGGATTCCGAGCGAACCGTTCACCGCGCTCCAGCAGCTGTGCCATGTGCGCGACATCGAGATCGAGGGTTACCACGTGCGGCTGCGCCGCATGCTCGACGAGGAATCGCCGGTGCTCGACTCGATCGACAGCCTCGCGCTGGTCGTGCCTAGGCGCTACGCCGACGCGGATCCGGCGGCGGTGCTGGTACAGATCCGCGAGGCCCGCGCCCAGACCGTCGCGCTGGTCGCCGGCCTGTCCAACGCGGAGCTTGGCCGCGCGGGCTTCTTCGAGGGCTACGGCAAGCTCACCCTGAAGGGGTTGATTCACTACCTGTGCAGCCATGATCTGCAGCACCTTTCGGGGATGCAGTGGCTGCTCGGCCAGATCGACTCGGCGCGACTCGGCGCGACTCGGCGCGATTCGGCTCGGGCCTGACCCGGCGAGACCTTCGCCTCGCGGGCGAGTCGGACGCATCAGGCACGGCCGCGGGCGGCGCTCCGGATCGCAGCGCGCTGGTGAGCGGCGTATCGCGTGGCAGACCGCCCCACGCGCGTGGGTCGGCGCTGGCCGAGCGCACGCGCGCAGTGTGTTTCAATCATCGCCGATATTTGTATTCGATGATACAGGCCTGCGCGACGACTGATTGTCATCGTCACGTAACTGGGCGCGGCGCTTTGGGAACGGCCGACAAGGAGGATTTGAAAGTTATTCTCAATCTGCGACGAGGCGCCGTCGCGAAGATCCTTATTCCATGTATTTTGACAGGCATTCTTCGACGTAGACATTGCGCGAGCTCCGATGGCCTGACCACGACGCGCATGGCGCGCCACGCCACGCCGGATATCCAATCACTCCCGGCCAGCTCGCAAGACACTGTTGCTTCGTACACGCAAGAGATTCGTTTCACTCATGTGCTTTCACCATGCGCTTGAATATGATACATGCATGCTCGGCGAGGCCTCACGGCCGAGGTCGCCCCACGGCCGCGTAGTTCGCTGAGCGCGCAGTACCACGCAACAGTACAGCCTCGGATGATAACCAATCGCTTGGACAGGAGATCGATCATGAAGATACTTTCCGTTCCGGTCACCGCAACCGTGACCACGATGCTGCTCGTCGGCGGCGTCCGCAGCGCTGTCGCCGACGACAATGATGTCGACGACCTGGTCGCGTATCAGCAAACCAATCTCACCTCGAATGTGCCTGGGCTGGCAGCGGTCACCGATGCGAATCTGAAGAATCCGTGGGGCATCGCGTGGGCGCCGGGCGGCGCGCTGTGGGCGTCCGATAACAACAGCGCGCTATCGACGCTCTACAATGGTACCGGCTCGATCACCCCGCTCGTGGTGGCGATCCCGCCTGTGGAGGCCGCCGCTCCGACCGGGATCGTGTGGAACCCGAATAGCGCGAATCAATTCATCATTCCCGGAACGACGATCGGCGCGACCTTCATCTTCAATGGCGAAGACGGCACGATCACGGCCTGGAACCCGGCAGCCGACCCGGTCGTCGCGGGCAAATCAACGGCCAGCCTGGTGATCGACAACTCTGCCACCGGCGCCGTGTACAAGGGCCTCGCCTATGGGACCAACTCGCGCGGCAACTTCATCTTTGCAACGAACTTCAATTCCGGCACGGTCGAGGCGTACAACGTCCGGTTCGCCCTGACGACGCTCGATGGTACGTTCACCGATCCGAACCTGCCTGCAGGCTATGCACCGTTCGGCATCGCCAACATCGACGGCGATCTGTTTGTCACCTATGCCAAGCAGGATGCGGCCAAGCACGATCCCGTGCGTGGTGACGGGCTAGGATTCGTCGACGTGTTCAGCACATCCGGGCGGTTCATCCGGCGTTTTGCGTCGCGCGGCGTGCTGAACGCGCCGTGGGGCGTGGTGCGCGCCCCGATCGGCTTCGGCAAGTTCGGCGGCGATGTGCTGATCGGCAATTTCGGTAACAAGGGCCGGTTCGCCGGCTGGATCAGCGCGTTCGGCAGCCGCGGGGAGCTTCGTGGCGAGCTCCGGACTCCACAGGGCCGGCCGATCTCGATCGACGGACTGTGGGCTCTCACCTTTGGTTCATTCGCCGCTTCGGATGGCGATACGCTCTACTTCACCGCGGGCCCGAACGACGAAGAGGACGGGTTGTTTGGCAAGCTCACCGCCGCGCCCGCCGTACACCGCGGCGGCTGAGCATCCATCGGGATCGCTGGTCGCAGGTCTTGGCCCTGTGCGCCCGGCCCGGTGCCGGCGCGGCATCGGGTCCTCGACGATCCTCCGGAACCCTCGGCGTCGAGCTCAGCGCTGGATCCAGCGGCGCATCAGGCGAGCCTCGCTGGTGTCGACCGCGAACGGCTGGTACCTGCGAATCGCGGCGAAGATCTCGCTCGTCGTCGAGAACCAGAAGAACGAGACCTCGGCACCCGACGTCAGCGCGGCCTCGTGCTGCGCATCGAGCATCCACAGCGGATGGAACTGCACATCGGTGATCGGGAGGCCGGTGTAGTCGCTCAGCGGCCGGCTCTGATCGTCGAACGGCGACGGCACGCCCTGGATCGCGCCGAGGATGAACGGGGTCGGCGTCTGCGCCGGCGCGTTGTCGAGCACAGCGCGCAGGAGCTCGGGCGCGAACGACTGGAACTCGACGGTGACCTCGCGATGGTTGGCGATCGCGGCGTCGGAGATGATCTTGTAGATATCCCAGGCACACTGCGCGTGGAGCGCGAGCTGCGCCGGGGTGTGGTGATCCTTGGTATTGGCGCTGACCGACGCCTTGAGCTCGAGCAGCGCGAGGAACGGCGTGTCGCCGAACGTGATCGGCCCAGGCTTGGCGAAGTGCTGCGCGAGCTCGATCGCCGGCGCGGTCGCCGGGGTGTTCTCGGCAAAGTTCGAGACATCGTGCGCGTACAGGCAGACGTCGTCGACGCCGCGCCAGAACGAGTCGAGCTCGATGCCGTCGATCACGGGGCGGCCGTCCTCCTCGAGGGCGAGCGATTCGCGGAACGCCGGCAGCGTGTCATCGCGCTCCGGGTCGGTCGGCTCGCCGCAGTTCGCGTTGTGGCAGATCACGAGTGGATGCGGCTGCTCGCAGGCGGCCACCACCATGGCGAGGGCCAGACAACCGAGCCTAGCGGTGTGCACTGGTGTACTCGAAGGTGATGAACATGCCGAAGTTGATGAGGTCGATGAAGGACCGGCCGGTCTCGAACGAGATCCAGTCGGTCGGCAGGTCGCCGCCGTGCTTGACGACCACCGTGGCCGCCTCGAACGTCCAGCGCACCCGGAGCGGCGGTCCGAGCGGCAGAGGCGCCCCGATGCCGAGCACCAGCTTCTCCTGGCTCTGGTGCCCACCCAGGATGCCGATCGACGTCGTTCGAAACCCCGCGACGAATCCCCAGCCGCTGTCCGACAGCCGCGTGGTCGTCAGCAGATCCCCATCGAACTGGCCGTCGGTCAACACCATCGGATCGAGCGTGACCGAGACGTCGAGCGGGCCGGTATCGATCCCGGCGACCGCGCGGGCCGGATGGGCCCCCGAGTCGGCGCGCAGATTGAGCCCGAGGTGCCCGGTGGTATCGGCGCTCGCCAGTCCCCCGAACAGCAGAATCGCGACTGCGACGCAGAATCTCATCGTGCAAAATTATAGCGATCGGCGCAGTCAGCGTGCTCGCAGCAACTGGCAAAAAGCTGCAGCTGTGCGCGATGCCTCAGAAATCACGTGCACACGGAAGGATGCACTTGGCGACAAAACCACACTATCCGACTACGCGGTGCGGCGAAGCTCGCTGCGCGGCTTGCCGACGATTCGTTTGAACGCGCGGCTGGACACGGCCTCGGCGTCGTAGCGGAGCCGCGACGCGACTTCACCGATGGACAGGCGCTCGCTGACGAGCCACCGGGTCGCCAGGTGCACGACGCCGCGTAACGCGCCGGGGCGTCGTCGAGCACGCTATGCTGCGCCATGCTTGTCACCGAGGATCCGTTCGTCGACCTGACCACACCGACCGGAGCGATGCGCACGTACATCTACCGGCCGCTGCCGCCGGCCGGCACGTCCAGCACCAGCGAGCGCAGCCCGGGCCTGGTCGTGTTCTCCGAGATCTTCCAGCGCACCCCCCCGATCCATCGGATGGCCCAGCTGCTCGCCGGGCATGGCTTCCTCGTCGCGGTGCCCGAGATCTTTCACGACCTCGAGCCAGCCGGTCGCGTGCTGGCCTACGACGCCGCGGGCTCCGAGCGCGGCAATCACGACAAGACCGCCAGGCCGATCGCGGCCTACGATGATGACGCGCGCGCGGCCCTCGACTGGCTCGCTGCCTCGCCGCACTGCACCGGCGCCCTGGGCGCGATGGGCATCTGCATCGGCGGCCACCTCGCGTTCCGCGCCGCGATGCAGCCCGACGTGCGCGCGGCGGCGTGCTTCTACGCGACCGACATCCACAAGGGCGCGCTGGGCCGCGGTGGCGACGACTCGCTCGCCCGCGCCTCGGCGATCCGCGGCGAGCTGATGATGGTGTGGGGCCGCCAGGATCCGCACATCCCCGACGACGGCCGCGCCGCGATCCAGCGCCGCCTCGTCGAGGCCGGCTGCACGTTCACCTGGCACGAGCACAACGCCCAGCACGCGTTCCTGCGCGACGAGGGCCCGCGCTACGATCCCGCGCTCGCGCTGACGTCGTACGCCGCCGTGGTCGATCTATTCCGCCGCACGTTGAGGTGAGCCCGGGCCTGAGCTGGTCGATCGCTGGCCGGATCTTCGATGCACCGCCGAGCGCACCTGCAACCGCGATCCAGCTCACGGGTCGCCGCTCCTGGAGCTGATCGCGAAGTCGAGCGTCGCAAGTGGCTTGGTGATGCTCATGACTCGGCGGTTGCGAACATCACCTGGAGGTCGCCGGCCAGCTGGGTGTATCGTGCGAGATAGGATTCGTACCGTACGCCAAACGGATCTACCGGCATGCGGAGGTGATCGCGCGCGGCTCCGAGCGCCCAGCTCGCCTCCTGCAGTTGCTTCGACGCCGACATGTGCGCTGTCGTGCTGCCCTCGACCGCCACGATGAGGTTCCGGATCAACCACGCGCCATGGAGACCCACAGCGATCGCGATCCGGTCTGCTGGTTCGTGCTCGAGGAAGTCTTCCTGGAGCCGGGCGATCGCCTTTGCGTCGGTCTTTGGATCGCGCAGCTGCTGCTCGATCCATTCGACGAGCGAGTGCTCGGAGCTCACGTATCGCTCGATACCCGATTCGTCCGGCTCGAACACGAACATCGACCGCGCCGCGGTGAGTTGCTGCTTGCCGATCGCGAGCGAGCTGGCGAGTTGATGCAAGGCCAAGCCAGCGTACCTGGTCGCACGAATTGCCATCTCGATCGTGTTGAACGCCACGGCGAGTTGATCGAGGCCATGGTCGAACGCCGAGGCGATCCGATCGGAGGCGGCGAGCAGCGCCGAAGCACGAGTGCTTACGGTCGTATCAATGGCCATGTCTGTCCTCGTGCTCGATGGTTGTCATAAGTCGCGTTGCCTCCTGTGACCCTGTTCGACGGGATCCAAGGCGAACGCCGTGCGCAACGCTCCATCGCATCGCAGCTTTATACACCGGCGTCGTCATGAACGGCTGGGTGTCCATCTTGATCGTGACGTCGAAGCCGCCGTCGTCGGATCGCGGGGTCCGTAGACGCCGATTCGATTTGATCCGAGGGCCGTCCGTCTCATGCTGGTGGCGACTTGGCGAAGGGTGCACGGGGAGGCTCTCCCTCGACGGCGCCTCGCTGTTTGGACGAGCCGCCGGAGCCCACCACGTGAGTGTCCGGCATCGGCGTCCCTGTAGCCTTGTACCAGGCCTTGATATCAGGCTGTTGTTTCAGGAAATCCCATGCACTGCCATATTCCGAGCGACGGGGATTCGTCACGCCCCGCGAGCCACCCGGGATCTGCTGGTGGTATTCCCAGAGCGGCACCAAGTTCTCCTTGGGCAACGTGACAGCCTCGCTGGCGACGCCGAGCGGCGTGATCTTGGCTTCCTTCGAGGTGACGCTGCCGATCCAGATGTGGTTATCGGCATCCTTGAACACGGTGTACTCGAGAGTTCCGTCCGCCGATTCGTACACGAGTGCATCGACCTCACCCGCAGCGGCAGATTTCGATTTGTACTGTGACACCGGCTTGGTGAAGTCTGGCCGCTTTCCAGCCGAAATCCGGCCGGTCGCGGGGTCGGCGAGCACGACCTGCTTGACCTGTTTGCCAGCATAGTCCGAGCTGTGCTTGTAAGCATCGTGTTCTTCGATCGAGCGGTTGCGAGGAACCACCTTGTTGACAAGCCCCTCGACCGCATCGCCGTGAAGATCGGTGCGAACGTTGCCGGCCTCGGCCAGGTTCGACAACTTCGCCTGCACCGACGAGGGGAGATCCAGAATATGTTCTGCGCCCGCCTTGTCGTATCCGGGCTGGCCGTAAACGCCTTCGTTGGTCGCAGGTAGCAGGCGCCAGCCGGCCTGGGAGTTGGAGCGATAGAACACCTGGACCGTCGCGACGCCGTCGACCTCGACGATCGCGACCGCGGCGAGCCGGCCTTCGCCGATGTCGACGAGATCGGTGAGCTGGTACTTGGCGTTGCGCACGGTGAGCGTGTGCTCGGGGCTGAGCTTCAGCTTCGCCAGTGCCTCGTGGGCTTGCTCGACGGTCGCCTTGCGGCCTTGTTTGGCGAGCGCCGAGCCTTCTTCGACGGGAGCGCGGTCGGCAGCTGCGGGCCTGGCGACGGCGGGCTCGTCGATGGTCGGCTTGGCTGTGGCCGGCTCGACCGCGACCGGCTTGGCGGGACCCACCGCGGCCGCGCCGCCGCCCTTGACCGCCGCGGCCGCGCGATCCCCGAACGCTTCGCCGGCCTCGTGCGCGCGGCTCTGGATCGCTTCGACCTTCTTGCCGAACCTGCCGCCGAACTTGCCGAGCGCGCCCATCCCGACCGACATGCCGAGGCCGATCGCGAGGCCCATGACGATGCCCTCGAAGGTGATCGGCTGGCCGGTCGCGAGGTTGCCGACCACCGATCCGGCACCATCGAAGCCGAGCGTCACCGCCAGGCGGATCCCGACCGACGCGATGCCCTTGGCGGCCAGGCCACCGACGCCGCCGAACACGCCACTGATCGCGCCGACCGCCATGGCGGTGCCGACGCCCTCGTGCCACTTGTTGCCGTCGATGACATTATTCGAGATCTGCAGGACCGCGCCCGAGGCCGCGCCGACCGCGGCGCCGCCGACGACCACGCCGATCGCACCGGCGACCGCCGCGCTCGCGCCGAGCCCGCCGGCCATCGCGCCGATCGCGCCGATCACGGCCGGGCCGGCGACCACGGCGACCACGACGATCACCGCCACCATGACGAGGACCTTCAGGACCTTCTTCCACCGCGGCTGGACCTGCTTGGCCGCCGCGTCCGCGGCATCGGTGATCTGCGGCTCGAGTCCCGCGAGCGGCTTGCGCAGGCTGGTCTCGAGTGCCTGCGCGCTGGTCTCGAACCCGGCGCCGAGGTTGTCGATCAGGTGACCGAACGCGGTCGTCGACGACGCCGCGACGCCCTGGTTGGCGGTGAGCGCGGCGCCGGCGGTGGTCTGGATCGACGCGGCGTGCTGGTGCTCGATCGCGGTGAACCCCTTGTGCGAGTGGGTCGCGAGGTTGGCGACGGTGTGCACGATGCTCGCGGCGATCTGGCTCGTGGTCTGCCGCACGGCCTCGCCGAACCCGTCGAGGCCCTGGACGCTCTGACCCTGGGTGACCGCGATCTGGTGCTCGGCGCCGGCGAACACATCGCGGAACCGGCTCTCGGTGGCGCCGGCCGATTGCTGTAGATCGCCTTGCTGTTGCTGGAGCTGGGGCGCGAGATCGCCGGCGGCCGGGGCCGCGGTCGCCGCGGCCTTGTCGCGCAGATCGCCCATCGCGGTGTCGTGCTGCCCGACCAGCTCGTCGACGCCGCCGAGGCATCGCGTGACCGCGGCGTGGACGAAGCCGCGGACCGCGGCCTGGTGCGCGTGGGCGAACTTGCCGAGCTCCTTGATGAGCGCTGCCTCCTTGCGCGCGATCTGGTTCAGCGTCGAGCGATGCTGCGTGGTGAGGGTCCGCAGATCGGTGTCGCGTTGCTTGTCGGCGGCGGCGGTCGCGCTGGTCTCGGCCTGGGCGATGCCGGCGCACGCGTCGCGCTGGGTGCGCAGGATGGCGTCGCGATGGGCGGTGCCGCACGCCGCGAGCGACTCGCGATCGCGTGCCTTGCCCTGGACCGCGGCAGCGGCCTGCTGGTTGGCGGCGTCGGTCAGCTGCTGGCGGTACGCCTCGGCGACCTGATCGGCCGCCTTGGCGCGCGCCTTGAGCCGGTTGTCGTGGACCGGCCCGCTCATGATCGTGCTCTCGCCGTCGAGCTGCGACATCCATTGCCCGCGGAACCTGGCGCCGATGGCGATGGCCTCCGCGCCGACGGTGGCGCCGCTCTGGCGAAACCGCTGGTCGCCGGCCACGTAGGCAGCGTCGAGCTTGGGCACGCACGCGGCCTCCGCAGCGGCGACGGCCTGGAGCGCGGCCTGGGTCTGGGTGTCGAGTTGTGCCTGCGCCGCCACGCCCGCGCGCTGGATCGCGGCCACGGTGAGATCATGTTGCTGGCCGATGTCGACGCGCGCAGCCTGGACTCGCGCCGCGGCCTGGTGGCGCAGGCGCGCCATCGCGCCGCGGATCGCGGTCTGATTCTTGCGCTTCGCCGCGTCGATCGCCTCGGCGGCCGTGGTCAGGCGAGGCTCGAGCGCGCGCGCGGTCTGATCGACGTAGTCGCGCAGCGACGCCATGCGATCCTGCGACGCACGGACGTAGGCGTTGGCCTGTGCGTCGGCAGCGCCGGGATGCTCGGCCTCGGCGCCGGGCGCGAACCGGATCGCCGGCGCGGCGGCGGGCGCTCGTGTCGCCACCGACGGCATCGGCGCCGGCGCGGCGGCTGGCTCGGCGACCTCGATGCTGGCGGCCTCGATCGGCGCGGGCTCGGCGGGGCTCGTGGGCACCCGCCGGGCCGGTACGGCGATCCTGAGGCCGCCGGCGGCGGCCTGCTTCACCTGCTTGGCGATCGCCCCGAACGGCAACCCGCGTACGGGCGACGACTGGATCGGCGGCTTGCCCTCGACGCCCACCGAGACGACCGTGGCGGAGCCCTCGGGGGGCCGCGGTTCGGACGCGTTGGCCGCGGCGCCGGCGTGACCGGAAGGCTCGGGGCGATCGGTTGTCGTGCCTCGTGGCAGCGCCCCGGCGTGGGCACCGCCGGCGGCGGGCGGCGCGTGGTCGGTCGCCGTCGCGTGACGGGTCGCGGCGCCGGTTTCGCGGGCCATCGGCGATTCCAGATCGGCGGTGGCTGCGCCGGTCGGTCCGATCGCATTCGCACGATCGGTGGCCGCGTGATCGGCGGTCGCCACATCGCCCGCGGCGTGCGGCGCGGGGGCGGCACCCTGGGCGCTCGCCGTGCCACCCGACGACGCGTCCGCGGCGTGCGCCGCCGCGTGAGGCTCGGCGCGGTCCGGGCCCGCAGGCGCGATCGCCGGCGCGGGCTCGTCCGCCGTATCGAGGAGCTCGGGGTCCGGCGGCGCGAGCGGCTCGTACACCGGCGGCTGCGCGCCGCGAAACAGCGACACTGCGGCGGGCGCACGGCCGCGCACCTGGAACGCCTCGCCGCGCGCAAACGCGTGCCCGGCGAGCTCGGCCTCGGCCTCGAGCTCCGAGCGCTCGCGCTGCGAGATCTGTGCACGCCCGTCGCCTTGTTGCTGCTGCACCGCGTGGGCGACCTCGTGGCCCAGCCGTACGCGCCCTTCCTCGCTCTCGAGGTCGAACTGCCCGCGGCCGAGATGCACGGTCTGATCGACGGTCACGCCCTCGGCGCCGCGCGGCCGTGCTGACTCGCGCTCGATCGCGACATCGCGCTCGCGCAGCCCGAACGTGGCGCGGAGCCTCGCCTCGAGCAGGCCGGTGGCGCCGCGGCCCGCGGCTTCAGGACCACGCGGGGCCCGCAGCGCCGACGGCGCCTGGTCGTGAGGGCCGTGCTCGTGGGCGGTTTGCCTGGCGACGCCCCCGGACGGCCGCGCGGGCAGCTCGTGCGGCCGAGCCACCGGGCAGTCCTCAGGTGCGGAATTCCCGGACGGCCGCGCGAGCATCTCGGCTTGCCCGGGTAGCTCGTGCGGATGAGCGCGGTCCTCGGGTGCAGAACTCCCGGACGGCCGCGCGAGCGGCTCGGCGTGCGCGGGCAGCTCGTCCGGTCGTGCGAACGCGCCGCCCTCGGGCGAGGGATGCCCAGACAGCCGCGCGAGCAGTGCGCGCACTTCGTCTTGTGCGGGAAGCTCGCGCGCAGGTGCGACCGCGTTGCCCCGCAGCTCAGGATCCGGTCCGGAGATCGGCCCGGTCGGCTCCTGCGGCGAGCGTCCAGCGCCTTGTGCGCGCGGCTCACGCACCGGTGGTGCCGCATCGCCCGGCGCTCGCGACCCTCGCTGCTGCGCCTCGGCCTGCCGTGCCATCTGCTCGACCAGCGTCGTGCGCCCGGGCACCGGGGCCGCAAACACGCTGGCGGCGGACGCCGCACCTGACATCTCCGCCTCGACCTGCGTCGTCTTGCCGGGATCTGGGACGAGCCGTCCGCCTCGTCGCTGGACCCGCAACGCGACGTCGTGGAACCGCTGCTGTGCGCGGTCCTCGTCGAGGACGCCCGACTCGTTGGTCTCCTCGCTACAGATCCGGCGCCAGATCTGCTCCGCGATCGGCGCCGTGAGCTCGTAGCGAGCGCCTTCGGCCGCGGCGTCGAACCCGTGATCGCGTCGGACGCCCGGTTCGCGATCGCCGCCACGGAACCACCGTGTGGTCACCGCGCACCTGCGGCGACATCACTCGCCGTCGAACCACCTGGCGTTCGGTACGTCAGTCCTTGGAGCGGGCGCGCGCGACGATCCACGCGTGGTGTATCGACCGGTCGCGCGCACAGTTGCCGGAAATCACGTAATCGGGTGATCTCCCGACGGAATGCGCAGCTGCACGCGGCGAGTCACAAACGTTCGCAGCGCGACATAGAACACCGGCGTGAGCACCAGGCCGGAGATCGTCACGCCGATCATGCCGGCGAACACCGTCACACCCATCGCGCGGCGAATCTCGGCACCGGCGCCGGTCGACAGCATCAGCGGCACCACACCGGCGATGAACGCGAGCGATGTCATCACGATCGGCCGCAACCGCAGCCGCGATGCCTCGATGGCGGCCTCGATGATCGTGCGGCCCTGCCCCTCGAGCTCGCGGGCAAACTCGACGATCAGGATCGCGTTCTTGGTCGCGAGCCCCATCAGCACGACGAGCCCGATCTGCACGAACACGTTGCGATCGCCGCCGGTGAGCCACACGCCGGTCAGCGCGGCGAGCAGGCACAGCGGAACGATCAGCAGGATCGCGAGCGGCAGGATCCAGCTCTCGTAGAGCGCGGCGAGCACCAGGAACACCAGGAGCAGCGCGATCGGAAACACGACGAGGTTGGCGTGGCCCTCGCTGACCTGCTGGAAGCTGAGATCGGTCCACTCGAGCCCGAAGCCGGCCGGCAGCACGCTCGGCGCGATCTGCGTGACCGCCGCGATCGCCTCGGCCGATGACAGCTTGGTCGGATCGGCCTGGCCGACCAGATCGGCGGCCGGGAAGCCGTTGTAGCGCACCACCGGATCGGGGCCGTAGGTCGTCTTGACGCCGACCACGCTGCCGATCGGCACGAGCTGACCGGCGGTGTTGCGGGTCTTCATCTCGGCGATCTGCTCGAGGTGGCCGCGGAAGCCGCCATCGGCTTGCGCGATGACCTGGTAGGTCCGGCCGAACCGGTTGAAGTCGTTGACGTAGGCCGAGCCGAGATAGACCTGCAGGGTCTCGAACAGATCGCTCAGCGAGACGCCCTGCATCTTCGCCTTGGTGCGATCGATCGACAGGTCGAGCTGCGGCACGTTGGGCTGGTACGACGAGAACGGCGGAAAGAACCCGGGCTCCTTGGCGAGCGCTCCGGACATCGCCGCCACCGCGCCCGCGAGCTCGCCGTCGCCGCGGCCGGCGCGGTCCTGGACGTAGAGCGAGAACCCGGCGCCGGTACCGATGCCGAGGATCGGCGGCGGCATGATCGCGAACGCGAACCCCTCCTTGATCCCGGCGAACTTGCCGTTGAGCTCGGCCGCGATCTGCGGCGCGCTGTGCTCGCGCTCCTCGGCCTTGTCGAGCGTGATGAACACCGTCGCGGTGTTCGGCGTATTCGTGAAGTGCACCGCGTTGAGCCCGGGGAACGCGATCGTGTGCGCCACGCCCTTGGTTGCGGCCGCGCGCACCGACATCTCGCGGACCACGGCCTCGGTGCGATCGAGCGATGCGCCCTCGGGGAGCCGCGCGATGCCGATCAGGTACATCTTGTCCTGGGTCGGCACGAAGCCGCCGGGCACCTTGCGGAACGCGAGCACCGCCAGGCCGATCGCCACCGCGTAGACCACGAAGGCCCCGCGGCGATGCCGGGTGGCGACGCCGACGACACCGCTGTAGCCCCGCGCGCTGCGGCGGAACCCGCGGTCGAAGCCGCGGAACAGCCAGCCGAACAGCCGGTCGATGATGCGGGTCAGCAGATCGCGCGGCGCGCCGTGCGGGCGGAGCAGGCGCGCCGCGAGCGCGGGCGACAGCGTCAGCGAGTTGATCGCCGAGATCACGGTGGAGATCGCGATCGTGGCGGCGAACTGGCGGAAGAACTGGCCGGTGAGCCCGGTCATGAACGTCATCGGTACGAACACCGCGCATAGCACCAGCGCGACGGCGATGATCGGCCCGGAGACCTCGCGCATCGCCTGGCGAGCGGCGGCGTGCGGCTCGAGCCCGGCCTCGATGCTGCGCTCGACGTTCTCGACCACGACGATCGCGTCGTCGACGACGATGCCGATCGCGAGCACCAACCCGAACAGCGTGAGCGTGTTGATCGTGAAGCCGAGCGCCATCAGAACGGCGAACGTGCCGACGATCGAGATCGGCACCGCGAGCAGCGGGATCACCGAGGCGCGCCAGGTCTGCAGGAACAGGATCACGACGATGACGACCAGCAGCGCGGCCTCGAACAAGGTCTCGATCACCGAGCTGATCGACTCCTGGACGAAGATCGTGGGGTCGTAGGCCGACGACCAGGTCACGCCGGCGGGGAACGACCTGGAGAGCTCGTCCATCTTCGCGCGGACCTTCTTCGACAGCTCGACGACGTTGGAGCCGGGTGCCTGGAAGATGCCGATGCCGACCGCCTGCTGGTTGTCGAGCAGCGCGCGCAGCGAATAGCTGGCGGAGCCGAGCTCGATCCGCGCGACGTCACCCAGCCGGGTGATCTCGCCGTTGTCGCCGGTGCGGATCACGATGTCGGCGAACTCGGCCTCGGTCACGAGCCGGCCGGGCGCGTTGATCGACAGCAGGAAGTCGGACGCGACGGGGGTCGGCGGCGCGCCGAGCTGGCCGGCGGAGACCTGGACGTTCTGTTCGCGGATCGCGCGCACGACGTCGCCGGGGATCAGCCCGTGGGCGGCGACCTTGCTCGGATCGAGCCAGATCCGCATCGCGTAGTCACCGGCGCCGAAGATCGTCACGTCGCCGATCCCGGGGATCCGGGTCAGCTCGTCGCGCACGTGCAGCGTTGCGTAGTTGCGCAGGTACACCGAGTCGTAGCGGGCGTCGGGCGACAGCAGGTGGACGACCAGCGTCAGGTTGGGCGCCTGCTTCTGGGTCACCACGCCCTGGCGGCGAACCTCCTCGGGCAATCGCGGCAACGCCTGCGCGACCCGGTTCTGGACCGCGACCTGGGCAATGTCGATGTCGGTGCCGGGCTGGAACGAGATGGTCATGACCATCGCGCCGTCGCTGCTCGCCACCGACTTCATGTACATCATGTGCTCGACGCCGTTGACCGCCTCCTCGAGCGGGGCGGCGACGGTCTCGGACAGGATCTTGGGATTGGCGCCGGGATACGCGGCGCGGACCTGGACGGTCGGCGGCACGACCTCGGGATATTCGCTGACCGGCAAGAGGGGAATCGCCACCAGGCCGGCGACGAAGATCACGATCGAGAGGACCGCGGCGAAGATCGGGCGGTCGATGAAGAACCGGGAGATGTTCACGCCGGTCCTCCCGGCTGCCCGGCAGCGGGAGGCGGGGCAGCGGGCGGCGCCTCGACCGTGACCTTCATGCCGGGGAACACCTTCTGGATGCCGCGCACGATCACGCGGTCACCGGCGTGGAGGCCGTCCTTGATCACGCGCATGCCGTCGAACACGCGGCCGAGCTTGACGTCGCGCCGGACGGCGACGTCACCGGTGTCGAGCGCGTAGACGAACTTGCGATCCTGGTCGGTGAGGATCGCCTTGTCGTCGATCAGCACGGCCGCGGCCGCGCTATCAGCGCTGACCCGGACCCGCGCGTACAGCCCGGGGGTGAACCGGCGGTCGGGGTTCGCGAGCACCGCGCGCAGGCGGATCGTCCCGGTCGCGGCGTCGAGGCGGTTGTCGACAAAGTCGATCTTCGCCTCGTGGGGATAGCCGGTCTCGTCGGTGAGCCCGACGAACGCGCGGGCGGCGGCGGTGCGGTTGCCGTAGCGCAAGTAGGTCTGTTCGTCGCCGGTGAAGTAGACATGCACCGGATCGACCGACATGACCGAGGTGAGCACCGTGGGGGCCGGGCCGGCGGCGACGTAGTCTCCGCGGGTCACCAGCGCCTGGCCGGTGCGTCCGGCGATCGGCGCGCGGACCTGCGTGAACTCGACGTCGAGCCGCGCCAGCTCGACGGCCGCGGTGGCGCCCTGGACCTCGGCGTCCGCCTGTGCGGCGATCGAGACCGCGGTGTCGCGCTCGGCGCGCGGGATCGCAGACGCGGCGACCAGGTGCTCTGCGCGCGCGGCGTCATCGTGGGTCTGCCCCGAGCGGGCGCGGGCGCGGGCGAGCTCGGCGGTGGCGCGCGCGAGCGCGGCCTGATAGGGACGCGCGTCGATCGTGAACAGCACATCGCCGGCTGCGACCACGCTGCCCTCGCGATAACGCACCGCGGTGACGTAACCCGCGACGCGCGCGCGAATCTCGACGCTGTCGACCGCGGCGACGCGGCCGGTAAACTCGTCCCACGGATCGACGTCGCGAACGGTCACCGTGTTCGCGACCACCGATGGCGGCGGCGGCGCATTGATGGCGGCGGCTTCGGTGGAGCACGCGCTCGCCGCGGCCGCGAGAGCCACGAGCTGTGCTAAACTAATCGGAGGCGTCCTCCACTTATTCATATCACCTCATATACGGAGGCAACCTCCGCTTTGCAACCCAGAATCCCCCCCCCGAACGGTCAGGACGTGCGTCCGCTGCGCGCAGATGCGCGGCGCAACTACGACTTGCTCGTCGCCGCGGCCGACGCCGCGTTCACCGAGCATGGCGCCGATGCCTCGCTCGAGGACATCGCGCGGCGCGCGGGCGTGGGGATCGGCACGCTGTACCGGCATTTCCCGACCCGCGAGACCTTGCTCGCGAAGGTGCTCTACGACAGCGCCACGGCGATGGTCGATCGCGCCCGCGAGCTCGGCGGCATGTCGCCGCCGACCGCCGCGCTGGCCGCCTGGCTCGAGAGCATGATCGGTTACATCTCGACCTACAACGGGCTGTCCGAGTCGCTCGCCGCAAACCTCGGCGAGACCGGCACGGAGCTTGGCTGTACATGCCAGCTGATGTCGAGCGCGGGCGAGATGCTGCTGGCGCGCGCGCAGCAGGCCGGCGAGCTGCGGCCCGACACGGACTTCAAGGACCTCATGCTGGGCGTCCATGCCGCGGCGTGGGCCGCCGAGCAGGCCTGCGAGCCCGCGGCGGCGCAGCGGTTGCTCACGATCTTGATCGACGGCCTGCGCATCGACGCGGCGCCGCGCGCGGTGGCGCGCAAGCGGACCCGCCGCCGCTCGAAGCCGCGGCGTGCGGGCCGTCGCTGAGCCTCGCAGAATCGTAAACTGCGGTCGTTTCACCGGGCGGTCAACCGAGCACCACGGCAGTGGATCCGACGCGCGGTATATCGCTGTTCGCTGTCCGCGGTTGTTGTCCTGTCCTGTGCACTCTCGCTGGTCGACGCGTGCGCAGCTCCCGTCGCTGGCACTCCGGCACCACTCGCTCCGCCGGCGCTCGCGCTCGCGCTTGACCCGGGCGTCCGGGCCCTGGTCGACGGCGAACCCAAGGAAACCCCTCCTGGGTGTCGCGCAATGGTGGCGGATCGCCCTGCCAACTCGAGCGCCAACGCGGCGAGCCCGGAGCGGCTCCGCTTTTCGGGCGGGGCTCACTCCAGGCTCGTGCGTTCGTTGTCGCCGGTGTTGCCGCAGGGTCGGTCGGCCGCAGGCGCCCGACTAGCGCTCGCCACCGAGGTCGAAACGGCCCGAGACCCCGGCGAATCCGGTGAAGTTCACCTTCTTGTCGTTGATCTCGGTCAGGTCGGTCGTCATCGCCGAATCCTGGCTGATGAACATCCCGAGGCTGCCACCGATGACCGGCGCGATCGCGATGTCCTTCGACAGCCGGTAGTCAGCGCCGACCTGCACCCGTGCCAGCTCGAGGCCCTGGAGCGACGTGGTCTTGCCATCCTTCGGGTCGATCCAGAGGCCCTTCCAACCGGTGCCGAGGCTCACCCACGGATCGACCGAGCGGTCGGGACGGAAGTGCCACGCCGCCTGGATGCCGGCGGTCGCGCCCAGCACGCTGTTGTCGCCGATCAGGGAGTCGCCGCGCGCAGCCTGCGAGAACGTCCCGTAGACGCCCAGGCTGAGCTGGGGCATCAGCCGGTAGCCCAGGTCGAGCTCGACGGTCCCGCCGGGCCCTGCGACGTCCTCGAGGCTCCCCATGGAGCCACCGAGCTTGCCGGCGCCTTGCGAGTAGCCGGCACCGACGCCGATCTCGAACGCGCTTTTTACCGGCGCGACCTCGTGGTCAAAGCCCGTGCTGGATTCGGCGGGCTGGGGTTGGGCGTAGGCGAGGGCGGGAACCAGCAGCGACATCATGGGAACTAGTTTCATCATCTTCATGACACGATCACTTGTCTGGAGCGAGATAGGGACGGACGTCGTGCGCTCCGTACGCGACGCTCATGTCTGTCCAGCTGCTGAGCAACGCGCGCGCCAATCCTCGAGAGCCGCGGCAAACGCTGCGGACCGCGCTCGAACGCGATCTACCGCATCCGACGGCGTGCAGCGCACGGGGCATCGCCGCACATGACGAGGTCCTTTACACCGTCTGCCGACACGTCCGTCAAGCGGACAGACACCAACCCGATCGACCAGGCCGTCGTGGCTCATCTACAATCATCCCATCCACATATAGAGAGGCGTGGTGGTCGGGGCGTGGGGCGTTATTGGAAAGCCGTGAGGCGTTGGTAGAGGCGTACACCGTTATGTGGTGAGTCCTGAACACGCGCTCCGGAATTGGGCGCGACGCGCGGCATCGCACGCGGTGCGGCCTGCCGCGGCGCAGATCTGCGCCAGGCTCGCGCGCATTCTGCGCGAGGCGTGGGGCCGGCGGCTTCGCTGTGAGCTCACTCGCCGCGCTTGCCGAGCGAATGTTGCGCCGTCGCGTCAGGGCAGCTCGGCCAGGTCCGGCGGCACGAACGTCGCGCGCGCCTCCACGCAGAACAGCCGCTCGCGCCGATAGAACCGCAGGGGCGCTGTGCGCTCGAGCCCGGGGTCTTCCAGGACGCTGGTCGAAGCGAGGCCGCCGGGGTCGCGCGAGGCGCGCCGGGTCGCACGCACCAGCTGCAGCCACACCCGCGTGAGCGTCTCGTGATAGCCGCGCTGCGGCGTCTCGACCAGGCCGTGTGCCGCGTTCAGCCGCAGGATCCCCGCGCGCATCCGCAGGTGGGCTTCGTCCAGCTCGTAGCGAGCGAGGTGGAGCCAGGCGATCCGCAGGTGCGACGCGTGCGTCCACTGCGACACGGTCAGCGTGCGGTCGTGGAACGCGCGCCACAGGCGGTCATCGTCGAGCACGTCGAGGACCGGCCCGGCCGCGGGCGCGATCGATTGCACCATGATGCGATAGTCCGACGCCGCGAACCCGAGTCGTTCATACGCCCGGATCGCCCGGGCGTTCCCGGGATGGACATACAGCCGCAGCTCGGGCACCCCGGCCGCGCCCGCGGCCCGCTTGACGTCGTCGAGCAACCGGCCGAGCAGGCCGCGGCCCCGCGCCTCGGGCACGACGAACACGAACTGGATCCACCAGTACGCGGCGTTGCGCCAGTCGCTCCACTCGCGAACGATGCTGATCGCACCCAGCGCGGTGTCGCCGTCGACCACGAGCCAGTAGCGCGCCAGCACCGGATCGCGCAGCGCCGCCGCGACCGCGGCGGAGACCACCTCGGGGTCCAGCACACGGCCCTCGGCCTCGCGACCCTCGGCGATCACCATCGCCACGAGCGTGGGCAGGTCGAGCTCCGTCGCATCACAAACCAGGATATCGGACATCGCGGCGAGCGTAGCGGATTTCGGCGCGGCGCTCCACGCGTGTTCCCGGTCGAGGTGATTCCGTTCAAAACAAAGTAGTAGTGTTCGTTTCGAGGCAGTACAGACGTGGATCGTCTGGACGTGGCGTCGGCTGCGGCTCATGTTGCGATGATGCCGACTGCGTTGTATCTCGTGTCCGCGGTGTGCGTCGCGCTGGTTCCCGCGAGCGCGCTCGCCGAGTCCCCTGCCAATTGCCATATCGGTGCCTATCGCCTGAGCGACGGTAGCGTCGTCGACATCGGCGCGACCGACAGCGACGCGCTGCGCTGGCGCCGGTTCGACGGAACCACCGGTGAGCTGCGCCAGGCCACCGACCAGTCGTGGACCAGCACGCTCGGCTGGACCGGCCGGGCCGACGGCAAGACCGTCGCGTTCTCGGACTGCGCGGCCGGCGAGATCCGGTTCGACCGCAGCGCCGGTCGTCGCATCGCGTTCGACACGACCGAGACGACGTTCGCGGGCCGCGACGTCGAGCTCGCGGGCCGGTTGGTGTTGCCGAAGGGCCATGATCGCGTCGCGATCGCCGTCCTGATCCACGGCTCGGAGCGTTCGTCGGCGCGAGCCGTCTACGCGCTGCAGCGCTTGCTGCCGGCCAACGGCGTCGGGGTGTTCGTGTACGACAAGCGCGGCACGGGCGCGTCGGGCGGCAGCTACTCCCAGGACTACAGCCTGCTCGCCGACGACGCCGTGGCAGCGATGCGCGAGGCACGCCGGCTGGCAGGTGCGCGGGCGGGGCGGATCGGCTACCAGGGTGGCAGCCAGGGCGGCTGGGTCGCACCGCTGGCCGCCAGCCGGGCCGCCGTCGACTTCGTCATCGTCAGCTTCGGGCTCGCGGTATCGCCGATCGAAGAGGATCGAGAGGAGGTCGAGCTCGAGATGAGCCTCAAGGGCCACGGCCCCGAGGTGATCGCCAAGGCCCTGGAGGTCGCGTCGGCCGCGCAGCGGGTGATGATCAGCGGCTTCACCGACGGGTTCGCCGAGCTCGACGCGGTCAGGGCCAAGTACAAGAACGAGCCTTGGTACAAGGACGTGCACGGCAACATGACTCGCTTCCTGTTGCCCTACAGCGAGGCCGAGCTGCGCGAGAACGGCAAGGCGTTCCGGTTCGGGACGCCGTGGCACTACGATTCGATGCCGACCCTGCGCGCGGTCACCGCGCCGCAGCTCTGGATCCTGGGCCAGGACGACCTCGATGCGCCCAGCGCGGAGACCGGCCGCCGGATCAAGGCGCTGGGCGCCGAGGGCCGGCCTGTCACGCTGGCGATGTTCCCCCACGCCGAGCATGGCATTGCGGAGTACGAGACCAAACCGGACGGCGAACGACTCTCGACTCGGATCTCGGATGGCTACTATCTCATGATGCGCGACTTCGCCCGCGACGGCCGGATCGGTCCACGATACGGGGCAAGCGCGATCACGCGACCGACGGCCCGTCGGTGAGGTCCGCGGTCACGCGGCCTTGCGCTGCGCGGAGTGCCGCGTTTCGCCGCGGTGGCCTTGCGGTCTGAACAAGGGAAAGCCCCCCTATCGATCGAGGCAGCTCGCCCGAGGCAGCTCGCCCGAATCGAGCTGGCCCGGTTGTTGATGCTGCCGGTCATGCGCAGGAACCACACGATGTTCGTCGATGCGCTTCGTGTGAACCTGCGCGTGTGGATGATGGCCCGGGTCATGCTTCTCGCGGCCGGTAATCGTCATGTGGTTCACGTGCCCGGGCAGCGTCGTTGCACCGAGGTGTCGGCGACGCGATGCGTGAATCGGGGTGTTATGCACTCGAGCACTGGCACACACAAATTTACATGTTGCAGAAAACTATTTTGCACTCCATGCTCGGTTCGAGGAGGTGGAGATATGAGGCACGCGCTCGCGTCTATCCTTGTTGGCGTGGTGGGATGGCCATCATTTGTTGCCGCCGATGGGCACCATGACAACAGCTCCGGGGGTCGCGAGGAGACCACCGTCGCCGGTAGATTGACCACCGAGGTCGTACCGTGTAGCTCGCTGTGCACGGAGAGCGACTGGGATGGCAAGCTCGATGGCACCTCGCATTTTACGCTGATCTCGATGGAGGACACGAATACCCCCGATGCGAACATCAGCAAGTTTCACGGCAAGCTCGTGCTGTCGACGGCCCGCGGCGATCTGATCGGCGAGGACCACGGGATCTGGAACCTCGATACCGGGAAGTACGTCGACGTCTACACGGTGACGTCGGGTACAGGCGCATACACCGGCGCCACCGCGGTGATCCTGCTGTGTGGCACGCTCGATCCGGTCACCGGTCAGGGCCTCAGTCAATACCATGGCACCGTTACCACGAGTCACCATCACTGACGGCGACGGGTCGTTGGCGGGTGAAACTACATAATGCGGTATTTGACGGCATTGTTCGACGAGGCGAGAGGCGCCTGCTGACCGACCAGGTGAAACAGATCCAGCTCCTTAGCCGGTCGTTCGCCGCGCGCGGCTGGTTCGGGGACCGCGCGCCATGAAATCTCGCATTCTCGCGCGGGTCAAGCGAGCGGCTGGTCGGCGAGGTGCTTGGCGAGCGTCCGGTAGGTGTCGACCCGGGCATCGTCATCGACCCGGTAGACCAGGCGAAAGTAGTCGTGCAGGGGCCGGACGCGCGGGAACAACGGCCGGACCCGGCGCCGGGCCAGCGAGGGCGCCAGGAAGTAGCTCGGCAACACCGCGACACCGCGGCCCTCGAGCACGAGCCGATGGATCGCGGCCAGGCTTCCGAGCCGCAGGACGCGGCCGAACGGCAGCGGACCGCCGCCGGCCGCGTCTCGCCAGTTGCGGAACAGCGGCAGGTGCGGCGCGATGTCGATCAGCGTGTGATTCGCCGCGTGCTCCGGCCGGGTGAACGGCGTGCGCCGCAGCAGCGCGGGCGTCGCGACGAACGTGAAATCCTCGCGATGCAGCGGGATCCCGTCGAGCTGGGGATCGGCGAACCGCATCGACGTGACCGCACAGTCGACCTCGCGGGTGCGTAGCCGGGCGAGCAGATCATCGCCGGCGCCGAAGTAGAGATGGAGGGTGAGCCAGGGCAGCGCCGCGGCGAGCGCCTGGATCTGCGGGGTGAGCCAGCTGAGGCCGAGATCGAACCGCGTGCCGATCACGATCTCGAGCGGCATCGGCGCGGCGGCACCGCGCGAGACCTTCACGCACTCGCCCGCCGAGGCGATCGTGCTGCGCGCGAACGGGATCAGCCGGCGGCCGGCCTCGGTCAGCTCGACGGAGCGCGTGGTTCGCCGGAACAGCGGGGCGCCGCACAGCGCCTCGAGGCCGCGGATGCGATGCCCGAGCGCGGCCGGCGTGATCGCCACGAGCCGGGCCGCGTTGCGGAAGTTGAGGGTCTCGGCCGCGGCGAGAAAGCCGTGGAGGGCGTCGATCGTGGGGAGCTGCATGGCGTGCGCAGCGGCTTCGCGCGCAGCGCTCATTATGTCAAGCCATGATGTAATGGTATCAAGATAAATCGATTTGACGATACGGCGGCACGGCCTCACGCTCTGCCCGTGGTTGTTGATGTAACGTCTCCCCGCTCCGCTCCGCTCCGCACCCTCGATCCGGCGGTCACCGCCAAGCCGACCTCGGAGGTGGTGCTGGTCCTGGTGCTCGGCCTGCTCGCGGCGTTCGGTCCGCTGGCGATCGACATGTACCTGCCGGCGTTCTCCGCGATCGGCCGCGATCTGTCGACCACGAGCAGCGCCGTGGGCTGGACGCTCGCGGTGTACTTCGTCGGGCTCGCGGTCGGCCAGCTGGTCGTCGGGCCGGTGGCCGATCGCGTGGGCCGCAGCGGACCTTTGCGCGCGGGGATCACGGTGTTCGTGGCCGGCTCGGTGCTGGCGGCGCTCGCGACCAGCATCGAGCTGCTCGTCGTGGCGCGCGGCATTCAGTCGCTCGGCGGCGCCGCGTGTGCGGTGACGTCGCGCGCGGTGGTCCGCGATCTCTATCGCGGCCGGGACGCGGCCCGCGTCAACTCGCGGCTCGTGCTCGTGATGGGGGTGGCGCCGATCGTCGCGCCGCTGATCGGCGGGGCGCTGCTCGCCGCGGCGGGCTGGCGCTCGATCTTCGTCCTGCTGGCGGTGCTTGGCACCGCCGCCTACGCGGCCACCCGGCGGTTTCTCCCCGAGACTCGTCCAGCGGCGAGCAGTCCCGACAGCGCGCCGCGCGTCGGTCTCGCCCGCGCGCTGATCTCCGATCGCGGCTTTGTCACCTATGCGGTGATCGCGGCGTCATCGTCGGCGGCGCTGTTCGGCTACATCACCGGCTCGCCGCTGGTGTTCATCGAGATCCACCACGTCGCGCCGGGTCACTTCGGCTGGTTCTTCGGGGCCAACGCGGCCGGCTACATCGGGTTCTCGCAGCTCAACGCACGGCTCGTGCGAGACCACGCGCCGCAGTCGCTCTTGAAGCTCGGGCTGTGCGGCCTCACGAGCGCGTCGCTCGCGCTGGTGATCACCTCGCTGACCAGCTCGGCGCTGTGGCCGGTCGCCGCGAGCTGCTTCGTGTTGCTCGCGAGCCTCGGGTTCGTCTTGTCCAACGCGATCGCGCTCGCGCTCGAGGATCACGGCGAGCGCGCGGGGAGCGCCGCGGCGGTGATGGGGGCGCTGCAGTTCGGCCTCGCCGCGTCCGCCTCGGGCGTGGTCAGCGCGCGCTACGACGGCACCGCGCTGCCGATGTCGACCACGGTGTTCGGGCTGGCGCTGGTCGCCACGGGCATGCTGGTCGCGCGCTCGCGCTCGCTGGCGAACGCGGGCAAGACCCGTGCTCGCTCGGCGAAAATCGGCTAGCGTCCGGCGCGCCACGCATGAGCCGCCGAGACAACCCGGATCGCTGCGCCACCTGCCGCATGCACACCACGCTGTGTATCTGCGCGCTGGTGCCGCGGCTCGCCACGCGCAGCCGGCTCGCGCTGGTCGTGCACCACGGCGAGGCGCGCAAGCCGACCAACACGGGGCAGCTCGCGGCGCGCTGCCTCGAGCGCAGCACGGTCACGATCGTCGGCGAGCGCGACCACCCCAACGATCTGCCGCCGGCCGGCGACGGCGAGCAGGCGGTGCTGCTGTACCCCGACGACGACGCGGTCCCGATCGCGCGCTACGCAGAGGCGGGCCGGCCCGTCGTGCTGGTCGTTCCCGACGGCACCTGGCGACAGGCGAGCAAGATGCGGCGGCGCATGCCCGGCCTGGCGTCGCTGCCGTGCGTCAGCCTGCCCGAGACCGCCGCGACCGAGTACCGGCTGCGCGCCGAGCATCGCGCGGGCGGGCTCGCGACGTTCGAGGCGATCGCGCGGGCGCTGTGTGTCCTCGAGGGCGCTGCCGGCCCGGCGATCGAGGCCGCGATGCTCGCGGTGTTCCGCGTGATGGTCGACCGCACGCTGTGGTTTCGCGGCGCGCTGCGCGACGCCGAGGTCACCGGCGGGGTCCCGCATGCCGCGGTCATGAACGATCCGCGCGGCGGGGCTCCGCGGGCGGACCAGCGCGCCTAGCGACGTGATCGATGCGCCGGTCGCAGCCGGCGACCTGGCGAATTATCCGGGCTGGGGCGTCACGACCACGACGAAGCCGTGGGCGTCGAGCGTCACGACGCGGTCCTTGAGCAGCCGGCCCACCGCGCGCTTGAACGCCTTCTTGCTGACGCCGAACAGCTCGCGGAGCACCTCGGGGCTCGAGCGGTCGCCGACCCGCGGCGCGCCCGCGGCGCTCAGCACGGCGAGGATCCGCGCGGCATCCGCCGCGACCTCCTGATAGGCGTGCTGCCGCAGCGACAGCACGATCTTGCCGTCGGGCAAGACGTTGGCCACGCGGAACCGCGCCGGCTCGCCGCGGCGCAGCGCGTGCGGCTCGCTCGCCGGCACGAGCCCGACGAACGCGCGCTCCACGATCACGAACAGGCCGATATCCGGATCGTTGCGCCATGCCTCGCCCTGGACCCATTCGTCGAGCGCCAGCGCGGGCGGCCGGCCGTCGAGCAGCTCGGACACGAACATGGTGGCGGCCAGGCGGCCGGTGTTGTCGACGTAGAGCCCGAACGGATGGCGCTCGCCGACGTAGAGGTCCTTGGACTGCTCGGCGAACGGGACCAGCAGCTCCTTGCCGAGCCCCCAGTCGACGAACGCGCCGATCGGTGTGGTCGCGCTGACCTCGAGGAACGTCACCTCGCCGAGCGCGAGCCGCGGCTGCTTGGTGGTGGCGATCGGGCGGTCCTCGGAGTCGAGGTACACGAACACGGCGAGCGGGTCGCCCTCGCGCGCGCCGGCCGGGATCTCGGCGCCGGGCAGCAGGATCGCCGGGTCGTGTTCGTCGGTGCCGTCGATCGCGAGGAACGCACCCGCCGAGGTGAACCGGCGGATCTGCAGCGTGACGCGACACCCGAGCAGCTCTTGCGGCGACATCAGCTCGCCAGCGCCGCGATCTGGACCGGTCGCTCGAGATCGAGCTCGCTGCCCTGCGGATCGATCGTGCCGGCGGGCAACACGGCGGCGAGCGCGCGGCACGCACCGTCGAGGTCGCGCGAGGTCGCGTCGAGCACCGCGCCGGCGGCCTCGAGCACGCCGATCGAGGTGGCGACCGCGGCCTCGAGCAGCCCCGCGAACGTGCCCCACGCGCCGTGCAGGTAGCGCGGGCGGGCCTCGTCCTTGCGCGCCGGAGGGGCGACGCGCTTGCCGAGCCGCGTTCCGAGCAGCCGCGCGTGGGCGCGGTAGCCGCGCACGAAGCCGTTCAGCTCGCGCTCGCCGGGCGCCGTGCCCAGCGCCTGGGCCCAGGCCTCGCGCAGCAGGCGGTTCATCCGGTCGTCGAGCCCGTTGGTCAGGTGGACCGTCAAGAACCCGGTGATCGCCGGGGTGCCCATGGTGTCGCGCCCGAGGTACTGCTCGTGGAAGCAGATCGACTGGAACTTCTCGACCTCGCGGTGCGAGGCGTCGTGGTTCTTGCCGACCGGGTTGGCGCGGGCGAGCGCGTTGATCAGCGGATGCAGCGCGCGATCCATCGCGCAGTGCGAGGCGAGACCGAGCGCGATCGCGGCCAGATCGTCATCGCGCTCACGGCGCGCGATCTGCAGCAGGCTGCCGAGCAACGCGACCGCGCCGCCCTCGTGGATCGCCGCCCCCCACGGCGACGGCCGCGCCGGCACGCGCGCGACATAGCGGATCACCTCGACGACGTAGCGGTGGAAGTACGGCAGGTCGGGGACCAGCGCGCCGAACCTCGCGGCGTCATCGCGACGGACCAGCCGGCGGCGCACGCTGGGGGCGAGGGAGGGCGAGGCCATCGCCTCGCGCAGCGCAGTCAGATGGATTCCCTCGGCCGGCATGCCGCACCATAGCCGGTCGCTCGCCAACCGTCACGCTCGCGCCGAGCTCACGGCGCTATTTAGCACGCAGGTAGGTGTCGAGAAACTTCAGATACGCCTCCTGCGCCGCGATCGTGTTCTTCTGCTTCTGGAAGCCATGGCCCTCGTCGTCGAACACGAGGTACTCGACGGGCACGCCGTTCTTCTTGACCGCGGCGACCAGCTCGTCGGACTCGATCTTCAGCACGCGCGGATCGTTCTTGCCCTGCACGACGAGCAGCGGCTTCTTGATCTGCTCGGCGTGAAACAGCGGCGAGATCGCCTGCAGGCGCGGCTTGTCGGTCGCCGGGTCGCCCATCTCGGCGTACAGCGAGTCGCGGAACGACGCCCACCACGGCGGGATGCTCTCGAGCGTGCGGACCCAGTTCATCACGCCGAAGATGTCGATGCCGGCGTCGAACACGTCGGGCGCGAACGCGAGCGCCGCGCCGACCATGTAGCCGCCGTAGCTGCCCCCCATGATCGCCACGTGCGTGCCATCGATCCAGTCGAGGCCGGCGAGGTACGGCCGCGCCGCGACCACGTCCTTGAGATCGACGTCGCCATGCTTCTTGTCGTCCATGTGGTTGAACTTCTTGCCGTAACCCGACGAGCCGCGGTTGTTGACGGCCAGCACCGCGTAGCCGTGGTTCACCAGGTGCTGGATCATCGCGCTGTAACCGCGGCGCGATTGGCCGCCCGGGCCGCCGTGGACGAACACGACCGCCGGCACCTTGTGGCTCGGCGACGCGTCCTTGGGACGGTACTGGATCGCGGGGATCGGCAACGCGTCGATGCCCGGGTAGCGCACGACCTCCGAATCGACCAGCTCCGCGGCATCGACCGCTGGGTTGAGCGCGTGGGTGAGCTGGCGCGGCTCGCCGCCGCCGAGATCGACGACCCAGAGATCGCGGGGCGCGTGATCGCTGGTCAACAGAAAGCCCATCAAGCGTTCGTCGCGCGAGAAGAACGTGCCGGTGACATCGGCGTTGGGCAACTCGGGGAGCGCGAGCTCCTGCTGGGTCGTGGTGTCGACGACGTGGAGCACCGTCTTGGCGTCCTCGTTGGTCGCGGTGACCCGGTAGCGGCCGTGCTCCGAGAACGCGACCTCGACCACGTCCCAGCTCGCGGCGACCTCGGCGCGAGCCTTGCCGGTCGCGAGGTCGTACGACCACGCCTGGAGGAACTCGCCCTGGCCGTCGGTGCCGTACCACAGCGCCTTCGAGCCGGGCGCGAAGCCGAACGGCTCGTGCTGGATGTCGCCCTTGTGCGCCGTGATGAGCTTGGGCGCGGCCTTGGGCTTCTTGAGGTCGAGCAAATAGATGCTGGAGTCGGCGTTGTTCTTGGGCTTGCCGAGCGCGAGCCAGCGCCCGTCGCCGCTGACGTCCGCGACGTTCCAGGCCTCGGTGTTGGTGAAGATCAGCTCGCGGTGGTAGTCCTTGGCGGCGTAGCGATAGAGGTCGAAGCTCTTGGGATCGCGCTCGTTGGTCGCGACCCAGAACCACGTCTGATCGGCCGAGAACCCGATGAAGCGGGCCTTGAGCTTGTCGCCGGGCGTGAGGTCCTTGGCGGTGCCGGCGTCGAGCACGTACAGGTGATCGAGCTCGTTGCCGCCGGTGTCCTGCGAGTACAGCACGCGATCGTCGGCGGGGAAGTAGCCGACCGCGTTCTGTGACTCGCTCGAGGTGGTGAGCCGCTGCGGCTCGCCGCCCGCGGTGGGGATCGCGTAGAGGTTGTAAACACCCGACGCGTCGGTCGCGACCAGCGCCTTGGTGCCGTCGTGGGAGAACCCGGCGGCACGGACGCCCACGTTCTTCAGCAGGGTCGCCGCGTCGTACTGCTTGCGGCCCGGGGCAGGCGGGGCCGGTGCCGCCGGGGCTGTCGCAGGCGCCGCCTGGGTTGTCGCAGGCGGTGCAGGGGCTGGCGCGACAGCGGGTGGGGGGCTGCCGCACGCGGCCGCGAGCACCAGGACCCAGAGGTTTCGTTGGCAATGCATGGCGCGTCATCGTACTCGACTTGGCAAGCTCCGCGGAGCGAGGCATTCGTTTCGGATGACGCTTCGTTCCGGCGTGGGCGGCGATCGGCTTCGCGATCAGCACTCGGCCGGCCGACCCGCCCGCGCCGCCCGCGAACCCGGCAGACAAGCACGGAAGGAGACAGCGTGAAGTTCATCGATACATCACTACTTCGCATTGGATATGAGGAATGGAACGCGTCCGGATCGCGGACGATCGTCCTGCTCCACGGCTGGCCCGACAGCGTGCGCTGCTGGTCGGCGGTCGCGCCGATCCTGGCGGATGCCGGCTGGCGGGTCATCGCGCCGGCGCTGCGCGGGTTCAACCCGACGAGCTTCCTTGGGCCCGACACGCCGCGCACCGGACAGCTCGCCGCGCTCGGCCGCGATCTGATCGAGCTGGTCGAGGCGCTGCGGCTCGACCGGCCCGTGCTCGCCGGTCACGATTGGGGCGCACGGGCGGTGGCCAATGCCGCGGGGCTGGTGCCCGAGATCGCCAGTCACATCGTGCTCATGTCGGTGGGCTATGGCACCAATGACCCGGCGCAACCGCTGAGCCTGCCGCAGGCGCGCAACTACTGGTACCACTGGTACATGGTCACGCCGCGCGGCGAGCGCACCGTGCGCGACGACCGCAAGAGCTTCGCGAAGATCATGTGGGACACCTGGTCGCCGGTGGGCTGGTACACCGAGGCCGAGCTCGACGCCACGGCCGCGGCGTTCGACAACGCCGACTGGCCCGAGGTGGTGCTGCACTCCTACCGGCATCGCTGGGGCCACGCGCCGGGCGATCCGCACTACGCCGCTGATGACGCGGCGCTGAATCCCGCGCCGATCCTGCGCGTACCCACGCTGGTGCTGCACGGCTCCGTCGACGGGGCCAACGCGCCGGTCACGTCCGAAGCCAAGGAGCGATTCTTCGCGGGCCGGTATCGCCGCGAGCTGCTGGACGGCGTTGGGCATTTCCCGCAGCGCGAGGCTCCCGCGGCGGTCGCTGCGGCGGTGCTGGCGTTCCTGCGCACGTGACCACTGGGTGCCGATGTGGTCGCCCGAGGGCGCAGCGCCGCACAGCGCTCCGGCCGCACTGATTGTGGATTCACGCGCTCAGGGATGCGTGCGAGTGAGGTGTCCTCGCACAAAAGGCGACACGGATGTCTGGGAGGACAGACTAGCGACCGCGTCGACGTGTGGCTCGGCATCGGCCATCGCGAGCCAGCGAACCGCGGTGCGACACTATGTCCACCAAGAGGAACCCCGAGGATACCCCGCGGTGCCCCATGGAAAAGCGAAGCTGGAGGACCATGACAAGCGTTTCCTCGTCGTCCGTCCGCGACCTCGATCCTTCCACCAAACCTCGCAAGAGGTTCAATCTGGGCCTGGTTGCGAAGGTGACGATCGCCATGCTCGGGATCGGCCTGATTCCGCTGATTCTATTCGGCGCGATCAGGCTGTTTCAGGAGGGCGATGCGCTCCGCGCGCAAGCGCGCGATTCCATGAAGGCCAATGCCGAGTCGATCGCGGCCCAGCTCGACGAGTGGGTCGACAAGAACGTGCGTGTGATGAAGGCCGTCACGACCCTCAAGCCGATCCGCGGGATGAAGGCCGAGGAGCAGATCGACACGCTCGCGGCGGTGCAGCTGGCCTACCCGTGGATGTTCCTCATCCACACCATCGATACCAAAGGCATGGACGTCGCGCGCAACGACAAGAACCCGTTGACCAACTACGCCGATCGCAAGTGGTTCCAGGACGCGATGACCGGCAAAGACCTGACGCTGCAGACGCTGATCAGCCGCACCAATGGCAAGCCATCGCTGGTCATCGCGATGCCGATCCGGGAGGCCGGACAGATCATCGGTGTCCTGCAGGCCGCGATGGCGATCGAGGACATCTCTCGCGTCGTCCTCAACTGGCACGCGGGAGAGACCGGCTACGCATTCCTGGTCGACCAGGGCGGTACGGTGATCGCGCACGCGCGCGAGGAGTACGTGAAGACCCAGCGCAAGATGCAGGACCACCCGCTGGTCGCGGCGTTCGAGGCTGACGGCAAGCCACACCTGTCGTCGTTCGTCCTGTCCGGAGAAGAGGAGATCGGCTATATCCAGGGCAACCGCTACGGGTGGGGCATTGCCGCCCAGCAGAGCACCGCCGAGCTGTTGGCGCCGCAGCGCCAGACCCTGATGGTCGGCCTGGCGTTGCTGCTCGCAGCCGGCCTGATTGTCGGATTCATCGCGGTGATGGGTTCGAAGCTCCTGGTCCGGCCGATCGTCAGCATGACCCGCGCCGCCGAGCGGATGAGCATGGGTGAGCTTGGCGTAGCGGTCGTGGTCAAGGGCGAGGATGAGATCGCGTCGCTCGCCAAGGCGCTCGAGCGCCTGCGCCGGAGCATGGTCGCTGCCATGAACCGACTGTCACGACCGGCGCTCTGACCCGCGCCGCTCCTCGCTGTCGTGGTGCTTGCTCACGGGCCCCGCGTCACCGGGGCTCTGCTGTGCCCGTGGTCGAGCTGAGGCGCGGTCGTTGGTCTTCTGCGCGCTGCTCGTGTTGCGGATTCGAGCCAGGCGCGGGCGCTGATCACCGCGAGCTGCTGGCCGCGGACACGGGTGGATCGGTGGCGAAGGCGGCATAGGCCGTGTGGGCGATGGCCGCGATCGTGGCGTCGCGTGCCGCATCATCGTCGCCGCGGCCGGCGGTGAGCACCGCGATGGCGAGGCGAGAGCCGTCGGGCAGCCAGATCAGCCCGATGTCGTTGGTCGCCACGTTGACGCCGTTGCGGGTGACGCCGGTGCCGGTGCGATGGGCGACCCGGGTGCCGGCGGGGACGCCGGCTCGTAGCCGCCCGGGGCCAGTCCGGGTGGCGGACAGCGCGTCGATCAGCCAGCGCTGCGTGGCGGCCGACAGCAGGCTGCCGCCATCGATCGCCACGAGCAGGGCGGCGAGCGCGTCGGTGGACGACGTGTTGGGTGCGGCGCTGATCTCGTGGCGGACCGCGGCCTCGACGGCGTCGCGGGTGGGTCGGCAACGGCCGATGGCGGCGGGTGTCCAGCCGGCGGCGGGTGCGGCGACGCCGGGGCAGTCGATGCGCGCATCGATCTCGATCTCCTGTTCGGCGATCCACACGTCATGGATGCCCATGGTCCTCAGCCGCTCGGTGAGCGCGGCGCCGCCACCGCCGAGGGTGACGAGCTTGTCCCCGGACGTGTTGTCGCTGTCTAGCAAGACGGTACTGAGCAGCACCTCGAGCCTGGGCGCTTTGTCGCCGCGTTGCCACGCCTGGGCGACGGGGCTGACTCCGGGGCGGAGCTCGCTGGCGGTGAGCGCCACGACGTCGTCGAGGTGGCGGCGCCCGGCGTCGATCTCGTGGAGGGTGACCAGCGCGAGCGGCAGCTTGAACACGCTCATCAGCGGCAACCGGAGATCGCCGTGGACGCTGGCTCGTGCGCCGCTCGGCAGGTGGATCACCGTCGCGGCGATCGTGCCGTCGGCCGCAGCGATCGTACGCAGCTGTTCGGCCAGCCGGTCGGCGCGCTGCTGCGGGGCTGTGTGGTCGGGACCGGGGGCGGGCGCCGCGGGCACCGCCGCCGTGGTACGCGGTGGCGCTGGTGGCGCCCGTGGCGCCGGAGGCTGAGCGGCTGGTGGCGCCGCGCTGTTGTTTCCGCAGGCCATCACGGCCACGAGCAAGGCAACAAGACGCATCGGCTGGCAACGCGCGGCGGGCGGCCATTCATCCGCGAATCCGACGGCGCCGTCGAAATTCGATGGCGCCGCGGCCCCCAGCCGCGCGTGTCAGTAGTCGAGCGAGATCCTCCACTCGCTGCGCAGCACCGCCGCGTAGACCTCCCCCGACTTCGGCTCGCGCCCGATCACCGAGCGGATCGCCTCGAGGCGCGCGACTCGCGCGGTTGCCCCGGGTGCTCGCCGCGCCTCTCCGATCAACCGCCAGACGCCGGCGCGGACCTCGCGGAGCACGACGAAGCCGGGTTTCGAGACGCTACGACGCGCGGGCTTGGGCATGGGCGTCCTGCGGCGGTCACGCCGGATACACGGCGGGGCGCTTCTCGAAGAACGCGCGCATGGCCTCGCGTCCATCGGGCGTCACCGCGCTGCGCGCCATCACCTCGACCGCTTCGGCGTAGGCGGCGTGGGTGTCGAGCTCGACCTGCCGATAGAGCGTCCGCTTGCCGAGCGCCTTCGAGGCCAGGCTGCCGCGGCTGGCGGCCCGCGCAAGCGCCTCGGTCTCGGCGACCAGCTGCGCGCGCGGGACCACGCGGTTGACGAGGCCCCAGGTGAGCGCCGTGCGCGCGTCGATCGGATCACCGGTCATGCCGAGCTCGAGCGCCCGGCGCGTCCCGACCACGCGCGCTACGGCGACCAGCGGGGTGTGGCAGAACCAGCCGCCGCGCCCGCCGGGGGTGGCGAAGCTGGCCTCGTCGACCGCGACGGCGAGGTCGCAGCTCGCGACCAGCTGGCAACCGGCAGCCGTGGCGATGCCCTGCACACACGCGACGACCGGGATCGGCAGCTGCGCGATGCCGAGCATGACCTCGGTGCACAGGCCGAGCAGCCGGCGCATCGCGTCGAGATCGCGATCGACCATGTCGCTGAAGTCGTGTCCCGACGAGAACACCGGGCCCGCCGCGGCCAGCACGATGGCTCGCACGCCGGGTGCGCCGGCCGCTCGCGCCAGCGCCGCACCGAGCGCGCGCAGCATCGACTCCGACAGCGCGTTGCGGCGGTCGGGGCGGTTGAGGGTCACCGTGGCGAGGCCGTCGGCGGCGGCGACCAGTACCTGATCCGTGGTCATGGTGTGTCGTACCACCGGAGCACGAGGTCACACAGCGGTGGTTGCGGATCGGAACCGACGCGGGGTGCGAGGGCATGACGCCGCTGTTCTACGAGCCGATCGACGCCGCGCTCACGCCCGCTCCGTGAGCTCCCTGCGCGCGTCTACTTGAGCTCGACCAGGACGCCGCTCGCCTTGCCGTCGACCAGCTGTTCCTGATGGATCCGGCCGCGCGCGTTGAACCTCGCGAGCCCGAACGAGACGGCGTTGGTCACGGTCTTGCCGTCGGGGGTGATCGAGGTGAGCTTGCCGTCGGTCGTGAACACCGACACGACGTCGGTGGGATGGAAGTGGAGCGGTGTCTTCTTGTGCGGTGCCCAGGTGTAGCGCCAGACCGTCACGCGCTCGTTGTCGAACAGCTTCTCCATCCCGGGGCGCTCGAACGCAGTGGGTAGGCCGCTGGTGTTGGCCAACGGTCCGACCGGTGGCTCGAGAAGCTCGACGATGATCGAGCGGTCCTTGGCGGGGAGCGCCGTGCCGGCCTTGACGAACTGCGCGCTGGCGGTCTTCAGGTCGACGACCACGGCGTCATGCGACCGGGTGCCGGTATCCGTTCCGTCGGTCACGGCGACGCGTGGATTGGTGATGATGCTGGTCAGCGCAACGAGAAGGGCCAAAGCAGTCATGAGAACCTCGGAGTAAGTGGAGCGTGGGTGTGGGCTGGTTGATCGACGGCGGTTGGCTGCCGGGCGGGGTGCCCAGTTGTCGAGGGCCTGCGCGATCGTACCGCCGTTGCGGCCCACTCTGCCACGTTCTGGGCTCGGCCGTGCCATTGACCACCACGCTCCGGACGTAGCGCGCCGAGTCACTGGCGCCGTGAGCGGCGATCTCCAGGGTTTCCGCCCGCAGGTTGGCGTAGGCGCCGACCCGGACGGTCGCCAACGCGAACTGCGGACTGGACAGCGCCAGGGCGAAGGCGCCGTTCATGGTCGGCCAGACGTCCCAGCGACGAGAACACGTATCAGGCGACATCGCGCCCAGGTCTCCGTTGCCAATCACGCCGTCGGGAGCGCGCTCGAAAAGCTGTTCGATACCGTACGGCAAACCGCGAGCACTTCCATCAGAGAGCGTAGGCACGCGTACTGGACGCGTCGCTGCGGATCTCTGGCGCGGTCACGGGGATCGCTACGGAGCCGTACGGCGCCGTAGCCACCGAAATCACGCGGGCGGCGGTGCCGCGACCGGTGGTGCCGCGGGCGGCGGTGCCGCGACCGGTGGTGCCGCGGCCGGTGGTGGCGAGGCTGGTGGTGGCGAGGCTGGTGGTGGCGAGGCCGGTGGTGGCGATGCTGGTGGTGCCGCGGCCGGTGGTGGCGAGGCTGGTGGTGGCGAGGCTGATGGTGCCGCGACCCGTGGTGCCGCGGCCGGTGGTGCCGCGGCCGGTGGTGCCGTGACCGGTGGTGCCGTGACCGGTGGTGCCGCTGGCATCGTGTCCCGGCGCGAGGCGACTGCAGGCGGGAGGTATACGATGCAAGTCGCCGTGATGCCTTTCTTGCTCGAATTGACGTCGGCGAGCACGCTCGTGACGGCGTCCGCGGAGTGCGTCACTCCACCGAGCACGACGCCATCGCAGCCCATCTCGGCGGCGCGCACGCGCAGGTGGTTGATGAACTCCGGCATGTGATCGACGCTCATGCTCGTCTGCTGCTCGGCCTCCAGGAAGGCGACATCGACGTAGGGCCGGCGCGGCGGTCCACTCGAGAACATCTCGACGGTCTCGGGGGGCCGCGAGGTCATCTGTCGCGGCGGAGGGTTGATCAACGTGGTGGAGATCGCGGTGCCACAACCGGTGGCGAGCAGCGCGATCAACGCGATGGATCGATAAGACATCCATGCTCGCCGAGCAAGCGCAGCGCCAAGCCCATCCGCATCGCCGGCACGCGCAGCCGGGCGCAACTGCTGAGCAATCCCTGGCGTGTGCGCGCCGCCAGAGTTTGCCAGCGTGAATGACGGGTATTCCGATCCCGCGGCCGTGGCGCCGGTGCGTCAGTGTCAGCGATTCAACAGGGATCGCCGCAAAGTTGAGCGCGTTGGACCTCGAGGCTGATGAGATCCACTTCGACTAGAACTACGTCGTCCGTCCAGGTGCGTATCGACCTGGAGGTCGTCTTGTTCGCGGTCCGCAGCGAATCGCGAGCTAGCAGAAAATTGCCAGTTCAGGGAGATCTGTCGGCCTGGCTGCGCGCGGTTGGCGGCGCGCTACAAGCTGACAGTGGCGCGGCGATCGAGCCAGCCCTGCGTGCACGCGGCCATCACGGGCATCGACTCGGTCATCTTGTCGGCGATCCCGCGCTCGATCCGGCCGGCGACGAGCCTGACGGCGACGGTGATCGAGCCAGCGTAGCGGCGCAACACGCGGCCCTCGCCGGCCGGCGAGAGCTTGTATTCGGCGGCGATCTGGACGCGGCCGCCGAGGATGTCGGGGACGATGACCAGGTCGATCGCGTCGTCGGCACGGCGCCACGTCATCTTCTCGAGGTAGCGCAGCCGCCCGCCCGCCACCATCGGGCGCACGAACAGCGGCAGCGGCTGGCTGGACGCCACCCGCCACGTGGTCTGACGCCGCGCGGCGTTGTCGTCGGATTCGGCGACGATGCGATCCGTGAGCCCGGCGACCGCATCCTGCGTCGCGAGGTGATCGGGATCGAAGTAGGCGGCGAGCAGCGTCGTGACCGACGGTGCCCGGAAGACATGCTCGAAGCTGAACTCAACCACGGCGCCACTATAGAACGGCGCCGCGATCGCGAGGCGTGGCCGTTCACTTTCCTGCGCGCGGCCCGACGGGCAGGGTCGCGGTCACTTTCCACCTCGACGCTCGCGAGGGCCTCGCCGATCTCGCGAAGGTCGTCGCTCTTCCGGCGAACCGTGGCGGCAGCAACGTTCTCCAGCATCCAATGTACCGTGGTGGTGCCCGGAATCGGCACGATCCACGGCTTCTGCGCCAGCAGCCAGACGAGCGCGATCTGTCCGCGTTCGCGGTGGTCGTCGAAGTGCTGCGCTACCGCCGACCACGAACCGAAACGTCCCCCTTCGGCCTCCGCCCCCAAGCTCAGTTGATATCGCCGATCGCGATCGTCTCGATAGGGCCGAGCTACTGCTGTTCGTCGCAGAAGTCGAGCATCTGTTGGGTCTCGGTTCGTGATCCGAAATACGTCGTGACGAGAGAGTGTCGACGTCCGGAGTGAGCTCAAGATATCGCCGCCAGCGTAGGTGACGAGGTGCGCGCTGTGCGCTGATTGGTGACCTCGGCGGTCGTCCCACAGAGTGACATTGCCGTGTACTGGCCACGTCACTCCCCAAATGCCGGCCGACAACGCTACGCTCTGGCGCATGTCCAAGCTCATCCCGACCGTGGTCGCAGCGTTCTGCTTCACCTCCGCCATTGCGCAGCCGAGCGAGGTTCCTCGTCACGGCCAGGCGCCCGACGCGATCCTCCTCACGATCATGCTCCACCACGACCAGACCAAGTCGCTCGACGAGATCCACAAGATCGAAGACGCCCAGGGGCTGTACAAGGCGTTTCCGCCGCCCGGGACCTCGGTGGTGAGCTGGCATGTGGTGATGGGGATCGGCCAGATCGTGACGCTGGAGGTGCCCGCGGCAAAACTGCGCGACGTGAATCTCGCGCTCGAGAAGACGGCGTGGAAGGCATTCCGCACCGACTTCTATCCAACGTACGACTACTATCCGGTCGTGCGCGACAAGCTCGCCAACAAGAGCCGGCTTTCGCTGTGAGCGGCGGCGATCGCAGCGGCGACTACTACGCATGTCCGCGTATCGCTTACGCAGCGCCGCGCGACACGCGGCGGCCCGGCCGCGCGCCGGTGGTCTTGCCATCGCGCCACACTGATTCGCCGTTGACGATCTCACGCTTGCGTCGTCGCCTGTGCGTGATGGCCGTTGATCTCCCGCTATCGGAGTTTTCGAAAAGACGACGACGCCGCGGCGAGACAGCACAGCTGGGTGGGGCGGAGAGGAGCGACTGCGTGTTGCCTCCGCAGGTCCCAGAAATGCCACATTGACGTGGTGCCAGCGACGTCCAGTGCCGATGCTGGACGGTGGCGGTTGAGGTGTCGTACGATAGAGCGATGAGCCGAACGTTCACGGTCTCCGAAGTCACCCCAACGACCCGGCGCCTTGCCGCGCTCGATCGGGAGCAGGCGCTGTCCTCGCTCGTCCATGGTCGTGTCGAGCAGATGTGGACAAGCGACGCGCGGCTCGTGTTCTGCGATAACACCCACCCGCTCGTGCAGATGGCCTACCATGCGTTTTACGAGCACAGGCCGATCGTGCTGTCTCCGGACGCGATCTGGTTCTGTCTTACACAGGGGCTCGCACACCACATGAACCGCAACGCGGAGCGGCTACGCAAGCGGTTCGTGAAGCACGACGGCAAGGTCACGCTCGTTGTCATGAGACCTGACTTCGCGCTCGGCCAAGCCAATCCGTGGCTGGAAGCATTCGCGGCGTTCTCCGGGCAGCTGGCACTGCACCTGGGGAGGCTGCGCGATCTCGTGGTCGCAGACTTCTCGACCACCGGGCCCGTCGAGCGCGCCGCGAGCGAGGTTGTGTTGATGGATGCATTTCAGGGCTACTTCGAGTACGCCATGACGGCCGGCTGCGGCATTCCCGCGATCACGCTGCGCGGGACACCCGCGGACTGGCGCTCCGTGGCGCAGCGGGCGCAGATGTTCAGCGATCTCGATCCCGAGCTCGAGTCATGGACTCGTGCGCTGCTCCCCGTGCTCGACCGGATCGTCCGGACTGCCGAGGGGCATGATGACGCCGCGTTCTGGCAGTCGTTCTTTCACTACAAGAGCGGGTCCATGGGCAGCGAGCTCACCGGCTGGATCCACGTTCTGTTTCCGTACCTCCACAGACCAGTCCCCGTTCCCGAGGTCACAGCGCAACCCTACGAGGAGGCCAGGGCCGCGTTCGAACGCGAGCTTCAGGCTGCTCGCCAGCGCAGCAAGGAGTCACCGACTCCTGATGTTCGAGGCGACGCCGCCGTCGACGCGCCCGAGATGCGCAGGAACTCTTCGATGACTTCGACCTCGCCGTCGGAATCCATTACCCTTCGTATGGAGCACCCGCGCCCCAGCCGCGAGGAACTGCGCATGCGCGCATGGCAGGCGCCTGTGGTGTCATTCAATCCCCATCTCGGAGAATGGGAGCGTGAGTACCAAGCAGCCGCGAGCCGCGAGCGCAGCTCGCGGCTGACGGGACCGTACCTCGCGGAGATCCCGTCCGGGCTTGCGAGCGCGCCGGTCGAGGTGACCGACATCAGCACGGGAGCGACGCACAGGATGCGGTTCATTGCCGGCATGTTCGGCGTCGTCGAGGACGCCGACGGAGCGCTGGCGCCGGAGTTCGGGTGGGCCGTCGTCCACGATCCGGCGGGTGGCGAGCTTCAGTGAATCGACAGCCCAGATCGTGCGAGGTCTTTTCGGGCAACTACACAGTCAGCGGCGAATGCCGTGCCGTGCGCAACGCGTCGCTGAACCTGACCAAGGCCGAGGGCGACCAGGGCCGCGCGGTCCGGTCGATCAGGAGCGATCCGACCGGCGAGACGATTCCGAACACCAGCCCGCTGTACGCGGTCGAGAACAGCGCCGGCCATATCGCGAAGACGCTGACCGACGTCGGCGCGAACGCCGGGTTCGGCCAGCACGGCTTCCGCAAGACGAAGGCGGGTGGTGCGCCCGGGTTCGACTCGTCCAGCGCGACGCCGTCCTTGCGATCCGGTTCTCGAGCTTCGGCCGGCTGTTCACCGTGTGGTGGAATGTCGATTCCCCGCCGGCTCCTGCGATCGTTTCCGCAGTGATTGACGCGGTCCGTGAGCGCGGCTACCTCTACGTCGAGAGCGCCATGCTGAATTCGGCATATTCCGGCGCTGACGAGCGGTTTCGGGGCGGAACCTGGTGGATCCGTTTCTTCGACTACTACTAACCGGATAGGCAAGTAGCCATGGGCCGAGAAGACGCGCAGGCGATGCCGATCCCTGGCTTCGAACGGACCGCCGTCGCCGTGGCGGCCAAGCTCGGCATCGTGAGCGATGCACCCGTCGTACTCGCCGAGGGGATGAGCACAGTGGTACATCTGCGCCCGAGCCCGATCGTCGGGCGGGTGACGCGCTTGACTCAGCTCGTCAGGCCTGTCGATGGCGTGACCGAGCAGTGGGATGCATGAGGGCAGAATTTGTACGTCTATCTATCCGGAACTGCGTGCTTTGGTCATCGCTGCAGGCTTGAATGATGCCCGGCTGGCTCAATCAAGCTGCCGGCTGCTGATACGCGAGGCGCCGGCATCGTTGCCAGGGGGCAGCCGAGGCTCGGCATCGGACGCGGGTGGCCGCCTTCGCTGTCGTCGGAGATGCCAGCCAGCGTCGCTACGTGCATGTGCTTGCCGTCGGCGCGTTTGTACACTGGGCGGGTCTCCTACGAAGTTATCCCGGCAAGTCCCATGGTCACCAAGCACGTACGCCTCGCGAGCCCACCGACGCTCGCCGATCTCGATGCCCTTCCAGCTGGTGTCGTTGGCGAGATCATCGAGGGCGTGCTGTACACGATGACCAAGCCGTGGATGCAGCACCAGCACGTCACCGGCGAGATCCATGGCGACCTCCGTAACCCTTTTGGCAAGGGCCGCGGTGGTCCAGGCGGTTGGTGGATCGTCACCGAGCCTGGAGTCGAATTGCCGAACACGCCCGAGATCTCCCCGGACGTGGCCGGCTGGCGGCGTGAACGCATGCCGACGATGCCGGCCGACGAGCCGATCCGCATCGTGCCCGACTGGGTCTGCGAGATCTTGTCGCCGAACACCCGGCGCCACGACCTGGTCACCAAGATGCCGTACTACGCAAAGGTCGGCGTTGCCTACGCGTGGCTCGTCGATCTCGAGGCGCGCGTCCTGACCGCGCAGCGTCTCGAGTCCCGACGCTGGCTCACGCTCGGCGTATACACCGACGAGACCGAGGCGCGGATCGAGCCGTTCGACATGGTACCGCTCAACGTTGCAGACTGGTGGCCACCGGCGGCCTCGAAAGACTGACGCACACACGCTGTCGACTCGGGCACATCCAGACGACTGGGCGACAAGCGAGGGCGCCCGCCGCGGGGGCGACCATGCGCTCCGATCGATCCAGTCGGCGACGAGGGTACCGAATCGGTCGACCGCCTCGATCGCTGTGTTTGCTGCGGCAGCTCCAGCGCATCACCGTCGAGATTCCGTCGACGCGCTCGTCAGACGCCAACGCGAGCTCGCCGGGGGCGTCCGCGAGCGGATGGGGTTGGCGTCCGCGACCGTGATTTGGATTGGCCGGGTCGTGCTCCGCACATACCTCGCGGGGTCCGCGCGGGACGGGTGGTTGTTCGGCGGGCGCGGTCCCGACCCCAGCCGCGTAGCAGCCCCCGCGAGCGAGCGTGTCGGCGTTCTCCCCCGCGCTACACCCGACGCGCTCCGTCTGGCGTCGCGGTCACGGGCGACGCGGCGGCGTCCTCGCGGCGGAACGCGTATGCTTGCTGGCGCAGGAAGCCGTCCGGGAACGGCTCGGCGAGGCCGTAGCCGGAGGGCTTGCCGGCGGGGCGATCGACGGTGGCGAACAGGTAATCCCAGAAGGCGAACTTGGTGCCGAAGTTCTTGCCCGGTGGCTTGTAGTCGATCGCGTGATGCCAGCGGTGGACCTCGGGGCCATTGATCACGCGCTGTAGCCAACCGGTGTGGACGTCGATGTTGGCGTGGATCCACATGCCCCACACGACGCTGATCACGCCCTTGCACAGCATGACGTCGGTCGACGCGCCGAGCAGGACCATCGCCGAAACCTCGACGGTCTGGTTGATGACGATCTCGAGCGCGTGCGACCGCGAGCCGGCGAGCCAGTCGATCTCTCGCGCCGAGTGATGGGCCTCGTGGAGCCGCCACAGCAGCGGGAAGCGATGCTGGGCGCGGTGGAACCAGTAGATGTAGAAGTCGTGGGTGACCACGAACAGCGCGAGCTGGGCGGCGAACGGCCACGCGCTGACCAGGCCGTGACGGGACGCGCCGGTGGCGGCATCGACGGCGCGGACGAGGCCGTTGATCACGACCGACAGCACCGCGCTCTGGATGAGGGCGTAGCCGATCAGGTCACCGGCGAACCCGGCGCGCCACAGCCGCTGCGAGTCGTAGGGCCGGAGCCGCTCCAGCGCGATGATCGCGAGTGCGCCGCCGATGATGGCGAGTGAGGCAACTAGATAAGACGGCATGGATCGAAGTCAGTCGTGCGAGCGCGGTCCGGTGTCCCGCGCACAACGGAGCGCGTGGATCTCTTGAGAATTCAACGCGGCGGTCGACGGAGCCGGGCGACGGGATCCGCGCGAGCGACGCGCGGTGGGGTGAATTGACAAACCGGTCAAGTCCCAAGTCGACCGGAACCCTACGCCACGACCGAGGCGACGCGGCGAAGCTTGGTGCGGCTCGGCAGCTCGCTCGCGTGGACCCGCTTGATGCCGTCGCCGAACGCGCGCTCGATGTCGCGGATGTTCTGGACCAGGCGCATGAAGCCGCCGACCTCGACGCTGGCGGCCTGATCGGTGCCCCACATCGCGCGGTCGAGCGTGAGGTGGCGCTCGACGAAGCTGGCGCCCATCGCGACCGCGGCCCAGGTCGGCGACAGCCCGACCTCGTGGCCGGAGTAGCCGATCGGGCGGTCCTCGTAGCGCCGGCGAAGCGTGGCGATCATGTTGAGGTTGATCGCCTCGACCGGGCACGGATACGACGACGTGGAGTGCGCGATCAGCAGCTGGTCCTTGCCGGCGATCTCGACCGCGGTCTCGATCTCGTCCATGGTCGACATGCCGGTGGAGATGATCAGCGGACGGCCGGTCGCCTTCATCGCGCGTAGCAGCGTGTGATCGGTGAGCGACGCCGACGCGGCCTTGTAGCACGGCGGGTCGAACTGCTCCATGAACGCCACGGCGCCCTCGTCCCAGGCCGACGCGAACCACTGGATGCCGCGGTCGCGGCAGTAGTGATCGAGCGCGGCGAACTCGCGGGCGCCGAATTCGATCTTGTGGCGATAGTCGATATACGTCATGCGGCCCCACGGCGTGTCGCGCTCGATCAGCCATTGATCTTTGGGGACGCACAGCTCGGGGGTGCGCTTCTGGAACTTGACGGCGTCGCAGCCGGCGAGCACCGCGCCGTCGATCATGCGCTTGGCGATCTCGACCGAGCCGTTGTGGTTGATGCCTAGCTCGGCAATGACATAGACGGGTCGGCCATCGCCGACGAGCTTGTTTCCGATCCGGATCTCGCTTCTCATCGTGGACCTCCGTGGCCGGTGTGGCCGGTTTAGGCGCGCAGGCGCAGGACCCATTCCGCAAAATCGCGGAACGCGCCACGCCCACCAGGTGCGTCGCAGACGTGGTGAACCGCTTCGCGGACGCGCGGCATCGCATCGGCAGGCGCCGCGGTCAACCCGACCTCGCCGATCGCGGCGATGATCTCGAGGTCGTTCAGATCGTCGCCGATATAGGCGAGCTGATCGAGCGACAGGTTGGCCTCGTCGAGGATTCGGCCGAGTTGTGCGTGTTTATCGCGCACGCCGGTCCACAGGTAGCGCAGCTCGAGCTTTGCCGCGCGCCGCAAGATCAGGGCGGGGGGCTCGCGCGTCAGGATGGCCGTCGCGATGCCGCGCTCGCGCAGCCGCTCGACGCCCATGCCGTCGCGCACGGAATACACCTTCATCTCCTCGCCGTTGGCCGACACGTGGACCGTGCCGTCGGTCATCACGCCGTCGTTGTCGGACACGACCAGCGCGATCCGGGCGGCGCGCGCACAGGCCTCGGCGGGGCTGAGCGTCACCATATGGTGAAGCCTCCGTCGACGACGAGATTGGCGCCGGTCATGTACGACGACGCGTCGCTGGCGAGGAACACCGCGGCGCCGGCGTAGTCGTTCGGGGTCGCCATCCGTCCGAGCGGCGTACGCGCGCGATAGCTGGCGACGAAGTGCTCGGCCTGGCCGTTCTCGACGCCGCCGGGCGACAGCGCGTTGACCCGGATCCCGGCCGGGCCCCAGTACGCCGCGAGGTAGCGCGTGAAGCCGAGCACCGCGGCCTTGCTGGTCGGGTAGGCAGGCGCCTTGAAGAACGGCTGGGTCCCGTCGGGCTTGCGGTACAGCGACTGATCGGGGGCGACGATCCCGTAGGTCGACGCGACGTTGATGATCGAGCCGCCGGCCGCCGCGCGCGGGCCGCGATCCAGCATCGCGCCGCCGAGGATCTGGCTGCACAGGAACGTGCCGGTGACGTTGGCGTCGAGGATCTTGCGCCAGCGCTCGACGTCGTAGTGCTCGAACATCGAGTCGTGGGGCGCCGCACCGCCGAACTTGTCGTCGATCGCGGCGTTGTTGATCAGCGCGTCGATCTGGCCGAACCGGTCGATCACCGCGGCGCGCAGCGCGAACAGCGATGTCGGCGCCGTGATGTCGGCGCCGTGGCCGAGCACGTCGCCGGGGCCCAGACCGTGGGCGCGATCGACGCACGCGCCGTGATCGAGATCGGTCACCACGACGCGGCCGCCGGCCTCGACCAGCGCGCGCGAAAGCTCGCGACCGATCAGCCCGAGCGCGCCGGTGACGACGCAGACCTTGCCGTGGAGCGCGATCACGGGGCTCTCCGCGCGCGGCCACCGCTGCCCGGCAGCCGGCGGAACACCGGCTCGACCGGCGTGCCGCGCAGCGCCCCGGCGAGCGTGCCGCGCGTGATGTGGTCGGCAAGCACGGGGAGGATCTCGCGGTAGCAGCCGAGCAGGTACTCGATGTCGCTGTCGCGGTGCGCCCACGACAGGTTGTGGAAGCCGCTCCACAGCACGCCGCACCGGATCAGCTCCTGCTGAACGAACGACTTGGCGAGCAGCGGGTCGACCGTCGCGGCGTCGAACACGACGAGCGTGCGGGCATCCATGCCGGCGCACCGGCTCCACGCGATGCCGTGCTCGGCGCAGATCTTCGCGTAGCCGTCGCGCAGCGTCCGGCCGCGCTGGGCCAGCGTCTCGGGGACGTTGCGGCGCGCGAGCTCGGGGATGGTCGCCGCGGCGGCCGCGAGCGAGATCGCCTCGCCGCCGAACGTCGTGTAGAAGAACACCTCGCGCTCGAACCGCCGCATCACGTCGGCCCGGCCGGTCAGCACCGACAGCGGCATGCCGTTGGCGAGCGCCTTCGAGAAGCAGGCGAGGTCGGCGCGGACGCCGAACTTCTGCTGCGCGCCACCCATCGCGAGCCGGAACCCGGTCCACATCTCGTCGAACACCAGCAGCACGCCGTTTTCGTCGCACAGCCGGCGCACGCCCTCGAGGAAGCCGGGCTGTGGCGCCTCGACGACCTGCGGCTCCATGATCACGCACGCGGTGTCGACGTCGATCGCGTCGCGCACGGTGTCGAGGTCGTTGTAGTCGAACGTCGAGACCAGATCGCGGGTGACCGCGGGGATGCCGGCGCCGCGATCGGTGGTGCCGATGTACCAGTCGTGCCAGCCGTGATATCCGCAGCACACGACGCGGTCGCGGCCGGTGTGGGCGCGCGCGACGCGGATCGCCGCCGAGGTGACGTCGGCGCCGGTCTTCGAGAACCGCACCTGCTCGGCGTTGGGCACGGTGGCGCGGATGAGCTCCGCGACCTCGACCTCGAGCGGATGCATCAGCGAGAACGTGATGCCGTCGGCGAGCTGGATCCGGATCGCCTCGTCGACGACCGGGTCGGCGTAGCCGAGCGACAGCGGGCCGACCGCCATCGTCATGTCGAGGAACTCGTTGCCATCGGCGTCCCACACTCGCGCGCCGCGGCCGCGCACGAGGTATTTCGGCGCGACGCCGTCGACGTGCTGGCCGGGGCCCTTGGCGAGCGTCTGGGTGCCGCCGGGGATCAGCTGCTTGGCGCGCTCCCACAGCGACTTCGAGCGCGTGATCGTCGGATCCTTGCGATTGCGGAGCACCCGGTTGGCGCCGCGCGAGTGATCGAGGCGCTCCATGATCCGGGTCGCGATCTGCGCGCCGGTGAAGCCTTCGCGGGTGAGCAGGTCCGGTAGCATCGCCGCCCGGAACCAGCGCTCGGGCAGCGCGATCGGCATGACGTCGGCGCGCACCCGGGTGCGGACCAAGAGCTCGCACAGGATCGAGTACAGCCCGCCGGTCAACAGGTGATCTTCGAGCGTGACCAGCAACCGGGTGTCGGCGGCGGCGGCGAGCACCGCGGCCTCGTCGAGCGGCTTGGGCATCCGCACGTTGAGCACGCGCGCCGTGATGCCCTCGGCGGCGAGCCGGGCGCGCGCGTCGAGCGCCTCGCGGATCAGCATGCCGAACGAAAGGATCGCGACGTCATCGCCGTCGGCGACGGTCTCGATGCGGTGGGGTGGCCCGGACCGCCGCACGATCGCGGGCGCCGTGGTCGGCGTGAACCGGATGTAGTACGGGGATGGGTCCGCGAGCACCGCGGGCAGCGCCTGAGCGAGGTCGTGCTCGTCGGTCGGGCAGAACACCTTCATGCCCGGGATGCCGCGCATGATCGCGATGTCCTCGATCGCCTGGTGGGTCGGGCCGTTGGCCTCCGACAGGAAGCCGGGCACGCCGCCGACCAGCTTGACCGGCAACCGGCCGATGCCGATGTCGGTGCGGATGAACTCGTAGGCGCGCATCGTGAGGAACGCGGCGAGCGCGTGGACGATCGGCTTTCGGCCGCGCAGCGCGAGCCCCGCGGCCATGCCGATCATCGTCTGCTCGGCGATCCCGACGTCGATGAACCGCGGCCCCATCGCCGCCGGGAGGTTCCGGATCACGGCGCGATTCTCGGCGGTCATCACGATCAGATCGGGATCCGTGGCCGCGATCGACTGCAGGGTCTGTTCGTAGGACATCGTCATCATCGCACCATGAGGGGGCTCGAGGTCAGGGCGGTCGCGCTGGCGCCGTGGAGCTCGGCGATCAGCTGCTCGACCTCGGCGGGCGACAGCTTCACGAACCAGCGCTCGGGCTTGCCCTCGAGGGATGGCAGGCCCTTGTTGCGAACCGTATCGGCGATGATCACGCTCGGCTTGCCCGGCGCGAGCGGCAGCTGGGCGAACGCGCGATCGAGCTGATCGAAGTCATGACCGTTGACCCGGATCGCGCGCCAGCCGAACGCCTCCCACTTCGGCGCGATCGGCTCGAGCGGGATCAGCTCCTCGGTGGCGACGTTGGCCTGAAAGCCATTGCGATCGATGATCGCGACCAGGTTGTCGAGCTTGTGCGCGGCGGCGACCAGCGCGGCCTCCCACACCGAGCCCTCATCGCACTCACCGTCGCCGAGCACGACGAACACGCGGTTGGGGCCGCCGCGCAGCCGGGCGTCGGTGGCGATGCCGGCGCCGACCGACAGCAGATGGCCCAGCGAGCCCGAGTGGAACTCGACGCCGGGCACCTCGCGATTGGGGTGCCAGTACAGCACGTCGTCGGGATCGAGGTGATGGGCGAGCCGGCCCGGCGGCATGAAGCCGAGCTCGGCCAGCGTGCCGTACAGCGCGGGCACGTCGTGGCCCTTCGATAGCAACAGGTAGTCGCGGTCCTGGTCGTCGACCAGGTGCGGTGCGACGCGCAGCACGCGGGTATAGAGCTGGACCAGCAGATCGGTGCACGACAGCGAGGCGCCCAGGAAGCAGCCACCACCGCGCGTCATCCGGATCACGTGCTCACGCACCTTGAGCGCCAGGTGCGCCCGGTTCGATTCGGTCATCGCTGCAACGGTCATGGCGTGCCTGCCTTGGTGAGGGGGGCGAGCGTCTTGAGCTCGCCGGGGTGTTTGCGGTACCAGCTGGTCCCGAGGTGGATCGCGTTCTGCGCGCGCAGCGCCGGGCGCGCCTCCAGGAGCGCGATGATCTGGGCGAGCGTGAAGGGGCGATCGGGCGACCACAGCTCGTCGTAGACGCCGCGGATCACCACGTAGTCCTCGGCGTAGTCCAGGGTCAGCCGGTGCGACGCGCTGTAGTCGAGCCCGGTGTCCCACGCCACGTTGTGGAGGCCGAACCGCTCGGGGTTGTCCCACAGGAACGGCGTGGTGTGCTCGCGGTCGAGCGGGCGGGTCGACTCGCGCCACGCGGTCTCGAGCGCGCCGCGCGTCATGACCTCGACGTCGAACCCGTCGGGCCAGCTCGGCGGATGCAGGTTCGAGACGTAGTCGCTTTGCTCGTCGAGGAACGCGCTGATCACGCGATCGATCGTCGCCGGATCGATCAGCGGGCAGTCGGACGGGATCTTGACGACGGCATCGGCTGACGTCGCGCGCGCGGCGGCGACATGGCGATCGAGGCAGTCGGTGGCGTGACCGCGGACGCAGGCGACGCCCGCGACGCGCGCGAGGTCGCGGATCGGATCATCGACCGCGAGCTCGGTGGTCGCGATCACGACCTCGCTCGGGGTTCGCGCCGCGCACACCCGCTCGATCATGCGCAGCAGCAGCGGCGTGCCGGCGGCGGGCAGTAGCACCTTGCCGGGCAGCCGCGAGGACCCCATGCGGGCCTGGACCACGACCGTGATCTTCATGCGGCCCCCTGGACCGCGGCGGGCGCGGCGGCGATCCGCGGGCGCCCGAGGACGTCGCGGCATACGCCGGCGATCCGCTCGGCGGCGCGGCCGTGCTGGACCGGCAGCATCGCGCGGTGCGCGTCGAGATCGCGGTAGCTATAGGTCGGCTTGTCGAGCGCGAGCCCGACGTACGACAGCGTGGACCATTCGGTCACCAGCGTGTGGCAGTTCGCGGCGAGCTCCTCGCCGGAGCCGGTGGTCAGCGTGCGCGCGCGCGGCGCCCACCGCCGGACCTCGGCCACCGCGCGCGCCATCCGCTCGTTGGGATGGAACTTGAACACCAGCGGGCGGTCGCCGGCGATCGACTGCGCCCACCGGATGAAGCGCTTGCGGTCGTCGCGGCGGAACGTCTCGCGGCCGTCGGACGTGCACGCGAGCACCGCGCCCTCGATCCAGTGACCGGGTCGCACGTAGCCGGCGAAGTTGTCGAAGTTCGGCAGCCCGGTGACCACGAGCCGGGCGGGGTTGGCGCCGCGCTCGACGAAGTCCTTGCGATAGCCCTCGCTCGCCACGCAGTACGCCTCGTACGCGTGCGACAGGCCGGTGCAGGCCGTACCCGCGGCCCAGCGCGGCAGCTTGAGCCGCGGAAAGCGCTCCATCACGCGCCACCAGAACAGCTTGGGATCGATCATGCCCTCTTGCACGCCGACCAGCGGGATGCCGGCGACGTTCGAGGGGACGATCAGATCGGAGCACGTCACGACGAGGTCGTAGCCGCCGCGCGCGCCACCGAGATCGATCGCGAGGCCGTAGCTGCGCAGGTACGCCAGGCACCGGGTGCGGAAGTCGTGGCCGAGCGCGACGAACTCGAGCAAGTGCGCGCGCCGCAGGTAGTCGAGCAGCGAGCCGTCGTCGCAGTAGTACGGCGTGAACCAGCGATCGCAGTCGGCCAGCTCCTTGGCGATCGCGTGCATCGTGGTGGTGTGATTGCGGTTGCCGCAGATGAACAACACCTGGGGCCGCCGCGCGGTACCGAGCTCGATCAGGTTGCGACTCAAGCGTTTGCAGCCTGATACGGTCGCGCGTCGTCCTCGCGGCGACATCGTGACGGTGCGGGAGCAGATCGCGCCGCGGTTGTTCGTAGCTCGGTGTCGCGATGATGGCTTGGCGATGAAGCTCGACGGCAACCGCCGTGCGGCGGCGGCGCGCCGGGCAGCGCTCCGGGGTGAGCTCGCCCGCGGATCGCCGGTGCCGAATGTGGCCGGTGCGTGGCCGGGCGTCTACGAAGTTGTCTGTACGAGCCGCCGATCGGCGGCGTTGCCCGAGTCGCGAACCGTTACTCGGCGGACATCTTGCCCATGGCGTCGGCGACTTTCTTGCTGTCCTTGCAGGCCTCCATCGCCGGAGCGGCCGCTTCGTTGAACGACTTCATCTTGTCCTTGGACGCATCGTCGAACTTCTTCTGGACGTCCGGATGCGCCGCCTGGTAGGCCTTGACAGCCTTCATGAGGTCGGCGCTGTCGGCCGCGAACTTGCTGATGCCGTCGGCGAGCTTGTCGCAGTTGGTGCCGGCCGACTTGAAGATGTCGAAGATCTTGTCCATCGCCGCGGTCGACTTGGCGATGTACTCGTCGTCGCTCACGATCGCGCCCGCCGCCGGGGCCGCCGAAGCCGCCGGAGCCGCTGGCGGGGTGGCCGGTGGGGGCGTCGCTGCGGGGGCTGCTGCCGTGGCCGACTCGGCGGGCTTGGTGGCGGAGCCTGCCGCCGGGGCCGCGGCGTCTTCCTTTTTCTTGCAGCCAACAAACGCGAGCGACGCCGTGAGGAACACGACCGAGAGGGTCTTGGAAAGGTTCATGGGCCGATGCATCGCACGATTCCTCCGGCGGGACATCGCACCCTGGCCCAAAACTGCCTCGGAAATCGCTTCCCTGCGCGCCGGGTTGTGGGACCCGATCCGGGACGCACCGGACACGATGGCGATCCGCCAACCCCGACAGGCGGTGACATCATGGTGTTGCTCGTCACGCGTGTCGAGGTTTTGGTGTTGCGCGTGCCCATCCGGGAGTCGTCATTCGGCTCCGCAAGGCATGTAGTAAGGCTTGCACCAACACTGGCAACAATCGGCTCGTGGCTTGTCTCGGTCCGCGTGATTGCGTGACTCGCGCTCCTCGATCATCTGCACGGGCAGTTTCGCGAAGCCGCGCTACGATGCGACGGTGCGGCGAGCTGATTGGACAGCGCGCCGAAACAAAGGAGATCAAGGTGGCAAAGATGGTGAGGAGTACGAGGGCGGCGAAACTGGTGAGGCGGGGCAAAGTGAGGAAGTCCGCGGCAGCGAAGTCCGCGGCACCGGCCGGTCCGGGGGGACAGGCGGCGCGGCTCGCACGAGCGCTGCGGGCGCTGGCGAGCGGGTTGCCCAATCCGTGGGACGAATCGACCGACTATTTCCATGGCTTCGCGGCGGCGATGCCGGCGGGCACGAAGCTCGACGCCGAGTCGTTCCGGCAGGCGCTCGGGGTCGGCGCGCGATACGAGATCGATCTGTCGCCGGCCGATGACGTGCTGACCGCGCTGGGCAACGCCGCGGACGACTGGGGCCAAGATATCGCCGACGGATTTCGCCAGCTCGCCAGTGTGATGCGCGCAACACTCTGCGACCGGTCGCTGGTGCACGCCCGCGGCAAGGGCGTGGTGCGCGTCCGGGTGTGGTTGTGCGGGCGCAACGACGAAGGGGCGCTGGTCGGGCTGCGGTCGATCAGCACCGAGACCTGACAGCTTGTTCAGGCATCCCGGTGCGGCATGTAGGGAATCGCTCCCGGGACTGAATGGCCGCTCAGACCTTTCGCTTGCGATACGGAGGGGTTCCGCTTGATGATAGCCGCGATGCGCGGGGCGGGGGACCTCGAAGACCTTTGCGGCCGAATGGTCGGCGAGTTCGTCCTGCGCGAGCGGATCGACGAAGGCGGCTTCGGCGCCGTGTACCGCTGCGAGCAGCCGCTGCTGGGCCGGGAAGCCGTCGTCAAGGTGCTCCACCAGCGCCTGCGCCGCAACGACGTGTTGTTACAGCGCTTCATGCGCGAGGCGCAGCTCGCGTCCCGGCTCGATCATCCCTATGCCGCGCACGTCTACGCGTTCGGGATCGAGCACGACGACGGGCTGTTCTGGATCGCGATGGAGATGGTGCAGGGCATCACGCTCAACAAGTGGTTGCGCGATCGGGGGCCGTTGCCGCTCGACCAGTTCGTGCCGTTCTTCGAGCGGGTCGCCGAGGTCGTGCAGACCGCGCATGACCGCGGCATCGTGCATCGCGACCTGAAGCCGTCGAACGTCATGGTGATGGAGCGTGCCGGCCGCTTGCTCCCGAAGCTGCTCGACTTCGGCATCGCGAAGCTGCTCGATGACGCGGTGCCGCCGCTGGCGCACCACGACACGCCCCGGGCGCGCCCGGTCTCCGAGCATGACGGCTCCGACATCTCGGGGCCGGTCGCCGCGTGGGTCAATCCGTCCGAGGTCGTGACCCTGACAGGCGCCACGGTGCCTCCGCCGCGGCGCGGCGGCCCGCAGCGGTTGACGCACGGCGACGTCACGGTCGGCTCGCCGCCGTACATGTCGCCGGAGCAGTGGAGCAACGCGCGGACCGTGGGGCCGGCATCGGACCTCTACGCGCTCGGGGTGCTCGGCTTCGAGGCGCTGACCGGCCGTCGCCCGTTCCATGCGCCGACGGTCGCCGAGTACGTCGAGCTGCATTGCCACGCGCCGGTCCCGCCGCTGGGCGAGCGGTTCTCGCCCGCGCTCGATCGGGTGTTCTCGCAGGCGCTCGCCAAGCTCCCCGAGGACCGGTTCGGCAGCGCGCTCGAGCTCGCGGCGGCGTTTCGCACCGCCTCCGGGATCGGGATCACGGTCGCCGACCTGCCGAAGCTCGATGACGCGGTCCGCGAGGCGTGGCTCGCCGACGCGCCGCAGCCGCTCGCCGAGTCGATCGCGGCGCTCGAGGGCGCCCGCAACGTCCACCAGGCGCGCGACGCGGCGCAGGAGGCGATCCGCAACCTGCTGCGCTACGTGCTCGCGCTCGCGCTCGCGACCCGGGCCCAGGTCCGCGAGGATCGCGGCGGCGCGGCGCTGCTCGAGCTGGTGCGCACGATGCGGCGGCGCGACCTGGGCGACGACGAGCGGATCTGGCTGATCCGCCTGCTCGTCCGCCCGCTCATGGATCGGCGCGGCGCGCACCCGATCCCCGAGCTGGTCGATCTCGTCACCCCGTACTGCGACAACGGCCCCGACGGGCTCGAGCCGCTGATCGCGCTGAACGCGACCAGCGATCACGGGGGCGCCGAGGGCGCGGTGCGCGCGCGGCTGGCGCGGCTGGTGCCCGAGCTGACCCAGCTGCTGCGCCGGACCTCGTTCGTGCTCGACTACGTGCTGGTCGTGCCGCACGCCGGCGCGCCCGAGCGCTGGACCGGGCTGCGCCGCCAGCACCGCGCGCTGGTGACGATCCGCAGCGGCGAGCTGGTCCGCAACCACCCGATGTTGCTCGACCGCGAGAGTCGGATCTGCGTCGACGCGTGGCCGCTCATGCAGACCGTGGCGCCGAGCGAGGGCGCCGAGCTCGAGCTGTTCCTGTTCGACGGCCGCGGCCGCCACGGGGCGCGCCTGATCGCCGCGCCGGTCGGGTTCGAGCATCACGATCCGAGCGTGTGGGAGTGGATCTCGACGCACGTGATCGCCGAGCTCGAGCCGACCACGCTGGCCAGCGAGGAGGACCAGCCGCCGTACCTCGGGCTCCGGCCGTTCTCCAGGCGCGACGCCGCCAGGTTCGTCGGCCGCGAGGCCGAGGTCGAGGCGTTCGTCAACCGGCTGCGGCTGCGCCCGATGCAGGTCGTGGTCGGCCCGTCGGGGGCGGGCAAGAGCTCGTTCGTCAACGCCGGCGTGATCCCGGCGCTGCCGCCGACCTGGCGCGCGATCACGCTGCGGCCGGGCAGCGCGCCGATCCGGGCGCTGGCGGCGCAGCTCCACGCGGCCGGCTTCGTGTCGGGCGACCTGCGCGGGCTGCTCGAGACCGCGCCGGCCGAAGCCGCGGCGCAGGTGGCCGCGGCGGCGGTGGCGCTCGGCACCCTGGTGATTGTGATCGACCAGCTCGAGGAGCTGTTCACGCTGTGCGCGAGCGCCGACGAGCGCCTGCAGTTCGCCCGGGTCATCGCGCAGCTCGCGGCGTCGAGCGATGCCCCGATCCGGGTGATCGGCGCGATCCGCGACGACTTCTTGATGCAGCTCGACGCGCTGCCGCCGCTGCACGCGCTGCTGTCGCCGGCGCTGGTCCTGCTGGGCAACCCGTCGCGCGACACGCTGGTGCGGATCGTCGTCGAGCCGGCCGCGCGCGCGGACTACGTGCTGTCGGATCCCGAGCTCGCGCACGACATGGTCAGCGTGGTGGCCAATCGCCCCGGTGCGCTCGCGCTCTTGTCGTTCACGGCGTCGCGGCTGTGGGAGCTCCGCGATCGCCGGTTCCGCCAGCTGACGCGCAGCGCGTATGACGCGATGGGCGGGGTCGGCGGCGCGCTCGGCCGCCACGCCGAGGCGACGCTCGACCAGATGTCGGCCGACGAGCAGCGGCTGGTCCGCGAGATCTTCCGCCACCTGGTCACCGCCGAGGGCACCCGCGCGCAGATCACGCTCGCGGAGCTGCGCCAGCGGCTCGCCACCCCGCGGGCCGACGCGGTGATCGACAAGCTCGTGGCCGCCCGCTTGATCGCCGTGTCGGAGAGCGATGGCGACGCGCAGGTCGAGATGATCCACGAGGCGCTGATCGACGCCTGGCCGCGGCTGCGCGACTGGGTCCGCGAGGATATCGACGGCGCGCGGATGCGCGATCAGATCCGCGCAGCTGCCCGGCAGTGGCAGGACCGCGCCCGGCCCAAGGGCCTTTTGTGGCGCGACGACATGCTGGCCGATCTCGAGCGCTGGCTGCGCCGCTCGGACGCGCCGGCGCTGAGCGAGCTCGAGGCCGCGTTCGTCGAGGCCAGCCGGCGTGACACCCGGCGCGTGAAGCGGGCCCGCCGCGTGCTGGCGCTGGTCGCGTTCGGCATCGTGGTCGCGTTCGGCGCGTTCCAGTACCTGGCCCGGCAGCAGACCCGCGTGGCCCGCGAGCTCGCCGAGACCCGCCTCACCCAGAGCTACGTCGAGCAAGGCCGCCAGGCGCTGCTGAGCGGCAAGTACGGCGAGGCGATGGTGTACTTCGATCGCGCTGCGCGTCGCGGCGACGATTCGCCGAGCACGCAATTCATGCTGGCCCGGGCGGCGCAGCCGCTGCTCGCGGAGAAGACCCGCCTGACCACCCCCAGCGGTCGGATGTGGTCGGCGATGTTCTCGCCCGACGGCCAGCGGATCGTCACCACCGACGACGCGGGTGCGCGCATCTGGGACGCGCGGACCAGTACCCTGCTGTTTCTCCTGCCGCATACCGAGACCGTGGCGAGCGCCGCGTTCAGCCCCGACGGCAGCAAGCTGTACACGGCCGGTAGCGATGGCGTGGTCAAGGTCTGGCATGCGTCGAGTGGAGCCCTCGTGCAGGCACTGACGCAGCGGTCCACCCAGGGCGAGCGGTTGCACTATTACGGCCTCGCCGTGTCGCCGGACGGCGGGCTGGTGGCCGCGATCGATCCGATCGGCGCGCGCGTGACCGTGTGGAACGCGAGCACCGGCGCTGTGGTCCAAGAGCTGTCCCCCGGATCCTCGATGGGCCTCCCGTCCTTGGCGTTCAGCCAGGATAGCCGCTGGCTCGCGGTCAGTGGCACGGCGATCCAGGTGCTGGACACCCGGAGCTGGCAGGTAGCGCTGACGCTTGCTGTAGCCGACGTCGTCGGTGTGGCGTTCGACCCCACAGGAGCGCGCCTCGCCGTCGTCACCAACGTCGGTGATGTGTCGATCTGGGCGGTGCCGAGCGGAACGCGGATTCACCACCTGCAGGACCGCGGGCCAAGCATCAAGCAAGTCGCGTTCTCCCCCGACGGGGCCACGATCGTGACCGGGCATCAGGACGGCACCGCGCGGCTGTGGAGCTCCCAGACAGGACACATGCTGTTCGAGCTCAAGAATCACCGGGGCGCGATCCGGTGGGCGGAATTCGACGCCGAGTCCAAGCTCGTTGTCACCGCTGCTAGCGACGGCGTGGTCTCGATCTCGGACGTCACGACCGGGATGCCGGTAGCGAGCTTCGAAGGCTCGCAAGCGCCCGTCATGACGGCGCACTTCGATCCGCGATCGCGGCGCGTGATCAGCGCTTCGTGGGACGGCACCGCCCGGGTGTGGAGCGCGCCGTCGCCGTACCGGCGCTGGATCTCACCCGCGATCGACAGCGACTGCGCCAGCGACGCGAGCCTCGATGAGGACCGCCGGTTCATCGCGATCAGCTGCCCGCGTCACGGGACCTATATCTGGGACACCGCGCATGACAAGTTGCTCGCGGAGCTTCCGGGGGTCGCGTCGGCTGCCGTCGCGGCGCCGGCGTTTCCGGCGATCTCCCCCGCAGGCGATTTCGCCGCGGTTGCGGCCGGTAACACCGTCGCGATCTACGACCTTTCAACGCGACAACAGGTACTTAACATCCGCCACCCCGCCGCTGTCACCGCGATTGCGTTCACCAAGACCGGTCACGATGTCATCAGCGGCAGCACCGATGGAGCCGTCCTGCTCACCCGAGCAGGTTACGACTCGATCGCACTCCCGGCGTTTCCCGATGGGATCAGCGTCGTTGGCTTCGCTCCTGATGGTCGGGCGATGGCGGCAAGCACGGCGGGTCGGCTTCGGATCTACGCCCCCGCCGGCGCGACGCAACTGGCAGACATCGATCTGGCGATCACCCCGAGGTCGTTCCGCACGTCATCCGATGGTCGCAGACTGATCGTGATCCCCTCGAGCGTGAAAGCCGCTCCCCCAGTGCTCGTGGATCTGGAGAACCTTGGCATCGCCGCCCAGCTGGTGGGTCACAAGGGGCAGGTGTTCTCGGCGCGGTTCGTCGGCGGCGATCGTGAAATCCTCACCGCGGGCAGCGACGGGATCGCTCGTCGCTGGGATGGCGCCACCGGCAAGCTGCTGCAGACCTATCTTGGTAGCTCGCAATACCTGCTCGACGCAGCGCTCAACCCCGATGGCTCGATCATCGTGACCGCTGGCGGCGACGGGGTGCTTCGGTTCTGGGATGTGTTCTCGGGGAAGATGATCTGGGCGCTGCGCATACACAATTCGACGATCGGTGGGCTCCACTTCGAGGGCGCCGATATCGTCGCGCGAGGCTTCAGCGGCGGCCTGTCCCGGTGGGCGCTAGCGCCACCCGCGTCACAGACGGCGATCCGCGAGCTCGTGCGCTGCCTTCCCCTGCGGTTCGACGATGACGCAGGCAGACCTGTGGAACAACAGGCCTGCGACACCATCCCTGACAAGGCTTCGGACTAACAGAAGCTGCCTGCAGGCATTGCAGCGTTGCAGAATCGGCATGAACTAGTGCACCCTAAGCTTCACCAAGCGGCTCGTCACCACGAGGCACAACGCTTGCTGAGGGCAATGCGATGAAGAAGAAGACCATTTCGAAGCTCGCGCTCCAACAAGAGACACTGCGACGCCTGGTGGCTGCGGAGCTGTTGCGCGCCGTTGGCGGCGAAGTCGATGTCCCGAAAGTGAGCTGCCCGACGAACCACCCTGCCTCAGGGTGCGCGTAATCGTACTTTGAGTTCCGGAGCGAAGCGGACGTGCTGCTCGATTCGCTATGTCGCCGTCGCAGAGCGGCGCTAAACCAGTTCGACCGTCTCGTGCTCGCAAGCTGACGTCGGCGCTCGCCGCGTGATGATCGCCGCGCGTAGGTTGGTGTAGACGCCTTGCGTCCCGTCGGTCCGCATCGGACCATGCGGAGGAATGGGTGAGAGCAGCGAGGCGTGTGGTGTGACACCGTCCGACCACACAGCGCGGGCAGTTGATGAGGTTCCGGCGGCTGTCGATCGGCGGCATCTGCTCGTGTTCGGCGAGGCGATGTCGTCGATGTACCCGCTGCCCGCGGCGGGCGAGCTGGTCATCGGTCGATCCGAGACCGCGGACATCCGGATCGACGACGCGCTGGTGTCGCGCCAGCATGCCCGGCTGGCGCTCGACCACGATCGCATCACGATCACCGATCTCGGCTCGCAGAAGGGCACGTACGTCAACGGGGTCCAGATCACCGGCGCGCTCGCGCTGCGGCCCGACGACCGGATCCAGCTCCACAAGACGACGCTGATCCTGCACTCGACGTCGCCGCCGATCACCACGGCGATCGCGCTCGAGATGGCGGCGCTCCGGCAACGCCTCGAGCACGAGGTCGTTCGCACGGTCGGCGATGTCCGGGTGTTCTCGGTGCTGTGCTTCGTCGGCCCGGCGCTGCGCGAGCGCGAGACGGTGCAGCAGACGGTGGTCGGGCAGCTCCGCCGCGGCGACGCGGTCGCGTGGTCGGTCGACCAGGCGCTGTACGTGCTGCTCACCGATGCCAACCGCGACGAGGCGACCGCGATCGCCGCTCGGATTCGCGCCAAGCTCGACGGCGCGGCGCTGCTGACCGGCCAGGTCACGTGCCCCGCGGACGGCGACGATGTCGATGTCCTGGTCACCGGTGCGCATGCGGCCGCCGTGGCTTCGGCGGCCGGGCGCGGGGTGGCGCTCGACCGCGGGGTGGCGCTCGACCGCGGGGTGGCGCTCGTTCGCCAGCGCTCCGCCGTGACGATCGGGGCGCAGCGGGTGATCGTCGCCGACCCCACGGTGGTCCGGCTCTACGAGCTGGTCGACCGGCTCGCGCCGGTCGGCATCCCGGTGCTGGTCGTCGGCGAGACCGGCTGCGGCAAGGAGCTCGTCGCCACCGCGCTGCACGCGCGCTCGCACCGCGCCAGCCGGCGGCTGATCGCGCTCAACTGCGCCTCGCTGCACGAGATGCTCGTCGAGAGCGAGCTGTTCGGCCACGAGAAGGGCGCGTTCTCCGGGGCGATCGCCAGCCGGGCGGGGCTGATCGAGGCGGCGTCGGGATCGACGCTGTTCCTCGACGAGGTCGGCGAGCTGACCCTGGCCAACCAGGCCAAGCTGCTGCGCGTGCTCGAATCGCATCGCGTCACGCGGGTCGGCGACGTCCGCGAGCGCGAGGTCGACGTCCGGATCGTCGCGGCGACCAATCGCGATCTCGAGGCCGACGTGATCGCGGGCCGGTTCCGGCGCGACCTCTACTTCCGGCTGTCCGCTGCGACGCTCCACCTGCCGCCGCTTCGCCAGCGGCCGCACGAGCTGCCGCTCCTGGCCACGGCGTTCCTCGAAGACGCCTGCCGGCTCACCGCGCGGCGGATCATGCGGATCTCCGAGGCCGCGATGGCGGTGCTGCTCGCATATCCGTGGCCGGGCAACATCCGCGAGCTCAAGAACCTGATGCAGTACGTCGCCGCCACGGTCGCAGAGGACGAGCTCCAGGCCGAGCATGTCAGCGAGCGGCTGGGCCGGCAGCGGTCCGCGCTGGTGCCTCGGATCGAGCCGATCGCGCCGGCGATCCCGCCGCGGTTCCGCCCGCTCGCCGACGAGCTGCGCGAGCTGGAGATCGTCCGGATCCGCGAGGCGCTGGCGGCGACCGGCGGCAACCAGACCCGCGCGGCGGGCCTGCTCGCGATGCCGGTCCGGACGTTCTTCGAGAAGGCCAAGCAGTACGGCCTGACCCCGAAGAAGAAGAAACGGCTGCCGAGCCAGAGCTGAAGCATACGGCGACAGACGCTGGAACCGCGTGCGCGACGGCGCGGGGTGCGCAGGCGCGCATGGTGCTGTTCGTGCACATCGAACGGCCCATGCGCTATCACGTGCTTGCCGCGGACTATGACGGGACGCTCGCGCACCATGGGCGGGTACGCGACACCACCTGGGCCGCGCTGCACCGGCTCCGCGACTCGGGTCGCCGGATCATCATCGTGACCGGGCGCCAGCTCGAGGAGCTCCTCACGCTGGTTCCCGAGCCGGAGCTGTTCACGCGGATCGTCGCGGAGAACGGCGCGCTGATCTACGACCCGGCGACCAAGGCGATCCGGACGCTCGCCGAGCCGCCGCCGGCGCGGTTCACCGAGGAGCTTCACGCGCGCGGCGTCGCGCGGATCGCCAACGGTCACGTGATCGTGGCGACCTGGGAGCCCCACCAGGACACCGTGCTGCACACGATCCGCGACCTCGGGCTCGAGCTGCAGGTGGTGTTCAACAAGGGCGCCGTGATGGTGCTGCCGACCGGGGTCAACAAGGCCACCGGGCTCGCCGCCGCGCTCGCCGAGCTCGGGCTGTCGCCGCACAACGCGGTCGGCATCGGGGACGCCGAGAACGACCACGCGATGGTGCTCGCGTGCGAGTGCGGGGTCGCGGTCGCCAACGCGTTGCCGGCGCTCAAGGACAGCGCCGACCTGGTGATGACGCGCGATCACGGCGCCGGCGTCGAGCAGCTGATCGATCAGCTGCTCGACGATGACCTCGCCTCGGTGGCGCCTCAGCTGGTGCGCCATCGCATCGAGCTCGGCACGGCGGACGACGCCCACATCACGATCGATCCCTACGCGAGCAACCTCATGATCTGCGGGACGTCGGGGAGCGGCAAGTCGACGCTGACCACGGCGATCCTCGAGCGCCTGATCCACGCCGGCTATCAGTTCGCGATCATCGATCCCGAGGGCGACTATGCCTCGCTCGAGCAAGCGGTGGTGCTCGGCGGCCCGCAGCGCGAGCCGCTGGTAGAGGAGGTGATGGCCACGTTGCGCGACCCGTCGCGCAACGTGGTCGCGAACCTGCTCGGCGTGGCGGTCGCGCACCGCCCCGAGAGCTTCGCCCGCATGGTCCCGGCGTTCTCGGAGCTCCGGACCCGGACCGGCCGGCCGCACTGGCTGGTGGTCGACGAGGCGCATCACCTGCTGCCCGCCGTGTGGGAGCCCGCCGGCGAGGGCGCGGTGCGGTCGCACGGAACGATCTACGTCACCGTGCATCCCGGCAGCGTGGCGCGGGCGGTGCTCGCGACGATCGACACGCTGCTCGTGGTCGGAGAGCGCCCGGCGGATACCGTGATCGAGCTGTGCCATGCCGCCGACTGCGCGCCGCCGATGCTTCGCGCCCCCGATCGGCTGCCGCCCGGCCGCGCGCTGTACTGGAAGGTCGGCAGCCCGACCACGCTGGAGATCGCGTTCGAGGCACCCAGGCACGAGCGAACGCGGCATTCGCGCAAGTACGTCGAGGGCAACATCGGTAATAGTCGGAGCTTCTATTTCCGCGGTCCGGACGCGAAGCTCAACCTGCGGGCGCACAACCTGCTGCTGTTCGTCGATCTCGGCGATGGCGTCGACGACGAGACCTGGGAGTTCCATCGCCGGAACGGCGACTACTCGGCGTGGTTTCGCGCCGAGATCAAGGACGGCCAGCTCGCCGCCGAGGCCGAAGCGATCGAGCACGGCACGCAGTCACCGGCCGAGGGCCGCGCCGCGCTCCGCGCCGCGGTCGAGAAGCGGTACACGCTGCCGGCCGATCGCCCGTCGGGGATCGTCGACGCGGGCTAGCGCGATCGGAACACGCGGTACCCGGGTGTTGCGATCGGGTTGCAGCGTCCCGGACGTCGCGCCGTCGCATGTGTCGCACGCGACGCTGCACGATTTTTCGGGCGAACGATTATGCGGCCCGAGTACATTGGCGCGCATGCGGATGTTTTTCGTCGTGGCCGGACTGGCCGCGTGCTCTTCTCCTCCAGCGCGGCCGGTGACCAAGCCGGCGCCCATTGCGTCGCCTGCGCCCGAAGCGCACAAGCCGACCGAGCGCGGCCTCGAGCCGCCCGCGCCGACCCTGCGGTTGCCGCGCAACTTCGTGCCGGCGAGCTACGCGGCGAAGCTCGCGATCGATCCCGCGAAGTCGACGTTCGACGGCGCGATCGCGATCACCGGGAACGTCTCGGAGCCATCGTCGGTGATCTGGCTGCACGGCCGGCACCTGAAGATCAAGCACGCGACCGCGACGGCGGGCGGGGCCGCCGTGGAGCTCACCGCGACGACCAGCGGCGAAGACCTGCTCGCGTTTCGCGCGGCGACCGTACTCGATGCCGGGGTCTGGACGCTGGCGATCGACTACGCCGGCGAGTTCGACGAGACCAACACGACCGGCGCGTTCAAGCAGACCGTGGCCGGCGCGCCGTACGTCTACACGCAATTCGAGTCGACCTATGCGCGCTGGGCGTTCCCGTGCTTCGACGAGCCCGACAACAAGGTGCCGTGGAAGCTCACGCTCGATGTGCCCGCCAAGCTGGTCGCCGTGAGCAACACGCCGGTCGCCCACGAGCAGGCGCTCGGACCCGACACCAAGCGCGTCGAGTTCCAGACCACCAAGCCGCTGCCGAGCTACCTCGTCGCGTTCGGCGTGGGCCCGTTCGATATCGTCGACGCCGGCAAGACCAAGTCGGGTACGCCGGTCCGGATCATCGCGATGAAGGACCGCGCGCCGGAGGCCGCGTGGGCGGCCAAGACCACGACGACGCTCGTCGACCTGCTCGAGGAGTTCTTCGGCTCGCCGTATCCGTACGAGAAGATCGATATGCTGTCGATCCCGGTCACCGTCGGGTTCGGCGCGATGGAGAACGCCGGGCTCATCACGTTCACCGAGACGCTGATGCTGCTCGATCCGAAGCACGCGTCCAAGCAGCGCGAGTACGCGTGGGTGGCGGTCGCCGCGCACGAGCTCGCGCACCAGTGGTTCGGCGACCTGGTCACCACCGCGTGGTGGAACGACATCTGGCTCAACGAGGGCTTCGCCAACTGGGTCGAGGCCAAGATCTCGGCGCGGTTCGAGGCGTCGTGGCACGACGAGCTGGCGGCGACCAACCAGCGCAACGCGGCGCTCGACGCCGATAGCCTGGTCAGCGCGCGTCAGATCCGCCAGCCGATCGTGGTGCCGGGCGACATCGCCAACGCGTTCGACGGCATCACGTACAACAAGGGCTCGAGCGTGCTCAACATGTTCGAGGGCTACCTCGGGCACGATGCGTTCATCGGCGGCGTGCGCGCGTACATCAAGCAGCACGCGTACGGCAACGCGACGTCGGACGAGTTCGCGGCGGCGATCAGCAAGGCGGCCGGCAAGGACGTCGGCCCCGCGTTCGCCACGTTCCTCGAGCAACCCGGTGCGCCGGAGCTCACCGCGACGCTGGTGTGCGACGCCGGTCAGCCGGCGCGCGTCGCGGTCAGCCAGCAGCGCTACGTGCCACCCGGAGCGGCGACGGCGTCGGCCGGTAAGCCGTGGATCGTGCCGGTGTGCGTGGCGTTCGAGCGCGGCGGCAAGCGCGCCGAGACCTGCTCGCTGATCGACGCCCCGACCGGATCGATCGCGCTCGATGCGCCGAGCTGCCCGCGCTGGATGATGCCGAACGTCGATGGCCGCGGCTACTACCGCAACGCCTACACGGCGGCCCAGGTGACCTCGCTGCGCGACGACGCGTGGTCGCAGCTCAAGCCGACCGAGCGCCACGTGGTGGTGTTCGACGTGGCGAACGCGTCGACGATCGGCAAGCTGCCGTTCCAGCTCGCGCTGTCGTTCATCCCCAAGCTCCTGGCCGCTGGTGATCGGTTCTCCGTGGGCTCGGCGATCCAGATCCCGCTCCGCACGCGCGAGATGGTCCCCGTGGAGCTGCAGCCGGCGTATCAGGCGTGGATGCGGCGCACGTTCGGTGCGGCGGCGCGCAAGGCGGGCCTGCTGCCGAAGGACAACGACAGCCTCGACGTCGAGTCGGTGCGCGGCGACCTGATCAACGCGGTGGCCAACATCGGCCGCGATCCGAGCCTGGCGGCCGACGCGGTCAAGCTGTCCGACAAGTGGCGCGACCTACCGCAGGCGCTGCGCGGCCAGGTGATCGCCCTCGCGGCCCATACCAACCCGGCCGTGTTCGACCGGCTGCTCAAGGATATCCATGGCGAGACCGACCGCACGCGGCGCAGCGAGATGGTGGCCGCGCTCGCCAGCGCGCCTGATGTCAAGCAGCAGCAGGCCGCGCTCGAGCTCATGCTGGATCCGAGCCTCGATATCCGCGACACCCAGTTCATGCTGTTCATCACGCACGCGGAGGACAACCGCATCGCCTCGCGGCAGTTCTTCAGGGACAACCAGGAAGCGATCATGCGGCGGATCCCATCGGACGGCGCCACCGGCGGTAACACGTGGCTGACGTTCGTGTTCACGTCGAACTGCACGCCGAAGTACCGCGACGAGATCGTCGACTACGTGAACAAGGCGTTCGCCAAGCTCCCCGGCGGCGAGCGGGTCGTGCGGCAGGGCGTCGAGCGGATGGATCAGTGCATCGCGCGCCGGAAGCTGATCGAGCCTGAGCTTCGCAGCTGGCTCGGCCGCTGAGACGCTTTCGCTAACGGACCAGCGGTTGCGGACGCTAACGGTGCGGACGCTGCCGACTGGCGGCTTTGTGGCGGTCGGGTGATGCCCCACGAGGCAGGAATGCCGAACGTCAGCCGTAGCCACTGCCGGAGCTCGAGCCGCAAGCAGTGCCGGAACCTGATCCGGAGCCGCGAGCCCTGGCGGAATCCGAGGCGGAGGCGTCGGCCGTGGTGCATCCACGTGGACGCCGCCTACCGGGATCGCGGGTACGTCGGCATGGGCGTGTACGGGTGCGCCCACGTGGCGCCGCCTACCGGGACCCCGGCCACACCGGCATGGGCGTTCACGGGCGCGCCCACGCGGGCGCAGGTTACCGGGATCCCGGGCGCGTCGGCATGGGCGTTCACGGGTGCGCCCACATGGGCGCCGCCTACCGGGATCGCGGGGACGTTGGCACGGGCGCTCACGGGCGCGCCCACGCGGGCGCCGGTCACCGGCACGTCTTGCGTTTCTGCGCGGCGATGGACTGCGATCTCATCCGCGGTACCGGTGATCGTCAGTACGCCACGATGGTGTGCGAGATGACATGATGAGCACGATAGTATCAGATTCATAACATCGTTAGTGCCGCCGTCGGCACGATGGACCAAATGGTGAATCTCGAGCGCTCGGGTCGAGCGGCAGCCCGGAATCCGGCAGCGTCCGCCGTCGCGACGCCAGACCAGCCGTACCACGCTCGGCGGAACATCCTGGTGCGCGCGCTCGGGAACCGGACCGTCGATCGATCCGATGTGCTGGGCGTCGCAGCGTGCGCGCTCGAGCGCGGCTGGGGTGATGGCGAGCTTCGCGCCGGCGCCCTCCTGCCAACCCTGACCGCAGCGCTCGCACACGATCACGGCGATCTGATGCTTTGCGCGACCGGTGGCCTCGGTCGCCGTTGCACCATCGAGGACGGCGGCCGCCAGCGCCGCGATCAGTTCATCGTCGGATAGATGGCTGCCATGCTCGTCGTTGAGCAGCTGGTGGGCCTGGCGCAGCGCCGTGAACGTCTCCGGTGACAGCTCGAAGCGGACCACGCGCGTCCGGACCTCGGGCTCCACCGGATCGTCGGGATTGTCGCCGGGACGATGATCGACGACGAGTTGTTCGATCTCGCCGACGGTCTTGCCCAGCGCGGCCCGTCGCCAGGCAGCTTCCGTGGCGGCCGTCGCAACGCGGGTCAGCTCTCGGACCGCCGTGAACGGCAGCTCACCAGTCGGCCGAAACGGCGCGGTCACGGCGCCGGGCGTGACGGTTGGACGCGGTTATTTCGCGGCGAGATAGCCGTCGCTGGTCAGCAGCTCGGCGGTGAGCACCGCGCCGCCGGCAGCGCCGCGTACCGTGTTGTGCGACAGCGCCACGAACCGCCAGTCGAACACCGTATCGGGGCGCAGCCGGCCGATCGTGACGGCCTGGCCGTTGCCAGCGTCGCGGTCGAGCCGGGTCTGCGGCCGCGAGTCGTCCTCGAAGTAGTGCAGGAACGGCTTGGGCGCGCTGGGCAGCCCGAGCTGCTGTGGCTTACCGCCGAACTCCTTCCACGCCGACAGGATCTGGTCCTTGGACGGCTTGCGCTCGAACGCCACGAACACCGCCGCCATGTGGCCGTCGCTGACCGGCACACGCAGGCACTGGGCGGTGATCGCCGGCGCGGTCGCCGTCTGGATCTTGCCGCCCGAGATCGAGCCCCAGATCTTGAGCGGCTCGTTCTCCGACTTCTCCTCCTCGCCCTTGATGAACGGGATGACGTTGTCGACCATCTCGGGCCAGGTCTCGAACGTCTTGCCGGCGCCCGAGATCGCCTGGTAGGTGCAGACGGCGATCTTGGTGGGGCCGAAGCTGAGCAGCGGGTGGATCGCCGGGACGAAGCACTGGATCGAGCAGTTGGGCTTCACCGAGATGAACCCGCGCTTGGTGCCGAGCCGCTTGCGCTGGGACTCGATGATCTTGGCGTGGTCGGAGTTGATCTCGGGGATCATCATCGGGACGTCGGGCGTCCAGCGATGTGCGGAATTGTTCGAGATCACCGGGGTCTCGGCCCGCGCGTAGTCTTCCTCGAGCTTGGCCGTGGCGTCCTTCGCCATGTCGACCGCGCAGAACACGAAGTCGACCTGACCGGCGATCGAGGCGATGTCCGAGGCGTTGCCGACCGTGAGCTTGGCCGCCGCGGCCGGGACCTGCGTGGGCAGCGTCCAGCGCCCGGCGACCGCATCGGCGTACGATTTGCCGGCGGACGCTGCGCTCGCCGCGACAACCGTGACGTCGAACCACGGATGTGCGTCGAGCAATGCCACAAAGCGCTGGCCGACCATGCCGGTCGCGCCGAGGACCCCGACTTTGAGCTTGTTTGCCATGACGCGTCACTCTAACAAATCCTGCGCGCTCGTCGAATACTTCGCGCGAGCAACCGAGGTTCGCGTCGCTCGTCTCAGGGAGGTTCGCGTCGCTCGTCTCAAGGCGCGTCGCTCGTCGCAGGGAGGGCGCGTCGCCCGTCTCAGGGAGGTTCGCGTCGCTCGTCTCAGGGAGGTTCGCGTCGCTCGTCTCAAGGCGCGTCGCTCGTCGCAGGGAGGGCGCGTCGCTCGTCTCAGGGAGGTTCGCGTCGCTCGTCTCAGGGCGTGTGGTTCGCTGCGTTTGCGTCGCTCGCCTCAGGGCGCGTGAGGCGCCTCGCTCGCCTCAGGGTGCGGCTGAGCCGGGCGGTCCGGCGCGCCGGTCCAGCGCGTCGACGCGGATCCGCTCGGGCGGCGTGAACGTTCGCGCGAGCAGGTCGTCGATGCGGCGGTCGCGCTCGGCAGCGTCGAGCCGCGGATCGGCGTAGAGCGCAGCGCGGGCGGCGCGAAACGCCGCGAGCCGCGCGTCCCACGCGGCGTGCGCGCGATCGAGCTCGGCGAGCCGGCCGGCCGCCGCTGCTCCGAGCGTCGCGGTCCGCGCCGCGGTGATCTCTTGATCGGTGGCGCCGGCGGCGCGCATGGCGGTCTCGTGGTTCAGCTCGTTCAGCGGCGCCAGCGCGGCGGCGCGCGCCTCGCGTATCGCGACCGGGGTGCGGGCCTCGATGTCGGCGAGCCGGCGCTCGCGATCAGCCGGCGCCAGCGCGGGGTCGGCGACGACGTCGCGGCGAGCGAGGGCGGCGTAGATCGCGGCCTCTTCGTCGGCGAAGAACGCCTTGGCGACCGCGGGCGAGAACCATGCGGCGCGCAGGTCGTGGACCTGATCGAGGCCGGCCGCGGCGGACGCTGGCACCACGAGTCGCCGAGCCGCGTCGCGGTACCCGAGGTAGCGATCGAGGATCTCGAGGGCCTCCGCGGCGGCGGTGGCCGGCAGTCGCTGGCGCAGCACGGCGATGATCCGGGCGCGCATGGTCGCGATCGGCTCCTCGCCCGACGCCGCGAGGAAGTGGTCGAACAGCCGGCGGAGCTCGAGGTCGATCACCAGGTGGCCTGCGGCATCGGCTTCGATCTCGCCATCTGCCTCGGTGCCTTCGAGCGACGCCGGTACCGCCTCCGGCGGCGTGACCTCGGGGTACGGCGCGGTGATCTCGGGCGTGCGCGCCGCGGTCGCGACATTCGGCCGCGGGGCTGCGGCCGGGGCGCGGGAGCGATCGGCCGGCGCGTGCGATCCGCACCGCGTGACCAGGCCCAACGCCACGATCGACCCGGCGATGACCGCGATGCCGCCGAAGATCGGGACGGCGCGGCGCTGCACTACAGCCCTGCGTTGCGAAGCCGATTGGCGTGCGCGCGGAACACCGAGACCGGATTGGTCTCGAAGATCGAGGTCATGCCGAACAGCTGATTGACCTCGTCGAGATGGTTCATCGAGTAGTTGTCGCGTAGCACCTTGCCGAAGTGCCCGCTGCAGCGCCCGACCAGACCATCGGAGTCTTCGCCGTAGAACAGCGAGGTCAGCATCAGCGCCGCATCGGAGAGATCGAACAGGTTGGTCACCGAGCTGGTCCCGGCCCACGAGTACAGCGGGATGCCTTGCGCCGAGGTCGGGGTGGCGCCGCAGCGGGTGGCCGCCAGGCCGAGCGGGAACCGCTGGTTGAACTCGGCCGCGCCGGCCGATGACAGCGAGTGCAGCGCGCCGATCGCATCCTGCGGCTCGGCCGTGCCGGTCAGCAGATCCAGGATCGTGCCGAGGCTGTTGGCGAACGCCGCCAGCACGGTCTCGGTGAACCCGCCGGGCGCGAGGTTGTCGGCGAGGAAGTCCGCCAGGTCGGCCCCGAGGTGCGGCGTCGCCACGGTGGTCAGCGACGCGATCAGGTCGGGACGCACCGCCATCACGTAGCGCGCGTCGAGCCCGCCCTGTGAGTGGCCGATCAGGTTCACCTTGCCCGCGCCGGTCGACGCCGCGATGAACTCGATCTGCTCGAGCAGCTGTTCGCCGCGCGCCTCCGCCGAGCCGAATGCGCTCACCTGCGTGACAAACACCGTGGCGCCGCCGGATTGCAGGTCGCTCGGGATCTCGAAGAAGTAGTCGAGCACGCCGAATAGCTGACGAAACCCGGACAGCCCGTGCGCGAGGACGATCGGATAACGCGTCTTGGTGAACGTCGACGCGGCGTCGGCGCGCCGTGCGGGAATTGCTACTGCGGTGATGATCGCCGCCGCGACCGCGATGCGGCCGATGGCCAGACGAAGACGGGGCAACATAGGCATCTCGAACATCTTCGACATGCACCGTATCTACGCACACTGCCCACCAGCCGTCACCGGGCCAGTCTCCATTCTGTACTGCGCGCGAAGCTAAAATCACTTTGCCGTACTGCGTTATACCGGTTGTCTCTTGTGTAGGAGTTTGAGCTTCGGCAATTGCTGCCGCATGACGCTACCGGTCAGCCGCGCGAGATCCCCGCGCTGCGGCGTGACGGGTCCAGACGAAATTCGAGCAGACCCGTCAAATCGTCATCCGGCGCGGCGCGGCGCGGCGCGAGTCCTGCGTGGCGGGCGTAGGAATGATCAGGATGACACTATCTGGATTGCAACAGCGCGATGCGGCGATCGAGACGCTGCTGTCGGTGGCCCGCCGCGAAATGCTGCTGCTGGCGATCGCGAAGGGTGTGAGCGATGACGATGGTGCCGCGGTGGCATGCGCCCGGCTGCGATGGGCGATCGGTGCGGCGCGACAGTCGATCGCGACGTTCTCGCACGACCCGCGCGTCGAGCGCTGCGTGAGTCAGCTCGATCGGGTGGCCAATCGCGCGCAGCGCTGGTTGTGCGATGAGCCGACGCGATCGCTGCAAACGATCGGCGATCTCATCGATCGCGTCGCGATCCGTCGCGGTGGGCGCGCCCAGATCGAGGCGGCGCACGCGAGCTTGATCGACCTCGACCTCGATGATCTCGAGCTCGGCCGGATCGTGCTGCACGGTGCGATCCTGACGGAGGTGACGGTGCGCCGCGCCGGCTGCGACGCCGCGGACGCAAGCGCGACGCGCTGGCTGCGCTGCGACCTCGAAGCCAGCTCGCTGGCGATGGCGGTGTTCGCCGGCAGCACGCTGGACCACTGCGACCTGACGCGCGCCAACCTCGAGGGCACCAGCTGGCATCGCGCGGCGCTGTCGCATTGCAAGCTGCCGCGCGCGGGGCTGCTCGACGCCAGGCTCGACCGCGCCGTGTTCAGCGACTGCAACCTGCGTGGGGTCGATCTCGAGATCGTCCGACATCCGGACGTGGCGACCCTGGTCGGCGCCCGGTTCGTGCGCTGCGATCTGCGCGAGACCAACTGGGGCGGCCGCGACCTCGGTGGCGTGGCCTTCATCGACTGCAAGCTGTTCGGTGCGCACGGGGCGCCCCAGCTCGCCGGCGCGGTGATCGAGCGGGCCGACATCTCGATCCTGGCGGATGGCTCGAGGACCGCCCTGCCGAGCGAGGTCGAGACCGGCTGGCGCACGGTGGTGGGCGCGGGCAGCGGAGCGACCGCCGGCGACCCCGAGGCAGCGTCTGCCCGCGGTGCGCGCACGTCGCAGTGATCGCAACGCGACCGCGGCTCGCGTAGGATGCGCCATGCTCGAAGGCGCGGTCACCTCCCCGATGGTCGGCGCGTACATGCGTGCCGCGGTGCTCATCGCGATCGGCCTGGTGGGTTGCAGCGGCATGGCCCCCAGCGCGGTGCGGACCGATGCGCCCAGGCCCGGTGACGCGGCGGTCGACGGGGGGCTGGTCCCGGGCTCGCTCGAGGTGAGCTGGATGCACGGCTCGGCCGATTGCAGCCAGAACACCGATCCCGAGGTCCAGGTTCATCGCTACAACGCGACGACATACATTATCCGACAGAACAAGTGCCTCACGTTCGAGGCGCCGTTCATCTACCTGCTGATCGGAACGCAGTCGGCGCTGTCGTTCGACACGGGAGCGACCAACACCGCCACCCTGCGCGATACGATCAAGGGCCTGATCGGCGACAAGCCGCTGGTCGCGGCGCATTCCCACGCCCACGGTGACCACATCGCCTCCGACGGCAAGCTCGCGGGCCAGCCCGGCGTCACGGTGGTGCCCAACACCGTCGCCGGTCAGCAGGCGGCGTTCGCCATCACGAGCTGGCCGGAGGCGCTCGGGCACGCCGAGCTCGGCGACCGCGCGCTCGATGTGATCGCGATTCCCGGCCACGAGGCCACTCACATCGCGATCTATGATCGCCAGACCGGGCTGCTACTGACCGGTGACTCGCTGTATCCTGGCCTGTTGTTCATTCGCGATTGGCTCACCTATCGCACGAGCATGCACCGACTCGCACAGTTCGCGCAGGCGCACCCGATCGCGCACATCCTCGGCGCCCATATCGAGATGACATCTACCCCCAAGGTCGTCTACCCGTACCGCACCACGTATCAACCGGCCGAGCACGCGCTCCCGCTGACCGTGGCTCACCTGATCGAGCTCGACGAGGCGCTGATCCAGCTTGGCCCTACCAGGCCCACTCAATCGATCGCCCACGACGACTTCGTGATCGATCCGACCTAGCTGGCTCGACCCGGGCAGGTGCGCAGCCCGTCACCGGGCATCGCAGGTCTTGGCCACGGTCTTGGCGCGCTGCGTCGAAGCGGTTGTTACGGTAATGACTCGACTCGGCGCGTCGTCCGGGCCGCGAACACGTTTTGTTGCGAATCATTCGCTAGGTGAGACTCGACTATTGGGTGCCTAAACAAAACGTGTAATGTGGAAGGCGCGCCGGCGACTCTTTGCACGCTGGCAAACGCTGGACTGACAACTCGTGTCTTGACAAAGGACGACATGACCACCGCCAACACAACCCCGACGATCGCTCCTGAAGAGCGCAAGGTCATCTTCGCGTCGTCGCTGGGGACCATCTTCGAATGGTACGACTTCTACCTGTACGCGACGCTGGCCACGTTCTTTGCCGCGAAGTTCTTCCCGCCCGGCAACGACACCGCGGCCCTGCTCTCGGCCCTCGCGACCTACGCCGCCGGCTTCCTCGTCCGGCCGTTCGGCGCGCTGGTGTTCGGCCGGATCGGCGACCTGGTCGGCCGCAAGTACACATTTCTCGTCACCATCAGCGTCATGGGTGTCTCGACGTTCGGGGTCGGGCTATTACCTAGCTACGCCACCCTCGGGCTGGCGGCGCCGGTCCTGCTCACCTTGCTTCGTCTGATGCAGGGCCTCGCGCTCGGCGGGGAATACGGCGGTGCGGTGATCTATGTCGCCGAGCATTCGCGTCAGGATCGGCGCGGCTATTCCACCAGCTGGATCCAGACCACCGCGACGATCGGGTTCTTCCTGTCGCTGCTGATCATCGGGCTGTGCCGCGGTCTGATCTTCTCCAAGGAAGACTTCGCGGCCTGGGGCTGGCGCGTTCCGTTCTGGTTCTCGCTGATCCTCCTCGGGTTCTCGCTGTACATCCGGCTCAAGCTGCACGAGTCGCCGGTGTTCCTCAAGATCAAGGCCGAGAACCGGGTCAGCAAGCAGCCGCTGACCGACAGCTTCCTGCGTTATCCCAACGTGAAGTACGTGGTGCTCGCGCTGTTCGGTGCGGTCGCAGGGCAGGGCGTGGTCTGGTACACCGGCCAGTTCTACGTCCTGTTCTTCCTCCAGAACACGCTGCAGGTCGACTGGTTGACCGTGTACCTGCTGCTCGGCGCCGCGCTCCTGATCGGCACGCCGATGTTCGTCGTGTTCGGCCATCTCTCGGATCGCATCGGCCGGGTGAAGATCATCCTCAGCGGCTGCTTGCTCGCGGCGCTGATCTACTTCCCGCTGTTCAAGGGGCTCACGCACTACGCCAATCCGACCCTCGAGAGCTTCCGGCAGCGCACGACGATCACGGTCGCTGCCGAGGACTGCAATTTCCACGTGTTCACCACGGCCAATACCGTGTTCTCGGCGTGCGATCGAGTCCGAGATCTGTTGACCAAGCGAGGGCTGTCGTTCGAGGCCGCGCCCGCCGTCAGCGGTCAGCCGGTGGTCACGCGGATCGCTGGCGCAGGGCCGGCCGATACGAAGCTCGCGGACAAGGAGCTCGCGAGCTGGACGCCGGACAAGAATCCCACCGACAAGGACTCGAAGTATCTGAAGGCGCTCGAGGACGAGCTCAAGGTACGCGGCTATCCCGGCGCCGCAGTGAGCGCGCAGATCAACTACGGCATGGTGCTGCTGCTGCTCGTCGTGCTGATCATCCTCGTCACGATGGTCTACGGGCCGATCGCGGCGCTGCTGGTCGAGCTGTTCCCGGCCAAGATCCGCTACACCTCGATGTCGTTGCCGTATCACCTCGCCAACGGCTGGGTCGGAGGTCTGTTGCCGCTGGTCGCGACCGCGATGGCGGCCGCGTCGGGCAATATCTACTACGGTCTGTGGTACCCGGTCATCGTCGCGCTGGTCACGCTCGTGATCGGCGGACTGTTCTTGCGCGACGCCAAGCCCGGCTTCAACATCAACGACTAGTCGGCGAGTCCTCGCGGCGGCGTCAGTGAGAGAGCGCGGCGGCGAGCTTGTCGAGCAGCTCGCGGGTGCCGCGCTCGCGCGACCCGGCGTCGTCGTAGCCGTCGAGGTACACGCCGTGCTCGGTGTAGGTTAGGCGAGTGCCGGTGCCGGCCGGCGCTAGCTCCACGGTCGCGAGGGACACCGAGATCCGGGTGGCGTCGAGGTACATGTCGTAGGTCGACACGATCCGCTGGTCGGCGACGATGTCGTGGTACGTGGCCTCGTACCGATGGAGCTGGCCGCCAGGAGGGCTGCCGGCGACGGTCTCGCGGCCGCCGACCCGGAAGTCGAGCTGGTGCGGCTGGCGCGTCCACTCGTCGGCGCCGGAGAACCAGCGCGCCTTGGCGGCCTGGCTCGCCCACGCGGCGAACACGCGCGCCGGCGCGCTGGGGTACGTGCGCTCGATGGAGAACGACGCGTGGTGGGTGGACGGCTCGCGTGCGTGCGCGGAACCGGTGGCGGGGGGCTTGGTCGATCTGGACATGAAGATCACGGCTTTCTCCGCGTGCCGGGGCGGCGCGCGGGGGCGGAGAGAGGAGGTTCGTCGGCAAGAAAGTCGCCGAGCCGATCGAGCCGGCGCTCCCAGGCTCCGCGCCGTGCGGTCACCCACTGCTCGACCGTGGCGAGCGCCGCGGCATCGACCCGGCAGGTCCGGATGCGGCCGACCTTCTCGGAGCGGATCAAGCCGCTCGCCTCGAGCACCTGGAGGTGCTGGAGCACCGCGGGGAGCGACATCGCCAGCGGCGCGGCGAGCTCGCTCACCGAGATCGGCTGCTCGGTCAGCCGCTCGACGATCGCCCGCCGGGTGGGATCGGCGAGCGCGCCGAACAGTCGATCGAGGGGGGTACCGGGCTGGGCGGCGGCTCTCACCATCGGGCCGGCCATCAGGCCGGAAGCAGGTGGAAGAACGGCCGCGCCTCGGTGAGCACGCGGGCGAACGACGGCCGCTCGACCAGCCGGCCGAGATACGCCGTCAGGTTGCGCAGGCCACCATCGATCGGCACGTTCCGGTTGGCGTAGAACAGCGCCGGCGCCGCGGCGCAGTCGGCCATCGTGAACGCCGCGCCGGTCGCCCACGGCCCGGCGCCGATCATGTCGTCGAGCATCGCATACGCGTTGCGCAGCCGCGCCGTCGCCCGCTCGATGCCGTACGGATCGCGGTGGTCGGCCGGGCGCAGCCGGTCGGCGACGATGGCCTGCATCTCGGCGTGGACGTAGAGATCGAACTGACGATCGCGGAGCCGGACCGCGCGCGCCCGATCGGGGTCGGCGGGGATCAGGGTCGCTGCACCGGGGTGGCGGTCCGCGAGGTACTCGATGATGATCGTGGACTCGGGGAGGACCTCGCCGGTGGCGTCGTCGACCAGCACCGGGAACTTGCCGACCGGCGATAGCTTGATCAGCGCCGCGCGCTGCGCCGGATCGGACAGGTTGACGAACTGGGTCGTGAATGGCGCCCCGGTCTCGTACAGCGCGACCAGCGCCTTCATGCAGAACGACGACAGCGGGTGGTAGTAGAGCGTGAGCGACATGGCGAGCTCGCTTTTGTGGCGGTGGGAGCGGGACGTTGATACTTAGGCAGATGCTTAACTATCACCGCGCGGCTCGGCTGGCAAGCCGATCATGCGTCACGCCCGCGATCGGATACCTGCGCCGCCGACTCGAGCGATACCTACGCCGCCGACTCGAGCGCGTCGCCGATCGGCAGCCGGAGGAAGAACGTCGTGCCGGTGCCGGGCTCGCTGACGAATCGCAGCGAGCCGCTGTGCTTGTCGACGATGACGCTGCGCACGATCGCGAGGCCCTGGCCGGTCCCGCGGCCGACCTCCTTGGTCGTGAAGAACGGATCGTAGATCTTGTCGTGGATCGTCTGCGGGATCCCGCCGCCGGTGTCGCGGATCGAGATCTCGACGTCGCTGCCGTCGCGCCGCGTGCACACGGCGATCTTGCCCTTCGCGCCGGTCTGGCCGACCACGTCCTGGATCGCGTGGGCGGCATTGATCACGAGGTTCAGCACCGCCTGGTTGATCTCGCCGCCGTTGCAGCGCACCAGGGGTAGCTCGGCGAGGTCGGTCTCGACGTCGGCGATGTACTTGCACTCGTTGGCCGCGATCATCAGCGTGCTCTCGATCGCGCGGTTGAGGTCGACCAGGGTCTTCTCGTCGCGATCGGGGTGCGCGAAGTCCTTCATCGAGCGCACGATCGCGGCCACCCGGCCGAGGCCGTGGAGCGCGGCGTCGAGCGCGGACGGCGCGTTGGCCAGGGTGTAGTCGACGTCGGACTCCGCTTCGGTGGTGCGCGCGGCGAACACCGCGGCCTCGATGTCACCGTGCTCGTCGATCGTGGTGGCGAGCTCGCGGTACTTGGCGATCGTATCGACCAGGCTCGGCAGCGCGTCGCGCATGAAGGTGACGCTGTCGGAGACGTACTGCACGGGCGTATTGATCTCGTGCGCGATCCCGGCGGCGAGCCGCCCCACGGACTCGAGCTTCTGGGCGAGCCGGAGCTCGGTCTCGATGCGCTCGCGCTCGTCCGCGGCATCGCGCAGCTTCTGGTTGGCGAGGGTCAGCTCCTTGGTGCGGTCGGCGATCAGCTCCTCGAGCTGGGTCCGATACTGCGCGAGCTCGCGCTCGGCCTGCTCGCGGACCAGGATCTCGCTGCGCAGCTCGTCGTTGGCGCGCGAGATCGCCTCGGCTTGCACGCGCTGCTCCGCGAACAGCGTCGCGTTCTCGAGTGAGACCGCGATCTGCGACACCAGGATGGCCAGCGCGTCGAGCCGCGACTGGGTGAACGCGCCGGAGATCAGCGTGTTCTCGAGGTAGAGCACGCCGGCCGCGCGGTCCTTGTGCTTGACCGGCATGCACAGCACCGATTTCGGCTCGCGGGTCTGGATGTACTCGTCGTTGCCGAACCGGGGATCCGCCATGGCGTCGTCGAGCACGACGACGTTGCCGGTGCGCTGGACGTAGTGGACGATCGATCGCGGCACCGGCGCGCCGGCGAGCGGGATGCTGGTCGTCGAGATCTTGGGCGCGCCGCCGGTGCGCGACGCCGCGACGCGCAGCCCTTGCGGCGTATCGAGCACGAGCGCGCCACCCTCGGCCCCGGCGTTCTCGAAGATGATGTCGAGCATGCGCTCGAGCAGCTTCTCGAGCTCGAGCTCGCCGGAGATCGCGCGCGTCGCCCGCGCGATCGCGGTGACGTCGAGCACCTCGGACGCCGTGCTGGTCGTGACGGTGCCGGTCAGCCGCAGCTGCCCGGCCGCGCGGACGATCCCTGGGTGCTTGCGCTCGAGGATCGTCACGTTGCGCTGGGCACCCAGGCCCGCGTACAGGTTCCGGGCGCGCAGCATGTAGATCTGCGCCACGTCGGGCTTGCCGCGATCGAGCCAGAACCGGCCGTGGAGCTCGTGCGCCAGGGCCTCGAGCCGGCGCCGCCCGTAGCGCACCGCCGACTCGGTAGCACGGTCGTAGAGCGCAAGGGTCAGCGCGAGCTCGCTCGACAGCGACGCCCGCTCGGCCTCGACCAGCAGGTACATCGTCTCGAAGTTCGCCGGGCAATCACCGGCACTCCGGAACAGCTCGCCCTGGTTGGCGTCGATCAGCGCGTCGAGCTCCGGCCGGCAGGTCGGGCGTTGCCGGCACATCGCGACCGCGGCGAGGCAGTGATAGAACTGGTGCTCGACGACCTTGATGCTCCCCGACGCGCTCGCCTCGAGCGGCCGGTTGGCCGTCGCGATATCGAACGCCGACGCCGCATCACCGATCGAGTAGGTCGTATCGACGAACAGCGTCATGAAGTCGAACTGGTGCAGCGCGTTGGACTCGTGCGTCGTGATCAGCGTGAGCTCGGTGTCGTTGTCATCGGTGGCCAGCGTCTCGAGCTCGCCGATGAGCACGCGCATCCGATCGATCTGCCAGGTGATCAGCCGCGCACAGGCGATATCGCCGACCTCGCGGCAGTGCTGGCGATAGGTCCGCGCGTCATGGCAGATCTCGGGGAATGGCTCGGCCCCGCGAAACACCCGGAGCGCGATCTCGGCCGCGGCGGCGTTGCCGGCATGGATGTGGTCGCCGACCTCGCGCCCGATCCGGACGGCGTCCCGCAGATAACCGATCGCGTCGTCGATCGGGCTCAGCCAGGGCGACGACATCATCGCAAACGCGAACAGCACCGACGGTCGCAACGCGCGGTCATCGAGCCGGTTGTTGAGCTCGAGCGAGAGCTTGCCGAACCGCAGCGCCAGGTGGTTCAGCGGCGTGCCGCGCAGGATCGATGTGAGCACGCCGTAGCTCAGGGCCGACGACGGGCCGTTGCCGTGCTCGAGAGAGAGCAGCACGATCTGCGAGGTGATGAGCGCGCCGAGCGCGGGCTCGGCCTGGAACGCGGCCGGGATGCAATTGCGGAGCAGCAGCGTGAGCGCGAGCGCGTCGGGGTCCGTCATCGCGGGGAGATCGATCAACTCCTCGATCTCCCGGCTGCCGATCCGCTGCATGATCTCGCCGATCGCAGCCTCGATCGCGGCCGCGACCGTGGCCGGATCGTCTGGCAGCACGCGGCCGAGCAGCGCCGCCGCCCGCCGGGTGCATGCGATCGCGGACTTCATGTCGTTCGCGTGGCTGTAGATCGTTGCGCGCAGCGCCTCGAGCGCGCCGAGATCGCGGTTGTGCGTGGTGTGGGTGCCGGCCGCGTCGAGGATGTCCAGCGCGTGCGCCACCTCGCCGCTCAGGTACGTGCACTCGGCCAGCATCACGTGGGCGTCGAGCTGTTCGCGATAGTCGGCGTGCCAGTCCAGCTGATCGACGGCGATCCGCAGGCAGTCGACCGCGGTCGCGTAGGCCGCGGAGCACCGGGCCTTGCGCGCGGCCGTGACGTCGAGCCGGGCGAGCTCGGCGAGCCGGACCGGGTCGTCGATCAGCGAGATCGCGCGGTTCAGGTGCGAGACGATGTCGAAGATCCGCTCGGACAGCTCGACCGGCGACGAGCTCGCGAGCAGCAGCTCGCCGATCTGGAGGTGCATGCGCTGCTGATTCTCGGGTGAGGTCAAGGCGTACGCGGCGCGCTGGATCCGATCGTGCTGAAACCGCAGCCGACGAAACACCAGGCCCGACCCGGTCGGCGCGGTGACGAACTCGAGCTCCGACAGCGGGACCACGAGCTCCTGGTCGAACGCCGCGCGGAGCTCGGCGTGGAGGGTGGGCGGTGACATGCCGGCGATCAGCGCGAGCAGCTCGAGGTCGAAGCGGTTGCCGATCGCGGCGGCCAGCGACAGCAGGTGCTGGGTGGACGGCGGCAGCTTGCGGAGGCTGTCGGCCAGCAGATCGGCGACGTTCTCCGAGATCGGCGCGCGCTCGATCGACGCGGCGTCGAACGTGAACCGCCGGAGGCCGGGGTCGAACACGATGTGTCCGGCCTCGTGGAGCGCGAGCAGGAGCTGGCGAACGAAGAATGGATTGCCGTCGGTCTTGCGGCACACCAGGCGCGCGAGCGGCTCGACCACCGCGGCGTCGCAGTGCAGCGCGTCGGCGACCAGATCGGCGATGACCTCGGCGGGCAGCGGCGCGATGTCGAGCCGGGTGATCCGGCGCTGCTTGACGAGCTCGCGGGCGGCGACCATGACCGGGTGGCTGCTCGAGACCTCGTTGTCGCGGAACGCCTCGATCAAGAGGAACGCCTCGGTGCCCTCCGACATCGCGACCTGCTTGAGCAGGTGCGCGCTCTCCGGGTCCGCCCACTGCATGTTGTCGAGGAACAGCACCAGCGGATGCGCCCGCTTGGTGAATACCTGGATGAAGTTCTGCAGCGTCAGGTTGAACCGGCTCTGGGTCGCGGCGATGTCGAGCGCGACGACGGGCGGCTGCGGCCCGATGATCCGCTCGAGCGCGGGGATCGCGTCGATGACGATCTGGCCGTTGGGGGCGATCGCGGCTCCGATCGCGTCGCGCCACCGGGCGAGCTCGTCCTCGTTCTCGGTCAGCAGGTGATGCGTCAGCTCGTCGAACGCCGCGACCAGCGCGGGGTACGGTGTGTCGCCGCGCAGCTCATCGAACTTGCCACCGAGGAAGTAGCCGCGCGCGCGGGTCACCAGCGGGAACAGCTCGCGCACCACCGAGGTCTTGCCGACCCCCGAGTGACCGGAGACCAGGACGGCTTCGACCGCGCCGGCCGCGGTGCGCGCGAACGCGCTCTCCAGGATGCCGAGCTCGGCGCTGCGGCCGTACAGCTTGGCGGGCAGGTCGAACTGCGTCGTGATGTCGTCGCTGCACAACACGAAGTCGCTGATCGTGCCGGTCGCGACGAACCGCGTGGCGCACGTGCGCAGATCCGCGAGCAGGCCCTCGGCCGTCTGGTAGCGATCCTCGGGCGCCTTGGCGAGCAGCTTCATCACGATCGCCGACAGCGGGCGCGGGATCTTGGGATCGATCGAGATCGGCGCGGGTGGGCGGACCGCGAGGTGCGCGTGGACGATCGACAGGATATCGCTGTCGAGGAACGGCAAGCGCCCGGCGAGCATCTCGAACAGCGTGACGCCGAACCCGTACAGATCCGCGCGGCTGTCGGTCACCCGGTTCATCCGGCCGGTCTGCTCCGGCGCCATGTAGAGCAGCGTGCCCTCGAGGGTCATCGGCGACACGAACCCGTGTTGCTCGGTGCGCCAGGTGGTCGCGACGTCGAAGTCGATCAACCGGGTCTCGCCGGTGGCGGCGTTGAAGACGATGTTGTTGGGCGTGACGTCCTTGTGGATGATGCCCGCGGCGTGGACATCGCGGAGCGCGGTCACCACGCCGATCGCGACGCCGAGCGCATCGGCGATGGTCAGCCGCCCGCGCGCGAGGTAGCGATCGAGCGACTCGCCCCCGAAGTCCTGGACGACCAGCACGGCATGGTCACCTACCGCCGCGACATCGAACACGCGGACCACGCGATCCGAGCGGATCGATTCGAGGATCGTGAGCTCGTGGCGCAGCCGCGCGAGCGACTCCTCGAGCGTCATGTGGCCCGCGTTGGCGACCTTCAGGATGACCGGTTGGTCGTCGGTCGCACGCCGGGCGCGGTACACGGTCGAGCGCGACCCCGCGTAGAGCCGCTCTACTGCGAGATATCCTGGGAACGGCGGCGGATCGACGTCGTGCATCGGCAGCTGATCGCTGGGTCGACCAAACCGCGGTGTTGTCGAGATGCCTGCGACAATTCGCTAGCGTGGCCGAACGCGTCATCAGCCCGCGAGCGAGGTCGAGGCTGGCGGCACGATCCAGCGCAGCGCCATCGCACCGGGCCGGCGCCAGCCGCGCTCGACATGGAATCGCCACAAGCGCTCCGCACCATCGAGCGCACGGACCTCGGGGCCGTCCCACTGGATCTCGGTCGTGCCCTGGAGGTGCAGCAAGTCGCCGGTCAGGAAGTCAGCGAACAGCAGCGCGGCGCGCGGCTCGGACACCAGGTTGCCCAGCGTGTTGAAGTAGTGATTGCCCGAGAAGTCCGGAATCGTGAGGACATCACCGTCGATGCGAACGAACCCGGTCGGGCCGCCGCGGTGCGAGACATCCACGCCGCCGGTCGGCTCGCCGAGCCGAGCGCTGGTCGCGACGAACAACGTGTCTGCGCCGGCGATCCGCTGGGCGGCTTCGTGATCCAGCCGGTCCAGCGCCTCGGTCGCCGCGGTGCCGGGCCGCGCGCGGCGGAGCTCGCGCGGATGGATGTACTGCGGGCAGTTGCCGAAGCTCTGGCGGATCGCCACGGTGATGCTGCCGGCGCCGGCCGCCGTGATGACGCCGTTCGCGCGGTTGCGGCGCCGCGTCGCAGGCTGGAGGCCGAGCAGGCCGAACGGCGCACCCGCCGTGAACGCGCGGCTCGCCGGATCCGCCGGGTCGAGGTCCACCGCGATCCGCAGCGTCTCCGGATCCGGCGCGGCGACAAACCCGGGCGTGCCGGTCCACAGCGTCGCTACCGGCGCATCGCGGTCCACCGATGCGACGACGACGAACGGCAGCGCCTCGAAGAACGTGCGGTGCTGCGCGGGCATCCGATCGCGGATCGCGCCGCCCGACGAGCCGCCGCCGGCGAGCGCCTGCGCCTCGAGCTCGCCGCGATGAAACGGCCCGCCGGTCACGTCAGCGCTCCCCCGTCCGGCACCACCGAGACCGGCATCGGCAGAAAGCCGGGCAGCGCCTCCACCCGGGCGAGCCACGCTCGCACGTGCGGATAGTCGGCGAGCGAGATCCGGCCCTCGGGCGCACGAGCGACATAGGGATAGCCGGCGAGATCGGCGATCGTCGGGTGCGCCGCGGCGAGGAACCCACCCGCGGTGAGGTGGAGATCCATGAAGCCGAGCAGCCGCGCGGCGATCTCGTGGCAGTCCGCGAGGACGCCTGGTCCTCCCCACAGCGTGAGGGCGCGCGCAGCCGCCGGCCCGTACTTCATCTCGCCCGCGGCGATCGACAGCCAGCGCTGCACGTGGGCCGCGGTGACCGGGTCGTCGGGCAGCCACGGCGCTCCGCCGCCGTAGCGCTTGGCCAGGTACACCAGGATCGCGTTGCTATCGGCGATGATCAGCTCGCCGTCCTGCAGCACCGGGATCTGCCCCAGCGGGTTCAAGGCCCGGAACGCCAGCGACTGGCGCACCGCGACGGGCGAGTTGGCGAGGCGATACGGAACCCCGAGCATGCTCAGAAAGTTCTGGGCCCGATGCGTATGGCCGGACAACACGGTGCCGTGAATCACGAGGCTGGAAGACGTCACGAGGGCTCCTGCGGCGAAAGGGATGACATGTTGTAGTCACCCGGCGGCCGCGGGGGCAGCCGCGCTGACCGAAACTCATCATTCCATGATATGGAATAATCATGGATCGCCTCGACGAGCTCGCGATCTTCGTCGCCATCCTCGACGAGGGCAGCCTGGCCGCGGCGGCGCGCAGGCTGCGGAGGTCGCCGCCCGCCGTGACCCGTGCGCTCGCCATGCTCGAGGAGCGAGTCGGCGCGCGGCTGCTCGAGCGCACCACGCGCCGCAGCCGTCCGACCGATGCGGGCAAGCGCCTGGCCGACGACGCCCGCCAGGTCCTCGCCGGCTACGGCAACGCCGTGCGCGAGGTCTCGGCCGCTGCGGTCCGCGGGGTCCTGCGCGTGACCGCGCCGCTGGTGTTCGGCCGCCGCCACATCACGCCGATCGTCACCAGCTTCCTCGATGCCCATCCCGCGATCCGCGTCGACCTCGTGCTGAACGATCGCAACGTCGATCTGGTCAGCGACGGCCTCGACGTCGCGCTCCGGATCGGCGTCCTCGCCGATTCGAGCTTGATCGCGCGCAAGGTCGGCGAGGTCCGCCGCGTCCTGGTCGCGAGCCCGCGCTACCTCGTCGGATGCCCGCCGCTTCGCACACCCAGCGATCTGACCCGGCACGATGTCATCTTCACGTCGAGCCGGTCGGGTGCGGTCGAGGCCCGGTTCGCCGGGTCAGCGGGCGATCAGGGCGATCAGATCGTGCACGTCGCGCCGCGGCTTTTGGTCAACGACGTCGAGGCGATGCTCCTGGCGGTTCGCGCGGGCGGCGGCATCGGCCGCGCGCTGTCGTACCAGGTCGCCGACGACCTCGCGTCGGGCACCCTGGTGCGCCTGCTTCCCGAGTTCGAGCTGGCGCCGGTGCCCGTACAGCTCGTCGTCCCCAGCGCTCGTCACCTGTCGGCCAAGGCGCGTAGCTTCGTCGACCACGCCGCGCGCCAGCTCGCGAGCCTCACGGTGATCCGCCCCGGCTGGTGACCGTGGAGATTAGCCGTTCCGGGACGCGGCCAGTGCCGTGCGGATTTCGGACGCATGGGTTGCGCGGCCGAGGGCGCTGATCAGCTCGGTCAGCACGCCACCGTCGTGTAGCGCTTCCACCACCGCACGCTGCTCGTCCGTGACCATGTCGAGCTTGGCTGCGAGCAGCGCGAGCACGGCGGTGCGCAGCCCTTTCTCGACGCCTTGTTCGAGGCCCTGTTCACGGCCTTGCTCGAGGCCCTGTTCACGGCCTTGCTCGAGGCCCTGTTCACGGCCTTGCTCGAGGCCCTGTTCACGGCCTTGCTCGAGGCCCTGTTCACGGCCTTGCTCGAGGCCCTGTTCACGGCCTTGCTCGAGGCCCTGTGAGTAGTACTTGCGTGCAAATTCGCTCTGGTAGACGTAGCCTTGCATGTGGGACTCCAGCAGCTCACGAAGCGACGGCGGCAGCGCCGCCATGATCAGATCCAAGTATAGCCGGGCTTGATCCTCCGGGAGCCCGATAATCGCGGAGACCGCGACCGTGGCGATCTCGAGCTCGGGGTGGGCCATCGCCGAGAGGACGGCGAGCTCGGGAACGTGCTGAACATCCGCCAGGTTGGTCGTGCGTGGAACGTCGGCGAGCTCGATGACCACCGGCTCGAGGAAGAACCTGGGATGACCGAGTACAATGGGGGCACGCGCCCAGGCCGCGATGCGCGGCAGCTTGGTCACTACGAGCAGCACGACCGGACAGCGGAGCTTGGCTCGCAGCGTCGCGACATAGACCGGCCATGAGTACTTTTTGTCCGGGTCGACGCCCAGCTGGACCTCGACGATGATCGCCGCAACGGGCGGCTCGCCGCTGTCACGCAGTACGACGACGGAGTCCGCTCGGTACTCGGTGGACACGACCTGCGAGAGGTCGATCGGCGCGTGGTCGACCCGATCGTGGCGGAACGCGATCTGGGCGCACGCATCGAGTAACCGGGGGGCAAGCTCGGCGCAGTTGCGAAACAGATCGACGAGCACTTCGTGGGGTGGAGATGGCACGCGGCGCGCGGAGGAGCAAGCGCTGCGCCACCCTACAAGGTCGCGAGATGACATGGTGGCGCCGGGCCGGACGTCCGGCTGCCGGACACGGAGGTCAGCTGTCCTGGCTACCACGGTAGCCGGCGAACCTCCGTGCCCGGATCGGAGCGGCGTGCTGCGGTCAGGCAGCCGTGACGATCCGGATGCAGGTCGGCCACGGTGATACAGGCCGGGACCCACGGCGCCCGCGGAACGAACGGGCTGTGTCATGCCCGGCGGCCGTGCCGTACGCGAGGTAGGATCTCGGATCGTTCAGCCACCGCATCGCTTGGATGAACCGCGCACGGACGTCGTCCGTGACCGTCGCGTCGTTGCACTTCGTGTGCTCTGTGTACTCCTGCATAGCCGCCTCCTATTCCCACTAACGCTCCGATCGACGTTTCTTCTGGTCCCGGCCGCTCCGGCAACGAGAAAGCCGCGCTTTGGCGCACGGGCCGGCCTATTCCGGAGAATCGGCTGCGGCCCGCCCGGCCAGGGCAGGCTAGATTAACGGCGTGCTTGGTCTTCATGCTCGTATTCTCCTCGTTGTAGCCGTCACCGCGTGCTCGGCGAAGGCACCTGCGGCCGGCGAGTCGCCGCGGGCCGTGCCCGAGGTGGTGCCCGCCCAGGCACCGCAGGTCAGCCGCCCGGCGGCCTCGCCGGTGCCGCCGCCAGATCCGCGCGAGGCGACGCTATCTGCGGCCATGGTCCAGTTGCTCGGGCACGAGCACCTGCTGCGCAAGCCGATCGACGATGAGCTGTCGCGGACCGCGTTCGCGACGTACCTGGATCGGATCGACGCCTCCAAGATGTTCCTGCTCCGCAAGGACCGCGAGGCGCTGGCCAAGTACACCGACAAGATCGACGACGAGCTGCGCAGCGGCTCGCTCGATCTGGCGCACGACGGCCAACGGATCTTCGTGGCCAGGGTCGAGGTCGTCGAGAAGGTCGTCGCCGAGCTGCTAGCGGCGCCGTTCAATCACGACGACGAGGAGTGGATCGAGGTCGATCCGAAGAAGGTCGAGGTCGCGACCACCGAACCAGAGCTCCGCGATCGCTGGCGCCGCCGCCTCGAGCTGGAAGTTCTCCAGCGGGTCGGTCAGATGGAAGCGCGGCTCACCGCGGATGCCGAGGCCAAGGCCAAGGCTGGCAAGCCGGGTGGCACCAAGGCCGGGGCCAAGACCGCCACCAAGACCGGCGGGGCCGGGACCGCCAGCGCCAAGATCGGTGGGTTCAGGACTGCCCCCATCGCGACGGTGAAGGTCAAGGCGAAGGGGCTCAACAACGGCCCGGGCGACGGCGCCCCGCCGCCGGACGACGCCAAGTCGGACGATGTCGACGATAGCCCCACGCCGGTCTCGAAGATCCCCGCGACGCCCGAAGCGCGCGAGGCCAAGGCGCGGGCCGACATGGCCAAGTCGTACGCGGCCCGGTTCGCTCGGCTGCGTCACCCCGGCCGGTTCGATCCGGCCTCCGACCTGGTCAACGCGGTGACGTCGTCGCTCGATCCGCACACGACGTACCTGCCGCCGGCCGACCGGGCCAACTTCGACATCCGGATGAGCGGCTCGCTCGAGGGTATCGGCGCGCTGCTCCGCGAGCGCGACGACTACGTCGAGATCGTGGAGATCGTCCCCGGCGGGGCCAGTTCCCGGCAAGGCGGCCTCGCACCGGGCGACCTGATCCTGTCCGTCGCGGCCGATGGGCAGGAGCCGGTCGACGTCGCGGACATGCGGATCGACGACGTCGTGGCGATGATCCGCGGCCCCAAGGGCACCGTGGTCCACCTCCGGATCCAGAAGCCGACCGGCACGCAGGAGACGGTGGCCATCACGCGCGACGTCGTCGTGGTCGAAGAGACCTATGCGCGCGGCGCCGTGCTGCAGCACAAGGGCGAACCAGCCTACGGCTACATCTACCTGCCCAGCTTCTACGGCGGCAAGGGGCCCGGGCAGCGCACCGCGGCGGGTGACGTGCGGCGCCTGCTCGTCGAGATGAAGCAGCGCAAGGTCGCCGGCGTCATCCTCGACATCCGCAGCAACGGCGGCGGTTTGCTCGGTGATGCGATCGAGATGACCGGCGCCTTGATCGACGAGGGCCCGGTGGTTCAGGTCCAGGACAACCGCGGTCGCCGCGAGATCCTGAGCGACGACCACGCTGGCACCGATTACGACGGCCCGGTGATCGTGCTGGTCGACCGGTTCAGCGCCTCGGCGTCCGAGATCGTCGCCGGCGCGCTCCAAGACTACCACCGCGCGATCATCGTCGGCACCGGCCCGACGCATGGCAAAGGCACGGTCCAGACGCTCGCCGATCTCGATCGTGTGACCGGCAGCAAGGATGATCTCGGCGTCCTCAAGATCACGATCCAGCAGTTCTTCCGGGTCAGCGGCGCGTCGACCCAGCGCGAAGGCGTCACTCCCGACGTGCTGTTGCCGGATCCGGCGGGTCACATCGAGACCGGTGAGCGTACGCTCGAGCACGCGATCCCGTGGTCGCAGATCCCGGCCGCACAGCACGACGACTGGCACGCGACCTGGAAGCCCAGCGTGCTCGTCGAGCGCAGCGCGGCGCGGGTGGCGAACCAGCCGGTGCTCGCGAAGATCGCCGCGCTCACGCAGGTGCTGCGCGCCAGCCGCGACGACACGCGCATCCCGCTCGCCCGCGCGGCGTGGGAGGCGCACCGCAAGCAAGAGCGCGCGGCGCTCGACGCTGCCTCTCCCGACCTCAAGGCCGGACCCGCGAAGCTGATCGTGAAATCGATCGGCGACGTGGCGCCGCCAGCGCCGAGCCCGTCCGCCCACGGCGGCGATCGCTTGACGGTGTGGCGCGATAACCTCGCCCGCGATCCGTGGGTCGAGGAGTGCGTCAACATCCTCGGCGACATGGCGAAATAGCGACCGCTGCGCGATACAGTGCGGCCGTGAAGTCCGGCAACACCACGCTCTCGAGCTACGGGACCACGATCTTCGAAGCGATGTCCGCGCTCGCGCGCGAGCACAGCGCGGTCAACCTCGGGCAGGGATTCCCCGACGACAAAGGGCCGCTCGAGGTCCGCACGGCCGCCGCCGACTACCTGGTCGACGGTCACAACCAGTACCCGCCGATGATGGGAACCCCGGGGCTGCGCCAGGCGGTGGCCGCGCACAACCGGCGGTGCTACGGGCTCGACATCGACTGGCAGACCGAGGTGCTGATCACCTCGGGCGCGACCGAGGCGTTGCTCGACTGCTTCCTCGGATTGCTCGAGGCCGGCGACGAGGTCGTGCTGATCGAGCCGGCGTACGACACCTATGCGCCGGTGATCCGGCGACTCGGTGCCGTGCCGCGCTGCGTCCGGCTCGTGCCGCCGACCTGGTCGTTGCCGCGCGCCGAGCTCGCGGCGGCGTTTTCGCAGCGCACCAAGCTCCTCGTGCTGAATTCACCGATGAATCCGTCGGGCAAGGTGTTCACGCGCGACGAGCTGACGTTTCTGGCGTCGCTGGTCGAGCAGCACGACGCGTTCGCCGTGTGCGACGAGGTCTACGAACACCTCGTATTCGGCGATGCGCGCCACATCCCACTGATGACGCTCCCCGGCATGCGGCAGCGCGCGTTGCGCATCGGCTCGGCAGGCAAGACATTCTCGCTTACCGGCTGGAAGGTCGGCTACATCACCGCGCCAGCCGCGGCGCTGCGGCCGATCACCAAGGCGCACCAGTTCGTGACGTTCACGACGCCGCCGAACTTGCAGCACGCCGTGGCCCTCGGGCTGGGATTCGAAGACGCCTATTTTCAGGGTCTCGGCGCCGCGCTCGCACGCGGTTGCGATCGGCTCGCGTCCGGCCTCGCGGCACTCGAGGTTCCGGTGCTGCCGTGTGACGGCACCTATTTCCTCGTCCTCGACGTCACGCGATGGCTGCGCTCGGGCGAGGATGACATCGCGTTCTGCCGGCGCCTCGTCGTCGACGCCGGCGTCGTGTTGATCCCGATGAGCGCGTTCTACGAGACCGACCCGCCACGCCACCTGGTGCGCGCCTGCTTCTGCAAGGCCGACGCAACGCTCGACGCGGCACTGCACCGCCTGCAGGCCTGGGCCGCGCGCCAGCCCTGACCGCGCGCAGTGTCACACCTGCCTTACGCGCCGGTGACGGAATTCTGAATGTCGCGCGCTGCGAGAGCCAGTACGCGAGCCAATGGCATTTGCACGGTGCGCACATTCCGGCAGAGTGATCCGTGATGCCGGGGGGGCGCACCGATTGGCTTGTCGGCGGAGGCGAGATGGCCGCCTTGATCAAGGCCAAGGACTGGTCCGCCACGCCGCTCGGACCGATGGCGTCATGGCCACAGAGCTTGCGGACCACCATCAGCCTCGTGCAGGCATCGAATTCGCCGATCTCGCTGGTCTGGGGCGCCGGCCATACGCAGATCTACAATGACGGCTACTGGCCGATCTGCGGCGCCAAGCACCCGACCTCGATGGGGCAGGATTTCCGCGCGTGCTGGGCGTCGACGTTTCCGGTCCTCGGCGAGGCCTACGCGACCGCGTGGTCAGGCCGCAGCGCGTACCTCGAGAAGATGCGGATGTTCCTCGATCGCTTCGGCTTCCTCGAGGAGACCTGGTTCACGTTCTCGTTCAGCCCGATCGCGGACGAGTCCGGCGGGGTCGGCGGGTTGTTCCATCCGGTCACCGAGCTCACCGGGCAGATGCTGTCCGAAAGACGGACACGGACCTTGCGCGATCTCGCGGTCCACGCGGCGAGTGCGAAGACCACCGAGGCGGCGCTCCAGCTGTCGGCCGCCGTGTTCGCACACGCCAACCTCGACGTGCCGTTCGCGGTGTTCTACCTGGTAAATTCCAGCGGTACGCAAGCGCGCCGGGTCGCGCAGGCGGGCATGACGCCGCAGCTCGCGGGTCCCGAGCTGGTCGATCTCGGCGCGGGGGCGTCCCCGTGGGCGATCGCCGACGCATTTCGAAGCAATGCGTCGGTCCAGCTCGACGATGTGCAGCACCGGCTCAGCGAGCCCGTGGGGCCGTATCCCGAGCTGCCGAAGCACGTGTTCGTGCTGCCGATCCGCCAGGCTGGCAATCCGCAGCCCGCGGCGCTCGTCGTGCTCGGGATCAGCCCGCGGCTCCTGATCACCGACGCCTATCGGGTGTTCGTCGAGCTGGTCGCCGGTGCGGTGGGGACCGCGGTCGGCAACGCTCGCGCGCTCGAGGACGAGCACCGCAAGGCGGAGCAGCTCGCCGAGCTCGATCGTGCCAAGACCGCGTTCTTCTCGAACGTGAGCCACGAGCTGCGCACGCCGCTGACGCTGATCCTGGGGCCGCTCGAGGACGAGCTCGCCGAGCGTGCGGCGCCGTTGCCGCCCGCGCGCCGCGCGGGGCTCGAGACCGCGCACCGCAACGCCACGCGCCTGTTGAAGCTCGTCAATACGCTGCTCGACTTCGCCCGGATCGAGGCTGGCCGGCTGCAGGCCACGTACGCGCCGGTCGATCTGGCCGCGGAGACCAGCCATCTCGCCGGCGTGTTCCGGTCGGCGATCGACAAGGCCGGACTGACGTTGACGATCGACTGCCCACCACTGCCCGCGCCGGTGTTCGTCGATCGCGAGATGTGGGAGGAGATCGTCCTCAATCTGGTCTCGAACGCGCTGAAGTACACGTCGTCCGGCGGCATCACGGTCGAGCTGCGCTGGCACGACGACCACGTGACGCTGCGGGTGATCGACACCGGGATCGGCATCGCGGCGGGCGAGTTGCCGCACGTGTTCGAGCGATTTCATCGCGTGAAGGGCGCGTGGTCGCGCTCGCATGAGGGCACCGGGATCGGGCTCGCGCTGGTTCGCGAGCTCGCCGGGACGCTCGGCGGCGGTGTCGAGGTCGCCAGCACCGAGCGGGTCGGCACGACCTTCACGGTGACCATCAAGTCGGGATCCGCGCACCTGCCGGCCGAGCACATTCATCACCGCGAGGCGTCTGCGGCGACCGCTGCGGCCTCGTTGGTCGAGGAAGCGCTCCATTGGGCGCCGGTGGCGCCGGTGGCGCCGGTGGCGCCGGTGGCGCCGGTGGCGCCGGTGGCGCCGCCGCACACGCTCGGGTACCGACCCCGCGTGGTGTGGGCGGACGACAACGCCGACATGCGTGACTACGTGACCGGACTGCTCGAGGACCAGTTCGAGGTGATCCCGGTCGCGGACGGGGCCGAGGCGCTCGACGCGATCCGCGCGCGCATCCCCGACTTGGTGCTGAGCGATATCATGATGCCCAGGCTCGACGGGCTCGAGCTACTGGCGGCGCTGCGTGCGGAGCCCGCGACCCGCACGCTACCGGTGATCCTGCTGTCCGCCCGCGCGGGGCCCGAGTCGTCGACCCAGGGGCTCGACGCGGGCGCCGACGACTACCTGATCAAGCCGTTCGCGGCGCGGGAGCTGATCGCGCGCGTCCGGACCCACATCGCGCTGAGCCACACGCGCCGCGCGTGGGCGAGCCAGCTCGAGCGTGCCAACAAGGAGCTCGAGGCGTTCAACTACTCGGTGTCGCACGATCTGCGCGCGCCGCTGCGCGCGATCGACGGGTTCTGCCAGATGTTGCTCGGCGACTACCGCGGCGCGCTCGACGATCATGGACTGGACTACCTGCGCCAGATCCGCAGCAGCGCCGGGCGCATGGCGGCGATCGTCGATGACTTGCTGCTGCTGTCCAAGGCCGGGAGCAGCGATCTGCGCCCAGGGCGGATCGACGTCACGGCGATCGCTCGCCGGGTCGTGGCCGATCTGCGGCTTCGCGCCACGTCGCGCGAGGTCAAGGTCAGCATCGCGGAGGGCCTGGTCGTGCACGGCGACGACCGGCTCGTCACGATCGTGATGGAGAACCTGCTCGGCAACGCGTGGAAGTTCACGAGCAAGCGTCCGGATGCCGCGATCCTCGTAGGTGCGGAGGACGGTGGCGTGGTGTTCGTGCGCGACAACGGCGCCGGCTTCGACATGGCCCTGAGCAGGCATCTGTTCGAGCCGTTCCAGCGACTCCATTCCGAGGCCGAGTTCGAGGGCACCGGGATCGGGCTGGCGATCGTGCGTCGGATCGTCGATCGCCACGGCGGAAAGGTGTGGGCCCACGGTGCGGTCGGGGATGGCGCGACGGTTCGGTTCACACTCGACGCCGAGCCGGGGCCGCCTCCATGCCCACCGTGAGCTTTCGCCAGAGAACTGGCAGAGATTTCCGCCTGATAGCCGCGGAGCGCGGTGGCCCCGTATGGAGTGACGGGTGAATCCAAGTGCCTAGATTTGCTGGTGACGAGGCACCGAGCGGGGCTGCGCTTGTACTCGTCCGAGTTGACTTGAAATTGAAAATCATTTTCAATATAGCTACATGACGACGAACCCTTGTGTACGGCGGACCCTGGCGGTCGGTGACTTCGCGATGGTCGAGCAATGCACGTGCGGCGCGGTCCACGTGACGATCGGTCCGGTCACGCTGCGGCTGTCGGCCAGCGCGATAGCTCCGATCGCGCTGACGCTGAACGAGGCCGCGCGCGGGCTGGCGCTCGATCAGATGCTGAACGTGAGCGGGTCGCACGACCGAGCTCATTCGTGACGAGCCTGACGGCGGCGTCCGGCGGGCGGGCTCGCGGACCGTTCACCGCCGGTGCTGGCTGCGTGATGTGCTCGATCAGCCTGGGGTGCGGCGGGGCGTTCGCCGATGGCGCACTCGCCGTGTTGCTCGGCGCGCTGGCCGCGGCGATTCCGGTGGTGTGGGTGTTCATCCCGGACCTGGTGAACGGGTGGGCTTGCGATCGAGCCGCGCCGGTCGCGCCGCTCGGACACGTCTTGCAGGTCCAACGGGACGCACATGTCTCGCAGGGCCGGCAGCGCGCGCGCGTCGCGGCGGCGCATCGCGGCCACCTGTCACTGTCGTGAACGCGGGGCGCTCTGCTACTGTCGCTTCCCCAAGCGGACGTGATCGATGGCTGGTTCGCCGAATCCGTGGTTCATCCTGAGCGAATGCGACGATCTGCTCGCCTCGCTGTCGCGCATCGCGGGCGCGTCATGACGGCGCCCGCTGGGTGGCTGAGCCCCCCCGCTGACCTCGCGCTCGGCGCCGACGAAGCTCATGTGTGGCGGCTGGTGCTGGCGCAGCCACCACACGAGCTTGCGAGCCTCGCCGCCACGCTCAGCGCCGACGAACGAACCCGCGCGGCGCGGTTCTACTTCGAGCGCGATCGCACGGCGTTCACGGCGGCGCGGGGGGCGCTCCGCACGCTCGCCGGTGCCTACGCCGGGGCAGCTCCTGCGGCGCTCGTGTTTGGCTATCGCCCCAAAGGAAAACCGTATCTCGACTCACCGCTCGGTGCACTGCGCTTCAACGTCTCACATTCGGGCGACTTCGCCTTGCTCGCGTTCACCCGGCGCTGCGAGGTCGGCGTGGATGTCGAGTGCCGGCGACCGCTGCAGGACTTGATGATGCTGGCGAACACCTCGTTTTCCACCCACGAGTACGCCACGCTGTGTGGCATCGCGCCCCGCGATCAGACCGACGCTTTCTTCGCGTGCTGGTCCCGCAAGGAAGCGTTCATCAAGGCGACCGGCGAAGGGATCTCCCAGCTCGCCGACTTCGATGTGACGTTGCGCCCGGGTGATCCGGCGCGGCTGCTCCGGGTAAAGAACGTCGCGATGGCAGAGCACCGCTGGGCGATGCACGAGCTGCCGGCGATCCCGGGGCACGCGGCGGCGCTGGTTGTCGAGGATCCCGGCATCCAGATCCGGTGCTGGGATTGGCCCCCGGGGCGTTGATCGCGCGTTGATCGCCCCGGGCGGGGACTTGTATCGCGGCGCTGCCTCGGGGCGACTACTTCGAACGAGCCAGCGCTGCGGCGGTAGCGAGCCAGCCGCGCACCGCCTCGCGGGGCACCTTGTCGGCGGCGGTGAGCTTCAGGTGTCGTCCGGTCTTGGCGGCGCCGATCAAACGGTTGTCGGGATCCGCGTAGGTGCCGGGCGGACCAGACAGGATCAGATTGACGTGCGATTTGTGCCCGGCCAGCGCGCACATCATCGTGCCGTCGATCGTGAAGAACGGCATGCCCCACTTGATCGACGACTCGGCGTCGGGCACGGCCTCCTGAACCAGATCGCGAAGCTCCTCGAGCAGCGGGCGCAGAGGCCGGGGTTGCTTGGCGAAGAATCCGGCGATCGGTGCTCCGAAGTCGCCGCGCGGAGCAGGCTTCTTGGCGGCGGGGGGCTTCTTGGCGGCGGGGGACCTTTTGCCGACGAGGGGCTTCGGGGCGGCGAGGGGCTTCTTCGCCGCGGGCTTCTTGCTGGTGGCGGACTGTTTGGCGGCGGACCTGCTCGGCGTGGGCGTTGGTTTCGACGGCTTCGGCTGGGACGTTGGCTTCGACGTCGGTTTTTTCTGGGTCTTCGGCTTCGGTGCGCGCGTCACGGCGGCATGATGCCACGGTCTGCGATCGACTGCGCCACGCTTCCCCTTCGGATACGATGCGCCGGTGGCGAGCTCGCCAACCCAACCAACCACCGAGGCCCCCCCCATGAACGATGCGAGCGATGCGAGCGATGCGAGTGATGCCCGTGATGCGAGTGACGCCAGCGACGGTGACAGTGGCCTGATCCTTCACCACTTCGATAGCTCGCCGTTCTCCGAAAAGGTTCGGCTGATCCTCGGCTTCAAGCAGCTGGCATGGCGATCGGTCTCGGTGCCGATCATGCTGCCCAAGCCGGATGTGGTGGCGCTCACCGGCGGCTACCGCCGCACCCCGTTTCTGCAGGTCGGCGCCGACATCTACTGTGACACCGCCCTGATCGGCCGTGTGATCGATGGTCGTACCCCGCAGCCGCCGCTGTATCCGGCCGCGGCCGGCGGGCTGCAACACCTGGTGGCGCAATGGGCCGATTCGACACTGTTCTGGACCGCGATCCCCTATGCGATGCAGCCGGCGGGTGCGGCGCACATGTTCGCCGGCGTCCCGCCGGAGCTCTTGAAGGCGTTCGCCGCCGATCGCGCCGCGATGACCGCCGGGATGCGGCGCGTGACGGCGCTCGACGCGGCGGCGCAGCTCGCCAGCTATTTGGCCTGGCTCGAGTCGCTGCTGGCCCCGGGCCACGCGTTCTTGCTGGGTGACACGCCCTGCATCGCGGACTTCTCGGTCGCGCAGTCGCTCTGGTACATCCATCGTGCGCCGCCGGTGCTGGGCGTGGTCGCCCCGTTCGCGAAGCTCCTGGGCTGGTACGAGCGCGTCATCGCGTTAGGCCATGGCCGGCCCGAGAAGCTGTCCAGCGACGACGCGATCCGCGTCGCGGCCCAGGCCCGCACGCACGCCGCCACCCAGGTCGAGCCCGGCCTCGGGTTCGAGGCCGGCGCCCAGATCACGGTCTCGGCGATCGACTACGCCACCGACCTGGTGCCCGGCACCCTGGTCGGGCTGAGCACGACCGAGGTCGTCATCGAGCGCCGCGACGAGCGCGCGGGCACCGTGCACGTGCACTTTCCGCGCTTCGGGTATCAAATCAAGAAACCGAGCTAAGCCGAGCCAAGCCGAGCTAAGGAGTAACCGATATGAAGAACTTCCAGGGCCGCACGGCGGTCATCACCGGTGCCGCGTCCGGCTTCGGCCTCGAGGTGTCGCGGATCGCCGCGGCCAAGGGCATGAACATCGTGATGGCGGATGTCCAGCGCGACGCGCTCGACGCCGCGGTCGCCGAGATCACCAAGGCGGGCGCTGCGGTGCTGCCGTATCGGCTGGATGTGTCCAAGGTCGCCGAGGTCGAAGGGCTCGCCGCGGCGACGGTCGAGCGCTTCGGCGCGCCGCACGTCGTCTTCAACAATGCCGGGGTCGCCGTGGGTGGCTTGATCTGGGAGATGACCCTCAAGGAGTGGGAGTGGGTGCTCGGCGTCAACCTGATGGGCGTCGTGTACGGCGTGCAGGCGTTCACGCCGTTGATGCTCGCCGCCGCCAAGCGCGATCCGAGCTACGAGGGTCACATCGTCAACACCGCCTCGATGGCGGGGCTGTTGAACGCGCCGAACATGGGCGTCTACAACGTCAGCAAGCACGCGGTCGTGTCGCTGAGCGAGACGCTGTATCACGATCTGCATCTCGTCACCGATCAGGTGAGCGCCTCGGTGCTGTGCCCGTACTTCGTCCCCACCGGCATCAGCAACAGCCAGCGCAACCAGCCCGACGACATGAAGAGCGCCAAGCTCACCAAGAGCCAGCTCGTCGCGCGCGCGATCAGCGAAAAGGCGGTGTCGAGCGGCAAGGTGTCCGCCGCGACGGTCGCGCAGGCGGTGTTCGACGCGATCGCCGCCGATCAGTTCTACATCTACAGTCACCCGCAGGCGCTCGGTAATGTGCAGTCGCGGATGGAGGACATCGTCGCCGGCAGGAACCCGAGCGATCCGTTCCTCAAGCGGCCCGAGATCGGCGAGCAGCTGCGCAAGGCGCTCCGCGCCGACGACTGATGGTCTGGTCCGCGGCGCCGTGGTCATCACCGACCATGCCGAGTGCCGCGGGGATTACACAACGGAACTTCGATCATCGGGAGTGCATTCGTCGGTTGCCGCGAACATGGCAGAACACGGCAATGGCCATCGATGGCCATCACAGGCGCTGACGTCGTGAGTACCGAGAGGCTCGATCTCGACGGAGCCGCGACGGGACCGTCACCGGGGACGCTCGGGACCGCCGGCGCACGAGCAAGGTCGCCTTAACAACCTTGAGAGCGTCATTGTGGCCGTGCCATGGTCGGCCCGCTCGGAGTTGCAGCGTTGTCCTCCTTTGCGTGGAGATCCAACCATGTTCCGAATCAGGAATCTCTGTTTGCCGGCTCTGCCGGGCGTCGTGCTGGCACTCACCGCCTCGTGCTCGTCGTCGAACGCGCCACCACCACCGCCGGTGGACCCGGTGCCGCCGGTGGACCCGGCGCCGCCGGTGGACCCGCCACCGCCGGGGCCACGGGCGGGCGCCGATCGGACGGCGGTCTCGCTCGGCGTCACGATCGATGCGCGCGATGACGCGGGTGCGCCGCGCCTGATTCGCGCCATCGTGCCGCGGGCCGGGGCCCCGGGCACGACCGCGGAGCAGGCGGCGCGGGATCACCTGGCCGCGCTCGCGCCGCTGTGGGTGTCGCAACAGCGCGCGGCGGATCTGACGACCCACAGCGTTCAGCGGCTCCGCAACGGTGCGTCGGTGGTGCGGCTCCAGCAGCAGATCGGCGGGATCGACCTCCACCAAGGCGAGATCCGGGTGCTGGTCGACCCCGACGGTGCGCTGGCGGCGGTGTCGGGAACGCTGCAGCCCGACGCCGGCCGGCCCCAGTTCGGGTCGACCGCGATCGCGGCGGTCGAGCGATCGCTCGACGCGCTGTATGGCACCGCACGCGCTCACCCGGCGATCGCCGAGGCGCCGAACGGCACGACCGCCGGGTACCTCGCGTTGATCGTGGCATGGACCCCCGAGTTCCGGGTCGAGCATGCCCGCGCCAAGCGCGAGGTCTTGTTCGACGCGGGTCGGCCGATCCCGATCTGGGTGGTCGAGCTCCTCGCCGAGAAGATGGGTCCCGACCACAGGGTCGAGCCTGCGGCGCGGCGGTTCCTGATCTCCGATCTCGATGGCCACGTGGTTCGCAACGTCAACTTGACCGCGAGCGATAGCTTCGTGTATCGCGCGCTCGCCGAGACCTCCGGCAACCGGAGCCCGCTCGACGGCCCGCTGCAGAGCTTCACGCCGCACCCGGCCGGCGTGCCCGACGGCTCGGTGCCCGACTTCGGCCCGTACAACCTCGTCGTCATGGAGGCGTTCAATCGCTCGCACGACCCGTGGCTCGGCACGATGGCGACCACCACGACCGGCAACAATGTCGATGCCTACGCGGACATCGCGCCGCCGAGCGGGTTTGGCCCCGGGGACATCCGACCCGAGGTGCGCGGCGGTCGGACGCTCAATTACCGCTACGACTTCACGGCCGAGCCGCTCGCGACGCCGGACCAGTCCAAGGCCGCCGCGGTCAACGTGTTCTTCGTGACCAACTGGCTGCACGACTGGTACTACGACTCGGGCTTCACCGAGGCGACCGGCGATGCGCAGCTCGACAACTTCGGGCGGGGCGGTGCCGGTGGCGATCCGCTGGTCGCCCACGCCCAGGCCAATGCGCTCGGTGGATCGCGCGACAACGCAAACATGACCACGCCGGCCGACGGCCTGTCGCCGACCATGAACATGTTCCTGTGGTCGGGGGCGGTCGAGGTGAGCCTCGTCACGCCGACCGCGAGCGTCGCGGCGAGCGAGCTCGTCAACGGCCCGCGCAACTTCGAGCTCACCGACGAGGTCGTCCTGGTCGAGGACGTGACGGGCGGCAGCCACACCGCCTGCGTCCCGATCAGCGGTGCCGTGAGCGGCAAGATCGCGCTGATCGAGTACGGCTTCGGCTGCGCGAGCGAGACCGTGGTGGACAACGCCAAGGCCGCCGGCGCGGTTGGCGCGATCTTGATGATCGCGATTCCGGGGTTCCCGAGCTTCAGCTTGAGCGAGACCACCACGGCGAACCTACCGGGGCTCGTGCTCGGGTTCGACGACGGCGCGGCGCTCGAGGCGTCGCTTCCGGTGGCGGTGACGCTCCACCGCACGACCACGCTCGAGCACGATGGCGACTTCGACAACGCGATCATCGCGCACGAGTGGGGGCACTACCTGCATCACCGGCTCGCGTCGTGCGAGGTGACCAACCAGTGCTTCGCGATGAGCGAGGGCTGGGGGGATTTCAACGCGCTGCTCATGATGCTCCGCCCGACCGACGACCGCGACGGCACGTTCGGCACCGGCCTGTATGCGCTCACCGCAGGCGGGTTCGCGTCCTTCGGGTTCCAGGATCCGGGGTACTTCGGGATCCGGCGCTATCCGTACAGCACCAACCGCGCGAAGAACGCGCTCAGCCTCCGCCACATCGGCGATGACAACGCGCTCCCCGACGTGCCGACCAACCCGGGGCCGGTCGGCAACGGCAACTCCGAGGTCCACAACGCGGGCGAGATCTGGGCCGAGTCGCTGTGGGAGGTCTACAACGTGCTGATCGACGCGCACGGTGTGGTCGAGTCGCACCGCCGGATGACGGACTACATCGTGGCGGGCCTGTTGCTCACGCCCCCGGAGGCCACGTACGTGGAAGCGCGCGACGCGCTGCTCGCGGCGGCCGGTGCGCTCGACACCGATGACATGATCCTGATGGCGGCGGCGTTCGCGGGTCGCGGCTCGGGGACCTGCGCGGTGGCACCTCCGCGCACCTCGTTCAACCTGACCGGCGTCGTCGAGAGCGGCACGGTCGCGGCGCGGCTCGAGACCAGCGCGGCGACGCTGATCGACGACGGTGCGTCGTGTGATCACGACGGTTATCTCGACCCCGGCGAGTCCGGCACGCTGCGGCTCACGATCGCCAACAGCGGCATCATCGCCGCCGAGGCCGTCGTGGTGAAGGCGACGACGACCTCGTCGGGCGTGAGCTTCGGCAAGCCGATCACGATCCCCAGCATCGCGGCGCGGACCCAGATCGACGTCGCGATCCCGGTCAAGCTCGCGGCCACGGCCCCGACCAACGCCAGCCTCGATATCTCGATCACCGTGGACGGCGACGCGGGCTGCAACACGAGACAGCAGGTCGTCGCATTCCACGAGCGGATGGGGGTCGACGAGGTCGCGGGCTCGGCGACCACCGACACCCTCGAGACCAAGCTCCTTGCATGGACGCCGACCGGTCCCACCGCGGGCGAGCTCTGGCACCGGGTCTCCGGCGTCGGCGCCAACCACGTCCTGTTTGGCATCGATGCTGATTCGCCGCGCGACACGCAGGTCGTCTCGCCGGTCTTCCAGGCCAGCCCGACCGCGCCGCTCGTCGTCACGCTCAAGCACGCCTATGACCTCGAGGCGCAGCCTGATTTCGGCCAGTTCTTCGATGGCGGCGTGGTCGAGATCTCCAACAACGGCGGCGCGACCTGGCGCGACGTCACCGAGGTCGGCGTCGACCCGGGATACCCGGTGCAGATCAACCCGTTCGATCCGGACAATCCGCTGGTCGGCCGCCTGGCGTTCGGCGGGACCAGCCCGGCGTTCCCGGCGCTCCAGCCGCTCGTGCTCAACTTCGGCACCCAGTTCGCCGGTCAGGCGGTGCAGATCCGGTTCCGGCTCGGCTCCGACTTCTGCTGCACCGCCTCCGGCTGGACGCTCGACGACATCGCGGTCACCGGGATCACCAACCGGCCCTTCCCCGGACTCGTCCCTGAGCCGACGAAGTGCACGGCGGTCGCGGCCGCGACGGCCCGCGAGCCCGAGCACAGCGCTGTCCTCGAGGTCCGCGGCGCCCCGCACAGGAGCCTCGCCGGCGTCCCCGGCGCGAGCGAAGCCCCGTAACCGAGCGGCGCCGGCGGCGAGCACGCCGATCGTCGGCTGTCGAGTGCGATGGTGATGTTTCACTTGAAAGCGATTTTCAGTCGAATTTCATGTTTCACTCGAAGGCGATAATCATCATCACAGCCGCTGACGTCGTGTGTGATGAAAGCGGCTTGTCGAGGTCGCCGGTGATCGCGAGGTGCGGATAGCGGTTTTGGACTCGAGATCGCGCGTGCGACCTTGAGAGTGCCAATATGCGTGTCATGGTCCGCTCGCTTGGGCCGCCGTGTTGTCGGCCCGTGAGGGGAGCTCCGACCATGTTCCGTATCAGGAAGCTTTGTCTGCCGGCCTTGCCGGCGCTCGCGATCGCCGCGGCGTGCTCGTCGTCGAACACGCCGGCGCCGGCGACGGCGGATCCGTCACCGCCTGTGGCTCCGCCGCTGCCGCCGCCACGGGTGGGCGACGATCGGACGGCGGTCTCGCTCGGTGTCACGATCGACGCGCGCGACGACGCCGGTGCGCCGCGCCTGGTCCGCGCCATCATCCCGCGGGCCGGTGGCAAGGGCATGACCGCAGATCAGGCGGCGCGGGATCACCTGGCCGCGCTCGCGCCGCTGTGGCTGTCGCATCAGCGCGCGGCCGATCTGACGACGCACAGTGTGCAGCGGCTTCGCAACGGCGCGTCGGTGGTGCGGCTGCAGCAGCAGATCGGCGGCATCGATGTCCATCAAGCCGAGCTCCGGGTGCTGGTCGACCCTGATGGCGCGCTCGCCGCGGTATCGGGATCGGTGCTACCCGCCGCGGGCCGGATCGAGTTCACGGCGACGGCGACGGCCGCGGTCGACCGAGCGCTCGATGCGCTCTACGGAGCTGCACGCGGCCGCCCGGCGATCACCGAGACCCTCGCGAGCGGCACCACCACCGGGTATCGCGAGGTCGCCGTGGCGGCGGCACCGGACTTCAGCGTGCAGCACGCGCGCGTCAAGCGCGAGATCTTGATCGAAGACGGCAAGCCGGTCTCGATCTGGGCGGTCGAGCTCCTCGCCGAGACCACCGGGCCCGATCATCAGGTCGAGGCGGCGGCGCGGCGGTTCCTGATCGCCGACGCGGATGGCCGTCTCGTTCGCGAGGTCAACTTGACCGCGAATGACAGCTTCGTGTACCGCGCCTTGGCCGAGCCCACCGGCAACCGGATCCCGCTCGATGGCCCGCTGCAGAGCTTCTCGCCGCACCCGACCGGCGTGCCCGATGGCTCGTTGCCCGACCTCGGGCCCTACAACCTGGTCGTGATGGAAGCGTTCAACGGCCCGCACGATCCATGGCTCGGCACGATGGCGACGACGACGACCGGCAACAACGTCGATGCCTACGCCGACATCGCGCTGCCAAGGGGGTTCGGTCCCGGCGATATCCGGCCCGACGTCCGCGGCGGCCGGACGCTCAATCACCGCTATGACTTCACGGCCGAGCCGCTCGCGACGCCGGAGCAGTCCAAGGCCGCTGCGGTCAACGTGTTCTTCGTGACCAACTGGCTGCACGATTGGTATTACGACTCGGGGTTCACAGAGGCGACCGGCAACGCGCAGCTCGACAACTTCGGGCGCGGTGGCGTCGGCGGCGATCCGCTGGTCGCCCGTGCGCAGGCCAACGCGCTCGGCGGATCGCGCAACAACGCGAACATGTCGACCCCTGCCGACGGGCTGTCACCGATCATGAACATGTTCCTGTGGACCGGCGCGGTGCGTGTGAGCCTGACCACGCCGCAGGCGACGATCGCGGCGAGCGCCTTTGTCCCCGACGCGCACCACTTCGAGGTCACCGGATCCGTGGTCCTGGTCGAGGACCTCGCGGGCGGCACCCACAGCGCCTGCGGGCCGGTCACCGGCGCGGTGGCCGGCAAGATCGCGCTGGTCGAGCTCCGCTTCGACCGCCTCGAGTGCCTTCCCGGGACCGCGCTGGACAACGTCAAGGCCGCCGGCGCGATCGGCGTGATCGCCACCCTCGCGACCCCGGGCTCCACGAGCGTCCCGGTGGCCGGGAGCGCGGCGGCGAACCTGCCGGGAGTCGTCATCGGGTTCGACGACGGCGTGGCGCTCGAAGCGGCGCTGCCGACCACGGCGACGCTCCGGCGCGCGGACACTCTCGAGCACGACGGCGACTTCGACAACGCGCTGATCGCACACGAGTGGGGTCACTATCTGCATCACCGGCTCGCGTCGTGCGAGACGGCGCCGCAGTGCTTCGCGATGAGCGAGGGCTGGGGCGACTTCAACGCGCTGCTCATGATGCTCCGCCCAAACGACGACCGCGCCGGCAGCTTCGCGTGGAGCGTGTATGCGGCCTCGTCGGAGGGGTTCGCCGAGTTCGGGTCCACGGATCCGGGCTACTTCGGGCTCCGGCGCTACCCATACAGCACCAACCGCGCGAACAACGCGCTCAGCCTCCGCCACATCGGCGCCGACAACGCGCTGCCCGATGTGCCGAGCAATCCGGAGCCGGTCCGCGCAGGCAACTCGGAGGTTCACAATGCCGGCGAGGTGTGGGCCGAGTCGCTGTGGGAGGTCTACAACGTGCTGATCGACGCGCACGGCGTGGTCGAGGCGCACCGCCGGATGACGGACTACATCGTCGCGGGGCTGCTGCTCACGCCTCCGGAGGCCACGTACGTCGAGGGCCGCGACGCGGTCCTGGCGGCGGCCGGCGCGCTCGACACCGACGACATGCTGCTGATGGCGGCGGCGTTCGCGGGCCGTGGATCCGGCAGCTGCGCGGTGGCGCCCTCACGGAGCTCGATCGACCTCGCCGGCGTCGTCGAGAGCGGCACGGTCGCGGCGCGGCTCGAGGCCAGCGCGGCCACGCTGATCGACGACGGCGCGTCGTGCGATCACGACGGTTACCTCGATCCCGGCGAGTCGGGCAGCGTGCGCCTGACCATCGCGAACGGCGGCGTCGTCGCTGCCGAGGACGTCGTGGTGACCGCGACGACGGCCGCACCGGGCGTGACGTTCGGCAAGCCGATCCGGATCGCCAGCATCGCGGCCCAGAGCCAGCTCGACATCGCGATCCCCGTCCAGCTTGCGGCCACGGCGCCGACCAACGCGAACCTCGACATCGCGATCCGCATCGACGGTAACGTTGGGTGCAACACCGGCACGCGGGTCGTCGAGCTCCACGAGCGGATGGGTGTCGACGAGGTCGCGACGACCACCGATACGCTCGAGGCCAGGCGCGTGGTGTGGACGCCGACCGGCGCCACCGCGAGCGAGATCTGGCACCGCGCGGAGGTCGCCGGCACCAACCACGTGCTGTTCGGTGCCGATGCCGGCTCGCCGAGCGACACGCAGATCGTCTCGCCGGTCCTGCAGGTCAGCCCGACCGCGCCGTTCGTCGTCACCCTGAACCACGCCTACGATCTCGAGGCGCAGCCCGCGTTCGGCCAGTTCTTCGACGGCGGTGTGGTCGAGCTGTCCAGCGACGGTGGCGCGACCTGGCGCGACGTCTCCGAGCTCGGCGTCGACGCCGGATACCCGGCACAGATCGGCCCGTTCGATCCCGACAACCCGCTCAGGGGCCGCCGGGCGTTCAGCGGGACCAGCCCGGCGTTCCCGGCGCTGCAGCCGCTCGTGCTCGATTTTGGCACCCAGCTCGCCGGTCAGGTCGTCCAGATCCGGTTCCGGATCGGCACAGACCGGTGCTGCGCCGCCTCGGGCTGGACCCTCGACGACATCGCGATCAGCGGGATCACCAACACGCCGTTCACGGGCCTGGTCCCCGAGCCGACGCGATGCACGGCGAGCGCGCCCGCGACCGCTCGCGAGATCGACGACAGCGGTGTCCTCGAATCTCGCCACGCCCCGCACCGGAGCCTGGCAGGCGTCCCCGGCGCGACCGACGCTCCGTAGCGCCAGGCAACCACGTGTGCGGTAACTGCGGTGCGTCGTGTCAGCCGGTTCGGCTATGCTTGTGGCTTGGCTACGATGACGCACGACGACGAGTATGTTCCGCCGGCCAAGGGCAACGTGGTCACGGTTGCGTCCGAGCGCGTTGGCATCACGAACGGGCTTCTGCTCAAGCTGCCGCAGATTCACAGCGTCGGCGATCTCTCGTTGCTCGATCGCCCGCGTGTTGCGATCGTCGGTGCACGGAAGGCCACGCAGGAAGGCCGGCGTCGCGCAGCGCAGCTCGCTCGAGATTGTGCGCACGCCGGCATCGTCGTGATCTCCGGGCTCGCCGAGGGGATCGACTATGCTGCGCACACGGCCGCCATGGAGCACGGCGGCCGGACCATCGCGGTCATCGGGACGCCGCTGGATAAAGTCTATCCATCGAGACACGCCCAGCTTCAGCATCGGATCTATCGCGAGCATCTGCTGCTCTCGCCGTTCACCTGGGGCGACAAGTTCGTGCCGTCGAACTTTCCGGAACGAAACCGCATCATGGCTCGCCTGGCGCTCGCGACGGTCATCATCGAGGCGAGTGACACGAGCGGATCGCTCCATCAGGCCGTGGAGAGTGTCGAGGTTGGCCATCCGGTGTTCATTGCCGCGGGGATGTTCGAAGATCCGAAGCTGAGCTGGCCGCGGCGTTTCGTCGGCGAGGACCGACCGCTGGGTCGCGTCTTGCGCAAGACCTCCGACGTGATCGACTATCTGCGCGCCACATGAGATCGATCCGGGGAGTGGCCTTGGGGACGTACTACGCGGCGGGGGCGAGCGCGGCCAAGACGACGCCGAACGCATCACCGATGCGAGGCCTGGTCTACGCAGTCAAAGACAACCGGGATCCGCCCAACCCCAAGCAGCTGGTTGCGCATCCGCTGCATCCATCACCGCGGCCGGTCGCTGTCGATCGGACCAACGCGATTGAATACGTCACCGCGATGCTTGCCCATCGCATCGCAAAGCTCACGAGCTTCTTCGGTGCCGATGATCCGCGTGCGGTCGCCCTGGTCCCGGTTCCTTCGTCGGAAGTCACGACGGCGACGATCGAGACCGCTCGGTTCCGGACGCTACGATTGTGTCGAGCCCTCGCAGGCGTGGGGCTCGGCACGGTCGCGATCCTCGCAGCGCAACGCGAACCGGTGGTCGCCAAGACCAAGGGCTCGCGGCGCACCGCCGAGGAAATTCTTCGCGGCTTTGTACGAACATCCATCGCGATGCCGAGGTCGGATGTCGTGGTCCTCGTCGATGACAATGTTCATAGCGGCAATAGCCTCGCGGCGCTCGACTGCTTGCTCGGTGCCTCGCGACCGACATCGGCGTTTGCCGTTGCCGTAACCGACTCGCACGAGTCCAAGGATGCGTTGAAGCCGCGGAGCTTCAAGGTCGCGTACGGTGGGACGAACAGCGCGCTCGACGTGACGTGCACCCTGGGGCTCGTCAGGTAGCGACTGACGACGGCGGCGGCACGCGGATCAGCCGGCGGTCTGCAGGCCGGCTGCGATGCCGCCGATCGTGGTGTAGACGATGCGGCTGAGCTGCTCGGGCTCGCCGCTGCCGGCGCGGCGGCGGCGGAGCGCCTCGATCTGGACGTGCGAGAGGATGTCGAGGTAGGCGTTGCGGCGGGCGATCGAGGCAGCGAGGTAGGGCCGGCTCTCGAGCAGGGCGGTGCGGCCGAGGGTGGTGTGGAGCGCGGCGACGGTCCGCGCGTGCTCGGCGGCGATCAGCGCGTAGATCTGCTGGGCGTCGCGGTCGGCGAGCGCGGCGTACTCGCCGGCGACCTCGATGTCGGAGCGCACGAGGGACAGCTCGCAGTTGGTGATCATCGCGCGGAAGAACTTCGAGCGATCGAGGAGCGCGCGGACGGCGTCGGCGCCCAGGTCGCGCGCGAGCGCCTCGATCGCGGTGCCGACGCCGAACCAGCCGGGGATGCCGTGGCGGCTCTGCGTCCACGAGAACACCCAGGGGATGGCGCGCAGCGAGTCGAGCGCGATGCCGGCCTTGCGCGAGGCGGGGCGCGAGCCGAGCGGCAGGTGCGCGACGTCTTCGATCGGGGTCGCGGCGACGGTGTAGCGGACGAGCCGATCTTCGTCGGCGGTGAGCTCGAGGTAGCGGGCGCGGGCGGCGTCGGCGGCGCGCTGGATCGCGGGCTCGGTGTCGACCGCGTCGGCCTCGCGCTCCGCGGCGGTCGCCGCCAGCACGGCGGCGAGCGTGAGCTCGAGGTCGCGCTCGGCGATCTCGGGATGGGCGTAGCGCGCGGTGACGGTCTCGCCCTGCACCGTGACGCGCAGGCGGCCGCGCACCGCCTCGGCGGGCTGCGCGCGGATCGCGTCGCTCTCGGGTCCGCCGCCGCGGCCGAGGGCGCCACCGCGGCCGTGGAACAACGTGAGCGTGATGCCGGCGCTGCGCGCCGCGTCGACCAGGGCGCGCTGCGCGTGGCGCAAGGCGACCGAGGCCGCGACGTAGCCGACCTGCTTGCCCGAGTCGGAGTAGCCGATCATCACCTCGAGCTCGTTGCCGATCTCGGTGCGCAGCGCGGGCAGGGCGAGCACGTCGCGCGCGATCTCGCCGGCGCGGTCGAGGTCTTCGAGCTGCTCGAGCAGCGGCACCGGGCGCAGCTCGCCCGGGGCGAGGCCGGCGGCACGGGCCAGGAACGCGACCTCGAGCAGATCGGACACCTCGCGGGTGAAACTGGTGATGTAGCGCTCGCACGCGGCGGGGCCGAGGTCGCGGCGCGCGCGGCCGATCACCTCGAGCGTGCCCAGCACCTCCTGGGCCGCGGGCGACAGGCCGCCGCGGTCGCGCTCGGGGGCGAGCGGGGCGGCGAGCACCTCGCACAGCCAGGCTCGGCGGCCGGCCTCGTCGCGCGCGAGGTAGCCGGTGCGGCCGCCGCGGGCGAGCAGCTCCGCGACGACGGCGTCGTGCACGCCGGAGTGCTGGCGGACGTCGAGCGACGCGAGGTGAAACCCGAACACGTCGACGCGGCGGATCGCGTCGCGCAGATCCTGATCGGCGACCTGCGCGAACCCGGCGGCGCGCAGGCTGCGATCGACCACGGCGAGCTCGCGGCGGTAGTCCTCGGCGGCGACGTAGCCCTCGTCGCGGTGCTCGAGGGTGGCGCGCAGCCGCGCCTGCACGTACCACAGCTTCTCGCGCCACGGCTCGTGCACGGTGCGCGGCCGCGCCCGGGCGGCGATCTCGGGGAGCCGATCGCGATCGCGCTCGAGCGAGGCCTCGAGCTCCTCGAGCGGCCGCTCCGTCAGCCGGTTGGCGCGGTGGCTGACGCGCAGCGCGGACATCGACAGGTTGCGACCGAGCACGACGACGTCGGCGAGGTGGCGGGTCAGCACGGCGGTGCGGTGGCGGGTGAAGGTCGCGCGGGTGACCGCCGCGGTCACGTTCGGGTTGCCGTCGCGGTCGCCGCCGACCCAGGTGCCCCAGCGCAGGAACGCGGGCAACCGCCACGGCTCGCCGAACCGCGCGGCCAGCCGGTCCTCGATCGTGCGATAGATCCGGGGGGTGACGTCGAGCAGCGATCGGCGGAACACGTCGAGCGAGTTCTCGACCTCGTCGAGCGGGGTCGGCCGCCGCGCGCGAGCGTCCTCGGTGGCGTGGAACCCGAGCACGTCGGCGTCGAGCTCGGCCGCGATCCGCGACCGCCCGGTGACGTCGAGCTCGCCGAGCAGTTGCTCGATCCGCACCATGTGATCGAGCGCCGATCGGCGCCGCGCCTCGGTCGGGTGCGCGGTCAGGACCGGCATCACGAGCGCGCGGTCGAACAGCGTGCGCAGATCGGCCGCGGTGGCGCCGCGATCGATCAAGAGGTCGACGGCGGCGGCGAGCCCATCGGCCGGATGGTCGCCGCGCGTGCGCAGCACCCGCAGCCGCTCGCGCTCCTCGGCGATGTTCATCAGATGGCACTGCAGCGCATAGGCGCGCGCGATGTCCTCGAGCCCGCCGTGGTCGAGCCGGGCGATCGCCTCGCCGAATCCGGCGCGGCCACCGGTCAGCGTACCGGCGCGCAGCTCCTGGGCCGCGAGCCCGAGCTGCTTGCACAGCACCTGGGCCTCGGGGCCGCCGAGCTTGGTCACCGCGGCGTCGAGGGCGGTCGTCAGGCGCGCGATGTCGCGGCGCAAGTGTTGCAAATCGGACATGGTCAGTCAGCCTCGCGATGAAACGTCCAGCGCCGGACGCCGACCGGCTCGGGTAATGCCTTCGCCGCCGCGTGATCCACGGGTGGTCCACCCACGTGGTGGGAGCGGTGAAGCTCGAGGAGCTGTGGCATCGTCAGGGGCTCATCCCCGGAGTTCCCTGCTAAGGTCACAGCCGTCATGCCCACCACAGTCTATCGCAGCTGCTCGTGCTGCGAGGTCGCCGATCGCAGCGCGATGTCGAGGCGGCGGTGCGACGCTGGTTCACGGGCGGCATCACCACGGCCGCGGCGCGTGGTGATCGGGCGTGTCGGGTCGGTGTCGACATGAAGTCGAGCGCGCTGTTCGATCAGATCGGCGCCGCCGAGCTGCGGGCCGTGATCACCGACTTCTACGCCCGCGTGTTCGACGACGTGATGATCGGCTTCATGTTCCGGGGCAAGGACCGCCAGCACCTGATCGATCGCGAGTACGAGCTGACCGCGGCGCTGCTCGGTGCGCCGGGCGTCACCTACGCGGGGCGACCGATGCGGGTCGCGCACGCCAGTCACACGATCTTCGGCGGCCAGTTCGAGCGTCGGCTGCAGATCCTGCGCGAGACCCTGCGCGACCACCAGGTCGATGACGCGGTCCGCGACGCGTGGATCGATCATCAGCTCTCGCTGCGCAGCCAGATCACCCGCGATCGCGGCTCGGAGTGCGACGATACCGCGGCCGCGCGGCCCAAGCTCGCGGTGGTCGCGCCCGCCGATCCCGACCGGCCGATCAAGCTCGGGCGCAAGTAACTAACGCCGGGATCCGGGCGCCGCAGGAGGTGTCTCGGACGGGACGCATCCGGTCCCATGCCGAACGGCATGGGTAGCCGCCGCATTACCGAGAAAATCGCCACGAAAATTGCTCGATCGGGGAATGTCGATCTTACTACGGGTGTAGTGGGAGCCGTGCACAACCCTGCTGCGGTTCGCGGCGTCACCGCGCCCGCGATGTTCCACCTGGCGATCGCTCGCGCGTGTCGCTGCGCGTCGTGGGGAGCTCGGTAACCGGTGGCGGCGGAGACCGTACAGGCTCGAATGGGAGACGATCTCGGTGCGAGGCCGGACGACGCGCCGGGACCGTGGCCCGGTGTGCCGCGCGGGCGAGCTCGTGCTGTCACGCGGGTGATGCGGCCGCTGGCCCCCGAGGTCCATCGCGTACTTGCGGCCCAGAACGCGGGGCTCGCTCCGAGCAGTGCGCGCGACGCCCACATCGCGGCGCTCGGCACCGGCGCCGCGGCGGTCGTGACCGGGCAGCAGGTCGGGCTGTTCCTCGGGCCGCTGTACACGATCTACAAGGCGGCGTCGGCCGTGGTCGTCGCGCGTGCGCTCGCCGCGGAGACCGGCGTGCCGGTGGTCCCCGTGTTCTGGCTGCAGACCGAGGATCACGACCTCGCGGAGATCGCGGCCTGCGGTGTGCCAGGGGCCACCGGCTGCGAGATGATCAGCGCGCCGATCGACGCCGGGAGCCGGATCTCGATCGCGCACTGTAGCTTGCCGGGCGAGGTCGCCGAGTGCCTCGACCGGCTCGGCGACGCGCTCGGCGATGGCCCCCTGGCGCACGCCCATCTCGAGCGGCTGCGCCGCCACTATCGCGCTGGCGTGCCGTGGTCGGCCGCGTTCGCGGGGGTGCTGGCCGAGCTGTTCGCCCCCGAGGGGCTGGTGATGATCGATCCGCGCGATCCGGCGCTGGCCGCGCTGGCCGCGCCGATCCATGCGCGCGCGCTCGACGACGCCGCGCCGATCGCCGCGGCGATGATCGCGCGATGTAGCGAGCTTCTGCAGGCCGGTTCGGCGGTGCCGGTGCATGTGCGTCCCGGGGCGCCGCTGTCGTTCTTCCATCCCGATGGTGCGCTCGGCCCGCGGGTGCGGCTGGAGCCCGCGGGCGGTGGGTTTGCCGAGGTCGGCAGCGGCCGGGTCCACGCGGGGGCCGCCTTGCGTGCGGCGCTCGAGGCCGATCCGTGCCGGTTCTCGACCAGCGCGCTGCTGAGGCCGATCGTCCAGGACACGCTGCTCCCGACGGTGGCGTACGTCGGGGGCCCGAGCGAGGTCGCGTACTTCGCGCAGCTCGCGCCGCTGTACCGCGCGTTCGATCGCATCCCGCCGTTCGCCGTGCCGCGCGCGCGGTTCCGGGTCACCGACGCGCGGACCCGCAAGCTGCTCGCCCGGCTCGGGATCGTGCCGCGCGACGCCGAGCGCTCGGAGGCCGTGCTGCTCGCGCGGCTGCGCCCACCCGGGCTCGATGCCGCCGAGATCTCGGGCCGGTTGCTCGATCCGTTCGCGATGGCCCACGCGGCGCTGGCCGCGGTGCTCGGCGACGCGGGCCCCCAGATCTCCCGTGCGCTCGCCAGGACCCGCGGCTCGGTCGAGCGCTCGGTCGGAAAGCTCGCGGCCAAGATCGAGCGGGTCCAGCTGTATGCCGATGCCGAGCGGGTCGCCGCCGTGCGCCGGCTGCGCGCGCTGCTCGCGCCCGACGGTGCGCCGCAGGAGCGCGTGCTCGGTCTCCCGGGCCTCGCCGCGCGGATCGGCGATCGCCACCTGATCGAGCGCGTGCTCGCCGCGATCGATCCGTTCGATGCCGCGCTCCAGGAGCTTGCGGCGTGACGCGGCCGTTGACGATCGCCGTCGTGTGCTACCCCGGCCTCGGCGGCAGCGGCGTGGTCGCCGCCGAGCTCGCGCTCGGCCTTCTGGCGCGCGGTCACCGGATCCACGTCGTCGCCACCGCGGTGCCCGAGCGGCTGCGCGCCAGGCTGACCGGCGAGCTCCGGTTCGAGCGGATCGAGGTGCCGAGCTCGCCGGTGTTCGAGCACGGCCCGTACGACGTCGCCGTGGCGAGCCACCTCGTCGAGCTCGCGCGGCGCGAGCCGATCGATCTGGTCCACCTGCACTACGCGGTGCCGCACGCCGCGAGCGCACTCCTGGTCAGCCGGGTGCTCGGCGCCGCGGCCCCGGCGATGATCACCACGCTGCACGGCACCGACGTCACCCGGCTCGGCGCCCACCCGAGCCTGCACGCGGTGACCGCGTTTGCGCTCGCCGCGTGCGATGGCCTGACCGCGCCGTCGCGCTACCTGCGGGGCGCCGCGGCCGAGCGGTTCGGGATCGACGCCGAGCGCATCGAGGTCATCCCCAACTTCGTCGATCTCGAGCACTTCGTGCCGCCGCGCCACCGCGACCGCGAGACCTGCCCGCTGGCCGCGCTGTTCATGTCGTCCGGGTCGTCCGGGTCGTCCGGGTCGTCCGGGTCGTCCGGGCGCCGCGAGGACGGTCCGGTGCTGTTCCACGTCTCGAACTTTCGCCCGGTCAAGCGGCCGCTCGATCTGATCGACGTGCTGGTGCGCGTCCGCCGATCGCTGCCGGCGCGCCTGGTGCTTGTCGGCGATGGCCCCGAGCGCGACGCCGTCGCCGCGCGCGCCCGCGAGCTCGGGGTCGGCGATGCGGTGTGCGCGCTCGGCCGGCGCGATGACTTCGCCGGCCTGCTCGGCCATGCCGATGGCTTCGTCCTGCCCAGCGAGAGCGAGGGTTTCGGGGTCGCGGCGCTCGAGGCGATGGCGGCTGGCGTCCCGGTGTTCGGCTATGCGGTGGGCGGGCTCCCCGAGGTGGTGATCGACGGCGCGGGGGTGCTGGTGCGGTGCGGCGATGTCGACGCGCTGGCACAGGCGGTGATCGCCGGGATCCGCGATCGCGCGATCCGCGACGCGATGGGACGCGCCGGGCGCGCGCACGCCGAGCGCACGTTCGGCCGCGAGGCCGCGGTGTCGCACTACGAACGCTACTTCCGGCACGTGATCGCGAGCCGGACGAAAGACGGCTGTCCATGATGAGAATGTTCGAGACGGTGTGCCTGATCGCGGTGGCGGGGTTGTGCGGGCGCGCGGCGGCCGATACCGACCTGCCTGCGGGCGCGCTCGCGCATGCGCTCGATCGCGTCGCGACCACCGGCCGGGTGCTGTACATCGCCGCGCACCCCGACGACGAGAACACCCGCCTGCTCGCGTACCTCGCGAACGTGCGCCACCTCGAGGTCGCGTACCTGTCGATGACGCGCGGCGGTGGCGGGCAGAACCTGATCGGTAGCGAGCAGGGCGCGCTGCTCGACGTGATCCGCACCGAGGAGCTGCTGGCGGCGCGACGGATCGACGGCGCGCGTCAGTTCTTCACCCGGATGCGCGACTTCGGCTACTCGAAGCGCGGCGACGAGACGCTCACCACCTGGGGCCACGACGACGCGCTCGGCGACGTGGTGTGGGTGATCCGGACGTTCCAGCCCGACGTGATCATCACGCGGTTCGACGAGCTGCCGCCCAACCACGGCCACCACACGGCGTCCGCGATCCTGGCGCGCGAGGCGTTCGCCGCGGCCGCGGATCCGACGAAGTTTCCCGACCAGCTCGCGGGCGGCGTCACCGCCTGGCAGGCTGACCGCCTGGTCTACAACGCGGGCCGGTCGGCGCCGGCCGGCGCGATCGCGCTCGAGATCGGCGGCTACGACGCGCGGCTCGGCCTCGAGATCGGCGAGCTCGCGGCGCGCTCGCGCAGCCAGCACAAGAGCCAGGGGTTCGGCGTCGCCGAGGAGCGCGGCTCGATCGTCGAGCACTTCGTACCGCTGGCGGGCCACCGGCCGACCGCGGATCTGTTCGACGGCCTCGAGCTCGGCTGGCAGCGCTACGGCGCCGCGGCGACCGGCTACGTGCGCGCGATCGCCGATGCCCAGCGCACGCTCGACCGCGATCACCCCGAGCGCGCGGTGCCCGCGCTGGTCCGCGCCAGCCAGGAGCTCGACAAGCTGAGCGACGACCCGCGCGTGCGCGACGCCCGGCGCGCGCTGGCGGAGGTGCTCGTCGCCGCCGCCGGCCTGTATGCCCGGGCCACGTCGTCGCGCCCGGTCGCGATGCCCGGCGCGGCGGTCGACGTCACCATCGAGCTCGTCGCGCGCGCCACGCCGGTGACCGTCGCGCGGATCGAGCTGCCGGGTGGCGCGCCGGTCGCCGCGGCGACGCCGATCGCGGTGGGCCACAAGCACCTGACCACCGTGGCGGCGGTCGTCTCGCCGCGCGCGCTACCGTCGACTCCGTACTGGCTGGCGCTGCCGCCGGCCACGGGCCACTACACGGTCGGCGACGCGCGGCAGATCGGCGCGCCCCGTCAGCCGCCCGCGCTCGAGGCGACGGTCGATGTGGTGGTGTACGGCCGCACGGTGCGGCTCGCGCTGCCGGTGGTCTATGCCTGGACCGATCCGGTGCGCGGCGAGCGAACCCGGCCCTTCGTCGTCGTGCCCCCGGCGACGGTGAACCCCGAGCGCGATGCGGTGATGGTCGCTGGCAAGGCCGCGCCGGTGGTGCTGCGGGTCCGCGCCGGTGGCGATGGCGTGGTCGGTCGCGTCGAGCTCGAGCTGCCGGCCGGCTGGACCGCCAAGCCGGCCGCGCACGAGATCTCGCTGGCGCGTGCCGGCGATGAGACCCTCGTGCAGTTCGAGGTGATGCCGGGCGCCAAGGCGACCGCGGGGCAAGCGCATCCGGTGGTGCGCGTGGCGGGGACGGCATGGTCGCTGCGCGAGAACACGATCGACTACGGCCACATTCCGCTCCAGGTCGTGCTGCGGCCGGCGGCGGTTCAGCTGGTCCCGCTGTCGCTCCATCTCCCGGCCGGCCGGGTCGGCTACATCCGCGGCACCGGCGACTCGATCGCCGCCGACCTCGCGCACGTCGGGTTCTCGATCGATGACCTCGATGACGAGGCGCTGCGGACCGGCGACCTCGGTCGCTACGCGGCGATCGTCGTCGGGATCCGCGCCTACAACGCGCGCCCGGCGATGCGCGCCGCGCACGCTCGCCTGATGGCGTACGTCGAGCACGGCGGCACGTTGATCGTGCAATACAACACGCTCGCGCTCGACGGCCCGGTGGGTCCGTTCGGGCTGGAGCTCGGCCGCGACCGGATCACCGACGAGACCGCCGCGCCGAGCTTCATCGACCCCAAGGATCCGCTGCTCGCCACGCCCAACCGGATCACCACCGCGGACTTCGAGGGCTGGGTCCAGGAGCGCGGGTTGTACTTCGCGCACACGTGGGATGCTCACTACCACCCGGTGCTGCGGTTCGCCGATCCGCAGGAAGCGCCGCTCGACGGCGCGGTGGTGGTCGCACGCCACGGCACCGGCCGATACATCTACACCGGGCTGTCGCTGTTCCGCCAGTTACCCGCAGGGGTGCCCGGCGCGTATCGGCTGTTCGCCAACCTGATCGGCGGGGGCAGGTGAGCGTGAACGAGACAAAAGAGACACCGTCCCCATCAAGCGTTGGCAATCACTCGGCTCCGTTACTCCGGAACGAGACAACAGAGACACCGTCCCTATTATATGGGCTCGTCGCGGGGCTGCTGGTGGTCGAGGTGATCGCGTTCTGGCTGCTCACGCGGTGGGCGTCGTGACCGGACTGGCCGCACTGGCCGGACTCGACTGGCTCGTGCTGATCGGGACGATCGGCGCGATCGTCGGATATGGCGCGTGGCGGTCGCGCGGCGTCCGGGACGTCGACGGCTACGTGCGCGGCGAGGCGCTGGCGTGGCCGACGATCGGGCTCAGCATCATGGCGACCCAGGCCAGCGCGATCACGTTCATCTCGACGCCCGGCCAGGGGTTCGCCGACGGGATGCGCTTCATCCAGTTCTATCTCGGGCTGCCGCTCGCGATGATCGTGATCAGCTGGGTGTTCGTGCCGGCGTATCACCGGCTCAAGGTTCGCACCGCGTACGAGTACCTCGAGCATCGCTTCGACGTCCGCGTGCGGATGTTCGGCGGGCTGCTGTTCCTGATCGGCCGCGGGCTTGCGACCGGCATCACGATCTACGCCCCGTCGATCATCCTGTCGCAGATCCTGGGCTGGCCGCTGCAGGGAACAATCTGGGCAATGGGGATCGTCGTGGTGGTCTATACCGTGCTCGGGGGGACCCGCGCGGTCAGCATCACGCAGAAGCAGCAGATGATCGTCATGCTGGCGGGGCTGTTCGTGGCGGCGGTCGTCGTGATCCTGCGGCTGCCGCGCGGCGTGTCGGTCGGCGACGCCGTCCAGGTCGCGGGGGTGCTCGGCCGGATGAACGTCGTGAGCTTCGACCTCGACTTCACCAGCCGCTACAACTTCTGGTCGGGCCTGACCGGCGGGTTCTTCCTCGCGCTGTCGTACTTCGGCACGGACCAGTCGCAGGTCCAGCGCTATCTGTCGGGGAGCTCGGTCACCGAGAGCCGGCTCGGCCTGCTGTTCAATGGCCTGTTCAAGGTGCCGATGCAATTCCTCATCCTGTTCATCGGGGTGATGGTGTTTGCGTTCTACCTGTTCACGCGTCCGCCGCTACACTTCGACGGCGCGACGCTGGCGCGGGTCGAGGCGCGTCACGGCGCCGAGGTCGCGGTGCTCGGCGCGCGCCACGAGCTCGCGTTCACCGAGCGGCGCACGGCGGCGTTTGGCTATCTGGCGGCGCGCGGCACCCCGGCGCAGGACGCGGCCCGCGCGGCGCTGGTGGCGGCGGCGGCCCGGGTCGACGACGTCCACCGCGACACCAAGGCGCTGATCCACGCGGATCAGCCGTCCGCCGAGACCCGCGACACCGACTACGTCTTTCTGTCGTTCGTGCTCGCCTATCTGCCGGTCGGCCTGGTCGGCTTGCTGATCGCGGTGATCCTGTGCGCCGCGATGAGCGCGGTCGCGAGCGGCCTGATCTCGCTCGGCGCGACCACGACGGTCGACTTCTATCTCCGGATCCGCCAGGCGATCGGCCGGCCGATCGCGTCGCCGATGCACGACCTGCGGGTGTCGCAGCTCGCGACCGTCGTGTGGGCCGCGGTCGCGATCGGCTTCGCGAGCGCGGCGTCGCTGTTCGCGAATCTGATCGAGGCGGTGAACATCCTGGGCTCGATCTTCTACGGCACGATCCTGGGGCTGTTCGTCGTCGCGTTCTTCCTGCGTCGGGTCACCGCGACGCCGGTGCTGATCGGCGCGATCGTCGCGCAGACGCTGGTCTTGGTCCTGTACTTCACGTCCGATCTCGGCTTCCTCTGGTACAACGTGATCGGCTGCGCGGCGGTCGTGGTCGTCTCGCTGCCGCTGCAGGCGCTGTCGCGCGCGTCGAGCGCCCCCCAGGCGGAGGCGCCATGACGCGATTCATCAGCTCGTTTCACCACTGGCAGTCATGTAGCTCTCGTTGAATCTCGCTGAATCTCGTTGAACCTCGCTGAACCTCGCTGAACCTCGCTGAACCTCGCTGAACCTCGCTGAACCTCGCTGAACCTCGTCGACACTCATTGGCATTGATCCGTGGGCTCTCACCGACAAAGGGTAGATCAGATGAAACCGTTCTTGACCATCGCCGTCCTGTTCGCCACCGCGACCACCACCCTCGCGATCACCGACGCGCACGCGCAGGCCACGCTGAAGCTCCCGGACCAGAGTCCGGCCGCGAGCGTGACCCAGACTGTCGGCCTGACCGAGATCACGGTCAACTACCACCGCCCCGCGGTGAAAGGACGCAAGATCTGGGGGGAGCTGGTGCCGTACAACGAACCGTGGCGCGCCGGCGCCAACGAGAACACGACGATCACCGTGTCGACCGACATCAAGGTCGGCGGCAAGCCGCTGCGCGCCGGGACCTACGGCGTGCACGTGATCCCGACCCCGACGGACTGGACGATCGCGTTCAACACCGTGACGACGGGCTGGGGCAGCTACAGCTATGACCAGAAAGAGGACGCGCTGCGCGTGACGGTCACGCCGCGGACCACCGCGACGTCGGAAGAGCGCATGCTGTTCCGGTTCGACGAGCCGGGCGATACCAAGGCCACGCTGGTGCTCGCGTGGGAGAAGCTCGCCGCGCCGATCGCGATCGAGGTCGACACCCCGAAGGTGGCGCTGGAGAGCATTCACGCGCAGCTTCGCGGCTACGCCGGCTTCGCGTGGCAGGCGTACAACCAGGCCGCGAGCTACCTGCTGCGCACCGGCGGGTCACTCGACGAAGCCGTGAAGTTCGCGGACCGATCGATCGAGATCAGCGCGGCCTATCCCAACCAGATGACCCGCGCCGCGCTGTTCGAGAAGCAAGGCAACGCCAAGGCCGCCGCCGATCTGCGCACCAAGGCGCTACCGCTGGCGACCGAGCGCGATCTGAACCAGACCGGCGCGCGGCTGCTCGGCGAGAAGAAGTATGACGAGGCGCTCAAGGTATTCCGGATGTGCGCGGAGCGGTTCCCCACCTCGTCGGATGCGCAGGACGGCTCGGGCGACGCGCTCGCGGCCAAGGGCGACAAGGCCGGCGCGATCGCCGCCTACACCAAGGCGCTGGCGCTCGCGAAGGACCCTGCCGACAAGAAGCGGCTCGAAGCGTCGATCGCCAAGCTCAAGGGCGCCTGAGGCTCGACACGCTGCTGAAGTTGTGGACCTCGGGCCGCGGCCGGCCAGGCGGCGAGCCGTACGCCGACGTTTCGCGAGGTGACCGGCCACGCGCCCGAGAGCTTCGAGACCTGGGCGCGCGATCACGCCGACGCGTTTCGCTGAGCGGTGCGGCCGCGAGTGTCATTGTCGGGAGACGCTCCTCGACCGGGTTACTTCAGGCTGGAAGGGCCCTCGGGACGATCGCCAAGCCCAAAGGCGCCTGAGCGGACGTCCTCAGCGGGCCATGCGGCGGCGGCGCGCAGGTCCGGTTGCGACCAGCGCGAGCGCGACCAGCGCACCGAGCCCGAGGCACGACGCCCACACGGTGGTGGGCCCCGCGTGCTGCCATGTCCACATCCCCAGCTTGGGGCCGATGAGCTGCGCCGCGCCGAAGGTCATCGCGATCGCGCCTTGATAGCGACCGCGCGCGTCGGCCGGCGCCATCGCCGCGACGACCGACGATCGAGTAGGCGACTCGAGGATCTCGCCGATCGTCCACACCATCACGGCCGCGACATGCAGCGCGATGCTCGTGGCGACGCCATGCATCGCGTAGCCGACGCCGTACAGCAACGCGGCGGCCGTGAGCAGGCGGGTCGGATCGCGCCCGGCGCTCCATGTCGAGAGCGCGGGCTGCAGCACGATGATGAAGATGCCATTGACCGCGATCACGCCGCCGAACGCCGCCGGCGTGAAGCCCTGCCAGGTCATGTGCGCCGAGAGCGTCGGCAGCTGGCTCGCGATCAGCGCGATGCCGAGCGTGAGCGCGACGTACGCGACGTACGTGCGGTCGAGGAACCACGATCGGCTCGGCCGGCGCCCCGAGGCGTGCGGCGGCGCCACCGGGCGGGTCTCCGGAACCGCGACCAGCACGATCACGCCGTAGATCGCCATCGTCGCCGCGTCGGCGATGAACAGCATCGTGAAGTCGAGCTCGGCGAGCAGCCCGCCCACGATCGCCGCGAACGCGAAGCCGATATTGATCACCCAGTGCAGCAGGCCATACGCCCGCACCCGATGCGCGGGCGGCACCACGTCCGCCACGATCGCGAACACCGCCGGCCGGTACAGCTCGGTGACGAACCCGACGACGCCGACCATCGCGGTGATCGCGGGCAGGCCCCGGACCAGGCCGAGCACGGACAGCGCGATCGCGCCACCGAACAACGACATCACGAGCGTGATCTTGCGACCGAGCCGGTCGGACAGATAGCCGCCGGTGAGCGACGACGCGATCGCACCGGCGCCGTACACGGATACGACGCCGCCGGCTTCGGCGACGCTGATGTGCCGCACCGTGATCAGATAGATGGTCAAAAGCGGGACCACGAACCCGCCGAGCTTGTTGATCAACGTCCCCCACCACACGTACCAGTACGCGCGGGGCGCCACCGCGGCGACCTCCGCGATCCGGCGCCGAACAACAGCGAGCATGATACCAAGCTATCGCATCGCGCGTCCGCGGTCAGGCGACTGCCACCAACTACCAGCCGCCGGGGCGATCTCTGTGACCTCAGGACGCAGCGCAGGCGACAGACGCTCGGTTCCGTGGCAACCTAGCGTCGAGACGCCCGCCCTCGATTCCATGGACGTGGAGGGCTACAAGTCGATCCGCTCGGCGAAGATCGAGCTGGGCGCGATCAACGTCCTGATCGGCGCCAACGGCGCTGGCAAGTCGAACCTGCTCGGCTTGTTCGGCCTGCTCGCGGATCTGGCGGACAAGCGGCTGCAACTCCACATCGCGCTGCAGGGTGGCGCCGATGCCGTCCTGCATTTCGGCCGCAAGAAGACCCCATCGCTGCGGATCGCGCTGCGCTTCGGACCCTACGGCTACGAGTCGACGCTTGTTCCGAGCGTTGCCGACACGCTGGTGTTTGAACAGGAAATGGCGTTGTCCTGGGATCCCGTGCCGCGAATGGAGGAATACCCAGGATCCGCAGGTCAAAAGGAGACGGGCCTGATCGAGCAGGCGCCTGGCGCGCAGGAGCCGCTCGGTAGAAAGCATTTCATGGCGGCGCCGATCCTTGCGGGAATGACGAGCTGGCGCCAGTTTCACTTCCACGACACTGGCAAGTCGGCACCCGCGAAGCAGAAGCGCAAGATCGATGACAACCGAGCGTTGCGCGCCGAGGGCGAGAACCTCGCGCCGTTCCTGTTTGCGCTCCAGACCGTGTCTCCGGGGGCGTACCGTCGGATTGTCGACGCAGTGCGTTCCGTTGCGCCGTTCTTCGACGACTTCGTCCTGGCGCCCGATGCGGTGAACCCCGACGTCATCCAGCTCGCGTGGCGCCATCGAACCGACGAAGCGCTGTTCACGGCGGATTCGCTGTCCGACGGCACGCTGCGCTTCATCTGCCTGGCGACGCTGTTGCTACAGCCGCATTTGCCGTCGCTGATCGTGATCGACGAGCCGGAGCTCGGACTCCATCCGTTCGCGATCTCGCAGCTCGCGGCGCTGATCCGGGGCGCCGCGTCGAAGTCACAGGTCCTGCTGGCGACCCAGTCGGTGACCTTGCTCGACCAGTTCGAGGCGGGCGAGGTGATCGTGGCGGAGCGGAACAACGGCGACTCCACGTTCCGGCGGCTCGATGACCAGGCGCTCGACGAGTGGAAGCAGGAGTACTCGCTCGGCGAGCTGTGGTTGAAGAACGTCCTCGGCGGCCGGCCGCGGTGAGCTGCCATGAAACGGGGGCTCGTGCTGGTGGAGGGGCAGACGGAGGAACGCTTCGTGAACGAGTGCTTGGCGTCGTATCTGCTGGCCCGGGGGCTGGCACGTGCCACCACGATCGTGAAGACGAAGCGGGTCGTGGGCGCCAGCCACGTCGCTGGCGGTGTTCACAGCTACGGCCAGGTCCAGCGTGATCTTGGGCTGCTGCTCCACGACACGAATGCTTCGGTGATCACCACCTTGCTCGACTACTACGCGCTGCCGGCAGACTTTCCAGGCCTGCGTGCTCGGGCTCCCGGCAGCCCCCAGGCACGGGTCGAACAGCTCGAGGCCGCGTGGGCAGCGTCGATCGGCGACGCTCGCTTCGTGCCTCACCTCGCGCTGCACGAGCTCGAGGCCTGGGTGTACGCGGATCCGTCACGCCTGGAACCGTGGATGTTCGACGATGAGCCGTCCGTGGTTGCCGCGATCACCGCAGTCGCCGCAGCACACGGCACCCCGGAGGACATCAATGAGGGGCCCAGGACTGCGCCGTCGAAGCGATTGCTCGACGCGTTCCCGGGCTATCAGAAGACGTTGCATGGGCCGCTGGCCATCGCGGCCGTCGGGATCGACCGCATTCGCGCGGTGTGCCCACATTTCGATCAGTGGCTGGGCGGGCTCGAGCCGATCGCCGCGGCTTGAGCGCCGGCTGCGGCGTCACTCCGCTGATGGGAGCCTGCCGTTCTTGGCGACCGGCACCATCAGGCCGATGGCTTCCTGCAGGACGACCGGGACCGGCGGCAGGCCGGCGAACAGCGGATTGAGGTGGCGCAGCGAGACGCTCACCGGCGGGATGATCACCGTCGGCGACGCCGCGAACTTCTCGAGATCGATCCACTGGATCAGGTCGACGATGGCCTGCGGGATCATCTGCGCGTTCTTGCGGACCGGCACGCAGAGCTGGCGCGGCGACGACACCAGCGTCATCGGATGCGGGGCGATCGCGCCGAGCTGCGGGTTCAGCTGGGTCAGGTTGACCGTGAACTGCGGGTGCGGTTCGGGATCGACCTGGTAGCACGCGAGGTCGATGAAGCGGACCAGCGCGAGCACCGCCGGCTCGGGGAGGATGCCGTTCTTGGCGATCGGCACGCAGAGCTGCGCCGGGCGCGTCAGCGTGACGTTGTGTTGCGGCAGGTTCGCGAGCACCGGATTGAGGTGCGTCAGGTTCAGCTTGATCGGCGCGATCGGCGCGGCGTCGACGCGGTAGCACGCAAGGTCGGTCTGCTCGATGAACGGCAGCACGCCGGGGCCCGGCATCGCGGCGTTCTTGCGCACCGGCACGCAGGTCTGCGCCAGCTCGCGGATCGTGACGACTTGCGGCGGCATGCCGAGCTCGAGGAGCACGGGGTTGAGCTGCGTGAGGTTGACGTCGATGTTCAGCGCCGGACCCGGCGTCTTGTAACACTGCAGATCGAGCGCCGATACGAACGGCTTGGGCGGCGGCAGCGCCTGGGCGTGCGCGGCAGTCGATGCACCTGTGGCGAGAGCGGCCGATCCTCCGACGAGCGCCAGCGTGATTGCGCGTTGCGTGATCATGAGTCCACCTTCCTTCGGGCGTATTGCCCTGGCTGCGCTCAAGCACCGCGTATGCCATGCGCGCACTCCGCGAAGCCCGCGGAATCCGTCGTCGTCGTGCGCGTCGTCTGCGCCCGGCACGCGCCGGATCGGCTCGTGCGCCGGCGCCGCGCGCTGATTCGGCGTGGTCGGTGCGTCGACCGTCGCGGCCACCCGGGCACCGCGTGTAGCCTCGCCCGCTCCGCGACCTCGGCAGCGCCCAGGCTGCAAATTGCTACGCAAGCGCCGAGGGCACGTCGCGGCACGAGATCGTCGCGCCGTGCTTCTTCCAGCCCTCCGCCAAGAGCCACGTTTGCGGACGAAACACCTGCAGCGGATCGTAGGTCGGCGGGCCGCGCCACAAGAACCCGTCCTCGCCGTACTCGGTCCAGTCCGGGAACATCGCCGCGCTCGAGAACCAGTCGATCGACCACGCGTTCATCGGCGACGCCAGGTCTTCCCGATGCTTCCGCCAGTTCGACATGACGTACCGGAGCGCGTGCCGCGCTTGTCGCGGCGTGGTGATGATCTCCGCGTGATAGCGGTCCGGGAACACCGTGCCTCGACGCCGCGGTCCGGGCCGGCCCTTGCTAATCGCCGCATTGAGGTGCTTGGCGGCCGAGATCTGAAAGCCTTGCATCCCGGACGCCAGCGCGGCTTTGTCACCGGCCTCGACGAGCAAGTGAATGTGCGTGCGCTGGATGCTGAGGTGAACGATCCGAAAGTCTTCCCTCCGTGCCGTCGTCAACGTCGCCTCCCGGATCGCCTGGTAGATCCGGCGACGACGCAGGTTGCCGACCGCGCTCACGGCGCGCAGCACGACATGCACGGGATACCGCGCGTGCAGATACGGCCGCTCCTTGTGCGGTGAGCCTGCCCGCGCTCCTTTCGGTGGGCGACCCGCGCCGCGTCGCTTGCCACCGCGCTTCTTGAACAGCGGCAGCTGTTCGGGCCCGGAGCGCCGCTTGTGCGCCGGCTTGGCAGGGCGTTTGCGCACCTTCACATCTTCTGAATAGCCGTTGACGAATCTTCATGCAATTAGATTTCGCCGATATATGCCGCCACCACCCCGGCGCCCGGCTGTGCGCTGCACGATGGCGCGTTCCTAAAGCAGGGGCCGCCGAGGGGCCGTCCGGCGCCCGAGTATCCGCGGGCAAGCCGGGCATGATTGGGCCGCTCGGCGTCCGCGGTTCCACGGGGCATCCGGGGCTTCTACGGATGCCAGGTTCCAGACCAGCGGTTCCGCCGCGGTTGTCAGCACGGCACGCGAGTCTTCGTGCCATCGGTAGCCACCGGACGTCGGGAGATCACCACCCGGCCTGTGGACAGTGGCCCTCAGCTGGTAGCGGGGCCCGTTGCTTCGGAGCCCAGCGCAACAGCGTCGTCGCCACTGCCCACAGCCCGGTGCACGAGTGCGCTCTCCGTTTTCGGATATTTCATATCGAGAATTCCGGAACGGAGCGTCGATGCAGGGTACTGGGCAGTGGGGGCCGGGTGGTGATCTCCCGAGGTCCCCGGTGCGCCTGCCAGGACGAGCGCACGCGTTGTCTGGCGCGCTCCAGCGCATCGCGCGGTGCTGGTGTGTGGCCAGGCACGCGCCGCGCTGATCATCCGAGCGGGTGGCTGGGCACGGCCAGCGAGCCTTCGGGGCCATCGGTCGTCACCGGACCTCGGGAGATCACCACCCGGCCTGTGGACAGTGGCCCTCAGCTGGTAGCTGGACCGTTTGATTCGGCGCCCAGCGCAACAGCGTCGTCGCCAGTGCCCACAGCCCAGTGCACGAGTGCGCTCTCCGTTTTCGGATATTTCATATCGAGAATTCCGGAACGGAGCGTCGATGCAGGGCACTGGGCTGTGGGGGCCGAGTGGTGATCTCCCGAGGTCCCCGGGGCGCCTGCCAGGATGACCGCACACGTTGCCTGACGCGCTCCAGCGCATCGCGCGGTGCTGGTGTATGGCCAGGCACGCGCCGCGCTGATCATCCGAGCGGGTGGCTGGGCACCGCCAGCGAGTCTTCGGGGCGATCGGTCGCCACCGGACCTCGGGAGATCACCACCCGGCCTGTGGACAGTGGCCCTCAGCTGGTAGCTGGACCGTTTGATTCGGCGCCCAGCGCAACAGCGTCGTCGCCACTGCCCACAGCCCGGTGCACGAGTGCGCTCTCCGTTTTCGGATATTTCATATCGAGAATTCCGGAACGGAGCGTCGATGCAGGGTACTGGGCAGTGGGGGCCGGGTGGTGATCTCCCGAGGTCCCCGGTGCGCCTGCCAGGACGACCGCACACGTTGCCTGACGCGCTCCAGCGCATCGCGCGGTGCTGGTGTGTGGCCAGGCACGCGCCGCGCTGATCATCCGAGCGGGTGGCTGGGCACGGCCAGCGAGGGTTCGGGGCCATCGGTCGTCACCGGACGTCGGGAGATCACCACCCGGCCTGTGGACAGTGGAGCTCGGCTGGTAGCTGGACCGTTTGATTCCGAGGCCAGCGCAACAGCGTCGTCGCCACTGCCCACAGCCCAGTGCACGCACGCACTCTCCGGTGTCCGGATATTTCATATCGAGAATTCCGGAACGGAGCGTCGATGCAGGGCACTGGGCTGTGGGGGCGGGGTGGTGATCTCCCGAGGTCCCTGGGCGCCTGCCAGGATAACTGTACGCGTTGCCTGGCGCGCTCCAGCGCATCGCGCGGCGCTGGCGTGGCCAGGCGCGGGCCGAGCTGATCCGATTCCGAGCCAGGTGCTGCAATACGTTCGGCCACGTCGTCGACGGTCGACGCTGCAGATGGGCGGGCAGCCGAACGGATCAAGAGGGGCGAAAAAGTCCCTATCCGCGCGACGCGACGCGCGGCGGGGTGAATTGCTCCGCTCTGCCGGGCAAGAGAAAGTCCCCCTATCGATCGATCGGCGGCGGGACGCGGTGCCAGGCGCGCGCGGCGAAGATGATGACCTCGATGCCGAGGGTCAGCGCGACGTTGATCGCGGCGCAGGCGACGGCGACCAGCGCGGCTGGGATCAGCACGAGCCAGAGCGGACCGGGCAGGTCGACGTAGGGCGGCGGAAAGAACGCCCAGATCAGCCCGGCGGGGACCATCGTCAGCATGAGGCCTGTCCAGGCGATGCCGTTGGCGGATGCGAGCCGCTCACCGAGCGTGGGCTGGTTGCGCAGCGCCCACAGGCTGGCGAGGAGCTGGACCACCATGCTGATCAGGCCGTAGCGCACCATCTGGCCGGCGAGGTGGCCCTGGGCCGGCAACAGCGACGGCGAGAACCGCTGGCCGAGCGTGGCGAGCAAGCCGTAGTACACGACGAAGAACGCCGGGACCGAGACCACCAGGACGCGGCGATCGAGCCACAGCACGCGGCGGCGGATGAGCAGCAGCGCCAGGCCGCCGGCGAGCAACGCGCCGCCACCGACGATCCCGACGCGCTGGGCGCGATGGGCCAGCACGTCGGACGCGGCGCTGGTCTCGGCCTCGGCGACGACGCTGCGCGTGATCGCGAGCCGGGCGTGGTCCGCGGCGACCACGCGCGCTCGGGCCGCGGCGTCGGCCGACGCGCTCGGGCTGAAGGTGAGCAACTCGGTCAGGGTCCGGCCGAGGCCGTGGCCCGGGGCTGGCAGCGCGAGCAGCGCCGCCACGGTCGGTGCGATGTCGATCAACCCGGCGTTGATCGCGGTGGCGCCCCGCCGGATCCCGGCGCCGGCGGCGACCAGGGGGACGGTCAGGACCTCGGGCTCGACCCCTCCGTGACCGCCGCGGCCGGTGTGGCCGTGGTCCGCGGTGACGATCACCGCGTCCTGCGACAGATCGATGTGGGCCAGCACGCGCGCGACCGCGTGGTCGGCGATCGCCGCGGCTTCGCGATACGCCGGGCTGGCGCCGCCGTGGGCATGGCCTGCTGCATCGACCGCGCCGACCAGCAGGATCACCAGGTCGGCGTTGCCCGCGGCGAGCGCGCTGCCGGCCTCGCTGAACCCGCCGGGCCACGGTGCGTAGCGGGCGTCGTCGAACGGCGACGCGAGGTTGGCGTCCGGCGAGCGGACACCCAGCTGCGCGACCGGCTCCTCGATGCTGTCGATGTCGAACGTGGTCTCGGCGTCGAGCTCGAGCGGGCCCAGCGGTGGATCGGCGGCGGGCGGCCCACCGCTCGCGCCGGCGGGTACCCTGCGGCGCAGGAACATGCGCGGCAGCACGTCGTAGTCCGTCGCGGTCGCCACGCGAAGCCCGGCGGCGCGGCCGCGGTCCATCAGCGAATCGAGCTGGACCGGCGTGCTGTGGTGATTGGTGCGCACGCCGCTCGCATGCGGCGGCACGCCGGCGAGGATCGACACGTAGTTCGGGCGCGACCAGGTCGGATAGTGCGAGGTCGCCTCGCTGTCGACGCCCCGGCGCCGCAGCTCGTCGAGGAACGGCAGCTCGTACGACCGGTCGAGGCGCAGCCCGTCGATCACGACCAGGAACACCCGGCGCGCCAGCCGCGGCGTGTGCGGATCCTCGAGCGCCGGTGCGACCCGCGCGAGCGCCGGCTCGACCTGCTCCAGATCGAACATGAACGACGCGCCCGCCAGCCCGGCCTGAACGGCGCCGACCGCACCGAGCACGAGCAGCGCCAGCGCCGCGGCCACCACCTGGCGCGTCGGAGCGGTGTGCGGAGGCCTGTGGGACGACCTCATTCCTCCTCAGTCTAGCCGCGATCTCGTCGCTCGCACCTGCGAATGTCTCGGACCGCAGGCGCGCGCGGTTGTCGTCGGTAGATCGCCGGCAGCGATGGTTGCGGACCGCGGGCCGCTTCGAGCGTGGCCGTGGCGCGTGGCCGTGCGTCGGCTCGATCGATGAGGGCGGCGATTTGGATTCCGCGGGCGCGACGATCGCGGTTCGTCGTTGGCCGCCGCCGCGCGACATGTTATCGATGGGGGCACCATGTGGTACCTGGGATCCGTCCCGCACCAACCTGACGTCACGGGGTAGCGCGCCCATCGCTCTCCTGCCCACCCGTTTCGACGTTCCGCGAGGCCCCCATGGATACCCAGCTCAAGCTGCTCGGCCGCGACCATCCGACCGCGCTTTCACCGATCAAACACCTCAAGCCGTCGATCGATCCGTCGACCCTGTTCCACCGCCAGCTGCTCGACGGCGCGTTCTGGCAGAAGATCCCGGCGTACCGGCTCGTCGACGAGGCGACGTTCCTCGATCACAGCTGGCAGGCGAAGAACACGATCACCAGTCCGCAGAAGCTGTTGCAGGCGGTACAGGATCTCGTGCCACAGACGTTCTACGACGACGTCGCGCAGGGCTTTCTGCTGGCGCCGATGTCGATCCGGGTGTCGCCGTATCTGCTGTCGCTGATCGACTGGGCGGATGCGTACAACGACCCGCTGCGCCGCCAGTTCGTGCCGCTCGCATCGCGGCTGCTGCCCGATCACCCGAAGCTGACGCTCGATTCGCTGCACGAGCAGGCCGACGCGCCGGTCCCCGGCCTCACGCACCGCTATCCCGACAAGGCGCTGTTCCTGGCGCTCGACACCTGCCCGGTGTACTGCCGGTTCTGCACCCGCAGCTACGCGGTGGGCGTCGACACCAGCGAGGTCGAGAAGGTCTCGCTCAAGGCGACCGAGGAGCGCTGGGAGCGCGCGTTCCGCTACATCTCCGAGCGCGCCGAGCTCGAGGACATCGTGGTCTCGGGCGGCGACAGCTACCAGCTCAAGGCGCGCCAGATCACGCTGATCGGGAACCGCCTGCTCGAGCTGCCGAACATCCGGCGCATCCGGTTCGCCACCAAGGGCCCCGCGGTGATGCCGATGAAGCTCATCACCGATCTCGAGTGGCTCGACGCGCTGACCGCGGTGGTCGAGCGCGGCCGCAAGCTCCACAAGGAGGTCGTGCTCCACACGCACTTCAACCACCCCAACGAGATCACGGCGATCACCAAGCGCGCGCTCGACAACGTGTTCGAGCGCGGGATCATCGTGCGCAACCAGTGCGTCCTGCAGCGCGGCGTCAACGACTCGGTGGCGACGATGCAGCTCCTGGTCAAGCGGCTCGGTCACTGCCAGGTCCAGCCCTACTACGTGTACGTCCACGACCTGGTGAAGGGCGTCGAGGATCTGCGCACCACGCTGCAGACCGCGCTCGATATCGAGAAGGCCGTGCGCGGCGTGACCGCCGGCTTCCACACCCCGACGTTCGTCGTCGATGCCCCGGGTGGTGGCGGCAAGCGGGTCGCGCACAGCTTCGAGCACTACGATCGGACGACCGGGATCTCGGTGTTCTCGGCGCCGTCGGTCAAGCCGGGCTTCTTTCTGTACTTCGATCCGGTGGATACGCTGGCCCCCGACATCCAGGCGAAGTGGAAGTCTGTTGCCGAGCAGGACAAGATGATCGAGGACGCGATCGCGAAGGCCCGCGCCAACGTCATCGCCAGCGCGCGCGCCTCGAGCGTTCGCTGACGCGGCCAGGGCTCACGTCGCGATTCCGGTGGGGCCTCCCTGGTAGCCCGAGCGACTGTCCTGCGGTCTGCGTCGCAGAAGGTACGACGCGAGCGCCCATGCGCCCAGTACCAGGCTGGCGATCCACGCGGGGGCGACCCATCGGTGAACGATGGAAGGGGGCGTGGCGGGCGTAGCGACCAGGACGAGCTCGCGGGAACGGAGCTCGCCGGTGAACGCCAGCGGGATCGTGCGGGGGGCGCCGTACGGGCTGCCGGGGGAGCCGACGAGGCGAACGTCGATGCCGGGGCCTCGCAGCGAGGCCGCGTCGGCGTGTTGTTCGAGCGAGCTGATCGCCGACGCCAGATCGACGCGCGCGGCCACCGTCACTTCACCGGCAGGTGCCGCGGCGCCGGTTGCGGACGCGCGCTCGACGGCCGCGCTGGCGACGACCGTGATGATGCTGTCGGCCGCGGTGATCGAGGTCGTGCCGCGGGGACACCGCGCGATGTGGGGTGAGGCCGCCGGGATGTGGAGCAGCGGGATCGGTTCGTCGCCGCGGATCTGAAATATCTCCAGGGTCTCGTTGGCTTCGATCGCGAACACGGCCTCGTGTTCCGCGATGTCCCGCAGGGTGTCGGCGTCGGTCTCGATCGCCACGCGAAGGATCGGCATGGCGGCGATGCCGGCCGCACGTCCGCGCACGAGGCGGTGGCTCACCTCCAGCGCGGCTGCGATTCGCTCGGCGTCGGCGTCGAGCGCGGCCGCCGCCGTGGTCGCCGATGCACGATCGAGGGTACGGCCGGCGAGCGCCACGCCGGTGGCGAGGCAGCCCGCGACGATCGCGGCGGCGAGCCACAGCGCGCTCGGTCGACGAGCTGGCGGCGCGGCGGCCGGAGCGGCACCGGCGGGGCGTGGCGACGCGTTCGACCGGGTCCGCCGCGCGCCGGAGGCGACGTTGGATCCCAGGCCCAGGCGGGTCTTGCGAGCGAACCCCGGAGCGGATTCCCCGGCCCGTGCGGGGTGGTCGGCGATCGCGTCGAGCACCGCGCCGGGCGGTGACGCGGGCGGTGTGTCGAACAGCTCGGTCATGAGCCTGGCGAGGTTGACCGACGACACCGGCAGCCGCTGGTCACGGGCCAGCGCTTCGAGCTCGAGCTGCATCGCCTGGGTCGTGGGGTACCGCGCGGCCGGATCGGTCGCGAGCGCCCGCATCACGATGCGCTCGAGGTCCGGCGGATAGCCGCGGACGCGCGACGAGGGCGGTGGCGGCGGCCCCTCGGTGATCGCGCGCAGCAGCTCGTACTCGCTGGCGTTCGGAAACGCGCGGGTCATCGTGGTGAGCTCGTAGAGCACGATCCCCAGCGAGAACACGTCGCTGCGCCGGTCGAGTGTCAAGCACCGGCACTGCTCGGGGGACATGTAGCCGTACTTGCCTTTGAGCGTGCCGGCCGCCGTCTGGAGCGCTCGGCCCAGCGTCTTGGCGATTCCGAAGTCGCAGATCTTCACCGCGCCGTCGTGACTGAGCAGGACGTTCGATGGCGAGATATCGCGGTGGATGATCCCCAGCGGCCGTCCCGCGGCGTCGCGCTTGTCGTGCGCGTAGTGCAAGGCGGTACAGGCCTGGATCGCGATGTAGATCGCATCCGCGATCGTGATCTGATGGCCGAGCTCGCAGGCGCGGTCGACGACCTGCCGGAGATCCGCGCCTGGGACGTACTCCATGACGATGAAGTCCAGATCGTTGACCCGCCCGATGTCGTGGACCTGGGCGATGTTGGGGTGCTGCAGCGTCGCGAGCAGGCGTGCCTCGTCGATCAAGGACGCGATGACGCCGAGATCGCCGAGCAGGTCCGGGCGGATCCGCTTGATGACGACGAGGCGCTCGAAGCCCGCGAGCCCGGTCTGGCGCGCGACGTAGACCTCGGCCATGCCGCCGGTCGCCAGGTGGCTCACGATCGAATAATTGCCGAACGTGGCCGGCAGCCTCGAGCCGGGCGGCCGATCGCGGCGCCCCTCCTCGGCGGGCCCCGTGTCGTGAAACCACGCGACAAGCTCCTGCTCGAGCAGGTGTGCCGCGAATGGCAGCGTGCCAGTGCGATGCGGGCTCGTCATGACACAGGCCCATACGACCGGTGTCGCGGACTGGATCGAAGGAATGTGCGCTGGCGCGGTCAGCGCAACGCGGCGCGCCACGCGGCTTCGTCGAACCCGACCAGCGCGACGCCATCACCGATCGCGAGCGGGCGCTTGATCAGCTTGCCGTCCGCGGCGAGCGCCGCATAGGCCTGGGCGTCGGTCATCGTCGCCAGCTTGGCCTTGTAGTTCCCGGCGCGATACGACTCGCCGGCCACATTGAACAGCTTCCGGGTCGGAACTCCGGACAGCTTGGCCGCTTGCTGGAGCGCGCGTGCGGGCGGCGGCTGCTTCACGATGTCGATCGCCTCGAACTCGATCGCGTTGGCCCGCAGCCAGGCGAGCGCCTTCTTGCAGGTCGAGCAATTGGGATAGTGATAGACGACGAATGCCACGCTGCGGGTTTTACCGTGGTTCGCCGCGCCCGCGATACGGTGGCGGCACTACATGCAGGCGTCGTCGCACTACATGCAGGCGTCACACAGGCCGCGCATCTGCACCTCGACGCGCTTCTGCCGGATCGCGCGGGGCGCCTTGGCCCTGGTGATGACGTATTCCAGATCGGGCAGGCACTCGACGGTGCCGCACTCGGTGCACACGAAGTGCGGGTGGGCCGACGCTTGATGGCTACCGGTGATCGCCTCGAACCGCCAGATGTGATCGCCGACGTCGGTGCGGCGCGCCAGCCCGGCGTCCGAGAGGTCGGTCAGGTTGCGATAGATCGTCGCCGGGTCCCAGGCCTGCGAGGCGAGCTTGGCGACGACCTCGCTGTGCGACACCGGCGATCCCGAGGCGCGCAGGAGATGCAGCACGGCGATCCGCGACGGCGTGGCGCGCAGCCCGGCCTCGCGAACCGCGGCGCGCAACGTCTCGAGGTCGTCTCGGCGAAGTGCCATGACCCCGACTGTACGCGAACGGCCCGGGACCGGCAAACATGCAACTAGGTTGCGTGTGAGGACTAGCCCGTCGTGCGGGTGCGGAATCTCCGGATCGCGAGCGGCACCGAGATCGCGATCAGCAGCACCACCCAGCCACACGCGACCGGCACCGCGTGGCGCAGCGGCCACGCGGGATCGAGCGGCATGCCGATCGGGTTGCCGAACAGCTCGCGCACGGCGGCGGCGAACGTGCTGATCGGGTTCCACGACGCGACCGCGCGGAGCGCCGGCGTCAGGCCACCGAGCGGCACGAACGTGCTGGCGAGGAACGTCATGGGAAACACGATCAGGAACACCACGCCCTGGGCGGAGTCCGGCGACCGGACGATGAGGCCGAGCAGCGTGCCGAGCCACACCATGGCGAACGCGAACGCGATCACGAGCGCGAAGCCGGCGAGCGCGTGCGGCAGATCGCTGTAGATCCCCCAGCCGACGATCAGGCCGGCCAGCAGCAGGATGGTGACGCCGAGTAGACACGCGGCGAGCTCGGCCATGACGTGGCCGCACAGGTAGGCGGCGCGCGACGTCGGCAGGGTGCGGAACCGGTCGACCACGCCTTCGCCGAGGTCGGTCGCGATCGCCGTCGCGGGGCCCATGATGCCGAAGCCGAGCGATTGCACGAGCACGCCGCCGATCAGGTACTCGCGATAGCTGCCGTCGGGGATCGCGATCACGCCGCCGAACACGTAGGCGAACAGCAGCACGAACATCAGCGGCTGGAGGGTCACGTCGAGCAGCTTCTCGGGGATCTGGCGAACATGCGCGAGGTTGCGCCGCGCCATCACGAGGCTGTCGGAGACCAGGTGGCTCGCCATCACGCGGCCTCCGCGGCCGCGGCGGCGCGGCTGTTGGCGGTGATCATGAGGAACACGTCGTCGAGCGTGACCTCGCGGCGCTGGACGTCGACCGCGTCGATCCCCGCGGCGTCGAGCGCGCGCACGATCTCGACCAGCCGGGTGCCGGCGCGGACCGGCGCGATCAGCCGCGGCTGGTCGGCTTCCTGGACCGCGGGCGCGGCGAGGAACGGATCGAGGGCGGCGTGGGCGCGGGGCAGCTCTTCGAGCCGCGCCATGGTGACGACGATGCGCTCGCCGCCGATCCGGGCCTTGAGGTCGCTCGGCGTGCCGCGCGCGCAGACCTTGCCGTGATCGAGCACGACGATCTCGTCGGCGAGCCGATCGGCTTCCTCGAGGTACTGCGTGGTCAGCACGACGGTCGCGCCGCCGCGGATGTGGTCGCGCAGCAGCTCCCACAGCTGGTTGCGGCTGTACGGATCGAGGCCGGTGGTCGGCTCGTCGAGGAACAGCACGGGGGGCGACGCGACCAGGCACGCCGCGAGATCGAGCCGCCGCCGCATGCCGCCCGAGAACGTCTTGACCAGCCGATCGGCATCGCCGGCGAGATCGACGCGCTCGAGCAGCTCGGCCGCGCGCTGCCGCGCGTCGTTGCGCGACAGGTGGTACAGGCGGGCGACCATCTCGAGGTTCGCGCGCGCCGTGAGCAGGCCGTCGACCGTCGCGGCTTGGCCGGCGACGCCGATCCGCTCGCGGACCCGGGCGGCGTCGGTCACGACGTCGTGGCCGGCCACGCTGGCGCGGCCCTCGGTCGGGATCGCCAGCGTCGTCAGGATCCGCAGCGCGGTGGTCTTGCCGGCGCCGTTGTGGCCGAGCAGGCCGAGCACGGTCCCCGCCGGCGCCGACAGATGAACGTTGCGCAGCGCCCACAGCTCGCCGAACCGCTTGCCGAGCCCTTCGGCCTGCACCCCCATCGTCTTCGTACTCCGTACGTTGTTGTCGTACACCATACGAACACGCTATCAGTACACTGTACGAATGGCAAATCCAAACGCCAAGCAGAGCGCTCCGATCTGGGCGCGTCCGGCGCCGGGGACCCGCCAGCCGCGGCTGACCCGAGAGCAGATCGCCCAGGCGGCGCTCGCGATCGCCGATTCGGAAGGCTTTGCGGCGGTGTCGATGCGGCGGGTCGCGCTCGAGCTCGATGCCGGGACGATGACGCTCTACTACTACGTCAAGACCAAGCACGACCTGGTCGCGCTGATGGACGACGCGATGATGGCCGAGGTCGTGCTCCCGCCCGACCAGCTCCCGGCCGGCTGGCGCGCCGGGCTCACCGCGATCGCGCGCGCCAGCCGCGACGTGTTCGTGCGCCACCCGTGGGCGCTGTACTCGCTGCGGGGCGCCGGGGTCGGCGGCCCCAACGGCCTGCGCCACATCGAGCAATCGCTGGCCGCGGTGGCCGACGTGGCGCTCGATATCGAGGGCAAGCTGTGGTTGCTCTCGATCGTCGACGACTACGTGTTCGGCCACGTGCTCCGGGTGAGCGAGGCGTGGACCCACCCGATGGACCACAAGGTCCTGACCTCGATCACCGAGTTCTTCACGGCGCAGCTCGCGACCGGCGATTACCCGCACCTGGCGAACATGCTCGGCGGCGAGGACGTGATCAGCGCGTTCTCGCGGATCGCGCGCTCGATGGCCGACGATGCCCGGTTCGACGCCGGCCTGGCGGCGCTACTCGACGGGATGGAGCTCCGGATCCGATCGGCGGCCGGGGGCCTGCGACCGGCACCGGCGTCGCCTGCCGTCGCTGCGCGCGGGCCGTTGCGCGCGGCGTCGGTGCGCAGGGCGTCGGAGCCGCCCGGGGCGTCGCGGCCGGTGGTCGCGGCCGCCGCGCCCGACGTCGCGGCCAGGCCCCCGGATGGACGGACGCGCGGTGGAGCGCGGCGAGCCCGCGCCGTCAAGCCGCGGGTGCGCCGGTGACTCGGCGACCAACCTCGTGAAGTTCTTTCGCCATCACGTCGGCACCACCCCAGTCGACTTCCGCGAGCGCCACCGCCGCGGAATTTTACCATCACGGCGCCGATCCTGACCTCGCAGCCCCGCCGGCGACGACTATGCTGGCTGACGGACCGAGGAGCTCATCATGTCGCAGTCATTCGCACGTATCGCCGCCATCGCCCTGGGCACCGCCGCGCTGGCCACCGCGGCGGATTTTTGGCTTGCCATGATGTCAGATCTGACATAAGGTCTGGCATGGTTCTGGGAGTGCAGCCACTTGCGTGGCTGCACGGGAGGTCAAGACGCCGCCGTTCTCGGTCGCTGCCCGGGTGGAAGCCGGCGTGCTGCTACGCAGGCTCCAACAGGGCGAAACGCTGTCGCTGCCTCACGGTAGACCGTTGCCTGTGATCGGACGGCGTTGTCACGAGCTCCGGGTTCACGATGAAACCGTCACCTGGCGCCTCGTGGTTCGCGTCGACCCCGATGCCATCCTGATCCTCGAGGTGTTCGCCAAGAAGACGCAGACCCTGCCCGCCTCCGTGATCGACACCTGTAAACGACGACTCAGCGCCTACGACCGCATCAAATAGGACGGTTCACAATGAAGGTAAGCAAGCGCAAGCGACTCGAAGCAACTGGATGGCGTTTCGGATCCGCGGCCGAGTTCCTCGAGCTCTCCGACGTGGAGGCGCTGCTCGTCGAGCTGCGCCTCGCGCTCAGTCGAGCCCTGAAGCTCCGGCGCATGAAGTTGCAGCTGTCTCAGCGCGACCTGGCCAAGCGCCTCGAGTCCAGCCAGTCGCGGGTTGCGAAGATGGAAGCGGCGGATCCGGACGTCTCGTTCGAGCTGCTGCTGCGCGGGCTCCTCGCCACCGGGGCCACGCGGCGTGACGTGGCGAAGGTGATCGGGAGTCCCGCAAGCAAGAATTAGCAAGACTCCCTTACTGGATGATCGCGAACGTCTGCTGGTTGATCGCGACCAGCTCGCCATCGTCGCGCCACAGCTCGCGGGTCTCGACGAAGTAGCCGTCGGTGCACACCGGGACGACGGCGCGATAGATCAGCGGCGCCGAGGGCTCGACGCCGTCGAGCCCGCCGACGATGTCGAGCGTGTAGGCGATCGTCGCGATCGGACGGAGCGTGGGGAACCTCGCGAGCGCCGCCGGCCACCAGGCATCGGCCATCGCCGCGATGTAGGCGGCATCGCGCTCGGGGCCGGGGTTACAGGCCCGGATCCAGCCCAGGGCGCGCGCGGCGCCGCCGGTCCCCGGCAAGCCGTCGACGACGCGGTACTCGAACTGCTGTGCGAATTGCGTCCCGCTGCTGCGCGGCGCGATGTCCGTCCACGGCGACAGCACCGGCGGCGTGAGGTCGTTCCACGCGATGCCCTGGGCACTGGCACGCGATGCGGCGAGGATCGCGACCGCGTGGCTCCTGACCTCGCCGCCCTGGGTCAGCGCCGCACGCACCGCCGAGAGGTTCTTGCCCTGCCGGAGCGTCTCCACGGTGATGTCGACCGTGCCGGGCTCGACGGCCCCGGGCAGCTCCGCGGTCAGCGAGCGCAGCTTGCGGGCGGGATCGGCTGTGCGGTGCTCGATCGCGCGGATCAGCGCGCCGATCACGAGCCCACCGAAGGCGCCGCGGCCCTGCTGCCAGCCCGGAACGACCTCGAGCTGATAGTGATCACCGACGGGTCGGGGCGTACAAACGTCGCTGAGGCTGGCCATTCCTCCTCGTAGCATCCGCGCGGCGTCGCGTCAGATCAGTCCAGCGGTTCGATCACCATGCGGCCGCCGACCTGGCGAATCGTGAACCGGCGCAGTGGCAGCCCGGTGGGGCTACCGTCCCGGTAGAACCCGGCGGGTCGATCGTAGGGCGCACCGTACGACCCGCTGCCGCCCCGGAACACGCCCGCTCGGCCGACGCCGTAGTCGGCGTTCTGGCCTGCTATCGAGCGCGCCAGCATCCGCTCGCGCGTCCCCATCATCCACAGGTACGGCGCGAGCACGAGCAGCTGGTACCAGCCCATCAGCCCCAGGATGCCGAACCCGACGGCGACCACGCGGGCGACCTGGACCGAGATCTCGGTCGCGCGGACGAAGTCCATCTTGCGGGTCAACAGCGCGCGCAGGATCCGGCCGCCATCCATCGGCAGCGCCGGGATCAGGTTGAACGCGGCGAGCACGAGGTTGATCGTGCCGATCGTCGCGAACAAGTTCAGCGTTCCGAATAGCGGGATCGGTAGCAGCGCGCCGAGCCCGACGCCGATGCCGCCGAGCACGAGCGACACCGCCGGCCCGGCCGCGGCGATCGCGAGCTCGTGGTCCGCCGAGCGCGGCAGCTGGGCCATCTTCGCGGCGCCACCGAAGAACGACAGCTCGATGCCGGACACGTGCACGCCGAGCCGGCGCGCGACGATCGCGTGGCCGAGCTCGTGGAGCACCACCGACGCGAACACGAGCCCGACGATGAACACGCCCGCGAGGCCGCCGAAGCCAACCAGCACGAGCGCGAGCAACAGGAGGAAACTGAGGTTGATCTCGACTGGAAAGCCGAATACCTGGCCCAGCCGCCATGACTTGAGCATGGGAACAACATGTGCACGGCGGAACCGTTGTCAAACCGCGCGAGGCCCGCCGCAGCGACGAGAAACACGAAGGAATACCGGGCCGGGCCCGACGGGTTCTAGATCGGCTGGCCGATCGGGCAGTCGGCGGCGCGCTCGCGGTGCGTCGCCTACCCGCTTCATGTACGATGACCGCAGGGTCCTGATGGCGTGTCTACGTCTTGTGGTCGTGGCCGTGGTGCTTGCGCGATTGGGCGCGGCGCAGGCCGAGCCAAGCGCATCGTTCGCGCCCCGGCCGCCGCCCACGATCCCGATCGGCACGCACGGCGGCACCGCGGTCACCCAGACCGAGACGCTCGGCGGCGACGACGCCGTTGCGTTCACGCTGTACGTCCGGAACACCGGTAGCGAACCGCTCACGGTGATCCCCACGGTGCTCGGGATCAGCGAGCTCGACAGGGCGGAGGGCGCCACGGTGCGCCGCATGGTCGACGCGCAGCCCGCGGCAGGGGCGCCCGTCGCGGTCGCGGGCTCGATGCCGGCGGCGATCAAGGTCGCGCTGCCGGCGCTCGACGCGCCCGGCATCTACGAGGTCGAGACCGAGCTCGCCGATCGCGATCGTCGCTTCGTACCGGCGACGGTCACGACGATCATCTATCGCCGGCAGAGCTGGGTATGGGCCGCGCTGTGGATCGGCTTTGGCGCCGTGATCGCATTCGCCGCGCGGCTCTACATCGACGGCGGTGCCAAGCGCCTGAAGCTGCGGCGGCGGATCGCGCTGCTGCTTCAGCAAGTGGGTGCCGCGCGGGCGCATGCCCAGGGCGACGCGGTGGTGGCGGCGGCGCGGGCGCTCGAGCTCGACGTCGAGGACCGCCGGCGCTACGCGCGCTGGGGAGGCTCGGTCGAGGACATCAAGCATGCGATCGACCGCGCGGAGCTGCGGCTGGCGCTGCTCGGCGACGTCATCGATGCGGCCCACCAGCTCGAGCGGCTCGAGGCCGGCCGCCAGCCCGCGATCCGCAAGACGCTCGACGACGCGCTCGCTATGGTGCGCGTCGATCCCGGCACCGACGCCGCGCTGATGGCGAAGCGCACCGAGATCGCGCAGCTCGGGCTGCTCGCCGTATGGCGCGATCAGCAGGCCGCGGATGTCGCGTCGCTCGATAGCCAGATCGCGATCCGGATGCCGGCAGCGCGGCCCGAGCTCGCCGCGAAGTTGCGCGAGCTGAGCGCTGGGCTGGCCAAGGTCCACACCGAGCTGGCGTGCGACCGGCTCGACGCGGTGTACGCGTTGCTCGAGGAGCTTCGGCCCAAGCTCCTCGACGCGTTCACCGACGAGCTGTCCGAGCTCATCACCGGCAGGCTACCCGGCGTCGATCCGGCGGCGTGGGCGCTCGCCGTCGAAGACATCAAGGCAGCGCTCGGCGATGTGCGCGACCCGGCCAAGCCGTGGCTGGCGCGCTGGACCGCGTTCAAGACCGCGCAGGATCGCTACATCACGAGCGCGGTGACCGGGCTGATCGCGCTCGCCAAGAAGCTGGCCGAGGCAGATTCGCACCACGCCGCGCGCATGATCGCGATCGCGACCGAGCTCGAGACCGCGCTCAAGGACCCGGCCAGCGCCGCGGCGCTGTACGACGCTCGACGCCGCGAGATCGAGCTCGCCAGCGCGCCGGTCGTACGCTCGGGGTTCGTGGGCGTCGAGTCGGCGGTCGCGACGATCCGGATGTGGTTGCCGATCGCGCTGGGCGGCAATGCACCCAAGCCCGATCCGGCCGCCGCGCGCCAGGTCGCGGTGCTCGACCGCGAGGTCACGTGGACGAGCGTCCTGGTCAATATCGCCATCCTTGCGATCGCCGTGGCGTCGGGGGTGAAGGCGCTGTGGCTCGACAACCTTGCGTGGGGTGCGCATGGCGCCGCGCTCACCGCATTCCTGTGGGGCGCCGGTGTTCAGGTCGCCGGCAACGCATTTGCCGGACTCGCGGCCCTGCGCACCAAGCTCGGCGCCGCCGGTTGATCGCCGCGGATTGGCCAGCTCAGCTGCCGCTGGCGAGGGCCGCCGCGATCACGGCGCCGAACCGCTGCATGCCTTCGGTGATCAGGGCGGGCGGCCGGTTCGAGAAGTTCAGCCGGACGAAGTCGTGGCGGACGTCGTCGACGTAGAACGCGCTGCCTGGCACGAACGCGACCTTGCGGGCGACCGCGGCGGAAAACAGCGCGTCGGCGCTGAGCCCCGCCGGCAGCTGCATCCACACGAACATGCCGCCGGCGGGCACCACCCAGCGGCTGCCGGCGGGCGTGTGCTCGGTCAGCGCGGCGAGCATGGTCCGACAGCGATCGCGGTAGACCTCGCACAGCTTGGCGACGTGACCTGCGTAGTCGAACCGCGCGAGCAGCGCTGCGGTCGCACGCTGCGACAAGGTCGCGGTCTGTAGATCCGCGGCTTGCTTGGCGATCGTCGCCTTGCGCACCACCGCGGCGTCGCCCCACAGCCAGCCGATGCGCAACCCCGGCGCCAGCGTCTTCGAGAACGTGCTGAGGTAGAGAACGTTGCCGCGGCCCTGGGCGGCGATCGGTCGCGGAGGCGGTCCGTCGAACGACAGCTCGCCGTAGGGATCGTCCTCGAGGATGACGACGCGATGTTCGGCCGCGATCGCGGCGAGCGCCGCGCGGCGGTCCTGCGACAGCGTGGTGCCCTGCGGATTCTGAAAGCTCGGCACCAGGTAGATCAGCTTCGGTTGATGCGCGGCGATCAGCGCCGCGACGCGCTCGACCTGCATGCCGCCGTCGTCGCTGGGGACGGCGACCAGCCGCACCTGGTAGGCCGCGAACGCCTGGATCGCTGCCAGGTACGTCGGGTTCTCCACCAGCACGACATCGCCCGGATCGAGGAAGATCCGGGCGACCAGATCGATCCCTTGCTGCGAGCCGCTGGTGACGAGCAGCTCGTCGGCGCGTGCCGTGATGCCGCGGCTGCGCAGGTGCGCGGCGATCCAGTCGCGCAGCGGGCCGTAGCCCTCGGTCGCCGCGTATTGCAAGGCGGCCCCACCGTCGCGGCTCAGCACCTCGGCGTGCGCCGCGGCGATCTCCTGGACGGGAAACAGCTCGGGCGCGGGCAGGCCCCCGGCGAACGACAGCACGTCGGGCTGCTCTGCGACCTTCAGGATCTCGCGGACCGCGGACACCGGCATCTTCGCCATGCGTCCGGCCAGCGGGGGCCAGCGCGATCCGGACGGCTCTGGCTCCGCGCCCGGCACGAGCGGTGCGGGGACCATGCGGGCCCCAGCGTCTGTACGTTCGACGGTCATACGCCCACTGTGCCTCATTCGCCCGCGGCGCGGCGGTGGTTCTACGCGCGGATCGCGCCGGCGTGGTGCACAGAAGTGGCGCGCTGGGACGCGATCAGGTTCAGGTCGCCACGCCCGATAGCGCGTTGCTGATGATCGACGCGAGCTGATCCGCCTGGTTGGCACCGCGCTGGGCGTAGCTCGCCGTCTGGCTCGAGGTCGGCGCGGCCGCGGTGGTCGCATCGCCCGATGACGGCGGCGGCGGCCCCTCGCGGTGATGGTGGTGCGGCCCGCCGGACGGTCGCAGCCCCGCCAGGTCGCCGGTGCTGGCTGCCTCGGTGAACTTGTCGGCGAGCTCCTGGAGGTGAGGATCGCCGGAGCCCGTCGAGCTGTTCGCCTTCTCGGTGAGCGCCGACGCGATCGATGTCAGGACCTGCTTGGCCTTGGCGGGATCCGAGCTCTCCAGATCCTGGAGCTTGCTCATCAGCTCGCCCAGCTTCGACAGCCTGGTCTTGTCGCTGCTGTTCGGCGGCTCGCCGACCTCGGCGGCAGCCCGGCCGTCGGTCGTGGAGCTGACGGCGTGGACGGCCGAGGTCGAGGATACCGAAGCCAGCGACGAAATGCCGGTGGTGGAAGAGATGTTCATGGTTGCGCCTCTGGTCTCTGCATCGGCCACGACCGCGCGGCGCAGACCGCCTGAGACACTCTGCAACACAACTTTCATGCAGCAACCGGATTGTGCCACGGGCTGCCGCCGGCGGCGCTCGGGGATTCTCGCTCGACGTGCGAAGATCGATGGCTCGGCGCCAACGGCTGGCCTACGGCTGGAACGCGTCGCCGAGCACCAGGCCTTCGCGGCGAGGGTCCGCGCCTCCCATCAGCGCGCTGCCGCCGGCCGATGGTACGCGCATCACCGTGCCGATGCCGCTCGACTGCACCGTGAGGTTGACGTGGTGTCCGAGCGCGCCGAGCCCGGTGACGAGCGGGCCATTCGGGTCCACGTGGGGGTGCTCGCGGCCGACGTTGGTCATCGGATCGTTGGCGGCGCCGAAGTCGACCATCGCCGCGGACTGCTGCGCATCGAGCCCCCAGTCGAGCACCCCGATGAGGGTCTTCACGACGTACTGGATGATCGTCGCGCCTCCTGGGGAGCCGGTCGCCATCACGAGCTCGCCGCGCGTGCCGTCCGCCGCGGTGCGAAACACCAGCGTCGGGGCCATCGAGCTGCGCGGCCGCTTGCCGGGGCCGACGCGGTTGGCGAACGGCGCGCCGCCCGCGTCGGTGGGGGCCGCCGCGAAGTCGGTCAGCTGGTTGTTCAGGATGACGCCGCGGGCCATGTGAAACGAGCCGAACGTGGCCTCGACGGTCGTCGTCATGACCAGCACGTTGCCGTCGGCATCGGCGATCGTCACCTGCGACGTGCCGTGCTCCGCCGTGTGGTCGATGCCCTGCGGAACGTCGCCGAGCTCGCCCGGGAGCGCGGTCCCCAGCGATGCGTCGGTGTGAATGAGCGCGGCGCGCGACATCAGATACGGTCGGTTCAACATCGTGGCGGGCGTCGCGCCGGGCAGCGGGACGAAGTCGGTATCGGCGACGTACTTGTCGCGGTCGGCGTAGGCCAGCCGTTCGGCCTCGCTGATCAGGTGAACCCCGGCGACCTGTGGTGTGCCGCCGTCGGCATCGATGCCGCTCGGCGGGGCGGCGGCCAGATCGAAGCTCTCGAGGATGCCCAGCGTCTGGGCGACGGCGATGCCACCCGACGACGGTGGCGGCATCCCGCAGACGGTGTACGCCCGGTACGGGCTGCAGATCGCGGCGCGGCGCTTCGCCTCGTAGCCGGCGAGATCGGCGAGCGTGGTGAGCCCCGGCGTGATCGGCGCGCCTGCCGCGTTCTGGGTGGCGCCGATCTTGTCGACGATCGCCTGCGCGATCGCGCCGGTGTAGAGCGCATCCACACCGCCCGCCGAGATCGCGCCGAGCGTGGCGGCGTACGCGGGGTTGCGCAGCGTCGCGCCGAGCCGCTTGGGGCCATGATCGTCGTTGAAGTAGATCGCGGCGGCCTCGGCATCGCCGAGCAGATCGGGTGTCTGTTCGATCGCCAGCGCGAGCCGCCCGCCGATCGGAAAGCCATCGGTGGCCAGCTGGATCGCCGGGGCGAACAGCGCGCTCCACGACGTGCGGCCATGGTCCTGATAGGCCAGATCGAGGGCGCGCAGCGCGCCCGGCGTGCCGATCGCCCGGCCGCTTCCGCGCGCGCTCGGCTGGGGCAACGCGTGATTGTCCGCAGCGATGAACCGAAGGTAATCCTCGGTCGCCGCGGCCGGTGCGGTCTCACGGCCGTCATAGGCCATGATCGCCTTGGTCGCGGCGTCGTAGTACAACAGGAACGCGCCGCCGCCGATCCCGCTCGATTGCGGCTCGACCACGCCCAGCACCAGCTGGACCGCGATCGCCGCGTCCACGGCCGTGCCGCCGGCGGACAGGATCTCGCAACCGGCCCGGCTGGCCAGCGGATGGCCGGTCACCACCATGTACGTCTTCGCGCCGACGACCGCGCTGCCGGTCTGGTAGGCCGCGGCGGCCCTGGGCGTCGCCGGATCGCCGCGCTCGCCCGATCCGACCGAGACGCCACCGCCATCGTCGGTGAGTGCCTGGCACGCCGTCGCGGGGGGCGGCGGTGTCCGCGGCTCGCTGCTGCAGCTCGCGAGCGCCGGCACCAGGGCAGAGATCCAGTGAACGCTAGGTGCGCGTGGCATGGCGGGTCCTTTCGCGCTGGTCGCGGGTCATCGAGCCCTGCGCTGTACCGAGAATTCTGCGCTACACCACGGCCATGATCTATCTCGGCACCTGCCACTGCGAAGCGATCGGCTTCGCCTATGAGACCGCGGTCGCTCCGGAGGCGTGGACGATGCGTGCATGTGCGTGTAGGTTCTGCCGCTCGCACAGCGCCGCTACCACGTCGGATCCGCAGGGTTCACTCGAGCTCAGGTGTCGCGATCCGGAGCGGCTGGTGCGCTATCAGTTTGGCCTCCGCACCGCGAGTTTCTGGCTGTGCAGCGCCTGTGGCGTCTACCTGAGCGCGGTCACGAGCGACGGCCGGTTCGGGATCATCAACACGCACGCCTTGATCGACCGACCGGCGCAGCTGCCGCCGGCCGGGTTGGTATCGTACGACGGGGAGACCGCGGCCGGCCGCACCGAGCGACGCCAGCAACGCTGGACGCCGATCCAGAACCCCGGAGCGCCGGGCGCCGCCTGACCTATTGGACGAACAGGCGCGGGACCAGCTCGTCGGCGGTGCCAGCCTGGCACTCGGTGAACTCGTCGCGCGCGTCGTGGGAGATCTCGAGGTTCAGCAGCACGCGCCGCGCGCCGTTGGACTCGGCCCACCGGACGAACCCCGACGCGGGATACACCGTGCCCGACGTCCCGATCGCCACGAACAGATCGCAGTCGCGCAGCGCGCGCTTCGCCGCTTGCCCGGCCTCGGGCGGGATCATCTCGCCGAACAGCACGATGGCGGGGCGCATGAGCTTCCCGCAGTGCAGCGGCAGCAGCTCGCCGTCGGCAGGCTGCAGCTCGCTGCCGCATGCCTCGCAGCGCCAGCGCATGAGCGTGCCGTGATATTCGCAGACTCGCTGTGATCCAGCGCGCTGGTGCAGTCCATCGATGTTCTGCGTGATGATCAGGAACCGCGTGGTCGCGGGGAGCGTGGCCTCGAACGCGGCGAGCGCGCGGTGCGCGATGGTCGGTTCGACCCGCAGGATCGACCGATGAAACTGCCAGAACATCGTGCAGACGTCCTCGCGGCGCGAGCCCAGCGCGGAGACATCCGTGAGCTTCTCCAGCTCGGGGTTGTTCCACAGCCCGCCGGGGCCGCGATACGTCGGCAAGCCGGCGCTGTGCGAGATCCCCGCGCCGGTCAGCACGACGATGCTGCGATAGCGCGCGAGCGTCATGGCGTGGCCGATCGCGCGAGGCCGGCAGCCACGCGCCACGTGCCCCAGGTCGTCAGCCTGAGCCCCTGCTCGCGGCCTTCGTCGGCGGTATCGAGGGTCGACGACAGCGACAACGCGACCACGGCCGCGACGGATACCCGCAGAGTCCACATGCGCGGACTCTACTCGAGATGTGCCAGCGGGCACCACCGCCTGCGGTCTCTGCGGCGCGCGCTCCCGAGGTTCAGCTGGGGATCTTCGCGAACGCGTCGCTGACCTTCTTGTTGTTCTGGCACGCGCTCATCCCCGGACCTGCGGCGGCCTCGAACGCCTTGGTCTTGTCCTTCGCCACGTCCTCGAACTTCTTCTTCGCATCCGGATGAGCCTTCTCGTAGGCATCGAGCGTCGTCATCTTTGACCCGTTGTCCGAGATCATCTTGGTGATGCCGTCGGCAAGCTTGTCGCAATCGGTGCCTGCGCTCTTGATGGTGCCGGTCATCGTCTCGAGCATCGCCGACGCCTGCTTCACGTAGTCGTCATCAGAGGCGATCGTGACGCCATCGCCGCCGTGGTCCCCGGGCTTGGTCGCCGCGGGCGGATCGCCTGCGGCCGCGGGAGATCCGCCGTCCGGCTTCTTGCACGCCGCCAGCGAGAGCGAGGCCGAGAGACACACGATCGAGAGGGTCTTTAGGTACTGCATTGCCATTCCATCGCACATGTCCAATCGAGAGAGTATCTCCTTTCTGCGAATAGCTTGTTTATTCGTATTGCCCATGGGTGTTTGCAGTCTGCTGTGCGCGCGTTTCGCGTCGCACGCAGGGCCTGGGAAAACAATCTTCGCGCGCGGTGCAGATCTTCTGCGACGACCGCGGGTCACTCGGTACGTCAGGGATCGTGCACCGGTCATCGCGGCGGTGACGTGCGTGAGCGTGTGGGCCGTGACGAGCCGCGATCGCGGATCACGGCTTGTCCGCGAACCACTTGTACAGAACCCCGCCCAGCAGGCCGACCAGCGGCGGGACCAGGACGCCCGGGATGAGACGGGCCAAGGTGAGGGGCCAGCCGAGGACGGGTGCCTCGTACGTCAGCATGCGGATCGGGCTGACCAGCGTCTTGGCCGTGATCAGCGTGAGGAGCGCTGCGGGTGCGGCGCCCTGGCGGAACAGCGCCGCGACGATCGGGAAAAACACGTAGGGGCCGCCCGGGATGACCAGGCCTACGACCCAGCCGATCAGGATGCCGCGGGCATTGGACTCGGCGCCCAGCCAGCGGACCATGGTCGCGGCCGGGATGAGGACGTCGACCAGCCCCGCGAGGGCGAAGCCGAGGATGAGCTCGGGCGCCACGCTGCGCAGCAGCCGGCCGCCCGCGACCAGGCCTTCGCCGGGCAGGGACGGACGCCGGGTATAGGCGAAGCCGAGCGCGCCCACGGTCAGCGCGAGGAGGATCCACGTGTTCACGTCCATCATGCGGCGCCTCCGGGGCGGTGGCGAAGCTGCGGTCATCGGACGAATCGCAGCCGGCGCAGCGTCAGCGGCGGCGCTGGCGCCGCGACGGCCGCGCGCGCATCGACGACCAGGTCGTGGTGCGGCGCGAGGCTGCAGACCGGATCGGCCGCGGTGGCGTCGCCGGTCAAGAGGAAGGCCTGGCAGCGGCATCCGCCGTGGTCGACCTCGCGCTGGTCGCACGACCGGCAAGGCTCACGCAGATACTCGGTGCCGCGATACGCTCGAAACGCGTCCGAGTCGTTCCACGCCGATGCCAGCGACTGGGTGCGCAGGTCGGGGAACTCGAGCGGCAGGATGTGCGCGGCGTGGCACGGCATGGCGCGCCCGTCGGGGGTGACCACGATGTAGCGCTCGCCCCAGCCGCCCATGCAGGTGCGCGGACGGTCGCCGTGGTAGTCGGGCAGCACGAACAGGATCTCCATCTTGCCGCGCAGGCGGTCGCGCGCGGCCGCGGTTACCACGCGGGCGGCGTCGAGCTGGCCAGCGCTCGGCATGAGCGCCGCACGGTTCTCGTAGGCCCAGCCCAGGTACTGCGTGTTGGCGAGCTCGAGGCGATCGGCGCCTAGCTCCTCGGCGAGCGCAATGATCTGGCTGATCTCGTCGAGGTTCTGGCGGTGCAGGACGACGTTGACGGTCAGCGGCAACTCGAGCTCGCGCGTCCACGCTGCGACTTCTCGCTTGTGCGTGAACGCGTCGACCCCCGCGATCGCGGCGGACGAGCCCAGGCGCGCGGCCTGGAACGACAGCTGCACCGCGCACAGGCCGGCGGCCCGGAGACCGGCGAGGCGCTCGCGCGTGACGGGCAGGCCGCTCGTGATCAGGTTCGAGTACAGCTCGAGCTCTGCGGCGCGCGCGACCAGCGACTCGAGGTCGTCGCGCAGCAGCGGCTCGCCGCCGGTGAAGTGGACCTGCACCACGCCGAGCTCGCTGGCCTCGGTCAGCACGCGCTGCCAGTCGGCAGTCGCGAGCGCGGGCCGATCGAGCGCCTGGATGGGATTCGAGCAGTAGGCGCAGCGCAGCGGGCAGCGGTAGGTCAGCTCGGCGATGAGCACGTACGGGCGCGAGCTCACGTGTGCACCAGGCCGCGCTCGCTCAGCGTGCGCAAGAACTCGAGGACGTCGTCGAGCGGCGCGGCGAGCTCGGCGGCGATGTCGGCGGCCGAGCGGCCGTCGCACAGCCGCAGGATCGCGGCGGCCGAGGGGTTCAAGACCAGGCCATGCTCGGGGTAGAGCAGGAGGGTCTCGCCGGTCAGTCGGTCCGTGCGCAGGCGGGTCTTGCGCGCCAGCTGCGGCCGGCTGTCCGCCGAGATCACCGCGCGGCTCCCGCGCTCGCCATCTGCACCGAATCGAGCAGGTGCCACAGGATCTCGGTCTTGCGCACCAGCGCGGCGACACAGCGCTCCTGGAGCTCCGCGGTGCGCGCGTGCTCGACCACGAACGCGATGGCCTGCTCGGAGTCGCGCCGGCCCTGCGTGACCCGACCGCGAAAGTAGTCGAGCCCGGCGTGATCGACCCAGGGGTAGTGCGTCTCCCACGCGGCGATCCGCTTGACCATGAGATCGGGCGCGAAGAACTCCGTCAGCGAGGACGCGACCGCCTCGACGAGCGACGCGTCACGCACGAAGTGCACGTAGGCATCGCAGGCGAACCGCACACCGGGCAGCACGGCCTTGCACGCGACCAGCTCGGCGCGATCGAGTCCGACCGCGTCGCCCAGGCGCTGCCAGCGGACCAGCCCGCCTTCGGTGGCGTCGGTGCCGTCGTGATCGTGGATGCGCTGGATCCACATGCGGCGAAACCCGGGATCGTCGGACTTGGTCAGGATGAGCGCGTCCTTGATCGGAATGCGCGTCTGGTAGTAGTAGCGGTTCGCGACCCAGCGCTGGAGATCGGCGCGCGTGAGCGTGCCGTCGTGCATGCGGCGGTGGAATGGATGTTCGTCGTGGTAGCGGCGCGCGCCCTCGTCGCGCAGACGCTCCACGAAGCCGGCCTCGGACAGCGGCGGGTTGATCACAGCTCGACCTCGAGGCCATCGTACGCCGGTTCGACCCCCGCGGCGGTCAGCTCGGCGCGCTCGGGCGTGCCGGCGCGCAGGATGGGGTTGGTGTTGTTGATATGGGTCAGGATCTTGCGATGGCAGGGCAGCTCGGCCAGCCAGCGCAGGCTGCCCTCCATGCCGCCGAGCGGCCAGTGCGCCATGTCGCGCGCGCTCCGCGTGGTCAGGCCGAGCGAGGTCAGCTCGTCGTCGCGGAAGAACGTGCCGTCGAACACGAGCACGTCGGCGGCGCGCGCCCGCTCGTCGAGGAGCGGCGTGCGCGCGGCGGTGGTGGGCGCGTACATCAGGCTATGACCGCGGGCGTCGCGCAGCACCAGCGCGAGGTTGTCTTCGGGGGACGGCGCCGCGAGGCCTTTGAGGTGCAGCGGCACCGTGCCGGGCACCGGGACGGCCTCGATCGTGAGCCCGCTCGGTCCGGCCGCGCCGACCAGCGGCACGACCTCGCCCGCGCGCAGGCGGTTCCAGGTCAGCTGTCCGGGCCGGCGCTCGAGCGTGCGCGTGAGCGCGTTGTGCTCGCGCAGCCCCCGCTCGACGGTCTCGCTCGCGTAGAGCACGAGCGGCTGATCCTCGCGCAGGATGAACAGGCCGAGGACGGCGTCGACGTCGCCGTTGGTGAGCACGACGCCGCCGATCGGGGTGTCGCGCAGGCGCCGCGGGTGCAACGCGGGGAAGCTCTCGATCTGCGCGCGCACGTCGGGCGACGCGTTGAGCAGGAACCACTGCTGGCCGTCGCCGCTCACGGCGGCCGACGCCTGCGTGCGCGGCGCAAGCGACGCGCGCCCCGCGCGCACATCCATGCAGTTGGCGCAGCCGCAGTTCCATTGCGGTGAGCCGCCGCCCGCCGCCGAGCCGAGCACGCGCAGATACAAGCTAGCTCGCCTTGGTTTCGAGGGTCTCGGCCTCCATCCGAGCCTTCGGTGGCGCGTTACCGCCGCCGCCGGAGTCCTCCTGGTAAGAGCCGATCTCGGCGTTCATGGACACATCGGTGAATTCAGGCTTTTGCCACATGGTCATTCAGGTACCTCCGGGTGAGGCGCTATGATGGGGCCGTGGAGCCGTCGAGTCGAGTGGAAAGCTCACTCTGTCTACAAATCTCTCGTTGTGCACACAGCGTCCGCAGCGCCGGCGAGGGCAGGCGCCCGTGTAAGACAAGTTACCGGCGCCAAAAGCATATATGGCTGGGGTTGCCGCAGGCCTGCTGTCTCGATGTCGCGCGGGCGCACAATACTGGATCTCGCCGCGATTCGCGCAGTGGCCGCATGCGTCATCGCGCGGCTCCGGAGGGCGCGCTTGCGTGCGGCCCCGCACCCGGGAGCACGATCGGTCGCTCGCGGTCGATAAATCCGAGGTGGTCTTATTCGCCGGGCACCCAGCGGCGTGGACAAACACCCGGCAGTTCGAGCGCTCGTGGGCCACGCTGCACGGTGGTCTCATGTATCGGGGCTTCGCGCCCCCTGGACAATGCTGCTGGACATTGGGTGTGCGCCGCCGTGTGATCGCGTACGCTACGACCATGGCCGGCAAGTTGCTCACGTTCGAGACTGCAACGGTCTCGTGGCGCGATCGGGTCGCGCTGTGGTCGGATGCGCTCACCGCGGTATGTGGTCCGCTCCAGACCGAGCCGCTCGGCGCGACGCTCGACGGGACCATGACGTTCGGAGCGCTCGGGCGGCTCCAGATTGGCCACATCGCCGCGTCGTGTCATCGCGTCGGCCTCACGCCGGAGCTGGCGCGCGCCGAACGCCATCCGGTTGCCAAGGTCATCGTTCAGACCGCGGGCGAGTCGGCGTACGAGCAGCGCGGTGAGCGCGTGACGCTGAGTCCCGGCGATGGCCTGGTCTACGACGTCTCGCAGCCCCACGCGATCACCAGCACCGAGACCACCGAGCACTTCGTCGTGATCGTCCCGCACGATCTGGTGGCCGGACGCGGCATCCGGCTCGACCGGCTGAGCGCACAGCGGTTCTCCGCGCGCACCGGGGTCGGCCGGCTCGCCGCTGACCTGATCCACTCGACGTTTGGCGAGCTGGGGGCGATCACGCCCGCCTGCGAGGATGATCTGGCGGCCTCGTTGTTGCGCCTGATGTTCCTGTCGCTGCCGAACACATCGGCGCACGCCCGTGAGGCCCTGCGCTACCGGATCGAGAGTTACATCCGGGACCAGATCCGCGACCCCGATCTGTCGATCGACCAGATCGCGACGGTGCTGCGGTGCAGCAAACGCTACCTCCACATGGCGTTCGCGTCGCGCGAACAGTCGATCACCGATCACATCTGGACGACGCGCCTCGACGGCTGCCGCGACGATCTCGCCGGCAACTCGGATCGGACGATCTCGGAGATCGCGTTTGCCTGGGGGTTCTCGAGCTCGGCGCACTTCAGCCGGGCGTTTCGCCAGCGGTTCGGCGTGACGCCGTCGGCGTTTCGCTCCGCGTCTCGCACTGCCGCGGCCTCTGCCGTTGGCCTGGGCGAGCGCGCCGCGTCGGGCTGAGGCGGCGGGTCGTCGACCCGCCGCGCGAGTTCGCTCGTGGTCAACGACCGGTGCGCGGCGAGACAAGCCAGCGGAGAGCGGAGCAGGGCATTGTAGGGGCGAGGAGGCTTGCGTGCCCATATCCATCCATCCATCTGTCGATTCGGGGCTTGTCCCCGGTAATGCCAAGTTCGCTGGTGGCACGCTGTCGTGTCGCTGTACCACCCAACCCGTGAAGGTCGCGATTCGAGCGGGAATCGCGCACAATCACGTCTGCGGTTGCACGAAGTGCTGGAAGCCGACCGGCGCCAACTTCTCGCTCGTCGCGGTCGTCGCGAGCGACAAGGTGTCCGTGCTTTCGAACGCCGACAAGCTCAAGGTCGTCGATCCTTCGGCGCTGATCCAGCGCAACGCGTGCACCGCCTGCGGCACCCATATGCACGGGCCGGTCGAGAAGGTCCACGCGTTCAAGGGCCTGTCGTTCATCCATCCCGAGCTGTTCTCCGAGCCGGGAGCGCCGCCGCCCGAGTTTGCGGCGTTCGTATCGTCGGTCATCGAGGCCGGCGTCGATCCCGCGGAGATGCCGGCGATCCGCGCGCGCCTGCGCGAGATCGGGCTCGAGCCGTATGACTGCCTGAGCCCGGCCCTGATGGACGTGCTCGCCACGTTCGCGGCCAAGGCGAAAGGCGCGCGGGCATGAAGACGCGTGCCGCGATCGCGTTCGAGGTCGGCAAGCCGCTCGTCATCGACGAGGTTGACCTCGAGGGCCCGAAGGCTGGCGAGGTGCTGGTCCAGCTGAAGGCGACCGGCGTGTGCCATACAGACGAGTTCACGCGATCCGGCGCGGATCCCGAGGGTCAGTTCCCGGTGATCTTCGGACACGAAGGCGCCGGTGTGGTGGTCGAGGTCGGACCGGGCGTTACCTCGGTGGCGCCCGGCGATCACGTGATCCCGCTCTACACGCCGGAGTGCCGCGGCTGCAAGTCGTGCCTGTCGCGCAAGACCAACCTGTGTACGGCGATCCGTGCCACGCAGGGCAAGGGGGTGATGCCCGACGGAACCAGCCGGTTCTCGTACAAGGGTACCAAGCTTCACCACTACATGGGCTGCTCGACGTTCTCGAACTTCACCGTCCTCCCCGAGATCGCGCTCGCCAAGGTCCGCAAGGACGCGTCGTTCTCGTCGATCTGCTATCTGGGTTGCGGTGTCACCACGGGCATCGGTGCGGTGCTGTGGACCGCGAATGTCGAGGCGGGCGCGAACGTGGTGGTGTTCGGGCTCGGGGGCATCGGGCTCAACGTGATCCAGGGTGCGCGCATGGTCGGCGCGGACAAGATCATCGGCGTCGACATCAACCCGGCGCGTGAGGACATCGGCCGCCGGTTCGGGATGACCCACTTCGTCAACCCCAAGGCGATCAAGGGCGACGTGGTTCCCCACCTGGTGGAGCTCACCGGTGGCGGCGCCGACTACAGCTTCGAGTGTGTCGGCAACGTCGGGCTGATGCGGCAGGCGCTCGAGTGCTGTCATCGCGGCTGGGGGGTCAGCGTGATCATCGGCGTGGCGGGCTCGGGCCAGGAGATCGCGACGCGACCGTTCCAGCTCGTGACCGGCCGCGTCTGGAAGGGCTCGGCGTTCGGCGGCGCTCGTGGCCGCAGCGATGTGCCCAAGCTGGTCGACTGGTACATGGACAAGAAGATCGAGATCGACTCGCTGATCACCCACAAGTTGCCACTCGAGCGAATCAACGAGGCGTTCGATCTGATGCACGCAGGCACGTCGATCCGGACGGTGGTCGAGTTCTGATGTCGGCGATCACCGTCCGTAGCGAGCAACGCTGCCACGGCGGTACGATCGGGTTCTACTCGCACGCCTCGACCTCGACTGGCACCGAGATGCGGTTCGCGGTCTACGTACCGCCCGGCGCCGAGGCCTCGCGGCTACCGGTGCTCTACTATCTCGCCGGGCTGACGTGCACCGAGGAGACGTTCATGATCAAGGCGGGCGCCCAGCAGCTCGCCGCCAGCGCCGGGATCATCCTCGTGACGCTCGATACCAGTCCGCGCGGGATCGAGTTGCCAGGCGATCGCGAGCATTGGGACTTCGGGGTGGGCGCCGGCTTCTATGTCGATGCCACCGAGGCGCCGTGGGCACAGAACTACCGGATGTACAGCTACGTGGTCGACGAGTTGCCGGCGGTCGTGGAGGCGAGCTTTCCGGCGAGCGAGCGCCGCGGCATCTTCGGGCACTCGATGGGCGGCCACGGCGCGCTGGTTGCTGCGCTGCGTAATCCGGATCGCTACCACTCGGTGTCGGCGTTCGCCCCGATCGCCAACCCGATGGCGGTACCGTGGGGCGAGAAGGCTTTCGGCCGCTACCTCGGTCCCGATCGGACTCGGTGGGAGGCGTACGACGCGAGCGTCTTGCTTCGGCGCGCACCTCCGGGCCGCGAGATTCTCGTTGATCAGGGGCTCGCCGACCAATTTCTCGACGTTCAGCTGCGCCCCGAAGCGCTCGAAGCGGCGGCGTCCGCCGCGGACCAGCGCGTCACCGTGCGCCGCCATGCGCAATACGACCATTCCTACTGGTTCATCCAGACGTTCGTCGCCGATCACATCGCCTGGCATCGAGATCGGCTGAGTCGCCACTGAGCGATAATGCATCGCGTCACACGGAATCGCTCCAAGATACAGAGCGCTACACTCGATTGGACCTTATTTCGAGGAGGTGAGTCGGTCGCCTCATATGACAAGGTATCGTGCTGCCCGGACTTCCATATTGGCAGTCCGCGAGATCTTTAGTGTGGCCGCCGCCGACCTTGTTGACCGACGCAGCGGATGGCGATTGCCCATGGCGATCCGCCTGCCGTGATGTGCCGCGCTGCCCCAAGGCCTTACGCCCGCATCGGCGATCGTGCGCTTGATGCGTGGTTGACCTCGTCGAGACCGACGACGTGTACGGCCTTGCCGCGGCCGCCGGAGGTGCAGCGGGTGCAGCCGTCCGGCGAGATGGCGAAGCCGATCGGGCGCGCCGCATCGCCAGGCGGCTCTAGCTCACCGCTGCGCGCGTGTGTGTGTGCGTGCGTCGATGATGGTGAGGGCATGTGTGGTTTCTCACGCACGAACGCGCGGAGTCCGTCACGAGTGAAAATGACGGCGCGTGGGCGGCCGCCGGTGCCGACCTGCGCCACGGACGCACCGGTCTCGATATCGAGGACCGATACCGAGTTGTCTCGAATACCGACACCTTCCGGCCCCTTACCGACGGGAACCCGCCGCACGACGTGGCCGGTGTCGAGGTCGACGAGCGATGCCTCTGCGCTGTCCGCGTTCAGCCGCGCTTTCCGTCGCTGGTCACGCCGAACAGCGCGGGATCCTTGCCCGCAGGGATCCCGCGCAGGAGCTTCACCGACGACAGGTCGAAGAGATGCCAATGCCGTCGGCGCTCGGGTTGGCGTTGGAGGTGTTGGAGACATAGACACGGCCGCGTCTTCGACTCACCGCGCTATGCACGAGCGGGCGCGGTTGACGACGACTGGCTGTTTCAGCTCGCAAGAAACAGCGCATTCAATCACCCTGGGAGGGCGCCGGCGCCAGCCGCTTGCGTCGCGCGACCACGCGGGCTCGCCGGAGAATTGGCGCGGTGTCGTCGGAACCTCCGCAACACAGTGCGCCAAAGCCGGGTTCTCCTTACTCGTGAGCGCCATGGGTTAAAGAATCTCGATCTTCTGTAAATCAGAGGTTGCCAGCCTGTGGTTCTTCGCCTACTGTCGGTTCCGAACTCATCTCAATTCATCTCTGAGCGTGATGAATGTGTGGATGAAGAGGGAGTCTGGCCATGAGACTGAAGCGCTTCGTAGTTGGAATCGTTGCTGTCTTGATCCCGGTCACCGCGTACGCGCAGGCCGATGATCCGATGTCGCTCCAGGGCGACGACGGACAATGGGTGTTGCCGGCAAAAAACTATGCGTCCACGCGCTTCAGCACGCTGAACAAGATCACACCGGACAACGTGAAGGGCCTGAAGGTCGCCTGGTCAATGTCGACCGGGACCAATCAGGGCCACGAGGGCGCGCCGCTCGTCGTTGGCTCGACGATGTACGTCCATAGCTCGTACCCGAATTACGTCTACGCCGTTGACCTGGCGAATCAGGGGGTGATCAAGTGGAAGTACACGCCGAAGCAGGATCCCCGCGCCGTCCCGGTTGCGTGCTGTGATCTCGTGCATCGCGGGGTGAACTATACCCAGGGTAAGATCCTCATGATCACGCTGGATGCCCAGGTCATCGCGCTCGATGCGAAGACGGGCAAGGAGATATGGAAGGTCAGAAATGGCGACCCCTCCAAGGGTGAGACCATGACCGGCGCCGGCCTGATCGTGAAGGACAAGTACATCGTCGGGATCTCGGGCGGCGAGTTCGGCGTTCGCGGCCACGTGACGGCGTACGATGTCAACTCCGGCAAGAAGCTGTGGCGAGCCTACAGCACCGGGCCCGACGAGGAGCTCATGCTCGCCGACGACTTCAATGCAGCGAACCCGCATTATGGGCAAAAAGGCCAAGGCACCAGCACCTGGCAGGGCGACGCCTGGAAGCGCGGCGGCGGCACCACGTGGGGGTGGTACTCCTACGATCCGACGCTGAACCTGTTCTACTACTCGACCGGGAACCCTGGAACCTGGAACGCCGACCAGCGGCCCGGTGACAACAAGTGGTCGATGACGCTCTGGGCGCGCGATCCCGACACCGGCATGGCGCACTGGGGCTACCAGATGACGCCGCACGACTCGTGGGACTACGACGGCGTCAACGAGAGCATCCTCGCGGACCTCACGATCGAAGGCAAGAAGGTCCCCGCCCTCGTCCATTTCGACCGGAACGGCTTCGCGTACACGGTGGATCGCACCAATGGCACGCTGCTCGTCGCCGAGCCGTTCGTGCACGTCAACTGGGCCACGAAGATCGACAAGAAGACGGGGCGGCCGGTCGAGGACTTCAACAAGCGCACCAAGCAGGGCGTGGTGACCAAGGACATCTGTCCGAATGCCATGGGTGGTAAGGATCAGCAACCCGCCGCGTACTCGCCCAAGACGGGGTGGTTCTACGTCCCCACGAACAACATGTGCATGGACTACGAGGCCACCGAGGTCAAGTACACGGCGGGTGCGCCGTACGTCGGCGCGAACGTGTTGATGAAGGCCGGCCCGGGCGGCGAGCTGGGCGAGCTCATCGCCTGGGACGCGGCTTCGGGCAAGAAGATGTGGGGCATCAAGGAACATCAGCCGGCCTGGGGCGGCGTGATGGCGACCACGACCGACCTGGTGTTCTACGGAACGATGGACGGCTGGTTCAAGGCAGTCCATGCCAAGACGGGCAAGCTGCTCTGGAAGCACAAGGTCGGGTCCGGCATCATCGGCGCCCCGATCACCTTCCTCGGCCCGAACAAGAAGCAGTACGTCGCTGTCTACTCCGGCGTCGGTGGTTGGTTCGGCGCGCCGGTGTCGAACGACCTTCCGTCCAACGATCCGTACGCGGCGCTCGGCGCGGTCGGCCTCGCGTACAAGAACGGTCTTGACAAGGCGACGACAAAGGGCGGCATGGTCTACGTCTTCGAGCTGGAATGATCCCGCCCGCCAGCCATCCTGCCCCCCATGGTGACCCGATGACGAGGAACAAGCTCCTGGGATGGCTGGTCGGTGCGGCAATGCTGCTGTGCGCTGGCGCTATCCCTGCGCAGGCGGACCCAGCGCCGGCCGGCCCGGCGCCGGCCGATGACGCAAAGCAGCTCAAGGTCTGCGGCGATCCGAACAACCTGCCGTTCTCGAACGAGAAGCTCGAGGGCATCGAGAACCAGATCGCGGCGGTGATCGCCAAGGATCTCGGGATGACCGTTGCCTACACCTGGTGGCCCCACCAGCGCGGGCTGGTCAAGCGCGTGCTCAACACCGGGCGCTGCGATGTCATGCTCGGCATTCCGAAGGGGTACGACGTGGTCCAGTGGACCAAGCCGTACTACCGGACGGGATACGTCATTGCCTATCGCAAGGATCGCGGCCTCAAGATTCACTCGCTGGACGATCCGCAGCTCACGAAGCTCAAGGTCGGAGTTCTGGTCAATACCCCTCCACACGATGCGCTCGGACAGCTGGGTGTCGTCGGCGACAACATCGTCGGCTATCAGCTCATGTTCGATTCCAACTTCCACGCCGAGGACTATCCCGGGAAGCTCGTCGAGGATCTGATCGCCGGCAGCGTCGATGTGGCGCTGGTCTGGGGGCCGATCGCGGGCTACTTCAAGAAGAAGAAGGCGGCGCCGATCGAGGTCGTGCTACTCGAGGATCGACCCGACAGCGGCCATCGGTTCGCGTTCGATATCTCGATGGGAGTGCGCAAGAAGGACAAGGAGCTCAAGGCGAAGCTGGAAGACGCGCTCGCCCGGAGACACGACGAGATCAGACACATCCTGGAGGATTTTGGTGTGCCGCTCCTTCCTGCCAGCGAGGAGAAGGCGGGAGACAAGAAGGCGCCGTGAATGCTGGCCGAAAGAGGTAGTTCATGATGCGTGGTTATCTGGTTTGTGCAGCGCTGATCGTTGTCGGGTGCAAGGGGTCTTCGGCAAAGGACGAGGGCGCGAAGGCGGGACCGGCGGCGAGCGCCAAGAGCACCGAGACCTCGGGCAATCCGTTTGCCAAGAGCGCCGAGGCCGTCGTGGAGGGCCGGAAAATATTCCTCAAGTATGGCTGCGCTGGATGCCACGGGATGGGCGGCGGCGGCGGAATGGGGAAGCCGCTCAACGATGACGAGTGGAAGTTCGGCAGCGACGACCAGACCCTGTTCAAGCTGGTGCGTGGCGAGATCCCGCAGCAGACCATGCCGAACACCATCGGCAAGAGCCTGACCGACGACGAGGTGTGGAAGGTGCTGCTGTACGTGCGCTCGGTCTACAGCGGTGACCCGGGCAAGATCAACTGGACCGTTCCTCCCCCGGTGACCGCGGAGATGTTCGCGGCGGCGACCGCGCAAACCGGTGATCCGATCTCTGCCGGCAAGCAGATCTTCATGCAGATATGCACTCCGTGTCACGGGCCCGAGGGCCGAGGCGACGGTCCTGCCAGCGCGTCGCTCAACCCGAAGCCGAGGGATCTGGCCGACGCAGCGTACATGGCGCCGCTGAGTGATCGCTATCTGTTCGAGCTCATCAGCCGGGGCGGGATCGCGATGGGCAAATCGCCGCTCATGCCGGCGCAGACCGGCCTGGCCGCGCCCGAGATCGGCAATGTCATTGCGTACGTGAAGACGCTGTCCGCGCCAGCCGCCCGGTGAGCTCACGCCGCTGTCCGACAGGCAAGCCATCCGCGGAGGGCGATCATGATCACCATGCTGTCTCGCGAGCGCGACGACGACGAGCCCGCTGGCGAAACCGACTGGGAGTGGCGCAGCGGCCTCGTGGCCAGCTATGCGTGGAACCGGATCGTGTTCACCGGCGGTGGCGGCGTCTCGGCGTTGCGCTTGCGCAGCGGTGGGGCCACGGAGGTTGGACCGGTGGTCACGGCCGGCTTCGGGACCGTGTTCTGACGCACCGACGCGTGCTCGATCGCCATCGACGCGCGCTCGCGCCGTGGCGTCGGCGAGTCCTCCCGCCGGCGATCTGATCCGCGGCGAGCGCAGCCGGTGTCCGCGCTAGCAACGCGCTCGGCAAGACCCCCGCTCGAACGCGCGCGGCGCGAGGTCGTGGACCTTGTCCGCCAGCTTGGGGGCTGCTGGCGAGGTTCGCGAGGACGTCCGTGAACCGCTGTTGGCGTGCGCCAACAACAAGCGCAACGGCGTGCGCGTCAAGATCTGCTGCATAGATCACATCCCATATGAGACTAAAGTCACAAATCAGGGCAAATTCTTACGTAAAAATCTCCTTATGTTATATTGATTACAGATATATTCTGGTGTGTAATATTATACCTGTCGCCAAGTCATGCAACGCACTTTCTTGTCGATCGCTTTGTGCACGTCTCTCACAGCCTGCAGCGGCTACTCTCGCGCCGCCGATGATCGCACCGCACCAGCGGTGCTCCCCGGCAAACCCGTGCTCCTGCAGGTGGTGGCCGACGCGCCGGCGCGCTCGCGCGGCGGCACCGTGGTCGTCGACGGAGAGTACGACCTGGTCGCCAACAAGCTCCACATCGGCCTTGGCGGCGACACCAACGCGGTGCCTCGCACGGTCATGGCGGAGCGGCTCATCATCGACGGCGGCAAGATCAAGTTCGTCACGACGCAGAATGGCGTGACCACCAGCGCGGTCGCATCGCTGTCGTCCTGTCGCACCGGCCTCGGCCTCACCTTCACCAGCGGACCGAGCGCCGGGACGACGCGCACGATCGATGTCAGCGACGAAGGCGACGCGCTCGAGATCCTCGACCAGAACCTGGCGCGCACCTACGTCGTGCGCACAGGGAGCGAGACCGGTGTCGAGCCGCAGATGTCCGGCTCGGCTTGCAAATAGACAGGCCGCGGGCTCGATGCTCTACTCATCGCGATGCTCCTCGTCTCGCGATCTCAGGCTGTCGTCCGCCTGTCATCACGTGGGCCTGGCATGTTCGCGATCGTTGCCCTCGCGGCTTGTGGCTCGCAAGGCACCCAGACCACCCCACGGGGTCCCGACTGCATTGTCGAAGTACTTCCCGTCCCGCCGGGATCAGACTATGTCCAGATCGGCGAGCTGTCGTTGGATGCGTACGCCGCAGGTCCAGCCAGCCATCAATACAAGAATCCGCACGCGCTGGCAGCCGAGCTGCGGCCCCAGATATGTGCCATTGGCGGCGACACGTTCGTGACCGAGCGCAACGCGGCGGGTGTGATCGTCCGGGGCACCGTGTTTCGTCGCATGACCATGCTCGACCTGCCGCCCCCGTCGCCACCCGCTCGACTTCCGTCGCGAGCGGAGATCTGCGAGCCGAGCTGCGACCCGGGGTCCACGTGCGAAGGCGGGACCTGCATTCCGCAATGCGTCCCTGCGTGCGGCGACGGGGAGACGTGCAGCAGCGATCGGCGCTGTCAGCCGAACCCCTGAACAAGTGCTGGCCCGCGCTGTGGTTTTGACCGGCTGGTCGCTCGACCCGGCGATCGCTACCTCGTATAGACGCGCACGTAGTCGACCGTCATGGTCTGCGGGAACTCGGTCGACGCATCGGGCGGACCTGGAAAGCCACCGCCGACGGCGAGGTTGAGCACCAGGAAGAACGGGTGGTCATAGACCCAGGTCGTCCCGGGCGGCAGATCGGCCGGCGTCCGCTGCACGTACAGGGTGTTGTCGACGTACCAGCGCACCATGTTCGGCTCCCACTCGATCGCGTAGATGTGGAAGTCATCGACCAGGCTGCCCGATGGCAGCTTGTACGAGGCGGTGAGCTGGCTGCCGCCGGAATAGCCCGGACCGTGCGCGGTCCCGTGGTTCACGGTGAAGTCGCGGACCACTTCCATGATGTCGAGCTCGCCACAGGCCGGCCAGCCGGTGCTGCCGATGTTGTCGCCGAGCGACCAGAACGCGGGCCAGATCCCGTTGCCGGACGGCAGCCGGATCCGGGCCTCGAACCGGCCGTAGCGCTGGGTGAACCGCCCCGCGGTGCTGATCCGGCCCGACGTATAGTTGATGTCGCCGAGCGCCTCGGCGCGCGCGACGATCTCGAGCTGGCCCTGGCCGTTCTGGCGCACGTTGCTGGGCCGGCTGGTGTAGCTCTGGAGCTCGCCGTTGCCCCAGCCGCCGCCACCGATGTCGTAGCCCCACTTGCTGCCGTCGACCGCGCTGCCGGCGCTGCCGCCGAACTCGTCGCTCCACACGAGCCTCCAGGCGGGGCTGGTGACTGTGACCACCGCCTCCGAGCTGGAGGCCGGGGCTCGCGCGGCGACCGCGCCGCTGTGGGGTGGGCTCACCGCGCAGCCGCTACCCAGCAGCAGCGCCAAACATTGTCGCATGGGTTGGTAGCCACGAAGATCCGCGCGACGCGACGCGCGGTCGCCAGTCGTGAATGGTCGCGCCGGCTTGCCGGCGCAGAGGGGGCGGGAAAGCCCCCTACGGATCGAGGCGGAACAGGGACCTTGACCAGAGGTCAAGGAGTCCCTGTGTAGCGCGATCGTGGACGAGGCTCGCATGGTACTCCGGCGCTATCGGCCCTCACGCAGCAGCGGGCCTCGCGTCTCGTACCACAGGCTCTCCAGGATAAGGCCGTTCGTGTTCGCGGATAGCGCCGTATTGGTCTTGCCGTCCGCGTCGTACACCCCGGCGAAGAATCCTCGCTCGGGATCGTTCAGCGCCGCCGCGCGCTCCAGCAGCTCGCCTGCGTACGTGTCGCGATACAGGTGACCCCAGCCAAACGCTGCCTTGGTCGAGAGCGTGCGGTGCGCGGCCGCATCGACGCCCTCGGGGGTGAGGGCGGCCCACGCGACCCCGCCATTGAGCACGCTGTTGTAGACAAAGTACGGTGGGCGATCGATGCTGTCCTCGGACACCGCGACCAGGCGCCCGGTCTGTCGGGCGTGAGCTCGCTGCGCGAGATACACGGTCTCGGCGATCGCCCCGGACGTGGCGCCGAGGCCGAGCTCGAACGCCAGCAGGAGAAACGGCTCCGAGACGACGGCGTTATGGGTGCCCGCGTGATTCTGTGGCATCCGAGCGTCATATGCGATCGGTTGACCCGCGACGCTGGTGACCGCCGCCGCGAGGTCCCAGCGCGCGGCGGTCTCGACGTCGAGGCCCAGCAGCGCCATCGCCTGCGCCGCGTATTGCTCGTAGCCGAGCCGGCCCTCCTGCACCAGCTCGAGCGCGCCGGTCGGGCTCCGCATGGCGCCCTGCAGCCGGCCGGCCGAGACGGTCTTGGCGAGCGCCCATGACGCGAGCAACGCGCGGATCCGCGGTGTGAGATCGGGATCGCGCCACACCGCGAGGCTGAGCGGCACCGACAGGCGCGCGATGTCGATCGCGGACCAGCCGAGGCCCGCCGCGACCTCGCGGTTCTGGTAGTCGACCATCCGCAGCGTCCGCGTGTCGTAGACCTTGTTCGGTAGGCCGTCGACCAGCGGCAGCCGCGCGAGGGTGTCGAGCAGACGCGACAGCCGATCATGCCCGACCTCGGCCGAGATCACGCCCAGATCGCGCGCCGCGAGGATCGCCATCATGTACGAACCGAGGTCCCACAGCGTGGCCGATGCATCCTTGTCGGTCGCGCTCACCAGTCCGGTGTCGGCCACGTAGTTGTTCTCGAAGTAGCGCCAGGCGATTCGCGCCTGCGCGAGCTCGCGGTCGCCGAGCGGCTGCGTCGCGCGGACCGCGAGCCGCTCGTGGAGCCCGAGCCGATGGACGAGATCAGGCGCAGGCGCGGGCGCGGTCCCGGGCGCCGGGCTCGTGGCGTCGCGGACCTGCCACATGATGGTGAGCGCGGCGCCGAGACCGACGAGGAACGCGAGATGCGGACGAGCCGCGCGAAGGCCGGAAGCCATGGTCACTCCTTGTCTACCGAAATGCCGCGGCGACCATGACCGCCAGGGACGAGGCGTTCCACAGCGACCAGAACAGGTTCACGACGAACGGGCCGAGCGGCGATCCGCCCTGGCCGATGACCACGACACGGAACACGATCCCGAGGCCGGTGAGGATCAGCAGCACGATGTGCGGCCACACCAGGGCCCCGAAGTTCCCGGCCTGCTTCACCTTGGGCGTCACGTGAAACTTCACGGGCAGTCCGCGGAACACGTGGATGAGCGCCTTGATGTTGGTCCAGAAGAACGCGAGATAGAACTGCTCGCCGCGCCACGACTGGATACCCCAGGTGCCGAGCATGAACGCGAGCCGGTTCATGACGAGAAACGGCACGACGTGGCCGTAGAATGCGACGTCGTACGACGACACCGCGGCGATCCCGGTGAAGAAATAGACGATCGGCATGACGAGCAGCGGCACCGTCCACAGCGGCGCGAAATACGAATAGATCGTCGTGCCGTACATCAGCTTCTGCCAGAAGCTGAGCCCGGGCCGCAGCAGCGGGCTGTCGTGGATCGCGATATCGATGGTCCCGCCGGCGTACTTGAAGCGCTGGATCGTCCAGGTCAGCAGATCTTGGGGCGACAACATCTTGCTGAGCGGCTCGGGATGAAACACCGAGCGCCACTTCCGCTCACGGTCGGAGTGCAGGATGATCGACGTGTAGATGTCCTCCGAGACATGGAACTTGTACGGCGTGAGCTCGTGCGCCCGCGCGGCCTCGGCGCCGACCGACTCGCGCAGGTGCGCGCGGAGCTCCGCGTCCTTGACGTAGCGGGTGACCGCGGAGACGTCCACGCGGATCTCGTCCGCGTAGGTCTTGAGCGCCTCCTCCATCACGGCCTCGCGCCGGTAGATGCTGCCCGCGCCACAATTGAACGACGCGTTGGCCCAGTTCCGGCGCCGCTGGATCACGTCGTAGAACATCTGCGGATCGTTGCCGAACGGATCGCGCCCGACATGCATCGGGCCGACCACACGCTCGATGGCGCGGCCCACCATCCTGCCCACGACGCCCAGCCGGAGCCGCGCCGCGAGCCACGCCGGGAGTCGCGTGCCTTCGTCGAGGTCGTAGAACCATTGCGGGGTCTGCACCCAGGCGACGCGGCGGTCCCGGAAGTATCCGAGGGTGCGCTCGAGCAGCTCGGGGAACGGCCGGGTGTCGGCGTCGCAGATGACCAGCAGGTCGCCGCCGGTGTGCTCGAGCGCGTTGCGCATGTTGCCGGCCTTCGAGCCGACGTTCGACGTCCGCGTCAGGTAGCCGACGCCCTCCTCACGCGCGACCTCGCGCATCGCGTCGCGGCTGCCGTCGTCCAGGACGTGGATGTTGATCTCGATCGCGTGCGGGTAGCGCATCGCCTTGGCGTCCCGGACCGACAGCCGGACGAGCTCGGGATCCTCGTTGTACGTCGGGAACAACACGTCCACGCTCAGCGGCCGATCGTCCGGATGCGTCACGTGCTGGATCTCGGACAGCCGCGCCGGCGGCAGCTCCATCGGCGTGTCGCGGTTGCGCCACGTCGTGAGAAAGAACAGCACGGTGCCGCCGAACGCCAAGGTCTCCGCCACGACGAGCGGCACACCGACATACCAGGCGCCCCAGTTGACCGAGCTCGTCCAGCGCCACGCCAGGTACCAGCAACCCAGGACGAGCGCGCAGGCCGCGGCGGCCTGGAACACCCATTCTCGACCGGCATGGTACGCGACCGGAGGCTCCGGTTTGCGGTCCTCGAACGCGGCGAAGTACCAGTCGCGCGCCGGCGGGGAGCGCCCCTCGCTCGGAGCTGCGTCACTCATCGAGATAGCCGGTGCCTTCCTTGGTGGTCGCCGCCGTGCGCGCTAGCGGCCCGGCGACGGATCCTAACATCAGGCGTTGGTCGCTTGGCGCTCGCGGCGAGCGCCAAGCTGATCGATCCCGCTCGTGTCGCCGAACACACCGTTCACGGCGAGCGCCACGGTGGGAAACACGGGCAACACGTTGTTGAGGCGGGTCCGCTTGAGCAAGTTCTCCAGCGCGGCGTTCACCTCTGCCAGCCGGATCACACCGCCCGCGGGCAACAGCTTGAGCAACGAGACCAGGCTACCGAGTCCAGAGCTGTCCATGGACCGGATGTTGCCGAGCGCAAACACGACGAGTCGCCGATCGCGGATGAGAGGCACCACGTGATCGCGGAACGCCGGCGCCACCGCTGCGTCGAGCCGATGAAACCGCGGCTTGACCACCAGGGCGTCTAGGACCTCCTCCAGCTCTACTTGGTCTTCCATGTCCATGTCTGCCTGCATAAAACCTCTACGTGCGCCGTGGTCGCCCGGCACGGGCTTTGTTGCTTTGCCGAGAGACGAACGCACTGCGTCATATCATGGATTGAGCGGTTCGCCAGCATTGCGCGCGCGAGGCTGATGACGATCGCTCAATCCAGGATATCGGACTTCACTGTTCTTCTGACAGTCCATTCGGTTTCAACGACTTGGAGAGAGTTTCACTGAACTGTCTCCAAGCCGTCATTCGCCCGCAATGCCTGCGGAACGAATCATCGTCATGCGGGATCTCGTGAGGTGACTTCAAGTTGTCTTGCGCCAGACCGCGCTGACCTTCGCTGGTCCGCCTCCATCCCCTGGCGGCCATGCTCGGCGGCGTCCGGCCGCCGTTTCGAAGGTGCGCAACTTGGTCGCGCCCGTGAACCGTGGCGCCGGATCGGTGCGGCGTGACGCCCGCGGATCGGCCGCAGCGCTTGCCGAGCGCCGGATCATGGCGAGCGCACGCGGCGACCACGCGTGGCGGCTCCGTCATCGCGCGGCTCGAACGCATTCGCCGTGACGTGGCTCCCCCATGGAGAGGCGATGGCGGTCGCGAGTTCGCTCGTTCAGTCGCGAACACGGCTCGCGCAACGGATGATGGCGAGTTTCGTCGTCGGTCGCGATGCGTGACCCGGGATTGAACCGTCAGGTGGTGACTCCCCCACCCTGGCACCCAGGCCCCCAGGGTCGCGCGGTTATCTGATTGTGCACCACGGTGCACCTGACGCGTGGAATTCAGCCGAGCGCAGCTCACGTGTTGTCGAGGTCTGTCCTCGTCGGTGAGTTGCTGCAACAACGCGGTGTGAGAAGCTGGCACAAGTCAGTACAGGACAGCTGACCATTCTTTGCACTCGTGACAGGTTGTTTCCAACCCGCGAAGGAAAGAAGTCCACATGATTCAGAATCGCAAGCTCGTAGTGCTGCTCTCCGCCATGATGATGGCGGCGTGCGCGACCGACAACGGCGACGGCGGTGGAAAACCCGATCAGGATGTTCCAGACCGCGATCAAGCCATTCAGGATCTCCAGGCGGCGTCCGGTGCGCCGGTCGCCGTCCAGGTCGGTGAAAACGGCGTCACCCGCGTCCTCGCAGCGATGTATCAGCACCACTTCGCTGCGAGCGGCGCGGATCCGGTCGCTGCCGCACAGTCCTTCCTCTCGGAACATCACGACGTGTTCGATCTCACCGCCGAGGAAGCTGGCAGCTTCCAGGTGACGCGGGTCGACACCGAGCCAGGCACCAACCTGAGCCACATCACGCTGCGGCGCACGTACGAGGGCGTGCAGGTGTTCCAGGGCGCGATCACGATTCACCTCGACGCCGTCAATGGCGTGTACCGCGCTCTCGGTGACGACTTCTATCGCATCACCCCGCCGGCCAACCAGCGCAACCTGACCCCGGCCCAGGCCGCGGCTGCCGCCGGCCTCGCGATGGGCCTGGGCGATCTCGGCCTCACGATGGCGTCGTCGGACGCCGAGACCACCGTGTTCGACTCGCCGCTCACGCTCGACCAGATCCACGTGTCGCCGCGCATCCTCCCGGTCTCGGACACCGAGACCCGGTACGCGTTCCAGACCACGCTGTCGTGGACCGACGCGCAGAACGCAATGCAAATGCAGTCGGTCCTGGTCGACGCGGACGACGGCCACGTGTTGCGCAGCGAGTCGCTGGTCAACGCGTTCACCGGCCGCGTGTTCGCCAAATCGCCGGGCGCGCGCCCGAGCGGCGACGCTCGCACGGTGGTGTCATTCGACGGCGACCCCGCTGCCTCGCCGCAGGGCTGGGTCGGCGCGGCCCGCAAGACGATCGGCAACAACGCGGTCGCCGCGACCGATCTGAACGCCAATAACACGGTCGGCGCCAACGAGACCCAGCCGACTGCCGACGCGAACAACGCGTTCGACTTCACGTTCAACGCGGGGCAGGACGCCGCGGGCTTCAAGTCCGCCGCGGTCGCGAACGCGTTCTTCCTGGTCAACGACTTCCACGACCGGACCTACGCGCTCGGGTTCACCGAGGCCGCGGGTAACTTCCAGACCAACAACTTCGGCAAGGGCGGCAAGCAGGCTGACGAGGTCCAGGTCGACGCCCAGGACGGCTCGGGCACGAACAACGCGAACTTCGCGACCCCGCCGGACGGCCAGAAGCCGCGCATGCAGATGTTCCTGTTCAACATCGTCCGTGGCAACACGCTGCGCGAGGACGGCGACTTCGATCCGTCGGTCGTCTACCACGAGAACACCCACGGCGTATCCAACCGCCTCGTCGGCGGTGGCTCCACGGCGTGCCTCGGCGGCATCCAGTCGGGCGGCATGGGCGAGGGCTGGGGCGACTTCATGGGGGCCTCGTTCCTCAACGACCCCGTGGTCGGCGCCTACGTGACCGGCAATGCCACCACTGGCATCCGCCGCGCGTCGATGGCGAACTCGCCGTTCACCTACGCCAACATCAAGGACGGCACGCTGACCGAGGTCCACGACGCTGGAGAGATCTGGGCGGCCACGCTGTTCGACGTCCGCAAGCAACTGGGCGCGGCGATCACCGAGCGCATCGTCATCCAGGGCATGAAGCTGACGCCGTGTAACCCGACGATGCTGCAGGCGCGCGATGGCATCATCGCTGCCGACGCCCAGCTCAACGCCGGCGCCAACCGCTGCAAGATCTTCGCTGCGTTCGCCGGCCGCCAGATGGGCTCGGGCGCGTCGTCGCCGAACCACAACTCGACCTCGGCGATCGTGCTGTCGACCGCGGTCCCCGCCGACTGCGCTGCCGGCGGCGGCACCGGCACCGAGCGCGCGTTCACCTCGACGGACGCGCCCAAGAACATCCCGGACGCCAACGCGACCGGCATCCGCAGCAACCTCCCGATCGCCACGGCCGGCCTCGACATCCAGACCGTGAAGGTCAGCGCCAACATCACGCACACGTTCCGCGGCGATCTCGTCATCCAGGTCGTGGCGCCCAATGGCCAGGTCGCGACGCTCTCGAACCGCGCGGGCGGCTCGGCGGACAACTTCGCGGTGACCGACCTCGACATCACCAGCGCGTTCACCGCCGGGGCACCGGCGACCGGCACCTGGCAGCTGTTCGTCCGCGACCTCGCGGCGCGCGACGTCGGCCGGATCAACTCGTTCAGCCTGAAGATCACGTCGTCCAAGTAACGCTGCGGCCGACGCGCCTGCGCCGCCCAACCATGGCGCGATCGCGTCTCTGCGAAGCAGACAAGGGTCCCGTCCAGGACCGTTTGCTCGTCAGTTGCGTCGGAAACCACTCACAGGGACGCCTTGACCTCCAGTCAAGCGTCCCTGTTTTGCGTCGAGCGGGCTCCAGTCCTTGGCAACTCGGTGAAGGCGTGAGATTCCAACGCCTGCGACGACGCCGACGGTCCGCACGACCGGAAGCGATGGCACCGATGTTTGCTGCTGCGAGGCGATGCCGCGATCGAGACGATCTGGCGGGCGCTGCGCGCTATCGCGAAGACCCTTGCGAGCGCTGACCGAGGCGTGCACACCGGTTGCCGCCGTGCGCGGTCGCGTTCGTCGTCGTACCTCGAACATGCGGTACGCGAGTCGCTACGCAGTAATCCTGCCGATTGGACGTGGCGCGACAGACCACATGTACTGGCAGATGCAACAACGCGCCATCGCGGGTCAATCGTGAGGCCTTCGGTCAACGTTCCTGTGTAGCCTCGATCGAGAGGGGGCTGCCCGCCTGAGGATTCGTCGCAAGTCGGGCAGGTGAGGGCGTTGGTGTGAGAGTCGACCTTGACCTCGACCTTGACCTCGACCTTGACCCAAAACGTTGACCTTGACGTCAGCGAAGCGGAACGTAACGTCGACATACATCGCTGTCCTTGCACCTCGACCCCACGGTGGCAGTGCCCCACTCCTGATCGAGCCGCGCGGACCCTTCGTCGGTGTGTTACCGGTGGTCAAAGTGCAAGGTCGACGATGTGTGTCTACGTTTACGGCCACGTCAAGACGTCAACGTTTCAGGTCAAGGTCAAGGACCTCTACGTTTCCTGACTTGCGACGAATACTCAGGCCTGCCCGCCCCCGCTTCCCCGGCAAAGCCGGGGGGATGATTCACGACTGGCGACCGCGCGTCGCGTCGCGCGGAGCTTCCTGGCCATCAACCTACGCGACTATGTATACCGCGCGGCCGTCGGCCGGTCGCATGATCAGGATCGCATCCGCCTTGCATTGAACGCGCACATCTTGAAGCTCGGCATGCTGACTGTCGTTGTGCCGGTGTCAACCTCGGATGCTGGCTCGACCGCGGACGCACGTGAGATGACGGCTCGCTGGCGGTGGTTGTCCCTGGGTTGGTCATCGTACGTCTTCGACGAAGCGCGTCGGCCGCGGCGGTCCTGGCCCCGGAAGCGTTCACCGTCTCGCGCCGCGCCGTACCCTCGGCGTTGCCCGAGGTGCGACGACGACACCGCACCGTGGATCGTGCGATGTACCCCGAGGTGGGTAGGGTGGCAGTACTTCCATGTGCAGAGTGGCAGTGCTCCATACGCCGCTGCGATCAGACGAACCACGTGCTGACTACGAAAACCTTGCATGACCACCGATCTCAAGTGGCCTGTCGGCAGGCGACGCATTGCTCGAGATGCAAGCACAACCCCCCGATGACGCGAGCAGCATGAACCGTTCATGAATCGTTGGATGGCGAGCGATGTACCGTTCATGGCTGCCCGTGAACCGTTCATGCAGTCGTTCATGCAGTCGTTCATGCAGTCGTTCATGCAGTCGTTCATGCACTCGGTGATTTCACCAGGTTGATTCAGTTTTCTAGCCGCGTTTCTCGTGGCCATTGGTGGTTTCCTACTCTCAGCTCAGACCTGTGGGTCCGTGGGTCTGGTTACAAGCAAACAAATATCGTGTGTAGAATGTATATGCGGCTTTCCATGGCCAACATGAAACGTGTAGATTGTCCGCGTTCGGGGGTGGCACTCGTCTGCTCGTCGGCTCGCGCCGCGGTGGGAGGGGACCATCTCCGGGCGCCTAGCCCGCTGACACGGTGGCGTCCGCAGCAGCGTCCGCCGACCGTGCAGTCCAACGCGCAGTCGATCGCAAACAAGCGGAGGAATGCCTCATGACAAGACTCACGACTCCTCGGTTGTCCTTCCCCCTACTCGGGCTGCTGACGCTCGGGCTCGCCGCGTGCGGAGGCGAGCCAGAGTACGCGTCCGGCGAGGCCGTCGAGGCCGTCGCGGTATCCGGCGGCGGCGTCACCATCGACGTGGTGACCACCAACGTGTGGACCGGCGGCTTCAACGGTGCGGTCCGGATCACCGACACCGCCTTCCCGACCCCCATCACCTCGTTCGAGATCGTCTTCAAGCTCGGCGGGGACGCCGCAGTCGCCGGCACGGCGTGGAACGGCAACATCTCCGCCCTCGACACCGCGGGCAACCGCACCGCCACCCATCCGGACTGGCTGCAGCACGGCCCTATCCAGATTGGTCAGACGTGGGACGTCGGCTTCAATGGCAGCGGCGGGTTCTCGGGATCGACCATCATGAGCGTCAAGATCAACGGCCAGGCCATTCCAATCGGCGGCGGCGGCGGCGACGCCATCGCGCCGGTCGTGACGCTGGCGAGCAGCGCGACCGCCGTCACCGCGGCGGGCAACATCACGCTCACGGCCGTCGCCACCGACAACGTGGGCGTCACCCGCGTCGAGTTCTTGGACGGCACCACGCTGCTCGGGACGGACACCGCGGCGCCGTATACCCTGGTGGTCGCCCTGGCCGCGGCCAATAACGGCACGCACTCGTACACCGCCCGGGCGTTCGACGCCGCCGCCAACGTCGGCACCTCGGCGGCCGTCGCCGTCACCGTGAACATTCAGGGCGGCGACGTCACGCAGCCCACGGTCACGCTGGCGAGCAACGCGACCGCCGTCACGGCCCCGGGCACCATCACCCTCACCGCCACCGCCGCCGACAACGTGGGCGTCACCCGCGTCGAGTTCTTCGACGGCACCACGCTGCTCGGGACGGACACCACGGCGCCGTATACCCTGGCGGTGGCGTTGACCGCCGCGAACAACGGCAACCGGTCCTACACCGCCAGGGCGTTCGACGCTGCGGGCAACAACCGCACCTCGGCCCCGGTGATCGTCGCCGTGAATATCGCGGCCGCCGGCGCGGTGTTCCGGGTCAATCCGCAGGGCCGGATCACCAAGAATGGCCAGGTCTTCCCGGTGCACTGCGGCGCCTGGTTCGGACTCGAGGGGCGGCACGAGCCCTCGAACGACCCGACCAATCCCAGCGGCGCGCCCATGGAGCTCTACATGGGCGACACGTTCTGGGCGAACGGCGGCGCGGGCACCGGCCGCACCATCCAGCAGACGATGACCGAGATCGTCGCGATGGGCGTCAACGTGGTGAGGTTCCCGGTCGTCCCGCAGACGCTCAATGCCAACGACCCACAGGGCAGGGACCCGTTCCTGAAGAACCACGCGTCGGTCAAGGTCGCCAACTCGCGTCTGGCCCTCGAGCAGTTCATCACGCTCGCGAAACAGAACAACATCGAGGTCATCCTCGACATGCACTCGTGCTCCAACTACGTGGGCTGGCGAAAGGGCCGGCTCGATGCGCGTCCGCCGTGGGTCGATCGCGACCGCGACAACTACGACTTCAAGCGCGAGAACTTCTCTTGCGCGGCGACGGGCAACCCGAGCACCGTGACCACCGTCCACGCATACAACGAGACCTTGTGGCTGAATGACCTGAAGACGCTGGCCGGTCTCGGGCAGCAACTCGGCGTCGACAACATCATCGGCATCGACATCTACAACGAGCCCTGGGACTACACCTGGGCCGACTGGAAGAAGCTCACCGAGGACGCATACCAGGCGATCAACTCGGTCAACCCGAACACGCTGGTGTTCGTTCAGGGGGTTTCGGGTTCGGCCAATAACCAGGACGGCACCCCGAACACCATCACCCAGGTGCCGTACGGGTCCACGGCCACCAACCCGAACTGGGGCGAAAACCTATTCGAGGCCGGCGCCAATCCGCCCAACATGCCGAAGGACCGACTGGTGTTCTCACCGCACACCTACGGCCCGTCAGTGGCCGTGCAGAGGCAGTTCATGGATCCAGCCCAGCCGCAGTGCACAGGTCTGGAGGGTGATGCCGCCGGCAACGCTCGGTGCAACATCGTGATCAACCCGACCCTGCTCAGGAGCGGCTGGGAGGAGCACTTCGGCTACCTCAAGGCGCTGGGGTACGCCGTGGTCGTGGGCGAGTTCGGCGGCAACCTCGACTGGCCGCGCGGCAAGGCGAGCCTCCGCGATCAGAACCGATACGCCTATCTCACGCCCGGTACCGATGCGCAGTGGCAGAACGCGTTCGTGAACTACGCGGTCGAGAAGGGCATCGAGGGCTGCTACTGGTCGATCAACCCGGAGTCGGGCGACACCGGCGGCTGGTACGGCACCGCCTTCGATCCAATCAGCAACACGGCCGGTTGGGGTGAATGGCTGTCGTTCGACGCCAGGAAGACCACGCTGCTGAACAGGTTCTGGGGCCGGTGACGCACCGCGGTCTCTGATCCGGCGAGTCCTCGAGCCGGCGAGGTGATCCGGCGAGTCCTCGAACCGGCGAGCTGATCCGTACAGATGCCCAGCGGGCGCGGCATCGGTCTCCGGTGGCGCGCCGGCACGCCGTTGGTTCGCTGCCGCGCGATGGATCGAGCCGCCGAACCGCGGATGAGATGCGATCCAGCGTCTCGTCGCGGAGATTGTTTGCGGCTGTGCGCGCGCACTCGTCGGGAGTGCATCGCGTGCGACGGTCGACATGAAACCGCAGAACGCATCACGAGAGAGGGAACGATGAAAGCTAGATACCTTCTTCTTGCGCTAGGGTTGTCCGCGATCACCAGCAGCGCGTTCGCTGCAAATCGCCCGAGCGGCTACACGACCATCTGCCATGATGGGCAAACGTGCTCGGTCTCCGCGGGGACGAACGTCGCGTTTGGCCGCGCCGACCACTTCTTCTTCAAGGTGCTGAGCGGAAGCTTCGTGTGTTCCGAGGCCACGTTCGGTGGCCGAATCGCAGGTGGCGTGAACGAGTGCTCGGTGCCGACGGGCAGCACGCCGCCGCCCGATAACCCGGGTGATCCGGATCCGACGCCGAACCCCGATCTGGGATTCTATCCCGGCTGTCCCATGCCCACTCCCGCGGCCACCGTGCAGCTTACACAGACGCAGGTGGTCGGTGCTGGTCAGGTGTTCGACGGGGGAAACCGGCGCTACAATCTCTCCGGCGGCGACCAGAGTGAAGGCCAGCCTCCCGTGTTCAACGTGATGGACGGCGGCACGGTCAGGAACGTCATCATTGGCCCGTTGGCAGCCGACGGGATCCACTGCCTGGGGAGCTGCACGCTGGACCATGTGTGGTGGGAGGACACGGGAGAGGACGCCGCCACCGCGCTCGGACCCGCCGGCACGGTCATGACCGTCAATTGCGGCGCGGCCTATAACGGCGCGGACAAGACCTTCCAGTTCAATGGCCGCGGTGAGCTGCGGATCAGCAACTTCTACGTCGCCAACTCCGGCAAGCTGGTGCGTTCGTGCGGCGACTGTACCGGCAACGGCGGTCCGCGCCGGATCTTCGTCACCAACGTGATCACGCGAGACGTGCCCACGGTCGTCGGCATCAACCCCAACTTCGGCGACGTGGCTACCATCCGCAACGTGACCCTGAACAACAGCGGCACCAGCAAGACCAAGATCTGCCAGGTCTACAAGGGCGTGGTGAAGGGCCAAGGCAGCAGCACCGCGATCGGGGTGGAGTTCAACACGCCGCACTGTCAGGTCAGCCAGAGCGATGTCACGTTACTCGCGCCGAGCCAGATGAACACCAGCGCATGTGCGGGCTCGTGTCCGATTCCCTAGCGCGGTGAGCTCGCCGCGGGCTCCTCGGGGCGGCCGGGGACCACCGCTGCGGACACCCGCGGCGAGCGGGTTGGGGGTCAGCTGCCCGGTCCGCGAGGATCGCGCATTCGGTGCGCGATTCACGCAGCCATCTGCAAGTTCGGCGCTCGAATCCATGCAGCGGCACCTCCGGCGCGGTGGGGCGCTCGCTTTCGTCGCGCCGCTGGCACGGATCTTCCAAAGCTTTCAACGCGATGATCGATCTCGACACGATCGAGGGGCTCTCGACGACGCAGGCGTCCGAGCGGCTGACGCAGGACGGCTACAACGAGCTCCCGGCGGGTCGGATCCGGACGTTCTGGCGCGGACTGCTCGATGTCGCGCTCGAGCCGATGACGGCGCTGCTGGTCGGCTGTGGCGTGATCTACTTCGCGCTCGGCGATCGCTCGGAGGCCGCGATGCTGCTCGGCTTCGTGTTGCTGATCGTCGGCATCACGCTGTACCAGGAGCGCAAGACCGAGCGCGCGATCGATGCGCTCCGCGAGCTCGCGAGCCCGCGGGCGCTGGTCATCCGCGATGGCCGGCAGCAGCGGATCGCTGGCCGCGACGTCGTGCGCGGTGACGTGCTGATCCTGAACGAAGGCGACCGCGTCGCCGCCGATGGCGTCGTGGTGTCCACGAGTCACTGCACGATCGACGAGTCGCTGCTGACCGGCGAATCGGTCGCCGTCGCGAAGACCGAATGGAATGCGGCCACGCCAGCCGGGCGCCCCGGTGGCGAGGATCTGCCGTTTGTCTACGCAGGCACGCTCGTGGTTCGCGGCGCCGCCGTGGTCCGGGTGACGGCGATCGGCGAGCACACCGAGATGGGAAAGATCGGCCGCGTGCTCGGCATCACGACGACCGAGAAGACCCGGCTCCAGCAGGAGACCCAGCGGCTGGTCTGGAAGCTGGCGCTGGTCGCCGGTGCGCTGTCGGTGGTTGTCGTCCTGGTCTACGGTGTCACGCGCCACGACTGGCTCCAGGGGGTGCTTGCGGGGCTCACGCTGGCGATGGCGATCCTGCCCAACGAGTTTCCGGTCGTCGTCACCGTGTTTCTGGCGCTCGGAGCTTGGCGCCTGTCGCGCTCGCGCGTGCTGACGCGGCGGATTCCGGCGGTCGAGGCGCTCGGATCGGTCACCGTGCTGTGCGTCGACAAGACAGGCACGCTGACGCAGAACAAGATGACGGTGAGCCGGCTCTCGGTCGATGGCGCCGTGTTCGACGTGGAGCGGCTCGGGGCAGAGTCGCTGCCCGAAGACTTCCACACCGCCATCGAGTACGCCGTGCTTGCCAGCCGCAGAGATCCGTTCGACCCCATGGAGGTCGCGTTCAGGCGCCTGGCCGAGGACCAGCTCGCCGGTACCGAGCACCTTCACCCCGACTGGGTGCTGGTCTGCGAGTATCCGCTCACCCGCGACCGGTTGGCGGTGGTCCAGGTCTGGCGCACCCTCACGGGCGAGCTCGAGGTCGCGTGCAAGGGAGCCCCCGAGGCGGTGGCGCGCTTGTGCAAGCTCCGCGAGCTCGATTCGCCGTGGTTCGCGAGCGCCCGCGCGATGGCCACCGACGGGCTTCGCGTGCTCGCCGTCGCCCGCGGGAAGCTGCTCGCCGGTTCAGGTATCCCCGAGGACGCCGATGCACTGCCGCTGGTCTTCGTCGGGTTGGTCGGCCTCGCCGATCCCGTGCGCCCAACGGTGCGGTCGGCGATCGCCACGTGTCACGCGGCAGGGATCCGCGTGGTCATGATCAGCGGTGATTACCCCGCTACCGCACAACATGTCGCGCGCCAGGTCGGCCTCGATGCCGACGCGGTGCTCACGGGGCTGGAGCTGGCGGAGCTCGACGACCTCGGCCTCCGCGACCGGATTCGCTCGGTGAGCGTGTTCGCGCGCATCATGCCGGAACAGAAGCTTCGCATCGTCGAGGCCCTCAAGGCATCCGGCGAGATCGTGGCGATGACCGGCGATGGCGTGAACGATGCCCCGGCGCTCAAGGCTGCGCACATCGGTATTGCGATGGGCGGGCGCGGCACCGACGTGGCGCGCGAGGCGTCGCAGCTGGTCTTGCTCGACGACGACTTCGCCTCCCTCGAGCTCGCGGTGCGAACCGGCCGCCGCATCTACGACAACTTGCAGAAGGCGCTCGCGTACATTCTCGCCGTCCACCTGCCGATCCTCGGCTTGACCGTGGTGCCGATCCTCGCCGGCTGGCCGCTCGTGCTGATGCCGATCCACATCGCTTTTTTGCACCTGCTGATCGATCCCGCGTGCTCGGTGGTGTTCGAGGCCGAGCCGGAAGAGCCCGACGTGATGCGCCGCCCACCGCGCGCGATCACGGAGCGGCTGTTTGGCAAGCGGCTGGTCGTTGTCAGCCTCGCGCTCGGCCTGAGTGTCACCGCGATCCTGCTCGGCGCCTTTGCGATCGCCTATGACGGCGGCAGCAGCGAGGCCGAAGCCCGCGCGATCACGTTCAGCATCCTGATCCTGGCCAACCTCGCGGTCATCTTCACCGGCAGGTCGTGGAAAGCATCCGCCGCGCGCAGCGGCACCCGCAATCCGGCGCTGTGGTGGATCACGGCAGGGACGCTCGTCCTGCTCGCCGCGACGCTCTACCTCCCACCCCTGCGAGCGGTGTTTCGGTTCGGCGTCCTCCACGCGCTCGATCTCGCGATCTGCCTCGGCGCGGCGATCGTCGGCACCGCCTGGTTCGAGCTCCTCAAGGCGATCCGCGGTCGTCGCGCGGCGGGCGCGCCCAGCCGAGATCTGGCCATGCCACTCGTTCCTTCCCGGCCCAAAAACGGGATATAGATGTGAATCATGCCGACGAGGCGACGATGAAACGCTCTGGGGCCACGCGAGAAGGTGAGTCTGCGGCTACGCTGATCAGCAAGAGGATCGCCGAGCTCGGCGACTGGCGCGGCGACACGCTCGGTCGGATCCGCGCGCTGATCAAGGCGGCCGACCCCGAGATCGTCGAGGAGTGGAAGTGGATGGGGACCCCGGTCTGGTCGCACGACGGGATCGTCTGCACCGGCGAGACGTACAAGAGCGTCGTGAAGATGACGTTCGCCAAGGGTGCCTCCCTGAAGGACCCTGCGAGCCTGTTCAATTCCAGCCTAGATGGCAACGTGCGACGCGCCATCGACGTCCATGAGGGCGAGAAGATCGACGCGCCTGCCCTGAAGGCGCTCATCCGCGCGGCCGTGGCGTTGAACGTTTCCGGCAGAAAAGCAGCGCCCTCCAAGCGCAGAGCACGCGCGGCTGTTGCGTTGAAGGTTCCAGCGAAGAAGGCCCCGCTGGCCAAGCGGGGAGGACGCTGAGCTGGAACCTTCCACAGGTGCCAGTCCCCATGGACGTGTCGTGGCCAAGCGACAGGCGGCCCGGTGGCGCGACAGGCGACCTCACGTGGCCCTCGGTCCAGCGCTGGCAGACTTCGGCATGTGCCGCCGTTTCGTGGCACATGCAGCGCTTTGCGGCGCGCAACACCGCTATGGCGCAGCGCTGAGCGCGGTACTCGTCGTCGCCAGGAGGGACGATGAGGAGCTTGATCTTGGGAGCGATGTTCGCGGTCGTGGGCTGCGGTAGTGATGCCAAACCTGCGCCGACCTGTCAGCAGGGGTTGGCGCACTACTACGCCTCGGGGTGTGTGTACCTCGACGGGACGACCAATCCGCCGACGACGATTTCGCAGAGTGACATGGTCACGTTCTGTCAGACCGCGAGCACCCAGGCTCCCGCGTCGTGTCGGGACGAGCTGGACGACTGGCTGCGTTGCGACGGCGACACGCCGGCGACGGCGACGAAGAACGAAGACTGCGATTGCACCGCCGAGCTCACGTCGCTCCTGCGCTGCTCGTGACGTCCTGAGCGGGACGCGGGCGCGAGCCTGACCGCCGTACGCGCGTTCATGTCCACCGTCCCGATCACCGGCTGCCGCACGCAGCTATCGAGCTTGGTCGGCCAGTTGTGCATCGACGACGATGGATCGACATGCCAGAGGCGGCTCTGAGTCTGTGGCGGGTGCGCGCACCCCGCTGCTTTCGACGTCAAGATGTGGAATCCTCACTCGAGGACTCACGACTCCGCTTCAAGGGGTGGGCTCGCAATCGGCTACTGTCACGGTGGAGTACGCGCTCGTCGTTCCCCACGTGGTATGGTAGATGCCGCACGTACTGCTGCGGGCAATGGAACGGACGCCGACCACCGTGGCGCGCGACGCGTCGCTGAAGTACGTCGCGTAGGTCTCCTGCCCAGGACCCGGCTCGGGATAGGCGTGGAGGACGGCGGCGAACAAGGAGGCGACCGCGAACGCGGCCAGTGCCGAGACGAGCTTTATTTTGCGCATGTTTGCCCATTCCATGATGAGCGCCTCACATCGTCAATCGAGCGTGCCCGATAGAACCGGCCTCCCACAGCTCCGCCTTGGTCATGACGGCGTGCCGACCTGCAGCGCCGACCTGCAGCGCTGACCTCGATCAGCACCAGCTGTCCGGATCGCCCGGTGGACTACGAGCACCTGCGGCCGAAGCCCCGCAGCTCGCCGCGAGCGCTGCACAGCGCCCACTCATCCGGGGAGCTCGCCGAGCAGCGTGGCAATCGCCAATGCGACGCCCGGTGGCAGGCCATCCATCCACCGTGGCGATGCGTCGAGCAAAGCCCGGACGCGCCTCGCCACGTTCCCGAGCCGCCAGTCGAGGCAGCGCTGCTGCCGTGCCGACTGTTCGATGGCGCGGCCCAGCAGCCACATGATCTCCGCGTAGGTCAGGCGATGCTGCGCCGCTCTACCGTCGATGAAGTGCTCCAGCTCCTGCTGCAATGTCACGAGGAGGCGGTCCCGACCTGCGAGGACAGGCTCACTGTGGGGGCCGTCCTCGATGAGCCTCGTCAGCACCGCGATCATCGCGGGGTCAGGCGATGGCGATGATTCCGCTTGGTAGCGCAACGTACCGAGCGTCTGGATCTCCTCGGGCGTCAGTCCGGTAAACGTGCTCATGGCTACGTGCTCCTTGCCTGTCGCGTGTCCACCCGGCGCATCGTATCTCGCGTGGGTGACATCGTCGCCATCGATCAACGGGGTTGCATGTCGGCTCCGCCGACGCGGTCAACGACGCGCGCGGCCACGCGACGTCAGCGAGGCACTCGAGCTTGGCGGGCTCGTGGCGGTCGACCGTGACCGTGCCGTGGCTGCCCGCGCACCGGCGCGTCGAGGGACCGCCCGGCGATGATCATCGACGTCCCACGGCGCGCCGTGCTCGAACGCGGCGACCAGCATGTCGATCAGCGCGCGCACCCCGCGGCTGACGTAGCGGGTCTGCGGGTAGACCGCGTAGATCGTGTCGCTGGTCGGCGGGGAGTCGGACAGCAGCTCGAGCAGCGTACCGGCGTGGAGCGCGGGCGCGGCGATGAACCGCGGCACCAGCGCGATGCCGAGCCCGGCGATCGCCGCGTCGCGCATGCTCTCGCCGTTGTTGAGATGCAGGCGGCCGTGCACGACGATCTGTCGCGGCGTCTCGTCGTCGGCGCGCCGCGCGAACTGCCAGTACGGCGCGATCGAGGCGTTGCCGTAACAGATGCAGTCGTGGCGCTCGAGGTCCTCGATCGTCGCCGGCGCCCCCTGGCGGCGCGCGTAGTCGGGGCTGCACACAAGCACCCGCCGGCTCGGCGCGAGGGGACGCGCCACCAGCGAGGAATCGTGGAGCCGGCCGATGCGCACGGCGAGGTCGTAGCCGCCGGACAGCAGATCGGCGTAGTGGTCGTCGAGCTCGAGCGTGAGCTCGAGCGCCGGGTGGGCGCGGAGGAAGTCGTACAGCAAGGGACCGAGGTGCGTGATGCCGAAGCTCATCGGCGCGGCGACGCGCAGGCTGCCGGCGAGCTGCCGCTCGTCGCCGGAGACTTCGTCGACGGCCTGTTGCATGCGCACGAGCATGTCGCGCATGCGCTCGTAGAACCGTTGCCCGGCGTCGGTGAGCGAGACGCCGCGCGGTGAGCGGTGCAGCAGCTTGGCGTGCAGCTCGGCCTCGAGGCGAGCGACCCGCGCGCTGAGCTGCGACTTGGCGACGTCGAGCCGCAGCGCCGCCGCGTTGATGCCACCGCTCTCGACCACCTGCAGGAACGCCCGGATGTCGCCGAAGTCGTAGTCCATGTCCGGATTGAACCACGAGACTGGCGTGTTCGGGAAACCAGAACACTGCGTTCGCGCCGGGCCGGCTAGGCGCGGCCACGGAGAAGTCTAAGGTATTGGCATATCCATCTCGGAAGGAGACCAGATGCCCACCGCTGCTGCCAAGCCCGCCAAGACCCTGCTCAACGGCGCTGACCACGCGCTGATCCTGATCGACTACCAGTCGCAGATGGCGTTCGCGACCCGATCGATCGACATCGTCGAGCTGCGCAACAACGCCGCGCTGATCGCGAAGGCCGCGGCCGAGTTCAAGGTGCCGACCATCCTCACGACGGTCGCGGCCAAGACGTTCTCGGGCCCGATGTTCACCGAGGTCACGGAGCCGTTCCCCGGCCAGGCGCTGATCGACCGCACGACGATGAACACCTGGGAGGACGCCAACGTCATCAAGGAGGTCAATCGGATCGGCAAGAGCCGCATCGTGTTCGGCGGCCTGTGGACGAGCGTCTGCATCGTCGGTCCGGTGCTGTCGGCCCTCGACCAGGGTTTCGAGGCCTACGTGCTGACCGACGCCTGCGGCGACGTGACGGCCGAGGCCCACGAGCGCGCCGTGGACCGCATGGTACAAGCCGGCGCGCGGCCGATGACCTCGGTGCAGTACCTGCTCGAGCTCCAGCGCGACTGGGCGCGCGGCGCCACGTACAACCAGACGGTGGCGACCGCGGTCACGCACGGCGGCGGCTACGGCCTCGGCCTGGTCTACGCCAAGACGATGTTCGGCGGTGCCGAGGGCCACTGACCCGGGAGCCAGCCATGAAGCTCAATTTGTCTTCACTCGCGGCCGGCGTACTCTGCGCCGAGACGATGTTCGGCGGCGGCGGGGCCCGCTGACCCGGCGGTATCGAGGGCGACTGACCCCAAGGAGACGGCCATGAAGCTCTACTTGTTTTCACTCGCGGCCGGCGTACTCGTCGGCGTGATCTACGGCCTGCTCAACGTGCGCTCGCCGGCGCCACCGGTGATCGCGCTGATCGGCCTGGCCGGCATCTTGATCGGCGAGCAGGCCGTGCCGCTGGCCAAGGAATGGTTCGCGGGCAAACAGCCAGTCGACACCGGGCTCGTGGTCGCACACCTGCGCTCGCATAGCCTCGGCGTGCTGCCGACACAGGCGCCCGACTGCGGCCGTTCGCGCGCCGATCGCAACGCGGCTTCCGCCGCTTCAGGACAGACGCCATGACGCAGCATGCAGATTTGATCGTCCGCAATGCCAAGGTCGCGACCGTCGATCGCGCAAGGCCGCAGGCCCAGGCGTTCGCCGTCGCCGGCAACAAGTTCATCGCGGTCGGCGACGAGCCCGAGGTGATGATCCACCAGGGCCGCGCGACGCGCGTGATCGACGCGGGCGGCCGGCGCGTGATTCCGGGCCTGATCGATTCGCACATCCACGTGATCCGCGGCGGCCTGAACTACAACCTCGAGCTGCGCTGGGACGGTGTGCCGTCGCTGGCCGACGCCATGCGCATGCTCAAGGCGCAGGTCGCGCGCACGCCCGCGCCGCAGTGGGTACGCGTGGTCGGCGGGTTCACCGAGCAGCAGTTCGCCGAGAACCGCCTGCCCACGCTGGACGAGCTCAACGCCGTCGCGCCGGACACGCCGGTGTTCATCCTGCACCTCTATGATCGTGCGCTGCTCAACGCCGCGGCCTTGCGCGCCGCGGGTTATACGCGCGACACGCCGGATCCACCCGGCAGCGAGATCGTGCGCGACGCCAGCGGCAACCCGACCGGCCTGTTGATCGCGCGGCCGTCGGCGCTGCTGCTGTATTCGGCGCTGGCCCGGGGGCCGAAGCTGCCGTACGAATACCAGCGCAATTCGACCCGCCACTACATGCGCGAGCTCAATCGCCTCGGCATCACCAGCGTCATCGACGCCGGCGGCGGGTTCCAGAACTATCCCGACGACTACCAGGTGGTCGCCGACCTGCACGAGGCCGGCCAGCTCACGCTGCGCATTGCCTATAATCTGTTCACGCAGAAGTCCAAGGAGGAGCTCGCCGACTTCTCGCGCTGGACCCGCAACAACCGGTACCAGCAGGGCGACGACTTCTACAAGCTCAACGGCGCCGGGGAGATGCTGGTGTTCTCGGCGGCCGACTTCGAGGATTTCCGCCAGCCGCGGCCCGACATGCCGGCGGCGATGGAGCCCGAGCTCGACGCCGTGGTGCGCATGCTCGCGGCGCAGCGCTGGCCGTGGCGCATGCACGCGACCTATGACGAGACGATCACGCGCGCGCTCGACGTGTTCGAAGCCGTCAATCGCGACATTCCGTTCGACGGCATCCACTGGATGTTCGATCACGCCGAGACGATCTCCGATCGCAACATCGAGCGCATCGCCCGGCTCGGCGGCGGGATCGCCGTTCAACATCGCATGGCGTACCAGGGCGAATACTTCGTCGCCCGCTACGGCGCGCAGGCCGCCGAGCGCACGCCGCCGATCAAGCGCATGCTCGAGCTGGGCGTGCCGGTCGGGGTCGGCACCGACGCGACGCGGGTCGCGAGCTACGATCCGTGGACGGCGCTGTCCTGGCTCGTCACCGGCCGGACCGTGGGCGGCCTCACGCTGTATCCGCCGCGCAACCGCCTCGACCGCGAAGCGGCGCTGGACCTCTACACGCGCGCCAACACCTGGTTCTCGAACGAGGACGGGCTCAAGGGCCAGATCCAGGTCGGCCAGCTCGCCGACTTCGCCGTGCTGTCGCGCGACTTCTTCAGCGTACCCGACGACGACATCCGCAATATCGTCTCGGTGCTGACCGCGGTCGACGGCAACATCGTCTACGCCGACGGCGACTTTCAGGCGCTCGATCCGGCGCTGCCCCCGGCGATGCCCGACTGGTCGCCGGTCAACTTCGGCAGCCGGTACTGGAAGAGCGAGGCCGCACACCGCGCGTCGCCGAACGCGCGCGCCTGCATGTTGCACGGCCGCTCCCACGCACCGGCGCAGGACGTCGCCGAGCCCCAAGGCTTCTGGGCCGCGCTGGGCTGTTCGTGCTGGGCGTTCTAGAATCGACCGGCCATGACTGCAACCGCTGCGGCCGCCGAGAGCAAAGCCAGTGCCCGGAACGATCGCGCCATCAGCACCCTGATGGCGGGTACCGCGGGATTCGTCGACACCTGCGGCTTCGTCGCGCTGTTCGGGCTGTTCACCGCGCACGTCACCGGCAACTTCGTGCTGATCGGCGCCACGCTGGCGAGCCCGCGGCCGGGCATCCTCGCCAAGCTGCTCGCGTTTCCGGAGTTCGTCGTCGTGGTCGCCACCACACAGCTCGTCCTGCACCACGCAAGGCGCAGCGGGCGCGATCCCAAGCAACTGGTGCTGTGCGGTCAGGCCGTCGCGCTGACGCTGTTTCTTGGCGTCGGCGCATGGGCCTCGCCGGTGCGGGATGCGGACTCGGCCATCGTCCTCTTGGTCGGCCTGTTCGGCGTGGGTGCGATGGCGATCCAGAACGTCGCTTCGCGGACGATCTTCGCGAGCCTCGCGCCGACCACGGTGATGACGGGTAACGTCACGCAGACCGTGATGGACGCGGTCGAAGTCGCGCTGGGCGTGGACGCCGCAGCCGCGAAGGCGCGCCTGCGCAAGATGCTGCCGCCGATCGGCGGCTTCGCGATCGGTGCGATCGCCGGCGGGCTCGGCTTCGTCCACCTCGGCTTCTGGTGCCTGATCGCTCCCGTGCTCGCGATCCTCTACGTCGCGTGGCGTTCTTCGTCGCGGCCGTTGCCTGCCACGCGGTGAGCGCAGCGCGCGCGGGCGATACGAACGAACCCGGTTGCGCGCCGAGCAGCCGCTCCACCGCGTCCGCCGTCGCCTCAGCCACCCGCAAGAGCTCGTCGGATGGATGCTTCGCGTGCAGCGCCTCGGCGACCGCGCGGCCGAGATCGTGACGCAGGCAGAGGATCATCCGCGCCGCCTGCTCGGGGTAGCGCGTCGTGAACTGCCCCTCGTCGACCCCCTGCGCGATGATCTGCGTGAGGAGCGGCGCGAACCGCCTCGATCCGGTGCGGTAGAGCTTGTCACGAACGACGGCGTTATCGTCGGCGTACCACACGCGAGCGAGGTCGGAGACGACGCGGCCCTCGGAGCGCTTCCAGTCGTCGACGGCCGTGAAGTGGCGGAGCAGCTTGTCGCGGCCGGACAGCGCGCGATCCGCGATGATGGCGCGCAGGCGCTCCTCCACCACCGCTGTCTTGCGCTGCACGACCGCAAGGACGAGCTCCGACTTGGATTCGAAGTAGTGATAGAAGGCCCCCTTTGACATCCGGAGAGCGTCGAGGACGTCCTGGACCGCGGTCTGTTCGTAGCCCTTGGTCAGCAACAGCTGCTCGGCCGCGTCGAGGATCGCGTTGCGCTTTGCGTCGTGTCCCTGTGCGTTGACCGTACGCGCCATCGCTTCCCTCAGTAGGCGAACTGGACTGCCATCAAGATGACCGAGGCGAGGGAGATCAGCGCGCGCACGTTGTTGGCGGTCTGCAGCTTTCGTCGTTCGTCCCGGAGCTTCGCGAGCTCGTCGCTGTTGAGGGCAGCGATGCGGCGGTAGATGGGCAGGTTCATGATCTTGCTCGCGGTCGAGGCCAGCGTGAAGCACGCCAAGCCGGCGACGAACCAGGGGCGCTCGACCTTGTAGACGATGAAGTACGGGATCATCGCGACGAACGGCAGCGTCGACGAGCCCGTGGCGTACACCGATCGGATGGCGTGCCGATACAGCGAGGGTACGAATTGGCCGAACGCTGCCTCGTCGAGGTCGTTCATGACCGGCTGCAGCACGGTCGCGACGAACATCACGTATCCCGCGCAGAGGGTCGTGAAGATCAACAACAAGACTTCAGCCAGCGTGCGAGTCATGGCGTAGCTCCATAAATAAACCGACCGTCGGTCTATTATAGGGCCGCCTGACGACACTGGCAACCGCGCCCGCGGAGCTGCAAGGTCGTGACCATGCGAGAACCACACCCGCAGCGAGGGTGTGGATCCAATAGGAGATGCGATCTTCGAGCCGCCGCCACTCCGCTTGGCCATCGCCGCATGGCCTATACCACGGCGGTCGAGACGACCTCGAGTTGCTCGTGCTTGTTGAAGATGTGCGTCGGAGGACCGAGCCGCAGGCGGCTCAGCAAGGTTGGACGATCGTATTCGAACAGCCCGGCGACCTGCTGGTAAAACGTCCACGCGCCCGGGCCCGTACGGACGCCCATCACGTTCGCGCCGATCGTCAACCACTCGACATTCTGCCGGCCTTGCCCGGTCTTGCGTGCTTCGATCGCGCCGGCGATCGGCAACACGGAATGTACATCGATGGACAACAGCGGACGAGACACGAACGACCGGACATTGGGTGCGTTGTGGGCTTGACCGCTCCAGTCGAGAAACGCACCTTGCATGAAGGCGTCCTTGTGCGCGTTCGGAATGCTCCCGGCGTTGGCGTGATAGACGTGCGGGCCGCCCGCTGGATTCTCGTCGATGAACACCGTGCAGCCGGTGAGCGGCGCGGTGAAGAAGAAGTTGCCTGCATCGCTCAGCACGACCTTCGTGATGGCGGTCGTGGCCCACGGCAGCGTGAACGCACGCTTGGCGAGATCGGGCACGGCGACCGCGGGTCTCGCGACAACCGAGTTGATACTTGCCTTGAGCTGGACGACAGTCGGGCCCCAGCGATACTGAACCGGCGTGGGATCGACCGTGAACCAGTCTGGAACCGCCGGCGCGCCACCCTCCCAGCGCCGGATTTGGGCGCGCGCGGCCAGAAAGTTTGCCGGGCCATACGCGTTGATCGGCGGCTCGTTGTTTCCGTTGACGGTCGCGTCGGTCAGCAGCGCGAACGGATAGTCGCGGACGAACCCGGCCGTGTCATTGAACAGGTTGAGATGGCTCGCGGGCATCGCGCATTGGAGCCTGCACGATCCGGATCGCAGCGGCGCCAGGACAAAGAGTCCCAGACCTTCTGCTTCCCTGGTCGGTGCATTCGCGCACTTTGGCGTATCTCCCCGACCGTCAGGCGACGAAGCGCAGACGGCGCCGATCCACTCGGCGCCGTAAGGCCGCGGTTTGGCTCGACGTCACAATACGGGAACCACACCAGCAGCGAGTTGACGTAAGACATTTCAGCAGCACTTCGACGAGCGGGCCCGGCGCTGGTGGTTCGACCGCGTTCGGGTCGGCGCGCCGGCTCTTTCGGGGCCCCTCGGTCGTCTTGTTGAGACGATGATGGATCCCCAACACACGTCCCTGAACCAACAACGCGTCGTGGTGACCGGCGGCAGCAGCGGCCTGGGGCTTGGCCTGGTGGAGGCGCTGGTCGAGGCCGGCGCCCAGGTCACCGTGGTCGCGCGCGACGCCGATCGCCTGGACGCCGTGCACCGGCGCCTCGGCGTCGCCACCGTGCCCGCCGACGTCACGGACGCCGCCGCCGCGGCTGCGATCCTGTGCGAGCTGCGGCCCCAGATCCTGGTGCTCAACGCCGGCGCGAAGCCGCGGATGGGCCCCCTGCACGAGCTGACGTGGGAGGAGTTCTCCGCGACGTGGGACACCGATGTCAAGGCGGGCCTGGCCTGGCTGCAAGCCGTGCTCCGGCTGCCACTCTTGCCCGGCAGCCGCGTGCTGGTCGGGTCGAGCGGCGCCGCGCAGAACGGCTCGCCGCTGTCTGGTGGCTACGCCGGCGCCAAGCGCATGCTGTGGATGATGGCAAGCTACGCCAGCGGGATCGCCCGCGATCAACGGCTCGGCATCCAGTTTCAGACCATCGTGCCGCTACAGATGCTGGGTGGCACCGGCGTGGGCGACGCCGGCGCCGCCGCGTACGCAGGCCGGATGGGCATCGAGCCGGCGGCGTTCCTTGCCCGGTTCGGGGCGCCGCTATCGCCGCGCCAGTTCGGTGACCACGTGGTCGCGGTGCTGACCGACGCGCGCTACGCCGCCGCCACCGCGCTCGGGATCAAGGGCGACACCGGGGTCACGATCCTCGATGGGGCGGCCGCGTGACCTCGGTCCCTGCCGGCCACCGCGAGCGCTTCCTGGCGCTGGTCAGCGAGCTCCGGCCGGAGCTGCATCGCTATTGTGCGCGGCTGACTGGCTCGGTGTTCGATGGCGAGGACATCGTGCAGGACACGCTCGCGCGCGGGCTGGCGGCGGTCGACGATCTCGACGCCTTGCCGGCGCTGCGGCCGTGGCTGTTCCGGATCGCGCACAACCGCGCGCTCGACGTCCTGCGGGCGCGGGCGCTGCGCTCCGGCGAGCCGCTCGACGCTGCGCTCGACCTCGTGGACGCCGCCGCGCCGGGCACCGACGAGGTCCTGCTGCGCGCCGAGGCCGTGCGCACCGCCGTGTCGCGATTCATCGAGTTGCCGGTGACCCAGCGCAGCGTGGTGATCCTGAAAGACGTGCTCGACCACTCGCTCGACGAGATCGCCAGCTTGCTCCAGATGACGGTCAACGCGGTCAAGGGCGCGCTGGCGCGTGGCCGTGCCAGGCTCGCCGAGCTGAACGCGGCGCCGGCGCTGGCGACACCGGCGGCGTCGCCGCCATCGCCCGCCGTGGCGCGCTACGTCGCGCTGTTCAACGCACGCGCGTGGGACGCGCTGCGCGCGCTGCTCGCCGACGACGTCCGGCTCAACCAGTCGGGGCACTGGCTGCGGACCGGCCCCGCGGAGGTCGGCACGTTCTTCACCGGCTACGCGGCCTCCGCCGACTGGCGGATCGCGCCGGGGTGGCTCGAGGGCCGCGAGGTCGTGGCCGTGTTCGAGCCCGCCTGCAGCGCGCGTCCGAGCTATGCGACCGAGCTGGTGTGGCGCGACGGCCGGCTCGCGGTCATCCTCGACTTCCGCTACGCGCGCTACGTCGCCAGCGACGTCGAGATCCACGTCGCGCCCGGCGCGGACCGCGGCGGTTCTTGATCGGCTCGGCCGGCTTACGCGCGGCTCACTCGGTGCGCAGCGCCTCGACCGGCGAGATCTTGGCGGCGTAGTAGGCCGGCAGTCCGCCGGCGAGGCCGCCGAACACGGCGATCACGCCGGCCGCGCACAGGACGATGGTCAGGCTGGGGTCGGGGGGCGCGAACGGAAGGTCGGGGAGCTTTTCGAGGACCTTGCCGGCGAGCTCGAGTAGCGCGACCCCCGCGACCACGCCGAGGTAGCCGAAAGTCACGGTCAGCACGGTTGCCTCCGACACGATCATGCGGACCACGCTCGCGGGCGTCGCGCCCAGCGCCTTGCGCACGCCGATCTCCTTGGTTCGCTCGCGGACGGTGATCAACATGATGTTGGACACGCCGACCACCCCGGCAAGCAAACACATCGTGCCCGCCGCCCACATCACCACGTTGATCAGGAAGAACAGCATGGTCATCTTCCCGAACTCCTTGGACGTGTTCCACGCCCCGATCGCGTTGTCGTCCTCGGGCGCGACCTTGTGGCTCTGCTTGAGCGTGGTCTTGATCTGTTGCTCGAGCCGTTCGCCGTTGACGCCGGGCTGTCCGACGATCGCGAACACGCCGACCCGGTTGTTGTAGTTGAACGCCCGCTGGAAGGTCGTGAACGGGATGTGGATCGTGTTGATGATGCGATCGGCCTGCTGGCCGGTCTGCATCGAGCCGAACACGCCTACGACCTGGAAGTAGATGCCGTTGGCCTCGATGTACGTGCCTATCGGATCGGCGCCGCCGTACAGCTGCGCGACCACGCCCTCGCCGAGCACGGCGATCTTGCGCGACTCGTCGAGATCGCGCTGGTTGAGGAACCGGCCGGCGCGCATCACGGGCGTCTGGACGTACTGGAACGCGGGATAGTCCCCCGACACCTGGAACGCGCCTGTCTTGGCGCCATAGCGAACGTTGGAGCCCTGGTTGAAGCCGCCGCGCTGCGCGCGCGGCGCGACGTGGAGCACCCCCGGCAGCCGGGCCAGCGCCTCGATGTCGCGGTTGTCGTACTCGATCAGCCGGCCCACGGGCAGCCCGGCATACGGCTTGGTCGTGCGCTGGCCCCAGATGAACACGGCGTTGGACGCGAACCCGGCCATCCTCCGCTTGACGCCAAGCTCGAGCGAGCGGCCAAACCCGATCATCAACAGCAGGATCACGATCCCCAGGAACACGCCGAGCCCCGTGAGGATCGTGCGCAGCTTGTTCTTGCGCATCGTCGCGGTGAGCTCGCGCCAGTTGTCGATGTCGAGCACGCGGATCATCCGTCCCTCATCGCCTCGATCGGGTTGACGCGAGCGGCGGCGCGCGCCGGGAACAGGCCGGCGAGCGCGCCCGCGACCACGAGCAACACCGTCGCACCGACCGCGACCTTCAGATCGACCTCGGGGTGAGCGAACATGTCGGTGGGGGGGATCAGCGTATCGATCAGGGCGAGCCCGCCGACCCCGGCGACGAGCCCGAAGTATCCGGCGATGGTGGTGATGAAGACCGACTCCTGCACGATCGAGGTCACGATGTGGGACGGGCTCGCGCCGAGCGCCTTGCGCACCCCGATCTCGCGGGTCCGTTCGCGCACCACGATCATCATGATGTTGGACACGCCGATCACCCCCGTGAGCAGCGAGCAGATGCCCATGAACACGACGAACACGCGGATGCCGAGGAAGATCTGCAGGAAGTTCTCGAACTGCTCGGCGTTGTTGTGCACCCGCACCGCCTGGGTGTCATCGGGCGAGAAGTGGTGCGCCGCCGCGAGCCGTTCCACCGCGGCACGCGCCACCCGCTTCGACTCGGCGACCGTGACGTCGGGGGCCAACGTGAACATCGTCATGTGGACGCGGTCTGCGCCGTTGAACGCGGTCTGCGCCGTCGTGATCGGGATGTAGATCTTCTCGCGCTCGCCCTCCCCGCCCTCGTCGGTGAACAGCCCGACGACCTGGAACGGGATGCGGCTGATCTCGACCCAGCGGCCGATGACGTCGTCGGTGGTGCCGAACAAGAACTTGGCGACCGGTTCTCCGATCACGCACACCTTGCGTTTGTCCTTGATGTCGACCTGGTTGAGGAATCGGCCCGCGACCATGATCGTGTTCTCGAGGTAGAGGTGCTCGGGGTGCACCGAGCGCACGTCGTACGGCGCGACCTTGTCACCGACCCGCGACAGCACCGGGTTGGCCCCCCGGCCATTGCCGATGAAGAACCGGCCGGTGATCTTGTCGACGCCGGGCAGACGGTCGATCGCGTCGACGTCCGCGTTGGCGAAGATGATGCGACGGCCGATCGGCATGCCGTCGTACGGGACCGACGTCTTGCCCGAGAACATCCACACCGAGTTGGTGGCGTCGTCGGCAAACTCGCTCTGCACGCCGTTCTGGAGCCCGTTGCCCATGCCGAGCAGGAACACCAGCATGAAGATCCCCCACGCCACCGAGAACGCGGTGAGCAGCGAGCGCAGCTTGCTACGCCACAGCGTGTCGAGGATCTCGCGCCAGCGATCGAGGTTGAACATGGTTACGCGACAGCACCGGCCGCGCTGGTTGACGGTAGCGCGTGGGGTTGAGCTTCACCAGATACCCCAACCGGTGAGACGGTTGACCGCCGACCGGTGCGGCGCGTGAGACAGGTGCGACGCAACCGGCGCCCGCCTCCCCGCACGAACGCGTCGACGGTGGTGCGACGTGCCCCTGGAACAGGCTGGCAATGGCAGGCAACCGCGTTCCTCACGCTCGTACCTCAACCCCGACAGCAGGAGTCGCGCGGATCTAGGATCCGAGTCGCGCCATGGCGGCGCGCATGCTCTTGCGCAGGCGCTCCAGCGACCGCGAGAGCACCGAGAGCTCATCGTTCCCCTTCATGACAATCGGCGTGCGCAGCTCGCCGAGGCTCATGCGGTCGGCCGCCGCGGTCATCACCACGATCGGGCGAACGAGGAGGCGCGACGCCACGATTCCGATCACGATGACCAGGACGAGTGCGCCTGCCAGGACGATGATGCCGAGCGTGGCGGTCGCCCGCAGCGGGGCCAGCAGCTCCTGGGTGCTCTGCTCGGCAACCACGGCCCATCCGGCCTTGGTGCCGTGGACGTAGCCGCGGGTCTCGACGCCGTCATTCATGAACGTCAAGAAGTGAGGCGCGTTGTCGGTATGATAGGCCGCGATCAGCGGATGCGTGTTCAGGCGCGTTTGTTCGAGCACGAGGTCCGCCCGGGGATGTGCAAGCACCTTCGACTTGTCATCGACGAGAAACGCGAAACCGGTATCGCCGCTTCGCCAGGTCGCGAGCGATTTGTCCTCGATGACCATCGAGGTGGCGAGGACGCCGACCATCGCGCCGTTGGACACGATCGGTATCGCGATCACGAGCGACGGCTTATGCGAGGTCTTGCCGATCACGGTTTCCCAGGCCACCTGCTTGCCGCCCATGACAATATCCTTGTAGTACTGTCGATCCTTGAACGGCGTGAGCGCCAACTCGTCGCTACGTCCCACGTTGTTGCCGTCGAGTCCGACGGTGAACACGAGCCACATCCACGGATACGCCTCTTTGATGCCGAGTAGCACCTTGGCTTGCTCGCTGCGCTGCATCGAGATGATCTCGGGTAGCTTCGCGGCCGCATGAAGCGCGCGGACGTTTCGATCGAACCATTCGTCGCTCTGCGCCGACATGTACTCGGCGTAGGTCTGCAACGACTTGTCGGCGTCGCGGTGCAGGTTGTCGTTCTGCTGCGACAACGTGAATAAGCCGAAGGCGATCAGCGGGCCGAGGCCCACCAGCAGGAGCGTGATCGAGGACTTGCCGAGGAGCCCGAACCTCCACGTGCGAGGTTGTTTCGACCCGCCGGGGGCCGCGTGAGGGGGCGCCGAACCCGCGCCAGAGCCCGGAACTTCACTCTGCTGGTCCATCTAACGACTGTATACGAGTAATGGAGTTCCTGTATAGGGGACGTACTATGAACCTCATTACAAATTTTCTCGCGTGTCTCCATCTCACCTACAACGCGGTGCGCCGGCCGTGTGGGGACCGTACCTACGAGTGAGCCACTGACGTTCTCCGCGAACGCGACAGCCTCACATCACAGAGCGGATCATCGTGCGGAGCTGTGCAGCGCGCGCATGTAGCTCGCTTGTCCGGTCAGAACCGGCCGCCGAGCGCCAGGCCGAGCTCGCGGTCCGACACCAGCGGCGCTACCACGACCGTGACGCGCGCTCGCGCCGCGCGCTCGTTGTAGCGCCCCACCGCGTGGTGAGCATCCCACACGTCGTAGAGCGAGATCCCGCCGACCGCGATCAGGCCGCCGGCGACCATGAGCAGCGCGCCGCTGTCGCGTCCCTCGTCTTGCGGCACGATGAACGCCCCCGGGAACGAGTGCGCCGTCACGAAGATGATCGCGCCGAGGCCGCCGACCACGAACGCGCCGGCTCGGAGCCCGCTGGTGACGAGGCCGTGCTTCACTTCGCCCGCGTAGAAGTGGCCGAAGCTCGGGCCCGCCAGGATCATCGGGAGGCCCGCCAGAACCTCGATCCCCCCGCCGCCGCCAAACGCGCCATGGAACAGGAGGCCCCAGCCCGCGGCCGTGGTCAACAGCGCGCCCGCCGTGGCGAGCGCGGGAGAGCGCAGCTCGGGCGCGGCAGAGGCGGTGTCGACCGCCAGCGCCGACGGGCTCGCCACCGCGGGCTCATCGCGAGGCTTCGCGCTCGGGCGCTCGGCCGGAGCCCCGGGCGCGGTGGCGAGCGACGCGTCAGGCGCTGGCACCCGGCCGGGCGCGTTCGGCGCCGGCATGGACGACGAGGGCGCCGGGTGTGGAGGCGCTGGGGCATCATCCGCGCGCGCCGGCGCAGCGAGCGCGCACACACACAACAAGCCGCTCAGTACCGGCTGCATGCCCTGAGTGATGCAACCGATGCACCATCACCGTCGGTGGCCGGCGTGAATCGGACCACGCAATCGCTTCGCTCTCCGTCGCTGGCACGCACGGGTTTCGCCCTCGGACGAGCCGGCGGCGAGCGCGCACCGCGCGAGCGTGTGGCGTCGGCGGATCGCGTAGGGCGGTGCGCGGCGGGCCTCGGTCCGGACCACGCGTACGACCGGCACAGCGGGTGCAACTCCTTGCTTGAGGAAGGAGCTACCTATGCACCGTCTCGGCTTCAGCTCTGTCATGGGGCTCGTCATCTTGGTGATCGGCGCGTCACTTGCGATCGGTCTGGTGTTCGATGTCCATGTGCCGCTCGTTCGCATCGCGCTGGCGGTGTTATTCATCGTATGGGGCGCGCGGATGGTGGTGCACGGCGTGGGGCGGCAAGACCGGTTCGCGGTCGCAGGTGAGGCGTGGCTGGCTGATCGCGAGTTCAAGCCGGCCGGCGAGTTGACGCGAGACGCCCGGTTCGACGTCGCGTTCGGCCGCGGGCTCGTCGACCTGACCCAGCTCGATCGTCCGCTCGACGACGTGACGGTCACGATCGACACGCTGTTCGGCGCGGCCGTCGTCAAGGTCGATCCTTCGATCGCCTACGACATCCACGGTAGCTCGGTGTTCGGTGAGGTCCGGATGCCGGACCGCTCGGTGACCGCCATGGGAACCCTCGAGTTTCGCGGACCTAGCGAGGAGCGACCACGGCTGCATCTGCGGCTCAATGCGATGTTCGGTGCGTGTCAGGTCGTCGAGGCTGCTCGCTCGGAGCCGGTCTCTCATGCCTGACGCGCACGGCCTGACAGACGCGCGGTGAGCAATGCATCGTCCGTCAGGCTCTTGGGGAGCTCGCGCGCGAGCCAGGCGTCGCCGGGCGCGGTGCTACAGTCGCCGTCAACGACGCAGCAACCCACGCGGCGTGAGCACAACCGGATCGCCCGGGACAAACGGCGAGAAGCCACCGAACACGAACATGCCGTACTCACCGTCGTCGAACCGAACGAGCACCTGAAACGACCGGGTCTCGGAGTGCCCTGAGCTCGCGGCTGCGCCGATCGCGGCCCCGGTTGCGGCCCCGAACAGCGAGGCGCCGTGTCGGCCATGAAACAACACACCGCCGATCAGCGCACCGAGCAGTGCGCCACCCGCGGGATCTCCCTCGATCCGCTGTTCGATCTCGCGAATCGATTCGACACTTCCAGGTCGCGTCCAGTTGCCTGTCGCGACCCACGTGGTTGATACGGTCTCGGTCGTCGCGCATCCGATCGATGACGTGACGGCAAGGGCCGCGAGGACGATATGCGAGAACGAGCGCTTCATGCGTGACGTCAAATGCATCGCGCGCGCCACGCGCGGGCGCGAGCCAGCCTCGACGTCCCGCCCGATGGCGTGATCGCCATGCTTGGCACCCACGCGATCTCGCAGCACCTGCGCGGTCTGCGCCGGCGCACGCGAGAATCGCGCAGCTCACGCTCGATCATCGCGCTGCGGTCAACTCGCGAGGCTCGCCAGAGTGACCGGGTGCCAGGATATCGCGATGATCGTGTCGCATATTGAAAGCGGGTCCGGAGCTCCGGCCCCGAACACGCGCGTGCGGGCCGCCTCGAGCGCATCCGCAGGACCGCGCCCGTCCTGGGTCGACGCGTCGTGCCACCATCGGGAGGACCGGCTCGCGCCGCGATGCTCGTGGCGGTCGAGCAATGGCAGCGCGAGCTCGAGCGCGGCGGCAAACGCAGCGGCGCTCGCGAACCGCCGCGCTGGCTGCTTCTCCAGTGCTTGCATCACGATCCGATCGAGGATCAGGGGAATAGCGGTGTCCACTACCCGCAGCGACGGAGGTGTGACGTCATCGCCGAGCTGACGCCGCAGGATCTCGGGCGTGGTCGCGGCCATGAATGGAGTCGCTCCGGTGATCAGCTCGTAGAGCACGATCCCGGCCGCGTACACATCCGTGGCGGGCGTCGGCCGGTGACCGCGGATCAGCTCGGGGGCCATGTACTCGGGCGTTCCCGAGATCATCGTACCCAGCGGAAACGGTGAGGCGCCGTTCTCGACCCACCGGGAGGCGAGCCCCAGGTCGACCAGGACCGCGGTATCTCTGCCGTCCTGTCCGGACGCCACCAGGATGTTGTCGGTCTTGACGTCACCGTGGACAACGCCGGCCGCATGAAGTGCTTCGAGCCCGGTCAGGATCTGCCGGACCAGCGTGACGGCGCGGTGCAGCGGCAGGGCGCCGTCGCGGAACAGCCGCGCGCCGAGTGCGTCACCCAGGATCCTCGGCATGACGAGGAACGGCAGCCCGTCGTCAGTCTCGCCATGGTCGAGCACCGACACGACGTGCGGGTGCGCGACCCGGAGACCGGCCATCCCCTCATCGCGGAATCTCTGGACGAGGTACGGATTTGCGCGGCACTGGGGGTGCAGCACCTTCACGGCGACCGTCCGGCCATCGGGGTGCTCGGCCTCGTAGACCGCGCCCATGGCACCGGCGCCGATCCGCTCGCCGAGCCGGTAGGGCCCGACGAAGCCTCCAAGCTTGGTTCCCGGCATCGTTCCGCTCGCTCGCGTCATGGTGTTTCGGACAGCACGCGGCGTGCCTGGCGGAACCACGCCACCTGGATGTCGAAATGCGAATCCGTTGCGCCGAGCTCGCATCGCTGTCATGGCGGATCACGGGTGTGCGCGAGCGCTGTCGCCGAGGCACAGCGCATCTCGCGGACGACGCCGCAATCGGAGCGCCGCGGAGGACCTGCGCGCAAGCGTTGCGCGATGTCACGCCCTGACTCCCGACACGGCGGCGAACGTGGGCATGTGCATCGAGGAGCAGGTTGATACCGTTGATACAGGTTCGGGCTGCCTTCTCGGCGCTAGCAGCGAGTGCGCTCCTGTCAGTCGGATGGCCAAAGCGTGCGGCTTGTTTCGCGCAGTGCGTCGGCGAGGGTGGGTGCGGGTCTTGCTACGCTCAGGACCATGACGACCGATGTAGGCGCCGCCGGGGTTGAAGCGAGCGCCGAGCGCGGCCCGAGGCTCTTGCTCACGGAGCATCATCGCGAGATCGAGGTCACCTGCCAGGCGCTTCTCTCGCGTGCGTATGCCGACGAACCAGCCGAGCTGATCGATCAGTACCGCGCCTTCGAGCGCGCGATCCTCGACCACCTGGCGGCCGAGGAAGAAATGATGCTTCCCATGTACGCGGAGGCTGCAGCCGGGGAGGCTCGTGCGCTCGTCGACGACCACGCGGCGCTTCGCCGGCAGCTGTTCCAGGTCGGAGTCGAGGTCGAGCTGCATTGCATGCGGGCACAGACGTTGTGCGTGTTGATCGACCAGTTGCGTGCACACGCCGCGCGCGAGGACGCCTCGATGTATCCCTGGGCGCAGGCGCACCTGCCGCTCGCCGCCAAGCGCCGGCTGTTCGTGCGCATCGGCCACTCGTTGCGCCGGCTCGCACGACGAGCCGAGATCCATTTACCCACGCTCCTGTGAGGTCAGCCATGGAATCCGATAAACCGCTCCTTCGTGCACGCGATCTGATGGAACGCGATGTCATCACGGTGACTCCCGAGACCCGGATCCTCGATGTCCACCGGCTATTTGTCGAGGAGGAGATCCACGGCGCACCGGTGGTCGGCGACGATCGGGTCGTGTGCGGCGTGGTGTCGACACTCGATCTCTTGCGGATCGTCCGCGACGCGCTCGAGCCCGGCGCGGGCGCCACCGCGACCACCTATTTCCGCAACGAGCTTCCGTACTCGGGGCCCGACTGGCTGCAGATGCCCGAGGACCTCCAGGACCGCATGCAGGTGTTGACCGCCGCCGATGCCATGACGCGTGAGATCGTCGTGATCGGCATCGACGCGACGGTCGCCGAGATCGCCGGTGCGATGCTCGAGCATCACGTCCATCGGCTCCTTGTCGTCGAGGACCGCGTGCTGCAGGGCGTGATCACGACGTTCGATCTGCTGCGTGCCCTGTCGCGCGGCGGTGTGCCGTATCCGGGGTTGACCCGGCAAACTGGCTACCGCAGGGCCGTGCTCTGATGACGCGATCCTGACCCGCGTTGCGCTGTCCGATCGTCCCGTATCGCTACACCCGAGTCATCGACGAACGAACGCGTGTCTGGCGCGTTCTCCCGTAGATCCTGCGCGACGCCCCAGGGGGGCCCATCCATGATGGGCGCACCTTGCACAACGTGAGCCGTGAACCAACGGTATCCACGCGATGCCGATCGCGATCTCCTTGCGGCTCCGAGCGGCGCGAACGCAAGCGCAGCGCGATTTCGGGGTTCAACAGGGGGGGCGTGTAGGCACGGCATTTGCTGATCATCCGATCATCGGCGGCTCGGATGGGCCGCTCGGCGTGAACCTCGCTGGAGCGCACGTCCAGCAGGCTCGAGAACCTCGAACGGGAAGGAGTGCTCAGAAAGCACGAAGCGCTGCGCACCGATGGAGACGCTGAGGATCACCGCTGGGTTCCTGAAAGCAGCGCAAAGATCGAGAGCGGACGAGGTGCCATCACCGCCTCGAAGGTGTGCAGTCGAAGCCCGAAGGAGAACAGCCGACGAACAGCACCGCGCACGAGCAGATCGTCGTGACTCGTGCGGCGGAACGCGACTCCGACGCCCCGAGGCCGGTCCCCGCAACGGCACGAAGGGCTGCCTGGTGACGAGCCAGGACCATCGAAGCCACGGCAACTGTCGTCGAGCCAGCGCAGGGCGCACGAGCGGTCCATCCGAGCCGCCGAACACGGGCGTGGCCTCAAAAACGCCTCGATGTCGGCTTCGATCATGTGGACCTCGCGCATCAGGAGAACCGATCGTGTCGCGCGTGGTCAATGCCAGACGCGGACACCGGCGCAATCCCGGTGGATCGCGGCTCACACCGCCACGGCCGAAGATCTGCCACGCCGCGAGCATGGCAATGAAGCAGCACGCTCAGATGCGCGGCGGCACGTACGAGATCTCGTAGTGATCGATGGACTTGGTCGCCTGCACGAGCACGCCACTCGGTAGTGCGTACGTGAAGATCTCGTCGTTCGACCCACCGTACTTGTTCTTCACCACGCGAAAGAAGTATTCGCCGAACGCCGCCGTGGTCAGCGACGTCTTGTACGCCAGGGTCGAGCTGTGCAGCCGGCCGCCAAGGAACATGAACTCGATCGTGGCGACCCCCGGTGGCTGCTTGACCCGGACCTTCGACAGTCCATAGCGCGATATGCGCTTGGCGCCCGGAAACACCGCGTCGACGTCGTCGGGCGTCATCGCGCGCGTCAGCTGTGCCAGCGCGATCGGCGCTTCACCGCCTTGGTGGCGGCCGCCGATCGACAGCCGCAGATCGGGGAGCGCCTTGCTGGGCGGCGCGATGTCGATCTCCGGTGGCTCCGGCGGTGGCGGCGGCTCCGCGGCCGGCGCTGGTGCGGCCGGCGGCGGCTCGACGGACGCGCCGGCGGGCTGCGCCGCGGATCCCCCGGCCGGGCCGTTCGAAGTCGACGCGACCGCCATGCCCGCGGCGCTCGGCACCAGGAAGCACCCGGGCGCGGTCGCGAGCAAGCCCAGCCAGAGTGCGGTCGACTTCCGCCATGCGCTACGCGCCACGGGCGAGTCGCTCCGGTCTGACGAGCAGGACCAGCGCCAGGATCATCCCGCCCATCGCTGCCATCATGATGTTCTCGAGGTCGCTCGAGCTGCTGGTCTTCATCCCGACGAGCAGGAACGCGACCAGCGACAGCCCGGCGAACAGGCGCCCGAACGGCCGGCCCCGCACGCGCGACACACCGACGAGCACGGCCGGGATCACGGCCATCGCGAGGGTGAACATGCCCTGGCCACCGAACGAGGTCAGCTTGGCAGCGAGGCCCAGCCCGGTGGCCAGCAGCGAAAGACTCAAGACGATCCACGTGACAACTTTCATGGGAAGCTCCTTGCCCGAGGACGGGCGCAAGGAGTGCCGCGCCGCACGCGTTGTCGCAAAGAAATCCAGAAGACGTGCGTCGCCTAGCACCAGTACCGATCAGAGAGGCGACAAGTCCTCGACAAGAATCGGAATTCCGGGTTCTCGTCGAGGACTTAACGCCTTCTGATCGGCATTGCGCCTAGGCCCCCGTGGAGCCCAGCCGGTGCAAGCTCATTCCGAGCTGGCTTTGCACCCAGCGCGCCACGCTATCGAGCTCGCCGGCAGGCACCTGCAGGGCCTGCGCCACGTGCGCGAACGTGGCGGCGCGCAAGACCTCCTTGGCCGCCTGGACCCAGCGCGCGGCCGTCGCGCGGTGCACGTGATAGAGCACCGCGAGGCGATCGATCGACAGACCCTCCACGAAGCAGTGGCGCAGCAAGGTGCGATCGCGCGGCTGCAACCCATCGAGTGCACACTGCAGTCCGCGATTGAACTCCTCGATATATAGCTGTTTCTGTGGTTCGGCCCCCGATGAGATCGCGTGTCCGAGCAGCGCGAGCTCCCCGGGCCGGCGGCTCGCGAGATCGGCAGTGCGCTGTTCGCGCAATAGCCGCAGCGCGATCCGCGTGGCGACCGAGCGCAGGAACGCTTTGAGCTCGCCGCGACCCTGGTACTTGCCGATCAGCGCCGCCTGCGTCGGCGTGCCCAGCAAGACCTCGCAGCGCACGCGCTGTCGCACCTCGTCGATCTGATCGGCGGCGAGCCCGAGCCGAGCCAGGTGTGCTGGCAGCTCTGTGAGATAGTTGTGCTCGATCGCACTGGCGCCGCGCTCGGGATCTTGCAAGCACAGGAATGCCATCCTGAGATCCGCGACGCACAGCGGTACGCGATTGGTCTGCTGTTGTTTGTCTCGAAGGAAGCGCGCGAATTCACTTTCGCTTGACGTTGCCGGGTGAGCAGGATACGAACCGCAGTTGGACTCCAGCGACGACATGGTAGTACTACCCTCGGATCACGAGACCTGTCTCGACGATAACGAGGTCGCCGAGCTCGCGCAAGGTGTGATCGACCCGGCCCGCCGCCGGAGCGCACTCTGTCATCTGGATACATGTGACGATTGTCGAGCTCGGTTGTCGGCGCTCGCGGCGTCGCTGCCCTCGAATGTGTCGGCGTGGACCGGCGGAGATGCGCCGCCCGCACCCGGGCCGCCGCCGCCATCGCCCCTGCCGGGCACGCCCATGGGCCGCTATCTCCTGTTGTCGACGCTGGGGCAAGGCGGCATGGGCGTGGTCTACGCGGCCTACGATCCGGCGCTCGATCGCAAGGTCGCGCTCAAGCTGATCCGGCCCGAGCTGATCGGGTCGACGCAGGGCCCGGTGCTGCGCGAGCGGCTGTTGCGCGAGGCGCAAGCCATGGCGCGGCTGTCCCATCCCAACGTCGCGACGGTCTACGACATGGGCGAGATCGACGGCCACGTGTTCGTGGCGATGGAGTTCGTCGCGGGCGATACGCTGCGGACATGGCTCGCTCGCGAGCGGCGATCGCGACGCGACGTGGTGGGGGTGTTCATCGCCGCGGGGCGCGGCCTCGCGGCGGCCCACGCCATGGGCATCGTCCATCGCGACTTCAAGCCCGAGAACGTGCTGCGTGGTCCGGCCGGCCAGATCGCGGTCACCGACTTCGGGCTCGCACAATGGGTCGCGGTCGACACCGCGGCCGCGCCGGCGCGTGGTGCCGGACCGAGCGATGGCGCCGCGCCGGCGAGCGATGCGCAGGGGCGGCTCACGCGCACGGGCATGCTGCTGGGAACGCCCGCGTACATGGCGCCGGAGCAGCGCCTGCACCGCATCGCCGACGCCAGGTCCGATCAGTACGCGTTTGCGGTCTCGCTGTACGAAGGACTGTATGGTCGGCGGCCGTGGGGCGATGGCGCGATCGGCACCGGCGCGAGCCCTGGATTTCCCGCATCACCGGCGGTGCCGAACCGGGTGCGCCGCGCGCTGCGCACCGCGCTCGCCGAGGATCCCGCCCGGCGGTTCGCCGACATGGCCGCGCTGTTGCACGAACTGTCGGCCAGCCAGCGCTCGCGGCGGCCGCTGGCGATCGGCGCGGCCGTCGCCGTGCTGGGCATCGCGAGCCTCGGCCTCAACATCACGCGCGGGCTCGACACGCGGCCCACGCCGCTCCACGCCTGCCTGGCCGGCCGCGACGCCGCGCATGCCGCGTGGAATGCCAGCGCCTCGCAGCAGCTGGCCGCGGGGTTCCAGCGCGCCGCATCGCCAGGCGCTCAGCTGCTCGCCGACGCCACGACGGCGGCGGTCCGCCACCGGCTCGACGGCTTCTTCGCCGGCTGGTCATCGGCATACACCACCGCGTGCACCTCGAGCTGGCAGGACGGCGCGCAGTCGCCGAGCGCCCTCGACGCGCGCCTGGCGTGCCTCGAGCTGGTCCGCGATAACGCCGCGCGGCTGATCTCCCGGTTCGCGGCGGCCGATGCGCACACGCTCGAGAAGGCGGTGGAGCTCACCGGCGCGCTCGACGCCCGGGACTGCCTGGTCGCCCGGCCCGATCCACAGCGCATGGCGCTGCCGCCCGCCGCGCTCGTCGAGGTTCGCCGCATCGAGCGCGCCGTCGACGATGCCGGCGTGCAGACCGAGCTCGGCCGCTACGCCGAGGCCCGCGGTGCGCTCGAGGCGCTGTGGCGCCAGGCCGAGCCGCTCGGCTTTCACCGCCTGCTCGCCGACATCCTGAACCACCGCGCTGCCGCCGAGCTGGCGCTCGGCCGGATCGCCGATGCCGAGGCGGCGTGGCGCACCGCGGTCTGGCACGCCTCGGCCGGCGACGCGCCCGAGCTCGAGCTGATCGCGTGGGCCCAGCTCGCCCGCGTCGTGGGTTATTACGCCCAGCGATTCGCCGAGGCCGATCAGCTGGTCCCGCGGGCCACGGCCGTGCTCACCCGGCTCGGCGCGCCGCCGCGCCTCGAGCTGTACATCCTCCAGTCCCAGTCCGCGATCGCCGCGAAGCAGGCGAAGTACGAGCAGGCGCTGGTGGCGCTCGACCGCGGCATCGCCCTGGCGATCCAGGTCTACGGCCCGTCGAGCCCGACCGAAGCCGGCCTGATCAACGCCGCCGGCAACGACCTCGAGAACCTCGGCCGCTATCCAGAGGCGGGCGAGCACTATCGCCGGGCGCTCGCGATCCAGCGCCAGACCCTGGGCGAAGATCACCCGGCGCTCGTCGCGACCTACCAGAACCTGGGGGTCATCGCGACGCGCGACAAGCGGTTCGACGAGGCGCGAGCGCAGCTCCAGACCGCGCTCGATCTCGTGGTGCGTGTCGTCGGCAGCGAGGTCGCACAGGTCGCCGATCTGCAGGAGGAGATCGCGCTGTCCTATCAGGAGCAAGGCAACGACGCCGAGGCGCTGCGCTACCACCTCCTGGCGATCGCGCTGGCCGAGCGCACGCTCCCCGCCGATCACACCGATCTCGCCGGCTACCGCAGTAACCTTGCGCTGGTCTACAAGAACCTCCGGCGGTTCGACGAGGCGCGCCGGCTGCTCGACGACGTCCTCGCGCTCGAGACCCGGGTGTTCGGTGTCGATCACCCGCGCCGCGCGACGACGCTGCTCGGCATCGCCGAGGTCCTGCACGATAGCGGCAAGCCGGCCGCGGCCCTGAGCTATGCCCGGCAAGCCCGCGCGATCTACGAGCGCGCGCTCGGCGCCGCGCACCCCGATGCCAAGGCCGCGGCCGAGATCGAGCACGACATCGTAGAGTCGCTGGCGCACGCCCGCCGGTCGTCAGCGCAGAAGTGATCGGTGATCGAGGAAGCGGTCGCACGCACCAACGGCCACGGCAAAGACGCGATCGTCGGCATCGATGCGGTCACTCTGTACCACGATGGCATCGCATCAGGCGCCGCCAGCACGCCGTAGCCCCGCCGCCTCTTCACATGCAGGTCAGTGGCACTGCATCCAGGCGAAGTGGTACGTCGTGGTGATCTGTCCGTCGGTCGAGTCCATGGTCATGAAGCTCGTGGTCCTCGTCGGGTCCGAGGTGCCGGCGGCGACGCGGAGCTCGGTGTTGATGTTGAGATTGCGCTGCACGCCGCACGGCGCAAACACCAGGGCCGCAAGGTCGGTCGTGTCCGTGCTCTGCCAGTCGTCCTCCATGGGACCGGCGAAGGGATGCTGGATGAACGACGTGGGCGCCTGGCCCTGGAAGAAGTAGTTCGCCCGCTCGAGCGCGGTAGCGCCCGGTGCCAGCGAGGCGAAACCACGATAGTTGGCCGACGCGATCGCGTAGGTGAAGCCCGTTGGGACGTGCACCAGGATGTTGAGCTGGCAGTTCTTGCGAAAGTCCGTGGGGACCGATCCCACGCCCACTTGAGCGAGGTAGTTGCTATACGTGACCGTGAATGCCGTGTTGTCCAACGACACAGCGACCGCGGCGGTCCCGGCCGGACAGCCGGAGCCGTTGACCGTGATGACGTCGATGACAATGTGATCGTTCGGTGGGGGATCCGCGTACGCCGACGAAGCAAACCACGACACCACGACCAGTCCGCTGACGATCTTGAGCATGTTGTTCTCCTGTTGCTTGTGGGACGACTGTGACCGGGGAAGGAAACCAGGGGTGGGAGCAGGCTGTGCGCGGCAGGTGGCTCAGCGGTCGATCGGACACCGTGCGACTTCGAGCGTTCGAAGAGCCGCCTGCACGGACCGCAGATCGTAGGCCACGCGGCCGTGTCCCGCGGACACGCGCCGGTCCCCACCCGGGCTGCCCCCGCCGGAGTCACGAACTCGACATGCGCAGGCCGGGCTCCGCGCCTCGCGCACGACCGGGCAACGTCACGGGCCTACTGGCATTGCCTCCAGGCGAAATGAAAGATGTTCTGGACGCTCGCGTGGGTCGCATCCATCTCGATCCAGTTGGTCGTGCTTGGGTCCGAGCTCCCGTTGCTCACGCGAAGCTCGGTGTTGATGTTCAGGTTCCGCGCGACGCCGCACGGCGAGAACACGAGCGTCGCGACCTCCGCGGTGTCCGTGGTCTGCCAGTCGTCGACCATGGGGCCATTGAACGAGTGCACGATGACGTGGTTCTGGGAGTCGCCGGTGAAGAAGTAGTTCGCGCGCTGGGACGCGGTCGCTCCTGCGGCGAGCGACGCGAAGCCGCTGTAGTCGGCTTCCGCGATCGCGAACGAGAACCCCTGCGGCACGTGGACGAGCACGTTCAGCTGGCAGTTCTTGCGAAACTCTGTCGGGGTGCTACCCGTACCTGCGACGGCCAGGTAGTCGCTATATGCCACGAAGAATGATGTGTTGTCAGGGGCGACCGTCACCGCGGTGCCCCGGGGACACCCTGAGCCATTCACCGTGACGAGGTCGATCGTGATTCGACCTGGCGGTGGCGTATCGGCACGTGCCTGCGACACCAACGCCAACAGAGCAACGAGCCCGCATGTGAGCTTGAGCATGTTTCCCCCATTCATGTTGAAGATCCTAGGTTCGAGCCAGAGAGCGAACGGTGTGGACATAGACGCGAGGTCAGGTCATTGAGCGCAAGATACTAGGCCGCCCGCGGTCGCTGCTCACCGAGCGGCGGCATCGGTCGGGCCCGCTCGGTCCGGCCTGCTTTGCATCCGGCCTGGCGGTTCGGCGCGGCTCGCTCGAAGCGTTTTGCCGTCCGTTGGACACAGCGACATCCGGAGATCGGGCGCGGGCGCTGCTGGTTGGGCAGCGGGAACGGCGGGCGTGGCATTCCACGCGCGGAGCCGAGACAGATGCCACGCAGACTTCACCCGTGTAGGCACCTCCCGTGTTGGGACTGCGCGACCGGCGCTACTGCTGCTAGCAGCGCTTCCAGGCGAAGCGAAAGACGTTCTGAACGCTGGCGTGCGTGGCGTCCATCGCGATCCAGTTGGTGTTTTGTGTGGGATCCGAGGTCCCGTTGCTCACGCGCAGCTCGGTGTTGATGTTGAGGTTCCGGGACACGCCACACGGCGAGAACACCAGGGTGGCGACGTCCGCGCTGTCCACGACGTGCCAGTCGTCCTCCATCGGGCCCGTGAACGTGTGCGAAGCGACCGCTGTGGGGGTCTCGCCGGAAAAATAGTAGTTGGCTCGTTCGAGCGCAGTCGCGCCCGACACGAGCGCCGCAAACCCGCTGAAGTCGGCCTCGGCGACCGCGAACGCGAACCCCGCCGGGACGTGAACCAAGACGTTCAGCTGGCAGTTCTTGCGGAAGTCAGTAGGGCTCGCGCCTACACCGGCTTGGGCCAGGTAGTCGCTGTATGACACAAAAAACGATGTGTTGTCGGGCGAGGTCTGTACCGCCGTGCCGCTGGGGCAGCCGGAGCCATTCACCGTGACGAGATCGATCGTGATGCGGCCAGACGGCGGCGGATCAGCGTGTGCGAACGAAGCCAACGCCGAAACGAGAATGAGCCCATATGCGAGCTTGTCCATGGTGTTCTCCGTTCATCAGGTCCGCGTTCTTGGCCAGCACAGCGAAGATGGCTCACCCTAGGAGTGCGAGGCGCATCCGTCAAGTTCTATGTTCACACAAATTGACAATACGGGAGCGGGATACCGTGCGTGTGGAAAATATAGCACTGCCGTAGACTCAGATGAGGATAACGCAATGCAGTAGCGCTGAGATGCTGATCGATTGGAATCGTCGACGAGAGCCGGTCTGATGGCGCGCCCGACAGTTCGACGATACGATTTTGTCATTGATGTGGCGCCGGCGCGAAGCGACTGAGCGTCCACTCCCGATCGCGCGAGAGTCCGAGGTCGCTCGATTGTCGTCGGGAACCACGAAAATCCGTGAGGCGAGATGTCAGCCTTCGGCACTGGTGTTGTTTGGCGCCATCGTCCGTGGTGTTGGGGTCGCTTGTTGGAAGCTTGGAATGAATATTCGGTGTTCCGTCTTTCGGATGATGGCCGATTTGCTGAGCTGAGGATGTCCGAGTGCCACGCACCTGAGACGCAGTATACAGGGCACGCTCGCGCCGCGCGGCGCCTACGTCGCCGCGGAACACCGTCTCAGCGCGTGGCGGACAGCCTGTATGGCGAGGGGCGGAGTGGTAAGGGAGCACCCCATCTGGTCCGTCTTGGGGTGTGACGACACAGACTGCGTCGCTGGGGCGCGACGTCATCACCACCCGGTTGGGCGTGACCCGCACGGTCGGGTTGCTTAACGATTTCCTGGTCCCGCTGCTGTGCGGCGCGACCGCCGTGTACGCCGACCTGCGTTCGGCAAAGCGCAGCGCCTGGCGAGCTGGTGTGGCGCTACGACGACCGACGGCAAGTCCCGCTGGCTTGCTGGTCCGGCGCCTTCACCGCCGGGCGCTACCAGCGCACCGTCTCGGATGTGCCCGCCGCGATCTGCAACGGCTGGCCGGCCACGTCGAGGCGAGCGACGATGTTGTTGTCCGGCGAGGCCGTGACCTTGACTTCACCATGGGTCGCTTCGACCCGATAGTCCTGGCCCCGGAAGCTGACCCGGTAGCCAATGGAGCTCCACTGGGGAGGCAGGGACGGCTTGATCTTCAGCACCTCGCCGTCGGAGCTGAGCCCGCCGAAGCCGAGGACGGCGGACATCCAGGCGCCGCCGTTGGCGGCCGGGTGGGTCCCGCCGATGTACAGCGTGCCGACGAACCGCTTGTAGTCGCCGGACAGGTCGACGGTCGCCGTCTTCATGAAGTAGCCGTACGCCCAATCCGACTTGCCGATGTCGGCGGCGACCAGCGCGTAGATGCAGGCGGAAAGGCTCGAGCCGTGCTCGGTCCGCGGCTCGTAGTACTCCCAGTTGGCCCGTTTGACGTCATGGGAGTGGTCATTCTTGAAGACGTGCAGCATGACGGCGACATCCGCCTGCTTGATGATCTTCGTGGTGGTCGCCAGTCCGCAACCGCCGCCCAGGTACTCGTTGGGATTCTTGATCCGGCTCTTCAGCTGCTTCAAGCTGAGGTCTTCCAGCTGCTCGTAACCGTCGAACTGCTCGATCACGAGGCTGTTCGGATGGGGCGCCGGCACGTAGAGACCTTCGGCCATCTCCCGGATGGAGCCGAGCTCGTCCCGGATCCCGATCCGGTCGATCAGGGCGTGGTAGTACCGGTCATCCTTGCGGCGCAGGAGCGCCAGGACCCGGACCGCGGTGTCCAGGGTGTACTTCACGGCCGAGCTGGTGAACGCGTTGTTGTTGACCCGCTCGTGGTATTCGTCGGGGCCCGTCACGTCCAGCACCTCGAATCTGTTTTTGTCCGGCTTGAAATAGGCGTACGAATAGAAGAACCGCGCGCACTCGAGGATGACTTCAGCGCCACCCTCGAACAGGACGCTGTCGTCTCCGGTGATCAGGTAGTACTGCCAGATGCCGTACGCCACATCCGCGCTGATGTGTATCTGCTTGTCACGGAAATAGGTGCGCATCGGACGCCCGGTGAACACGTCGGTCACGTTGAAGTGCGTGCACGCGTCGTCCCCGGTCTCCTGGCTCTCCCAGGCGTAGAACGCCCCACGGTACCCGTACTCGGCGGCCTTTCGCTTGGCGCCGCCCAGGGTGTGGCAGCGGTACTTCACGAGGTTCTTGGCGAGCGCCGGATTGGTGTAGAGGAAGAACGGGAGCATGAACATCTCGGTGTCCCAGAAGATGGCGCCTTTGTAGGTCTGGCCGGACAGGCCCCTCGCCGGGATGGAGAGCTTGTCGGTGTGGACCGGCGCCACGAGGTAGAGCTGGTAGATGCTGTACCGAAGCGCGAACTGGGCCTCCGGATCGCCTCCGACCACCACATCCGATCTCGACCAGCGCGCTTCCCAGGCCTGGGCGTGCCGCAGGTACAGCGCTCGATAGCCGCGCTGCCCAGCAGCCGCGCTGTGCGCGATGGCGGCCGACTCGGGGCTCTGGACGCCATCGTTGCTCGTGAACAGGGAGACGAACTTGAAGAACGTGTACTCCCGGCCGGGCTCGGCATCGATCGTGATTTCCCGCATCACGGTCTTGCCGTCCGCCACGACGCGCTGGGTGCCGAAGGCGATGTCGATCGCCTCGACGACCGTGAGGCGGTGTCCCTCGTTGGTGCGCGCGTTGACGACGATCCGGTCGTTGGCCCGGTCGTTGGCCCGGTCGTTGGCCCGGTCGTTGGCCCGGTCGTTGGCCCGGTCGTTGGCCCGGTCGTTGGCCCGGTCGTTGGCCCGGTCGTTGGC